>Ga0308158_10000018_pt1 | contig 554296 bp, 487 predicted proteins | sample PhyBR2_FD_201038 | JGI IMG/M metagenome (GOLD analysis project Ga0308158, IMG submission 201038) | Phyllosphere microbial communities from UC Gill Tract Community Farm, Albany, California, United States - DLSLB.R2 | ecosystem: Host-associated > Plants > Phyllosphere > Unclassified | place...
AACGTTGAAATGTCAGTAGAATTGATCCACCCAATCGCAATGGACCCAGGTCTACGTTTTGCGATCCGTGAAGGTGGTCGTACTGTAGGTGCTGGTGTTGTTGCGAAAGTAACTGCATAATCACTATTCAGTGAAAAAAGCGCTCCTCTGGGGCGCTTTTTTTATGTCATCAATTCATCGAGATTTAAATAAATCCGTTTTATCTATTACATCTTTTTCTCTTGCGTCGAAAAATCCGTTTCGCTCATCACGTCTTTTTCTTCTCATGTCCTTAACTGACATTTCTGTGTCCTAAACTGCACTTACACGTTTTTATGAAAGAAGTATGATCTTAATCAAGAAATTAAATAAGAAAGCAGGGGTGTTTTACCCTTGAGGAGTCGTTGGCATGAACGCTAAAGTGAATATTACCAACCGTGCAGGTGCAAGTTTTCCAGTTCGTCGTATGAACTTTGACTTCAACGATGTACCCGAATATTGGATGAATGGTTCTGCAGGTCTGACCCATTTTATGACTGCTTTATCTGCTTTATTTCCGGATGGTGAGAAGTTTTTTATCGATTCGGTTCGTGCAGTACGCTACCATCCTGCAATCAAAGACAACGATGCATTGCAAAAAGAAATCAGTGCCTTTATCGGTCAAGAAGCCATGCATACTCAAGAGCATGTTGGCTTTAATGCCTCGGCACAAAAATATGGTCACGATGTGGCAAGCCTTGAGCAAAGAACAGGAAAAGTCATTCAGACCGGCCGTAAAATTTTTGCAAAACTGGTCAAACCGTTTGGTATGACACAAGAAATGGTTGATTTAACCGCTACTACAGCACTTGAGCATTTTACTGCGACCATTGCCTCACAATTATTACGAAACCCACATATTCAAGCGCTTATGACTGATGATACGATGTCGACCATGTGGTACTGGCATGCAATTGAAGAGAATGAGCATAAAGCCGTAGCCTATGATGTGTTTGAGGGAATCTTTGGTCGGGATTTAAAAGCTTATTCGCTTAGAAATACGGCATTGGTAGTCTCTATGCTGGCTATTTTTATTACTCAGTCATATTTTGTTGCTAAGCTTTTACAAGAAGATGGTAAATTAAATCTGAAAGAGCTTGGCACAATTTATACGTATGCTTATAGCCCATCTAAAGGTATTATTACTGGCATGTTAGATGAAATGTTGGCGTATTTTAAGCCTGGGTTTCATCCGAATGATTTAGATACCAATAACCTGTTGGCAACATGGAAAGCCAAACTGGGTTTATAAGATTTAAAGTTAACTCCGTGGGCAAGCAATTGCCCTTTTTTTATGCCGAGTTGTTGGTTAAGATTGTGCCTCGAGTCTCTTCATCTAAATCTTTATTATGCAAACTCCCGTGATTCGTAAAATGCAACATGACGATGTTGAAGCTATCGTGGCGATTGAGCGCTTGGTTCAAACTCATCCATGGTCAGCACAGCAATTTTATGAAGCGGTGAATTCATATCAAAGTACCGTGATTGAAATACAGAATAAATTGGCGGGCTTTTGTATTTTGCAGCCTGTTCTTGATGAAGCCAATTTGTTATTGATGGCAATTGATCCTCGGCAACAGGGCAGAGGGCTTGGCTTTGACTTACTCGATGCGTCGATCAATCTTTTAAGTAATCAACCTGTGCAAATTTTTCTAGAAGTCCGCGAAAGTAATGCAGCAGCGATTCGTTTATATGAAAAATCTGGATTTCACCAAATTGATTTACGACGCAATTATTACCCAAGACCAGAAGGTGGACGTGAGCATGCCATCATTATGGTGAAAGCATGCAGTGATAATTTTGCCGATTTATTTAAGTAAGCAGTGCTTATTTAATCAGTAAGCTGTTCCATTCAGAAGGTAAAATGGTCATCAATGACTCACCCAGTTGATCAATTTCTTCTTGCGACAGTGCGCGATTCAGGCGGCGCCATTGGCCGTCTAAAAGTAATTCGAGGGGAATATACTGAGATTTGTAATTCATCTTTTGTGAATGTGGCACCCAGTAACCTAAATATAAATAATCGAGCTGTAACGATTGCACATATTCGAGCTGTTTAAGAATTGCAAACACACCCAAAGATCGGCGCTGCTCGGCTGGATCAAAAAAGGTATAAACCGCAGATAATCCGTCGTCCATCAAATCACATGTTGAAACGCAGACCAAGCGATCATCTTTCCATAATTCTAAAAAGAAGCTTTCGGTACAACTATGCACCAGAAACTTTTCAAACTGATCTAGACTTGGTGGAAACATATCGCCATCGGCATGGCGTTCATTAATGTAACGCTCATACAAGGCATAATGCACATTTGTGGCGGCATGTGTGGGCACAATCGACATGCGAAGATCCTGATTTCGTTTCCAGGCTTTCTTCTGCATGCTGTTCATTTCAAATTCGTCGACCGGTACGCGGCAAGACAAGCATTGTCTGCACAAATGACATTCTGGGCGATACACAAAGTCGCCGCTACGACGAAAACCAACGCGTGAAAGTTCAGAAAGCGTCACCACGTCAATCCGGTGGATTGGATCGAGAAACACCATGCGCGCAGATTTGTTGTCTAGGTAGCTACAGTCGTGGGGCGGGGTAATATAGTACTGTAAGTCATTAAGAAGGGACTTTGGGTGGTAAGATTTCATCGTGTATGTCCCCTCATTGTTATCATTCGGTTAGTTTTGCAATTTGGGCAATTCTTTTACTTGAAAATACACGTTCTGAATACTTTTTCCAATTGATAGGGGGCTCAATAATTACATCTTGTAACGATTTTAAGTAGTCTTGACGAGAAAGTGTACAAGCACCTAAGCTTAATAAATGGTCATTGACCAGTTGACAGTCAATCCAGCGCACTTGATGTTCCTGCCCAATCAGCATGAGCGTATAAAATGCCATTTTGGAGGCGTCGGTACGTGTACTAAACATTGATTCTCCAAAGCAGCCTTTACCAATACTCACACCATATAATCCGCCCACTAATTGATCTTCTTGCCAAACTTCGACGCTATAGCCGTAGCCTGCTTTAAACAGTTCGACGTAGCCTTGCACGATATCTTCTGAAATCCAGGTGTCATTGGTGTAATTGCGGGGCAGGGCGCAAGCACGAACCACTTGCTCAAAGGCACGATTAATGGTCACTTGATAATCGTATTTTTTCATACTCCGAATAAGTGTTTTACTCGGGTGATATTGCTCGGGATAGATGACGCAACGCGGGTCGGGGCTCCACCAACAGATCGGATCACCTTCGTTAAACCAAGGAAATAATCCATGTGTGTAGGCTTCAAAAAGTGTTGAAGGTTCTAAATCTGCCCCGATGCAAATCAACCCTTGACCCTCTGGGTCGGCTTCAACTGGATCGGGAAACACATACATCGAAGGTAAAATCATGAAGGGAGAGAGAATAAAAAAAGATCGGCCTTATTTTAGCCGATCTTTTAATGTGATGAGAACTGCTGTGTGACTTAGATGTTTTCTAAGTATTTGTCTGCATCAAGTGCAGCCATACAGCCCGAACCCGCCGAAGTAATCGCTTGACGGTAAATGTTATCTGCAACATCACCTGCCGCAAAAACACCCGGAACTGAAGTTGCAGTTGCATTACCTTGCGTACCGCTTTGGACTTGAATATAGCCATCACGTAGCTCAAGCTGACCTTCAAACATGCCCGTATTTGGCTTGTGACCAATTGCAACGAATAAGCCTTGTACAGCAACAGTTTGTGTGCTTTCGTCTTGAGTAGATTTCAAGCGTACGCCTGTAACGCCCGTATTATCACCCAAAACTTCATCGACTTGATGGTTCCAGATAATGCTAATTTTGCCTTCTTTCTCTTTTTCAAACAGATGATCTTGCAAGATCTTTTCTGAACGAAGGCTACTACGACGGTGAACCAGTGTGACGTGAGCTGCAATATTCGATAAGTAGAGTGCTTCTTCAACAGCAGTGTTACCACCACCTACAACCATCACGTTTTGACCTTTGTAGAAGAAACCGTCACAGGTTGCACAGGCACTTACGCCCTGACCCATAAATGCAGCTTCCGATTCTAGACCGAGGTATTGTGCAGTCGCGCCTGTTGCAATAATTAAAGCATCACAGGTGTACTCTTCCATATCGCCTTTTAAAACGAACGGACGTGTATTTAAATCAACTTCATTGATATGGTCATAGACAATGTCGGTACCGAAACGTTCTGCATGCGCCTGCATACGCTCCATCAATACCGGACCGGTTAAACCTTCAGGATCGCCAGGCCAGTTATCTACCTCGGTTGTTGTAGTCAACTGTCCACCAAGTTGTAAGCCTGCAATCAGCGTTGGCTTCAAATTGGCACGTGCAGCATAAACTGCAGCGCTATAACCTGCAGGACCAGAACCAAGAATAATAAGTCGAGAGTGACGAGCGCTCATGACGAGTTCCTTATTAATATCGAAATTTTTGAAATTATACGTGAAAGTTGAGCCAAATGGCGTCGTTTTGATGTGGATAATATTGATCAACTAAATCGAATTGAGCTATATACGATTTTATTGAAAGATGTTAACAACAAGCTTCAACAATCATGCATCATTTTTTACAGAACAGGTGCATAATATGTGAATTAATTCGTTGCCGGTTTTGAGCCAACGAAAAAACAAATGAATTCATTCAAACTGGTTTTACAGGACAGTATATGACTGCGGTGTCGAGCGTTTATGCACAGCGTTTATTAATTACATTATTTTTGGTTTCGTTCGGGATTTATCTGTTTGTCGCGACTGTGACATATACCCCATTCGATCCCGGCTGGATGCATATTTCAAGCGACACCCAAAATGTCTCGAATGCCAGCGGCGTTGCCGGTGCATGGATTGCTGATTTGCTGTTTGGTTTTTTAGGCTGGGCGAGTTTACTGATTCCATTGTTTTTGTTTATTGAAGCCATTCAAGTCTGGTGGCCACGCAGTTTTCTAAACCGACCGTTTCGCTATGCAGCGCAGTTTTTTATTATCTTAGCCACCTCTACATTACTTTATCTGTACTGGAATGTACCAGCAGATACCTTAGCCAATGCCTCAGGAGGCATTATTGGCTATGAGCTGGGTGAAAGTCTGTCCGGTATCCTGACCATTTATGGTGCAACGCTGTTCTTGCTGGTATTTTGGGTGCTATTGCTCACCTTGGCATTTGGTATTCAATGGAATCGTACATGGGCAACACTCAAAGCAACACCAGCTTATCTACAAGACCTATTTTATAAAAACGTCTCTCCGAATGAGTCTGACTATGATTTGACGGAGCAATCAGCCAAGAAAGCGCCACAATCGGTCAGTGCTGCATCTAAAAGCGCTTCTACTTTACCTGAACAAGCGGTTCAACCAGAGCAAGAAAAGCCAAGTGTTGCACCAGCGGCTCGTACCCATCAGTACGTGGCAGATGACGAGACGGTTGAGCGGTTATTCCAAGATGTCGTTGCGAAAGAACAGCGTGCCCAGCAGCAATATCAAGATCCATTACCTGTAGATGATCAGGAATTTGAGAAAGCGCTTGAAAAGGCACATCGGCTTGAAAGTGAGTCAAAGCGTTTGGTACCGACCGGAGAGGTATGGAAAGCGCTGCAATCTGATGATCTGACTCACAAACAGGAAATCGATGCATTACTTCGTGCCGCAGATGATGAACATGGACAATTAAATGCACAAGCTCAGCGTGCACACACAGATTCAGTCTCAGCTCATGATCAGTCAATTCCTTTAAATAAAGATAAAATGAACTGGAATGACGATCAGATTTTTGATGAATTACTGGCCGCTATGCCGAATCAATCGGGGTCTGACATTCACACGCCGTTTGTCTCGCAAGCGCAGCCAACTACGCGTTCAGAGACTGATCATTTGATCGAACAAGTCGAGCAGACGCTTAAAGCGTCATCTACAACGCATCAGCCTCAAAATCGATATGCGGCGTATGAACCAGAAGAGCAGTCTGATCTTTTGACTGAAGAAGAAATCAGAGCACCAGAGCCACTCAAACAAGCGCCTGTTGCCAAAGCAGTAACGCCAGAAAGCGAGCAGGCAGCACTTTCAAAAGAAGCCTTCATTGAAGCTTGGCAGGAAACCGCAGGTAAGCCGGTAGAAGATGAGTTTGATTTTGACGCCCCACTCACAGATGCTTCGGGAAGACCGATGTCACGTGCAATGCAGGTGGCACAAAAGCGTCGTGATTTACCAACGTTACCAGGCTTTGATTTGCTAGACAAAGTTGATCCGAATAAGAAGGTCAACTTCACTGTCGAGCAGCTCGAACGTTTATCTGAACTGCTCGAAATCAAGTTACAAGAATTTAATGTGAAGGCCAAAGTGGTCGAGGCTCAGCCTGGCCCGGTGGTTACACGATTTGAGCTTGATCTGGCGCCCGGTGTGAAAGCATCTAAAGTTACCAATATTTCACGTGACTTGGCCCGCTCGATGTCAATGGCATCGGTACGTGTTGTTGAAGTCATTCCCGGCAAGCCTTATATCGGTATTGAAGTACCAAACAGCGCGCGTGAAATGGTGCGCTTGATCGAGCTGCTTGAGACACCGTCATTTAAAGACCCTGCCGGCTTACTCTCGATGGCCATGGGTAAAGATATTTCAGGTAATCCTGTCATTACCGATTTGGGTAAAGCACCGCACATGCTGGTAGCAGGAACGACTGGTTCGGGTAAGTCAGTCGCAGTCAACTCCATGATTTTATCAATGCTGCTCAAATATACCCCAGATCAGCTTCGCCTCATTCTGATTGACCCGAAACAGCTTGAATTGGCCAATTACAACGATATTCCACACTTGCTTACCCCAGTGGTCACAGACATGAAAGACGCGGTGAGTGCGCTTAACTGGTGTGTCAATGAAATGGAACGCCGTTACAAGCTGATGTCATTTTTAAAGATCCGTAAACTGGCAGACTATAACCGTAAGGTTGAAGAAGCTATTGCTAACGGTGAAGATTTGATTGATCCAACGTGGAAGCCAAGTGATTCGGCCACCCAAGAACGTGCCCCACGCTTACAACCTTTACCTTCAATTGTGATTGTGGCAGATGAGTTTGCCGACATGATTATGCAAGTAGGTAAAAAAGCCGAAGAAATGATTACCCGACTGGCGCAAAAATCTCGTGCTGCCGGCATTCATCTGCTATTGGCGACTCAGCGTCCTTCTGTAGACGTTATTACGGGATTAATCAAAGCCAATATTCCTACACGCGTTGCACTGCGGGTTAATAGTAAAATTGACTCACGAACGATTTTGGATGCGGGTGGTGCAGAAGACCTGTTAGGCCATGGTGATATGCTATTTCTTGGGCCTGGAAAAATCGAGCCTGAGCGTGTACATGGTGCTTTTATTAGCGATGATGAAGTGAATCGGATTTGTGATGCATGGCGCGAACGCGGTGCCCCGAATTATGTCGATGAAATTTTAACACCGTTTGATGAAGAGCCAAGCGCACGTGGTTTTGAAGATGGTGGAGAAGGGGGATCCGATCGAGATATGCTCTATGATCAATGCGTCGCATTTGTTTTGGAAACCCGTAAGGCATCGACGTCATCCTTACAGCGCAAATTTAGTTTGGGCTACAACCGAGCAGCTCGAATCATTGATCAGATGGAAGAAAATGGCATCGTAAGTGCTATGGGCGCCAACGGTAAACGAGAAATATTGGTCTAAACTCAACCATCATAAAAAAACCTGCATCAAGCAGGTTTTTTTAGCACTTATGCAAACTTTGCCAGTACCTCTAAAAAAGGTTCGCGCTGACGTGGAAATTCAGCAATCACATCATGAATACGCTGACCTTCAGGATTGGTCGCATTTACATCACGGCCATCGGCAACAAACTGAGTCAAAAGACGCTCATAGTCGTTTGGACGCATGTGTTTAAATGCATGATACAACACATGAAAATCGGCATTTACACCGTCTGGAGGAAGTTGGTTAAGGTAGGCAAAAACACGTTCATCTGACCATTCTTCATTGAAAGTTGCTGGCTGTGATAATGCCATAACACGCTCCTCTTACACTTTAAAAGCAAAATTTGAGACAGGATATTTTGAATATTTTAACGAGACGCACCGTTGTTCAAGTCCACTCGAAGCACAGCTTCTCGTCTTGCGACTGGGCAAAGATACTCGCTCCAGTCCACTCGAAGCACAGCTTCTCGTCTTGCGACTGGGCAAAGATGCTTGCTCCAGTCTACTCGAAGCACAGCTTCTCGTCTTGCGACTGGGCAAAGATGCTCGCTCCAGTCCACTCGAAGCACAGCTTCTCGTCTTGCGACTGGGCAAAGCGTTGCTTTGCTGATCCAGTCTCATATTTTGCCTTAATTTCTGGGTGATTGACCAATCAGTAATGAAATTATCGTTCTTCAGGTAAATTGATATTCATTTCAAGCATTTCAATATTTGCTTCTGAACGTACCTGCATTTGAATATGGTCTTCACCCACACCACGTACATAACGACTGACCACTTGCATGATCTCTTTTTTCATTTGATCAATTTTGTCTTGACTCAAACGTCGTCCCAAGCCCTGTTCAGAGGCAACAATTACTTTCAAACGATCTTTGGCAGTTTGTGCGCTTGATGGTCTCTCGTCAGTTCCGAACAGTTTACTCCAAAATCCTGCCATCGTTATGCTCCAAATAGTCGAGCCAACCAGCTTTTTGGTTGTACTGTAATGTGTCGATAAGGGCGTTCTTCACCTAAAAAACGTGCAACCAAGTCATCATATGATTGGCCTGATTTGGTTTCAGAATACAAAATGACCGGTTTACCTTCGTTTGAAGCTTGTAAAACACCCGGGCACTCAGGAATAACCCCTAAGGTTGGAATACGTAAGATATCCTTTGAGATATCATCAATCGTCAGCATTTCTTGGCGATCTGCACGTTCTGGATTAAAACGTGTGATACACAAGTGCTTACGAATACGCCCTTCGTTCTGTTCGACTTTTTTTGTTTTGCTGTCCAGCATTCCAATAATACGGTCAGAGTCACGTACCGATGAAATTTCTGGATTGGTCACAATAATCGCTTCATCTGCATGATACATGGCTAAAATTGCGCCACGCTCGATACCCGCAGGTGAGTCACAAATAATATAATCAAATTCTTGTGATAATTCTTCAATAACACGAGCCACACCGTCGTCAGTCAAGGCGTCTTTGTCGCGTGTTTGTGAAGCTGGCAAAATATAAAGATTTTCAATATCTTTGTCACGAATCAGCGCTTGTTGCAAACGTGCTTCATTGTTGATGACATTCACAAAGTCATAGACAACTCGACGCTCACACCCCATGATCAAATCAAGATTACGTAAACCTACGTCAAAATCAATCACAACAGTTTTATGACCACGTAGGGCTAAACCTGTTGCAAAAGATGCACTTGTTGTAGTTTTACCTACACCACCTTTGCCTGATGTTACGACAACAATTTTGGCCACCGAATCCACTCCTATTATGGTCATACGCCCGATCTTATGGGCCTATTTGGTGCTTAATTTATACCTTAAAATTCCAAAGCCCGAAATTCAAGTTCTTGCTTATCGTTTAAATATATATGTACAGATTTCTTTAATACATCTTTAGGGATGTCTTCTGCAACACAATACGTGCCTGCAATTGAAACAAGTTCGGCTTCAAGGGCATGACAAAAGATGCGAGCAGCAGGGTTTCCACCTGCACCCGCCATAATGCGGCCACGCACATTTCCATAGATGTGAATGTTGCCTGAAGCAATCACTTCAGAACCGCTGTTCATTCCTGCATTTAAAATAATGTCGCCATGATCTTGTACCAGACATTGTCCGGTTCGCAAAATTTCGTCATGGTAAGATGTTTTGTGCGAAATCGCTGTTTTCGTTGTTGGTGTTTTTGTTTCAGCATTTTTCTCTGTCACTTTGGCTGACTGGACCACAACTTCTTCTTTCGTGGCCTTAATCCGCTGTAAAGGTTGGTCGGCTGGCATCACAGGAAACTGAATCGATTTGGCCTCATCGCTCAATAGGCCATCTATCACGGCCATTGGCTGTAAACCCAGACTAATCAGCAACTGAATCAGTGCAATCAGTTCTTGTTCTACCGTACTGTCAAGAATAACCAATGTGCCTTGATAGGCATCTTCATTTAAAATTGCGGTAAGTTGTTGCCGGATGACATCATGATCATTGGTATCGAAGGTTAATCGGGTAAAATTAACCATTCTTCCTGTAATCCGTATATCAGCCATAATGATTCCTTGAGAACTTCTGACGTGCCACTGGCCCTGAAGTTGGGTGAGTAAATAGATCAAATCCTAGAACAAATTATCCGAATTCTCTAGGGACTAGCCTAAATATTTTATCGATATGCTTATTCTTTGGCTTGATCGTGTTGTTTAAGTACTTGCTGCCAATGTTTCACTTTAACTTGTTTACGAATAGATTCCAGACTTTCAAATACAATTGATTCGACCAGTTGTTCAAGTTTTTGGTTATCAATATTCACTTCACTAAGCCGTTTCGATATTAACTGATAATTGGCATTGGGCTGCGCTACAGAGCCTTCAACAAATGGAACAATCAATCCCGATGTAATATTTTCGCCCAAACGCTGACCAATGCTCTGAATTTGCGATTCAATGCGCCCGCCTACAATCGGAATGAGTCGAAGCAGTTGGGTTAGCTCGGGTGTATCTTCAATCGCCTGATTAACAATTTTACCCACACGCTCAGCCATGATCGGTTGCTGGGTTTTTAAAGCCTCTGCCAATGAGTCTTGCAAAATTTCGGCAAAGGTCTGCGCAAATAGTGCCCGATGATGATCAATCAAATCATGTAAAATCTTTTTATGGGTCGAGCTGGTTTCAAGCTCTTGCTTAACACCATCGAGCACCGTGATGACCACTCGATCGGAGAGTTCTTCCATCACAACTTGATAATAGAAACGACCGCGTTTAAGCCAACTGCCCGGTATAACTTGATAGCCCATTTCATAGAGTCGATAGCCAATGATTCCCGCGCGAAACAAACGTAAAAAACGTAGTTGCGGCAAAATCGCTAAAATTTCGTACCAGTGAATAAATGGAAAGAAAAACCAGCGCTGATGATGTTTGTACACCACTGCAATTGCCCAGCGAATCAGCAGTTCCACAATTAAAAAACCAATAAACCACGCTTCGCTGACAATCACCCAAGGGTGCAGTTCAGCGCGGTAAAATGTTAATAATGCTTCAAGGTGAATTTGCTGAAACAGCCACTCGCCAATGCTGCTCATCAAAAAGTAATTGGCGCCTAAGCAAAAAAGGTTAAACACAATGATAAACACCATAAAAATATCGTAAAGCAAAAACAGCTTGAAGGACAAACTGCCGGGCTTTAGATGCTGGTATTTATTTTTAAGGTCTGAACTTTTTTGCTTCATGTGGCGTTACATCTTAAGTAGAGCTGTTGGAGTATTTGGCTTTCATTTCGGTGATCAACTGATCCTTTTCAGTCCAGAGCTGATCTACCCAGTCTTGAAAACGTTTACGATAGACTTCGTCATCTTCGTAATCTCCGCCCAATACCCAGTCTGGCAGTTCAATTTTGCGTAAATTCACCGCAATTTTGGATACATCACCTAGCCAGAAATCGCCGTAGCCGGGTATACCGTCTGGGTACACAATCGTCATGTCGACCAAAGCATCGATTTTATCGCCCAGAATATTCAGCGCCAAGGCCAGTCCACCCGCTTTAGGTTTGAGCAAGTGCTGATAAGGTGAACCTTGCTGATCATGTTTTTCTGGGGTGAAGCGAGTGCCCTCTAAATAGTTCAATAAGGTAAATGGCTGGCTTAGCAACTGTTCGCAGGCTTGACGTGCTTCTTCAAGATCACGAGTTTTGAGCTCGGGATTTTTCTGGATTTGTTCTTTGGTATGACGTTTCATCATTGGGAAGCCTAAAATCTTGAAGGCTTGTCCCACAAAGGGAATAAAAATAAGCTCCCATTTGGTAAAAAAACGCGTCAACGGCATACGTGTCAGTCCAAAATACTGATTGACCGTCGTATCGACCCAGCTTTGATGATTACAGGTCATGAGATAACGACCTTGCATGCTTAAGTCGAGGGCTTCATCGATAGTGATATCCCATTCTAAATGTGGCAAAACATGGTCGATCAACCAGTTATTAACATTTAACCAGCTGTTAGTGATCTGGATATTGGTTTGATCCACCACCCGCGATTTTTTGAACAGTTTGGTCAAGCCCAACGCCAGTACGGGTGGGCCATGTAAAAACGTACTTCCTGTAATGACACTGCCTACAGTCAGCCCGCGTGTAATTTTTTTTAGCGCCGATTGCTTGTTTGCTTGCGTAGACATATGAAAAGTCCTGACGATCCAATTTCTAAGGGTATGAGAGTGTGATCAATATAGACCGAGTGCTAAAAATAAAAAAGGCATCCCGATAAAGAATGAATAAAATGTGATGAACTGCACAATTAATTGGGTATTAAATATTACAAAATGTAAATAAAAGCGATATTCTTAACAAAATATCAATGGTCTAAGTGGCTTTTTTATTTCATCATTTTCACAGACAACAAGACAAACGAGGAGGCATGCAATGCGTGCACTAGTTATTACAACTGTAGTTGGGGCGGCGGTAGCACTTGCAGGTTGCCAAACAACTGGAAACAATCTTGGTGGCGTAGAATACGATAAAGCTGCCCTAGGTACACTCATCGGTGCTGCGGCAGGTTATGGTATTTCTAAATCCAATGCAAACTCTAGCCGTCAAAATAACCGTGCTGCTGCAATTGGTGCGATTCTTGGTGGTGCAAGTGGCTTGTACCTCGACCAAAAAGAGAAAAAATTACGTCAACAAATGGCGGGTACTGGTGTAGAAGTTAACCGTAACCCAGATGGTTCTGTCGGCTTGGTAATGCCGGGCAACATTACATTTGATACCAACAAGTCAAACATCAAACCGAACTTCTACTCAACTTTGAACAAAGTTGCGCAAACTTTGTCTGAAGATAACCGTAGTGCGATTTTGGTTACAGGTTATACCGATAATACTGGTAACGATTCGATCAACATTCCATTGTCACAAGCGCGTGCACAGTCTGTTGCTAACTACTTGAGCGGTCAAGGTGTATCTTCTGCACGTATCAATGCACAAGGTTATGGTTCATCTAACCCAATCGCGTCAAACGCAACTGCACAAGGGCGTGAGCAGAACCGCCGTGTTGAAATTAGCATTTACGAGCGTCAATAATCGTCGCACGGATATGTAAAAACCACCTTCGGGTGGTTTTTTTATGGTTAAAATCCGTTTCATTACGATGGGCATTGGCGCAATAGATGTCTATAATCACGCTCGGAATCATCAGGGGAATACATATGTCTGCAGCCAGTCATTTAAATGACAAACAACAAGAAGCCATGAAATATACTCAAGGACCGTTGTTAGTGCTTGCAGGAGCGGGTTCGGGCAAAACATCGGTGATTACGCAAAAAATCGCCTATCTGGTTAAACAGTGTCGCATTCCTGCACATCGTATTACAGCGATGACCTTTACCAACAAAGCGGCGCGTGAAATGAAAGAGCGTGTGACGCAGTTATTGTCACGTGAAGAAGCTAAAGGTCTATCTGTTTCGACATTCCATACCTTTGGTTTGAATTTATTACGCATTGAGCTGAAGCATACGCCGTTAAAAAATAACTTTTCAATTTTAGATGCCGACGATTGCAAACGAATTCTGATGGATTTAATGCATCGTGATAATTTATCGGGCGCCGAAAGCAAAGAACTCATTGCCAAGGCCATGAAAAAGATTTCTGACTGGAAAAATGATCTGATTGTGCCAGAGCAGGCACACAGTACCTGTGAAACGCCAGAAGATGTTCAGTTTGCGCACTTATACCAGTTATATGAGCGAAATCTGCGTGCCTACAACGCAGTAGATTTTGATGATTTGATTGTATTGCCAACACGTCTATTGCAAGAAAATGCCGAGGTACGTGACAAATGGCAAAACCGTACCCGTTATTTGCTGGTCGATGAATACCAAGATACCAACACCGCCCAGTATATTCTGGTCAAGCTTTTAGTGGGAGTAATGGGGCAGTTTACTGCGGTTGGTGATGATGACCAGTCGATTTATGCATGGCGGGGTGCCAAGCCGGAAAATATGGCCTTACTTAAAGAAGATTTTCCGAATCTTAAAGTGATTAAGCTTGAACAAAACTACCGTTCAACCAGCCGGATCTTAAAAGCGGCCAACGCCGTAATTGAACATAATCCACATATTTTTGATAAAAAACTGTGGAGCGATAAAGGTCATGGAGAGGTCATCCGGATCATTACCTGCCGTAATGATGACGATGAGGCCGAGCGTGTGGTGAAAGACCTGATGACGCATAAGCTCATGAATGGGAAAAACTGGAAAGATTATGCGGTTTTGTATCGCGGTAACTTTCAGGCGCGTATTTTGGAAACCCAGTTACGCCAGATGCAGATTCCCTATAAGCTTTCGGGTGGACAATCGTTCTTTGCCCGCGCTGAAATTAAAGATGTCATGAGTTATCTGCGTTTAATTATTAACCCAGAAGATGACAGTGCTTTTTTACGTATTATCAATACGCCTAAGCGTGCGATCGGACCAGTCACCCTTGAAAAACTCGGACTGTTTGCGCAGGAAAATCACTTGTCTCTTTTGGGCGCGTCATCGGATCAGCGCTTAAGCATGGTGCTACCGAAAAAGGCCATGACACAGTTGCATGAATTTGCAGACTTTGTGCAGACCTTTACGCGAGAATTACTCGATGACGATGAACCTGTGCCTAAAGTCCGCCAGATGATGAATGAGGCAGGCTATATCGACTATATTCGTGAGCAAGCGGCAACGCCTGCGCAAGAAAAAAGCAAGCTCGACAACATCGAAAGTCTGTATAACAGTATCCAGAATCTACTGAATCGTACCGACGATGTAGATGATAAAAACATTGAAAGTGTGATCCGAAAATTGGTGCTGCTCGATCTGCTCGAACAGCAGCAAGAAGAGGAAGATACCGACAAGGTCAACTTGCTGACCCTACACGCTGCCAAAGGTCTTGAGTTTCCATTTGTGTACATTATGGGGCTGGAAGAAGAACTGCTGCCGCATAAAAACTCGATTGCTGCCGATACTATCGAAGAAGAACGCCGTTTGATGTATGTGGGAATTACTCGCGCACGACAAGGCCTTACCCTGACCTTGGCCGAACAGCGTAAAAATGGCGGTCAGATGAAACAAATGACACCGAGCCGCTTTTTGGATGAATTGCCGCAAGATGAACTTGAATGGCTCGGCCGTAAGAAAAAACTTGCAGCCAATGTCGATCCGAAAGAGCAGGCACAGCAATATCTGGCCAATTTAAAAGCTTTATTAAAACGTTAATGCAACAACTTAGGAATGATGATGAAAGTCCAAGTCAAATTACTGGATCCTCGTGTAGGAAAAGAATGGCCATTGCCAACGTATGCAACAGCAGGATCTGCTGGACTGGATTTGCGTGCTTGTTTAGATGATGCCATTGAGATTGAACCTGGGCAAACGGTACTGGTGAAAACCGGTATGGCGATTTACATTCAGGATACCCAATTCGCAGGCATGATTTTGCCGCGTTCAGGTTTGGGACACAAACACGGGATTGTGCTTGGAAACTTGGTGGGCTTGATCGATTCAGACTATCAGGGCGAGCTGATGATTTCGGTATGGAATCGTGGTCAAACCACATTTCGTTTAGAGCCGGGTGAGCGTCTAGCACAATACGTGCTGGTTCCTGTGGTGCAGGCCGAGTTTGAACAGGTCGAAGATTTTGTCGCAACAGACCGCGGTGCAGGCGGTTTTGGACACACTGGAAAGCAGTAATTTTTTAATAAATGCCTGTGTAAACAGGCATTTATTTATTTACAATTGAATGTTACAAAAAATTATATTAATAATATCGGGTTATCGATCTGATTTTTATTTTGGCGTCTTTATTTTGTCATTGTACCTAAATTTTTTTCAATTTTTCCCGTTTTGCTAACATAGGCATAAGAAGAACAGACTTATGGATATAAAGCAGACTTTTCCGTTTCAGATTTTTCGTGCCTATGATATTCGGGGAAAGCTCAATGTGCTGACACCGGAGCGCATCGTGGCCATTGCACACGGACTGGCACAGCAATACCTCGCTGCGGGTCATACAAAGCTTGTGCTCGGCTATGATGCCCGTTTGACTGGTCCTTATTATGCTGCGCTGGTTCAAGCAGTCTTGGGTGAACACGGACTTTGTGTAACCAATATCGGTTGCTGTTCAACACCTCTCATGTACTTTACTGCACGATCACATGATGGCAATGGCATCATGATTACGGCCAGTCATAATCCTAAGACAGACAATGGCATTAAATGGGTGATGGGAAATCAGCCACCAAGTCCCGAGATCATTCAGCAAGTGGGATGGTATGCCTCTCATATTCGTGTTGATTTAAGTCCTTACTTACATCTCCAATCGACTGTAGTACATCAAGAAAATACCTATTTCGACCGTTATGAAGATGCACTCGTTCAAGATATTCAGCTGAATCATCGCTTTAAAATTGTATTAGACGGCTTACATGGTTCGGCAGGTGAAGGAACGCGTCGCTTACTGGAGCGTTTGGGATGTGAGGTTATCGCAATTCGCTGTGAGCCCAATGGTCATTTTCCAGATCATGCGCCAGATCCTTCACAGGCGCTACATCTGCAGACACTTCGTCAGTACGTCTTGGCAGAGCAGGCCGATTTGGGTATTGCACTTGATGGCGATGGTGATCGTTTGGTCGTGGTCGATGAGCATGCCACGATTATCAGTGCAGATCGTTTAATTTCACTATTTAGTCAACTGTGTCTGGCTGCACAGCCAGCGCATGAAGTGGTTTTTGATGTGAAATGCTCGACCATGGTCCGCAATACCATTTTGGCCTGTGGCGGGCAGCCCATCATGATTCGAACTGGTAGCACTTTCTTGCGTCAATATTTGGCAAAATCGGCTGGACGGGCGATTTTTGGGGGTGAATACGCAGGTCATTATGTATTTAATGATGGCCGAGGCTATGGCTTCGATGATGGCCCATACGCGGCATTACGTTTACTTGAATACATGGCGGCACATCCGACACAGTCGTTATCGAGCTTACTGGCGGCCTATCCTGAGCGTTGTAGCACAGAAGATCTGTACATCAATACTTATGAAGCAAATCCTGTGCATGTATTGCAGGATATTGAAGCACAAGGGCAGACCTTTCAGGCGCTACTGAGTCTTACTGATGGGATACGTCTCGATTTTCACGATGGATTTGGCATTTTACGTGCATCGAACACCGGAGAGTACTTCACTGCGCGTTTTGATGCAGAAACACCACAACGATTGGCAGAGATTAAACAGATATTCGTGACCATGTTGCAAAAAAAATACCCTAAACTTGCACATGATCTTTCACAGGCCTAATTAAGGAGAGGCGAATGCCACATCAGCACACCGGCATCGATAAAGCAAAAATTTTGACAGAAGCATTGCCGTATATTCAGCGCTTTTCAGGAAAAACACTTGTGGTCAAATATGGCGGTAATGCCATGACCGATCCTGAGCTGGAAAGCTCGTTTGCGCGTGATATCGTTTTGTTAAAAACTGTCGGTTTAAATCCGATTGTGGTGCATGGTGGTGGGCCTCAAGTCGACTCTTTACTCAACCGTTTGGGGCAAGTGTCCGATCGAATTGATGGTATGCGAGTGACCGATCAGGCCACTATGGAAATTGTAGAAATGGTGCTGGGTGGAAGCGTCAATAAATCGATTGTAAACCTGATCAATCAACATGGTGGACGTGCCATTGGGTTAACTGGTAAAGACGGTAACCTGATTCGTGCACGCAAATTGTTGATGGAAAAACAAGATGAGCAAGGCGAGATCAAACATATCGATTTAGGTATGGTGGGCGAGGTAGTCGGCGTGAAAACCGATGTCCTTGAAATGTTTACTCAAGGCGATTTTATTCCTGTGATTGCCCCTTTGGGTGTCGATGAAAGTGGTAACACCTATAACATCAATGCCGATTTGGTTGCAGGCAAAGTGGCTGAAGCACTGGGCGCAGAAAAACTGATTCTACTCACCAATATCTCGGGTGTACTGGACGAAAACAAAAATCTTTTGACTGGGCTATCGACCAAAGAAGTCGATCGTCTGATCGAAACTGGCGTAATTTATGGCGGCATGATTCCGAAAGTGGGCTGTGCCTTAGATGCAGTTAAAGGTGGCGTGGTCAGTGCGCATATTGTCGATGGTCGTGTACCGCATGCGACTTTATTGGAAATTTTTACCGATCATGGTGTAGGCACTCTGATTACCAACCGAGTTGCGCCTAAAGCAGAGCATTAATTTTTCGAATCTAGAAAAAGACCAGTCATGACTGGTCTTTTTTATGGGTATAGATATTGGTCATATAGTTGTCATGCGGGTGTTTTAGTGTAAGCAAAGAAAAACACGGGGTGAGCTTATGCTAGACAAATTGAATCATTATCGACACCACTTAAATTTTCCATTGCTACGTCAAAAATCCTCAACCACTCAATATAAGTTTGAGTGGGTTGAAACCTTAAAAGAATTAGAAGAAGTACAACGCTTTCGTGCTGAGCAGTTTGGCCCACAGTTTGGCATTCATTTTGACTCAGGTTTAGATCAGGATGTCTATGATTTTGGCTGTGAGCATGCAGTATTACGCGAAAAATGGTCTGGCGAGATCGTGGCATATACACGTTTGAAACACTTTTTGGGGCATGAACTGGCACAGAGTTATAGTGCTCAAGAGTTTGATGTGGTGGGGCATCTATCGCATGTACCCAGTGTGGTCGAAATTGGTCGAACCTGTGTGCATCCGCAATTTCGTTCTGGTAAAGCACTGTCTATTTTGTGGTTGAATCTGGTGCCTAAAATTTTGTGGTCCATGAAAGCTAAGTACCTCATGGGTTGTGTCAGTATTCATCTAGATAACAATGCTGCCCGTGTCTATCATACGCATCGGAAAATACAGCAGCTTACGTCTGCGCAAAGCTTAGATATTGCCTCTAAACACCCTTATGAGCCGCAGCATCCAGCTTATAGCTTTACCCAAGATGAGCGTATTCCTAAACTGTTTCAGATGTACTTAAGCATGCAAGCTCGATTATCCAAACAGGCATTTTATGATGAAGCCTTTCAATGTTTGGATTATTTTGTATTGCTTGAGGTGAACCAAATTGCCAAGTCTTTTGTCATGAATAAACGCGTTCAGCGCCGTCCTTAGCAGAAAAAGTGCATAAGATGTATCAAAATTGAGATTTGCAAGGCATTGTGCTCTCATGCACAATAGACTTTACATCTAGATCATTCTTGCCTTTACCGTTATGTGCCAGCTACTTGGAATGAATTGTGCAACGCCTACCGATATTACCTTTTCGTTTAAAGGATTTTCACAACGGGCGGGCATTACTTCCGATCATTCCGATGGGTTCGGGATTGCTTTTTTTGAAGACAAAGCCTGCCGTTTGTTTGTCGATAATCAGTCTGCGGTAGAATCTCCGATTGCCGAGTTGGTACGTAATTTTCCAATTAAATCACGCAATGTGATTTCGCATATCCGTAAAGCCACTCAGGGTAAGATTACTCTTGAAAATTCGCATCCATTTATGCGTGAGCTGTGGGGGCGACAGTGGATTTTTGCCCATAATGGCGATTTGCATCATTTTAATCCGCGTCTGACTGGTCGTTTTGTTCCGGTTGGCAATACCGACAGTGAACGTGCTTTTTGTTACTTGCTGGATCAGTTGGTAGAACGTTTTGGTTATACCGAGCCCAGTATTCATCAGATTTTTACCGCGCTTGAGCAGATTGCGCCTCGAATAGCCGAACATGGAACATTCAATTACTGCTTATCTAATGGTCAGGCTTTGTACAGTTATGCCACAACGAAGTTACACTGGTTAGTCCGTGAGCATCCCTTTAAAGCCGCTCGATTGATCGATCTAGATGTCGAAGTGGATTTTAGTCAGGTGACCACTGCCAAAGATCGCGTGGCGGTGATTACCACCGAGCCACTGACTCAAAATGAGGTCTGGATGCCTTATCAACCGGGTGAGATGATTGTGTTTCAAGATGGACGCCCGATTAAGCAAGCATTAACCCGAGTAGAGCGTTTAGAGCGAGAGGCACTCAACCCTGAACTTAAACGCATTACCCGTGCCGACCAGTATTAAACCCGGTATTCAATAGAAAGGCGTTGCAAAATTGAGATCATTCATTTTGGGTCGAAAACGTTCTGTTTTTGAATAGAAACTTTGATTTTCAGGTCGGACAAAGGCAAAATATCGGCAGACTTTATTCAAGGTATGCATGATGCAGGATTCTCCTTTATCACGATGGCTTTCGCCACTTATGGCGTTTTGTTTGAGCTTGGTGATTATTGTTACCCTCGCGCCGGCAGTTGGTATTCAAATTGATCGTCAGCTTGATTTTTGGTTGTTATGGCTCGGTAGCATGGTGATTTTGGCGTTGCCTGTGTGTTATTTGGAAATTGCACTGGCGCGCCGTTCAAAAACCACAGCGCTGAACGCACTTTCACGCCTAACGCGGGATGCCGATGCGTCTTCTAAATGGCGTTTGGTGGGCTGGTTGGCTGTGGTATTCATTGCATTTTTGGCTGGCGGAATTCTTTCTCATGCCAGCGTGCTGTTACCACAACAATTCACTTTAGGCGTTGCACCTAATCTATTGTTGATTGTACTTGCGGTGCTGGCATTTGGCTTATCTTTTGTATCACGCCAGATTTTGCTGCTCATCACTGCAATTGCGTTGATTGCGTCTATCGCGCTTGGTCAGGTTTATGATGCTGCTCAGCTTCAGCCATGGCACTGGACATCACTTGAATTTAAAGAGTGGGGCAATGCCACTGTTCTGGCTCTTGTGGCGAGTGGTTTAGGTATGGGCCTATACTGGCAAACAACAGTAAAACAGGTCGATCAACAGGCATCAGCCAGTGCTTCTGTACTGCCGATCTGGTTGGCACAATTGGTGGCTGTGATTGCATTTGGATTTGTGTCAATTCAGCAAACGGTTCCTGTACTGACTTGGGTGATTGCTGCAATCATGGCATCGGCTCTGCTCCTACAACTTGCTCGTGAACAGTTAATTGAGCGTCAGGCTGCGCTCGCGTTACAGTGGGCAGTTCCGGTTGTGGCTGTTGTGATCTGGGCAATTCCTGCCATTCAGGCAGAATTTTATATTCTGACCATGCTTTGGGGGCTGCTGTTGTGTTTGATCTACGCGATTTTTGCGGGATGGATTATGAAAATCAGTCACTTGCGTAAATCGATGAATTTTAGTAGTGAGCTATTTTATAATCTTTGGCGGATTGCTGTCCGTATTGTCTTACCTTTAGGCATTGTACTGGCGATGATTTCGGTACTTGGACAACTGTTTACATGAGTAATCTTCAGCAGGTCTGGGTGGCCTATGCCGCACCAGATCAACAGTTTCATCTTGCTGTTGCTTTTAAAGCCGGAATGACAGCGCTAGAGGCCATTGAAAAAAGTGGACTCTTGCTTGCCACACAGCTAGAAATGCCATTACAGGTGGGTATTTTTGGTATTCGATGTGCGCTTGAACAGCCGCTTAAAGCAGGCGATCGGGTAGAAGTGTATCGAGCTTTAACCATTAATCCAAAGGACATTCGACGCAAACGTGCAGAAAAAAATCCGGTTGGTCGTTTTCAAAAGGGTAATCGCTTTAAGTGATCGCCAGTATATAAAAAACCCCTCAAATGAGGGGTTTCTTTTTTTGAGGAAGCCTTTATAGTGGTGGCGCAGTCAGTATGGCTTCTTTTGAACCTGGTAAGCCCGGTTGAGACTCTGGTAAGGTATCGATACCTTCAATATTGGTGACGATACCAGACTGGTCAAAGTAGATTTTTAGATGCTGACCGCGTGCTGCCGGAATTTTTGCTTTTTTGGCATAAGTTCCCGGAATATAGTTGTACACGTAATCCCAGCGATATGGATTTAATGGATCTGTAATTGTTGGGCTACCGAGTAAAAACTTTACCTGTTGGTAATTCATGCCCACCTGAACTTTTGATGCTTGAGCTTTGGTTAAAGGGGTTCCTTGAGGAATATCAACCTTATAGACGCCGAGCGTTGAACAACCAGCAAGCAGTGAAGTGACGAATAACGCCAACATAAGTTTTTGCATTTTGCTACACTATCCCGATAAATTATGATGCATTTGATCCAAGGATAGATCATACTGCATCTCATCACGATTGCCTATTCCAACTTGAGATTTGTTGAGAGACCCTTTTTTATGCCGATTTCCAATCAAGATTTACGAAAAGCTGGACTGAAAGTCACCCTTCCTCGAATTAAGATTTTGGAATTACTAGAAAATTCAAAACAACACCATTTGAGTGCAGAAGATATTTATAAAACTTTGCTTGAACAAGGTGAAGATGTTGGTCTGGCAACGGTTTACCGAGTTTTAACACAGTTTGAAGCAGCAGGAATTATTCAGCGCCATCATTTTGAAAACAATCACTCTGTTTTTGAAATCATGCAGGAAGATCACCACGATCACCTTGTTTGCTTAAATTGCAACAAAGTTGTTGAATTTACAAATGATATTATTGAGCAAGAGCAACACTCCGTTGCTGAAAAGCACAATTTTACTTTGACAGGCCACTCATTGAATCTATACGGTTATTGCAACAACCCAGATTGCAAAGACGCACTGCGTAAAAAGTAAGGATTTCACATAAATCCAACAATAAAAAAGGGCAGATAATGCCCTTTTTTTCATTTTAGATCATGACGTTGACCGTCAAAGGTGATTTTCCGATCGACTTCAAGCATTTTCTCTTTTTGATCAATTGCGGTATTGGCTTCTTGAGAAAGTTTGATCTGCAAACGCAGATTGTTGGGTGAGTCGGCATGTTTGAGTGCATCGGCATAACTGATTTGTCCGTGTTCGTGTAATTCAAACAAGGCCTGATCAAAGGTCTGCATTCCCAGTTCACCAGAACGCGCCATGAGTTCCTTAATTTTATAAATTTCACCTTGGCGAATGTAATCCGACATCAAAGGTGAATTGATCATCACTTCAACGGCAGCACGGCGACTTTGACCATCAGGCGTAGCAATCAGTTGCTGAGAGATGACGGCTTTTAAGTTAAGTGATAAGTCCATCAACACCTGCTCACGCCGATCTTGCTCAAAAAAGTGAATGATACGCTCTAAAGTCTGATTGGCATTGTTGGCATGTAAAGTTGCAAAGACCAAATGCCCGGTTTCGGCAAATGCCAGTGCATAATCCATGACTTCACGTGTGCGAATTTCACCAATCAAAATGACGTCTGGTGCTTGGCGTAACGTATTTTTTAAAGCCACTTCGTAGGAATCGGTATCAATGCCGACTTCGCGCTGCGTAACAATACAGCCAGCATGTGCATGTATAAATTCAATCGGATCTTCAATGGTAATAATATGACCGCTTGAGTGTAGATTACGGTGATGAATCATCGACGCAAGCGAAGTGGATTTTCCTGTTCCTGTTGCACCAGAAAACAAAATAATACCGCGTTTAGTCAAGGCCAAGTCCTTGAGAATCGGTGGTAGCTGTAGTTGATCTAGCGTTGGGATTTTGGTTTCGATGCGGCGGATAACCATGCCGGGTAAATCACGCTGCTGAAAGGCACTTACACGAAAGCGCTCAGTACGTTCGCGGTTTAAAATGGCGAAATTACATTCATGGGTTGCCATGTACTCATCGCGTTGCTTTTGCGTGGTGATCGAATCAATCAACTGCGCGATCATGTCACCGTCTAATTTGGTTTTGGAAACCGGGGTAATTTTGCCATTAATTTTTAATGATGGCTCAACACCAGCCGTAATGAACATATCGGAGGCTTTGTGGGTTGCCATTAAATTGAGTAAATCATTAAAGTCCATGCGGTGCTTCCTGATGGCTTTGTGTTGTTGTTTTATAAGGATTCTGGTGATTTTGCCACAGCGCGTGCTGTTGGTAAGTTAATGATGCCTTTGGCGACCAGTTGTTTAAGACTTTGATCGAGCGTGGTCATGCCATGGCTTGCACCCGTTTGAATCGAAGAATACATTTGCGCGACTTTTCCTTCACGGATCAAATTACGAATGGCCGGAATACCAATCATAATTTCATGCGCTGCTACACGGCCGCCACCTTCTTTTTTTAACAAGGTTTGTGAAATAACCGCCTGAAGGGATTCGGACAGCATGGTACGCACCATATCTTTTTCCTCTGCGGGAAATACATCGATAATTCGATCAATGGTTTTGGCTGCCGAGGTCGTGTGTAGTGTACCAAACACCAAATGTCCGGTTTCTGCGGCAGTCAATGCCAAACGTATGGTTTCCAGATCACGCATTTCCCCCACCAGAATGATATCGGGATCTTCACGCAGTGCTGAGCGAAGTGCCTCATTAAAACCAAGTGTATCGCGGTGCACTTCGCGCTGGTTGATCAGACATTTTTTGGGTTCGTGTACAAACTCGATCGGATCTTCAACCGTTAAAATATGATCATAGCGATGATGATTAATATAATCGAGCATGGCGGCAAGAGTGGTCGACTTCCCCGAGCCTGTTGGGCCGGTCACTAACACCAAGCCGCGCGGATAGTCACAGATGTCTCTGAAAATTTTTCCGAGTCCAAGTTCTTCAAGCGTCAATACCTGTGAGGGAATGGTTCGAAAAACGGCACCTGCACCACGGTTCTGATTAAACACATTGACACGAAAACGGGCCAGATTTGGCACCTCAAAGGAAAAGTCGGTTTCGAGCTTTTCTTCGTAATCGCGGCGCTGTTTGTCATTCATAATGTCGTAAACCAGACGGTATACTTCGGAATGTTCAAGTGCGGGGAGGTTAATGCGTCGAACTTCACCATCGACGCGAATCATGGGTGCCAAACCTGCAGACAAATGTAAATCAGATGCCCTGTTTTGGACTGAAAATGCCAGCAGTTCGGTTATATCCATATTTCCCCCAAAAAATCGTTAAAATCTTTCATTATTTTGTAGAATATTAAGTGCTTTTCCCAAAGCTTAACAACATTCAAGGCCGAGGTTAAGTAAAAAATATGTTTGAAATGAGAACCCTGTCAATGAATCCGTTTAAAGATGCGCGAAATCACGTTATCGATCAAATCCAGTCGGCTTGTGCGCGAGTACAGCGTGATCCGGCAACGGTCGAATTACTGGCAGTATCAAAAACACATCCGAGTTCGGCGATACGCGATATGTACGAGCTTGGTCAGCGTTGTTTTGGTGAAAACTATTTACAAGAGGCGCTCGATAAAATTCAGGCACTCAAAGACTTAAATATCGAGTGGCATTTTATTGGCCATGTTCAGCGCAATAAAACCAAATTGCTTGCGGAACATTTTGATTGGGTGCACGGGGTCGATCGTTTGATTATTGCCGAGCGCCTGTCATCGCAGCGCGCCGAGCATGCGGCTGATTTAAATATCTGTCTTCAGGTCAATATTGATCATCAGCAAACAAAAGATGGCTGCCAACCTGAGGACGTCGCGGAACTGGTGCAAACTATTAGCCGCTTACCCAAGCTGAAGTTACGCGGAATTATGGTCATTCCTGCACCAGAGCATGCAGAGGCTTTTGAGGCAGCCAAAACGCTTTTTGATGCTGTCAAAGCCCAACATGCACATCCTGAACAGTGGGATACCTTGAGCATGGGCATGTCGGCAGATTTGGATGCTGCCATTGCAGCAGGCTCGACCATTGTACGCATTGGTACGGCTTTATTTGGTGCACGTGACTATAGTCACGGTGTATAAATCTGCAAATTTGATATATGAAATATTTGTGATCATTGAGATTTTTTAATTCAGATTTAATGGTTGGCTCGTATACCACTAATACTGGTTTTCACGAGACATTTCATGGATCTTTTGCATGTTTTTATTTTAGCGGTGATACAGGGGCTGGCGGAGTTATTGCCAGTTTCTAGCTCTGCCCATGTGATCTTGGCAGAAAAGCTGATGGGTTTCGACCCTTCGGCGCCAAATATGACTTTTTTGCTGGTGATGCTCCACACAGGCACCATGTTTGCAGTCATTGTGTATTTTTGGCACTCATGGAAAAAAACCTACTTTTCTGATTGGGCGTCATTTAAGCAGCGCGCTTGGTATGTGTTACTGGCGACTGCCATGACGGGTGTATTGGGACTTTTGTTGCAATCACTGATTAAACACGTATTTTTTGGTGGAGCGAGTAGCTTTGAAATAGAGCATTTATTCAGCAACGCCAAATTAATGGCTGCTGCACTTGCTGCGGCAGGTGTGTTGATTATTTTATCTTCTCGTTTGGATCGTGGTCAGCAAGGTGATGTCCGTTTGCCAAGTGCCATCATCATCGGTGCGGTACAGGCGTTGTGTCTGCCTTTTCGTGGTTTTTCTCGTTCAGGTGCCACCATTTCCACAGGTTTGTTTTTGGGAATTTCCCGTCAGAAAGCAGAAGAGTTTAGTTTTGCTCTGGCGGTAGTTTTAACCCCAGCGGTGATTGCCAAAGAGCTGTTACGCTTGTTGCATGCCCAACAGACCACCACTGGTACAGCACATCTGGCCTTAAGTAGCTTATTTTTGCCGAGCTTGTTTGGAATGGTTTTTAGCTTTCTAACGGGGTTGTTGGCACTGAAGTGGCTTTCGGCGTGGCTGGAGCATGGTCGCTGGTATTTATTTGGAATCTATTGCTTAACCTTTTCAGGTGTGGTGTTGGCATTGGCTTAGATGTGTGCTTTTACAAAATACGTTGGAGAGCATAGGTTCTCCAACGTATTTTATTTCTATATGTATTTGTTCAATTGAACGTTGAATACATGATTTAAGACTCAACACGTTCGATAGCAGGTTCAATCGATAACAGTTCGATTTCACCAAAAACCGTGGCAAAAGGAACGTCTTTGGCATCGAGTCCAGTGCCGATTCGAACAAACTGATCGATAGGCCCCATGCGTGTGGCATCGAATAATACCCATTGATTTTCAAGATAGACTTCAAAGATGGCATGGAAGTCGGGATCTGCATTGTAGAACGGCATGTAACCCACCACAAAGCGCGCAGGAATATTTAAGGCACGGCAAATCGCAATACCTAAGTGAGCAAAATCACGACATACACCTGCACGATTGACCAATATATCGCGCGCTGTGGTGGTACTGTCGGAAGATCCAGCTTGATACACAATATTGTCATGAATCCAGTCACAGATGGCTTGCACTCGTGCATAACCTTTGGGCAATTCACCAAAAGTATTTTGTACCATAGTGCCAATCAAATCTGATTCGCAAAAACGGCTTGAACCCAGATAAAACAGCGTATAAGACGGCAATTCATGAATTTCACATTCGCGTAATGCGGTATTACGCTCAGGGATATGCGTATCTACGTCGGCATGATAAGAAACACGCAGTTCACCTTCTGGTGCATGTAACCGAATCAGGCGATTTAATCCGCCGTCGCGCTCATATTGCTCGAAATCGAGCTGAGGTTGAAACTCAAATGACTCCTGCTTACAGGTTTGCCATGGATGATTGGCTGCTTCAAACTGAAAAATAAATTCGGTCGCTTGAATCACCCGGTAATGGAGATGACAGTCAATTTTAAAGCTAGGCATATTAAAGAACTCAAAGAAAAAATAAGATTTAATTCTTCTTCATCTAAAAAATTGATCTTTATTGTTGTCAGAAGAGATCATTTTTTGTTTTGAATCTGAATGAAAATCAAAGCTATCAGTTCTGATGAGTTTTTCAATTGTTGCTCCACCCAAAATGCGTTGTACAAAGGTAAAGCGTATTTAGCCAACCACCTGAATTCGACTTGAACCTGAACCCAGTGGTTGTACCTGAATCTGGACTGGAATTCGTTCGTGCATATCCTGAATATGAGAGATCAGTACCACCTTACGACCCTGACTTTGCAACTGATCGAGTGCGTTCATCACCATATGCAATGAAGATGCATCGAGCGTGCCAAAGCCTTCATCGATGAACAAGGATTCGATTTTCATCGATCCAGAGGCCATATTGGCAATTGCCAGTGAAATGGCCAGCGCAGTAAGAAAAGATTCACCACCAGAAAGTGAGGCCACAGCACGTATTTCACCGTCCATATCATGATCGACAATGGCCAGACTCAGTGAGTTTTCTAGCCGTTTTAGCGTATAGCGCTGTGAAAGCTGAGTTAGTTGCTGATTGGCATATTCAAGCAGAATATCCAGATTATATTGCTGCGCCAGATCTCGAAATTCTTTACCCTTGGCATCGCCAATCAGGCTTGAGATTTTGTGCCAGCGATGCTCTTGTTGCTGGATCAGTTGAATTTGTGCTGCAAACTGCTGCTGCTTGATCAGATTTTGCTGATGTAACTCGAGTTTTATTTTTAAATCGTCACGCTGATCTGTACATTGCTGTAAAGCCACTTGATTGGTGGCAATCTGCTCAGATAGCTGCGCAGCCTCTATCTGAGGCGCTGCCTCAAGATGTACATCGAGCTGATGTTGTAGTGTGTTGAGTGCAGAAATAGCCTCGCTCAAGCCACGATCTGCGTGTTGGATGGCTTGGCGAATCTGCTGTTCTTGAGAAGATGATATCGCCAGTAATGCTAGCAATTGATCTTCTTCAAAAAGAGGCTGCTGTGCCAGCCATACATTGATTTCAGTGGTGCATTGTGTCAGTGAGTCATGTTGTTGCTGTTGCTTGGCCTTTAATTGCTCGAGCGCATTTTTATGCTGTTCAAAACGTTCGCGTGCGAATTCAAAGTTTTGTTTAATCTGTTGATACTGCTGCTGCAATTGCTGGCGCTGCTGATCATGCTGTAGTAACCATTCATTGGCTTTAAGGTTTGTTGAAGCTGTCATGGTGACGATGAGCTGGTTGGCAGCATCAGTATTTTGTTTACCCATCGTCTCAATGTCTTTTAATTGCTGCGTGCATTCTGTGTGCTGCGCATTGAGCCCGGCGAGATTGGATTTTAATAATAGTAACTGCTGATGTTGTTGCTCTTTGTGTTTAACTAAGCGTTCTGTTTGTTCGAGCAACTGGCTCCGCTGTTGTAGTGCATTTAATATAGTTTGTGAAAATGTCACGCCATTCGTGTACCAAGCCGATTTATCCTCGGTAGTTAAACACGCGACAATATGCTGAACGTGTTGTTGTAACTGATCGACCGCCTCAAGCTGGTGACGGGTGTGCTGAATACGTTGACTCAGCTGATGTTGCTGTTTACTGGCTTGCTGGAGTTGATGTAACTCATGCTCAAGCTGCTGTTGCTCCTGAGAGGCCTTTTGCATTAAAGCATCAAGCTGAGCGTTCGCCTCTTGTTCAGCCAAATGCAAGTTGAGCTGTATATTGCACGCCAACAAATGCTGCTGTAATTGCTGTTCATGCACATTTTGTTTTTCATGCAGTTGCTGTAAATCGTCTTGCAATTGCTTGAGCTGGGTTTGACTTTGCGTGTACTGCTGCTGCGTTTTTTGCCAAAGGTCGAAACACTGTTGTTCCTGCTCAATGGCTTGCTGTTCTTGTTGTTGCTGGAGTTCATACAACGCTTTGGAGAGCTGACTTTGATCTTCACGATAAGGATGTTCGGTACTGCCACACACTACGCAAGCTTCACCGTGTTTTAGCGCTGCGCGTAAATGTTCAATGTTTTCTGCGTGGAGCAAACGTTGCTGTTGCAATATCTGCTGAATTTTTTCGCGCTCTTGCTTTGCCAACACATAGGCTTGTTCGGATGTGTGGGTCGATGCGTCTAATTGTTGATTGTGCTGTTTGATTGTCTCAAATTTATGTTTCAGGCTAGTCATTTCATTGTTTAATTCGAAATAACGCTGAATTTTTTGCTGTGTACTGTGTAAATGGTTGCTATGAACCTGCTGTGCTTGTTTGCGTTGTTGTTTACTCTCGATGTGCAGATCAATTTGTGCTGGAGTACCAAACTGCAATACTAAAGCATTTAATTCAGCCTCATCATGCTCAAGCTGCGTTTGTGCATCCCGAATGGAACCTAAACTCTGTTCTACTTTTTGGTATTGCGTAATAAATTGGCTCAACTGCTGCATGTGCGCATTTAAGCCTTGGTCTAGTGGGGCGTACTGAGCACTATTTTTTAATTGTTCCATGCTTGCTGTATGTTGTTCATCAAGCGTGTGAATGGTTTGCTCTAATTGCTGTTGTTGCTCAAGCAGTGGCTGTTGCTGGCTTGTAATTTGGGTTAAGCGATGTCTGGTTTTGTTATAGTCTTCTTTAATATGCTCGCGTTTTTGCAAATGACCGCGTAAATCGGCAAGCTCTTTTTGATACTTTTGTTCAAAGGCTTGGAACTGATGTAGGCTTTGTTCGATTTGGCTATAGCGCGTTTTTTCTTGCTCGAATTGTGTGCTTAGGGTATTGAACTCGGTGTGCTGAAGTTGAATTTGCGGAATGAGTTGTTGTAGTGTTTTTTGGATCTGCTGCTGCTGAAATACAATCGGACGTATCTCAGAAAATGTTTCTAACTGGCTCAGCAACAGGCGATCTTTCTCAAGGCTTTCTTGTGCTTTAAGTTGTACATCGTAATGTTGTTGTTTTAAGCGGATATCCTGATCAAGTTTGTCGCGTTGCTCAAACCATTGCTGTTGTTGTCTGAATTGCGTCTTTGCTTCTTCAAGCCGCACCACCTGTTGCTGAACCGATTCAAATTGCGCTTGTAACTCCGCTACTTCCTCATCTGAGCGTATCTCGATATAGCCCAAATGACTTTCTAAACTTTTACGTTGATTGCTGATTTCTCTGGTTTTTTCAAATGCCAGTTGTCCAATTTTAGCAAAAATCGCCGAGTTGGTCAGGTATTCGAGCAGCTCACCCCGTTCGGTGTCACGTGCTTTTAAAAAAGCCGTCACCTCAGATTGCGCCAGTAATACCGCACGGGTAAATTGCTCAAAACTGAGCTGTGTGATGTGCTGTATGTGTGACTCTACCGCTTTACTTTTGTCTGCAACCACCACGCCATCGGTGAGGCACTTGAGTGAGCGTTGAACATTTTGGAGTTTGCCAGTGGCATTCTCGCGGGCACGTTTAATTTCCCAGCGCGCCAGATAATGTTTTTGATCCTGCGCGACAAAGCAGAGTTCAGCAAAACCGTGCGCACAGCCGCGGCGTAAAACGGTCAAAGGGGAGTTGGTCAGGAGCTCGGAGCCATCGACATCGGTAAGCTTGCCATCGCTTTCTTTAAGTCGTGGAATTTTGTTAAATAAAGCCAGACACATGGCATCTAAAATGGTGGATTTACCTGCGCCTGTTTTACCCACAATCGCGATCAGTCCTGCACTGGCCAAAGGCTCAGATTCAAAATCAATGAAATGCTCGTCAGACAAAGAGGCCAGATTTTTGAGTCGGATGGATAAAATTTTCATGAGATGGCTTTAATTCTTTTTAAGTTCTTCAAGTTGTTGTTGTGCCTGCGCAACAAGGCTCATAAAGTCTTTTTTAACGTCATCATCTGCGCTATAGCCTTTTTTGTCCCAAAGTTGTTCAAACAGTTTTTCAGGCGTTGGCGGTTCGAGATGAACCTGTTGCTCTAAGCGACGGCTTGATCCATCTGTGGCGTATTGTCTGGAAATCCGAACCAATCGGTAACGGTTTGCAGGCAAAGCCTGTTCAAATTGTTGACGAAGATTCGGCTGAGGTGGTATGCGGCTGAAATATTCGATGTCGACGTATTCGCGCTGATCAATCTCTTCAATTTCGCCATGTGGGAGTGCTGCCAAGCTTGTTAAAACGTCTTGCAATTCACCTGTAATTTTATGCAGCTTCACGCTTCTTGGCACCAGTAAAGCATCACATTGAAGATGATTGTCTGAAATTTCTGGCTTAATGGTCACATCCATTACTTGGTGCTTATAGTTGATTTCACTAAATGACAGAGGAATAGGGGAGCCGCTATAGCGAATATGGGTCTGACCCACTTTCTGAGGTTTATGTAAATGCCCCAGTGCGACATAATCGATCGCATCTTCAAATAGCGCTGTGGAAAGTGCCTCTTCGTTGCCAATGATAATCGGACGTTCTGAATCTGAGGTTTCACCGCCCTGCATATGCGCATGTGACATCATAATTAAGGCCTGCTCGTCGGTTTTGCGGCGTTTGGCCTCGGCAATCAGTTGCTGGTGTAAATAACCAATCGCATTTTGACTGTTACTGGTCTGTTCGTTCACGCCCGTAATTTCGGCCGACCGTAAAAAAGGAAGAGCAATGCACCACGCCACAATCTGTTGTGCCTGATCGTAAATCGGTAAAATCAAGCGATCAAGATTCAAGGTTTTGTCTTGATTCCAGCGAATCACACCCACCGCTTTGGCATTGTATTTTTCTAATAACGGCTCGACCTGTTCAATGCGATAACCCGAATCGTGATTTCCTGCAATCATTAAGGTTTGCATATGCGGCGCAAGGCGATGTGCATCTGCCAGAAATTGATAAAGCTGCTTTTGGGCCTGTGAACTTGGATTAATCACGTCAAAAATATCACCCGCTATTAATAAGGCATGAGGTTGTTTGACCTTGATTTGCTCAAGTAACCATGCCAGAAATTGTTCATGTTCGTAGTGGCGGGAGTGATTATAAAAAAACTGCCCCAAATGCCAGTCTGAAGTATGAAAAAAACGCACGGTCATTGCTGATGAACTACCTGTTTTTGAATAGCAGATAAGGTAGCATAAATCACAATCCAATTCAGATGCTACTCAAGTGAAAAGCTGATTTGGTTTTTACTTAAAACAGAACAAGAGATTCATAATGACCATTCATCAATATGATTTAAAAATTCGTTGGATTGGAAACACAGGTGAAGGTACTCAAACCTATCAATCCTATCAACGTGATTTTGTCGTTGAAAGCAAAAACAAGCCCGCAATTCCTGGCTCGGCAGATCCAGCTTATCGTGGAGAGGCTAGCAGATGGAATCCGGAAGATTTGATGATTGCAGCAGCATCGGCTTGTCATAAATTATGGTATTTGCATCTTTGCGCAGTGAATCATATTTGTGTAGTCGATTATATTGACCATGCATCTGGATTTATGGACGATGCTCATCCTGAAAAACGAGGCCACATCACGCACATTGTTTTAAAACCACAGATTATTTTAAAAGCAGGTGCAAATCTTGATCTGGCACGTCAACTTCATGAGCAGGCGCATCATGAATGTATGATCGCAAACTCGGTGAACTTTCCAATTATGTGTGAAGCTTCTTTTGTATTTAACGCATAGCCTTTAAAATTAAAGCAATAGATTGAAAACTAAAAAATGGTCTTGGATAAAAAAAACAGATCACTAAAAAATAAAGACCGACGATTCGAGTGATGAGAAATCGTCGGTCAAAAACTTTAAATCACGTTTGGCTGCTAACAAAACATATCTAAAGTGGATGTCATAGTGAAAGGTCTCCGATTTATTGCGGATGCCGTGCAATTAAAATCGGTTGCTGCAGACCTTATACCCTTAATAACGAATGACCGACCAAAATGGTTGACAAGAACATGAAAAAAAATTGAAAAAAACATAAAATAAATTTTTATTGTTGATGTTGTGGTGTGCATGACTGCTTTACGCCGTTATTTTATCTGGTTTTTTCTGATCTGTTTACTGACTACCCTCATTGCAGGCGTAGTGGCTGCAATATTGCCAATAGGTGTGGGTGGAATAGTAACAGCCGTACCGTATTTGGTGGCTATGATTGCAGTGCTCTATCAGTTTTTAAAACGTGAAAAACGCGCCCCAACGCAGCAAGAACGAAAAAAACTGACTTTGGGTTTCACCTTAATTTTCTGGGGCTATAACTGCGCTGGCGTATTGCTGGGTTTGTATTTGTTTTCACGAAATGACCCAGAAATTATTCAAAACTTTTTACTGTATTTGCAACAACCTCAATTTGTGAGCCTGATTGCGATTATGGTACTGGTTTTGGCGATTCCACTGTATCTGATTACGTACTGGTTTTATGGTAAGCAGGCGCAACGTATGGCCGACAAAATGTTTCAGTAACAGGGTTTTAGTGGATCAATCGAGTGCGTTACACTCAAGCTTAAGAAGAGCAATAAGCAACGTGACAGACTATGAACCAAAAACTTCCAACACTTTTAATTACAGGCGCCTCAGGCTTTATCGGTAGCCATTTATTGCCTTATTTGCTGCATTTGAATTATCGCATTTATGCCCTGACGCGACATTTGGCGCAATCCTTTCAACATGAAAATTTACAATGGATTGACGATTTAAACCAGATCGATCAGCCTCTCGATTATGTGGTAAATCTGGCCGGTGAAAATATTGGACAGCGGCGCTGGACTAAAGCACGTAAGCAAGCCCTGATCGACAGTCGGATCAAGACTACACAACGTCTCTTTGAATGGCTGCTACAGCATCAGCAACAACCAAAGCGGATTGTATCGGCATCTGCCATTGGTTATTACGGCATTGATGAAAGTGAAACTTGGCAACAGGTATGCGACGAACAATCACCACCGCAGTCAATTTTCATGTCTGAACTCTGCCAGCAATGGGAAAAAACTGCGCTGTCGTATACGCAGTTTGATACCAAAATCATGCGCTTGGGCGTGGTGTTTGCCAAAAATGGGGGCATTTTGCCACAGATGATGCTGCCAATTAAGCTCAATACAGTGGGTGTGATTGGTTCTGGGCGCCAACCTGTAGTCTGGGTACATATTGAAGACGTGCTGGCGATTATTGAATTTTTACTGCATGTGCAGAGTGAGCAAATTGTGTTTAATGCCGTTGCGCCCGATCACACCACGCAAAAAGCCTTTGTAAAAACCGCCGCTCAGCAAGTAAAACGCCGTCCGTTTCTCCCTGCGCCGGCGTGTTTGTTTAAAACTTTACTGGGTGAACAATCGCAACTTATTTTAAATGGCCAGTTTGTTGCACCTAAAGCGTTATTGGAAGCTGGATATCAGTTTAAATTTCCAGCTTTAGCGCAGGCCCTTCAAGATATTTACCCTTAAGCGCTCAGCTCTATTTCGCTGCCCTGAAATAGTCGCTCGGGCGCGTATGGCTTTGGATCGGTGAAAGTGGGTTGATCAAGCATAAGCTGGCGTAACAAACGTGCAGAGGCTGGCCCCATGCACAGCCCATTTCGAAAATGTCCGGTGTTGAGCCAGAGATTTTCGATATTTGGCAGCATGCCGATATAAGGCACCCCGGTCGGCGAGCTAGGGCGCAAGCCCGCCCATCTTTTAATAACTGGAAACTGTGCCAGTTCAGGCACCATGTCCAAACAGGCCTCTAAAATACGTTGCTGTGTGGATGTGTCGGTGTCGGTGCTGTAGCCACAGTCTGCCATGCTTGAGCCACATACCACATGACCATCTTGTCTTGGAATCAAATACATCACCTGATTCATACACATGGTGGGTAACCAGTGCGCAGGCGTTTTAAATAACAGCATTTGGCCTTGTACAGGGCGTACCGGCAGACGAACGCCCAGTTGATCGCTCCAGAGTTGACTCCATGCACCCGTTGCCAGCACAAATTGGTCGGCGTGAAAAACTTGACCTGTAGCACTCTTCACGGCCTGTATGCTGTCTTGGTCAAATATAAATTTTTCAATGGGTTGATCATCAAAAAACGCAACGCGTGGATGCTGTTTTAAATACTGCACAATCGATTGCAATAGACGCGGATTACGAATATTAGACAGCGCTGAAAAATAAATCGCGTGCTGATATTTATTGGCTATCCATGGATTAATCTGTTCAAGTGCATCACGCTCGACATAGTCAGCGCGTTGCATAGGCTGATGAAAATGCTCGGCATAATCGAGCCCGATTTCAAAATCGGATTCATCGAAAATAAGCATGCCAGTATTATGGATTTCAAAATCAATACCGGTTTGAGGCAGTAACTTTTCATTCCATGTTTGGTACAGGTCTTTGCCATGCTGGGCAAGGGTATTGACCGCATGTGGATAGCGCCACGGATACATCGGTGACAATATTCCACCACCTGCCCATGAGGCAGCCTGACCGGCGCGCTGCTGATCAAAAATCGAGACCTGACAGCCGTGCTCGACCAGTTCCAAAGCGGTTAATAGGCCACTGATTCCAGCACCAATAATGGCAATATGCATGCTCATGTTCGATTCATTCACACGTGAGTTTAGTTCATCTCTTTAAGTTTTTGGGCTGCAACATCTGCAAAGTAAGTCCAGATTCCATCTGCACCTGCGCGACGACAGCTCATGAGTGATTCAAGAATCACACTTTCGGATAACCAGCCATTTTGAATCGCACCTGCCAGCATGGCGTATTCACCACTGACCTGATAAATAAAAGTAGGCACGCCAAAGGTATCTTTGACTTCACGTACAATATCTAAATAAGGCATGCCGGGCTTAACAATCACCATGTCGGCGCCTTCTTGCAAATCCAGTGCAATTTCATGTAAAGCTTCGGCACGATTCCCTACATCCATCTGGTAATTGTATTTATTACCACCTTTTAAGTTACTTGCCGAACCGACCGCATCACGAAACGGTCCATAAAAACTTGAGGCATATTTGGCTGAATACGCCATGATATTGGTATAGATAAAGTTATTTTGCTCAAGTGCCTGTCGAATTGCCCCGATACGTCCGTCCATCATATCGCTTGGTGCAATTACGTCGGCACCCGCAGCGGCGTGGCTTAACGCTTGCTTGACCAGACATTCTACGGTTTCATCGTTGAGTACATAGCCGGTGTCATCGATAATGCCATCTTGACCATGTGTGGTATATGGGTCGAGCGCGCCGTCGGTGATGAGCACCATTTCAGGCAGTTCTTTTTTGAGTAAACGACAGGTTTCTTGTACCAGACCGTCGTCACGCCAAGCAGCTTCAGCATTCAGGCTTTTGTCTTCTTGCGGGGTGACCGGAAAAAGAGCCAGCTTAGATACCCCAAGTTCGAGCAGCTGTTCAGCTTTTTTTAGCAACAGATCTGCCGACAAACGATGAATATTGGGCATACTTGGAATTTCTTGGCGCTGATTTTGGCCAGGCAATACAAATACTGGATAAATGAGATGATGAGGTGTCAGATGCGTTTCACTGACCATGGCGCGCAGTTGATCATTTTTACGGATACGACGCATGCGGGTTGCTGGAAAAGCGGGACGATTGAACGTATAAGTCATAACAATCTCAAGGTTCAGTATTAAACTTGTGGGATATTGTAGACCCATCAGCAGGCATTTGTACAAACTGAATTAGTGTTAACGCAGATTTATCGATATTGAGTGTTTTATGAGTGAATCAACAAAACTATGGACGGGGCATATTCATTTAGGTGAAGAAATTGACCTAAATGTAATTTTAAACCAGTTATGTCATGCGTTTAATCATTCGCCTTTCTTCTCGCACAATGCCATGACCATGCGGGTGGTCGATGGGCAAATTGAAGGTTATTTTGAAATGAAGCCCAGCCTGATTGGCAATGTTGCCTTTCAGATTTTGCATGGAGGGGTTGCCGCAACATTACTCGATAGCATTGGTGGAATTGTCGCGATGGCAGAAGTTTATAAACGTACTGAAGCTACGGATATGCCAGAGGCCATCAAAAAAGTATCACGTTTAGCCACTGTCGATATGCGTGTCGATTACTTGGCGCCGGGGCGGGGTAAATTTTTTATTGCGCGGGCGGAAACCTTAAGATTTGGCCGCAAAGGCTGCACCATGCGCATGACCATGTTTAACCACGAGCAAACCCCGATCGCTACTGCGATTGCCTCATATGCCTTTTAAATAGTCACCCAAAATCCACAAATCTGGGCCACAGTCTTGAAGCGCTTTGCTGCGTGGTCGAGCGTTTGTGGGTTAAAAGCAGTACATCAGGTATCAGATTTATTCAAAAAGACTAAGGGCTGTATTCTCAATACATGCGGTTTTGAACGCTCAAGTTATTTTTTTATTCTCAGCATATGAAAAAAATAAGTAGAATTGCAAAATTTTGAAAATATCAATTGTCATCTTGCGTTTCTTTTAAGGTTCAGTTCAGGTTCTCTTCCTAAACTTAAAATTATCTTAAGAACATCGTGGCAATTTTTACTTGAGCTGATTTAGGAATACCCAATGACTGATTCTCCACAGGCTTCTGCATCCGATCAAAATGGGGATGCTTTAAAGGCGAAACGAAAGAAATTATTAAGTATTTTTGCTTTGGTGGTCATTGTTGCCGCGATTGTGTTTGGCATCTGGTATGTGTTTTTCAATCACACTGTGAATACCGATAACGCCTATGTGGGCGCAGACACTGCACAAATTACCTCCATGGTGACAGGGCAGGTGTCTGAAATTTTGGTCAATGATACCCAGCAAGTGCATAAAGGCGATATTCTGGTCAAAATTGATCCGCGAGATGCCGAAATTGCATTGGCAGAGGCCAAAGCAATGCTGGCCAAAGCACAGCGTACCTATCGTCAAACTGCTGCCAATGGACAATCTCTCAATGCACAGGTTCAGGTGAGTGATGACGGCATTGCCAGCGCACAGGCGCAAGTGTTAAAAGCACAGGCCGATTACAATAACGCCTTGGAAGAACTTAAGCGTCGTCAGGTATTGAGCGAATCGGGTGCCATTTCTAAAGAAGAATTAAGCACTGCCCAAACTGCATCGCGTACAGCCAAAGCGGCTCTTGATGTGGCCAAAGCCGCACTGTCGCAATCACAATCGAATCGTAATGCAGCACAGAGCACATTCGATGCCACACAGGCATTGATTAAAGGCACTTCTGAAGCTTCTGCACCGGATGTACTGAGTGCGCAAACGCAGGTTCAAAAAGCACAGCTAGATCTTGATCGTACCGTGATCCGTGCCACAGTCGATGGTGTGATTGCAGGTCGAAGCATTCAGGTGGGGCAGCGTGTTGCACCGGGTACTGTGCTGATGAAAGTTGTGCCAGTTTCGCAGCTTTATGTCGATGCCAACTTCAAAGAAAGCCAGCTTACTAAAGTACGTGTAGGCCAAGCAGCTACGCTGACCTCCGATCTATATGGCGATGACGTGGTGTATCACGGAAAAGTCATTGGTTTTTCAGGCGGTACGGGTTCGGCATTTGCACTCATTCCTGCACAAAATGCCACGGGTAACTGGATTAAAGTGGTACAGCGTTTGCCGGTTCGTATTGCACTTGATCCGAACGAACTCAAACAGCATCCTTTGCGTGTCGGCTTGTCGATGGAAGCCACGATTGATTTGTCTAAGAAGTAAGTTCTCATGACAACCCAGATAAAAACTCCATTTGCTGAACTCAGCGGCGCACGACTTTTTCTGGCCGCCTTCGTGATCGCACTGTCAAACTTTATGGTGGTGCTCGATACCACTATTGCCAACGTTTCGGTGCCACACATTACGGGTAATCTGGCAGTTTCTGCCTCACAAGGCACGTGGGTAGTCACATCCTATTCGGTGGCCGAAGCGATCTGTGTTCCGCTGACTGGCTGGCTGGCCAGCCGTTTTGGCACTGTGCGTGTGTTTGTCGCGGGATTGATCGGTTTTACCCTGTTTTCTTTTTTATGTGGCCTGTCGACCAGTCTTGAATTACTGGTGCTGTGCCGAATCGGGCAAGGTTTGTCGGGCGGCCCACTCATGCCGCTGAGTCAAGCTTTACTGATGCGAATTTTCCCGAAAGAACAACACGCGCAGGCCATGGGCTTATGGGCCATGACCACGGTATTGGGTCCGATTTTAGGTCCGATTTTGGGTGGGGTGATCAGCGATAATCTGTCATGGCACTGGATTTTCTTCATTAATATTCCGGTCGGAATTATTTGTGTCATGGCAACTTTACGGCTGTTACGTGTTGCTGAAACAGACACTATGCAATTGCGAATTGACCGAATCGGATTGTTTTTACTGGTGCTCTGGATTGGCGCGTTACAGTTAATGCTCGATTTGGGGCATGAGCACGACTGGTTTAGTAGCAGTCTCATTGTAAGTTTTGGAGTAATTGCGGTACTCGGCTTTATTTTGTTTTTGATCTGGGAAATGACCGATCAACAGCCTGTTGTGAATTTAAGGGTATTTAGGCACCGAGGTTTTACCGTTTCTGTACTGGCGCTGGCCTTTGGATTTGGTGCATTTTTTGGCAGTATCGTACTCATTCCTCAGTGGTTGCAAATGGATTTGGGGTACACCGCCACATGGGCAGGCTATCTGACTGCCACTATGGGGATTGGTAGTATTACGATGTCGCCAATTGTGGCCAAGCTGGCCAGCAAGCATGATCCGCGCGCATTGGCCTGTTTTGGCTTGATCTTGCTGGGTGTTGTGACCTTGATGCGTGCTTTCTGGACATCCGACGCCGACTTTATGGCTTTGGCATGGCCTCAAATCCTGCAAGGTTTTGCGGTGCCGTTTTTCTTTGTACCGCTCTCGAATCTGGCGCTAGCAGCCGTCGAGCCGCATGAAATCGCCTCAGCTGCGGGACTCATGAACTTTTTGAGAACCATGGCCGGTGCAATTGGTGCATCGATTGCAGTTACCTTATGGGATGATCACGCCATTGTGTCGCGCAGTGAGTTGGTATCAAAACTACAGCCGCAAGAGGTACAAAATACCTTAACGCAAAATGGATTTAGCACTGAAACAGCGCTGGGCACCATTTCCAATTTGGTTGATAAAGAATCGATTACATTGGCCACCGATCATGTTTTCTTGGTGTTTTCATTGGTGTTTTTGGTGGCTGGTCTGATTATCTGGTTAAGCCCTAAACCAAAGCATATGATGGAAGGCCCACCGCCGCATTAAGTCATTTTTGTTTTGATCAAACGTGGCCGTATTGAGCCACGTTTTTATTGTTAAAGTAAAAAATAATAAAATTCAATGGTATAAAATAATATGCTAGAAAATTGATCGATTGATCAAAAAACATTGTATTTTTTCTCCATATTGGCTTCATAATTGCTGACACAGGACGTTCGATAACAAGTAAAGCATGGAGATTCAATGCAAAAAAAATACACCCTGATTCTTGGCGGGTTTTTAAGTTTAGGATTACTACACGGTTGTAACGATTCTAATGATCAAGAACAAACTCAAAACTACACCATCACCGACAATAATCCCAATAGCTGTAATCAGCTCGCAAGTAATGGCTCAACGGTAGTCGTGGGGAGCGGGCAGGCAGGCGATCCATCAGCGCCCGAGCCAGCATCGGCTTACCGTTTGGGGCTTAAGGCCAAAACATCAGATCAATATATGGTGGTTGCCAATACACCACTTGCGACCAAAGCTGGCTGTGATGTTTTAAAAGCCGGTGGGAGTGCAGTGGATGCTGCGATTGCTGTACAGGCAGTACTGGGCTTGGTCGAGCCGCAATCAAGTACCATTGCCGGTAGTGCATTTATGATGTATTACGATGCAAAAACTCAAAAAGTGACGGCATACGATGGTCGTGAAACGGCACCTGCGGCTGCCAATGAATATTATCTGGTTCGACAAAATATTGACGATGCCAGCTCATCAGCACCTGTACCTAGCGCAAGACGCAGTGGACGTTCAATTGGGGTGCCTGGCGTGATGCGCATGCTGGAAATGGCACACAATGAGCATGGCAAACTTAAATGGAATCAGTTATTTGACAATTCGGTACAACTGGCTGAAGGTGGCTTTAAAGTACCGGGACGTCTAGCGGCAGCCATTCAAAGCAATGCAGCATCGTTAGCTCTCGATGCCAATGCAGTCAAAACCTTTTTTCACCCAGATGGAACGGCCTACGCTGTGGGTGAAACCATGACCAATCAGGACTATGCCAGAACCATCCGTACGATTGCGGCCAATGGTGCACAGGCGATGTATTCAGGCCCGATTGCACAGGCAATTGTAAATAAAGCCCAGCAAAGCGTAGGCGATGATGCAGCCAAAACTCCGATTACGCCAAGCTTGATGACACTCAATGATTTGTCGAACTATCAGGCTAAAAAGCGTGATGCGATCTGCTTTACGTATCGTAGCCAGTATCATGTATGTACCATGCCACCGCCGTCGTCAGGAGGGATTGCAGTGGCTCAGACGCTGGGAATTTTAGAGAATTTTGATCTTGCATCATATGCGCCAACACAGCCTGAAAACGAAGGCGGTGTACCAAGTGTCATGGGCGTACATTTAGTGTCTGAGGCTGAGCGTCTGGCGTATGCCGATCGGGATAAGTATGTAGCAGATACCGATTTTGTGGCTTTACCAGCACAAGGTATTAGCAGCATGATTGATAAAACTTACCTGAAAAAACGCGCTGGATTGATTAACACTGAAAAATCGATGGGCGTTGCTACTGCTGGTGATTTTAATAGTAGTGCCGCAATTGATAAAACAGTGGAGCATGGCACCACCCAATTTACTATTGTGGATGCCTATGGAAACGTGGTTTCCATGACCTCTACAGTTGAATCGAGCATGGGTTCGTTCCATATGGTCGATGGATTTTTGCTCACCAACCAGTTAACCGATTTTAGCGCACAACCGATGGACAGTTCTGGCAATTTGGTGGCTAATCGTGTTCAGCCAAACAAGCGCCCAAGAAGTACCATGGCACCAACATTGGTATTTAAGGGAACTGCGCCGGGCGACTTTTATATGGCTACAGGTTCACCGGGCGGTGGAACGATTATTCAATATGTGGTGAAAACCTTGGTGGGTGCGCTAGATTGGAAACTCGATGCACAGCAAGCGACCTCACTGGTAAATTTTGGCGCAACCAATAGTGCTACCACCAATGTTGACAGCTCTAATACATCGCTAGATTTAAAATCGCTTGTGGCAGGACTGGAAGCCAAAGGCCATAAAATCAATTCCGCTGCGCAAAGTAGTGGTGTTGCTACCATTATGCGTATTGCTGTGCAGAACCAAAAAGCGAAGTACGTTGGGGGTGTAGATCCGCGCCGTGAAGGTATCGTTTTGGGCAATGGTGCGTTGTAATCAAAAGCCTTTTTTAACTCTAAAAAAAGCTGCAATTCGTTGCAGCTTTTTGAATTAAATTAACTCAGATTTTGCGCGTTTCAGTGCCTGATTCCACTCAAACAATCGTGATTCACGTTGATCTTGCTGCATGGCAGGCTCAAAGGTACGATCAAGCTGCCAAGAGGCAGAGATTTCATCCAGATTTGAAAACACGCCCGCTTTCAAACCCGCCATGGCAGCAGCGCCCCATGCGGTCGATTCAAGCATTTTGGGCCGAAGTACGGGTACATTTAAAATATCGGCCTGAAACTGCATCAGCATATCGTTTTGACTGGCGCCACCATCGACGCGTAATTCTTTAAGCGGTTGAGACAAATCAGATTGCATGGCACACAGCACATCCGAAACCTGAAAGGCAATCGCTTCAAGTGCAGCGCGTGCAATATGCGCTTTTGTGGTTCCGCGTGACATTCCACATAGTAGTGCTCGGGCTTCGCTGTCCCAGTGAGGGGCGCCAAGTCCGGTAAATGCAGGCACCAAAATCACGCCGTCACTACTTTTGACTTGCTGCGCCAATTGTTCGACCTGTGCACTGTTTTGAATAATTCCAAGTCCATCCCGCAGCCACTGCACAATCGCTCCGGCCATAAATACGCTGCCCTCAAGGGCATAACGGGTTTGATTTTGGCATTGCCACGCCAAGGTAGTCAGGAGCTGGTTTTGGCTTAATTTGAGGTGGTCGCCTGTATTGAACAGCATAAAACAACCAGTGCCATAGGTATTTTTGGCTGCCCCTGCATCGAAGCACGACTGACCAAACAACGCAGCTTGCTGGTCGCCTAAAATACCGGTAATGGGAATGGTACTGCCGAGTAAGCCAGGTGCCGTGTCTGCAACGTAGGCATCTGATGAAATAATCTTGGGCAGCATTTGATGGGGGATATTAAACTGAGCCAGAAGTTGTTCATCCCATGTTTGTGTTGAAAGATTCATGAGCATGGTACGAGAGGCATTACTGGCTTCAATAATATGCTCGGCACCTTGGGTTAGATTCCATACCAGCCAACTGTCGATGGTGCCAAACGCCACATGGCCTTGTTCGGCCAGAGCACGAAGTCCGTCAATATGTTCGAGTAACCACACCAGTTTGCCTGCACTAAAATACGGATCGATGCGTAGCCCAGTTTTTTGCTGTACGGTATCCAGCATTTGCTGTTCGATTAAATGATTGCACCACGATGCAGCACGCCGATCTTGCCAGACAATCGCTGGTGCCAACGCTTTGCCTGTGCGTTTGTCCCAAACCACAGTAGTTTCGCGCTGATTGGTTAGCCCTAAAGCTTTAATATCTTTGGCCAGAAGATGAGCGGAAGCCAACGCTTGCTGGATGACCGCAATCTGACTAGACCAGATCTCATTGGCATCTTGCTCCACCCAGCCAGAATGCGGTGTTTTAATACGGGTTTCGCGCTGAGCAGTGGCATGGATATGACCTTTTTCGTCAAAAATAATGGCGCGGCTAGAGGTGGTTCCTTGGTCGAGTGCAAGCAAGTAGCTCATATTTTTATAGTGATGGTCTTGAAAAATAAAATAGTAGCTCAATTATCAGGTTAAATACATGACTGCTGTTTAGTTGGTTATAAATTGCATAGCAATTTTTCAGGGTTGTGCTATAGTGTAAAAATCATCTGGGGATGTTATTGGCTTCGACGCTGGTGATGAAGCTCATAGATGCATGCCGAGAGCGCATTTTCTCTCGTAAATAAAATTTGCATTTTTATAGTCGCAAACGACGAAACTTACGCTCTAGCTGCCTAAGGGCAGCTTGTCCGCTTCCTAGAATACTTGTGGTTTAGGAACCCGACCGAAGCGCACGCACACAAGTCCGTATAGAGTCAAGCCTCGGGGCTTTATACCAAACTTAGAGGATCGCGCCTTGTACCCTGTTCGTCGGGTCGCTTGGTGTTAAATCAATAGACGATATCTAAGCATGTAGTATTCTCGAGTGTAGTGCTGGCGGACGCGGGTTCAACTCCCGCCATCTCCACCAAAATTCGAAAAAGCCCCGAATTCATCATTCGGGGCTTTTTTTATTTTGTTTTAATGTTTTTAAAAATCGGATAACTCATTCAATTTTTAGTGAAAAAATTCAGCTACAAACGCCGCTGCAATAAAAGTTCCAAAATTTGCACATAAAGAAACGACCACGATACGCCAGCCCAGTTTTCTAAAAGCAGGAATATCTTTTGCAATTGAAAGGCCTGCAAATGCCAGCATAGGGGTAATTACAGATAATATATGAATCTCACCCACAATTCCTGTAACTGTTTCATGCCAAGGAAACCATGGAGAAGCCATGTACATCGCGATAATCGATACATAGCAAACCGTTGGAACTTTCTTGCCAGTAAGATGGTAGATCAGATCTCCCAATATTGAGATCAAAACTAAAATAACACCCGCAATGATCACGGTAGCGCTAAATTTTCCAGTTAAAATGGTATTTGCTGTTGTCGCTAATGCAATAAGTGCAAGCCAAGTGAAGGCTTTTTCAGCTAAGCTTAACTTGGTTTTTTCCTCTTCAGATTCTTTTACGGTGCTATAAAGAAACTCATTGTCATGCTGTTCTACTTGATTTCTTTTAGAAAAACGCCCTAAAACTGGTTCGAGTATCTTATAAGCATAAATGGCCAACGGGAGTGAAATAAATAAAGTAAAGTAGGTGCCAAGTGTTGTGGTTAATAGATTAGAAGCGGCAGCCAAAGCCATCACTTGTTCAGCCGTGGCCGGATCGACTTGAGCAGAAATAGCACCCGCTGCTGCAGCCATCATACTACCAGAGCCAATACCTGAGGCCATAGCTAAAGATAATGGATGAAAAATATTTAAGCTCGCGATAAAACCGGCAACGATTGCAATAAATAAAGCACCAATTAATGTTCCCGTTATGTATTCAGCTAAAACACCACGGCCTTCGGCAGAATTTAATCCATATTTTTCGGTAATGATGGCCAGACTAGGTTCGCGTCCGACAGAAAATGTTGCACCAATTGATTCGCGTTTGATACCTAGTAGCAAGGCAATTGGCATTGCAAATAAAATAGTACCGACAAAATGCCCGAGCTCTTGAAACAATAATGCCCAACCCGATTGAATAATCAGTGGAATCGATGAGCCTACAATCAGCCCTTGTTTGGCTATAAAAACAAGCAGTGCAGGGTAAAGAATATGTGCACTTTTAATCTGTAAAGGCTTATCTATTTTAAGTGGCATCCATTGTTTTTGACTCAGTAAGCCAAATGTACAACCTAAAATCAGAGCCCATACCATCGGAAGTAAGGCAATTTTTCCGGAGCCTAAAGGGATATTAATTGTACCAATAGATTCGGCAATACAAATGATGAGAAATGCAGATAATATTATATATCCGTATCCATAATTTATATTTCTTGCGTTGGTTTTCATATTAAAAACATTATCTCGCATTTTACTTCTTCCTTTTAGTGGGCATAATTTATTTATTAATAAAATTGCAAAATATATGCCATGATTTCCTGTTTTTATAATACGCAATATGTATACAATGCTCAAATGATGTGCATCAAAATAAAAACACTAAATTTCATGTTTAATTATTTATTTTTCAATAACTTGTTATGAATTTTTGGATGAGTGATTGAGCGCTAAAAACATAAAATTTTGTTGCTTAAATTAGAACATAAGGTTTTCAAAATATTTTTTAAAATTAAACTAAATTTGCATAATAAAAGTGCATTTTAAATTTACTAATGGAAATAAAAAATCTCTTATAGAGGCTATAAGAGATTTTTTAAATATTTATTTTGGCGATTATTTTGATAAGGTGGTTTCAACCAAACCGATCCAAAATTTTATACCCGTTTCAATGACATTGTCATTAAAATCATAATAAGCATTATGCAGTGGTTTGGATGGTTCTACTCCATCGACGCCTAGCCAAAAATATGCACCAGAACATTTTTCTAAAAAATATGAAAAATCTTCTGATGCCATAGAAGGTTTGATATTCCAGTGAACTTTAGAATCTCCAAATAGTTTTTGGGCGACATCGCGAATGGTGATGGCTGCATCTGTATGATTCATTGTCACTGGATAACCGGAAAAAAATTGGATACTTCCTTTTACACCGTGTACAGGGGGGAGCGCTTCAACCTGATCTTGAAGGAGTTGTTTGACCTGCTGACGAACTTGAGGGTCTAAACAACGAAAGGTACCTTTGATCGTGACATATTCAGGGATGATATTGATTGCTTCACCTCCCTGAATTTGAGTAATACTGAGTACAGCAGAATCTTGAGCAGCCAATCGTCTAGAGCTAATGGTCTGAATCGACAGAATGAGCTGGGCAGCTGCCACAATTGGATCAAACCCTAATTCCGGCATAGCAGCATGGCAGCTTTTACCTTCAAGCTGGATTTCAAAGGTATCCATAGATGCCATCATTGCGCCAGGATTGACGGCAATATGGCCAGCAGGGAGTCCTGGCCAGTTATGTAAACCATAAATAGCAGACATTGGAAACTGATCTAACAAACCTTCTTCAAGCATTTTGGTTGCACCGCCTAAACCTTCTTCGGCAGGCTGAAATACGAAATGCACTTTTCCATGAAAATTTCGGTGTTCACTTAGGTATTTGGCCGCCCCTAAAAGTATTGCAGTATGTCCATCATGACCACAGGCATGCATGGTACCGTGATGACATGACTTATGCGGAATATCTGCCAGCTCGGTAAAGGGAAGAGCATCCATATCGGCACGAAGTCCAATTACTGGGCCAGAGCCATTTTCTAAAGTTGCCACCACACCTGTGCCAGCAATACCTTCTAGCACATCCAAGCCAAACGAGCGTAACAAATCAGCGATACGTTTTGAAGTTTGAATTTCCTGAAATCCGATTTCAGGGAAGCGATGGAATTGTTGACGCCAAGTAATGACTTCATCAATAAAGACTTTAGAAATGTTCATAGCTTATCCCTCTCCAGCACCATAATTAAAACTAAAAGTGGGGGAATCAGATGTTTCGACCCAAACACTTTTTACTTCACTATACTCTCGAAGTACATCAATTCCTGAAGATCGGCCATAACCGCTGTCACCGTAACCCCCAAATGGTGAACTGACATGAATGGTTTTATAGCCATTAATCCAGAATGTACCCGCATTGATTTGCGCTGCTACACGATGTGCGCGTGCCACATTATTGGTCCAGACTGCACCTGCCAAACCGAAACGACTGTCATTGGCAATGCGGATAGCATCTTCTTCATCTTTAAATGGAATAGCAATGACCACTGGACCAAAGATTTCTTCACGCGCGACATACATGTCATTATGGCCTTTAAGCACCGTTGGGTTGATATAGAAGCCATCTGTCTTAGGCACTGAAATCACATCGCCCACTACTTCTGCACCTTCTTGTGCTGCCTTTTCTAGCATATTACAAACATGGGTATATTGTTTGATATTGTTGATTGGGCCCACTTCTGTATCTTTACTTTCAGGATGACCAACACGAATTTTTTGAGCAGCCTTGGCAACATCAGATACAAATTTTTCGTAAATACTTTCTTGGACCAAAAGACGTGACCCAGATACACAGCTCTGACCTGCGCCACCAAAAATTGCGGAGATTGCACCTTTGACGGCATGATCCCAATGGGTATCTTCAAAGACAATATTGGCAGATTTTCCACCTAACTCTAAGACACATGGTAAACAACGTTTTGCTGCTGCCATCGCAATATGACTACCCGTTGCAGGTGAACCGACAAAACAAATTTTTCGAATATCTGCTTTGGCAATCAGTTCTTGGCCAATTGTGTGGCCATAACCCAAAATAACATTGACCAGACCTTTAGGTGCACCTGCACGCTCAATTAAAATGCCGACAACCAGCGAACTAATCGGGGTTAATTCGGATGGTTTTAAAATGACGGCATTGCCTGCAGCAAGGGCAGGAGCAACCTGCCAGCCACACGTATTCATGGGGGCATTCCACGGGGTAATCTGCATGATGGTACCCATGGCTTCATAACGCACATAGTTCAAATGGCTGGTCGGTACCGGAATAACTTCACCATGAAATTTATCAACCCAACCTGCATAGTATTCAAACATTTCTGCCACACGAACCACATCACCGCGTGCGTCGTTGTAAGGTTTATTTGAGGTAACACATTCAATGTGTGTTAAACCATCAATTTCTTTTCTAATCTCGGCACCTATCATGTACATGATTCGACCACGGTCTTTAGCAGTCAGTTTCCACCATTGTTTTTGTGCCTGTTTTGCCGCATCACTTGCTAAGGCAACAATTGATGCATCTGCATCTGGATAGCTAAACGTAACCTGATTGTCATGTGCTGAATGCATTTCAATGAGTTCGCCTTTTCCAATGACGAGTTCACCATTAATCCAGCTTCCGAGTTGTTCTGTACCTAAGTAAGACTTGATGATATTTTTTAATTCTTGAAACATGATGTTCTTTGTCCTTATCCAAAAAATTCGAGATCGGTATGTTTTACAATCGCTGTAAAATCATCTGTGTCGGAGAGCTGTGGCTTACTGCCTTCACGCCACAAAGCCACGATTTTTTTAGATACAGGTAAGTCGAGTTCAAGCGCATCAGCCATATCTTGGGCCAGTCCTACATCTTTGCGCATGAGCCCCATACTAAATCCAGAGTTATAGGCTTTATTGAGTACCCACTGTGGAAACATGGCTTGGCTTGCAGCGCTACGCCCTGAACCAGCATTGATTCCCTCTAGCAATTTTTCTGGATCTATCCCGCAATGAACAGCAAGGCTCATGGCCTCTGCGGTGGTAATTAAATGTGCTGCTGCTAAAAGGTTATTGGCAATTTTGGTAATATTTCCTGCGCCAACTCCACCTACATGCACTTGTGTTGTACTCATTGCTTCTAACACAGGTTTAATTTTATGCATGACGTCATCTTCTGCACCAATCACCATACTCATCGTGCCAGTTGCAGCACCTTTTGGTCCACCAGATACAGGTGTATCAGCAAAATACATTTGTTTTTCTGCAAGCGCTGCGGCAACTTTGCGACTCGTTTCTGGTGTCGAGGTGGTTGTATCGACGATAATTAAGCCAGCGTGACCCCGTGTTAGTACACCATTTTCACCGAAAATAACTGCTTCAACATGTTCAGCTTTGGGTAATGAAATAATTAGAATCTCAATATGATCCAGAAGTTCTTTTAAATTTTTTACTGGCTGTACACCATGCTTTTGCGCTTCGATAATTGCTTGTGTTGATAAGTCAAATCCGTAAACCTCAAAATCTTTTGAAACGAGTGTGGCGGCCATACCCGCTCCCATATTACCTAACCCTAATACACCTACTTTCATATTTGATACTCGTAACGCTCAATGCGCTAAAGATGGTTTAAATCAAGATCTGTGCAAAGCCAAAGCGTATTTAGAAGCGTTTGAGATGTTGACCAAGTCACGATTGGTTTGGTCTGTTTAAGCTTTTATAACGGTCAAATATGCTTTACAAGATTTATGAATACGAGTATAGATATCAGACAAATTGGTTATCAATAACAACGATTCTTAAAGTTTGTTGCTTTTAAAGCAACACACAAGTTAGGTTAAAAGAATGAGCTATGTGCACGAAAACCGTATTAAATTTTTCTTTGAAGCAGTGAATAAAGGGAGTGTCCGTGCTGCTGCGGATGCGCTGGATGTTGCACCTTCTGCGGTGAGTCGACAGATCAGCCAACTTGAGCAAGAACTTGCGGTAACATTAATTGAACGACATCGACGTGGGATAAAAGCCACTGAAGCTGGCGAAGAAGTTCTCAAATATTACAAAGCCTATTTAATCCAGCAGGAATTGCTATTAGAAAATCTTCAATCTTTACAGGGATTGCAAAAGGGACACATCTTTATTGCAATGGGTGAAGGATATATTGACGATGTTGCGGGCTTACTCAGTGAGTTTTCTTCACAATTTCCCGAGATTAAGTTGCATTTATCGATTTGTAGCAGTAACGAGGTGATTCGAAAAATAACGGAAGATGAGGCACATCTAGGATTGGTGTTTAATCCAGCAAGAGATCCCAAAATTCGTAGTCACTTAGCAATGGATCATCCGTTGTCTATTATTCTTCATAAAGAGCATCCGCTTGCACAAATAAGTCCAATTGAATTGAGTCAACTGAATCAATATCGACTTGCCTTAACGGATGTTTCACACGGAATTCGACAAATTATTTCTCAGGTGGAAAATCTCACAGGGGTCGTGTTAACCCCAACTTTGGAGTGCAACAATCTATCTACTTTAAAAGCTTATGCGATAAATGGCGGAATTACCCTTTTACCGAAATTCACCATTGAACATCATGCACATTTATATCCTGATCTCATCGCACTTCCATTGCACCATCCGACATTTGCGCAAACAAAATCGCATATTATTACTCGATTAGGCAGGCAATTGGGCAACGCTGCTAATACGCTGTTGCACATGTTAGTTTATGAAATGAAAAAGCGTGATCACGATTAAACTACTCGAACTTCAAAAGCTTAAGGCAAACTTACAGAAGATCTGCGATACGCTTGATCTCCTCCATCACCGCTTTACAGGCAGGTGTAAGATAACCATGCTTTGAAACCGATAGCGAAATATAACGTTTCAACTCAGGATTTACGATTTTTGCGGCGTTCACTGCCGTATATTGACATGCCTTGATTAATGCTTGAGGGCCCAACAAGCTATAAAGCCCATTTTCAGCAACCAGATGTGTCTGTAGGCTAATTGAATCTGCTTCAAATACAATATTTAGATTTAGCCCGTGTTCATAAGCCATATGATCAAGAAAATTACGCCAGTTACTTGGCCGGCAAAAGGTAACCAGAGGAAGGTGCTCAATGGCTTTAAACTCGATCTCTTTGGCTTGGGTGAGAGGGTCATTTGCGCAACTGACCAGATAGGTATCCGCTTCGGCCAGATAAATATCACCATGTTTAGGGGTTGGACTAAACCGATACAGTAAAGCGAGATCGACATTACCTTCTTCAAGCCATTTTTCCAAATGTACGCCTTGCCCCTCGCGGACCGATAACTTAATACGCGGATATTTTTGCTGAAGTACTTTATAGAGCGTGGTGAGCAATGGGTGCGCGGTAGAGGGTAAGCTGGCAATCCTGACTGTGCCAACAGGCGTATCGGTTGAGTGTAAAATCTCATTATTAAACTGGTCGGTTACATTGATCCATGCATAGATTTTGGGCAATAAATGCTGACCCAAATCGGTCAGTTCGACACCTCGGCCTGTCCGGTTAAATAGCCGGCCTCCACATACGGCTTCAAGTTCATTGATTTGTCGGCTGATTTGCGGCTGATTGGTATTTTGTAGCGTTGCGACTTTACTTAAGCTTCCTAATTCAACTGCATCTAAAAAGGTTTTCCATAACGCGTAATTCATCGATCAATCCTGAATCGTTTTAAAAAAGGTATACAAAAACAGTATAACTGAAATGTAAGAAATGGTAATTCCTCTATATCTGAACTCTTTCTATACTCCATTTATGTTCTCTGAAATCAAAAATGAGCCCTGCTTAAGGGCGAATGAGAATGATAAATCACATAGTATAGGAAGTACGATTATGAGCTTAGATTTACGTGGACTTACCCCAGCACCAGTAACACCATTCACACGCGATGGTGCGGTAGATCACGACGCGATTCAGCGCTTAGGTTCTTGGTTAGGTAGTATCGATGGCGTAAAAGGCCTAGTGGTTTTAGGCCACGCAGGTGAAGGTACATTTCTTTCACAAAAAGAGCAGATGCAGGTGATTGAAAGCTTTGTCAAATCTGTCGATGATCGAATTCCTGTAATTGCAGGGATCACGCTTGAAGGTACGTCTGTTGCGGCAGAAGAAGCAAAGCGTGCAGTCAGTGCAGGTGCATCGGCAGGACTCATTTACCCTTCGCATGGCTGGCTACGTTTTGGATATCAAAAAGGTGCTCCACAAGATCGTTACAAAGCAATTTATGAAGAGAGTGGTTTACCTTCAATTTTATTTCAATATCCAGATGCCACTAAAGCCACTTATGATTTAGATACCTTACTCGATATTTCTGCACAGCCTGGCGTATTTGCCATGAAAAATGGTGTGCGAAACATGCGTCGTTGGGATGTCGAAATTCCGATTATTCGCCGTGAGCGTCCTGATTTACAGGTATTGACCTGCCACGATGAATATCTTTTACATACCATGTTTGATGTGGATGGTGCTTTGGTCGGCTATGGCAATATTGCTCCAGAGCTATTGATTGAAATGATCAAGGCAGGCAAAGCCAAAGATTACGAGAAAGCACGAGCATTGCACGATCAACTGCTTCCTGTCACACGTAATGTTTACCACCGCGGATCGCATATGGAAGGCACCGTCGCTCTCAAACATGCTTTGGTTGCACGCGGGATTCTAGATCATGCAACTGTTCGTTCGCCTTTACTTCCACTGGCAGAAGGGGCAGAGCAGGAGATTCATGAAGCGATGCGCCAAGCTGGCATTGGAAAGGTCAATCTCGCTCAAGCCATCGCTTGAAGAAAAAAGGCTAGCCTTTTTTTAGGTTACTCTGCCTGAGGCAAAAATCGGGCATGTCATTTAAAAATAACAAGAAAATATGCGTGCGATTTTTAGTCAAACGGTTTAGGTATAAAACAACAAAACTACGAGGAATGTAGTTGATAAGGAGAACGGAGATGACCAATCTAGCGGATGTAGAATCAATTCGTCATCATCAACAAAATGCACACATCATTGCACGATTAGAGCGACTACCCGTCACTAAACGATTGCAATTCATGCGAATCACCATTGGAATAGCCACTTTTTTTGATGCCTATACCGTACTTGCAATTGCCTTTGCTTTACCCCAGCTGATTACAGAATGGCATTTAACTCCAGCCTACGTGGGTGCCATCATTGCAGCGGGTTATGTTGGCCAACTCATAGGTGCCATTTTTTTTGGTTCTTTGGCTGAAAAAGTAGGGCGGCTACGGGTCTTGTTTTTTACCATCATGTTGTTTGTGATGATGGATATTGCATGTTTATTTGCATGGAGCGGATTATCGTTACTGGTTTTTAGGTTTTTACAAGGTGTAGGTACAGGTGGTGAGGTTCCTGTCGCGAGTGCATATATCAATGAGTTTATTGGAGCAGAAAAACGTGGCAAGTTTTTCTTGCTTTATGAAGTGCTCTTCCCGATGGGACTGATGTTTGCAGGAATGGCTGCATATTTTCTGATGCCGATTTATGGTTGGAAAGTCATGTTTATTGTCGGACTGGTTCCATCTTTACTGGTTATTCCATTACGTTTTTTCTTACCTGAATCACCACGCTGGCTCGCCTCGAAGGGACGTTTTACTGAAGCCGATAAGGTTGTGAAAATTTTCGAACAGGGGGCGTTAAAACAAGGTAAGGCACTTCCTGAACCTGTCGTGAAAGATATCAATCCACAGGCAATGGCGAAAACCAACTGGCGTGAACTATTTCAGGGAATCTATCGTAAACGTACCTTCACTTTGTGGGGAATGTGGTTTTGCGTATATATGGTGAATAACGCTATGGTGACCTGGTTACCTTCACTATATAAACAGCATTTTGGCTTACCATTGCAGACCAGCCTTGGTTATGGCTGGATTACCTCGGGAGTCGGGGTGATTGCTTCGATCATTTGTGCGCTCATGATTGATAAAGTGGGCCGCCGCCCTTGGTATAGTGCTGCTTTCTTTTTGGCGATTATTCCTTTAATGAGCCTGTCTGTGCTTGGCGCAACATCTGCGATACAGGTTGTGGTACTTGCTACGCTCAGTTATGCAATTTTACAAACCATCTCATTTTCTCTATATCTCTATGCTGCTGAGCTGTATCCGACACGTTTACGTGCGATGGGAATCGGCTTTAGTACCGCTTGGTTACGTGCAGGATCTGCAATTGGGCCAGTAATTGTTGGATTAATTGTTGGAGGCTATGGCATTCAGTATGTATTTAGCGTACTGGCAATCGTGGCACTAATTGGTGGATTGGTGACGTTCTGGTTTGCCATCGAAACCAAGGGCCAAGTCTTAGAGAAACTCTCTCCTTAACTTTATATGACATATCTAAAAATTGCCTAGCTGAAAGGTTAGGCAGTGTTTTTATTCATGCTTAAAAAAGGATATTTAAAATGAATAAGGGCTTATTATTAAGCGTATTTGGCTTGGGATACACTGCATTTTGCCATGCAGATATACCTCAGAACTATGGCCAACTCGAACTTAAACTCAATACCCGTTACTGGAATGATCAAGGCGTTGCACATCCAACATTTTTCAATCCCAACCCGACGACCAGCCGCTATGAGCAAAGTGCGCTAGGGATGGAACTAAATTACCGTTCGGTATATTGGCATGACTGGTTGGGAATAGATGGTTCTATATATGCGGTATCGAAACTGTTTGATACGGGTAAACCTACGCCGCAGCTACTTGAAGTTGAAAATAATGGCAAACTGGCACAGAATTTTGCAGTTTTGGGGCAGCTCTATGTTAAAGCCAAATTGGGCGAGGGGAGCGAGATTAAAATCGGTCGTCAGCTGCAAGATTCACTATTATTAAAAAGTACCAATACCCGAGCTGTACCCGATACATTTTCAGGCGTTAGTGCTCAATTTAAACTGAATCCCGAGCTCAATACTTATCTGTCCTACTATGACCGCTGGAAGCCACGTAGTATGGATAGCTTTGAAAAGTTAGTCACAGATAACAACGAACATATTCCTTATGTGGCTTTGATTGGTGCGAAATATCAAACGCAGCAATGGACGCTAAATACCGAATATTTAAAGAGTAAGAATTATTTAGAAAAGTACGGCACAACGGTTCAATATAAATTGCCGTTTGCGTCCAGTACATGGTTATTGACAGGCGGGGCATTCTTTTCAAGAGATGATGGAAATTTGTTTAAGTGCGCAGCAGAAGCGGATCTGGATTGTATAAAAGGACAACAGATATCTAATCGTGGGAACGGCTATTTTTTTGATATTAACTGGATGATCAAGCGTTTCGAACTAGGTGCAGCAATCTCAAAATTTGATGGTTTCTGGATTGAAGATAACTTTTCGACGCATTCAGATCGTATAGGGGGGCTGACTCAGGACCATGGGACCAATCCTTTTCCGACGTCTTCTGCTATAGGGCCAGATTTTACCAACAATGACGAGACGGCGGTTGCGCTTCGCTTTAGATATAACTGGTCGGATGTGATTCAGGGCCTCAAGACTGAATTTAAATACGCTTATGGATTTGGTGCGCACCAGAGCAACATCAGCAGCGAGATTGAAGGTCAGGAACGTTATTACGATATTGGCTTTAGCTACAGTGTACCTTGGATAAAGAATCTGGATTTTCGTTATTCATATCTGCATTATGATTCCAAATTTGAGCATGCTGCGTTAGGCGAAAAAATTAATGGAATGACCCGAAAAGATTGGGATCAGCATCGCTTACTGATCAATTATCGTTATACATTTTAATGCGCTATTAAACTGTAAATGAAAATTTGGAAATAATCAGTATCTAAGAAAGTGAAACAATGACAACCAGTCCCAAATTCATCATTTGGGTCTTTTATTATTTTTTTTTAAATCATAAAGACAAATCTGTCTAAAAAATATTTACAAAAATGTAAAGCTTGCTATTATTTTGTTAACTGGTTCTCACTTTTATTTTACAATAATGAAAAATATGCATGCTCAGCTTCAAATATCTTTAAAAAAAACAGTATTGGCCTTAGCTTTAACGGGTACGTATAGCGCAGCAATGGCTGCTGAACCGAATCCGCAGCAGCAGATTGATGCGGCAAACTATCAGATTTTGCAGCAACAGCGTGATGAGGCCTTACAAAAACAGATTCAGCCGTCGGTCAACGTCAATTTGGGGCAAAACGCTCCTGCGCTCACGGCGAATCAACGTCAGTTCCTACAATCACATTCTGAAACGCCGTGCTTTACCATTCAGTCGATTCTGCTTGAGGGGGATGGTGCTCAGCAATTTCAGCACACACTTAAAGACGTGACGCATGGGCAAAATAATGTCATCGGTAGATGCCTTGGTGTACAAGGCTTAAATCAAGTGTTGAATCTGGTGCAAAACCGGATCATTGCAGATGGCTATGTTACGACACGGGTTTTACTGCCTGCACAAAATATTGCCTCAGGCCAGCTTCGCATGGTGGTGATCCCTGGGCGAATCGATCAGGTCAAGTTTGCTCAAGGCACCTCGGCACGCGCGCACAAAATCAATGCGCTTCCGATTAAATCGGGTGATGTGCTCAATATACGTGATCTAGAACAAGGCCTAGAAAACTTTAAACGTGTACCAACAGTTGAAGCAGATTTTAAAATTCAACCTGCCGAAAATAACAATACACCGGGTTATAGCGATGTCATGCTTGCATGGCAGCAATCGAAACCTTACCGCATCAATTTAAGCCTTGATGACTCAGGCGCTAAATCAACTGGACGTTATCTGGGAACGGCCACCGTATCGCTCGATCATTTACTGACACTCAATGACTTATTTTATGTCAGTTACAACCATGATTTGGGGGGAGGTTCTGGAAAACACGGCAGCGATGGGGTGTATATGAGTTACACCATCCCGTTCGATTATTGGTTGCTCACCAGTAGCTACAGCAAATCGGATTATAACCAGACCGTGGCAGGTGCGAGCCAGAGCTATCAATATAGCGGCGAAAGTGAATTGGTGGGTGTCGATCTCTCTCGTGTGATCTATCGGGATGCGCACAGAAAAACCTCACTCGGGGTGGGAGGCTGGTCGCGTCAGTCTCGAAATTATATTGAAGATGTTGAAGTTGAAGTGCAACGCCGAAAAACCGCAGGCTGGAAAGCCATGCTGGATCATGTTGAATATTTTTCTAATGCGACTTTAGCAACCAATCTGACCTATAAACGAGGCACAGGCTGGCTGGGAGCCATGCGTGCACCCGAAGAAGCATTTGATGAAGCATATACCCGTGTAGGAATTTTACAGGCCAATGCCAGCTTGCAAGTACCATTTAAAGTGGGCGCGCAGAATCTGCAATATACCGCCGAATGGCGTATGCAACGAAGTAACAAACCTTTAACCCCACAAGACCGTTTCTCGATTGGTAACCGTTATACCGTACGTGGCTTTGATGGCGAACAAACCCTACTGGCCGATAACGGCTTTTTGGTGAGAAATGAATTGAGCGGTTCGATTTTAAGTCAACCGCATTACTGGTATGCCGGTATCGACTACGGTGAAGTGGGTGGACGCACAGCGTATCAGCCGAATCCATTGCCAGGTACAAGCTTGCTGGGCAGTGTCGTGGGTTTACGTGGCCAGATCGCGCCACTGCGCATGAGTTACGACGTCTTTGTGGGCGCTCCCTTGAAAAAACCAGATAACTTTAGAACAGACCATTACACCACGGGCTTTAGTGTGAACTGGAGCTATTGAGCATTAGACGATCAAAGCGACCGTCCAATGGTGTGCATGTGTTTTTATAGAAATGAAGATTGAGTAAAACAAATGAATAAGAATTGCTACCGCGTTATTTTTAGTCAGGCCCGTGGTCTATTTATTGCCGTGGCCGAAATTGTCAAAAGTCAAACCAAACAGGCTGGGCAAACTTCCGCCTCAACGTCGGCAGATACGGTGGCAGTCACGGTTTCGCCGATTCATTATAAAAAACTCAATCCGCTTAACTTTGCCGTGATCGGGTGTTTGGGGGCTTTAGTGATCAGCCTACCCATGAGTACGGTGGCAGATACGCAAATTATTGCCGATAAAGGCGCACCAACGTCGCAGCAAGCCACCATCTTAAACAGTGCTAATGGTACCACGCAGGTGAATATCCAGACGCCGAGTGCCGGTGGTGTGTCACGCAACACTTATACTCAGTTTGATGTAGGGCAAGAAGGCGCCATTTTAAATAACTCACGAAATAACACCCAAACTCAAATCGGTGGCTGGGTACAGGGCAATCCTTGGCTTGCAAAAGGTGAAGCCAAAGTCATTTTAAATGAAGTCAACTCGAGTAATCCGAGTCAACTCAAAGGCTATATCGAAGTTGCCGGAAAACAGGCGCAAGTGGTCATTGCCAATCCGTCTGGTTTGGTCTGTGATGGCTGTGGTGTGATTAATGCAGATCGTTTTACCCTGACCACAGGGCAGGCGGTGATGAATCAGGGTTATCTGGAATCGTTCCGTGTTCGCGAGGGGCAAGTGACGATTGACGGTAAAGGTTTAAATGGAAGTCTAACCCCGTTTACCGATATCTATACACGTGCTTTAAAAGTCAATGCAGGCCTATATGCCAATGAGCTGAACACGGTGTTAGGTCAAAATGATATTCAAGTCAAAGACCAAGTAGCGCCTCAAATTACCGCAACGACGGGTGCTACAAGTGCACCGATATCCAACTTTGCTTTAGATGTAGGCCAATTGGGCGGAATGTATGCTGGGAAAATCTTTCTGGTGGGAACCGAGCAAGGCTTGGGTGTACGTAACGCCGGCACGATCAATAGCACTCAAGGTATGCTTAGCCTCAATGCCAACGGTGATTTGGTCAACACAGGTAATGTGATTGCGAATAAAGATCAGGTACAGCTGAAAGCTCAAAATGTTCAAAATACGGGGAACGTGAGTAGTGCCACATCACAAATTTCTGTTGAGAGTCAAAATCTAGACAACACAGGTTTAATCAGTAGTGCCGATGAGTTGCATCTGAATCAACAGAATCGTTTAAATAATAGCGGCACATTGAACGCTGCTCGCGTTGTGATAGATGCGACCAGTTTAAAAAATAGTGGATCTATCGAACAAACAGGTATGCAAGGGCTGGATTTGAAGTCAGGTTCAATGACCAACCTTGGCGGTAAAATCGGCATTGCTAAGAATACGTCAGGCAGCGGTACGGGCGGGTCGACAGGTGGAACAGGATCAGAGACCGCTCCATCAAATCCTGCACAAGATGGGGGAAGCTTGCAGGTTGCTACCCCAGTAAACACTACGCCAAAAACGTATGACCAAGGTAATATTCATGTTAAAGACCAACTGAATAATGATCAAGGAACCATCATTGCCAATGGCGGTGTAGATGTCGAGAGCCAAAATGGGTTAGATAACCAAGGTGGTCAGCTCAATTTGGGTCATGTGAAAATTCAGGGCGAGCGCTTTAACAATGATCAGGGGCAATTGACCGTTAAGCAGGCAGAGATTCAGACCAGTAGTTTTAGTAATCAGCAAGGATTACTACAATCACTCACATCTTTAGATGTAAATAGCCAGTCGGTTGATAATCAGGGCGGTAAAATGAATGCCTTGAATAATATTCGTCTGATCTCAAGTGGAAATATTCTCAATCAAGCAGGGCAAATCGCAAGTTCGTCTGAACTTTATTTACAGGGGTTGGGCCTAAATAACAGTGGGGGTGATCTGGAGGCTGGACAATTATTAAAATTGAGTCTTTCAGGTCATTTAAATAACCAGAAAGGAAAAATAGTCACTAACAATAACTTGGATAGTTCACTTGTAGGTTTAGATAACGACCAAGGTGAAATTTCTGCAAAAAATATTACGATTCAAAACCAAGATCAGGCTTTAAATAACGGCGCTGGAACGATTTATGCTGATCAAATTTTAAAAATTCAAACCGGGTCTTTAAATAATGCAGTCAATGGTACGTTATCGAGTCATGAAAATCTGCAAATTGACAGCCAGCAACTTGCCAATCAGGGCTATATTCGTGCTGATCAACAGTTAAAAATTAACAATACAGGTGTTATGACGCAGCAAGGAGGTATTCTTTCTGCCTATGGAAATATTGATTTAGCGAGTCAGCGCCTTATTGGTGACGAAAAAAGTGTGGTCGCGGTCGGTATCAATGCTCAAGGTGAGCAAGATCCAAATGCTCAAGCCGATTTAAAGATTAAAACAGAACAGTCACTTGAGCATCACGGCAAATTACTGGCAAGCCGTAATATTGATTTAGATGGAGCAAATGTAGATGTATCGCAAGGCTCGGCAGCAGCTCGAAATATTACGATTACAGCGCGTGATGGAGATATAAATAACCAGTCAGGTGTATTGCAGGCTGATGCTATTCAATTCAATGCAGTACAAAACGAGCAAAGTTTAATTAACCAAAGCGGTCAGATTCTTGCGAAAAAACTGAATCTGAACATTGGGAAAGACATTAATAACCAACAAGGTTTGATTCAGCACACCGCAACAGATGACCTGAATTTAACTGTTCAGGGAATTATTAATAACCAGCAAGGCCGTATTCTCACCAATGCAAATCAACTAAATATTCAAGCACAGGGACTCAATAGTGACTCTGGTGTGATTTTGCATTCTGGCCAAGCCGGCTTAACTATGGATATACAAAATATTCAGGCACAAAAGGCTGAATTGAGAACGAACGGCGCACTCAAACTTACGACCAATCAAGCACGATTAGATCAATCAAAAGTGTCTGCTACTCAAGCCAATATTCAAGCCAACCAATTGACTGACCTTAATGGTGAAATGCTGTTGAGTGCTGCAAATGGCCAAAGTTCAATTCGTGTAAATAGTGACTATCAACATCAAGGCAGTGTATTACAAAGTCATCATAACTTAGACATTCAAGCAGGTTCGCTGAATAACCAAAACGGAACCATTCTGGTCACTCAAAATGATTCATCTTCACAACCTGTTCAGCTCAATATTGTCGGCCAAAACGATATTCAAAATGATCTGGGTAATATTGTGAGTGAAGGCCAGCTTACACTAAAAGCTGGAAAGGAACTAAGCAACCAACAGGGTAGTATCGTTAGTTCGAATACGCTTGAGCTTAAAACAGATCAGTTAATTAATAACCAGTCAGGGCAGATACAAGCGAAGGAGATTAAGCTCTCTGCATCAAACTTAGATAATCGTTCAGGAGTCATTGCGGCTAAAACGGGTGATGTATCACTCAATATTAGTAATGAACTCAATAATGGTCGTGTTGAGCAAGCTAAGTCGGCTGGTATTATTCAGGCAGTACAAAATATAGATGTGCAGACTGGGCGATTAGACAATAGTGGTCTGATTTACGCTGGCCAAAATCAACAACTCAAAGTTGCTCAAAATCTTAACAATACTGGACAGATCGCTGCCCAAAATAACTTAAATATACAGACGGCTACACTGACCCAGACTTCTGCAGGGAGCATGATTGCTGGTTTAACATCAGAGGGCGCATTAGCAAATCAGGGTAATCTTGGCATCGATGCTACAGGTGCTATAAATGCGCAGGGACAACTCATCGCGGGCGGTGATTTGAAGAGTCAGGCCGCGAGCCATGTGTTAAATCAAAGCCTTGTTCAAGCAAAAAATATTTCACTTAGCAGTAAATCTGGTCAATTGAGCGCTCAACACAGTTCGATTCAGGCCGCAGAGCAACTTAATTTAACCACTCCAGATACGCTAGATACCCAACACGCCAACTTAAAGGCATATAAAGTTCAAATTAATGCTAAAGACTTAAATAACCAGTCAGGACATATCCAGCAAACAGGTTTAGATGATACTCAAATTTCGTTGACAGGTGATTTAAATAATCAAAACGGGCAAATTGACAGTCTAGGCCAAAAACTACAGATCAATGCCAATCATTTAAATAACCAGAATGGTCTGATCCAGTCTGGCACAGCAGACAGCCAACTAATACTCGCAATTGCCAATACGCTCAATAATAATCAGGGCAATATCAAAACTGCTGGTCGTTTGCAAACCAATAGTTCCGAGTTAAACAATGACGCTGGAACGCTACTTAGCTTCAATGGCTTTAACATCAATACACAGCAGCTTAGCAATCAGGCGGGTCAAATTGTTGAGGCTGGAACACCAGACAATGTTGTTAACCAATTCATTGTTAAAAATCTTCTAAATAATAGTAATGGCAAGATTCAGACCAATCATAATCTTGAAATTCAGGCTGGTGCGTTAAAAAACAATGCGGGCAGTATTGTCACCGCAGGTACAGCAGGTCTTAATCTCAATACAGCCTCACAACTCGATAACCAGTCTGGAAATATTCATTCGAGTGGTGATCTCAATCTAAATGCACAAGATATTTTGAATGATCAGGGACAAATTCTTGCTGCAAAAAACGCTCAGCTAAATAGCCAAAACACCTTAAGTAACCAAGCGGGATTAATCGCAGCACAACAACAATTAATGATTCAAAGTGCCGCCTTAAATAACCAAGCGGGTCAAATTGGATCGGTCGATGCGGGCATAACGATCCAGACGACTCAGCAAGCACTGAATAATCAAAGTGGTAAGATTCAGGCGAATCAAGCGATTAAAATCGATGTACAAGGGCTTGATAATAGCCAGCAAGGCTTGATTAGTAGTACTAAAGGTGACCAAAGCAACATTCAGATTGATACTCACCAGCAGAGCCTGAATAACCAAAATGGGCAGATGAACAGCGGGAATACCTTACAGATTAGTACCGATAGTCTGAACAATCAGCAAGGTCTCATCACTGCACAGGGTGATCTTGGTATAAACGCCGTGCAACTCATTGATAACCGTAAAACTAATTCAAATTCCACCCAGACAGAGTTGGCTCAAGGTATTCAATCTTTAGGGCAAGTCTTATTACAAACTTCAGAATTAAATAATGAACAAGGTCAGGTTATTGCTGGTAATGGATTAACCATTCAAGCGCCTCAGGTGAATAACAGTAATGCGGGCTTATTCGCCAGTGGACAAAACTTACTGATCGATAGTGTTGGACAAGCAGGTACGATTAATAATCAGAAAGGTAAAATCAGTGCGAACCAAAACATTAGCCTCAATACAGGCCTGATGGGTGGAAGCCAACTCGATAATAGTCAGCAGGGCCTGATTAGTGCAGCAAAGCAAGTCAAAATTGCGAGTCAAAATATTGATAATTCAGACAATGACCAGAATTACGGTATTCAGGCAGGGCAAGTAGAAATAGCTGCAAGTAGTTTAAATAATAGTGCTGGGCGCATCTCTGCTGAGCAGCAACTGAATTTAAATATTTCGGATAATTTAAATAATACCAAAGGCTTAATTAGTAGTCTTGATCAATTAACAATACAAGGTCAGCAAGACAATAACCGTCTTATTGTAAACAATCAGCAAGGGATGATTATTTCAGGTGAAGAAGGCTCATCAACTGCAGGTTTAAATATTCTAGCCAAAGGTTTAACAGGCGACGGTAAGGTCTTAAGTCAGGGACAGCTCAATCTTCAGCTCAATGATGATTATGTACAAGATGCTCAAGGTCAGTTGCAGGCACAGGGAAATTTAAACCTAAGCTCTAAAGGTAAAGTGAGCAATCATGGCGCGATCAAAAGTAACGGACAGTTATCTATTTCAGCAAATACAATTGAAAACGCTGTAGATGGCAGTTTGGAAAGCCAGCAAACTCAACTTAAAGCTGTAGGCGTACTCAATAACTATGGACTCATTAATGGTGCAAATACATATGTTCAGGCAGGCCAACTCAATAATATTGCTGGACGTATTTATGGTGACCATATTGCAATTCAGGCGAATACTTTAAATAACCAAAGCCTCAATGGTTTAGCGCCAGTCATTGCCTCAAGAGGTGATCTGGATCTGGGGGTACAGGTTTTAAACAATCTGGAAAATAACCTTAATCATCAAAGTGGGTCGCAAATTATTGCCATGGGCGACTTGCGTATAGGAGGTTCGCTTGACTCTCAGTGGCATGCGCAAGGAACTGCGCAGCAAGTCAATAACCGAAGTTCTGTGATTAATGCCAATGGCAATATCGACTTGAATGTTGATACGGTGAATAACCAGAATGTCTTTTTTACAACCAAACAACAGCAGACTACAGCGCAACTTGATTACTGGAATATGTATATTTCAGATTCGCGTGCCGGTAGGTATAACCCTGGTTATCAGTTCTTAATTACTCAGGAAATTTATAGCCAGAATCCAGATCTGTTTAGCAAGTTACAGGCCACAGACCCAACCGTAACACAATACTATAATGCCACGATGGAGGATTATTTAAGCCGTCCAGAAGGCCGCTTCTTTATTGTCAGTAACAATGGAGACAGTTCGGCTGGCAATATGTTTAAAGGTTATGTGGTTTATAACGGACAACTTTATAGTACTGACCACTATGAACATGTGAAAAGTACTCAAACGACCACGACGACGGTAGCAGATGAGTCAGCGCCTGCTGTGATCAGTGCTGGAGGCAATTTAAGTTTCACAGGCACAATCAATAATGACAAAAGCCAAATTATGGTAGGTCAAAAGCTGATTGGAGATGCCAAAGCAATTCACAATGTCGATGCCAAAGGCACCAAAATTACGCATGAAGAAGGAACGGTAACGCCGAGTTATGGCAGTTATGACGGTAAGGGGCACGATCGTGTCTGGGCTTCTGGTGAGCAGGCTTATAACCCAGCAGATGTGACCAAAGGGGTAGATTTATTTATCTACGAAAATCCGACCACTGCGACGCCTGTTAAAGTGCAAGATCAAACCCAGCAAGTCAACAAAGATAATTTGACTGAACAGGCGCTGAGTCAAAACCATAACGCCAATGTTATTGATCAGCAAACTACACAGACGAATCAAACCGCAGCAGTTCAACAAACGACAGCTCAATCTGATCGTATTCAATCAAATGAAGTGAAAACAGGGCAGGCACAGCTTGAAGGCGTAGTCGGGGCAAACACGACCAATCATAAAGCCTTGAGTAGTAGCGCAGTCGATCAAATTCAAAATAATGAGACAAAAGCGACATCTGTTGAGGGGCAAACAGCACAGATTGATGGTAGTGGTTTTGAAATTCGTACCAACAATGCCAACGTTAAAGTTCCAAATAATGCGTTATATAGTAAAAATCCAGACAGCCGTGCTCAGTACCTTGTGGAAACAGATCCAGCGTTTAGTAACTATCGCAACTGGCTATCTTCAGATTATATGTTGAATGCATTAGGGCTTGATCCAGCGCTTCAACAAAAAAGATTAGGTGATGGTTACTATGAACAACGTATGGTACAGGACCAAGTTGCTCAACTCACCGGCTACCGTTTCTTACAAGGATATGCTTCCGATGAGGAACAGTATAAAGCGCTCATGAACAATGGGCTGAGTTATGCAAAACAGTACAACTTACGCCCCGGTATTGCACTCACGCCAGAACAAATGGCGCGGTTAAGCAGCGATATTGTGTGGTTGGTCGAAAAAGAAACTACCCTACCAGATGGTACAAAAACCAAAGCTTTAGTGCCACAGGTGTATGTTAAAGCGCGTGTGGGTGATTTAAAAGGCGATGGCACTTTAATTAGTGCCGATAGTATTCAGCTTAATTTAAATAAAGATTTGACCAATGCAGGAACCATTGCAGGACGACAAGTTATTCAAATTAATAGCCAGAATTTAAACAACCTTGCTGGAAACATCCGTGGTGGCGTAGTTAGCCTAAGTACAGAAAAAGATTTAAATAATATTGGTGGTATGATTCAGGCCGATCAAGCCATGAATTTGCAGGTAAAAGGTAACCTGAATATTCAGTCCACCACACAGAGCAGCCAAAATACATTAGGCCAGAGCAACTATAGCTGGACAGGAATAGATCGAATTGCGGGTCTTTACGTCGGTTCAGCACAACAGCAAGCGTTGAACGATCAGCCAAGCTTAGTGATGAACGTTGGGGGTGACACTCGTATATTGGCGGCAAATATCCAAAATAATAGCGGTGGACAAACGATTATTCGTACAGGCGGTGACCTTAAAGTCGGTAGCCTGAATACACAAGTGACCAACAATGTGGTGGGTAGCTCAAAAGCTTATCATTTAGATACACGACAAGTTGAGGTCGGCAGCCAAATTAAGAGCCAAGGCGATTTAAGCTTACAAGGCAATAATATCCAGATTCATGGTTCACAAATCAGTAGTTCAGAAGGCCTAACCGCGTTACAAGCTAAAGAGCAACTCCAGATTGAAGAGGGTCGAAACAAACTTGATCAACAAGATCAGTCAAGCTTTACCAAGAAAGGTAAACTGAGCAGCTCTACGACCAGCGACTTTAGCCATCGTAGTTCAGATATTGCGGTGGGCAGTATTGTTGAAGGCAAAAAAGTGCTATTGGATGCAGGAAATATCACTGTCCGTGGCAGCAATATAGTGTCTGATGAGTTGACCCAGATACAAGCCAAAGAAAATGTGACGATTGAAGGTGCACAAAACCAGTACAACAGTGAAACCAATAGCGTTGTTAAAAAATCAGGCTTTATGTCCACAGGCGGTATTGGTTTTAGTTTAGGTAAAAAGCTAGACACCACTTTACAGACCGGCCAACAACTTACCAATAGTGCCTCTCAGGTGGGCAGCTTAAATGGCAATACCAATATTATTGCAGGTAAGACCTATCAACAAACAGGCAGTACAGTTTCATCGCAAAAAGGTGATGTAAATGTACAGGCACAGCAAATTAATGTAGAAGCGGCCAAAGAACAACAAGACAGCCTATACAAACATGAGATGCAACAGAAAGGTCTGACCATTGCGGTGAATGTACCCGTAGTGACTGCGGTACAAAGTGCGGTTGAGTCGACCAAGCAAGTGGGCCAGAGCAAGAATGATCGTGTGAATGCCATGGCAGCAGCCAATAGTGCTTTTGATAGCTACAAGGCAGGCCAGACGTTATCAAAATTAAAAGATATCGCCAGCTCAGAAGGCAATCTTGCAAAAGCGGCGAATGTGAGTGCCACGATTACCTACGGAGAACAAAAGAATACCGATCAAACCCAAGTTCAGAGTACCAACGCCAGCGCCAGCCAGATCCATGCAGGTGGTAAAGTGAACCTGAACGCGACAGGCGCAGGTGAACAATCCAATATTAACATTATTGGCTCAGACGTTATCGGGCAACAAGGTACTCAGCTCGTAGCGCAAAACAACGTCAATATTCAAGCAGCACAACAAACCCGCACAGAGGAAAGTAAAAACCAGAGTAAAGGCTGGAATGTGGGCGTTGCAGCAAGTTACGGGCCACAAGGAGGTGCGGCTGGCGTGACGGCAGGAGGTAATGTTGGCAAGGGTAAAAGTAGTGGCAGCGAAACTAGCCATCTCACCAGCCAAGTAGGAAGCAAAGACAGCCAGACCACTATTCAAAGTGGTAATACCACAAACATCATTGGTGGACAGGTGCAAGGCAAAGGCGTAAAAGTTGATGCTAAAGAACTGAATATCGAAAGTTTACAAAACACAGCCAACTACAACAGCACACAACAAAACATAGAAGGCCAAGTTACGGTCGGCTTTGGAGGCGCATCGGCCTCAGGAAGTGCGAATAAAACCAATATCAACGCAAACTATGCTTCGGTACAAGATCAGGCAGGGATATATGCAGGCGATAACGGCTATCAGATCAATGTGAAAAACAATACCGATTTAAAAGGCGCGATCATCACCTCAAACCCACTTGCGGAAACCCTAAATAAAAATAGTTTAAGCACAGGCACCTTAACTCATTCAGACATCCACAATAGCAGTGAATACGATGCCAAAGGGATTGGGGTGAGTGGTAGTGTCAATACAAACAGTGGTTGGGACGGAAGCGGAAAAGACAAAGAAGGACGACCAACCGACAGTGCAAATAAATCTATCGGCTTTGGCTTAGATAGCGACAAAGACAGCAGCGTGACCAAGAGTGGTGTTAATACTCAAAACATCACGATAACAGAAAGCATTGCCCAGCAGGCACTCACAGGCAAAACCACAGCACAATCCAAAGCGGACATATACACCACAACCAGTACAGAAAATGCGAAGGAGAACAGCGGAGCGATTGCGAATAACTTTGACAAGGACAAAGTACAAAGAGAGATCGGCACACAGATCGCAGTGACGAAGCGGTTTGACGAAAATAGACAGGCAGCCAAACAAGAAGTTAATACTTTATCGGATACAGCCAAAGAACAATATGAAAAGGGTGAGCTTACAGAAGCACAATATCAAGCCAAACGGGAAAATTACAAAAACTTAGGCCTGCTGATCGATACAGTGGCCTCAGGTTTATCCGCTCCGACAAGTTCAGGTCTAGGAATAGCAACCGCGACACTCAGCCCAGCAGCCAGTTATGAAATAGGGCAATATTTCAAAGCACAAGCGAGTAAAAATGCAAATGGGCAACTGACAAGTGGTCAAGAAGCGGCACATATTCTAGCGCATACGGTACTTGGCGCAGCAGTTGCCGCAGCGGGTGGAAATAATGCGTTGACTGCGGGACTTTCAGCAGGAGGAGCAGAGGCAGCGGCACCAGTATTGTCGAGTTTCTTATATGGAAAAGAAGCCAAAGACCTTACAGCAGAGCAGAAATCTACGATCAGTTCTATTGTAGGTTTGGCGGGTAGTGCAGTTGGGGCAACGACGGGTGATATTGGTTCTACAGTTCTGAATGGGCAGGTGGCTCAGAATGCGGTGGAGAATAATATATTTGGAGTTAAAGGACAGCCTCAAAAGAATAATGAGTATTTCCAAAGAGAATTTGCATGTAAAGGTGATGTACAGTGTTTAAAAACTGTACTAACAGAAAATGCATTGGATGCAATGAAGTATGCTCCAAAAGAACTTATATTAAATGGTAAAAATTATAAACCAGGAGATATCATATCTAACCCTGACCCAAAATCTGATGGATCGGGCCTTAAGTATATTGTAGTAAATAAAAATGGTGTGCTTAAAGCAGAAATTTTACCTGCCGCCGATCAAGTTTATTTCTATGTAACGCATAAACAGGAGCTTTCAAAGTCAATTGAAGATATGTCATTCTTTAGTCCTGGGGCTAACTCGGTATTAGGGATTTATGGAGCAGCGACAGGGCAAACATTATTAAGTGGTACTCAACTATCCACTGGTCAAAGGGTATTATCAGCAGTTGATGGGGTAAGCAGTGTTTTACCGGGAGTGGTATTCTTAAAGGATAGTAAAGTCCTTAGTTCAGATAGTGTGGGGATGACGTGGGGTAAAGGAATTAATGAACAGGGGAAACCGTGGGAAAATTATATTCAATCTACGTCGTCTGCAACAACAATTGATTTAAATTCGATTAAGTCAAATTTTAAGGCATTTGATCACTGGGATCCTGCAACAGGTTTGGCTACAAGTGATAAAACTTTAAATACAGCGGCCAAGACTTATCAAGACCCTAAAAAAATTACGTCTCAGATTAATAAGTATGTTGATCAAATGGCTAATTTTACTAAAGATGGTAGAGAGACATTACAAATAAAAAATAGTGATATAAAATCAAAAGAAATGCAATTGGCTATTCCTGCTAACACAAGTAAAAGCCAATTGGGTGCTATTCAAAAGTCAATTGATTATGCAAATAGTAAAGGTATTAAAATTAAGGTAACAAAGGTTAAGTGATATGAAACGAGCAACAGTATACTTCAATAATAAATATATTGAAGTCATTTCATGGAATTATGGTGGAATGTCTGTATTTAATATAAATTTCATTCCTTTGATTTTTGAAATTGAAATTGATAACCATATTTTAGGTGAGGCGATCAGAAAAGCATTATCTGCTGGATCTAATATCCCTCCTGAGGGTATTAAAGAATTTTTATTTTCATCGGAATTAGCTGATTTTATGAAAGAAAGAAATAAGAAAATAATGGAGAATTTTGGTTATAAATCAAAAAAAGCTCTATTTAAAAATATGAGATCTGTCGATATTGAATTGGACAGTAAAGTTAATATTTCACCATCACATCAAGATGGACTAGATTATAGTTTCACAGGCTTAAGTAAAGATGATGAAATTATTCTTCCAAATGATGCAACGAACGAAGAACTAGGGCAAGCGGTACGCTTAGCTTATGAGAAGTGTACAAGTATTTATTAATTTATAGATTACTTTTAGTTATTATTCTTGAGATATGTGGACAAGTCTGGGGTTGTCCACAAATTTGACGAAACACTTTATAAAGATGCTATTCAAAAATCAATTGAATATGCGAATAGTAAAGGTATCAGAATAGACGTAACTAAGGTGAAATAAAATGAAGATGGCAGCAGTAAATTTTAATGATCAATATCTTGAAGTTGAATCATGGCATCAAGGAAGTGGGCTTTTAAATTTAGATTTTGAACGTGTAATATTGTCCTTAGATGTGTCTAATAAGGTATTGGGTCAGTCAATTATAATTGCTTTAAATGCGGGAAAAAGTATTCCGCCCGAAGATGTTAAAGGTATTTTATTCTCTCCAGAGTTAGATAAACTAATGAAAGAAAGAGATAAAAAATTAATGGCAGATTTTGGATACAAATCAAAAAAAGCATTATTCAAATATATGAGAAATGTTGGCATAACATATATCAATGATACCTATAAAATTTCACCCTCACATCAAGATGGGTTAGATTATAGTTTTTCAGGTTTAATCAAAGATAATGAAATTATGCTTCCAAATGATGCAACGGATGAAGAATTAGGGCAAGCGGTACGCTTAGCCTATGAGAAGTGTACAAGTATTTATTAACTTCTTATGAAAGAAAAAGAATAAGCTTTAATACTAAGCTTGTGCAACAAAGTCGAACATAAAAGATGCTGGGAGTAATGTAAGCAATCTTGCTGAAGTTGCACAAGTCAGTATCAGCATTATTAGCAACAAAAAACATGGATTAAACCCAAATTGGTAATATTAATGCCAGCATTGGATAGTAAAAGAATCAATACTTCGCAGAAAGTGCAGTGTATGATGCCGCCTTAACAAAAGAAAAGACAGTGACATCACAATGGGCCATGGGAGGAGACAAGAGCCGTGCTTTAAATGCAGTGACCATGGCAGTGACAGATGCATTGGGAGGACAAACTGACTTACAAGTTGCAGTGAATACATTTGCACCATACGCAGCACAGCAGATTGGTGAGAAGTTTGGACACGGTGAAGATAAAAACACCGCAGCACAAATGACGAACCATGCGATCTTAGGTGCAACACTGGCGTATGTGAATAATGGCAACCCAACGGCAGGAGGAAGTGCAGCAGTTGTGAGTGAAGCGGCGGCAACGTATTTGACCAATCAATACTATAAAGATCATCCTGATCCAGCTTACCAAAATGAAAAGGGTGAATTTGTTCCAAATCTTCTTCCCGAAGATGTGAAGACTCAGATCAGGGATTTGACCGCAGTAGTTGGAGGTACGGTAGGAGATTCATCGTTTAATGCGCAGCTTGCAGGTGTGGTTGGGCAGAATGCAGTGGAGAATAATTATTTAACTAAAGTACAAATACTTAAATTTAACAAGGAAATGGTGGATTGTAAAAAGAATAATAATTGCGAGCAAGTTGAGAAGAAATATAAAGATTTATCTATAGAACAACAAGCAGTAATGGCAGCAGTATGTTCTATGAATACTGTTCTTTGCAAAGAGAAGTATGGATTTATTGTTACTTCTAGAAATGATATTAAAAAAGTATTGGATCAAGCTAATAACCTACCTGCAATATATTCCCAAGGTTTACTTAAACAGCAAATAGATGCCGAAGGAATGGTATGGAACACGGAGTTAGCGCATCAATTTAAAGAAAAATTTAATCTTACCGATGAACAGGCAACTTATTTAGTATCAGTTGCTTCGGGTATTGGTATTGGTGGTAAAATTATTAAAGGAAAAGTATCAGCTAATGTTGATAAAAGATTACCTGTTTCAACACCGACAGTTGCTAATAATGGTTTAATCTATAAATCCAATCCTAAACATACCCTGGGCGGGGAAGGAAATCGACTAAATGCAGGAATTGAGCCAAAAAATTCTCTAGCATTATTTAATAAATCAATTCCTGTTTCTGGAGATTCTAATAAGCGTTATTCTGTTGATTCAAAAGGAAATATTCATCAATTTACTTATTAAGGAACCGGTTCTAATATTTATCATTGGGCAGGACGAACAGGGATAGATCAAAACCCTCAGCAGATAATGAAAGTAAATAAGATTCCAAATGAAGTATTTCAATATTTTGGTATTAATCCTAAGAAGGTAAATAAATAATGATTTTTGGTAATAAAGAAAAATTAGCTCTAGTCATGAATCCAATTAGTTATATAAAAGGAGTGAATGATTATGATTGTCTTTGTGGTTTTTTTATAAATGATAATGATTATATTTCTGAAGTGTCTGTAATGTTTAATGTTCAAAGGCAATCTATTATAGAAGGAGCTTTAAATCATATTGTTGATAATAGTGACTATTACCATATGGATTTGGATGAATGTTTTAAATCTATGCTTTTATATCGCTATTTAAATTTTATAGCTGAAAGTGAAGGTGAATACAATGATAAGGATTGGATTAATTATGGTTATAATGAATTTGTATATAGTGCCAATTTAGAAAGTAGTTCATTTGGAGAGGGTAGATATGATTTATTTTGTATTGGATATAAAGATGAGATAAGGTTAATTTCTTATAAAATAGCTAATACATATTTCTCTCTAAAAGATTTAGAACAGTATAAAATAAATGAGTGCTTTATTAAGAAAAATGAATTAGAAAAGATAGTTTATGAAATTGAGAATGCAGCTTTTAATTAGAAGGAATATATGATTCTCTTATCTCTACTGAATAGTAAATTAGAGAGTTATGAAGAATAACTTGCATATCGAAAGGGCTTTTTTGCATAAAATGTACCAGCTCAAACCCGATCTGATAGTTACCCAAGTTAATAAATAATTCAATACTACAGGTACTGTCGCAGCTTAAGCACCTAAAATAAATGATTTCCAAAACAGTGTAGCTCAGGCTTTAACTCATACGGGTACGAGTGAAAAAGCAGCGGAAGCTGTTGCAAGTGGTGTAACCAGTTTGACCCTTGCAAGTGCAGGAGTTAGCGCATACGGTACTTGGCGCAGCAGTTGCCGCAGCGGGTGGAAATAATGCGTTGACTGCAGGACTTTCAGCAGGAGGAGCAGAGGCAGCGGCACCAGTATTATCGAGTTTCCTGTATGGAAAAGAAGCCAAAGACCTTACAGCAGAGCAGAAATCTACGATCAGTTCTATTGTCGGTTTGGCAGGCACAGCATTGGGCGCTACGACGGGTGATGTCGTAAGTAAAGTACAAAGTGGGCAGGTTGCGCAGAATGCGGTGGAGAATAATGCACTAGAAAATGTGTTATTACCCCATGAAATTGATGAAATTAAAAAAGATCAGAATGGTCAATATGCAAAAGATCAGTTACAGGCTATTAAAGATAATAATACTTATAAAATTAATGCTGATGGAGATTTTATTGTCTGTGTAAAAGTTGCAGGATTTTCATGTGCACCAAGAGAAGGTGAGCGTTATGCAACTCAAGAAGAGATATTAGAAAAAGGAGGTGAAGCGGTAGCAACAGCTGCAGCTTCATGGGGAGCAGCAAAATTATTAGAGCCAATCGTTGTAGTTGCCAAGGACTCAGGCGCTTGGTCTAAATTAGTTGGTTCGGTAAAAGAGTGGTTTGGTAAAATCAATCCTGAGGAGAAAATAACAGTATTTAGAGTTGATGACAGTCAATTCAATCCTAGGATTAATTTAGATGGTGAAGTGTCTGTTGTTACTACTAAAAGTGGGAATGAGCGTGCTTTATTTTTAAATTTTGGTGATGAATCAAGAGCTCATGAATTTGCAATAATAAACAGAAAAGGTGAAGCTACTATTACAGCAGTTGATGTAGATCAAAAACTGTTAGAAAAGCTTAGACAGACATCCATATATTATAAGAGTGATGCAGCTAAATTAAGTCCTACTGCTCCAATTGTAGTAGACGTTAATAAAGCAATTGATCAATATGGACTAAGAACACCTGAACAGATTCAAATGTTCAGAGAGGCTTTAGATCCTAAGAGCGTACGTTTAATTCCTCTAGACCCCAACAAGGTACCTAAAAAATGAAAGTTTTTATAATATTATGCAAAGTTCATGCTGTAGCTGAAACAATCATGCCTTTAACCATGAGTAAAGCTTTCGTAAATTGTTATATTAACGCTTCCTCCTATGAAGAAGCTGTAAATAAAATTTTGAATCAGTTTAAAAATGATGGAATATATTTGGATGAAATTGAATCTCCTGTGTACGAGATGCCTGTTACTAGTTGGCAATCACATATTAAAGAGCAATATAAATCTCTATCAAATCAGATGTTAAGTCAATCAGAATTTGAAAAAGAAATTAAAAATGGTAAAGTTGTATACGGTATTTTTAGTGGTTTTAATTGATTTTTAAATGTTACTCAAGCACCCCATTTTTTATAGTGGAATTGGGGTGTTTTTTAATTTATTAATTATCATTTTTAATTAAAGTAATAAGGAAAAATTTTCTCAACAGGAATCATTTTTTTTGCGTTTTCTATATCATCCTTATCTATTAAATTTTTAATCATGAGAGCATCATTAGTAATATCGTTAATAGTAACAATCCATTCATTTATGTATTTTAATACAGCCTTGTCACTTAAGCCTATTTGAATAGTTCTATAGGGTAATGATTGTAAAAGTATATCTCTTTCAGGATCCCATTGAATTCTAACAGGATATTTAATCTTATTGATTTTCCATTCTTCGTTATCTAAATGTTTAGGTTTATGACTCAAACAGCTATTCATCAAAGCCCATTTTAAACCTTCTATCTTAATATCAATAGCTAATATTCTTTTTTGATTAGCATCTTTTTGAGCCCAACCTGAGCGGTACATCATCCATAAAAAAGAAGGTTTTATCCAAGTCATTCTATCAGTTTTGAACGGCGGTGAAACGAAAGTACCATTTTCTAAAGCAGAGTCAGCAATCATATCTGAGTAGGCTTGATATATACGGATAGTTTCATCAGTATAGTAAGCCCTAATTTGATTATTAGATATAGTCATTTTTTAATTTAAAAAATATAAGTGATAAATATTCTAACATATTTTTAAATAGTTTTTCAAACTTTGAAAATTGTATTACATAAGTACACGAATTACAGATTATAAAAATTCTCACTAATTTTATTAAAAAAATAGTCGATTTACACGATCTATAGATAGTTACAGGACAGCTTGTTTTGATACAACAGATTATGTGGTAATCCTAAAGTTTTCTTGTACACCCTTGGAAATAGAGAAAATCATTATGAGAAAAAGAATTTTGATGAATGGTTAAAATTCATCATTAGTAAAATCTAATTATTGTATTAATATGATTGAGATAATTTATTTTATCTGATTTTAATTTTTTTAATTATTGAATAAGGCTTCCACCTATGAGTGGAAGCAAAATTTTCATTCTACTAAAAAACTAATAAATTCTATCGGTACATGTTTAACTAACCAGACTTCATTTTCAGCTTGGAAAAATTCGAATCCACTCTTATGCATTTCTAAAGCACGAATCACTAAAATATGTGGTTTACCATAACGTGTTCCCACAGATAGGGCAGTGTTTTTGCTTTCTGTTAGATGGACATATTGACGCTCTTTAGAGATTAGACCTTGTTCTTTAATGGACTCTACAAATCTTTGGGCCGTACCATGATAAAGAGAAATTGGTGGCACAAGCTTTTTAAGTGTGATGTCGACACTTACAGTTGAATGGCCTTGTACAGCGCGAATAAATTTACCATCATCAGAAATTTGGAAGCGTTTTTTATCGCTATTATTCACAATGTTCTTAATAATTTCTTCATCTAAAGCCACATTTTTAATTGGTTGTGACTTTGAAATTAATTCTTCAATATTTGCCCAACCTTCACGATCTAATATCAGATCAATTTCTTCTGGTTTGTGTCTTAGAATAAAACTTAAATATTGGCTAATTGCTTTTTCGTTCATAGGTATAGAGTATTAGAGTTTCTTATATTTTAATAATTTTATTAACTTATGGGAATATTAAAAGTAATTTAGTACCAATAAAAGTTATTAGAGTACTAACTAAAAAAAGACAGCCAGACCACTATTCAGAGTGGTAATACCACAAACATCATTGGTGGACAGGTGCAAGGCAAAGGCGTACAAGTCGATGCTAAAGAACTGAATATCGAAAGCCTGCAAAACACAGCCAACTACAACAGCACACAACAAAAAATAGAAGGCCAAGTTACGGTCGGTATTGGAACAGGAGTATCTGCGTCAGGAAGTGCGAATAAAACCAATATCAACGCCAACTATGCTTCGGTACAAGATCAGGCAGGGATATATGCAGGCGATGATGGCTATCAGATCAATGTGAAAAACAATACCGATTTAAAAGGCGCGATCATCACCTCAAACCCACTTGCGGAAACCTTGAATAAAAACAGCCTCAGCACAGGCACGCTCACCTATACGGATATTCACAACCAGACCGAATACGATGCCAAAGGCCTAGGAATAAGTGGCGGCGTAAATGTGAAAGGTGGATGGGATGGCAGTGGAAAAAATAAAGAAGGACGACCAAGCAATAGCGTCAACAAATCAGTGGGCTTTGGATTAGACAGTGACAAAGACAGTAGTGTGACCAAGAGTGGTGTGAATACTCAAAACATCAAGATAACAGAAAGCATTGCCCAGCAGGCACTCACAGGCAAAACCACAGCACAATCCAAAGCGGACATATACACCACAACCAGTACAGAAAATGCGAAGGAGAACAGCGGAGCGATTGCGAATAACTTTGACAAGGACAAAGTACAAAGAGAGATCGGCACACAGATCGCAGTGACGAAGCGGTTTGACGAAAATAGACAGGCAGCCAAACAAGAAGTTAATACTTTATCGGATACAGCCAAAGAACAATATGAAAAGGGTGAGCTTACAGAAGCACAATATCAAGCCAAACGGGAAAATTACAAAAACTTAGGCCTGCTGATCGATACAGTGGCCTCAGGTTTATCCGCTCCGACAAGTTCAGGTCTAGGAATAGCAACCGCGACACTCAGCCCAGCAGCCAGTTATGAAATAGGGCAATATTTCAAAGCACAAGCGAGTAAAAATGCAAATGGGCAACTGACAAGTGGTCAAGAAGCGGCACATATTCTAGCGCATACGGTACTTGGAGCAGCAGTTGCCGCAGCGGGTGGAAATAATGCGTTGACTGCGGGACTTTCAGCAGGAGGAGCAGAGGCAGCGGCACCATTATTATCGAGTTTCCTGTATGGAAAAGAAGCCAAAGACCTTACAGCAGAGCAGAAATCTACGATCAGTTCTATTGTAGGTTTGGCAGGCACAGCATTGGGCGCTACAACGGGTGATGTCGCAACTACAGTTCAGAGTGGGCAGGTGGCGCAGAATGCGGTGGAGAATAATGACTTTTCTATAATTAATAAAGGAATTGAAAAAGCTATCGCTGAAAATAAAAAGGAAAAGGAACTTAACGATAGGATATTGGCAAATTGCAAAAATCAGAGCTGTATTATTCCAGTACCAGAAAAAACGATGAGTGATAATATAGTAAATCTGGTAAATAATCTAACACTCAGACAATTCGTAGCAGTTATAGGTTTACAATATGATCCTGTAACAGGAGAGGAAATAACTCCTAAAGAGAGACAAATAGCGAAAGCTTCAGCGCTAGCCTTCGGATTTTCAAAATCAGTATCAGGCGTTACAAAATTAAGCGATGACGTATTGGTTGCGATTGAGAAGAAATATGGAAATGATGTTGCTAAAGTTCTAATGGAGCCTGAGGCAGATTTTGCTGGACGTATTGGTATACGCCCTAGAGATGGGATTACTCCTTCTGGTACATCACAGATCGATACTCCTTTAGGAAAACATTTAATCAATGGTGAGGTTGCAGGGCGTAAAAATCAGAAAGTAATTTCAGGTGGACATAATTCTGATAATTTCTATGAAGTCCTTAATATCATTGAGGGGAAAGTAATTGGTAATCCAACTCAAGTTTCTAAAGGAATTATGGATATTAAATATCAATTACCAAATGGAAGAGTTGAGACAAAAACAGTTTATGATCCCAAATATACACTGATAAGCAAATGGCAGTGATGGCAAATGAGGCAGCATCAAAAGCTATCGTAAATTATGGAGTGGATGGTAATAAAATACATCATGTAATCGTGAATGGGATTACTTTTAGAGTGCCGATTAGCTCATATAAGGGGACTAATTATGTGCCATCAGCATTTCCTATAAATCCTATTTCTAAAGGAACCAAATAATGATAGGTTATATTAATGAAGAGGTCTATTCGTCAGACTTAATGCCTTTACTTTGGTGTTTGGGTTTTGGAATAACAGGAGGGCAAGATCTAGAATATTATTTGAGAGGAACTATAGGTAAAGATCCATTAGAACCTGTAGGTGGTGATCCAGGTTGGAGTTTAGCTCCTGAGTTACAAGAAGATGGTACAACTATTTATTGCGCCTGGGTACATGAAATGATGGGCTTGGAACCAAATGAAGGAGACTATGAAGAAGATATTGTAAAGTTTCATATTAGACAAGGCCTAGAAAATGTTTTGAAACAGCAGCCCTCAAGAAGAGAAGAGATCGAAAGAATATTTAGAAAATATGATTTGTAAGCAATTACAACATCAATATGAAGCACAATATCAAGCCAAAAGGGAAAATTACAAAAACTAGGTCTGCTGATCGATACAGTGGCCTCAGGCTTATCCGCTCCGACAAGTTCAGGTCTAGGAATAGCAACCGCGACACTCAGCCCAGCGACAAGTTATAAGATTGGTCAATATTTCAAAGAACAAGCGAATAATAATCCAAATGGGCAACTGACGAGTGGTCAAGAAGCGGCACATATTCTAGCGCATACGGTACTTGGAGCAGCAGTTGCCGCAGCGGGTGGAAATAATGCGTTGACTGCGGGACTTTCAGCAAGAGGAGCAGAGGCAGCGGCACCATTATTATCGAGTTTTTTATATGGAAAAGAAGCCAAAGACCTTACAGCAGAGCAGAAATCTACGATCAGTTCTATTGTGGGTTTAACAGGCACAGCATTGGGCGCTACGACGGGTGATGTCGCAACTACAGTACAAAGTGGGCAGGTTGCGCAGAATGCGGTGGAGAATAATGAGTTTTTTAAAGTGAATGATGAAGGCGATTTCATCGCATGCTTTTGCTTTGAAGTATTTGGGTTATCTTGTGCACCAAGACAGGGAGAAAGGGCTGCGACAGAACAGGACATTAGAAATGGTGCAATTAATATTGCTATTGATGTAGCTACAGGAACAATTGTTGGACGTGCTGTTAAAGTAGTAAAAAATGGATATCAAATTGCAGATAAAGTCTTTAAAAATGTAAAAGATGCAAACAAAGCAATTGATAACAGTGCTTTATCAATAGTTCAAAAGCAACAATTGAAAGAACAGTTGGCGCAGCAAGCAGGAATTCCTAGAGATATTGTAAATAACCCCGCTAGTTTATGGGGAAAAACGGTAGATCAAATTAAACAATCTTTTGAAATGGATGGTGCTGTTCTGGAGCTATCAAAAGCAAATAGTAAACAATCAGGAAAAGCTATTGCTTATAATGTGAAACAAAGTGCATCAGGAATAAAGCAAGTTCAATATCATCCCGGAAACGGTATTCATGAAGGAGATCAATATTATAAAATAGTAAAAACAGACGGAACAGAAATTCGAATTTTTGATCCTGTTAAAGATAAAGATTTTAAGCCGGGAACAATTACTTCTAAACAGTTATATATGAATCAAGAAGGACAAGTTTTACAATAACCACAAATAATGGATGGAGTGTTAAATAAATGAGCTGTTTAGTTCCAGATATGAATGCAGAAGTTATTCCTGGGAAATCTGCGGCTGGTTTTGAGCTTGGAATATTATTTGATGACTTTATAAAGCAGATAGAATACAAGAAATTTGAATCTCGCCATGACTATGATCCAAAATTTGAGAAAAAAGGAGTATGGGGAATATTTCATCGTGATGAAATGACATTCAACTTGGATCATATTAATGAGATCACTTGTAAGTGGGGAAATTCTATTCGGCTTGTTTTTGATATGAATGAATCAGGAAAATTAATCTGGATCTATTTATATGAAGGTTATAAAGGAAAATTGTTGAATAGATTAGAAATTGGAGACCGTTTAGACTCAGTAAAGGATGAATTGGATTTTGATTTTTACGGTGATGCTCATTACTTAAAATATAAGAAAGGTAGTCCACATTATGGTGATGTTGTTGGAGTCGAAATAGGGACAAATTATTTAGTTGAATATTCCGAAGATTATCCAGATCAAATTGTGATAGGTTTTGGGGTATATATTTTTAGAGACCAAAGTTAGGGTCATGTTTATAAGGATGATCCATCCCAAAATAGGGAACCTCATTTTAATACACCTAATAAGGATCACTATGATTATTGATATTGAATCAGATGAAAATGATTTATTTTTGAATGCCAAGTTGTTAACGCAAGATGATAAGTTTTTAGTAGAAAGATATTTAGCTCAATATTTAGCATTAAATATTGATTCTAAATTCGAATTTTATTTATTTCTATGTGATGAAGTGTGGAATACAGTATCAAAAATGATTATTTATAAAGGATTATGGAAACAAAAACAAAATAAGTGTAATTTTGGTAAATATAATTCCTCTAAAGAATATTGTTTTTACAATAATGATAAGAGTAAAGTTATGTTTGCAAGTTTATTTAAGATTGATAAAGATGATATAGATCAAGCAATAAAAATTAACTCTAATCAAATTTCTAAACATTCCTTTATCTTTTTAATAAAGGAGCTGGTTGATTTTAATGTAGAAGATATTTTTAAAGCTTTAAATATTTTTAAAAATAAATATGGAGGAAATGATTGGGATAAATTAAAGGATTTTTCTAAAAAACATAAAATAATTCCAATTCAGAGGTGGGATGATGGGAATGTAACATCTTTAAGATTTTTCTTATATGATAATATAAAAATTTTTAAAGAGAACCCAATAAATATCCATAGATGATTAATTTATTATTGGAGAATTTTATTTTAAATAGAATTCTCTAGAAGACCATAAAAAATATTTTTTAACTTATACGTTAGCAGATTCGAGTAATAAAGAATCGAGTCAATATAATGATAAGAAAGCGCATTCGGCGCTACAACGGGTGATGTCTTAAGTAGAGTACAAAGTGGACAGGTTGCGCAGAATGCGGTAGAGAATAATATATTTGGAGTTAAAGGACAGCCTCAAAAAAATAATGAATATTTCCAAAGAGAATTTGCATGTAAAGGTGATGTACAGTGCTTAGAAACTGTATTAACAGAAAATGTATTGGATGCAATGAAGTATGCTCCAAAAGAACTTATATTAAATGGTAAAAATTATAAATCTGGAGATATCATATCTAATCCTGACCCTAAATCGAAATTTTATCTCTATTATTTTAACTAGAATAAAAAAAATTATTCAAAAATTTATGTCGACAATTTATCTTTAAACCACTCAACGACTCGATGAATCACCCAAGGCTGAAACCAAATTAAATCACCATGTTCGGCTTCCTCAACAATAATCAATTTTACATCTCCATTATTTTTAAGCGCATTAAACAGTTGAACACTTTGTATGGGAGAGACCAACGAGTCATTACGCCCATGCATGATCAAAAAGGGCGGGCAAGGCGTTCCAGTATGTCCTATTGGGCTTGCATAAAGTGCCTTGCTTTCATCTTGCATAATGGATGCACCAGCGAAATTGTCAAATGCCACACCATGTACCAGCAATGCTTCAGTCACCGCGGGAGATCGATGAACATCTTTTACAGCTTCAGAAAATCCTTCACCAATATTGAGTAAATTAGAAATGCCATACAGCGTTACCACAGCTTGTACGTCTGAACGTTGTGTCGAGGCCGTATCTGGTTCAAAGTCTGCTACATGTGCAGTTAGACCTACCATTTGCGCTAACCATCCACCAGCAGAGTCCCCCAAAACGCCAATTCTATTAATATCAATACCATAGTAATGTGCATGATCTCGCAAAAATTTTACTGCTGCTTTGGCGTCGAGCAGGGGTGCCGGAAAAACATCTGGAATGACCCGGTATTCTACCGCAGCGACAACAAAACCCGCTTCTGCAAGTGCCATCCGCATTTCGATAAATTTGTTGTAATCTGCCGAAGTAAATCCACCACCCGGAAAGTATAAAATTGCAGGCTTAAGCGCTTCAGTTCTGGGGATAAGTAAGGACATCTTTAAACATCTGACGGAGCTTAACCCTACTACTTGATGATAAATGACATCATTGAGTGCATCGATCTGCTCGCGAGAAATAGTGCCACTCATGAGTTCAACTTCTTCTAAATTACTGAAATCTATTGTTTTGGTAAAAGTCTCTGCCATAGCAGTTTCTCTGTAATTGATTAAGCTAACCTTTAAGAGAATGGAGAATAACGCAGCGGTTGAACAGTCAGATTTCACAGCACATTTGTTAAATAGCGTTCAGGGTTTATTTAAAGATTCACAGCGATAGCTTGATGTGGTCAAGGTGGTGAATCAATAAAGGGAGTTGTTCCTTTTGTGCCGATGCTCCGTCAGCACTTTTTTTAGTGTATTTTTTTATCACTTATTGTAAATGATAATAATTAGCATTTGCATTATTATTTAATTGGTCGTATTCTCATGCAACTTTCTTATAAGAGCAAAGTTGATGAAATCAATCACGGATAAGATCGCGTTACAGAATTTGATAAATTCTTACCTTCAAGAAACCGGCCAAGGTCGTTTTATTCCTCCCACTGAACAATCTGCTTCATTGTTAAAAAAGAGTCGGGGATTACCCGTTTTAAGTATTGTGTTGCATACCCTCGATGCGAATTTATATGTCTCGATTGCTTATCAAAGTAGTGTAGGTCGGCATCGATTTGCTGAGTTGCCTTGGGTTGAACGGGATGGTTTAGAGCTTCGCGTTTCGCCTGCCACGCTGGCGGCCAATCTCCTCGAAAATATTTTACATCATCAGCAATATTCCGCTTTAGATACCTCATCATTACTGGAGTCTTGGATTCAGAGCCGCCGAGCATTACAACAATTTTTACACTATCGTGAAGCTGATTTGCACCAGCTCATCAGCCTCAAGCAATCGTTTATTCAAAGTGAGCAGGCACTTATAATTGGGCATAGCATGCATCCATCGCCTAAAAGCCGGCAAGGTTTTGTTCAAGACGACTGGAAAGCCTTTTCACCTGAAACCCAAAATCAATTCAAAATGCATTTCTTGTATGTGCATCCTGCTTATGTCGCACATGACAATGCGCATAATCTTTCGGTTCCTGAACAATTTAAACACGATCTCGAGTCGTATTTTAATGACTATCATCGTCTGAAAATTCAGCAATATCCCAACTACGCACTTGTTCCTTTACATCCATGGCAGGCACGTTATTTAAAAGACAAAGCATGGTACCAAACACTATTACATCAAAATAAACTGGTCGACTTTGGTGAGCTGGGGTGGAACGTGAAGGCGACTACCTCGGTACGCACGCTGTATAACGAGCAGGCGCCGTGGATGTTTAAAACCTCCATGACGGTAGCGGTTACCAATTCTGTTCGAGTAAATTTACATAAGGAATGTCATCGCGGTTTACTCAGCTACAAGCTTTGGCATGACGATTGTTTAGCCGATTTTCGACAGCGCAATCCCAAGCTTCAGGCATTGAGTGATCCGGCATGGATTGCCATTCAGTTTAATGGCGAAGTCTTAAACGAAACCATTTGCATCTTGCGTGAAAATCCGTTTAAGACACAGGATGATATTAGCTGCGTGGCATCGTTATGTCAGGATCATCCTGCAATTGAAACCAATCGTTTTAACGAAATTTTTAACTCAATATCGGCGCGTACTGGCCAATCACAGCATGTTGTGGCACTTGAATGGTTTGAGTGTTTCCTAGATATCACCATTTTGCCCTTAATGGAGCTATACCACGAATTTGGCATGGCATTCGAAGCACATCAGCAAAATACGCTCATTGCGCTGCAAGATGGATTCCCTCAAGCGGTTTGGTTCCGAGACAATCAAGGCTTTTATTATATTCAGGAGTTGGCAGGTAAAATTCTTGCGCGCTTTCCAGCCTTGGCAACTGAGGGGCAGGCGGTGTGTCCACAGGCTTTGGTCGATGAGCGTTTCCGTTATTACTTTATTGGCAATACCTTGTTTGGCCTCATTAATGCCATGGGTGCAACGGGAGTGGTCACCGAGCACCAACTGATTGAAATGCTCCAGTCGTATCTGCTTCAAGCCTATCGTCGTTATCCAGACAGTGCATTGCTACACACGCTTTTATATCAAGAAACCTTTCCTTACAAAGGCAATCTGATGACGCGTGTCTATGAGCTAGACGAACTACAGGCACATATTTCACAACAGTCCATCTATGTCGATTTAAAAAATCCACTATGTGTTCATTCACAGGTCACGGAGATCGAACATGCTTGATTTTATCGGGGTTGGATTAGGGCCTTTTAACTTAAGCCTTGCTGCACTACTCAATGATCGGGACGATTTAAAATATCAGTTTTTTGAAAAGCGTGATGGCTTTGACTGGCATGCCGGGCTACAGTTGCCGCAAGCGATGTTGCAAGTGCCTTTTATGGCCGATTTGGTCAGTCTGGTTGAGCCGACCAGCCCGTTTAGCTTTTTAAATTATTTAAAAGACCAGCAACGGCTGTATAAATTTTATTTTCGTGAAAACCTGTATATTCCGCGCAAAGAATATAACCATTATTGCCAGTGGGTGGTAAAACAACTCAGCCATTTAAGCTTTGGTCATACCGTCACCGATATTGCACCCATCAGCAAAGGTTTTCAGGTGATTACCGAGCACAATGGCCGTCTGGCGGTGCATCAGGCCAAAAAATTAGTCCTTGGCGTGGGAACCGTGCCGGCATTGCCGCAGCCTTTACAATCGATTGCCGAGCAAACACCAGATTGTTTGCATTCTTCGAGTTATTTGCAGCAGTGCAAGGAGCAGTTGTCTGGCAATGTGGTGCTGATTGGCTCAGGCCAATCGGCTGCCGAGATTTTTATTGATTTATTCGACCGGCAGCTTTGCCCAGAAACGGGAGAGCCTCGATTTCATCTGTACTGGCTCACGCGCTCTGCTGGTTTCTTCCCTATGGAGCATACACCGCTGGGCTTGGAAAATTTTAGTCCAGATTATATGCAGTACTTTTATGAGTTGCCCAAAGCGCTAAAAGATCAGTTGCCCTTGCAACAGGCCAATCTATACAAAGGGATTAGCAGTACAACCCTTCGCGATATTTACGAGCGTTTATATCACCGTAGCATCGGGCAGGCCGAAACTCATGTAACGCTGGCAGGGCATCACCAACTTGAAAATGCCCAGTTGAGCAGTGGCAACCGTATTTTACTCAAATTTTTCCAGACTCAAAAACGCCAAGTCTTTAATTTGCAGGCGCAAACTGTGATTGCCGCGACTGGATATCGTTATCCTGCAATGAAATTTTTATCCAAACTCAATGCTCTCATTCCACACGATGCACAAAATCGCTGGCAGATCGATGCGTCACATCGCGTGGCGTATCAGGGAGACGGCGAAATTTATGTTCAAAATACCGATTTGCATCATCACGGTGTCGGTACCCCAGACTTAGGACTTGGGGCATTCCGTTCGGCAAAAATTGCCAATCAAATTCTGGCAGAAACCCATTTTAAACTGGAGTCTAGGCAAAGCTTTCAGGAATTTTCACTGGGTGAGCAGCAGACCGCTCCCCATCGTAGCCGACTGAATAAACCTTTTCGTGCAGAAGGCCTGCTGTCGCAACGCGCCAGTAAAAATAGCGAATCGTATTCGGAGTACAGCAGCAAGTACTGAGGGAAAGAGTATGGCACGCTTACATCTTAAGCACGAACCGTCTCGTCAGTTAGCACGCTGGGTCATGCTCAGTGTAATGCTGGGTACTGGCACGGTCAGCCTGAGCAACAGTAGTTTTAATCCGGCACTGGCCACACTCATGCAGCAATTTGCGCTTTCAGAGGCACAAGTGAGCTGGGTCATGGTGATCTTTTTAATGAGCATGAGTTTAAGCCTATTGCTGGCAGGTTATCTGAGTCACACCTTGGGTAAACGCAATGTGTATTTGATGGCATTGCTGACCTTTGTGGCTATTTCGGCGGTGGGTATGCTGGCGCAGTCCTTTAATACCGTGTTGCTGGTGCGAGCCATTCAGGGCTTTGCCAGTGGACTCATGATTCCACTGTCGCTGGGGCTTATTTTTGCAGTAACACCTCAATCGAAACGTGGCGCTGCCACAGGCATTTGGGGAGCAATGATTATGCTCACACTTGCCTGTGGTCCCATGCTCGGTGCACTGTTACTGCTGAAATGGGGATGGCCCGCATTGTTTAGTGTAAATCTGCCCTTTGGACTAATTGCACTGCTCGTTGGCTATAAAACCTTACCCAAGCAGCCACAAGGCGGCGTTTCTGCTTTCGACTGGCAAGGCTTTAGCACACTGTCTATTTCAATTGTGGCGCTGTTACTGGCATTGAGCCAGATTAAAACCCGCGCTGACTTTTGGGCACCGGCATTTTATCTACCGCTGCTGCTGGCTATTTTGATGGGCGGGCTGTTCCGGTGGTTGCCTGCAAAACGTAAAGCAGTACTGATTCCGGCACAGCTTTTTGCCAGTCAGGGCTTTAATTTTAGCTTGATCATTTCAGTGCTGCATACCGTGGGCCTATTTGTCATGCTCTTTGCGATTCCACTTCTGGTTCAAAATGCTTTACATCTTTCTCCGCTCTGGACAGGCGCATTACTCATGAGTAGTGCTTTGTGTACCAGTGTATGCAGTAAATGGGCAGGCAATTGTCTTGATCGTTTTGGCGCAAAATGCCTGATTTCAATTGGGCTGCTACTGACTTCGAGTGCATTTATAGGGCTTGGCGCGGGCATTCATCTTCCGGTTACTTTTCTGATGCTGTGCATGATGGTTCATGGGCTCGGATTTGCGATGTCGTATATGCCCTCAACCACAGCCGGCCTAAACAGTTTAAATAATCAGGAACTGGTGACCCAAGGCGCTGCCATCAATAACCTGTTGCGCCGTTTATGCTCCGCGGTTGCCGTGGTCTTGGCGGCTTTGTATTTACAGTTTCGAAGCGCATCGCTATTGGGCCTGCACGATCCGCAGTGGGCACAGTTAATTGCCATCCGCGAATTATTTCTAATCTGTGCAGGCGGCTTGCTACTGGCATTGCCTTTTGCATGGAAATTTCCAGACATCAAAAACGCATCCGCTTGTAAAGCGAGCATGTAATTAAAATTGAGGAACAATAACATGGGAAATTTAAACAGTTCAGCACTTCATGAATATCGCGTGTCACAGCCTAGCATCGCGTGGCAGCAGCCCGATCAATCTGCAATAGAGCAGGTTGAACAGCGTGTAATTAAACAGCTATTGCAAGCACTGATCTATGAAGACATTGTTCAGGTTTTTGAACACGATGGAACCTTTGAGATACAGGCAACCGATCAGCAGCAAGCAGTGATTTATCGGGCCTATGGTCAGCGTTATTTAAGTTTTGGCTTAATCCGTTTTAATCATGCGCCTGTGATTCGGATTGATGCCCGTGGTGTTTCACAACCGGCTCGTTTAAATGGCGTGCTAAATGAAATTGTACGTGCGATTCCAAATGCGCAGAAATGTGAAGATTTCCTGATGGAGATCAAGCGCACGTTTATGCATGACGTACAGTCCATCTCGTATAAACAGGCGTATCCACTTCCGGCCAGTCAATACTGTTATGATCAGCTGGAAACCTATTTGATGGATGGTCATCCGTATCACCCATGTTACAAGTCTCGGGTGGGTTTCAGTCTGCTCGATAATGCCAAATACGGTGTCGAATATGCAGAACCGATTCATCTGGTTTGGCTAGCGGTACATCATTCATTGGTCAAGCGTCAAACGTCGATATCAGCATCACAAGATCACACTAAAATTGCGCAGCTCAGTCCAAAAGATCGGGCAGAGTTTCAGGCTACACTGATACAAAAGACCGAAAGCCCCGATGAATTCATTTGGTTACCTGTGCATCCTTGGCAATGGGAAAACACCCTTATTCCGATTTTTTTTGAGGAACTTAGCGCTGGACAACTAATTTATCTAGGCCGTGGAGAAACGGCTTATGTGGCGCAGCAATCTCTCAGAACTTTGACCAATCTAAAGCAGCCAGAGCAGCCATATATCAAGCTCTCGATGAGTCTGACCAATACTTCCAGTTCGCGGATTTTAGCCACCCATGCTGCCATGAATGGACCTCTTATCACCGACTGGTTGCAGGCACTGATGGATCAAAGCCCAATTGCACAAGCATTAGATTTTGCAATTTTAAGAGAAACTCATGCCACAGCACTCGATTTTACCCAGTTGCCGTCCTCTCATGCCCAGCAGGCGTATGGCACGATTGGCAGTTTATGGCGAGAGAGTGTCCATTGTTATTTGCGTGAAGGTGAGGATGCCATGCCGCTTAATGGCGTCGGGCATTTACAATTGAATGGGCAGTTACTCATTCAGCCTTGGCTAGATCAATATGGTGCAGAACAATGGCTCGATCAGTTTCTGTCGGTGACCATTCAGCCCATTCTATTTTTTCTTTATGCCGAAGGCATTGGGACGGAATCTCACGGCCAGAATATGATTTTGGTACATCGAAATGGCTGGCCAACACGGATCATTTTAAAAGACTTTCACGATGGTGTGCGCTTTAGTCCGCAACACTTGACCCATCCCGATCAATTTCCAACGCTACATGCCTTGCCTAAAGAACATGCAAAAGCAAACCGGATGTCTTTTATCGAAACTGAAGATGTCAATCTGGTTCGAGACTTTAGCTGTGCCTGTTTATTCTTTGTTGCCTTGAGCGATATTGCCATCACTTTGCATCAGCAGCTCAATCTGGATGAGCGAATCTTTTGGTCTAAGGTGGCTGGAGTCATTCATACTTTTCAGCGTCAGTATCCTGAACATCAATCACGTTATGAAATCTTTGATGTTTTTGCTAAAGAATATTGCATTGAATCGCTCACCAAACGTCGTTTGTTTGGCGATGCGGCAATTCAGTTAAAGCAGGTGCAAAATCCGTTATATCGCTTTCGTGTATGGCAGGCCAAGGAGCAGACAGCATGAATAGCAAACTACAGCTCCATGTGCAGCTTCAACACAGTATCCAGCAGGATTTACTCAACAGTCTTCTGGCCGAAGATTTTTTTGCAGCGCACGACATGCAAACATCTTCGCAAGTACAACAAGTGATTCAGAAGCTTGCGCCTTATGCACAAGACGCTCTTGCACAGGCTTGTCAGGAACTAACGCATTTTGTGGTTTACGGTACAGAGAGTCGGACCAAGCTTGTGATTATCGGGATTACACCAGCCTATAAGCAGCCTTGGCAGATCAAGCCAAATGCCATCTTTCTATTCGATCATATCGAGCAGCAGATTCATCACGAACCCAGTGCTTTAATGCTTTACGACGCATTCATTCACTTAGGGCTTTTTGCTGACTGCACTGCTGAAAAAATTCAGCAGTTTCGAGACGATCTGATGCTTGCAGACGCACAATCGGCGCTGAGTGCAAATGTTTCAATCTTTAAAAATAGTCAGCAAGATCACAGCCCGGCCAAGCACTTTCAAAATCTAGAGCAATATGCGGCCTTACGTGATCGGCCTTATCATCCATTAGCGAAATTAAAAGATGGATTTTCAGCGACAGACTATCAACGGTATAGTCCAGAATTTCAGCAACCGATTACAGTTCGGTGGGTTGCGGTTCGTAAGGATTTGCTGGTGGTTGGGCGTGATATTCATGATCTTGAGCTTGATCAGCCTGCTCGGATCTTTCTTAATCCTACACAACAAGCACAACTGCATGCCGAACTGATCGCCAAAAAAATCGACTCGAACTATCTGCCGATGCCAATGCATGCATGGCAGTTTGAACATGTTCTAGATTCCACCTTTGCCCAAGAAATTGATCTTGGATGTCTTATCCCACTGGCATTTTCTGTACATCATTTTTATGCCAGCTCATCTATTCGAACGCTGATTTCTGGCTTGAATCCCGAAGATCACCTGAAACTGCCCCTCGGCATCAAGGCCTTGGGTTCACTGCGCTTTTTGCCGATTGTTAAAATGATCAATGGACAAAAAAATCAGCAACTTTTAACCGAGGCAAAGCGCATTGATCCGGTACTGGCCAGCCGACTCTGGTTGTGTGATGAGCATCAGTGGTGGGGCTTTATGCCGCATCAACCGCACAATTTAAACCCACAAAATGAAACCTTGTTTGAAGAGCAACCGATGCATTTGGCTGCACAGCGCCGAATCATTCCTGCCGAATTACTCAAAGCGCCGTATCAGCTTATTCCAATGGCCAGTCTGGGGCAGTCTGGGCTGGCCGATGCATCCGTGTTTCAATCGCTATTCGGCGCTCAGTTGCCTACTCCCGAAGTAGTCAAACATGTTTTTTATACGCTATGTCACGAGTTTTTCGAGATTAACCTGCGCTTGTTTCGGTTAGGTTTAATGGGTGAAATCCATGGCCAGAATGTATGTTTGGTACTCAAACAAGGCCAGTTTGCGGGCTTGCTGCTACGCGACCACGACTCTGTTCGCATTCATCTGCCTTGGATGCAGCAGGCGGGATTACACGATCCCGTGTATTTAAGTCCGTCAGATTTTCGAATTACCTTGTATCACGATAGCGTCGAAGAACTGCTGGTGTACTTACAAACCTTAGGCATTCAAGTCAATCTGGCCAGTATTTTAGAGTCGGTTGCCCGTCATTATCAGTTAGATGAAAAACTCTTGTGGCTCGCATTGGCTCAGGCATTAAAAGATACCCTTGAATTGGTACCGTTTTCACCAGAAGCTCGTCGTTTGCTTACACATTGTCTATTTGAAGAAAAACTTTGGCCGCATAAGCAGCTCCTTCGACCCTTGCTACAGCAAGACAATCGAGTGGGGAGTATGCCCACGCGGGTTGGGCAAACACATAATGTATTGCAACGAATGACTGCATATCACGAATAGGCAACAGGGTAGGGCATGCAGTCAAATATTCCGTTTATGGCACTCGAATCACATCCAGCACATCTGGGTTTTGCGTCCTTACAGACAGAGATTGAGCAAGTGCTCAATATCCGGATTGAACTGTGCCATCAATCGAATCATCGAGGTTCAGATCTTTTACATCCCGATCGATGCTTGAAAATTGTGCAGCAGTTTGCTGCCCAAATACAAGTTAAAAACCTCACCTGTGCAGGTTCAATGCTGATCAAGTATTGGGCAGTGCCACTGTTGTATCCCTACTTTTACAGTGTATTGCTTAATAAACCACACATGCCGTGGGCATTAGATAAAGTCGTGCTTGATCTGGATGCATCGTGGGCGTGGGATCGGGTGCTTAAGCTTAATCTCGATGCTGAATTTGAGCAGAGCATGCAGTCACCACCGAGTGATCCTGTTGCATTTTTCCAAATTATTTTCAGTGACTTAAATGAAGTATTTGAAGTGCTGGGCCGTGTCGCAAAAGTACCCAAGGTTTTATTGTGGGAAAACACGGCACTGAGAATTTTACAATTTTACGATCTGATGGCACGTCGGCAGATTTCAGCAGAATGCTTAGCGCGTATCAAAGCGCAACGAGCAAGCGTGCAAATGCTGTACGCCGATGACTTTGGGCTGGCAAAAAATCCATTTAAACAATTGTTCGATGCGTGGAGCAATCGACAGCAATGTTATCAACGCCAAAAATGCTGCTTCTACTTTCAGTTGCCTGAGGCAGCACATGACTACTGCAAAAACTGTCCATTACAGCAACGCAGCAAACTTCGAGAAAAACATCAATGCAAACATCTATAAATGAACTGATTGAAAAGTACGCAAATATTGCCACTTCGACCATTGGTCATGTGCTCGATGAGGGACATCTGGCACAGATTCATGCCATTAATCGCATTCATCATGTCACAGGCCGTGTCAGAACCGCTAGGCTCGCTTCGATCAATGCCATGAACCTGCGTGATGCATTACTACAAAGCGAACCGAATGATGTGCTGGTCATCGATGCGCGTGCAATTCCAAATCGTGCCTGCTGGGGAGAGCAGCGCCATCGTGCGGCCATTTATCATCAATTGGCAGCAGTGGTGGTGATCGGCGATGTGACCGACTGTGTGGCGTTACGTGAAATGAAACTGCCAGTTTTTGCTCGTTCTATCAGTTGCCTCACCACGCGTCATCAGGGTGAAAGTCTGGTCGAACATGGCCAAGACATTGTGGTAGGTCAAACACGCATTGCATCGGGTGATCTGATGATTGGCGATGCAGACGGTGTCTTTATTTTATCGCCCGAAATTGCGCAGGATTTATGGCCAACATTTCAAGATATGGAAGAACAAGAACAGCATAAACGTCATCACTTTTTTAATCAGCACCATCCTCGTGATTATTACCATGCTGAACAGAGACGCTAATATGCAACGACGCTCTTGTTTATCGACACGTTCTTCGCGATTACCTGACCATTTTGACTATCAGGTGGGCGAAGTAAAGTATGGACTACGTGAGGTGTGTCTTGAACACGACCTTCGCATACTGCATCGCTGGATGCATGAACCGCATGTGATTCCACAGTGGAAGTTAAATATCAGCCAGAGTGATTTAGCGGTGCATTTTGAGAAAATGCACATGGATGATCATCAGCGGCTTTATATCATTCAAATCGATGCATCTGACGTGGGTTATTTAGAAATCTATGAAGCAGCCCGAGACCGTTTAGCCCTTTACTATGCGGCACATCCAGATGATATGGGCTGGCATATTTTGCTGGGCGAAAAAAGTGTGGTGGGCAAGGGGCATTTTCGGGCAGTGATGAAAATGATGTGCCAGTTTGTTTTTCAGCACACACCTGCACTAAAAATTGTAGGAGAACCCGATATCACAGTGCGTTCTTATGCTTACGTAGCAGATCAGATTGCATTTGAAGCAAAGCAGATTTTGAATATGCCAGAAAAGCAGGCAGTGCTGTATCACTGTGATCGTGATCGGTTTTTACAGCTTTGTGGTGAAAGTGCTTAAAACACCACGACACTTTTTATTTTACTTTTTATTGATAATGAGTATTATTCTTAGTTTTATTATATTTATCTGTGGGGGTAACATGCGTACAAAACAATTTGCTTTGAGTTTGCTGGCCATGGCGATATCGGGTTGCCTGTATGCAAATGATCAGACCGACTCAAACAGCACGGCAACTGAAAACGCATCTAAAAAAGATGTGGTGGCGCTCAATAAAATTGTCATGACCGCCACCCGAACACCCAAAAGTATTGCCGAAATTGCAGGAACTGTGCAGACCATTCAGGGAAGTGAAATTACACAACAAGCTGGAACGGGGCGTAAGGTGGCCGATGTTCTGGCTCAATTGGTACCATCGCTGGCACCGAGCAGCGGGATTACTAGTAACTATGGCCAGACCATGCGTGGTCGAACCATTCTGGTGATGATTGATGGGGTACCTCAAACGGGTTCCCGTGATGCCGCGCGACAGCTCAATAGCATTAGTCCAGAATTAATCGATCATATCGAAGTGGTATCTGGAGCCACCAGTATTTATGGTTCAGGTGCGACAGGTGGCATCATTAATATTATTACTAAGCGTGCCAATCCAGACCAGCCACTTAGTTTGAGTACCAAGGTTGGAATCACATCGGCCGATAATTTCCGTGCAGATGGGCTTGCCTATGAAATCGGTCAAACCGCTGCATTTAGTCAGGACAACATAAACGGATTTTTAGGCGCCAACTTTACCAGCCGTGGCGCGCAGTTTGACGGTCGTGGCAACCGGATCTCTTTAAGTCCATGGCAAGGCAGCACCATGGATACCGATACCCTAGACATCAATGGACGTATTGGCTTTAACGTGTCAGATACTCAGACACTCAGCCTCGGTGCTCAGTACTACAAAGATCGACAAGACACCAAGTATGGCCCAGACTACACCAAAACCAGTGCCGACTATTATGTGCCTGTTAAAGGCTGGAATGTACCCGATCAACCTTTTACAGAGCGTTATGGTGTAAACACCCAGTATCAAAATACAGATATATTCGGTCAAATCCTGAATATCGATGCGTATTACCGTAAAGAGAAATTACGCTTTGTGCCTTATGCCGGCGCTTTAGTCACCAATGGTGCAACAGTCAGACAAAGCGAATCTGACAACGATTTTTATGGCCTACGCTCGACCTTACAATCGAAATTTAATCTTCTTGATCGCAATTTGGGTCTGACTTACGGCATCGATTACGATCATGAAAATGATCGCCAGTGGGCGGATCAATACATTGCGTCGGATAATGGTTTGACTTATACCGCGACAGGCGCTGTTCAAAGTCAGGGGCCAGATACAAAAATTGATAGTATTGGTTCATTTGTTCAAGCAGATTATGAGCTGACCGATCGGTTGAATCTTCAGGGTGGTGTACGTTATCAATACATTCAGGCAAAAACAGATGCCTATGTACCGGTACGTGAAAGCAAAGAGATTGCAGCCGGCAGTACCGATGCCGATAAGTTTTTATTCAATTTGGGTGCGGTATATAAACTGAACGATGCACAGCAGCTCTATGCAAACTTTTCACAAGGCTTTAGCTACCCTGATGTACAGCGTATGCTTCGAGATGTTTCGACGTATAACATTACCACCGCGAATTTGCAGCCGATTACGGTAAATAACTACGAGCTCGGATGGCGACTAGAACAAAATCAAGGGTTAAATGTCAGTTTGACCGGTTTTTACAATACCTCGGATAAAACCGTGCAATTTAGTAACCGAGCCGCGCGTGTTGTCGATACCGATCAACGTGTTTATGGCGCTGAAACAACCTTAAGTTATCCATTTTTGCAGCAATTTAAAGTCGGTGGAACGCTCGCTTACACGCGCGGTCAGTATAAAGATGAATCTGGTGCATGGCATGAGTTAAACGCCTATCAGGTCGCACCTGTAAAAGGAACTGTATTTGGTGAATGGGATCAAGACGGTTATGGTGTGCGTGTGCAGGCTTTGGCCATTAAAGGCAGCAATAAAGCCTACAAAGACGATCTAGCTTTCGCTGCAAAAGGCTTTAAAGATGACAACAATGCGGCTGACATTTCGGGCTATACCACTATGGATGTTTTGGCACATTTTCCAGCACTCGAAGGTCGTTTAGATTTTGGGGTGTATAATGTCTGGAATCGCCAGTATAAAACTGTGTTTGCCCAACAAGCAGCAATAACCAATACAAATGCCTATCTAGATATTCCAGCTCAAGGCAGAACCTATGCATTAAGCTATACCATTAATTATTAAGTTTGATCATTTTAAATTTTACTAGCCGATAAATACATATTTGTCGGCTGATTTAATAGCACTTTTTTTATTCATAATATTTATTCTTTATTAATCAAAATAACAGAAAATTAAAAAAATAATAGATAGGCTAATGAATAAATCCTGCAATGATTATCACATTTTAATTTTTATAAAAACAAATGCGTTGGCTAAGATAAAAATAAAATTGATGGATGCTCATATGACACATTTTTATCACCCAACGGTCAATACACAGCTGCAACATCGCCCCCAGATCACGACTTCGCAATTGTTTCGGGTATGGGGTGAAGCGGTTTCCACACGCTACGACACGCTCGCAAGCCAGTTTCGTCCTCTATTTGAACAAATTAAACAACATGCATTGCAACGTGAACAGCGTCATGAACTTCCGATTGAACAAATCCAGTGGCTCAAAGACAGTGGATTTACACGCCTACGTTTACCAAAGGCGTATGGTGGATATGAGGCCACATTGCCTGAATTATTTGCCTTATTGATTGAACTGGCCGAAGCAGACTCGAATTTCCCTCAAATTTTGCGGATTCATTTTGGCTTTACTGAAGATGTTCTGGTGTCTCAAGATCCGTTATTCCAGCAACGCTGGCTTGAGCGTCTGGCGCGTGGCGACACAATAGGCAGTGCATGGTCGGAAGGCGGTACAGAATCAATTCACGCCTTTAAAACGCATTTATCGACCGATGAAAGTGGCAAGATTCGCCTGAATGGAGAAAAGTACTATACCACCGGCAGTTTATATGCCAATTGGGTTGAAGTGGGGGTGACCGATCTTCACGGAGAATCCTCAACCGTGATCGTGCCGCGGCATGCACAGGGCGTCGAGATTTTAGACGACTGGAATGGATTCGGTCAGCAACTCACCGCCAGTGGCACAGCACGCTTTACTGATGTACTGGTCGATCCGAGCGAATTTCTGCCAGAAGGAACTCGCTTTAAATATTCTGCTGCGTTTTACCAGTTGATTCAATTGGCGATTATTACAGGCTTAATCCGTGCAGCAACTTACGATGTATCTGCGGCTGTTGCCAAGCGTACGCGGAATTACTCACATGCCAATACACCTTTGGTACAAAATGATCCTCAAATTTTGCAGGTGGTCGGTCAAATCCGCACTGCAGCATACACTGCCGGTGTGTTGGTTGAAAAAGTTGCACAAAGCCTCGAGCGTACCTATTCGGCTGCGCTCGATTCACATAGTGCATCTGAAGCGGATCTCAACGCGCTGGCAGAGCTGGAAAGTGCCCAAGCTCAGGGCGTCATTACCCAATTGGCACTAGATGCTTCGACCTTACTCTTTGACGCCTTAGGTGCATCTGCGGCAGATAAAAAATATGGCTTCGACCGCTATTGGCGCAATATTCGAACCTTGGCATCGCACAATCCGCGTGTATTTAAAGCACGAATTATTGGTGATTTTAGTGTGAATGGAACTTTACCACCCTATCAGTGGCGTATAGGAGATACCTCAAAGATCGAGGCTCAAGCAGAACAGAGTACTTTAAACAATGCCTCATCTGTGTCACTGACCCCAACCTAAACTGGCTGCTATGTAGAAGCCCTTGTGCTTTAAATCACCAGACATCCATAAAAATATAAAGATAACCGCTATGACAAAACAGATTAGTTTTAATGCATTCGAGATGAACTGCATCGCGCATCAGTCGCCAGGGCTGTGGCGACATCCCAAAGACCGCTCAACAGAATACAAAGCACTTGAGTACTGGACGGATCTGGCAAAAATTTTGGAAAAAGGCTGTTTCGACGGAATTTTTATTGCAGATGTGCTGGGGATTTATGATGTGTATCATCATAGTGCCGAACATGCACTCAAAGGTGCCGTACAAGTACCGGTTAATGATCCGTTACAGATTGTGCCAGCAATGGCGGCCGTGACCCAGCATCTGGGATTTGGCTTGACCACCTCTATTTCATTTGAGCATCCGTATCCATTTGCGCGGCGTATCAGTACGCTGGATCATCTGACCAGAGGTCGTCTTGGGTGGAATATTGTCACGTCTTACCTAGACAGCGGATCTAAAAATCTGGGACAAAAAGGTCAGGTCAATCATGACAACCGTTACGATATTGCCGATGAATATCTTGAAGTGCTGTACAAGCTTTGGGAAGGATCTTGGCAAAATGATGCTGTACTCCGAGACAAAGTAAACGGTATTTTTGCCGATCCTGCAAAGGTTCATGCAATTGCACATGAAGGCAAATACTTTAGTGTGCCCGGCATTCACTTGTGTGAACCTTCACCGCAGCGAACGCCAGTTTTATATCAGGCTGGCGCTTCACCGCGAGGGCAAAAATTTGCCAGTCAAAATGCAGAATGTGTGTTTATTGCAGCACCGTCTAAAATTGCGGCTAAAAAAGTTGTCCAGTCGATTCGTCAGAAACTCAAAGAAGAAGGGCGTGATCCTTACTCCGTTAAAATATACACGTTATTGTCGATTGTAACGGCAGAGACAGACCATGAAGCACAGCAAAAATTTAAGGAGTATCAATCTTATGGTAGTTATGACGGTGCCTTAACTTTACTGTCCGGATGGTCTGGCGTCGACTTTTCACAATACCGTCCTACCGATCAAGTCGAATATATCAAAACCAATGCCATTCAGTCTTTACTCGATGCCTATGTCAATGCAGATCCAGAGCGTGTCTGGACCATTGAAGAAATCGCGCACTGGAACAGTCTGGGCGGAAATGGCCCCGTTTTGGTCGGAGGGGCTGAAACGGTTGCAGATCACTTGCAAGCATGGATCGAGGAAACTGATATTGACGGCTTTAACTTGGCTTATATATTGGCGCACCAGACCTTTATCGATGTTGTGGATTTTATTGTGCCCGAGCTACAAAAACGCGGTGTTTATAAAACAGAGTACGCTACCGGCACCTTGCGCGAGAAGTTATTTGGTCAGGGGCCTTATTTAAGCGAGCAACATAAGGGCGCGAGCTATCGACAACTTAACCGTGCAACATATGCCCAAGCGATTTAGATAGAGAGTCAAATTAAATAAAAAAAAGAGGGTAACCTCTTTTTTTATTTTTTAAAATTTTATTTTAAGGCTCTTGCTATTCATTTCAAAAATAATGAAATATAAAAATCAGATGAGGTTTTCAATTTTAGTTGGTTCATTTTAATTCGATATCGATTTTATATTAAGCCTTTCCAAATCAGGCACTTTTAAAAATGAGTGATTATAATCATCAAACTATTCCAGCGTATGAAATAAGAAGTGCGAAAGATGTCTCGCAACTGGTTTCTCAACATGCAGGTCAGGGTAAAAGTAATCATGTGATTTGGCTGGCGCTAATAGGGGTGTTTATAGATGCCTATGATCTCACCACATTATCGTTTGGTATCGATCAGGTGGTGAGTGAGTTTACGCTAACGCCTGTCATGACCGGTGTGGTTGCCTCTGCCATCATCTGTGGGACTATTGTGGGCAATATTATCGGTGGGTGGCTCACCGATAAAATTGGCCGTTACCGTGTGTTTATGGCCGATATGGTGTTGTTTGTGATTGCCGCGATAGTGGCGGGGCTGGCCCCCAATGTCTGGGTGCTGATTGCGGCACGTTTTGTCATGGGAATTAGTGTCGGTATCGATTTACCTGTGGCGATGTCATATTTGTCTGAATTTTCAAAATTTGAAGGCAAAAGCAACAAGGCGGCGCGTTTGGCAGCATGGTGCCCAATGTGGTACGCCGCTTCTTCGGTGTGTTTTGCTGTGGTGTTGGCACTTTATTTTTTACTTCCACCTGAGCACAGCAACTGGCTTTGGCGTGCATCGTTGATTTTTGGCACAGTGCCTGCGCTGTTGATTATTTTTGTACGTGGAAAATATCTGACCGAATCACCGATCTGGCTGGCCAATCAGGGTGACCTCCAAGGTGCAGCAAAAATATTACGCCAATCCTATGCGCTCAATGCCAAGGTCGCAGACGACATTATTCCGCAACAAGTGGGTCAGCAGCATCAGGCAAAAAAACTGAGTTTCAAAGTTTTGTTTCACTCTGAATATCTTTCCCGTACGGTCGTTTCCTTAGTGATTCATGTTTCGGTTGCATTTCAATACACCACCATTGCGTTCTTTTTACCGTCAATTCTGACACGGTTTTTCCACACCGATACACTCACCACCATTACCACCACACTTGGGCTTAACTTGATTTTTGCCTTTACAGGCGGGCTGTTGGGTGTATATGTGGCCAGCCGGTTTTCATCACGGCATGTGCTGCTTGCTGGATTCGGGCTACAGTTTGTGGCGTTGGTTGCACTGGCATGGATTGGAGAACCACAGCATCCATTTTTAATTTATATCGCCGTTATTTTACTGGGTGCTTGGTTATTTGCCGAAGGCTTTGGGCCAGGGGCCCAAATGATGGTTTATCCAACCATGGCGTATCCTGCAGAAATTCGCGGCATTGGGGTCGGGTTTAACCGAGCAGTCACGGGTGTCGCACAAGCCATTGCCATGTTTGTATTGCCCATTTGGATGGCACGTTACCAGACGGATGTATTTTTCATTATTTCATTTTTTGCGGTGGTGCCTTTGGTGGTGATTGGATTGATGATTAAATATGAACCCACTCGGCATGATGTCGATGCATATCCGCACGCAGCAAAGCAAAAAACAGCACTCAGTACGGATGTCGTGGTCGATTAATATAGAATGGCGACACGCTCAATCATCAGCTTGCAGCCTAAAATACATACCGGTTAAGCTGGTATTGAGTACACGATAATGCTGAACCTCAACTAATTTTATACATTTTGTCTTTGAATGTTACGCCGTTATACGATTTGTAAGATCAGAATAAATTACTTTAGAAATCATCTGCGTGACCGTAATTTAAAAGGACACGCATTTTTTTAGAAATGCGCTCAAAATTGAAACTTCAAAAATAGAGGGTAGATTCATGGCATATGCAACGGTTAATCCCTACACGGGCGAAAAAGTAAAAGAATTCCCGACTGCAACTGAAAAAGAGGTACATGCAGCAATTGACGCAGCTTATACCGCGTATTTAGATTGGAAAGAAACTTCGTTTGAAACACGTGCTAACGTATTAAATCAGGCGGCCAGTATTTTACGCCGCGACAATGAGAAGTATGCAAAATTTTTAACGCTCGAAATGGGAAAACTATTTAAAGAAGCATTAGGCGAAGTCGAGATTTGTGCACAAATTTTTGAATATTACGCCAAACATGCCGAAAAGTTTTTATCGCCAACGCCACTAACCACTGAAAATACCGACATCGATGCCATGATTTACTATGAGCCACAGGGTATTGTGATGGCGGTAGAACCTTGGAATTTTCCGTTTTACCAGATTGCCCGTATTTTGAGTGCGCAGCTTGCCGCTGGAAATACTGTACTGCTTAAGCATGCCTCGATTGTGCCGCAAAGTGCAAATGCATTTGAAGAACTGATGCTTGAAGCAGGGTTGCCTAAGGGTGCTTTTAAAAACCTATATTTGAGTCATGAACATATCCCTCTGATTTTAAATGATCACCGGGTGTGTGGCGTGGCACTGACAGGTTCTGAGGGTGCCGGCGCTGAGGTGGCTGCACATGCGGGCAAGGCATTGAAAAAATCGACGCTTGAACTAGGGGGTGCCGATGCATTGATCGTGCTTGAAGATGCAGACCTAGAAAAAGCGGCTGAACTTGCAGTCAGTGGCCGCCATAGCAATGCCGGTCAGGTATGTACCGCATCAAAACGTTTTATTGTGGTCGATCAAGTCTATGATCGATTTGTTGAACTTTACAAACAAGGCGTGGCAAAGCTTAAAGCGGGTGACCCGATGGACCCAGAAACCACTTTGGCACCTTTATGTTCGCAAGAGGCCGCCGACAACTTGAAAAAACAAGTCGAAAAAGCCAAAGCAGCAGGTGCTAAAGTTGAAGCAATCGGTGCGCCAGTGCCAGAGCAAGGTGCATTCTTCCAACCCTTGCTTATGACGGATATCAGTGATGATAACGACGCACGATACTGGGAGTTTTTCGGGCCAGTCACACAGCTATATCGTGCCAAAGATGAGGACGATGCTATCCGTATCGCCAATGATTCACCGTTTGGTTTAGGCGGCTCAGTGTATACAGCCGATCATCAACGCGGTGTCGAAGTGGCCAAAAAAATCCATACTGGTATGGTTTACATCAATAGCCCAACCACGTCGCAGGCCGACTTGCCATTTGGTGGTGTAGGTCGTTCAGGCTATGGTCGCGAACTGATTGATTTGGGTCTAAAAGAGTTTGTAAACCACAAATTAATTGCAGTAACCGATATCGATGCCAAGATTTAACTGAAGTGATGCGAACTTCTAAATAAATCGTCTCAATAAAAAAACACCAGATCATCGCTGATCTGGTGTTTTTTTATTGGATTGGTATCTTTAACGTGCTGCTTTATTGCAAGCGGCCAGTTCGGGTGATTGAGCATTCCACACTTTTCCAGCCGAGTTCTTATAGTAACTAATTTTTCCTACCCGCATCACTAAACTTTGGCACGAGTCGAGCGATAGCTCATCGCCCCAAGGGCCAGACATGCTGCATGCTTTTCCGTTACATTTCCAGACCACATTAGGCCCGCTTTCAATAGGTACGGTCACTGTACCTTTATAGGTTGAGCCAGCAGACCAAGTGGTGTTGGCAGCCAAGGCATGTTGGGTGCCGAACAACACTGCACAGCAGAGGAGGAATTTTTTCATTGCTATTCTTCTTTTGGTTGTTATATCGACCAATATAGGTTTTTGCGTCGAATCAAGTCAATGTCGTCCGTAACACAGATTGAATGACGCCAGATAAAGTGAACACACGATAAAAGCGTCCGTTGCGTCCAGATTTAAATGGGTTTTTTTGTCAGTTAAGAGGTAGATCGACTCAAAATCATTTGATCGTATTTAACACAAATTAAACACTTTTACTGAAAGATAGCATCTTTATTTACGCTTATGGATGACGCCATGTCCAGTTTCAAGTTGAATGCGCTTTGCCTCTCGATTTTGTCTTGTTCCGTGCTGTTTACAGGATGTAATGATCATGATACCGATACCACATCGGATGCTATCACGCAGCCGCCCAAAGGTTTGGGCTATGAAGATACTGCACCTGTTTCGTCGAATCTTAATGCAGTGGTCGACTCTTGGGCGACTAACCAGCGAGGCGATGCGCGTTATGCCACAGTTGAAACCAATGCGGGCGTTCGAGTTTTAAGTGGTTATCTTGATGTCTGGACACCTTCGAGTTTATTGGTCGATGCAGGCGTATCTGCTGAGGCACGAGACGGGTTTCCAGCGGTGAAAGCCTCAAACTGGACCGGAATTCCGGGTGATAGTACAGATGGAACCAAAAAAAATGCAGAAGTACTCAATTACAATATCAATTATTCCGTACAAACCACACATAATCGAAGCGCAGAAGATGCTGTGCGTGCCTATCTCGATGATCGACGCGGTAAAAGCTACAGCGTGACCACTGGTTTGGGCGCACTGACAGATCCATGGCGCAAACTGACTGGACAAACCACCACCATCAATGCTGTACCCGCTGATGCACAGCAGGTGAAATATGACGACCAAGGCAATAACTCGGGCCTAACAACCGCTCAAGGCAATCTCGATTTTGGTCAGGTGGTCGAATTTATTCAGGCCATGGGGACCAACGCATCGACAGAGCCAGCCAAGCGATTTTATAAATATGCACGTCCGTATCGTTGGAGCCGCGATGTCATCGTGGTGCCTAGTTTAGAATCGGCCAAGAGCAATACACCCAATACCGATGGCGGTTTTCCAAGTGGTCATACCGCCGAAGCGGGTCGAAATGCCATTGCAATGGCATATCTGGTGCCGCAGCGCTATCAGGAGCTGATCGCACGCGGAATGGATTTGGGCGATTCGCGTATTATTGCGGGGATGCACTCGGCACTTGATGTAGTCGGTGGGCGTATTCAGTCTATTGCTGCCGATGTCGCAAACCTCAATGCCATGACGCCTGAAAAGCGCCAACAGGCCTATCAGCAGGCACAAACTCAGTTGATGAAAGCCACCAATACTACAAATTTTGAAGCCTTTTATGCTGTAGCAAAAACACCTTACGATCAAAACGATCGGTTCGCAGATCTAAACACATTAAAAGATAAAGTCAGCCTGTGGATGACGTATGGGTTTAATCAAATTGCAGATAAAACTCGTGTTGCAAATGTGCCTAAAGGTGCAGAGGTCTTACTCGAAACCCGCTTTCCTTACTTAACTGCCAACCAGCGCCGTGTGGTCTTAAAGTCGACCGCAATTGCATCAGGTTATCCTGTGATGGATGATGCCGAAGGTTATGGGCGCTTAAATCTGTTTAAAGCAGGTGCAGGTTATGGCAATTTTAATGGTGATGTAACACTGAACATGGATGCCGCATTGGGTGGCTTTAACCAGTCTGATCAATGGGGCAATGATATTTCTGGAGCCGGAAAACTCACCAAACTGGGAACAGGCGCACTCGGCTTAAATGGCAACAATACATTTACGGGCGGTATAGATATTACTCAAGGTACGATTCGTTTATTGTCTGAACATGCAGCAGGGCAAGGCGATGTGTATGTACGCGCTAATAGCAATTTAAATATCAATACCACAATCACCTTACGCCTCAAGAGCAATTTTACACAGCTTGCTAACTCAACGCTTCTGGTTGATTTTAAATCTGCAATGCAACCTGCCGTACAAATTGACCAGACTGCCAGCTTAAATGGTCTGTTAAATATTCGTACCAGCAGCACTTTGCCGGCAGGAACCTACACCGTACTGACTGCCAAAAAGCTACAGGGAAGCTATCAAAAAGTGACTTTAAATGGGCAGGACATTACGCCGATTTATCAAGACAATTCGCTTCGCTTTAAAATATCGTAACTGATAGGTGCGTACACAGCTGGTCGGTCATACAGGCAAACCAGCTATGTATTACAGAATCAGATTCAGCGCAATTCCCCACATGATAAATCCAATCACAAGATCAAGTACTTTCCATGCATGTGGACGGTTAAACACAGGTGATACAAGCCGCGCACCATAACCGAGTAAAAAGAAAAAAGACCAAGATGCCAGTATGCATCCGGCAGCGAACAGATGATTTTGAGGTGAAAACTGAACAGAAATTGAGCCGACCAAAACTACTGTATCCAAATACACATGTGGATTGAGCCAAGTGAGTGCCAGACAGATCCCAATTACAGGCAATAGATGGTGATTTTCCAGATCACTCGGGCGTAATACCGATGACTGCAATGCTGCGTAAAAATGCTTTATGCCATATAAGAATAAAAAGAGCGCACCGAAATACTGGGCACAGATTAATAAAGCTGGAAACTGAATGATTATTTTTGAAAATCCTGTAACGCCCAGATAAATCAAAATAGAGTCAGACAACGCACACACCAGACACACCCAAAATACATGTTGACCTTTAAGGCCTTGTTTGAGCACGAAGGCATTTTGAGCACCAATGGCGACAATAAGCGACAGTCCTACGGCAAAGCCAGAAAAAAAAGCGTTCATAGTGACTCGATCATAAACAAAATAAAAGTAACCCCGAGCCACGTCAGCGTGTGCTTTTAACCGGAATCCAACCTCATCAATGGTAGATGGTTTTTCTAATTAAAGTCAGTAATACTAAGAAGATATCGAGATAACTAAAAAAAATTTAGGTGATTATGTTAGACAGTAAGCAATGCGATGCATTTATGGCTGTTGCGGAACACGGTAGTTTTGATTTGGCGGGCGATACGTTATGTATTACGCCTTCAGCGGTTACGCTGCGCGTACAAGCACTGGAAAAACAACTCGGACAATTGCTTTTGATTCGGGCACGCCCATGCACACTGACGCCAGCAGGTCAGCAACTGTTTGAGCATTTACAGCATACACGTCGTCTGGAGCAGAATTTAATGCATACGCTGGCTGGCCCGCAAAATGCCAGTTTTTTTCAAGCCGTCATTGCCACCAACGCCGATTCGCTTTCGACATGGTTATTGCCTGCATTACATACGGTGCTTATTCAAGAAAAAATACTGCTACAACTGCGGGTTGATGATCAGTCTCACACCTATTCATGGCTACAAAAAGGCATTGTCAGTGGCTGTATTTCGGTGGAAAGTAACCCCATGAAAGGCTGTCAGGCCCAGTATCTTGGCAAAATGAAATATCAATTAGTCGCGACTCAGGCCTTTACGCAGCAATGGTTTGCACACGGAATCAATCGCACACAGCTACGCAGTGCACCGGCCATCATTTTTAATGAGAAAGATCATATTCATTTTAATGTATTAGAAAGCCAGTTTGGGCTACCGCAAGGCAGTTATCCGTGTCATGTCATTCCTTCATCTGAGTCTTATTTTACCGCAGTGCAACTGGGCATGGGGTATGGCATTGTGCCTGAATTCCAGCTTAAAGCCGCCCAGCAACCGCTGATCAATCTGATGCCTAATTACAGCATCGAGATTCCGTTATATTGGCATCACTGGTCACAACAATCACAACCGTTACAGCGTTTAACTGAGCATATGCTGCATCATGCACGGCATTTTCTGGTGTAAATCTCGACAGGTTTAAATCCACACGCATTTATTTGTTGCAGTCATGGCTACGTTCAATCTCAAAAGCCATTATAATGAGCCGCTTATACGTTCCGTATTGGTTTATCTCATGTCCAAAGCACCATCTGAAAAAAAAATATCCAATAACATTTCGGATCTGATTTATGCACAATTAAAACAAGATATTTTTAGCTTTGTACTCAAACCCGGTCAGCGTTTTACAGAAACCGATCTGGCCGAGCGTTATGCCGCAAGTCGTACCCCGATCCGACAGGCATTGTATCGTCTGGAGCAGGAAGGTTTTGTGCATGTGCATTTTCGAAGTGGATGGGAAATTCGTCCACTCGAATTTAGGTATTACCAAGAACTTTTTGATTTACGCATGATTTTAGAAAAAGAAGCAGTCAAACGTCTGTGTGCACTCGAACAGCCGCAGGAATTACCCGCATTGCAAGCGTTACAGGCCATGTGGCTGATTCCTCCCGAACGCTATTTAAAAGACACTGCCGCGTTGATCTTACAAAGTGAAGACTTTCACTGTGCTTTAGTACGTGCTGCCGGTAATCAGCAAATTGCCAAGATTCATCAGGAGGCCAGTGAAAAAATTCGTATTGTACTGAGTCTGGGGGCCATGAAGGCATTAGATGTCGCGCATGCATACGAAGATCATGGTGCGATTTTACGGTGTATCTTAAATAAAGATGCCGAACAGGCCATTCACTTGGCCGAGCACCATGTGCTTGAGAGCATCAACGAAGTAAAAAATATTACCTTGCAAATGCTTAGTGTCATTCACTGATTTCCCGGCGTTTTGGCATGACGATTTTGTGGGTGCCCACATAGGCTTGCTGAAACGGTAAATCATAAACCTGAGCCAAAAAATCAGCCTCAGCGGCCTGTGCTTTGTCTTGTACGCGAATAATCTGGCTGTCTTTAATAAAGAAAAACTCATCTGCATATAAAAATGCAAGATTCGGATCATGCATAATGGCCACAATGGTATAGCCTCGACGCGACAACTCGTGCAGTTTTTGCATGAGAAAAGCCTGATAGTACACATCCAGATGATTGGTGGGTTCATCGAGTAAAATGACTTTGGGGTTTTGTGTCAAGATGCGTGCAATCATGACCAGTTGGCGCTCACCGCCCGATAGCGTGGTGTAATCGCGATCTTGTAAATGCTCAATTTCCAGCATGTGAAGGGCTTCATAGGCTTGGTCGCGATCGATTTGTGAAGGTGCATAACCCGAAAAAGCAGCACGACCAGTCAGCACCACATCTAATACTTTAAAATTAAAAATACTACGATGGCTTTGTGCAAGAAAACCCAGTTGCATCGCCCGCTGTTTTCCTTTGAGCTTTGCCAAGGGCTGACCATCAAATAAAATTTGACCTGACTGAAGTGGATAAATACCGGCCATCAGATTAAACAGTGTCGATTTACCACTTCCGTTTCGACCAAGTAGTACAGAAAAACAATTGGACTGGAATTCGAGCTGAATGTCGTGCAGCACCGTTTTTTTCTGGTAGGCAAAATTGACTTGTTGAATTGAAATTGTGCTCATAACCATCAAGCCCAGTTCATGCGATAACGACGAATAAGATATAAAAACAAGGGAGCACCGAGCAGCATCGTAAAAATTCCGATTGGAATTTCAAAGGTTGAAAATGTCCGAGACAGATTATCGATAATCAACAAAAATGATCCACCCAAAAAAATGTTCGCGGGAACAGTTTTGGCATTATCTGGCCCAATCAGCATACGCACGACGTGCGGTACAAAGAGTCCGTAAAGACTAATAATGCCGGCAACTGCCACAGAGGATGAGGTGGCTAGGGTCACAAATAACACCAACAAAAACTGATCGCGCCTTGGGTCGACGCCAACCGCTTGGGCTTCAAGCTGACCCAGTGCCAGCAAATTCAGCCGCCAGCGCATGCCATACATACCCAGTAAAGACAGGGCAATCGGTAAAACAGCCTGTTCGACTTTGTCCCATGTGGCTTGATGCAAATTGCCCATAGTCCATTGTACAATTGCCTGTAATTTATAAGGATCGCTCAAGTACTGAACGATACTGAGTCCTGCGATAAACAGCCCAGAAACAATCATGCCGGAAAGTAAAATCACCACCACCGAACTTTTTTCATAGCGTTGCTGGGCAAAACCATAGGTCATACATACGGCTAAAATACCAAATAAAAATGCAGATACCTGAACTGGTAGCCAGCCAGTGAGCAGTGCAAGCGCAGCACCTAAAGCCGCGCCAGACGAAATACCCAAAACATAAGAATCTACCAGTGGATTTCGAAACAAGGCTTGCAGGGTATTACCCGACGATGCCAGTGCAGCGCCAACTAAAAAGGTAAGAAAGACCCGTGGCATTCGAACATTTACAATAATGTTTTGCATGAGTTCTAGTCGCGCGAGTTCAATATTGCTCAAATGGTTGGGCGTGCTAAAAAAGGCATAAAGTGCATAGCTAAAATCACGTAGACCAAATTGTTCAGATGGCCCAATCAACAAAGAAAAGATAATCAGCGGAACAGGGAGCAGATAAATCAAAACAGAAACAGAAGACTTCACTGATTATTCCTTGGATTGAGCCATGTGGATGAGTTGGGTGGCATGCGTTGCCCCATAAAATTCACTTAAAATCCGCTGCATATCATGCGCTGCATCTTGATGCACATCGACTGAACCAGATAACCAGTGTTGTAACTGATTGGCAGCCAACAGAATTTTGGGTGTATGCGGATTAAACAAAAACGCAGGACGCAAGCTATACACCTGCCGTTGCCGAACGGCACTTAAGGTGCTTAGTTCTGGGCGCTCATAAATCTGCTCAGGACGACTGTTCCACAGTAAAATCACATCCGGATTCCACTCCAGAAGTTTCTCTGGATTGACATTGGGTTGATCAATTGAAGTGGTGACCACATTACGTGCCCCGGCAAGTGTCATGACGGTATTGGGCATAGAGTCGATGCCCGAGGTCGATAAAATCCGCCCTCCAGACCAGCCGTAGTACACGGTTTTTTGCTGCGTTGTATTGTGTTTTTTGGCATTCATCGCGGCAATTTCAGCATCAATAAATTGAAGTAATTGCTGAGCACGCTTACTGCGTCCTGTCAGGGTGCCTAAATCATGTAATTCTTTTCGGGTTTGTTGCAGATTTTCCGACATCACGGCATATACCGGAATCTGCATTTTTTGTAATACCTTGATCACGTCGGTCTGGCCAGCATTGACCACGACCAGATCGGGCTGTAGTGCAACCACACTTTCAATATTGGTCGAGGCTTCCCAGTTACTTGGCGTTGCAATTTGTTTTTGGGCAATACGTCGATCTAAAATGGAATAAGCACGATACAGATCCGGCGCGCTGTAGATTTTGGCAGGAATGCCCACCAGTGCCGAACCTGCACCCAGCATATACAAATCATCGACGCTGGCCTCAAACAGGCACACAATCCGCTGTGCTGGCTTTTGCAGTTGAACTCTATTGCCATATCGGTCTGTCACATCTATTTGAACTGTATTTGCCTGATCTGACGGTACATGTACAGGCGTACAGGCAGCGCATACCAATCCCATAAATGTCAGCAAAAAAATGCATCGAAATAAACCAAAAAATTCAGCAGTCATAGTTTAGGCATTGTGCTCGGGCAGCAGATTGGAAAAAATACGTCAAACGACTTATACAAACTTGTGTACAAGATGGTATTTTATTGTAATTTATCGTAATTGCAACTGTTGGATCACCAAAATGAAACTGCGTAGCAGGCACTTTTTATATTCATTTGCACCATTTTTTTGTGTGCTACACACGGGGTATGCGCAAGAAACCGCGGTATTGCAGACGCTTCAGGTCATGGCACAATCGGAAGATCATTCTTATTTAAATACGCTTAGCTCTGAGGCCACAAAATCGGGAACCGACCCATTTCAAACTCCGCAGAATGTTCAGGTGGTGAATCAGGCGATGCTCCGAGACAGCAATGCACAGCGCATTGGGGATGTGATTGGCTTGGTCAGTGGTGTGAGTTTACTCAACCCTTTAGGAGGGCTTTGGGACAATTATTCGTTTCGTGGTTTCAATACCGATCAGACCATTGGTGCTGCTGCGTTACGAAATGGAGTCAATGCGTATCTGGGGCTGAATGCTGCGCATGATTTGATTAATATTGAGCGAATCGAGTTTTTAAAAGGGCCAGAAGCTGCACTTTATGGTGCGGGTGATCCGGGCGGAACCGTCAATATTGTGACCAAAAAACCGCAATTTCATCCAGAGTATAGTATCGAGCTTCGGGGTGGCTCCTATGATCAGTACCGTACCGCAATTGATGCTAGCAATGCGTTAACCGACACCGTGGCGTATCGTATTGGGGTGGCATATGAAAACAACCACAGCTTTCGAGATGAAGTGAAAAACAATCGATTGTTCGTAGCACCTCAACTGACTTGGCAACCTAATGATGCGACGCAACTTGACTATGACAGCGAATACACAGTTATCAACAGCCTGTTCGATCGGGGAGTGACCGCTGTGAACCAGCAGTTGGGGAAAATTCCCAATACACGTTTTTTGGGTGAAAAAGACGATGGTCTGATGACCATGAATGATTATTTGCAGCAGCTTAGACTCCGCCACCAATGGGCCAATAACTGGACCAGTACCAGCACCGTTAACTACAAAGACAACACTTGGCGTGGATTTTCGTCTGAAGCTTATCAACTTTTAAATGCACAGGGTGATCTCAATCGTGAGCGACGCTATCGTATCTACGACACCACCAGTTATCTGTTTAATCATGATGTACAAGGTGAGCTAGAAACAGCACAAGCCAAGCATCGCTGGTCGATTGGGCTAAGCTATAGCGATTTGACCATTCAAAACCATTTGCTGCGTTATCGCAAAAAAGGATCGACCGAGAGTCTGATCAATATTTACCATCCTCAATACGGGATTAATTTACCGGCGGTGTCGAGTGTTTACAACACACATGAGCGTCAAAATAATGTGGCACTGAGCTTAAGTGATGCGATTGAGTTTTCACCTAAGTGGACTTTATTGCTTGCGAGTCGTTTCGACTATTATCAACAACGTTATAACGAGGTTGTGGCGCAGACATCGGGTCAGCAACGCTTTACTCAGTGGAGTCCGAAAGCTGCACTGAATTATCGAGTGGACGATGCCACTTCAGTATTTGTAAGTGCAGGGCAATCCTTTCACTTAAATTCTGGCTTAGATATCCAGCAACAACCGTTTGCACCCGAAAAAGCATGGACCTATGAACTTGGCATGAAAAAAAGTGCCTTTGATGATCGCCTAATGTCATCATGGTCTATTTTTCAAATCAAGAAGCAAAATGTTCTCACCACCAATCCCGTCGACTCGTCGTACATGATCACTGCCGCTGAGGAAAGCAGTCGCGGTATCGAATGGGACTTCACCGCTCAGCCCATCGATGCACTCAACCTAAAACTGGCCTATGCCTATATTGATGCTAAGGTATCAAAAACTGAGGCGGCTGCGGGCATTCAAAAGGGCAGTGCGCTACTCAATAGCCCGAAACATAATGCCAGCCTGATGATGATGTATGATCTTTGGCAGTCTGGTGAGCAAAAAGTTGCTGTAGGCAGCAATATTCAATATCTGTCAAAGCGCTCAGGCAATGTATATGACAATGGTTTTAATCTTCCAGCTTATACTTTGGTGCATTTAAACGCTGCCTATCAGGTGACGCCTCAGCTCAGTTTTCAGTTCAGTTTGAAGAATCTGTTTAATCGAGCGTATTACGTGTCTAGTTTAAAAGACGAATGGGTGACGCCGGGCAATCCGCGCGAAATGTTTGTAACGCTCAATTATCGTTTTCAATAAGATGAAAATAATATGCGATGATTACATTTCGCTGCATAAAATTAAGTTTGAATTAAGTTCTGGGCACTAATCTTCTTATCAAGCCTAGCAGCTTATGCCAATCTCCAATCGGCATCTTGAAATACCCTTCGCCACACCCTCAGATGTGGCTTTTTTTTGCCTGAAAATTAAGGTATGCACGATCATAATGCAGTTAAACAGCCGACATTGCCACAATCTGATGCAGCGCAGCGCAGAATGGGCCTTTAATCTTGCGTTTCATTATGATTTTTTGCAATTTTAGATTGGCATAGTGTTTGCTTAATTTAATTGAGAGTAGAAGCTGTCAACATATAAAAAACGAGTATGTGGGTCATTGCTCTAAGCGTTAGCTTGAAAAAGGCGTGACGTTTAGTGTGACTCAATACTTGACTATCATTTTAGCGTATTGGGTCATGTCATTAAAATTTACTTGAATGTGAGTGACAAAAAATGAACAGTCGACATTACCCAACAGCTGAATTTTCATTGCAGGAACTACAAAAAGAATCACGGATGGGCAGTATAGGCACCGAAACCCAACGTGAAATCCGAATGATCGATTTAAGTGACTTTGAGCAGCGCAAATACGAAATTGCCGATCAGCTCTGGTCTGCTGCAATCGAAATCGGTTTTTTTCAGGTGTATAACCATGGAATTTCAAGCCGAGATATCGACCATGCCTTTAAAATGGCCGAGCAATTTTTTGCCTTACCGCGAGATATCAAAGCACAGTATCCCTTAACTCGTAATGCCGGATGGGAAAGCAAAGCACAAATTCGGCCCTCTACACAAACGCCCGATCAGAAAGAGTCCTATCAAATTACCCGGCCACGCATGCAACAGCTTTGGCCAACCGAACAAGAACTTCCACACTTTAAAACCGATATGCTCGATTTTGAACAAAAGTGCTGGTCGGTAGGAATGAAAATTTTATCCTGCTTTGCCTATAAACTCGGTTTTGCAGAAGAGTTTTTCACACAGGCGCATGATCCTTCGCAGTCAAGTTATCAAAGTACCTTACGCATGTTGCATTATTATGCGGTCGATCCTGCGCTTAAAGAAGAACTAGGATTATGGCGTGCAGGCGCACACACCGATTTTGACTGTTTAACATTATTATTTCAGCAAGAAGGCCAAGGGGGCTTGCAGGTGTGTCCGGGCAAAGAGATGGACGAGCAGGAGTGGACCTCGATTGAGCCATGTAAAGATGTCATTACCTGCAACATTGGCGATATGCTCACCCGCTGGAGTGATGATTTATTGCCATCTAATTTCCATCGTGTCAAAAATCCAGCCGATGATGAATATCAAGGCGCTCGCTATAGCCTTGCATTTTTCTGTCAAGCCAATGAGGATGTGCTGATTCAAAGCCCTCAAGGCAAGTATCCCGACATTACCGCCAAAGATTATTTAGCACAGCGTGTTAGTGCCAATTTTTCTGGAAAATATTGATTTCATTTACAAGTGATTTTTTGACAAGACAGTCATCAAAATCGAGACTGTTTTGTCATTAAATCACTCAAATTTAAAGCAAAACTCACATAATTATCATTGTCAGATTACGCCTTAAATTGATAGCATCGAATGGATTCTTGATTGCTAAAAAGTGGCGCAAATGTCTTCAGGACAACAAGTCTTAATAAAACTCAGAAAAATGATTATTGCTGGCGAACTTGCAGGCGGGAGTCGGATTGCTGAAATTCCAACGGCTGAACTACTAGGTGTATCGCGTCAGCCAGTGCGTATGGCTTTTCGACTGCTCGAACAAGAAGGACTCTTGATCAAGAATCCTACGCGTGGTTATCTGGTACGTGAAATTTCTGATCAGTTGATTCAAGATGCGATTGAAGTGCGTGGTGTGCTTGAAGGTTTGGCAGCCAAAACCTTGGCAGAAAAAGGCTTAAACGATGAGCAGAAAAGCACACTTAAAAGCTGTATTGAAGAAATCGAAAAGCTTTTTGCAGCGCACAGCAGTTTCGGCGACGCAGAGATAGAAACCTATGATCATTTTAATGCGATTTTTCATGACACGATTCTTCAAGGGGCAAAAAATATTGCCCTGATGCAGGCGCTCGCTAAGAATAATCAACTGCCTTTTGCGTCAGCGCAAGCCATTACCTTCGATTCATCTCAGGCGCTTTCAGAATATCGCCGTTTGCATTACGCACATTTGCAGCATTGCTCCATTTACGATGCGCTGTTGCATCGACAAGCGGGGCGTGCTGAAAACCTGATGCGCGAACATAGCAGTGTTGCCATTTTGGGCGAGACCGTTCGGCATCTGATTGCAGATTAAAAAACTCCTATACATGGGCTTAAGATGTATAGGAGAAAACCTTTTATCCAAGCTCGATTACCAGGGTCTCTGACTTGGCTCTTGAGCAGCATGGCGTAAAATACTGATTTGACGCATGCTCTTCATCTGTCATAAACACATCGCGATGCTCTGGGATACCAGCAAGTACACGGGTCATACAGGTTCCGCATACGCCTTGTTCACATGAAATAGGCACGTCAAAACCATGCGCAAGCAGTGCTTGGGTTGCTGTTTGATTGGCCGGAACCTCAATCGTTTGGCCGGAACCGAGAACTTCAATTCGAAAAGACCGGTTACTGGTTTGATCGATTGGTGCAGCAGCAAAATGTTCCTGATGCAATTGCGCATTCGACCAACCCGCCTCAACGGCTGCATCCATCACAAACTGCATAAAACCTGTCGGGCCACAAACATAGAGATGATGGTCTGTACTGGCATCGGCTAATACCTGCGCCATATTGCACGCCGTTTCAGGTTGATCTTGAATATGTAAATGAAGATGATCTGGAAAATGCGTGGTTAAATTGCCATAAAATGCAAGCATTTCGTGACACCGCACAAAATAATGCAGCTCAAATGGAATCTGTTCACGCTTTAATTGATAGGCCATCGATAAGATCGGTGTGATGCCAATTCCCCCTGCAAATAACATGGCGCGGCCAGTTTGCGGATGCAGCTCAAACAAATTACGTGGTGGACTAATCTGTAAACGATCACCTTCGCTATAGTCCAGATGCATACAGCGCGAACCGCCACGTGAATGTTCATCGTGTAACACGCCAATCACGTAACGATGTCTTTCACTGCTACAGTTTGAAAGTGAGTATTGGCGAGTGAAGCCGTTTTTTAAATGCACATCGATATGCGCACCAGCCGAAAAAGCCGGAAGCGAATCGCCTTGTGTCGAAATCAGTTCAAAAGCACGAATATGTGCAGTGAGCTGATGAATTTTATCAATGATCACGTCCATGTCATGCTGCCTTATATCACGCGAATATTGGGAAACTGGCGATCTTGAAGATCTGGCGGTGGCGTTGTTTCTTTGGCCAGCAGACGCTCAATAATTTTTCGTGATTGAACACCACCCGCATCGATATTCAACATTAATAATTTTCTGTGCGGATTGTTCAAAATGTTTTGTTGCTGTTGTTCCAGCATTTGCAAATCTTCGGTAAAGATTTTGCCTTGACCTTCACGAATTTGATCGGTCAATTCATGATTTTCAGGCTGAAAGTGACGTGCCATTCCCCAAAAATACCAATGCGACGTTTCAGTTTCAGGCGTAATAAAGTCGACCACAATCGCCGAGACTTTCTTGTCTGTAGGTGCATGATATCCGCCATAACCTGCATGCGCCACGCCCACCTCAATATGCACATTACTTGGTGCATAAAAATGGCAGCGCTGCCAGCGATCAACCGGAATATCATCGGCCAAATGGTTGCCACGTAATGCCATTTTCCAAAACGGTGGGGCAATCACATTTTCCATATAACGTTCGGTAATCACGTGATCGCCGTCGACCTTGGTCACAGGCAAAGCTTCGTCAATTTCTTTTTGACCAATACTACTCGAATGTACGTAGGTTTCGTGGGTGAGATCCATCAGATTATCAATCATTAATCGATAATCACACTGAATATGAAATAGACCTCCGCCATAGCCCCATTCGGGATGATCGGCCCATTCAAGTTCTGGAAGTGTGCTCTCGTCTGCCAACCCGATATCGCCTGGCCAAACCCAGATAAAACCGTATTTTTCCACAGCAGCATAGGCTTTATTGCACGGAAAACCAGTCACGCGTTGTGCTGGCATTGCGACAGTTTTTCCATCACAGCCCATGACCAAGCCGTGATAGCCACAAACCAGATGACCATCTTCGACATAACCGAGTGACAGTGGTGCGCCGCGATGCGGACAGAAATCTTCTACAGCAGCCACTTTATTTTCTTTGGCACGATAAAAGACGATTTTTTCACCACAAATAGTTCGACCTAATGGCTTGTCCTGAAGATCTTCTGGACGGCAGGCGACGTACCATGCATTTTTTATAAACATTTGTGACAGCTCCTTATCACTTATTGGATCCAATTTAATTGAGTTTTGACTATTCGTCAATTTAGATTTTTCTTTAAAACAAAATTAAATTTGTATGTTTTTTTACATAGGTCAGTAATTATTTCATAATATTCATTATTTTTTTATTTAAATGAGATAGGTTTAATCCACATTTAAGTCATAAATAAAAAATCTCATAGATCGAATTGGAAAAGCAATATTGGATCCATATTTGAGAAAATGAAGTTATTTTACTGAATTTGAAGCTTCGCTTGAGAAAAATAAAGTAAATGTACGATCATCAATTTATTTGTACGTTTATCGAACAATAAAATCTGGAAATTGTTGATTTGATCAATCGAGTTGATCACTATTTAACATGAGCAGGACGCTCCAGAGACCTGAACACTATCGTTATTTATTTTTTAGTTATTTAATTCCTTTTAGGCAATTATGGATATGGATATGCATAATCACCCGGCATTTATACTGTTAAATGTGGCGTGTATCGCTGTCCAGACATGGAGATACCCACATGCAACGCGACGTACTCAGCGAAATTAATCAAAACCCCATGAGCCGCTATCAGTGGTTTGTGATCGGGATCTGTATTTGTTTGAATATCATTGATGGCTTTGATGTGATGGTGATGGCCTTTACCGCACCGTCAGTTTCTGCTGAGTGGTCACTTTCAGGTGCGCAAATCGGAATGTTACTCAGCGCTGGCCTGTTCGGTATGGCCGCAGGCTCCATCTTTTTAGCGCCATTGGCAGATAAAATTGGTCGCCGTTTTCTGATTCTGATTTGTTTGGGGATTTCCGGCCTTAGTATGTTGGCATGTGCGTTTGTGACCAGTCATGGCATGTTGGCTGCATTGCGCTTTATTACGGGTATTGGTGTGGGTGGTATCTTGGCCAGTAGTAACGTATTGGCAAGCGAGTATGCCAATCTAAGATGGCGTAGCCTTGCAGTGAGCCTGATGTCAACAGGTTATGGTATTGGCGCAACTCTGGGTGGTGTATTGTCTTTGGCCTTTGTTGAACACTTAGGCTGGCGCTCGATTTTCTTGGCAGGTGGCGTGACAACACTGCTGATGTTGCTGGTGAGTTATTGGGTATTGCCAGATTCGCTGGATTATTTATTGGCTAAAAAACCAAAACAAGCACTCGAAAAAATCAATGCCGTCATGCAGCGTATGGGGTTAGTTCGCTTAGACACCTTGCCAATCTACGATAAAAATGGCACCAAAGAAGCAGGTGATATTGCAAAACTGTTTCAGGGTAAACAAGGCTTTTTAACCTTATGCCTTTGGTTTTCATTCTTTTTGGTGATGTTCGGATTCTATTTTGTCATGAGCTGGACACCAAAGATTTTGATCAGCATGGGAATGTCACCAGATCAAGGCGTGAGTACGGGTATTTTAATCAGTATTGGTGGAATTTTTGGTGCGGCAATTATTGGCTTACTGGCCTCACGTGTCAAAATTTTCTATGCGCTCAGTGTATTTTTAGGTTTAACCGCTGCATGTGTCTGGCTCTTTGTGGCAGTCTCATCGCAAATCAGCATTGCACTGGTGGTCGGGCTGTTGCTTGGCACACTGATTAATGGCTGCGTGGCAGGCTTGTATTCAATTTCGCCAACCATTTACGATGCCAATATTCGTAGTCGTGGAGTGGGCTACGCGATTGGGTTTGGCCGAATTGGTGCCATTATATCGCCAACGGTTGCAGGTATGTTTTTAGACAAGGGTTTGGCACCTGCAACTTTATATGCCTATTACGGTATCGTATTTGTTTTGGCAATCTTCCTGATTTTAAGTCTAGGTAAGGCATTTTATCGTCAGCACGATCAAGATACAGATGTAAAACCTGTTAAATCATTGGCTTGAGTAGTTAATGGTTCGTATCATTCTTGAATGCTGGCTTTACTGAGTTCACTCATGAGTACAATTTAAGGAATGCTTACTGCTTTAAAAAAGATCCTGCTTAAGCAGGATCTTTCGATTTTAAGCGTTACTGGTGTTGGCAAGTTCAGTCTGCCACGCATCGTATTGATAGACCCAGTCGGCGTTACCTTGCTGCTTCATCCATTGATTGCCACGAGATCCGAGTTGAATTTTAGCGGTACGCTCTTGTCGAGTGAGTTCATAAACTTGAAGTGCCCGTTCAATATCTGTGTGAGAGCTGACCGATGCAAGGCAGCGTCCAAGTACTACCGCATCTTCAATTGCCATACCGGCACCTTGTGCCATAAATGGAAGCATTGGATGACAGGCATCACCCAATAGCGTTACACAACCGACAGACCAATTTTGTAGTGGATCACGTTCATAAAGCGCACTTTTTAGGGTCGTGTCGCAGGCATCAAGCAGGGCACGTGCATCCGCATGAAAATCTTTATAAAATGCGCGCAATTCATTTACGTCACCTTCACTGGTCCATGATTCTTCTGTCCAGCTCTCTTGCCCGGTCGTCGCAAAAATAAAGGTGTCTTTACCTTGATTGAGTGGGAACGTCACAATCTGCTGCTGAGGGACTGGGCCCCACCATTTGGTAAATGCATCGATTTCGGGTACATGTTGTACTCTTTCTGTCGGTACAACAGAGCGAAAAGACACAATTCCGGTAAAGCGTGGAGATTCTTCGCCAAATAAAGCACTACGCACACGTGAATGGATACCATCTGCACCAATCACCACATCAAACTGTTGTTGGGTACCATCTTCAAAACTTAAATCAATGCCGGATGCATGCTGCTCTAAATGACACAGACGTTTGGAAAACTGAATGTGTTCGACAGGAAATAATTCAGCCAAAGCGTGAATAATATCTGCACGGTGGATGGTGACCTGTGGTGCACCATAGTGTTGTTCAGCCACTTGGCTCATACCTAAGCGAGAGGTTTCAAGGCTCGTATCCCAATCACGACTGATTCGATAAGTTGGCATGGCTCCTAATTTACGAATGGTCTGGCCAGCACCTAAGCCATCCAGTGCTTTAACCACATTTGGGGTGAGATTAATATCTGCTCCTACACGTGAAAATGTAGCAGCTTGTTCAAAGACCGTGACCTTGTGGCCCGCCTTACTTAAGGCAATTGCGGCAGCCAAACCGCCAACACCACCGCCAACGATTGCAATTCGTAATGTGTCCATACCTGTATTCTCGTTTTGTTTTACCTAAAAGATCGAGTTATTATTTGTTTTAAATACAAAACAAAGTTAAATATATAAAACAATCTATATCATTAAGCTGAACTTGAACAATGTCAAGTCATTCGTTTGAGAGAAAATCATGTTGATTTTTTAAGGTACAGATAAAGTGGGAGAAACCATCAAAAAACAATGCAAGATTAAACATGAGTGGTCGGCAATCCATTGCCCATACGACTAATAAATAAATTTTGAAATTTTTTCAGCAGTTTCAATGACCTGTTTGGATATATCTTGCTTAAATGTTGTTTCGTCATAGGTGCTGATCGGGCAGCTAACAGACAACACCGCTACCATTTCTTTTGAAGACTGACGATAAATCGGTGCTGCACATGCTGCCATGTCATGGTTGTAATGCCCCCAGCTCACCATCGATGCCTGAGTTTTCACAAAGTTTAAACGCAGTAGCAGTTCTTTTAGATTTTTTGGGGTCAGTTCGGAAAAAGTATCCCATTCATCAAACTTACGGTAGCGCTGACGAATTTCTGTTTCGGGTAAATTTGATAACAGTAATTGACCAATGACGGTGGCGTGAGCTGGCCAGCGCGTACCCAAACTAATGGTACTGGTGAATGGGCCGGTCGACTGAATATTATTTACAAAGACGATATGCGTACCTTCTAAAATAGAAAGATGTACTGCAATTTTGGTTTGATCGCGTAAATCTTTCATCAAAGGTGTCGATAAATCGAGCAGTGACAGCTTTGACAAACTGTTAAAACCTAGCTCCATGACTTTGGAATCTAGCGCATAGGTTTTCTGCGATGCTTTGCGCAAAAATCCACAGGATTCTAAGGTGTAAATCAAACGAAATGCACTAGAACGGTTCACATCTAAAATTTCGGCAATTTCAGAAATGGTCATTTCCTGTGCTTCTTGATTGAACGCCTGCAAGATGGCTAAACCGCGTACAAGCCCTGGAACCAAATAGCGATCGTCATTTTTGCTCGCCTCGACGTCTACGACATCTTCTTCTACAGCTATGCTCATTCGATAAAAATTCCTAGAAATAAAAGGGGGAGTGATTTTGGTGCAATGTGCTTTATTTTGATTCTATTGTAATGATAAAGAATACTTAAAACAATGTTTATATATAAAACTAAATTTAATTGATAAAACGTAATAAAATATTTAAAAATAATTAAGGTTATGAAATATATAATTTTTTATTTATTGACATAAAATCAATTTGAGGATTATTCTTTGCATATGTTTTGGAAATAAACAAATGTTTTGTATATAAAACAATATCGAGGGCTCAAACGATGAGTTGGATTTCAGTTTGTGGCATTGATGATGTCTCGGAAGATGAACCAAAAGCAGTTGAAGTAAACGACAAAAAAATTGGTGTATTCGTTATCGATGAGCAGTACTTTGCAATCGAAAATGTGTGTCCACATGCATTTGCGTTGCTCACAGAAGGCTTTATTGAAGATCAAACCGTAGAGTGTCCATTGCACGAAGCGATTTTTGATATTCAAACCGGTGAACTAAAAAGCGGACCAGGATGTCGTGATCTATGTACTTATCCCGTGCGCGTGGACGGGCAACAGATCCAGATTCAACTGTAATAGCAAGCAAGGAAATTTGCCGTGAAACAATTTAACGAAAAACTGGCCAATTGGATTAACGCCACACCTTCACTGGAAGCTGGTATCAACAATATCCAGATTCCGGGACAGGTAGAGCATTTGGTTTGGCAAACCCGTTATAAATCACCTACTGCATATGAACAGGATTTTGTTAAACACCTGATCCAGGCTTTTGCTTCTGGGGTTACAGAGCTAAATGATCTGGTTGCAGCGCTAAATCAGCAAGGTTTTCGTCGCGAATCTGGTGAAGTTTGGACCATGCAGAGCTTTAGCGAAGAAATGCAGCGTTTGGGTTATTGAGATCAGGGAAGAAAAGACATGAATGCAATCTATCAACAAGCTTCAAGTACAGAAGACTATCTTGAGCTGGGTTTACGTGATCAATGGTATCCCGTTCTGGCCAGTTGGGAAGTCAATGCAAATCCGGTTGGAATCACTCGTTTAGGTGAAAATATTGTGGTATGGCGTGATCATGACGGTCAATTGCATGCACTTGAAGACCGCTGTCCGCACCGTGGCGCTCGTTTGTCGTTAGGTTGGAATCTTGGAAACCGGGTTGCCTGCTGGTATCACGGTGTAGAAGTGAATGGCAAGGGGATGGTTGAAGATGTACCTGCTGTACATGAATGTCCACTTAAAGGCGCTGAATGTGTAAAAAGCTATCCAGTGATAGAAAAGCACGATGCCATCTTTATTTGGTTCGGTCTGGATCCGAACGAACCACCAGCGGAACTAGCTTTCCCGGAGCAATTGGCCAGTGAAGAATGGAGTTCATTTTTGTGTCAGGCCGACTGGAAGGTCAATCATCAGTATGCAATTGATAACGTAATGGATCCTATGCATGGAACGTATCTGCACTGTACCTCGCATTCTATGGCAGAAGGTGAGCGTACAGCCGAGATGAAGCATCGTAATACCGAACATGGCTTTATTTTTGAAAAAGAAGGTCAAACTGGGGTGAACTTCGACTGGGTCGAATATGGCCAAACTGGAACCAGCTGGTTACGTCTATCGATCCCGTATCGCAAAGAATTTGGTCCGGGTGGAGTGTTCTGGATTGTCGGCTTTGCCACGCCTATCGATGCCAATAATACGCGCGTGTTTTTCTGGCGCTGCCGTCAGGTGTCTGGCTGGCAACGCCACGTATGGCGGTTCTTGTATCGCAATCATCTTGAAAAACTCCACTGGGATGTACTGGAGCAAGATCGCATCATTTTGGAAAATCTTGCGCCAAATGCACGTTCAAAAGAGTTTTTGTATCAACACGATGTGGGCTTATCGCGCTTACGCCGTCTGATGAAAAAAGATGCCGAAAAGCAGCTGAAAAAAATCGCGTTGCTGGATACCTCGGCGCTGGCACAAACGCCTTAAGGATTGGTTATGTCTTCTCATACATTACTTCAAGGTAAAAAAATCATTGTGACCGGAGCGGCACGTGGCTTGGGGCTTGGCTTTGCACAAGCTATCGCACAAGCGGGCGCGCAGGTTGTGATGGCAGATATTCTAGATGAACTGGTTCACCAAGAAGCCGCAGAGTTAAAACAGCAGGGCCTAACGGTTTATTCAACTGCACTCGATTTGTCGCAGCCTGAATCTGTACATCAGTGTGCTGAGTTTGCCATTCAAAAAATGGGTGGGCTGGATGGTTTGGTCAATTGTGCTGCACTGGCAACCGGAGTCGGTGGTCAAGATTTAATGGAATATGATCCTGTGCTATGGGATCGGGTCATGACCATTAATGTAAAAGGCACATGGCTGATGGTGCAGGCATGCGTGCCATATTTGAAGCAATCTGGTAGCGCAAAAATCGTCAATATCGCCTCGGATACCGCATTGTGGGGGGCACCTCGATTGATGGCTTATGTGGCCAGTAAAGGGGCCATTCTTTCCATGACGCGTTCAATGGCGCGAGAGTTGGGCGAATTTGAGATTTGCGTCAACACCATTTCACCGGGCCTAACCTTGGTGGAAGCAACTGAATATGTACCGCAAGAACGTCACAATCTTTATGTCACTGGACGCGCAATCCAGCGTCAGCAGCATCCGCAAGACTTAAACGGCACTGCAATTTATTTATTGTCCGATCTGGCTTCATTTGTGACGGGACAGAATATTCCGGTCAATGGTGGCTTTGTCTTTAATTAGGAGCGTTATGCATGATCAAGGGAATCGAAATTTTAAAATTTGGTGTAGAAGACAGGGCTCAAACCACAAAGTTTCTGCGTGATTTCGGGTTGTCTCAGCATACATCTGATCTGGACAATACTGAACTCTTTCAAACACAAAACGGCAGCAAACTTTATATATTTGATCTCGCCGATTCACGTTTACCTGTTGCAATTGAAGCGGGTTCCACCTTACGTGAAGTGACATGGGGGGTAAGCGAAGACACTGACTTGAATCACTTTGCGCTGTGTTTAAAAGACGTCGACGGTTTTGAGCAAGGTGAAGGTTATGTTCAGTGCCGCGATCCAAACGGTATGACCATCGTATTTCAGCGTTCAATCACGCACGATGTACCTGAACAAAAAACAGAAGGTATCAATCAATACGGCAATATCCAGCGCATTAATGCCGCCAGTCCCGTATATGAAAAAGGTGAGCCGATTGCCATAGGTCATGTGGTGTTCTTTACACCTGATTTAGCAAAGACCGAAGATTTTTATAAAGAAAAATTGGGCTTTTACCTATCCGATGCTTATGTCAATCGTGGGGCATTTCTGCGCTGTCGTGGCGAAGGCTATCACCATGATCTGTTCTTGTTGTCCGTTCCAAATAAACCTGCGGGCCTAAATCATGTGGCTTTTGTGGTACGTGATATCCATGAGGTGATTGGCGGTGGTCTACACATGAATCGTTCGCAGTGGTCGACCTTCATCGGGCCGGGGCGTCATCCAATTTCTTCGGCGTACTTCTGGTATGTGAATTCTCCATTGGGCGGTGCATTTGAGTATTACACCAACGACGATTATCTCACTGAGGCATGGCAACCACGTTTTGAAGAACATCGTCTGGAGCTTTTTACTGAGTGGGCGATTGAAGGTGGGCTTGATCATGATACGCGTCGTCAGGTGAAACCTGTATCGCATTAAAAAAGGATTAAAGGAGAGAGGACATGGAGAGAATCGTAGTGGTAGGAGCAGGGCAGGCAGCAGGTTGGGCTGTAAGCACGCTTAGACAAGAAGGCTTTACTGGCGAAATTCATGTGGTTTCAGACGAAAACCAGATTTTTTATGAGCGTCCACCACTATCAAAGCAAGTGCTATCGAAAGAAGCTACCTACGACAGTCTAAATTTATTTTCTCCTGAACAAATTGATGCTTTCTCAATCCATCTACACAAACCTGACCGTGCTACACAAATTGATCGTGTGAGTCAGCAAGTCACTTTGGAAAGTGGCAAAGTCCTTGCCTATGACAAATTACTGATTGCCACTGGGAGCCGTGCACGAGTTCCAGCCAATACATGGAAAGATATACCAAATGTTGTGACATTACGAGATGTCCAAGATTGCGAGCGTTTAGCAAAACTACTCGATACAGCACAGTCTGTGGCCATTGTGGGTGGCGGATGGATCGGGCTTGAAATTGCGGCAACCGCACGTAAACAGGGCAAAACTGTAGATGTATTTGAATATGCTGAACGTCTATGTGCCCGTAGCGTTAGTCCAGAAGTGTCTAAGTTTTTGTATGACATTCACACCGCACAGGGCACACATATTCACTTAAACAGTAAAAACTTGCATTTGATCGAAGCCTCTAACGGAAGCGTTAATGTGCTCAATCATCCTGAACCATCGCGTTGTTACGACTGCGTGGTGGTGGGAGCAGGTGCCGAAATTGCCAAAGAGTTGGGCGTTCATGCTGGCTTAGAGGTAAAAGACGGCATAGTAGTGAACCGTTTCGGACAAACTTCCGATGCAAATATTTATGCTGCCGGCGATGTCGCGATTCATCCGGTCTTGGGGTATTGCATCCAGTCTTGGGCCAATGCACAAAATCAAGCAATCGCGGCAGCAAAATCCATGATGGGTGTGGCAACGGAATATGCCGACATTCCATGGTTATGGTCGGATCAGTATCACTTCAATATTCAAATTTTGGGCACCTATCAACCCGAGTTAAATCCGAGCTTGGTGGTGCGTCAATGTAGTGATACCCAGATCAGTTATTTGTATCTGGATGCACAGCAGCGCTTGATCAACATGATTTCAGTCAACGACGCCAAGCTGGTCAAGCTAGCCAAGCGTTGGATTCAAAATGGGACCGTACTCGATCCAGCGCAACTGACAAATCCAGAATTTAATGTCATGAAGCTTAAACCTTAATAAAGCTTCACGACGTCTAGCCAGATCAATCATTTTCAGATCTTTAGCCAAATCGAAGGAACGCTTGCATGTTAAATGATGTAGATGAAAAAAAAGGATTCAAACACTGGATACCCGCATTTGTACTGATGGCGTGCGTGGTACTGGCGTTCTTTGACAAGATTAGTATTGCCGTGCTGTTTTCAGATCCGCACTTTCAAGATGCCATGGGGATTGCACAGGATAAGGCAAAACTGGGTTGGTTAATGACCAGCTTTTTATTGGCCTACGGATTCTCATCGATTTTCTTAAGTTTTCTCGGAGATATTTTTAATCCGAAAAAGATGCTGTTTTGGAGCGTCACTTCTTGGGGTGTGCTGATGTTTATCATGGGTTTTACCACCCATTACGGCACCATGCTGTTGTTGCGAGTTCTGCTAGGTATTGCAGAAGGTCCGTTGTTTGCTTTGGCCTATGCAATTGTCAAACAAACCTATACAGATCGTCAGCAAGCGCGTGCATCGACCATGTTTTTGCTGGGAACACCGATTGGCGCTTTTCTAGGCTTCCCAATTACCGCAGCCGTTTTGGCCAAGCATGACTGGCACACCACCTTTTTTGTAATGGCTGGCTTAACCCTGATCGTCATGCTGTTGGTGTTGGTGGGGCTACGCAATCTTAATTTACGTAAGTCGATCGAACTCGAAGGGACCGGTAAACGTGTCAATTTTCAGGGACACCTCAAAAATACCAAAGTGTTACTAAAAAACGGCGCTTTTTGGTTGGTGTGTTTGTTCAATATCGCCCTCATGACCTATTTGTGGGGACTCAATAGCTGGGTGCCGTCTTACTTAATTCAAGACAAGGGATTCAATCTGAAAGAGTTCGGTTTTTATTCGAGCTTACCATTTATAGCTATGCTAATTGGTGAAATTGTCGGTGCGATATTTTCAGACAAATTGGGGAAGCGTGCTGTTCAGGTCTTTGGTGGGTTACTAATAGCCGGAATTTCGCTTTACGTCATGGTGCTGATGACCAGTCCACTTCTCATTATTGCGGCCATGTCGGTCAGTTCAATGGCATGGGGCTTTGGCGTAGCGGCTATTTTTGCCCTACTGGCGCGTGTCACCACTGCCGATGTGGGTGCAACCGCAGGGGGAATATTTAATGGTTTGGCAAATTTTGCCAGTGCGGCCGCTCCAGTTCTGATTGGCATGATTGTGATGCAAACAGGCAGTTTTAACTTGGGAATCACGTTCTTGGCCGTGGTGGCAATTGTGGGATCGTTCTTTCTCACCCCATTACTCAAACGTTACTAATTCATTTTCAATTTTAAGTAGGAGTCAGTCATGAGTACTCAACAATTTGAATCATGGAATCAACCAGAAGGAACCAGTTTAGAAGAATGGTTAACTACCCGTATCGCCCGATTCGAGACACGTGAATACGATTTCGACGCGCTCAAGTTTCAGGCCGATTATGACCCGAAATACCGCCGTGCACAGATGCGTTACATGGGGTCTGGTGCAACAGGCGTAGGGCAAGACAGCAATACGGTTCCTGCAGAAAACTTTACCTTTTCGACCATGGTCTTGCCGCCACAATGTGAAGGGCCATTGCACATTCATCACGATGTGGAAGAAGTGTTCTTTATGTTGCGTGGTGAAATTGACCTGTTTATCGAGCATAACGGTGAAAAATTTAGTACGCGTTTAAAAGAACGTGATCTGATTTCGATTCCACCAGGAATTTACCGAGGTCTGTTTAATCCGGGTCAAGACGATGCCTTGATGTGTGTGATGCTCGGTGCGGGTAAGCCGACGATTCCGAATTATCCGCCTGAGCATCCGTTGTCTCAAATTAAACGTAACTAAATGCAGATATAGCGCGCAGCTACATCAATCTTCAAAACGGGAACTCGACGCACTCCTTGGTGTGCAAAAGTTCCCTATATCGGGAAATCATGATGACACTTGTCGAAAAATTACAGCATTTTCCAGTTCAGATGCTTGAGATTTCTGGTGCTACGCAAGCCTATCGTGAGTCTGGCTCAGGTGAACAAGTGCTGGTGCTATTACATGGCATCAGCTCAGGTTCGGGGTCTTGGGTGCAGCAATTGGAAACACTGGGTCATCATTTTCGCGTTATTGCATGGGATGCACCGGGGTATGGATTATCAGATCCTTTAAACACGGCCGAGCCCAAAGCAACAGATTATGCCGAGCGTTTAAAAGCACTTCTGGATGGTCTGAACATCGATACAGCGATTGTGGTTGGCCACTCGCTTGGTGCATTGCAGGCCAGTGCATTTGCCCAGTGTTATCCCGATCGTGTGGAACAACTCATCATTGCAAATGTGGCGCAGGGTTATGAGCGTTACAGCGCCGAACAACAGGCTGATGTATATCACAAACGGCCAAAATTATTGGTCGAGCTAGGTCAAACAGGATTGGCTCAGACACGTGGGCCGCATCTCACTTTTTTAAAAACGCCAGTGATTCTAGAGTTGATTGAACAGGTCATGCAGAACCTGCACCTCGAAGGATTCACACACGCATCTTATTTATTGGCATATGACGAAATTCGAAATTACTTAAACGATTTAAAGGTGCCTTGCACCGTGATTGCGGGTCAATGCGACAGCATTACACCTGCTGAAGCAATCAAAAAGCTGGCCCAAGAAATTCAATGTCGAAACTACATCGAGATTCAAGCGGCAGGGCATTTGAGCTATGTCGATCAGGTTGAATCATTTAACCAAATTGTTTTGTCCGTCAAGCAGCATATTAACGAGAGATAATCTATGAGCTTCCAAGTTGAAGGAAAAGTAGCAGTAGTCACAGGTGGCTCTTCTGGTATCGGATTGGCTGCAGTGGAAATTTTAGTTGCAGAAGGTGCCAAAGTGGCATGGTGTGGGCGTGATCAAGTACGTTTAGACAACTCAAAACAATACATTTTAGAGAAGTTTCCAAGCGCACAAATTTACACACAAAATTGTAATGTTTTAGACAAACACGATGTTCAACAGTTTGCGCAAACGGTACATCGTGAACTGGGCAATGTCGACATGCTGATCAATAATGCGGGTCAGGGGCGCGTCTCGAGTTTTGAAGATACTCAAGATGAAGACTGGATGAAAGAAATCGAGTTGAAATACTTTAGTGTACTGCATCCCGTACGCGCTTTTTTAGACGATCTTAAACGTTCGGAAATCGGTTCAATTACCAATGTGAATTCTTTACTGGCGTTACAGCCTGAACCTCACATGATCGCAACCTCATCTGCACGCGCAGCTCTGCTTAATTTAACCCATTCGTTGGCACATGAATTTAATCAGTTTAAGGTGCGGGTCAATTCAATTTTACTGGGCATGGTCGAATCGGCGCAGTGGAAGCGTCGTTATGCCAACCGTTCAGATCAAGAACAATCTTGGGAAGAGTGGACTGCCAATATTGCCAAAAAACGCGGAATTCCAATGCAGCGCTTAGGTAAGCCTGAGGAGCCTGCTCGTGCACTGGTATTTCTTGCATCGCCGTTAGCGTCTTATACCACAGGTTCAACAATTGATGTTTCTGGCGGATTTAACAAGCATTTATAAGGTGAATGCAATGAAGCAATTAATGATGATTGGATTTGGTGCAATGGCTTCTGAGGTTTATGCGCACTTGCCCCATGATTTAGCGCTGAAATGGATTGTGGTTCCTGAGGGAAGTATTGACAGTGTTAAACAAAAAGTCAGTGCCGATATTCAGGTGATTTCCGATATCGATCAGTGTGAAGGCACGCCAGATTATGTGATTGAAGTGGCCGGTCAGGCAGCGGTAAAAGAACATGCCAAGAAAGTCTTGCAGCATGGTTGGACCATTGGACTCATTTCTGTGGGTACCTTGGCCGACAGCGTATTTTTTACAGAGTTGCAGCAAACAGCCGAAAAAAATGGTGCGCATCTGCATTTGCTTGCAGGTGCAATTGCAGGTATCGATGGCATAGCCGCGGCCAAAGAAGGTGGGCTTGAACAGGTCACCTATAAAGGCTGCAAAAGCCCGAATAGCTGGCGAGGGAGTTATGCAGAACAACTGATTGATCTCGATCAGGTTCAGGCACCCACAGTGTTTTATCGCGGAAGCGCACGTGAGGCAGCACTCAAATTTCCGGCCAATGCGAATGTGGCCGCAACCATTGCACTGGCAGGTGTAGGAATGGACCAGACCCAAGTCGAACTCATGGTCGATCCGGCAATTCAACAAAACAAACACACCATCGTGGCACAGGGCCGATTCGGGCAAATGACCGTTGAAATGATTGGAGTGCCGCTGGCATCAAATCCAAAAACCTCAACACTGGCTGCTTTGAGTGTCATTCGTGCATGCCGTAATAGTGTTGAAGCTATTCAGATTTAAAAGGAGCTCAAAATGGTCAAGGAACTTTATATTGCAGGTGAATGGCGTTTGGGCCGAGGTAAAGTGATTCAAAGCATCTTTCCGGCAGACAATTCGGTAAATGCAGAAATCTCGACGGCAAGTCCTGAAGATATCGAAGAAGCGATTGTTAAAGCTGATCAGGCATGGCGGTCACCTGAGTGGCGTGAGCGAATGCCGCATGAGCGTGCCAAAGTGCTGTACAAGGTTGCCGAGCTGATTGAGGCACGTGCCGAAGAGTTATCGAAGCTGCAAACTCGCGATAACGGTAAACCTTTAGCCGAAACCAAAGCGCTGGTCATGAGCGCTGCTGCTACAGCCCGATATGTTGCGGCTGCCTGCGAAACCATGAATGATGACATGACCACGCAGCGTGCCACAGACTTTATGACTTTTAGTGTGCATGAGCCTGTTGGTGTGGTGGCTGCAATTACGCCTTGGAATTCTCCGATTGCCAGTGAAGTACAAAAACTTGCACCAGCTTTGGCAGGCGGTAACGCAGTGGTTTTAAAACCCGCTGAAGCCACCTCATTAATTGCATTGGAGCTCGCCAAAATATTTGAAGAGGCGGGTTTGCCCAAAGGCTTGCTGAGTGTCTTGGTCGGCAAAGGATCTGTGGTTGGCGACGCGATCGTGAAGCATCCACTGGTACGTAAAATCTCATTTACTGGGGGAACCAGCACAGGTCGTCATTTAGCGCATATTGCAGCCGATAAACTGATCACCACATCGCTTGAATTAGGTGGCAAATCACCTACGATTGTCTTGCCAGATGCCGACATCGAACTTGCAGCCAAAGGTATTGCTTACGGTATTTTCAGCTCTGCGGGTCAAGCCTGTATTGCGGGTTCACGTTTATTTATTCATAGCAGCATTTACGATCAATTTTTAAAGCGTCTGGTCGAAATCACCAAAGGCCTTCGCGTAGGTCATCCTGAGCAGAACAATGTACATATGGGATCACTCATTAACGCAGCGCATCTGGCATCGGTAGATCGTTATGTACAACTTGCCATTCAAGAAGGCGGCGAGATTGTCACGGGTGGTCATGCACTTACCGAAGGCGATTTTGCAAAGGGCAGCTTCTATTTGCCGACTATTATCACTGGCCTAAAAAATCATGCACAGGTCTGTCAAGAAGAAATTTTCGGGCCAGTGCTGGTAGTAATGAAATACGACAATGAAGCGGATTTGCTTGAACAAGCCAACGACAGCTGCTTTGGATTGGCCGCAGGCATCTGGACGGAAAACTACCGTAAAGCATGGCGTATGGCTCGCGCACTTGAAGTAGGAACGGTTTGGATCAACACCTACAAAAAGTTTTCTATTTCAGCGCCGTTTGGTGGATTTAAAGACAGCGGAATCGGTCGTGAAAAAGGACGCCAAGGCATTTTGTCTTATATGCAGCAAAAAAGTATTTATATGGGGCTAAATGAACAGCCAAACCCGTGGGCAGATTAAGCCAATTTTAGCCAAGATATTTATTTAACAAAATTTTATACAAAATTCAGAGGAAGATGTTCATGACAGAACGTATCAATGTTGGAGAGGCAATTGCCCGTTTACTTGAAGCACATGCGGTGAATAGTATCTATGGCGTGATTTCTATTCATAACTTACCAATCGCCGATGCGGTAGGGCGCCGTGAAAAAATCCGCTTTGTTGCGGCACGTGGTGAGGCAGGTGCAGTGACCATGGCCGATGCACATGCTCGTTTTAAAGGCTTAGGCGTTGCACTAACCAGTACAGGCGCAGGTGCTGGTAATGCCGTAGGGTCATTAATTGAAGCCATGAATGCAGGTAGTCCAGTACTCCATCTAACTGGACAGGTTGAACGAGAATATCTTGATCGTGATGCCAGCTTTATTCATGAAACCAAAGATCAATTAACTTTTTTACGTGCTTCAAGCAAAGCGGCATTTCGTATCACCAGCCCAGATCATGCCATTGGTATCATCCGTGAAGCCATTCGCGTGGCAACCACAGTGCCAATGGGGCCAGTAAGTGTGGAGTTACCCATTGATGTGCAGGCAGCTGAAATCGATTTACCTCACGATTTGTCACCTGTACAGCCACTACAGCTTCCACAGGTCGATGAAAGCCATGTCGATTATTTGGTGAGCCAGTTGCAAAGCGCGAAACGCACCGTGTTCTGGATCGGTGGAGGTGCACTCGATTGTGTAGACGAAATAAAAGCGATTGCAGATTTGGGGATTCCAGTGGTGTCATCAACGCATGGACGTGGCATTTTACCCGATGCCCATCCACGCAGTTTGGGGGCATTTCATAATTCGGCGCATGTAGAAGCACTTTTAAAAGCGGCTGATTTAGTCGTGGTAGTGGGTTCGCGCCTTCGCAGTAATGAAACCAAAACCTATTCGGTTGAATTTCCGGCCAATTTCATTCAAATCGATGCCAATCCAGTCGCACAGCAGCGGAACTATAAAGTTAATCGGTTTATTTGTGCAGATGCCAAAGATATTTTGACCCGTGCATTGAGTAAATTATCGAGTATTTCAAAAGTCGATCCTGACTATGATCAAGCCATTGCGGCAGCTAAAACCTCAGCAGTTGAAGCACTTCGCAAACAGCTCGACCAGTATGCTTTGATTTGCGATCACTTACGCGAGGCGCTCCCAGAAGATGGCATTTTCGTACGTGACATTACCATGTCGGGCAGCACGTGGGGCAGCCGTTTATTTCCGGTTCAAGCACCTAACCGCAATATTCACTCGCTTGCCGGTGCGATCGGGCTTGGGCTTGCACATGCGATAGGTTCGAGTATTGCCAACCCAGATAAAAAAGTCGTGGGGTTGGTCGGTGATGGTGGCCTAATGCTTGGAATTGGTGAAATTGCGACCATGGCGCAAGAAAAAACAGATCTAGTGCTGATGATCATGAATGATGGCGGTTATGGCGTGATGCGAGGCATCCAAAATAACTACTTTGGTGGGCGGCAGTACTTTAATGAACTCCATACACCAGACTATCAAAAGTTAGGTGAATCTATGGGGGTAAAAAGCTGGAAAGTTTCCAGTGCCGATGAATTTAAAGTTGCAATCAAACAAGCCATTGAGTTTAAAGGACCAGCCGTAATTGAGCTCGATATGCACGCAATTGGTCCACTCAATTTTGCAGGCCCGCCGCAGAAAAAACTTTACTAAGACATTTTTACAACCTGATAACTGATTGGTCATTTTGCTGCTCAGGCAGCAAAGTGATCTTAACTAAAAAATGATAATGGGTCATGGGGAGGGTGTTAAGGAAAGACACGTCCCCATAATAAAAGGCACAAATTTTTTTTAGTTAAAAATTAAATTAAACAATGTTTTGTATGTAAAACAAAATGTGCCTGTGCTCGACACAGCATCAGTAATAAGGATTTTGGTGATGAAAAAAAATATGATTCGCATGTTAAGTTTAGCAGTATGTTGTCTTGGGGGACACACAGCCACATGGGCAGCGGATTCTCCATTGGAGTGGAAAAGCGATGATGGTACTGCTTCATTTAAGGTGGGCGGCGTGATTCGTGTTCAGCAACGCTATGAAAGCTGGAAAGAAAGTCAAAATCGAGGTTTTGGTAAAGCAGATTTTGATGTATTTCGTCTAGATTTAAAGGGAACCTACGATAACTTTTATTTAAATTCGAGCTTTCTACTGCAAGATCAAGAATTTACATCAATCGAAAAAGCCTATATTGGCTATAAATTTAATAGCAATAATAGCGTAGAGGCAGGATTGGTCTATAAACCCTTCGCGATTTATCCGTACCCGCAAAACGGCTGGACGTATCATATTCCTTTCTTTTTAGGCTATGGCAATAATATTGCGCCGGGCCTCAATTGGAACTATACCGATAAAGACTGGGACATCAAACTCGGCTATTACCCGGAAATGCTAAAGACCAATATGCGTTACTCGCCGGAAAGTGGCACTTATGATGACTTGAAAAATACCTTTCCAAATCAGCGTGCCTATCAAAACGAAAAACGTAATCAGGTGAATGCGCGATTCGTTAAAAAGTTTGACACCCCAGTAGGCAAGCAGGAAGTAGGGCTTTCAGGCGCGGTTTCTCAACTTCATAATAAAGTGACCGATGATGATGGCAAATACTATGCATTAGGGCTACATGCCAATACCAATATGAATCGCTGGAATGTGCAAGGATCTGTGATTCACTATAAATACGATGCAAAAAATCCGGATGGCGTCAGTAATGACGTGACTTTAATGGGAACGAACGGCCTGACACCATCTTATTTTATTGCCTCTGAAGGGACTGTATCGAGCTTTAATGTGGCTTATACCTTACCCGTTCAAGACCTGTGGAAACTCAAGGCAATTAAATTTTACAACGATTATAGTTATTTCGATAAAGAACGCAGTGACTGGTCTGCCTCTCAGCTCAACACCACGGGCATGATGCTGATTGCATCACCGTTTCTGGTTTGGGTGGATTATACATGGGGCAAAAATGCCAATTTTATTGGTGGATCGACCAATAGCACTGGCTATACTTCTGCAAGCTCACAAAATAGTGACAAATGGTTGTACCGGATCAACTTAAATTTCGGATTCAATTTTTAAATAGAAAATCTGATCTAAAGTTTATAGCCACAAAACCATTAAGCCCGGGTTTGTGGTTTTTTTATCGTTGAAATTAGGCTGTTGTATACAAAATCAACTATACTAACGAGGTAATTTTCTGTATGTCGCGTTATGGCTGTCCATCATTCTTCTCCTCGTTTTTGGCGTGATTTTTTTGTTTTATTGCATCGTTACGCCGGGCTTTTTATTGCGCCGTTTATATTTATTGCTGCCCTAACAGGGCTGCTTTACGTACTCACGCCGCAGCTAGAGCAGTATGTCTATCGAGATGTACTGTATAGCCAACCCGATGGCCACCGTGCCGGCACGCTCACCCAGCAAATTCAGGTGGCTCAGGCGCAACTGCCACCCACCGCACAAATCGTTGCAGTACGTCCTGCACCGACACCTCACGATACCACTCGCGTAATGTACAGCGATCAAACTCGCCAGATCAATAATCAGGCCGTCTTTGTCGATCCGAATACTTTAGCCGTAAAAGGTAAGCTAGGCGTGTATGGCACCAGTGGGATTTTACCATTACGTACACAGCTCGATCGTTTGCATCGAGATCTTTTGCTTGGCGAGTGGGGACGTATTTATAGTGAGTTGGCCGCGAGCTGGATGGGGCTTTTGGCCTTGTCGGGCCTTTATCACTGGATGATTCGTCGTAAAAATACTTCGGGTGCTGTTTCTGGTACACGTGCTCAATTACTCAAATGGCACCGCTGGATTGGACTAATTTTATTGCCATTGCTGCTATTTTTTTCGATTACTGGTCTGACGTGGTCAAACTGGGCAGGCTCTAATATTTTAAGCTTGCGTCAGGCTTTGGGCTGGCAAACGCCTAGCTTAAATACAGCATTGTCAGGGCAAACAGCTACCGATGCACATGCGGCACATCATGAACACCACCAAGGTATGGTCATGCAAATGCACAGTATGATCAGTGCGCATGATTTTGAGCTCGCGTTAAAATTGGCACGAAGCGAAGGGATTAGCGCAAATAAAATTCAAATTCGTCCACCTGCGGCGCCTAATCAAGCATGGATAGTGGAAGAAATTGATCGTGGCTGGCCAACTCAGGTCGATAGCGTAGCGATTGATTTACAGCAGCAGCGTGTAATTGATCATGTTGACTTCGAGCGGTTTCCGCTGGTGGCCAAATTAACCCGATGGGGAGTAGATGCCCACATGGGGGTGTTGTTTGGCTGGCCCAATCAATTGCTCTTGGTGCTCTTTGCACTGGGTTTATGTGCTGCGATTTTGATGGCCTATCGCGCATGGTGGAAAACATCAAACTTTAAGCAAAGCACGATTATGTTTTCCCAACACAGCCTCACGATTTGGCAAAAGGGCAGTATGAGTCAGCGCATTGGCTTGATACTCCTTTTGGGAGTAACCAGTTTGTGTTTGCCTATTTTTGGTCTGAGTATTCTGGTCGCGCTTGTGCTGATTCTGCTGCGCCGGCAACGTCTTTAAATCGATTTGAGCATATGCAGGGTGTCGTAATCCTGTATCCATTCGCGCCGAATTAAATGAAAGCCCTGTTGCTGCCAAAAGTATTCGGCTGCTGGTAAAAATGGATGGGTATGCAGATAAAAATGTCTGATATTTTGGGTGCGCGCATATTCAAAAAGCGCCTGACATAATCTGCTTGCCAATCCTTGTCGACGATAGTGAGGTTCAACAAATAGTTTGACCACTTCTACACATGGGCTGGGTAACTCAAGATCAAATCGGGTATCATAGTTTCGATAAGCCACCATTGCCACGATGGACTCGCCGTCTTTTATGATGAAGCAGGCACCCATCGGGCTTACCACATAAGTTTCACCAAAATGGGTGAGATCGTGCGGTAAACTGGTTTGATAAACCTCAGGAAACAATAACTGTCGGGTTCGAATGGCAAAAGCTTGTGCTGCTTGTAGGTTGTCTTGATCTAGCAGGCAAGGGGTAAGTGAGGAAGTCATGAATCAGCTCAAACTCAGATTTTTTCTAAATGAATTAAAGATCCGTTTAGCAACACAGACCTTAATTTTTTGCATTTTACCCATAACATTGCCGAATACCTAATCGAAATAAAAACATTCAAACATAAAAAAAGTGGCCCAATTGGGCCACTCTGATCATCAATAAGGCTTAAAACTTCCACTGCATAGAAAGTGAAGCGTTAATTGGATCGCCCGGTTGAATCCACATTTCACTGTAGCTCTCGACATAATAAGTTTTATCAAATACGTTATTTAAACTGAACTGATAACGGAATTGATCATTTGGTGCGTAGTAGGCATTCAAATTCATGATGGTATACGCCGGTAACTTTAGATTGCCTTGATCATTTTGGGTGCCATTTCGTTGACCCACATAGACGATATTCCCACCTATACCAGCTTTACTTTGACCATCATCCAGTAGTAAATAGTCCAGACTCAGATTGGCATTGTGTTTAGGAATACTATTTAAACGCGTACCTTTGGCAATATTGGTGTCTTTGGTAATAATCGCATCGGTATAGGTATAATTGGCTAGAACGTTGAGCTTAGACCACAATTGTGTTTGCGCGGTTAATTCCACCCCTTGGCTACGCGCTTCACCAGCTGCGTATTGAAAACTCGTATTACTTGGATCGATCGTTAAAGCATTACGCTTTTTCATATGAAACAGCGCAGCACTTAAAAGGCTTGTATCGTTGGGTAGAAATTTGCTTCCCACTTCATAGCTTTCACCTTTCTCTGGTGCAAACACATCGCCATTGGCATTGGTGCCCGTATTTAGTGCAAATGACCGGCCATAGTTGCTATAAAATGATAAATGATCATTGAATTTATAATTTAAGCCAAAGCGCGGCGATACTTCGTTAAATATTTCTGATGAATTTGAGCCTTTTAAATGATTATCAAGGCTTTGCTTAATGTGATCCAAACGTCCGCCGATTAAAACACTCCAGTGGTCATTGAAAAACATTTGGTCTTGTAAATTAAGTGCTGCGTAGTCTTGCACTTCATGGGTACTAATGAATTGCCCCATGTCTTTGGGATAGGTGCCGTATTGTGGATGGTTGACATTAATCTGGTTCACACAATATCGTTTCAGATCGTCGTACCCACCATTCTTTTTTCCAACACGTCCGTTATCACAACGAAGCTGGCCTTGGTTAAACACCAGCGTGCCAACTTCTGCGCCAATTAAAACTTCATGTCTTGCCCATGTACTGTCAATTTTTCCAAGTAATTCGCTTTGAGCCAGACGATCAGTAGTATAGGAATAACGCTGGCGGCGCTGACGATTTAATGTTTGGGCATCCGCTTCAAAACTACGTGGCTCGTTGGAACTCCCGGCAATCTTACCTTGCTTGTAACTGATGGCGCTGTTGAGCGTCCAGTCGTCATTGAAGCTATGCGCGAGATGTAGTTGATAAAACTGATCGCTGACTTCATTTTCATCTGCTGAAGGTTCACCTGTAAAGGTTTTACGATCCATTAAAATCTGACCTTTATAAGCACTAATGCCACGATCAAATATGCCTTTTTGGCGCGTGATTTCACTATCAAAATTGAGCTGGGTTTGATCGGAAATTTTCCAGCTTAATTGAGGTGAAAAGAACCAGCGGTCACTGTTGACGTAATCACGAAAGCTTTGATTATCCTCATGTGCAACGGCCAATCGATAAGCGACCTGATCATTAATCGGTGCCGTATATTCAAAACTGCCGCGATATTTTTCTTCTGTATTGGCTCTCAGGTTAATTTCACCTTGTGGTTGCCACTGTGGTTTTTTGGTAGTGATATTGATTAATCCTCCCATTTCGCCGCGACCATACAGCGCAGCAGCAGGGCCTTTTAAAATATCGATGGAGGCAATATTGACCAGATCGCGCGGCGCACTCAAACCACGATTCACACTTAAGCCATTTCGAATAATAGTGGCGCTCACGTTTGGGTCGGTGGTGAAACCACGAATGGAATAATTATCCCAGAATCCACCGCCGTAATTGTTTTGCGCATAAACCCCAGTGACCAGCTGAATCGCTTCATCGATGCGCTGGACATCTTGTTGCTTCAAAATTTCTTCAGATAAGAAACTGCGACTAAATGGTACATCTACAATATCATGCGCAAATTTAGTTGTTGCCGAGGTTTTCTTTTCGGTTTCCTGTTCGGTAGCAGCTTGCAAAGTAATGGTGGAGAGAACGTTACTCGATTTATCGTCGGCCCAAACTAATCCTGGAAAAAAAGAAAGCCCCAAAACAGACGAAATTAAATAAGATGTGCGTTGCATAAAAACGGCTCAATCGTAGAGACAAAATTTAATATTTGTAATACTATAACATTACAGATTTAAGTTTTACAGTCATTATGTCTCACCTTAAAACATTCTCTCGATTACAATCTATCGATGCCCTACGAGGGCTCGTCATGGTGATCATGTTACTCGATCATGTTCGGGAAACATTTTATCTAAATAAACAAGTCACTGATCCGATGAACATTTTGGAAACCGAGCCGGCCTTATTTGGAAGTCGTGCTTTGGCGCACATTTGTGCCCCCGTTTTTGTGTTACTCACGGGGCTTTCAGCGTATCTTTATCAAATGAAAAACACGCTAGCAAGTACACGCAGTTTTTTACTTAAACGTGGCTTGTTTTTGATCGTGTTAGAGCTCACCTTGGTCAATTTTGCATGGACTGCCAAATTCCCACCCGATGTCATTTATTTACAAGTGATTTGGGCGATTGGTATCAGCATGGTGGTGTTGGCCTTATGCGTGGGTCTGCCTAGAAAAGTTTTACTTGCAACCGGATTATTGATCATTTTTGGACATAATCTACTAGACACAATGACTTTTAGGGGTATTTGGGGTTTAGAGCAGCTCTGGTATGTGTTACATGAGCGTAGCTGGATAGAGTTCGACGCTATTAAAATTCGGACCTCTTACCCGGTTTTACCATGGTTTGGCGTGATTTTTGTCGGCTATGCGTTGGGCTACTTCTTTGAACAACGCTTTAGTCCAGCTCAGCGTCAACGTTATTTACTCGGCCTTGGCTTAGGTAGTATTACCTTATTTGTGCTGTTGCGCTTGATCAATGTGTATGGTGATCAGCCTTGGGTTGATTATGATTCATCTCTCATGACGTTCATGAGCTTTATGAATCTGACCAAGTATCCGCCTTCTTTATTTTTTATTCTGTTCAATGCTGGAATAGGGCTAATGATATTGGCGATATTTGAGCGTCTGAATCACTGGAAAGGTCTTAAACCTTTAGTAGTACTGGGTTCAGTACCAATGTTTTTTTACCTGATTCATTTGTATGTACTTAAACTATTTTACGTGGTGTGCGTGAGTATATTCGGTTATACAGATGGCAATTATTTTGCGGTAGATTCCATGCGTAGTGTTTGGGGGATTACTGCATTACTGACCGTGATGCTCTATCCTGTTGTAGCGTGGTTCTCGGCATTTAAACATCAAAACAAACAAATCACTTGGCTAAAGTATTTTTAACTGAGTAGGCGTGTGCCCTTGTTTACCACTTAATAAGTGAACTTATAGGGCACCATATTTTTGCCACGTTTCGCCATTATGCAGTGAATCGTAATAACCCTTTAAGTAGTCCAATTCATAGTATTGAACTGCAGCCAATATAATAAAAGACATCAATAAAATGGTTTTTAAGGCATTCAGTTTTTTTGGTTCATTTGATAAAGCGGGTAGTCCAAAAAGCGTTAACGCAATGGCAGGCAATAGCGCGACTGCTTTTAAATGACTCAAAAAACCTAAACCATGAGTATAAAGTAACACCGCAACCAGCACGATCAGGCCAAAGCCAGCCAGATTACGCGTATGCTCAGAGGGGCGCAGAGCCATCACTGACTGCACAAATAAAATTACACTCGCAAAAAAGTAAAAGGTCGTTCCACCAATAATAGCCGTATAAGTGGCATTGAGCACACAATACATGCCGATCACGACCAGTACGAGCACATATAAAGTCGAGTAAATTTTATGTGACGTTTCTCTTGTATTGGCCATAAAAAAAGAATTCTCCATTACATGTAAACGTGAATTTAGCATACGAATTTTGACAGCTCATATCTACTTATGAGATGTAAGAAATGTATGTTTATGCTGCTTTATTTTTGATTTGAGTAAATCTCGTTGTGATAAGCCAATTGCGAGTGAAATCATGAGGCAGGCGCCACCACTCACTAATGTAGCGGGTACAACCGTCCATAATCGTGCAAAGAGACTGGCCTGAAAGGCACCGATCTGATTACCTGATGTGACGACAATTCCATTCAAGGCAGCGACACGCCCAAGGAGTGATTTACACGGAAGTAACTGCAACAACGTCTGGCGGATAATCATGCTCATGCTATCAAATGCGCCCAGTCCAATTAAAAGCACAAAGGACAACACCAACGAGCGTGAGCAGGCAAAAGTCACAGCACACAGACCAAAGCCGAGCGTTGCAACCAGCATATTACGCCATGCATGTTGTGTCAGATCATAGCGCATCAGCGCAAAGGTCATACACAATGTGCCAATAGCAGGCGCAGCACGTAACAGCCCCAGACCAGAAGCGCCACTTTTTAAAATTTCCTCAGCAAAAATAGGCAGTAATGTGAGTAAAGCACCAAATAGTACCGTACTTAAATCAAGCAGCATGGACCAAAAAATCATGCGATTGTTTAGCATAAATTGAATCGCTTGCTGCATACTTTGAATCATGGGCTGTCGTGCCACAGCAGGAAAGCATCGTGGACCAATCATGGCCACAGCACCGCTACCAACACACAGCAACAGTAAGGCTATGCTCAGTGCAATGTAAATGCCAAACTGTCCCATCATCACGCCCGCAAGAAGCGGCCCAAGCATGGCGCCAATTTGCCAAATCAATGCTGTCCATGTATTGGCATTACTGTAAATTTTCTCAGGAACCAAAAAAGGTCGTAAAGAGTTAAATGAGGGGCTATAAATGCCTCTTAACAGCCCTAAAACAAAAATACAGCCATAAACGCCAAGTAAAAAAAGAGGAAGCTCTATACTCTGTTGGGCGTGTAGAAAAAATAGCAGCGCCAAACATGCCGGAATGGGGCAGGTCAGGGCAAAGCCCCATTTTAAAATGGTCTGCCGGTTGAAATAATCGGCGATATAACCGCCCCACAACGACAAGACAATAAAAGGAACGAGTTCGACTAGACCGATCAGACCAAGCATGAGCGGGTTTTTCGTGATTTGATAGAGCGAATAAGCGACGACGACTTCTTGAATTAAAATGGCTAAAGTTAGACATAACTGATTCAGGCTGAGCAGCGAAAAATCTCTGTAGCGCAGTGCAGCAAAAAAATCAGAAGATGATGACATGATAAATACAGCACATTAATCAATGAAGGAGAGGAGATAAAAAAGGATGAGCCATTGCTCATCCTTTTTTTGAATCTTTAAAAATTACTTCGATTGTGATGCAGCAAGCTTAGCAAAGTCTGCTGGTGTCAGCGGTGTATAGTGCAAACCTAAAGTCTGGCTGGTGTACTGACGTACTTGGTCAAGCAATACTGGATCTTCGCTTAACTTCTGTTTGTACGATTTTACCATCTCGTGCAGTTTTGGATTCCACTCACCTTCAACTTGTTGTGGGAAGGCTTTTTCAAGCAAACTCAACATGATGTAAGGAGAAGTTGAAGCCCCCGGAGACGCACCCATTAATGCAGTGACCGAACGATCTTTAGATACAAACACTTCAGTACCAAATTGAAGCTTGGCTGGTTTGCCTTCTTCTTTTTTGATGACCTGAACACGTTGACCACCTTGGTTCAAGCGCCAGTCTTCACGTTTTGCATTAGGATAGTACTTTTTCAATTCGTTAAAGCGGTCTTCATCGGTCATCATGACTTGGCTCACCAAGTATTTCACCAAATCAAGATTTTCCATACCAACAGCAGTCATTGGCAATACGTTGTTTTTATTGGTCGATGCCAATAAATCAAACTGAGAACCTTCTTTCAAGAATTTATTCGAGTAAGTCGCAAATGGTCCGAATAACACATATTTTTTACCGTCGATATAACGTGTATCAATATGTGGAACAGACATTGGCGGCGCACCTAGATCAGCACGACCATACAATTTTGCTGTATGTTCTGCGGCAATTTTAGGATTGTCCGTCATTAAGAATACGCCACCTACAGGGAAGCCAGCATATTGCTTCGATTCTGGTAAACCAGTCATTTGCAGCAATTTAACGCTTGCACCACCCGCACCGATAAAGACAAAACGTGTTTTTACATGATCGGCTTGGCCAGTTTTCATATTTTTAAATGAAACAGTCCAGGTTTTGTCGTCATTTTGGCTGATGCCAGTCACTTCGGTAGATGTAGAAAGCTTGAAGTTTTGATGCTTGTTGAGGTTATCTACCAGTTGCGTGGTGATCGCACCATAGTTTACATCAGAACCAATTTCCATACGTGTTGCTGCCACTTTTTGTGCAGGATCACGGCCTTCCATGGTGAGCGGTGCCCATTGTTTGATCTGGTTTGCATCTTCAGTCATCTGCATACCATAGAACAATGGATTTTTAATCATTGCTGCATAACGCTTTTCGAGGAACGCAACGTTGTCACCCCATACAAAAGCATGGTGCGGAACTGGATTGATAAAAGTAGATGGCTTGCCAAGTACGTTTTGTTTTACTTGATAGGCCCAGAACTGTTTTGAAATTTCAAATTGTTCTGCAACTTTTACAGCTTTAGAAATGTCCATCTTACCGTCTTTTTCTTCGGTATAGTTCATTTCCATGAAGCCAGAGTGGCCCGTACCCGCGTTGTTGAATCCGTTTGAACTTTCCTGAGCAACTTTGTCTAGGCGTTCGTACATACGAACTTGCCAGTTCGGTTCAAGCTCAGTCAAATAGGTTCCAAGCGTGGCACTCATGATACCACCACCTACCAGAACCACATCTACAACAGGCTCACTAGCAGCGGTTTGAATTTTTTTGGAAGCAATTGGCCTAAAAAGGAAGGCGATCGCTGCAATTAAAAGAACAACAATCAATACCAAAAGGTATCGTAGAAACTTTTTCATGCGATAAAGGACCTTGGGGTAGGTGATTAGCATCGCGTAAAGGCGAAATAAAGAAAAATACTAAATCAAGAGAGAAATCGACTCTGGAAATGATGGCAAATTTAAGTTCAGAGAGAGGGAGTAAAATGTCTTAATCCATACAGCAAATGAATCAATTCACTTTTTAAATTTGACCATACATTTCCATCGGAGGCATATTGTAGATGAATTGTGTATTGACAATATAATTTTTATTTGAAATGTTGAAATTAGTTTAATAAATATTAGTTATATTGTTAAGTAAATGATATCAATTCAATTGCTTATAATTTTTTTAACATTTGGTAAAATGCTTAAATTTATTCAAAAACAGATAAAAAATGCATCGCATCACATATAAAGTGAATTGTAAATAATCAAATAGAGACCTCAAAAATACCTTAAAAGAAAAAAATGTACGCTAGATAGTCAAATATGACGATATTCGAACACGATACAAAATGCATCGTGTTCGAAAACAACTTGAAAAAATTAGCGTTACGATGCGCGATAATACGGAGCAGTAGAACGCGGGAGTGGGGCATGACCACGGATTTGATCGGCAATTTTTTCTGCCATCATAATGGTGGTGGCATTCAGATTGCCTGTAATAATCAGCGGCATGATTGAGGCATCTACAACACGCAAACCTTGCATGCCGTGCACGCGTCCCTGATGGTCCACCACAGCCATTTCATCTTCACCCATTTTACAGCTGCACGATGGATGATAAGCCGTTTCACCATGATTACGAACAAAATCGTCGAGTTGTGCATCTGTCGAAAGCTGATTACCAGGACTAATTTCTTCACCACGATAAGGATCTAGCGCAGGCTGATGCATGATTTCACGGGTAATACGAATGGCAGCGCGGAACTCTTGCCAGTCCTGCTCAGTCGACATGTAGTTAAACAAAATGCTTGGATGCTCAAACGGATCTTTCGATTTGAGTTTGATATGCCCACGTGATGGAGATCGCATCGAACCGACATGTGCTTGAAAACCATGTTCTTTTACTGCATTACTACCGTTATAGTTAATGGCAACAGGCAAGAAGTGATACTGAATGTTTGGCCATTCAAACTCGTCAGACGAACGAATAAAGCCACCTGCTTCAAACTGATTGCTGGCACCAATGCCTTTACCTAAAAACAGCCATTCTGCACCGATTGCTGGCTGGTTATACCATTGCAGTGCAGGGTAAAGTGACACAGGTTGTTTGCACTTGTACTGTAAATACATTTCCAAGTGATCTTGTAAATTTTCACCTACACCCGGCAAATCATGAACCACATCAATGTCCATCGATTTTAAAAAGGTGCTTTGACCCACGCCTGAGCGCTGCAAAATTTGCGGTGAAGCAATCGCACCAGCACATAACAGCACTTCTTTATTGGCAAGGACTTTTTTCAGATCGTTTTTGTTGGCGCCTTGAATATATTCCACACCAATGGCCTGTTTGCCATTAAACAAGATCTTATTGGTCATGGCATGCGTAACAATGGTCAGATTCGGTCGGCCTTTGGCCATATCCAGATAGCCACGTGCCGTACTCGAGCGGCGACCGTTTTTGGTGACGGTACGATCCATCGGGCCGAAGCCTTCTTGCTGATAGCCGTTTAAATCGTCTGTGCGTGGATAACCAGCCTGAACACCAGCCTCAATCATGGCATGAAACAAGACATTGTTGTCTGCTTTAGGCGTTGCAACACTAACCGGTCCGCTATCGCCATGATAATCGTTACCACCGATATCGCGCGTTTCTGCTTTTTTGTAATAAGGTAGACAGTCGGCGTAGGTCCAGTTTTCTAAACCCTTAAGCTTGGCCCAGCCATCGAGATCCATTGCATTACCGCGAATGTAACACATCCCGTTAATCAGTGATGAGCCACCCAGTCCTTTACCACGACCGCATTCCATACGGCGGTTATTCATATGCGGTTCAGGCTCGGTGAGGTAAGCCCAGTTGTAGCGTCGGCCTTGAAGCGGAAAGGCGAGAGCCGCTGGCATTTGCGTACGAAAATCCAGACGGTAATCGGGACCGCCAGCCTCCAAAAGTAATACCGATGTATTGGCATCTTCAGTTAAACGCGCGGCCAGCACATTACCTGCAGAGCCTGCGCCAATAATAATATAATCGTAAGATTGAGTCGTCATTGCTATTCCTTAATATTGTATGCGTCACGCTGTGATAGCAGCAGTGACATCAGATTTATGAGGAAACTTTAAAAAGGGCGTCGCGTGTTTTAGAACACGCTTTGGTAATCGCCCATTTCGACTTGAATCGATTTTGTTCGGGTATAGTGGTTGAGCGTCGAGATACCATTTTCACGCCCTACGCCCGATTCTTTATAACCACCGACTGGCATTTCGGCTGGGGATTCTCCCCACGTATTAATCCAGCAAATACCGGCTTCCAGTTGGTGAATAATGCGATGTGCCAAGGAAATATCCTGAGTGACCACACCTGCTGCCAAACCAAAAACAGTACTGTTGGCGCGTTGAACGGCTTCTTCAATTGTCGCATAAGTCAAGATACTCATGACGGGCCCAAATATTTCTTCTTGTACGATTTTCATAGCATCTGTACAGTCGGTAAATACAGTTGGCTCTACAAAAGCGCCGTCTTTAAGCGCTGCTTGCGTGGCGCGCTGCCCGCCAATGAGTACTTTTGCACCTTGTTCCTTACCGGAAGCAATATAAGACAACACCTTGTCCATATGTGCAAAACTCACCATTGGACCAAAATTCGTATCATCGTGCTGCGGATCACCCATTCGAATGCGTTTTACACGCTCAACCACAGCGGCTTCAAAGGCTGATTTAAGCTGTTCAGGAACAAAAACACGTGTACCGTTGGTACAGACTTGGCCTGAGCTGAAAAAGTTAGCCATAACGGCAATATCAGCAGCACGATCAAGCTGGGCATCATCACAAATAATCAGCGGTGATTTTCCACCGAGTTCCATAGTCACGTCTTTGAGGGTTGAGCCTGCGGCACTGGCCATAACTTTTTTGCCAGTTTCCACGCCACCGGTAAATGAAATCTTTTCAATCACAGGATGCTCGGTCAGGTAAGGGCCGATATCGCGTCCTGAGCCTTGTACGACGTTAAAAACACCAGCAGGTAAACCAGCTTCGGTATAAATTTCTGCAAGTTTAAATGCAGTAAGTGGTGTGACTTCACTTGGTTTAAAAATCATGGCATTGCCTGCGGCCAAGGCAGGGGCAGATTTCCATAAAGCAATCTGGATTGGATAGTTCCACGCACCAATTCCAGCCACTACGCCCAATGGCTCACGGCGGGTATAAAAAAAGCTGCTTTCACGTAAAGGAACCTGTTCACCTTGAATGGCAGTGGCTAGTCCAGCGTAATATTCAAGGACATCGGCACCTGTGACAATATCGACGCTGCGTGTTTCGCTCAAGGCTTTACCGGTATCTAATGTTTCAAGTGCAGCAAGCTCGTCATTGCGTTCACGTAAAATATCGACTGCGCGACGTAAAATACGAGAGCGTTCCATGGCAGTCTTAGCAGCCCATTCTTTTTGGCCTTGCTGTGCACTTTTTACAGCGGCATCGATATCTTCTTTTGAGGCTTGCTGAATCGTGGCAATCACTTCACCTGTTGCAGGGTTGATACTGTCAAAGGTTTTGCCGCTGGTTGCATCAACATATTGTCCATGAATGTATAAACGATGAAGTTGAACATCACTCATTTTGTCTCTCCTGCCTAATTTGCTTTACCAGCCGTAGCTGAGTCTCGACATAGTCATATGCAATGGTTCGAGCAAGTGCACTGTCAAATTCAGTGTCTCCACTTAAACTGCCACGTAACCAGAGTCCGTCAATCAATGCGGCCAAACCGCGTGCTGCAATGCTGGCCTGATCCTTGGGCATTAACTCCAGAAAGTGAAACTTCAGATTGGAGTAGAGCCGCTGGTCATTGATGCGCTGTAATCGGCTGAGTTCCGGCATGTGCATACTTGCAGACCAGAAATCAAGCCAGATACGCATTGCTCTTTGATTGACCTGACTAATATCAAAGTTTGAATCAATAATCGCTTTAATCATATTCTCGGGTTGTAACTCATTTACTTCAGCTTTGTACTGCGCCGTTTTACGACGTAGTACATTGAGCATCTCTAGCATACAAGCGTTAATGAGACCCTGTTTGTCGCCAAAGTAATGACTGACGATACCCACCGAGAGTTGGGCTTTTTTCGCAATTTGAGCCATGGTGGTGTTGGATAACCCCACTTCAAAAATCACGTCATATGCGGCGTTTACAATTTCTTCACGACGCACGTGCTCGGGTTTTACTCTGCGTTTGTTCATGTATGTCCTTAAAAATATAAGGTTTTGCTTCAATAAATGATCTACAGAACATGATAGCACCTTTTTATGATACTTTTAATTGATTGAACGTTCAATCAATTAAAAGTATCATTATGCAAATTTCCGTTATTTCTATGAATGTACGGAAATTTAAAAGTCGCCAGCATTTAGCAAACTCGTGGGATGGAATTTCATGAGAGATGCGCGCCAGCAGTATCAATAATGACGAATCACATCCGTGCAAGGAGCAATGTTATGTGGTCAAAACGTAACACACAAAACGTCATCTTACCGATTCGCCTGAATCCTTTCGTTTTTTGGAGTTCGGCAATCAGTATCAGTCTTTTCGGCTTGTTGTTTGTGCTATTTCCTAGTGCCAGCCAAAATGGACTGACGTGGATTCAACAGCAGGTAAACCAGTTATTTGGCTGGTATTACATGCTGGTGGTGGTACTTTCTTTAGGTTTTGTTGCTTGGCTGGCTTTTTCCAAAGTCGGGCAAATTCCTTTAGGTAAAGCACATGACCGTCCTGATTTTGGCTATCTGGCATGGACATCCATGCTTTTTTCTGCCGGAATCGGGATCGCATTACTGTATTACGGCGTGGCTGAGCCCGTCGATCATTTTTTGCGACCTCCTGAAGGGCAAGGCGGCACCGTTGAAGCCGCCCAAAACGCCATGATGTATAGCTTCTTGCACTGGGGTATACATGGCTGGGTGCTGTATGCGTTGGTGGGTGTCACACTGGGTTATTTTGCCTTCAGGCGTGATTTGCCTCTGGCATTACGTTCGGCACTGTATCCTATTTTTGGCGAACGAATTCATGGCTTGATTGGTCATATGGTCGATGGTTTTGGTATTTTGGCCACGATCATTTCTTTGGTGACCAATCTGGGGATTGGTGCGCTGGTTTTAGTATCAGGAATTTGCTACTTGTTTCCGGCGATTCCAAACTCCAGCCTAACGCTCATTACCACAGTTGTTTTAATGATGGTGGTGGCCACCATGACCACCGTGGTTGGTATTGAAAAAGGTTTAGCGTGGTTGTCACGAGTGAATCTGCGCTTGCTTTATCTGCTTTTAGCTTTTGTGTTTTTTACCGGACCAACCAATCATTTGTTAAATGGGCTGGTGCAAAATACTGGAGATTACTTAAGTCACTTCGTGCAAAAAAGTTTTGATCTGTATTTGTATGACAAAAAAGCCACAGGCTGGCTGGCATCGTGGACGATTTTTTACTGGGCATGGTGGATTGCTTGGGCGCCGTTTGTGGGCATGTTTATTGCCCGTATTTCAAAGGGGCGTACCATTCGGGAAGTGGTTTTGGGTGTATGCCTCATTCCGTTAGGTTTTACACTGGCGTGGATTTCAATTTTTGGCAACACGGCAATTGATTTAATTTTAAATCAAGGTCAGGGCATTTTGGGAACTTTGGTACTCAAAGATCCAGCTATGTCTTTGTTTAAGTTACTTGAATATTTGCCTTTTCATCCATATGTGGCTGGAATTGTTGTGGTGATTTGTTTCGTTTTATTTTTAACCCCAGTGGGCTCTGGTACACTTATGATAGCCAACTTGTCATCTCAAGGTGGCACAAGCGATAGTGATTCACCGGTTTGGTTGCGCATTTTTTGGTCCGTCACGATCACCATCGTGAGTATCGGACTATTACTCGCGGGCAGCTTTAGTGCCATGCAAAGTGCGGTGGTGTTATGTGGTTTACCATTTTCCGTGATTTTACTGCTTTATATGTATGGGCTTGCGAAAGCATTAAAGCAAGAAGAAACACACAAACCGCACGCTGAGGCACAGATGACCCAAACGCGAGCATCTGTACAACCAGCCAATGAAACCAGCTCCGTGTAATTGTAGATGGCAATGTTTTATTCCTGACCGGTTCAGGCAAAAACAACAGTGTAGTTTAGTCAATCCTTGAGCAGCTCATGCAGGTGCTGAAGGATTGGCTTTTGTACTTTTCTTTTTCTTTTATTTTCTTGAGGATTGTATGGCAACAGATAATCCAAGAGCAGTTGATGATCAAACGACTCATCCGAAAGATCGTTTAAATCGTGTGGTCTTTTACGTTTCTGCGCTTATTATTTTAATATTTTCTTTAACGACGATTTTATTCAATGAGTTTGCCAATCACATCCTGAGTGCTGTGCTTGGCTGGGTGAGTGCCACTTTTAGTTGGTACTACCTGCTTGCTGCAACGCTGTATATGGTGTTTGTGATATTTATTGCCTGTTCGCGCTACGGCAATATCAAGTTAGGGCCCAAACACTCCAAACCAGAGTTTAGTCTATTAAGCTGGTCAGCCATGCTGTTCTCGGCAGGGATCGGCATCGATTTGATGTTTTTCTCGGTGGCAGAGCCATTGTCTCATTATATGAACCCACCTGTGGGGCAGGGCCAGACCTATGAAGCAGCACGTCAGGCGATGGTCTGGACACTGTTTCACTATGGACTCACTGGCTGGTGTATGTATGCACTGGTCGGAATGGCTCTGGGTTATTTTAGTTATCGTTATAATTTGCCACTTACGATTCGTTCAGCGTTATATCCTATTTTTGGGAAAAAAATTAATGGACCCATTGGCCATAGTGTCGATACTGCGGCCGTAATTGGGACCATTTTCGGGATTGCTACCACCTGTGGTATTGGGGTGGTGCAGCTCAATTATGGCTTGCATGTGTTGTTTGATTTACCTGAAAACTTATGGGTTCAAACCGCATTAATTTTGGTGGCAGTCATTATCACCATTATTTCGGTAACGTCTGGTGTCAATAAGGGCTTACGGATTTTATCGGAAGTCAATATTTATGTATCTGTTGGCCTGATGCTGTTTATCTTGTTTTTAGGCAATACTGAGTTCTTATTAAATGCACTGGTACAAAATGTGGGGGACTATTTAAGTCGTTTTCCTACCTTGGCACTGGAAACCTTTGCATTTACTCAACCGAAAGAATGGATGAACAACTGGACGCTGTTTTTCTGGGCGTGGTGGGTGGCATGGTCTCCTTTTGTGGGGCTATTTTTGGCACGTATTTCACGTGGACGAACCATTCGCGAGTTTGTCAGTGGAACTTTGATTATTCCATTGTTATTTACTCTGACTTGGCTGTCTATTTTCGGAAACAGCGCACTCCATAATGTCATTTTCGATGGCAATATTGCACTGGCGCAAACCGTTTTAGTCAATCCTGCGCATGGCTTTTACGACTTGCTTGCACAATATCCGTGGTTTCCTTTTATTGCGGGTGTCGCTACCATTACCGGCTTGCTCTTTTATGTCACGTCGGCAGATTCAGGTGCACTGGTTTTGGGGAACTTTACTACTCAATTTACCAACATCGATCATGATGCGCCGCGCTGGCTCAGTGTTTTTTGGGCGGTGGCGATTGGTTTGCTCACGCTTGCAATGCTCATGACCAACGGGATTACCGCACTGCAAAACGCCACCATTATTATGGGCTTGCCTTTTAGTTTTGTGATGTTCTTGGTGATGGCAGGTTTGTACAAGTCGCTGCGGCTAGAAGATTACCGGCAGGCCAGTGCCAGTCTCAATGCAGCCCCAGTGGTGGGGAACGTGGACATTCTGAACTGGAAAAAGCGTTTATCACGCGTGATGCATCATCCGGGAACTTCAGAAACCAAGCGTATGCTGAACGAAATCTGTAAACCTGCGGTTCAGGCAGTTGCCGATGAGCTTGAGAAGCGTGCAGTCACTGTCGATGTGCAGGAGGTTGAACTTGAAGAAGATCCAGAGCTTTATCATTTGGATATCACGATTCACCTTGAAGAGGAACAAAACTTTATTTACCAGATCTGGCCTGTCCGTTATATTGCGCCCAACTTTAGTGAACGCGGTAAACGTGGCAAACAGTTCTATTATCGTTTAGAGACCTATCTATATGAAGGATCTCAAGGAAACGACCTTGTAGGTTATACCAAGGAACAGGTGATTAATGACATTCTGGACCGTTACGAGCGCCATATGACATTCTTGCATATCAATCGTATCAGTCCGGGGAACCGACCACTATTTCCAGACCCTAAAGCCTAAGGGGAGCCGTTGAATGTTGACGCCGTATATTCATTCCTTTGCCTTGTTTTTTTCGTTGCTCAATCCATTTTTGATGAGCATTTACATGATCGGCATGATCCGAAATTCTGAAGCAAAGGTCTTTAATAGAGCATTGATACAAGGTTGTATGATTGCATTTATTGTCTTTGTTTTATTTGCTTGGGGTGGCGAAACCATCTTTAGCAAATATTTGAATGTACGTTTTGAAGCATTCCAGATTTTTGGTGGGCTTATCTTTTTGGTGATTGGTTATCGCTATGTGTTTCAGGGTGCAGATACCATTGGTGAAATGCGTGGTGCGCCTGAACATTTGGCTGGCACCATTGCAATGCCGTTTATGATTGGCCCGGGTACGATCAGTGCGGCTGTAGTGACCGGAATCGGACTTCCTATTGGTGGTGCGGCGCTGATTATTGCTTTAACACTGACCGTGACCTGTAGTTTGCTCATTTTAATGAAATTTGCACATGATCATCTACGCTATAAACATGCCAAATATATCGATCGTTATGTGGATATTGTCGGGCGTTTATCTGCGTTACTGATCGGTACCATCGCGATTGATATGATGATCACCGGAATCACGGGGGTAGTCAAAGACATACCGCTGGGTTAATTGGCTTTAAGCAAATAAAAAACGGGAGCGATATGCTCCCGTTTTTTATTGATCAGGATGTATTTCAGATTGACGCCATGGTCTGTTTTATACAAGCGCTGTATATGAGGTGAGATGTACATATCTGAAATTCATACACAGATAAGCTTTTGCCGAAACGGACATGGTTATCTAGAGTAAATTGTTTCATAATGAACGCCATAACGTTTTCCCGTGTAGAGCGAAAGAACACTATGTCTCCATTAGATCAAATTACACAAACTTCTGAAGAACAATCTGAATTGACTATGTCGGTCTTGATGACCCCAGATATGGCCAACTTTTCAGGAAATGTCCATGGGGGAACCATCTTAAAATTGCTCGATCAGGTGGCTTACGCCTGTGCAAGCCGCTACTCGGGTAGCTATGTGGTTACGCTGTCGGTCGATAAAGTCACCTTTAAAGAGCCAATTTATGTGGGTGAGCTGGTGACTTTTCTGGCCAGTGTGAACCATGTGGGTAAAACCTCGATGGAAATCGGGATTCGTGTAGAAGCACAACATATTCAAAAGCGTACAGTACGCCATACCAATAGCTGCTATTTCACCATGGTGGCAGTCGATGAAAATGGTAAACCGAAAGCCGTGCCAGCCTTAAAGCTCGATACCGAGTGGAAACGCTGTCGTTTTGAGGCAGCAGAGCAGCGTAAACAACGCCGTTTACAAGACAATTCTGGCCCGTCTTGCAGCCTATTTAAAACGAGTCAGCAGGCATAAAGCGCTATGGCTGACTAGTGGTCTGGTTGTTAGGTCACATAAAAAAGAGCTAAACCGCAGCAAGAGGTTAGCTCTTTTTTGTTGCAATCAAGATATGCTAATCAACTCAATTGAATGAGTGGCTTGATTGTTTAGCTGATGATTATTGAGCAGGCTGAGCCGGTTGGATTGGTGCATTACCTGATTCAGCCGCATTTTCAGTGCTAGGTTGTGCCGCAGCTGGTTGTTGTGTTGCAGCCGAGGTTTTCGAAGAGGTTGCATCAGGTAATTCTTGAGTTGACACTACAACTTTTTCATCTGCTTTAGTTTGATGTTTATCGTGAGCTGAAGCAGCAAAAGTAGTGGTTGCAGCAGTCAGAGCAAATGTTGTTGCAAGTAAAGTTTTTACAAGTTTCATAGGAGGCATCCTTTGGTAATTTAAAATACACTATGACCATCGCAGCCTATAGTTTAAGTTTGGCTGTCGACTTGTTGATCATGCTAAAAGCCAAATCTAGATATGACAATCAATCCAACAAAGTGAAACAGACTGGATTACACAGCGTTCACACATATAAATCCTGTGTATGTTTCATGTAAAAAAAACAGAAAAAAATCGTCAAAAACTGTTTGAAGATATTTCTTTTTGGTTATTTTTTAATCTTTATATTTACCAAAGCAAAACATGTCACTGTGGGCTGAGCCTACAGTCAAAATTGTTTTTCCCATTAAATATAATTATCTCAATCTTTTTATCCATTTAAATAAGTGATGAAAGTCGCATAGATCTTGCCATTTGGTAAGGCTATAGCAACTTTTACGCTGATTCAAATTATGATCATTTCTATTCTTTCGAAGACAGCAGCAATATATGAAATACGTTAGACTATAACTTTTAGTGAGTGCGTATTCGACGTGAAACTGGTCATTCCTCAAGCGGTTCCGACACATATTATTTCTGGTTTTCTCGGTGCTGGAAAAACGACCTTGCTTCAGCAGCTTTTGCTACAAAAACCCAAGCATGAAGTGTGGGCGATATTGATGAATGAATTTGGGCAGATTGGTATCGATCAGCAAATACTTCCCAATGAATCTGGCTATGAAGTGAAAGAATTGCTCGGTGGTTGCATGTGTTGTAGTAGTCAGCTGCCCTTACACATCGCACTGGCCCGGTTGCTCAGCGAAACCAAACCTGATCGATTGTTTATTGAACCGACAGGACTTGGACATCCTGCTCAGTTACTTGAACAACTTTCAGAACCGCATTGGCACAGCAGTATTCAAATGCGTGCATTGATCACAGTAGTTGATGGCAGTCGATTACACGATCAAGCTTGGGTTGAGCAACATTTATATCAAGATCAACTCAAAGCTGCACAATTAGTGGTGGTGTCACATCATGATCAGATGACCCATGCCGATGAGCAAGCATTAGAGCAGCTTCAGCAAGAGTACGCACCTTATGCTCAAACATGGTTTGAGGTATCCAATGGAATACTTGCTTTGGCTGCAATTGATCGGCCCTCACTGGCTACGGTAAAACGCATGCAACCACTTCTGGTACAACAGCAGCGTAATATCGAGATCAAGCAGGCGCCACAACAGATTAAACAATTGCCGTATCATTATGTTGAAAGTAATGGAGAATATAGCGTGGCTGGCTGGAAGTTTTCACGTCACTGGCAATTTGATTTTGATGATTTATTTGATTTGCTGAGTAGCCTAGAGGGCTGGTTAAGAATCAAAGCAATTTTTCATACCAACCAAGGCTGGATCACCTTTAATTTCAATCCAGCACAGCTCAATTACAAAACAGGGCAGGCCAATACAGACAATCGTATTGAGATCATTACTCCATTGTCACAAGACTGGCTCGCCTTTGAACAAGCCTTGCTGGCTTGCCGCTGTAATGAAGATGATCAGGAATAACGCAGATCTGTGCTATTTCTGATCATGTGTTCAGTTAGAAAACTTCTTGTTAGTGCTTTTGCTCAAGCATGGCCTTGGCTTGAGCATGATCGATGTCTTTTTCCCAATGCGCAATAACAACAGTTGCAACACAGTTACCAATCAGGTTGGTGCATGCACGAACGATCCCGATAAACCAGTCAACCGATAACAACAGCACCAGACCAATGGCAGGTAAACTTGGAATAACGGATAAGGTGGCGGCTAAAATCACCAATGCTGATCCAGGAATGCCGTGTGCACCTTTTGACGTAACCAGTGACACCAGCAAAATCATAATCAGATCATGCATAGACAGATCAATATTACAGGCCTGCGCAATAAAAATAACACCTAAGGTCAGATAAATAGAGAAACCATCCAGATTAAATGAATATCCGGTTGGAATAACTAAACCGACCGTAGAGTCTTTAATTCCTAATTGTTTCAGCTTTTTCATGATTTGCGGAAGTACCGAATCTGAGGAGGCTGTACCGAGTACAATCGAAAGTTCTGCTTTAAAATAGTTCAAAAATTTGAAAATATTAAGGCCAGTGAATTTTAAAATTCCACCGAGAATAATCACCACAAATGCAATACATGTGGCATAGAATAAAAGCACCAAGTAGCCCAGTTGAACCAAAGAGTCGATACCAAACTTGGCCGTGGTGTAGGCCACAGAACCCAATACCCCAAGTGGCGCCAATCGGATAATCAGTCCCATCATTTTAAAGAAAATTTCTGAAAATGCTTCCAGTGCCTGCCGAACAATTTCTGCTAGATGGCGCGGAACCAGTAACATCCCGACGCCAAATAAAATTGCAATCAGGAGGACTTGTAAAATATCGCCGTTTGCAAAAGCACCAAAAAGGGTTTTAGGAATGATGTGCAAAATGAAGTCTGAACCTGAACTCATTTCATGGGCACGTTCGGTATAAACCGTTAAATCTTTGCCGTCGAGTTTGGACAGATCAATATTCATTCCTGCGCCAGGTTTAAAGATATAAGCAATCGCAATGCCTAAAATGAGTGCAATTGTGGTGACAATTTCAAAATACAGGATCGTTTTTGCACCAACTTTACCCATTTTTTTAATGTCATTTGCACCATAAATGCCAAGCACCACCACACAAAAAACAATGGGTGCAATTAACATTTTAATCAGTGAAATAAAGCCATCACCTAAGGGCTTTAAATTTAAAGAAAAATCATGAAAGCTGACACCAATTAAAATACCTAACACCAGCGCGATGATGACTTGCAGGAACAAGTTAGACTTCAGTTTTTGCCACATTTTCTGTTCATCAATCCAATAAGACTGGTCAGACCAGTGCAAGAAACTCGCCAACTTTGACATTTGCCTGAAATTTTTTGGGGTGCTGATCCTTTCTGGAGTTGAGCTGCGTAAGGGCAGGATAGAAATATCAGCCTATATATAGGTCAGTCATCAAAAATCGAGTATGCTAGGCGCCATTCTGGAGGACGGTTTTTTATGGCGCTTAAAGCTACTATTTATAAAGCAGATTTAAATATTGCAGACATGGATAGCCACCATTATGCAGACTATCAACTCACCTTGGCTATGCATCCGTCTGAGACGATTGAGCGTTTGATGGTGCGTATTTTAGCTTTTGCTCGTTTTGCAGATGAACAGTTGCAATTTACCAAAGATCTATTTGAAACTGACGAACCGGCGCTATGGCAAAAAGATTTGACTGGGCAACTTGAACAGTGGATCGAATTGGGGCAGCCCTCTGAAGATAAGTTAAAAAAAGCCAGTGCGCGTTGTAAGCGGGTTGCGGTCGTGACTTATGGTCAGCAGGTCGACGAGTGGTGGAAACGTAACAGTAAAGTGAAAACATTGAGTAATGTCGAGGTTTGGCAATTGGCACCCGAAACAACGGCCCAAATTCAAAACTTATGTGAACGCACCATGCAACTGCAACTCAATGTCATGGATGGTGAATGGACTTTACTGAATGACCATGAACAGGTTGAGATTTCGTGGACAAAATTGCAATAATGCACCAAGGCTGCTGTCTGAAAGATGGTTTAAAGTATAAATAGGTATCGAAATGAACGAATTAGAAATTATTGATTTAAAAGTGGGCGAAGGCAAAGAGGCTGTGAAAGGTGCTTTGATTACGACCCATTACACGGGTTGGCTTGAAGATGGTACCAAATTTGATTCATCGATTGATCGTGGTAATTACTTCGAATGTGTCATTGGTACTGGTCGTGTGATCAAGGGATGGGATCAAGGGATTATCGGCATGAAAGTTGGCGGTAAGCGCAAGCTGAACGTGCCTGCACATTTAGCTTATGGTGAGCGCAAAATGGGTAACATCATTCCTGCCAACTCCAATTTGATTTTTGAAATTGAACTATTTGATGTCAAAACACGAGACTAGAGAAGAAAAAAAGCCCGTTTCGGGCTTTTTATTTGTTTATTGAATAAATATGATTTTAATATTCGATTATAATAATATGTAAAATTCTTATAATATGATATTTTGTTATTATAAATTTACTATGTTTCTGTTTTATTAATTTAAAATTAATCTTTTATTAAAATGTCAAGCGGTTAAATTTAAATAACCATAGTGAATTAGTCGAATATGTTCATCATAAATATTTAATTAACTTCCAAAATTTTTAAGAATTTTTTCAGTTTGTTGCGGTATAACGTAAACTATCTAATCGTCTGATCGCTTTAGTTAATCATCAAATAAAAGTATTTTTAAATGCTTTAAATTGATTGTAAAAGGTATTCAGAAAATATTTTTTGAAAAGATGGTATATATGCTTACTCGCTTTCTTCTGAAACAACTCGCATTCAGTGTATCCATTGTCTTAAGTACGACAGTCTCAATTGCACATGCTGAGAATCTAGCTTCAAACACTGAAAATCCTGTGGTGAAGGAGATTCCGCTTGTGACCAATCCGCATACTGGTGAAGAAGCTGAAGAAGCACCTAAAATTGATGTGTCTACGCTGACCATCATTGGTTATCATGAAATTACCTCTAAAGAAGCGATTATTCCAGATTACGCCGTAACACCACAGCGCTTTGAAATGCATTTGGATTGGCTGGTCAAAAATGGTTATCACTTTATTAGTGTTGATCAATTAATTAAAGCCAATGAAGGCAAATTAAAATTACCGCCAAAACCGGTTTTACTGACCATCGATGATGGCTATCAATCATTTTATGACTATGCGTACCCGATTTTAAAGGCACGTAAAATTCCAGCCGTACTTGCCGTTGTAGGTAAATGGCTGAACGTCAAGCCAAATCAAATGGTACAGTTTGGTGACGACAAGCTTGCGCGAAACAAGTTATTAACTTGGGCTGAAATTAAGGAAATGCAAGACAGTGGCATTGTCGAAATTGGCAGCCATAGCTTTGACTTGCACCATGGGGTGATGGGTAACCCACAAGGCAACTCGGAACCTGCGGCAACTACTCGTATTTACGATCCTAAAACCAAAACGTATGAATCAGACAGTGCATATGAAAAACGTATCACCAATGATTTAAAGAAAAATATTGAAACGTTTAAAGAGAATGGTATTCGTGCGCCACGTGTAATGGTCTGGCCGTATGGACGCTATAATCTGGAAACGGTGCGTATTGCCAAAAAACTGGGCATGCCAATTACCATTACTCTAGATGATGGTCCAGATCATGTGACCAAATCGCTCGGGCATTTAAACCGAATTTTAGTGATGAAAGGCGAAAGTACAGACGATCTGGCACAAGACATTATTAACCGTCAAATGAATTTGACCGATAACAATCGTCCGCAAAAAATCATGCATGTCGATCTGGACTATATTTATGATAAAAATCCAGAACAAGTTGAGCGTAACTTAGGTCATTTGCTCGATCGAATTCGAGAAATGGGAGTTAATACGGTTTACTTACAGGCCTTTTCAGACCCAGATGCCAATGGCTCTGCCGACATGGTGTACTTTCCAAACCGCTATCTTCCAATGCGAGCTGATTTGTTCAACCGCGTCGCTTGGCAAATTTCGACACGTACCAGTGTGAATCGTGTCTATGCGTGGATGCCATTAATGGCGTGGGAATTGCCAAAATCGAATCCGGTTTCCAAAAAGCTGGTGGTTACACAGCAGCCAAAAAGCTCCGATCATTTAAACATGGGTTATATCCGTTTAAGTCCGTATTCGCCTGAAGCGCGTAAAGTGATTGAAGGCATTTACACAGATTTAGCCAAGTCATCTACGTTTGATGGTATACTGTTCCACGACGATACAACGCTATCGGATTACGAAGATGCCAGTCCAGACGCGTTAAAGGCCTATGCCAAAGCGGGTTTGCCGACTGATCTTGAAAAGATCCGCAACAACGACGCGCTATTATCGAAATGGACTGATTTTAAAATCAAAACCATCGATAATTTTGCGATGAAACTGGTTTCAGACGTTCGTTACTATCAACCTTTCTTGATGACTGCCCGTAACTTGTATGCGCAAGTTGCTCTGTCTCCTTATGCCGAAAACTGGTATTCACAGTCGTTGGAGCAGTCACTCAAGCGTTACGATTTTACTGCGATTATGGCCATGCCTTATATGGAGCAGGCTGAAGATCCGACCAAGTTTTATCAAGACATTGTAAAACGTGTCAAACAGTACCCAAATGGTATCAAGAAAACGGTGTTTGAATTACAAGCAACCAACTGGCGAACCAACAAGCCTGTTCCTTCACAGGAAATGGCAGATACCATTCGCTCGCTTTACCAGCAGGGTGCCATGCACGTGGGGTATTACCCAGATGATCCGTTTAAAGATCATCCTGACACCAAAACCATGCACGACGTATTTGCGACTAAACCGTCCAAGTTAGTCCCGTAACAGGAATTGACCATGTCAACGACTTTACATCATTTGTGGCAGACAGCGCTGAATTTTGTATTCTATTATCCGCTGTTTATGTCCTATTTATGGATGATGGGTGCGCTCATATTTTATTGGAAAGAGCGCAAAGATCCTCCATATCAACAGCCAAAAGCATTGGAATCGTATCCAATGGTGGCTGTGCTTGTCCCTTGTTTTAACGAGGGCGATAATGCTGAGGAAACCATTACCCATGCACTTGGACTAGATTATCCAAATTTTGAGGTAATTGCCATTAATGATGGTAGCTCGGACAATACTGCTGAGGTACTGAATCGTCTGGCTGAACAACATGAAAAACTGCGTGTGGTTCATTTGGCTCAAAACCAAGGCAAGGCTATGGCCTTACAAGCGGGTAGCTTGCTGACGGAAGCCGAAATTCTAATTGGAATCGACGGTGATGCCTTACTGGACTCACACGCGGCAAGTTGGATGGTGCGTCATTTCCAGCAAGACCCAACCGTAGCCGCAGTCACGGGAAATCCACGTATTCGTACACGCTCGACCTTGCTTGGCCGTATCCAGGTGGGAGAGTTTTCTTCGATTGTGGGCATGATCAAACGTGCGCAGCGTAGCTTCGGGCGCTTATTTACGGTATCTGGCGTGATCACGGCATTTCGTAAATCTGCGGTACATGAAGTGAATTACTGGTCACCCAACATGCTGACCGAAGACATCGATATCACTTGGAAATTGCAGCGTGCAGGTTGGGATATACGTTTTGAACCGAATGCACTGGTGTGGATTTTAATGCCAGAAACCTTTACCGGGCTTTGGAAGCAGCGTTTACGCTGGGCCATGGGCGGTGCACAGGTTTTGCTTAAAAATCTGGATGTATTCTTTAAACCTAAACTCAATTTTTTATGGCCGCTGATGTTTGAGCTTTGCCTGACATTGGTCTGGTCGTACTTGATGTTGCTGTTGGCGATCTTGTGGGTGGTGCATTTTGTGTTCCCGCTAGGTCAGCTATCAGGAATCAGCTCTCCATTCTTGCCGTATGGAAGTGGAATTTTGCTTGGGGCAACCTGTCTGATTCAATTTGCGCTGAGCAAATGGATGGACAGCCGCTATGAGCCAAACTTAGGCAGAAATTATTACTGGATGATTTGGTACCCGTTTGTATTTTGGTTGATTACCATTACCGCTACAATCGTGGCCTTTCCAAAAGTCCTGCGTCGTGGAAGTGAAAAACGTGCGCGATGGGTTAGCCCTGACCGTGGTATTCGTATACAAGATTAAGCATATTGCTGAGTAGATGTTCATGAAATCAAATAATTTGATTATCGATTTGCGTCGCCAACTGCCTTGGCATAAACGTTATGTTTCAACTACTACGACTGCCATGATGTGGGCAGGTTGGTTGTTGTTGTGGCGTCCGTTTTTGTTGGTTTGGTTGTTGGTCGAGTTACAAAAAACTCATTTGGTGCACCGTGTCTTTAGTGCAATGAGTGTTGGGGTTGAGCACGGCATTACATCATTGATTGTATGCTGTATAGCGCTGTTACTGTGGAGTAATTTTATTCCAGCAAAAAGTGTAAAAAAGACCAAACAGAAAGAAATTGACGATTATGCGCGTTATTTTGAGTTGACCCAGCATGAAATTCAGCAAGGTAGAGCTCAAAAGGTAGCGGTGATTCATCATGATGAAACTGGACGGATCACACATATCGAGTGATCTGAGCCGAGCCGTTCAGTAGAATTATTCATATCATTATGCCAGTTTACCCCCGTGAGCTGGCATTCATGTTCTTGGCATATCAAAATCATCCTGCATGTGTGCAACAGTATCGCTAACGTTCATCAATGCGGCATTGTGCTGACAGACGAATCGGAAAAGAGACCCACCTTATGCAACACTCAAGCAAATTAAATGCTGTGGAAAGTATTCGCGGTTTAGCCTGTCTGGCCGTGGTATTTTCGCACTTAAGCTTGAGTTTTTATCCGTATTTACATCATTTTGACGACCATGATCAGGCCACAAATGCGCTGGTATATTGGATTCATCATTCACCGTTTACGTTTTGGTATTCGGGAACTGCGGCGGTTTATGTTTTTTTCGTGCTGAGCGGATTTATCTTATCTTATGTGATTGGCAATAGCCGCGCACCGAAGCAAAAAATTAAATCAATGCTCATCAAGCGTTATCCACGACTGGCCATTCCGGCACTCATTTCATGTATTTTACTCTGGGCTGCGCTGTATTTTAGTGATATTGATAGCTCACAAGTACAGTACTGGCTACAAGTACTGGCTCAGCAAAACTCAAGTTTTGGGCAGGCTATATACGAAGGCACGATCGGTTCGTTTTTATTCGCTGAATCAAGTGTCAATTGGGTACTTTGGACCATGCAAGTTGAGTTGATTGGGTCTGTGGTTTTGTTTGCCTTGTTGTACCTTAAACAATATAGCTCAGGGTTGTTTTTGACCCTTGTACTAATGTTTCCTCTGAGCTTTGCACTGTTTAAAAATATGGATTTGTACTTGGGATTAATCAGCTTTCTTTTAGGATCGCTTATTTTTTTCTATGGGCGCCGTATTGCTTCAAATGCATGGGCAGGGCTACTTCTGGCTTTAGGGTTGTACCTTGCCGGGGCGCATAACTCCAGCTTGGCTTATCAGGGAATTTATCAATTTTTAGGCGATAAAACCTACGATTACTGTAATTTTCTTTCAGGCAGTCTGATTGTGTACAGCATTTTAATGAGTCCGCTATTGTCTCGTATGCTGGATCGGCCAGTCTTTGTTTATTTAGGCAAATTATCATTTTCGGTATATCTGTTACATCTGATGTTACTCTATATCGTTTGTTTACCTGTCTTTAATTACTGTGTGCAACATGGTTTTAATTACGACAGTGCATTCATGGTGGCGTCTTTGGTTTTTTTAGTTGCGATACTGATTTGCTCTGATATATACAGTCGCGTGGTAGATCGTTTTGCAATTTTTATCAGTAATAAACTAGCGCAATATTGGGCAGGCGCTTAACGACAAGCCATTCGAATGTGCAAGTTAGTGGCTGTTTTTTTCTTTATGGGTGTGGGTGACGATAATGTCTACTCTTGAAATTGTTGCTGTCTTGATCAGTGTGATTGGCGTGACACTGACTGTTTTACGTAACATGTGGTGCTGGTGGTTCAACTTTATTGCATTTTTGCTTTATGGTTATTTGTTTTATACCTATAAGCTGTATGGTGAAACGATTCTTCAAGCGTTCTTTGTGGTGGTCAATTTTTATGGCTTCTACTATTGGCTTAAAGGTAAGCAGACCGATCACGATATTCGCATCGAACCACTTGCGCCGCAAACAGCATTATTTCAAATGTTGATAGCAGCAGTAGCTGGCTTAAGTTTTGGTCTAATATTAAAACATTTTACCGATGCTGCAGTCCCGATGTTAGACGCTCAGTTGGCTGCATTTAGTTTGCTGGCCACCTACTGGACTAGCCGTAAACATATTGCCACCTGGATGTTGTGGGTGGTGGTTGATATTGTTTATGTGGGGATGTTTATTTATAAAGCGCTGTTTCTTACTGCGGTGCTTTATGCTGCTTTTGTGGGACTCGCTGCTTTTGGTTGGTGGCAATGGGAGCGCGTAAAAAGTAAACAAGATGTGGCCAGATCTGCATGACAATTTTGGATTTAGAAGCATACAAGATGCAGCAATTTGAACACATGGCCGAAAAAATCATTAAAAATCCTGGGTATTATTTGGATTTTGATTCGGTTGCAGATTTTTATAAGGCTGTGTGGCTCAACGATTTCCCGCAGGGGACTACTTTTTCAGCGACAGGCTTAGATGATGGCGCTGAGTGTTTTTATGCTGTCATTGAATATAAGCAGAAAAAGATCAATATCAGCATTGATCACGATCGCTATCATGTAGATTATCTAAAAAAGATTTGATCTAGAAGATAATTGGCAGAGCATTTTATTCATATTTAATGTAATAAAAATATAACTTCTGTGGGTACAAGAAACTAGTAAAAAGCTTGTGAATACGCGGAGTTGCTAAATTTCACTCGAGAAACTACTTCAATCGGTTAAATAATCTGCAAACAAATTTATACCAAATAAATTTGTGATTGATTTCATAAAACTGTGATGTACTGTTAAGATAATAGCGAAACAACAAATAAACATCACACTCAACCATGAGGTATAAATGCCAGTCAAACTTATCGCAGTCGATATGGATGGAACGTTTTTAAATTCAGAGAAGAAATACAACAAAGCGCGCTTTTTAAAGCAATACGCGCAGCTCAAACAACGCGGAATCAAGTTCGTTGCTGCCAGTGGCAACCCGCTCTATACCCTTCAAGCTTACTTTCCCGAAATCGCACATGAAATCGCTTTTGTTGCTGAAAATGGCGTGTATGTGACCGATCAAAATCAAGAAATTCATTATAGTGCATACGCACCTGACACTTTAGAGCGCATGGTGCGTGATTTAGAATCTGAGTACGGCAGTAGCGTGATTTTATGTGCTAAAGCTTGCGCGTATGTTCGCTCGGATGTATCGCAAAAAATACTGGATAAATTAAATATCTACTTCAAAAGTATTCAGCAGGTCGATAGTCTCCTCGATGTTAAGGAGCCAATTGGTAAAGTCACGCTGACCACTGTTGAGCACGATTTTGAGAGCATGGAGCAGTATTTAAACCAGCAAGATTATGTGCAAAATCAGCTGACCAAAGCAGTCTCAAGCGGTTTTGGATTTATTGACTTGATTATCCCAAACAAGCACAAAGCATTTGGTCTATCATTTTTGCAAAAAAAATGGGGCATTGCTGATGATGCTATGCTGACCATTGGCGATAACAACAACGACATCGAGATGGTTCAAAAAGCGGGGTACGGCTTTGCCATGCAAAATGCAATTCCTGCGCTAAAAAAAGTAGCCAAATTTCATGCTCGAAGCAACGAAGAAGAAGGCGTGCTCGATGTTATTGATCTGGTGCTGCAATCGAAAGAGTTTTCTGAAGATCTTTTTTGTGAACCCGAGGCGATGTCTTAATGCAGCCAATTTTGCCAGTAGCGCAGCGGGGAGAAGCGATACTTAAACTCAAAGCAGCAGCAGTTGCAGAGTCTGAGTTTAATTCTTCATGGCTACTGCATTTGGCAGAAGCACTGCAAGCGACGATGCTGGCCAGAAACGGCGTCGGCATTGCTGCACCTCAGGTTTATGTGTCGAAGCGCGTCATTATAGTGGCTTCTCGCCCAAATCCGCGCTATCCCGATGCACCCGAAATGCAGCCCGTGGTCATGATCAACCCTGAGATTTATGCACAATCTGAACACCTTTGTTTAGGTGAAGAGGGCTGCTTAAGCGTACCCGATCAACGTGCACAAGTTGCCCGTGCAGGGCAGATTCAACTTCGTTATTTTACTTTACAAGGCCAGCTTATAGAGGCGACGTATACAGGTTTTATTGCGCGCATCGTTCAGCATGAGATTGATCATCTGGATGGAATTTTATTTGTCGATCGTGTTACGAGCAGTGATTAAATTCTGATCTTCCATCATTTCATAACTTTTGAATTGTTGTGGGGTAATACCCAAATGGCGTTTAAACATGGCACTAAATGCACTCGGGCTACTATAACCCAGCGCTTCGGCAATACTTGACATAGATTGACCATCTGCGATTTTACTCAATGCCAGTGCAATATGCATTTGCTGTATCCAGCCACGATATGATAACCCTGTTTGTTTTTTGAACAGACGCATAAGTGTGCGCGAGCTGGTTCCCATTTCGTCTGCCCAAGTGTTTAAATCTTTCGTATGCTGGGGAGATTGCATCATCAGCTCACATATACGGCTTAAACGTTTATCTTTGGGCCATGGAATTTGAATAGGGAGCGAGTTTGCGGTTTGAATCTCATCAAATATCAAAATTTCCAGTGCATTTAATAAAGCTTCTGCATGAGTTTGGTTGGCTGCAGATTCAGCTTCCAACAGATTTAACCGAATCAATAATTCGTGGAGCAAATCGCTGACTCGGATTAAAAAACATGAATTCCCCATCACTGCCGCAGCTTGTGCATCAATGAGAGCGGTATTGAGTTTAACCTGACTCAAACAAACCATACTGTGTTCTACACGTGCTGGAATCCACACAGCGCATTTGGGCGGTACGATCCACACCTGATCGTTACACAATACCTGAATGGTGCCGTGTGAAGCATACAGTAGCTGCGCACGTAAGTGCATGTGCGGATACGACACTTCTTTATAAGAGCGCTCGGCATATAAGCCAATCACCAGTTTATTAGATTTCATACTTAATGTTTAAGATGTCACTTAGACAACAATTATTGGAAGATAAACGTCTAAATGACAAATTACAATAGTTGTTCTGCTTCTGTTTTTGGAGTTTTTAAGGATGACGTCTTCTGTACAGTTGAAAGACACACCCAATTTAAATACCACATCGATACAACCACAAAAAATGATCATTCACATTGTGGGTGCCGTGGCGATTGCCCATTTGCTGAACGACTTGATTCAAGCTGTTTTACCTGCAATCTATCCAATGCTCAAGGCCAATTTTGCCCTGAGTTTTGCACAAGTTGGGCTGATTTCGTTTGTTTATCAAATTACGGGTTCATTGCTGCAACCTTGGGTTGGACTATACACCGATAAACATCCTAAACCCTACTTACTCCCGATCGGAGCCGGTGTGACCTTAAGTGGTGTATTAATGTTGGCATTTTCACCGAATTTTATGGTGTTACTACTTGCTGCTGCATTGATTGGCGTGGGCTCTGCAACTTTTCATCCTGAAGCATCGCGTGTGGCACGTCTTGCATCGGGTGGCCGATTTGGTACAGCACAATCGACTTTTCAGGTGGGCGGAAATTCAGGAACGGCAATCGGGCCAGTTTTGGCAGCTTTAATTATTGTGCCTTTTGGTCAGCATGCACTGGCATGGTTAGTGGCTTTAAGTATCTTGTCGATTTGTATTTTATCTCGGGTGAGCCGCTGGTCTATCGAGCATGCCAAATCTAAAGTGGCGACCAAAACCAATAGTACTCTTCACAAATTACATGGGCGTCAGCTTTTTATGGCGATTGGTACGGTGTGCGTACTGATGTTTGCCAAGTTTACGTATATTGCCAGTATTAGTAATTATTTTACTTTTTATCTTATTCATAAATTTCAAATCAGTTTACAAACTGCGCAGCTCCATTTGTTTGCTTTTCTGGCTGCTGTAGCAGTGGGAACCTTTGCTGGTGGACCGATTGGAGACAAAATTGGCCGTAATGCTGTCATTTGGGTGTCTTTTGTGGGAATGGCACCTTTTGCATTGATCATGCCTTATGCCGATTTATTCTGGACTACTGTACTTTCAATTCTTGCAGGGCTCATACTCTCATCTGCTTTTGCCGCCATGGTGGTCTATGCACAAGAGGCAGTTCCGGGGCGTGTGGGCATGATTTCAGGTTTAATGTTTGGTTTGATGTTTGGTGTGAGCGGAATTGCAGCCGCAGGGCTGGGGTATTTAGCCGATATAAACGGAATTGAATGGGTATTTAAACTGTGCTCATTTATGCCGCTATTGGGGCTAGCAGCATTTTTCTTGCCTAAAACCAGATAAAACTTGATTCGCTGAGCACCCTTTATTGTTTTGAGCAACAAAGGGTGCCACGATAAAAGCTTAATTTTTCAGACCAAATTTAAAGACGGTTTTGCTTTGAAAGCTTTGATCCGGATCTAGACGCGTCGAAGGAAAATGTGCTTGATTCGGACTATCCGGATAATGCTGTGTTTCGAGTGCAACAGCATCTCCTTGTCGGTACAGGACGCCGTTCGCGCCTGCAATTTGACCTAGCAAGTGATTGGCAGTGTACATCTGAATACTGGGTTCGGTCGTTAAAATTTCTAAAGTCCGTTTAGATTGAGGGTCGAAGACAAATGCTGCACGTTGTAACTTATCTTGACCTGAATTGATGATCCATGTTTGATCATAGCCATAACCAAACGCCAATTGCTGGTTATTTTGTCGAATATCTTTCACAATGGCTTTGGGCTGTCTGAAATCGAAAGGAGTGCCTGCTACACTTTTAATCTCGCCAGTGGGTAAAGAGTTTTTGTCGGTTTGCAAAATGCGATCGGCATTGAGTTGTACGATATGATTCATCACACCATAAGGGCTATTTTGCGCGCCCGACAGATTAAAATAACTGTGATTGGTTAAGTTAATCACGGTCGGTTTATCTGTTTTCGCTTTATATTCAATTGTAAAGGCGTTGTCATCCGACAAACTATAAATAACTTCTACATCAAGTTTCCCCGGAAATCCCTGATCTCCATCTGGACTGGTCAGTTTTAACGAAGCTTTAACTTCTTTGCCTTTAGAAATAAGCGGTTGCACCTGCCATACGCGTTTATCGTAGCCCAAGCCTGCACTATGTAGCGTATTGGGACCATTGTTCTTTTCTAAATGATACGTTTTGCCGTCTAAGGTAAACGAACCATGCCCAATACGGTTGGCATAACGTCCAATTAACGAACCAAAGTGAATGCCTTGTTCAGTATCAACCACTTCATAACCATGTAAGTTATCAAACCCTAATACAATATTGTCTTTTTTGCCTTGAGCATCGGGTGTCATGATGTGAGTAATGACGCCACCAAAGCTGATAAACGATACCGATGTACCTCGATCATTCTGCATGGTATATAATTGGACAGCTTGTCCATCTTTTGTCGTACCATAGGGTTGCTGTGTTAATGTGGCTGCAAAGGTCGTTGAAGCAAACAACAGACTGAACAGATTCAAATAAGCTAATTTTTTAAAAATCACTCGATGTTCCTCTTTTAGATATATTTTTTAAATCAATTTTAGGTGTCAATAATAGCCATGGGTTTTGTAAGATATTCTTATTGGATCAATCCTGTATCAATATAAAAACTGATCAATATATGTTGAAACGCGATTTTAGCATTCAAATTTCTAATAATTTCCTGTCGTTTTGTCATGAATGCCAATAATAACTCTCATCTGAGTCAATTGTTAAATAAATAATTGATAATGGTTATTGTTAATTTTTGTATTATTAATATAATCGGTTCTTATTTCAAGGAAGAATCCTCTTGTTTAAAGTCAGTTTTCAGTATCTTTGTCTCCTATCTGTCGGCATGTATAGCCATACTCATGCTCAAGATCAAATTAATCAATTGCCTGTCATTATGTTGCAGTCACAAAGTGATCAAGCACATGCATATCATGTAAAAACATCTGATTCTGCAACTCGAACCGATACTCCACTCAAGGATACACCCCAGTCGGTCAGTGTCATTAGTGCTGCTATATTAAAAGATTTGGCGCCATCACGACTCACAGAGGCGCTTGATGTGGTCGGCGTAGGGCGTGGCAATAATTTTGGAGGACAAGGACTGACCACCTACACCGTACGCGGTTTTACCAGTGGTGAATATTTTCGTAATGGTTTTCCAATTAATCGCGGCTATCCAAACGCGCCTAACCCATATAACGTAGAGCGAATTGATGTGCTCAGAGGTCCTGCATCCAGTTTGTATGGACGAACTGACCCCGGGGGAACATTTAATATAACGAGTAAAACACCTAATACAGAACACACAACAATTCTAGGTGCGGGTTTAGACAGTGAAGGTTTGTATCAGGCTACACTTGATACGACTGGCGCAATGAATACAGATAAGACGCTGACCTATCGTTTAAATATTGCAGGTGAAAACGGTGAGACGTATCGTGATCATGTAAAATCCAAGCGTTTTAGTATTGCACCAGTACTTCAGTGGACACCATCTGACTATACCAAGCTCATATTTGAAGCCGACATATTACGTAACCGTCATCCGCTAGATCGTGGCTTTACCCGATATCCAAATCAGCAAACCACGTATTTTGATTCCAAAGAATATTGGTGGGAATCTGGCAAGCAGCGTAATTTACTTTACAACAATAATGATATGTTACAACTCAGACTGGAGCATCAACTCAATGATGACTGGACGCTAAATGTAGGCGGACAATATCTAAATGGTGAGTTATATGGCTATGCGGTTGAAGCCAGCGGGCTCAAAGCAAATACCGATGGTCAGGTGATCAAGCGTAACTATAACTGGAGAAGATTAGACTGGATTGATAAAAATATTCAGGCAAATGTACAAGGAAAATTTAATTTATTTAACATGCAGCATACGCTGGTCACTGGCGTTGAGGCTGAACAGTACGACTATAAATCTTATATCATTCGTTCATCGGGCAATAATTTTGATCTTGATATTACAAATCCAATTTATGGCGCATCGTTGCCTGCTTTAGACAGCCCAGCACTTGATGATCGCGAGAAATTACGTAGCCTTGCCTATTTTGCACAAGATCAGATTGATTTGAATGACAGACTCAAAACATTGATTGGTATGAGATACGAGCATTATCAACATGAATATACAAATCATTTAAATCAAAGCCAGTGGTCCAAAGATTTTAATGCACTGGTACCACGTATCGGATTGGTATATTCATTGACAGATCAATGGAATGTATATGGCAATATCAGTCAGTCATTCAAACCGAATACTGGTTCAGACCGTTTCGGACAAGGTTTTGATCCAGAGAAAGGTATGTCTTATGAAATTGGTTCGAAGTTACAATTATTAGATGATCGCTTAGCATTCGATAGTGCTATTTTCTTTGTTAAAAAGAAAAATGTACTGACACCAGATCCAGTGAATATCAATAAATCAGTGGCAGCAGGCGAGGTACAAAGTCAAGGTTTTGAGCTCAATCTGAGTGGTCATATCACACCACAATGGAAAGCGATTGCCAATTATACTTATTCAGATACTGAAGTGGTGAAAGACAATATTTTATTGAAAGGAACGCGTCTGGCGAATATTCCTAAGAATACGCTGAATCTATTGACTGTTTACGACTTTGATTCAGGCATCTTGAATGGTTTGGGGCTTGGAATTAATCAGCGCTTTATTTCAGATCGTAAAGGTCAGACATCGAACACAACTTATAATATGAAAGCATATGCTGTAACAGATTTAATCGCTTACTACAACGTATCAAAAGCACTGCGCTTAAATGCAAGCGTGAAAAATATTTTCGATAAAAAATATGATGATAGTGCCTTTAATGCTTATGTATATCCAGGTCAAACACGTTTGTTGCAGGTCGGATTAAATTATCAGTTTTAACTCAATCCCGCATTTGTCATCAGGCGCAGCATTCAGGCTGCGCTTCTTTTTAATCCATATAGAGCAATCAGTATATCTGCAAAGAACGCTCGTGCTTGATTGTCGCGCTGATTCAAGTTTGAGGTATAATGGAGGATTGAGTAACGCTACGGGCATAATTTATGAAATCTGAAGTTTATCAGGGCAAAATCAAGCAATACGACGCCACTAAAGGCTATGGTTTTATTGGCGGCCTAGAGCAAGATGTCTTTTTTCATATTTCAGACTTTCCACTTGAAGACGGTGAGCCTAAGCGCAATGAACGTGTGAAATTTATGGTGGTTGAAAATAACGGTAAGTTTAAAGCGGTTAAGATTCAGCGTGTGGTCGATCAGTCTGCAAAAGCTAAAAAATCACGTGCAGTGGAAAATAACACGACGATTACGTCGGCTTTACTCTCAAATTTTAAAAATAAATGATTTAAAAAAAATCCCTCTTCAACGAGGGATTTTTTTACTTTAGTTGATCGAATCATCTAGATTTGGTGCTAACCAACGTTTTGCTTCATTCAGTGTCCAGTCTTTACGTTTGGCGTAGTCTTCAAGCTGATCTTGAGAAATCTTACCGACATTAAAGTATTCAGATTGCGGCAAGCTATAATAAAAGCCGCTGACACTTGAAGGTGGCCACATGGCAAAACTGCTGGTCAAATAGGTTCCAATCTTATCTGTTGAACCTAACCAGTCAAACAACACTGCTTTTTCTGAATGCTCTGGGCATGCAGGGTAACCGGGTGCAGGTCGAATTCCGACATACTTTTCCTTAATTAAGGCATCGTTGTCGAGATTTTCATCTGGCTGATAGCCCCAATATTCTTTACGAATCCGTTCGTGCAAATGTTCGGCAAAGGCTTCGGCAAAACGATCTCCCAAGGACTGAACCAGAATTGCAGAATAGTCATCTCCTTTAGCTTTATATTCATTTGCGAGTTCTTCTGCACCAAAAATCGAGACGGTAAATCCACCTAGGTAATCGGTATGTTGCTCGGCTGGGCTAATAAAATCTGCAAGTGACAAGTTTGGTTTACCTGTTACTTTATCGGACTGCTGACGCAAATGCTCAAAGCGATGTGTGGCGTTACCTTGCATATTGTAAACAGAAACCGTGTCATCTCCCGTTCGTTTGGCAGGGTATAACGCAAATACAGCTCGGGCATCAAAGCGCTTATTTTCAATAATATCTTCAAGCATCGCCTGAGCTTGATTATATAAATCAGTCGCGGCTTCTCCCACCACATCATCAGTTAGAATTTTTGGAAATTTTCCGGTCAAACTCCACGAGATAAAAAACGGAGTCCAATCGAAATATGGCACCAGTTTTTCAAGCGGATACTGGGTAATGACCTTTTCGCCAAGCAGATTTGGTTTAGGTGGTACGTAGGCATTCCAGTCAATGTTAAAGCCATTTTTTACTGCTTCTAAATAGCTAAGCTTGGCGGCTTTTGGCTGCTTATTGGCGAGACGCTCACGAATTTTGGCGTATTCGGCACGTTGTTCTTCAATAAATGTACCACGCATTTCTTTGGAAAGCAGTGTGGTGGCGACACCCACAGCACGTGAGGCGTCTGCGACATAAATCACGGCATCATTTTGATACTGTGGTTCAATTTTGACTGCGGTATGCGCTTTTGAGGTGGTTGCTCCACCGATAAGAAGGGGAATGCTAAAGCCTTTACGCTGCATTTCTTTGGCTACAAACACCATCTCGTCTAGGCTCGGCGTAATCAGTCCAGATAGGCCAATAATGTCACACTTTTCATCGATCGCAGTTTGCAAAATTTTCTCGGCGGGCACCATCACGCCCAAATCGACAATATCGTAACCATTACACCCCAACACCACGCCCACAATATTCTTGCCAATATCATGAACATCACCTTTTACCGTGGCCATGAGTACTTTGCCTTTGGTTTGTCCCTCTGCTTTTTCCGCTTCAATGTACGGATTCAGCCATGCCACCGCCTGCTTCATTACACGGGCCGATTTAACCACCTGCGGCAAAAACATTTTTCCAGAACCAAACAGATCACCCACCACGTTCATACCATCCATCAGCGGGCCTTCAATGACATCCAGCGGGCGTTTAGACTTCAGGCGTGCTTCTTCGGTATCTTGATCAATAAAGGTAGTAATGCCTTTGACCAAGGCATATTCCAGACGTTTTTCGACTGGTTGATTTCGCCATTCCAAATTTTCGGCTTCTTTGACCTTGCCGCCTTGGCTACGAAATTTCTCAGCCACTTCAAGCAATTTTTCGGTAGCATTTTGACCAGATTCACCCTGGTTTTGATTCAGGATCACATCTTCAACAGCATCTTTTAATTCTTTTGGAATATCGTCATAAATGGCCATTTGGCCCGCATTGACAATCCCCATGGTCATGCCTTGCTTGATGGCATGATATAAAAATACTGAATGAATGGCTTCACGGACGGGTTCATTGCCACGAAAAGAGAAGGAGACGTTAGATACGCCGCCAGAAATCATGGCATGAGGTAAATTCTGTTTGATCCAGCCAGTTGCTTCAATAAAGTCAACCGCATAATTATTGTGTTCTTCAATACCGGTTGCGACCGCAAACACGTTTGGATCAAAAATGATATCTTCAGCTGGATAGCCGACTTCATTCACCAAAATATCATAGGAGCGTTTACAGATTTCGCGCTTACGTTCAGCGGTATCGGCCTGACCGACTTCGTCAAACGCCATCACAATGACAGCCGCGCCATATTGACGGCACAGACGCGCTTTTTCGACAAACTCATCATAGCCTTCTTTAAGCGAAATGGAGTTGACGACAGGCTTACCCTGAACACATTTTAAGCCCGCTTCAATAATTTCCCACTTCGATGAGTCAATCATGATGGGCACACGAGAGATTTCAGGCTCAGAGGCCACCAGATTCAAAAAATGCACCATGGCATTTTGAGAGTCGAGCATGCCTTCGTCCATATTGATGTCGATGATTTGAGCGCCTGCTTCAACTTGTTGCTGTGCAACTTCCAATGCCTCGGCAAATTGTTCTTCACGGATTAAACGCAAAAACTTTTTCGAACCCGTGACATTGGTACGTTCACCGACATTCACAAACAATGAATCGTCATAGATATTAAATGGCTCTAAACCACTTAAACGACAAGCAGGAACTGTTTCAGGCACTGAACGTGGCTGAATATCTTTTACCGCGTTGTAGATTGCACGGATGTGATCTGGCGTTGTACCACAGCAACCACCGGTAATATTAATCAAACCGCTTTCGGCAAACTCTTTTAAGAAAGCCGCCGTTTGTTCCGGTGTTTCATCGTATTCACCAAATGCATTCGGCAATCCGGCATTTGGGTGCGCTGAAACAAAAGTATCGGCGACATCGGAAATGGTTTTAACATGCGGACGCATGGCATCTGCACCGAGTGCACAGTTAAAGCCAATCGAAAGTAAATCGCCGTGGCGTACAGAGTTCCAAAATGCCTCAGCCGTCTGACCAGTGAGAGTACGCCCTGATGCATCGGTAATGGTGCCCGAGATCATGAGGGGCAGTTCACGACCGATCTGCTTAAAGACTTCCTTAACCGCAAAAATTGCCGCTTTACAGTTTAAGGTATCGAAAACGGTCTCGATGAGAATGATATCCGAGCCACCTTCAATCAAGGCATGTGTGGCTTCAATATAGTTGTTTTTAAGTTCATCGAAGGTGACGTTACGAAATGCAGGATTATTGACATCGGGAGAAATGGAACAGGTACGTGATGTCGGGCCCAATACCCCTGCAACAAAGCGCGGTTTATCTGGGGTACTGTATTTCTCACACGCGGCTTTTGCCAAACGTGCTGCTTCGCGGTTAATCTCGGGAACCAATTCTTCCATATGGTAATCCGACATCGACACACGGGTACCATTAAAGCTATTGGTTTCGATAATATCGGCACCCGCTTCAAGATACGCTTCATGAATACCTTGTATAATTTGAGGCTGGGTTAACACCAGCAGATCGTTATTGCCCTTGAGGTCATGTGCCCAGTCTGCAAAACGCTCACCACGATAATCTGCTTCTTCAAGCTTATGGCGCTGAATCATGGTACCCATCGCACCATCAATAATGAGAATGCGCTTGGCAAGCAGCTCTTTGAGGGTGGCTAGCGTCGACATGGAGAACCCCTAACGATTTAAAAATGCGCATTATTGTAACAGAAGCCATGGTATTTGATGTCATTTTCATCAAGAACTGATGCGATCAAAAAAATGCGATGAGTCATTTTTTACTTTAAGCGCTGAAAATTTCATCAAAGTGAAATAATTAACTTTCAAAATGCTTAAACAGGCAGCAGCTTAGCGTTTCATTTAAGTTAAGTGTCATTTTTTTCGGCAATTATGACAAATTAAATTATAAGCCTGTCATAAACTTATTAAAACTATTAAGTTTTTGAAATGTAAAAACATAATTTTATTTTGCGTTAAAAAAATAGCGCAATTTAGGCGAAAAATGAAGTTAATTGAGCAAAAATTGACTTCATTAGGGCGTCGTTTGTCATATAATTGTCATAATTTAATTTAAGAATAAGGGGATTTTATTGATCCCCTTGAACCGTCTGCATGAATTCAAATCTTCCCCCTGTTTCGGATTCAAAGCCTGTGGAACCTTCACATGCGAAATCGACGAATGTACACGTACCGACACCGAAGTTCTTTATGCCGGTGTTTCTTACGGTCATCGTTGCGACTCTGATTTATATTGGATTTCAGGTCAATGCTGATTTAGCGCATGTTCCACCTTTAAATTTGTATTCTATTATTCTCCTTTCAACGGCATTGTTTATTGCCTTGGGATTTGAATTTGTAAATGGTTTCCATGACACAGCCAATGCTGTGGCGACGGTCATTTACACCAACGCCTTACCTGCACCTGTTGCAGTGATGTGGGCGGGCTTTTGTAACTTTCTCGGCGTGATGGTGGCCAGCGGTGCAGTTGCCTACGGTATTATTGCGTTACTTCCTGTTGAACTGATTATGAATGTCAGCAGTGGTGCCGGATTTGCCATGGTGTTCGCGCTCCTAATCGCAGCGATTATCTGGAACTTAGGCACTTGGTTTTTGGGTATCCCAGCATCAAGTTCGCATACCTTGATTGGTTCGATTTTAGGTGTGGGCATCATGAACCACATTTTAAATGCATCGACGGGTACCAGCGGTATCGATATGGATCAGGTGATCAAGGTCGGTAAAGCGTTACTCTTTTCTCCTTTAATCGGTTTTGCATTTGCTGCGATCTTATTTTTGCTGGTGAAAAAAGTATTCCGCCGTCAGCTTGAGTTGTTCCAGCCACCAGAAGGCAACAAGCCACCACCACCATTGATTCGTGCAATTTTGATCTTTACCTGTACAGGTGTAAGTTTTGCACACGGATCAAACGATGGTCAGAAAGGTATGGGCTTAATCATGCTGATCCTGATTGGCTTGGTTCCTTTGGCGTACTCGCTCAATAAGAACTTAGATGCACAGTATCTTAAATCGTTTGAGCAACTTTCAGGTGAAACGGCAATTGTCTTGCATGCCAACCAAAATGAAATGCAAGATGAAAAGGCGCGTGTTGTACTGACCAAGTTTATCCAGACCAAAGAGCAAACCCCTGAAGTTTTACCGGCATTGGCCAGCATTACAGATCACTTGGGTGAGCGCGTAGGACAGTATGGCGACTTAAAAGATATTCCAGAGCAGGCAGTCAGCGAAATTCGTAATGATATGTACTTGAGCACCACAACGTTTAAACGTTTGGAAAAAGCTGAAGCACTTCCTGCAATGACCCCTCAGCAACAAGATACCTTAAAAGAATATCGTAGCAACCTTGATGGATTTTTACAGTATATTCCTAACTGGGTGAAGGTTGCGGTTGCCTTGGCACTTGGCCTAGGTACGATGGTAGGCTGGAAGCGTATTGTCGTAACTGTGGGTGAGCGTATTGGTAAAAACCACATGACCTATGGTCAAGGCATGTCTGCTGAACTCGTTGCCATGAGCACCATTGCAGCAGCAGATGGTCTAGGTATGCCAGTTTCGACCACACACGTCTTGAACAGTGCAGTTGCAGGGACCATGGTGGCGAACAAATCTGGTTTGAACTTTGCAACAGTAAAAACCATTATTTCGGCATGGATCTTTACCTTGCCAGCAACCATCTGTTTATCCGGTGGTTTATACTGGGTGTTCTTACAGTTTGTTGGTTAAACTGTTATTCTAGAAAAGGTCACATGGGTGGCCTTTTTTTATGTCGCAATATTTCTATTTTCCGCTCAAACACGTATAAGTTTAAAGCAGATAATCAATAAGCTTTACAGGGTTTTGCCGTCATGATGTCATCTCTTGCATCTGCGCTACAACATGATCAGTTAATCAATGCATTAAAACACTATCAAGAAATCTTTTGGTATCCACCTGAAATCAAGGATTGTGAGCACGGTCTAAATGGGGTTGGTCTTCGCCGTGCCGATATTGAAGATGCCGAACAGCGTCTAACACGCTTCGCACCTTATTTGGCTAAAGTGTTTACTGAGCTCGAAGCTTCACATGGACGGATTGAATCTGAGATGGTGTCTATCCCTAACATGCAAAAACATGCCTGTGCTACGCTCAATTTACCTACCAAAGGGCAATGGTGGTTAAAAAAAGACAGTCACTTACCCATTTCAGGTTCGATTAAAGCACGAGGTGGGATATATGAGGTATTGGCACATGCTGAAAAGTTAGCGCTTGAAGCAGGATTACTTCAGCCAGATGATGACTATGCAATCTTTGATTCAGCACCTTTGCGTCAATTTTTTGCGCAGCATCAAATTGCTGTAGGATCTACAGGAAATTTAGGTTTATCGATAGGCATCATGAGTGCCAAACTTGGCTTTCGTGTGAGCGTACATATGTCAGCCGATGCTCGGCAGTGGAAAAAAGACAAATTACGTTCGCTGGGTGTCAATGTGGTGGAATATGCCAGTGACTACGGCGTGGCGGTCGAACAAGGCCGAAAAGCCGCCGAAAACGATCCTTTATGTTTTTTTATAGATGATGAAAATTCGAAAACCCTGTTTCTGGGCTACGCTGTTGCAGGCTTGCGTTTAAAACAGCAACTCAACGATCATCAAATCAAGGTCGATGCGGCGCATCCATTATTTGTTTATTTGCCTTGCGGCGTAGGCGGTGGCCCAGGAGGCGTCAGTTTTGGTTTAAAGCATGCTTTTGGTGAGCATGTGCATTGTATTTTTGCAGAACCGACGCATTCTCCGTGTATGCTTTTGGGTGTTTATACCGGATTACATGACCAGATTTCAGTACAAGATATTGGCCTAGATAATCATACTGCTGCAGACGGACTGGCGGTAGGGCGCGCCTCTGGCTTTGTCGGTCGCGCCATGCAAGATCTGATCGATGCCTATGTGACGGTCTCGGATGCACAATTATTCCAGTTTATTCAATTGCTCAATCAAACTGAGAATATTCAGCTTGAGCCTTCAGCGATAGCAGGCTTACTCGGAATTGGGCATGTACTGCAAAATCAGGATTATCAGCGAGTACAACAGTTAAGTGACTCGCAGTTGAAAAATGCCACGCATCTCATCTGGGCCACTGGCGGTGGCATGGTCCCTCCCGATGAAATGACCAAGTACCTGAGTATGCATAGCTAAAAAAAAGCCTGTCAGTTTGACAGGCTTTTTTTTATTTTTTGAGCCAGTGCAGAGGCAGTTTATCCGAGGCAAAGCCATAAAGCGCCGCAAAAGGTAGCGCAGTACGTGCCAGATATGCAACACGCCACAAACCCCCATGATTAGCGCCTTCCATCATCAGCTCAAGTGGATGATCAATGCAAGTGTGCGGATTCGCTGCACATTCATCATTGCGTAAATCGTGTACCCAAAGCGCAGCCATAATGGCATTGGTGGTTTCAGGTGCAAAGGCTTCAACATCAAACAATGAAGCACCATTAAACGCAGCTTTGAGGATTGGATTTTTGGTGACAGAGTGTGTGGTAGTTGAGGGTGCAATATTGATGCTCACGCGTTGACCATTTTGGTGAGCCAAAATAGCACGCCACTGTTGAATACGTTTTGCCAGCGCATAATTTGGGCCTTGCTCGAGCACTAGACAGTCTGCCACACCGTAGTGTTTATCATTATCTGAGCGAATCAGTGCTTGTTCACTCGATTGAAAAAAGTGTTTCAAGGTCAGCGTCTTAATACCTGCCGTCAAGACTTTTTGTAAGTTTGAGCGTTGCTCTGCTTTTTGATGTGCTGCTTCGACCACTTCTTTAGGAACAGCATAGATGTCGGTTGGCGTACACATAAACATAAGTGAGCTATCTGGTTTGTGTTCACTCACTAGGCTCATGATCGTGTCCATGGCCATAGACACCCGCACATGTTTTTCGCCGTCTAGATAGGCAATCGCAGCCAAATCGAGTGAAGATTTAAATTGATTTAACCACAGGACCACTTCGGGTAACTGGGTAAGTAGATTTGCGCCAAGTTTATGTTTTAAATCAGCAGAGGATACGCCAGCATCCAGATTTTCTACACAAGGTGCTATCAGCTTGGCATTGCCTTTACGCACGGTATTCAGAATTTTTTCCCATACTTTTGGATTGGGCAGATCGACGGCCACGATATTGGCTCGCCATTTTGACAACCAAGTGAGCGGACCCGCTTCTGAGGCTGCGCCAAACAGCACCATGGTACGGTCAGATAAATCAAACCATTCAGGGTGGCTGCTGGCCAGTCTTAACGCTTTTGCATGGCTTGGTTCAATAATGCCGCGCGTTTCCCAGTCTTGAATCTGAGTAAGTAAAGCTTGTCCCGTCAGCTTTTTATCGCCATAAGGCACGTACCATTCAGGATCATCCTGACTTTCACCTTTGATGGTCACGCTATGGAGTGGAGACACGTTTGCCACATTCATGACATCTTTGAGCAGGTATTTAATGCCATCGCGGTAAAATACAAAGCTGTGGTGCGCTTTGTGCAAACCTTGCTGGGCAATGGTCACGCTCTGATGTCGGGTACGAATGCCATGCTCGACCAACGCTCGAAAATACACCGGATACTGCTTGCGCCATTGTTTTTCGTTGAGCGCCTGCTGAGAGAGCTTGTTATCGACAATCGATAATGCTTCTGAAATGATCGCTTTGCCTGTATGAGATGTACTCGGCTTTTGCGTGGTTTCGAGCAGGGGAAATTGTAATCCGTCTAGTGAATTGGACATGCAGAAAGTCTCACGATGTATTTTTAATCAATAGCATTTTGCCATTATCTACCGTATATACCTGCAAAGAGTGGCAATAACTACCAAATTTGAAATGAATCGTTAAATTTAATTTTGATCATGTGAAGTCAGTTGGACTTTATGCGTGCTTTGTAAAACGCTTGGCTTTATTACGTTATCGCCTCATAGTGAGGCGATAATGCGTTAAACCCCTTCATCAGTACATTGCGTTTAGAAAGGCAGTTGGGTGAGTTTGTTTAAAAAGTGCTGAATCAGACGTGGTTCTAATATAATCGTCATGACCACACCATAGGCTGCTCCCCAAAGGTGTGCACTGTGATTGATGTTGGTATTGCCACGTTTGCCAGACCAAATGCTATATGCGACATACAATATGGCAAAGATAATCGCTGGAACCGGGATGAAAAAAACAAAAATCAGTTTCCACGGTTCAAACAAAATATAGGCAAACAATACCGCTGAGACAGCCCCTGATGCACCTAAACTGGCCCAATGCGTATCGTTTTTATGTTTGAGATAGCTGGGCAAAATAGCAACAATTAATCCGCCCAAATAAAACAACACAAAGCCTAAATCAAAGAAATACTGTCTATAGAAGCTTTCGATAATGCTGCCAAAAAAGAACAGCGTAATCATATTAAAAAGCAGATGCGTGCCATCGGCATGCACAAAACCATGGGTGATGAAACGATCAATCTGACCGCGTTGCATAGCGGGTGGCCAAAAAATCAGACGATTCATGACATTTTGGTTGGAAAAAGCCAACAGTGAAACGATCACGGTAATGATGATCAGGGTAATCGTATGATTAAACGGTAAATGCAGCATAAGATGAGAAAAAAGTTTTATTTGATGTCCATCATGCCATTTTTTGAGCATGAATAAATACCAAAAGTAAAACAAATCCGACAAATTTGGTTGATTTTTTTTAAATCCCCCGCATCTTCAGTTAAGATAAGCACTTCAGCTTGAGGATGATTGATATGTCGACTGAGAACACCAACACTGCCGTTGCAGATGAAATTCCAAATCTTTTAATTACACCGACTGCACAAGAGTATTTAAAGGATTTATTGGAAAAGCAAAACACTCCGGGTATTGGCGTTCGTATCTTTGTTGAAAACCCGGGTACGCCACGTGCAGAATGCTGTATGGCCTATAGTGCACCGGATGAAGTGGTTGCCACCGATTACAAACAAGAATATCCAGATTTTCCAGCATATGTAGACGGACCATCTATTCCGTACCTGCTTGATGCTGTGATTGATTACAACAAAGATCGTTTTGGTGGCCAGTTAACATTCCGTGCGCCAAATTCTAAAGTGCCACGTGTTGGACCAGATGCATCGATTGAAGAACGTATTACCTATGTACTCCAGTCTGAGATCAATCCGGGCTTAGCAGGTCATGGTGGTAACTGTGCACTCGTCGAAGTACAAGACGATGCAGAGCACGGCTTAACAGCTGTACTTAAATTTGGTGGTGGCTGCCAAGGTTGTTCTGCAATTGATGTAACTTTGAAACAAGGTGTCGAGACGACTTTACGCCAGCATATTCCTGAGCTTCAGCGCGTTGTGGATCAAACCGACCACACCCAAGCAGAAGGCGCTTACTTCAAATAACTTTTGATAAATTCGCTGTAATGAAAACCCCTGAGTTTCGGCTCAGGGGTTTTTTAGTTTTTAATATTGAGAATTATTATCAATATTGTTTGTAATTTTATTTCTTTTTGCTAGAATTGTCACGCAATTTAAGCTTGATTTAATATTTGTAACAAAGGGGATGTCAATGTGTAAGCCGTTATTTCGTACAGTTTTATCCGCAGCCATACTCAGTAGTATGTTCTCAGTGGCTTATGCAGAAGATACGCAGCAAGATGATCAATCTAACCCAGATGCAACCAAACTTGAGAAAATCGTTTTAACGGCAGAAGAGCAGATCAAGCAATCATTGGGTGTGTCTGTGATTACCGCAGACGATTTGGAACGTATGCCGGTGGTCAATGATGTATCAGAATATATTCGTAAAATGCCCGGGGTAAACCTGACTGGAAATAGTTCAACGGGTCAGCGTGGCAATAACCGTCAGATCGATATTCGAGGAATGGGGCCTGAAAATACCTTGATATTAATTGATGGTAAACCAGTCACTTCACGTAATTCAGTGCGTTATGGATGGCGTGGCGAGCGCGATACACGCGGTGATTCAAACTGGGTACCTGCCGATGCAATTGAATCGATTGAAGTAATTCGAGGGCCAGCCGCAGCACGCTATGGCAATGGCGCGATGGGAGGCGTGGTCAATATTAAAACCAAAAAAATCACCAATGAAACGCATGGTTCTGTCGAACTGTTCAGCAATCAGCCCGAAAACAGTAAAGAAGGTGCAACCAATCGTGTGAGTGTTAATTTAAGCGGCCCGATTATCCAAGATGTGCTGTCTTATCGTATTTATGGGAACTTCAATAAAACGGATAATGATGCAGCGGATATTAATCCACTTACCTCAAGTGGTACGCGAGCTGCTGGTCGTGAAGGGTTAGAAAATAAAGATCTGAGCGCTCGATTTGCATGGCAGGCAACCGATCGTCAAACGCTGTTATTGGATTTGGCTTCGAGTCGTCAAGGCAACTTATTTGCAGGTGATTCACAAAATAGTAATGTGGATCCGATCGCAAATGAAATTCTCTCGCAACTGATTGGTAAAGAAACCAATACCATGTGGAAAGACAGCTATGCCATGACCCATGAAGGCAAGTGGGACTGGGGCGATAGCCGTATTATTGCGCAGTTTGATCGAACCAAAAATAAGCGCTTTGTGGAAGGGACTGCGGGTGCATCAGAGGGTCGAATCAACAGTTTGGATAATCGTACCACGTCGACATTAGATACACTGCGCTTAAATGGTGAGGTGAATATTCCACTCGACTTCTATGTGCCTCAAAATTTAACTGTGGGTACAGAATGGGTTGAAGATCGATTTAAAGACCCAGGAAATACCACTCAAGGAACGGGTGAGTATGCGAATTCATTGACTACTGGCGATCGCAGTAAAATGAATTCACATATTGCATCGGCATATGTAGAAGATAACCTTAAAATGACCGACAGTACCGACTTTGTTTTGGGCTTGCGCTTTGATGATCACAATAAATCTGGCTCGAACTGGAGCCCAAGCTTAAATATCACACAGCGTTTAGGCGATTACTTCACGCTCAAAGGCGGTATTGCCCGTGCCTATAAAGCACCAAACTTGTATCAAAATGCAGAAGGTTACTTGCTTGGAACTAGAGGGAATGGCTGTCCGATTGGATTAACGCAATGTGTCCTTCAAGGTAATGACGATTTAAAACCTGAAACATCCGTCAATAAAGAGATTGGCATTCAATTCCAAAAAGATAACGTCAATGCCAGCTTGGCTTGGTTCCGTAACGACTATAAAGATAAAATTTCTTCAGGAACCGAAGTGTCACAGCAGGTTGTCATTGGAGCTACCACGTACAATGTTTTGCAGTGGACCAATATTCCTAAAGCATTGGTTCAAGGGCTTGAAGGCAGTGTGACGCTAGATTGGGGAGATATCAGTTGGACCAATAATTTTACCTACATGATGGATTCGGTGAACAAAGAAACTGGCAATCCGCTGTCGGTGATTCCAAATTACACCATCAACTCGATTTTTAATTATAAGATCACCGATAAAGCCGATGTTAACTTTGTCTATACGCTATATGGTCGTCAGAAACCCCGTCAATATGTTGAAACCAATATTGATAATACAGCTGGTTTAGTGACCGAAAGTATCAAAAGTTATGGCATCGCCGGAATTAACATGGGCTATAAATTTACTGATCAGTTCAGTGGCCGTGTGGGGATCAGTAATGTGTTTGACGAAGAAAAACTTCGCGATCTTTCAGTGAGTCAAAGTTATAACGAGCCAGGACGAGCGTACTACGCCAGCTTGAAATATCAATTTTAATAAAAAAAGCCGCATTAGCGGCTTTTTTTTATAGCTTTAACAGTTGTTGTGTTTCAGCTGCGTAGTAAAACTTTTCTAAGTAATGTCGTGCTCGTGTCGCCAAGTATTGTGTTTCGAGCATTTGACTCAAAATAGGTTTTAAGAGCGCACTTAACTCATGTTCAATCAGCGGTTCATGGATGTTCAGATCTTGAAGCAATTGATCAAAGGTGCGTTCCTGATTGCGTGCATACCACGCGTAAATACCATCATGCACTTGCTGTTTTAAGTAATCGGTCTGCCGAAGATGTTGCCAGATTTCATGCCCCATCGACACGGTGTTGGGTAAATCTTCAACTTCAATATAGTGGCGTAAAACACTCAGCGGTTGGAGTTTGATCTTGTGCCATAAATTGGCCTGAAAATGATAGAGCTTATTATCGCTAAAATGCTGATTGAGCACACTTTCACTGAGCTGGCTCAGCTTGGCAATATTCTTGTGTAAGTAATTTGAGACAGTTGCATCTAGATTTGAATCGGTGACCGATTCAAGTACCGATTTGCCCATTTTCATGAACCGTCCTACACCCGGCACTTTTTTGGCCATGAGTGAATTGTCCATGTAATCTTGTATCGCATGTTGAATCAACTGGCTCACCATAGCTGAAAACGCGGGATTGTTGGTGACCCGTTTGATTAATGCCTTGCGGTGGTCACTTTTACTGGCGATGTATTGTGCGATACGATCGATGGTGAGCACTGGAATCACATCTTGAATCAGCGTTTGATCATTGAGCGGGTGAATCAGAGCAAAACGAATATGCTCTGCAATTTGATCAATCAAAAACGCCGTTGCAGGGGTATTTAAAATTTGTTTTTCAATCAACTGCTGAATCTGTTCAAATGACCAGATGTGCTGAAGCTGCTGTTGTTTGAACCAATGATAGAAGCTTGAAAACTCTGCTTGAATGGTCTCGGGTGCAGAAAACTCGTGTTGTAAAAATGCCAGATGTGCGTCGATCAATTGTTCAATCACTGGGTGTTTTTGCATGTTCAGCTTAATTTGAAAAGAATACCTTCATACTAAAAGATATCCGCACAATTTGAAATGACCCTTTTTATGGGATATGGCAAATGATTTACCTATTTCAAATACACAGATTAAAATATCAACCATATAAAAAGTAATTTAAATTCATTTGTTTAGAGCTATATAGATTGCAAAATAACAATATATAAATTTGTTGTAAGAGTTGAGATTTTGTCAGTGACTTTCTATAAGGAGCTGATTAAACTTATCTAAATTTTTAGTTGGATGGTAGAACAAAATGTTAACCGCACAAGAAGCATTGGATCGTCTAAAAGCTGGAAATCAGAGATTTATGAAAGGTGAAACCACCAATCATACTCTCGTGAGCCATCAAGAGCGTGCAGAAATGGCAGAAGGCCAAAACCCTTTTGCGATTATTTTAGGCTGTTCAGATTCACGTGTACCGGCTGAAATGGTTTTCGACCAAGGCTTAGGCGATTTGTTCGTGATTCGTGTGGCAGGTAACGTTGTTGCACCATCGCAAGTAGGTAGTGTTGAATTTGCTGCTGAACGATATGATTGTGCAGTGGTTGTGGTACTCGGTCATAGTCATTGCGGTGCGATACAAGCTACTGTAGATACTTTGCTCAATCCAGAAAATCCACCTTCTGACAACCTGATGTCGATTGTGAATCGTGTACGTCCATCAGTTGAAATTTTGCTGCAAACTGATTTAAAACACGATCACAATAAACTTTGTATGCATGCCATTCGTTCAAATGTATTTGCATCAGTCAATCAATTAAGACACGGTTCTGCCGTACTCGAAAACTTGATTGCCAAGGGCAAAATGATTGTCGTGGGTGCAGAATACTCACTTGAGACAGGTGAAGTTAATTTTTTTGATTTCTAAGTCCTGATACGTCGGCAGACGATTGGGCAAAAGGCGTCTTATAAGGCGCCTTTTACGTATGGATATGCCGTTTTGAGTAAAATAGACTGCGCTTTGGCATTTGGATGAATCTGATCTTTTTGCATTAACGTTTTATTGCCTGCAACCCCTTCAAGAAAAAATGGCAAAAGTTTGACCTTATACTTTTGACTGACCACTTTATAATTATTTTCAAATGCCTGACTGTATGCAGTGCCGTAATTCGGTGGAATTTTCATTCCAAATAAAACAACTTTGGCTTGAGCAGCTTGACCTTGCTGAACCAGTTTTTCAAGATTCGCACGAATCAACTGAGGGGGTTGGCCGCGAAGTGCATCGTTGCCACCAAGCTCAACAATCATAACTTGCGGTTTGTAGGTTTGCAGCAATTTGGGTAGTCGTGCGAGTGCGCCGCTGGTGGTTTCTCCACTCACACTGGCGTTAATGACTTTATGCTGTTTAGGATCATCCTGATCGAGACGCTTTTGTAAAAGTGCAACCCAGCCCTGTTCAGGATTGATGCCATAACCTGCACTCAAACTATCACCGACCACTAAAATCGTTTTAGCTGAAACCGCAAATGGCATGATGCTAAATGAACCAATAATTAACCATTTTGTCCATTTTCCGTTTAAAAACATGTTATACAGTTGCATAGTAAGTCGTCGATGCTTTCACCAGAGGGGATACTGACCATCATGCCACAACCAATAATTTCTGCCCATCACCTGACACAATCTGTGCAATTTAATAACAATCAGTTAACGATTTTAGATCAGATCAATTTGGAAATTTTTGCTGGGGAACAGGTAGCAATTACAGGTCGTTCTGGCTCTGGAAAATCTACTTTATTGGGAGTGCTGGCAACCCTAGATAGACCTTCTTCGGGTGAGCTATGGGTGTGTGGTGAGGCAGTACATGGGATGTCGGAAGAGCAGCGTGCGACTTTAAGATTAGAGCATATTGGCTTTGTTTTTCAGTCTTTTCAGCTTCTGCCGCATTTGAGCGCACTTGAAAATGTGATGCTACCGCTACGCTTACAGGCATCATTTCACTTCAAAGATGCCGAGATGAAAGCACGAGAATGGCTTGCACGCGTGGGGCTTGAGCGTCAAGTTGAGCAAACACCTAAAGTTCTTTCTGGCGGGGAACAGCAGCGCGTTGCCATTGCACGTGCACTCATCGCCGAGCCAAAACTGGTATTTGCCGATGAACCTACAGGCAATCTAGATGGCCAAACCGCAAAAGAGATTGAACGTTTATTGTTTAAACTGAATCAGGAGCTCGGGACTACATTGGTGTTGGTGACGCACGATCAAAAACTGGCCAGTCAATGTCAGCGGCATTTTAATCTGGTCGATGGACGTATCAATGAAGAACTGGCAAAGGTGGAGCATGTATGAGTTCACTTTTAAAACCGTTATTGTTGCAAAGTTTACGAACGGGCGGGCTTTATTTATTGATCATTGCCTTATCGTTGGCGATCAGCGCAACCACTGCTTTAAAATTTAGTAACAATCAGGTCAAACAAGCCGTCAATCTACAAGCTGCGCAAATGCTGGCGGCCGATCTGGTGCTTTCCGATCAAGACCCTTTATCAAACCAGTGGTCACAGCGTGCGACACAAGATGGACTCAAACAATCGCGTGTCACGCTGTTTAGTTCAATGGCACGCACCGAGCAAAACTTTGTGATGGTCAATGTAAAAGCAATTGATTCGGCCTTTCCATTACGAGGTGAACTGCGTATTCAGCCGGCACAAAAAACGCCAGCAATAGGGGAGATCTGGCTGAGCACACGGGCTATGGAATTGCTGAAAGTGAAGCTGAACGACACGGTTTATATTGCCGATGGTCAATTCCGTGTGGCAGGTGTCATTGCGCATGATTCCAATCAGGAGCTGGGTTTTTCTGGTTTTTCTCCGACTGTGATCATCAATCAGAATGATGTCGCGAAAACCAATGCCATTCAGGTGGGTAGTCGGATCGAATACCGGTTGCTCCTTGCAGGCCGCCCAGATCAGACCAAACGCTTTGCAGATGAATTTAAGTATCTGCAACAAACGGACAGCAGCAGTGCACAGCAAGCAGATTCTGAAAGTGCAACCACCTTGCGCCTACGTGATGCCACGCAAGGTAATACTCGTTTGGTCAAACCGATTGAAAATCTAGACACCTTTTTGCAACTGGCAAATATTTTAACCATTCTACTCTGCGGGATTGCCATTGCCCTGACCAGTCAGCGCTATGTACAGCAAAACCAAGACCACATCGCGTTGATTCGATGCTTGGGTGCCAGCAAGGCACAGGTTTTATGGGCTTATATGGGGCTGCTCGCGATTGTAAGCTTCATTTCAATTGTACTGGGCAGTGCAATAGGTGTCGGTTTAGGCTTTGGACTACTGCAACTCATGCTGCAGTTAATGCCGCAGTTACAACTGAATTTTTCAGTCTGGGATATCTGGATTGGCCCACTACCAACGGCCATCTTTACCAGCGTGGTGGTTTTGTTCGGATTTATCTTACCGAGTGTGTGGGAGCTGTTAAATACGCCGCCAATTCGGGTGATTCGTCAGGAAGTTCGGTCTAAACGCTCACTGGCGCTAATGTTTCTTGCCGGTATCATTAGTCTAATTGTGTTCAGTCTGGTATTGAGTGATAACCTTCAACTGAGCGCACTTATGCTCGCTGCAATTTTACTCTTAAGTTTGTTGCTGTATGGGGTGGTCTGGAGTGTACTTAAGTTCATCAAAGGCCTTAAAAACGGACTTTCAGCCTATGTGCGCTTACCGCATCAGAGTGCGATCCAAATTACGGCTTTGGCGTTAGGAATCAGTCTGATTACGGTGCTGAGTGTCTTACGAGTCGATTTGCTTGAGCGCTGGCAAGAACAATTGCCTGAAGGGACGCCTAATCAATTTGTCTATGGTTTACCGCCATTCGACATGCCGCAGCTACAACAGCAATTAACCCAAAACGGTTGGAAAAGCACGCCGCTATACCCGAATATCCGTGGTCGACTGGTGGCTAAAAACGATCGCGCCTTTACGCCCGAACAAGTCAAACAAAACAATGCACTGCGCCGTGAACTGAATTTAACTCAATCACGCACATTCCCAGACGATAATAAAATTGTTTCAGGGGTAACGCGCTTTAATCAAGTCAATCAAGTGTCGGTAGAGGCTAAACTGGCCGAAGAGTTGGGGATTAAAATTGGCGATAAACTGACCTTTCAATTGCCTGAAGGTCCGTTGTCTGCCCGAGTGATTAACCTAAGAACCGTGGAGTGGGAAAGTTTCAGTCCGAATTTCTTCTTTATTTTCTCACCATCGACCATCGATGAGAACTCAGGCAGTTATTTAGGGAGTTTTTATGTTCCCCCGCAAGACAAAGCTAAACTGGTGGGGCTTATTCAGCAATTTAGCAATACCGTCTTTATCGATGTCAGCTTGATCTTGGAAGAAGTAAAACGACTGGTCGGTGTTTTGGTGCAAATTATTACTGTACTTGCCGTATTGGTCGGTATTTCGGGCTTATTGGTGTTAATTGCGTGTTTGAATCTTTTAATGGATGAGCGGCGTCAGGAAGTGGCTGTGTTACGTTCGTTTGGTATTGCCAAAAGCAAGCTCAAACAATTGCTGATGCTTGAAGTCGGATTAATGGGTTTGTTGTCTGGGATTGTGGCATGTTTATTTGCAGAAGTGATTAGTGCGGTTGCCAGTTACAAGATGAACATTGCAGTTCAATGGCATCCTGAAATCTGGTTGATTTTACCACTCACAATGATGGTGGTCTGTGCCCTGATTGGGCGTTATCGTCTCAGTTATTTATGTGACATTCCGCCACTGCAAAGTCTAAGAGAGCTGAATCAATCTTGATTCAATGGGCCAGCTTATAGATTAAGCTGGCTTTTCATTTGCATCAGAATGTGTTGCCACAGTTCTAAAATAGGCGCCAACAAACTGAGACAGTATTGATAAGCTAAATAGCACAATACACTCCCCGTGGCTAAGCCGACAAGTTTTGCCACTGTGCTCACGGCGAAGCGCTGCCCCACATACCAGATCAGTGCCAGTAATGCGCCCATCAGCATCCCCCCAATATGCGCAGCGTTATTGATGCCGGTTGCCATGAAACCAAAGGCCAAGTTAATCGCCATAATGATCAATAACGCTTTTTTGTCGAGAATAAAACGTTGCCTCGGCAATGCAGGTAATATGGCCAGTATTGTGAGTGCGCCGCCAAGCCCCATCACCGCGCCAGAGGCACCGGCTCCCACATGGGGCAGTAAACTTGGATCAAAGTTTTCAAGTAGTGCATAACTGTCACGAATGGTGATATAACCACTGAGCAGACTCCCGGCCAGTCCGGCCAGAATATACAGGCCCAGATAATACCCGCGTCCGAGTAGTTGTTCGGCAATGTTGCCAAACACATACAATGCCCACATGTTCAGCATAAGATGAATCAAGCCAAAATGAAAAAACATGCTGGTAAACAGACGAGCCGGTTGCTCAAGATAGGTGAGCGGCGCAAAATCGGCTCCCCAGTAAATGGCATCGGCTGTGGTCGGGTTACTGGCATCTACGCCATGCATGATCTGCAAGACAAATAAACCCACGTTTATAGTGATCAGTACAGCTGTAATCCACCAACTGTAGAGGTCAAGTTTACGATTCATCTGAGGTGGTCTTAGATCAGTCATGCTATGCTTTTGTAATCATTCAATAAGAGCGATAAAGTAGCTTAGCATGAAACTACAAACTCTCTGGAGAAAAGCGCTGACATGAAACGTTTTTTTGTACGTGTTATTTTGGCACTTGTCAGTGTTGTACTTCTGGTTCAACTTTGGATTTTTGCAAGTTTAGTATGGTGGCGCACGCAGCCTGTCAATACCAGCATGTTTATGCGCATTGCATCGTGGTCAGAGCCCTCTAAACCGCTTCAACACCATTGGCGTGACTACGACAATATTAGTAATAATTTCAAGCGAGCAGTAGTGGCTGCCGAAGATGGCAAGTTTTTGCAGCATCATGGTTTTGACTGGGATGGTATTCAGTACGCTTTAGAAAAAAATGAAAAATCAGGTGAAGTGGTCAATGGTGGATCGACTATCTCGCAGCAGTTGGCCAAGAATCTATTTTTATTCAATCAGCGTTCTTTTTTGCGCAAGGGCCAAGAAGCGATTGCGACTTGGATGATGGAGCGAATGTGGTCGAAGCAGCGTATTTTAGAAGTGTATATGAACTCGGTTGAATTTGGTGAACATATTTATGGTGTAGAGGCGGCATCTCAATATTACTTTAACCGCAGTGCTAAAAACTTAAGCCGAGAACAAGCTGCGTTTTTGGCTGCCTTACTACCCAATCCAAAGTACTATCAAAACAACCGAAACGACGCCAAATTTCGTTTTAAACAGCGCTTTACACTAAAATATATGCGCTACAGTCAAATTCCTTAAGAATCGAGATGTGTAATGAATATAAAAAACGTACTTTTAGTGCGTTTTTTTATGTAATTGAAATAATTTTGAAGCATACTAATTCAATCACGAAGCTTTTGTAGATAGGGTTGGCGCATGAATACTGCGATAACAACGACACCAGTAGAATATACTTACAACGATCGATATATTAATCGTGAATTATCCATTTTAGATTTTCATCTTCGGGTTTTAGAGCAGGCGGTTGATCCGCTCCATCCTTTGCTCGAGCGCATGAATTTTTTACTGATTTTTTCACGAAATCTTGACGAGTTTTTTGAAATTCGTGTGGCCGGTATTCTAGAGCAGCTAGATTTGGGTAACGAAAGCCGAAGCCCCGATGGTCTGACGCCTAAACAGGTACTCGAGCAAATTTCACAAACAGCACATGCCGCGATTGAGCGTCAATACCGTATCTTAAATGAAGAAATATTGCCAAAACTACGTGACGAAGATATCTGTTTCTTGCGCCGTGGCGAACTTACACCTGCACAATCGGCATGGGTGAAAAAATATTTTCAAGAGCAGGTTGCGCCAGTACTCACCCCAATCAGCTTAGACCCTGCACATCCATTTCCGCGTTTGGTCAATAAAAGCCTTAACTTTGTAATTACGCTCGAAGGTAAAGACGCCTTTGGCCGTCAAATTGACTTAGCAGTTGTACCGGCGCCGCGTTCACTACCGCGTGTAGTTCGTTTACCCGACGAGCTTACAGGAGGTAAAGAACATCATGTGATGTTGTCTGCTATTATCCATGAACATGTGTCTGATCTGTTTCCGGGCATGACCGCAACGGGCTGTTATCAATTCCGTGTTACACGAAATGCAGATTTGGCACTCAATGAAGATGTTGAAGATTTGGCTAAAGCACTAAAAGGTGAGCTGAGTTCCCGCCGCTTTGGTCGAGCCGTACGTTTAGAAGTAACAGAAAACTGTCCAAAACATATTTATAACTATCTGCTCGAAGAATTTGATCTGGATGAAGATCAGCTTTATAAGGTGGAAGGTCCAGTCAATTTGGCCCGTTTATTGTCAAACTTCAAACGTCCACATTTGCGTTATGACTCGCACACACCTGTTATTCCAAAGGTGCTTAAAAAGTCTGAGAATGTTTTTGCTGCCATGCAAAAACAGGACATTTTACTGCATCATCCGTTTGAATCGTTTGCACCTGTAATTAATTTATTGCGTGAAGCTGCGCGTGATCCACAGGTTTTGGCAATTAAGCAAACCCTTTATCGTAGTGGTCCCGATTCAGAAATTGTCCAAGTGCTGGTTGAAGCAGCGCGTAACGGTAAAGAAGTAACGGCAGTGATTGAATTGCGTGCGCGCTTTGACGAAGAGTCAAATATTGCGGTGGCAAATGTGTTGCAAGAAGCCGGTGCAGTGGTGGTATATGGCATTGTTGGTTATAAAACCCATGCCAAAATGATTCTGGTGGTACGCCGTGAAAATAACAAGCTGGTACGTTATGTGCACTTAGGCACGGGGAACTACCATGCTGGTAATGCACGGATTTATACCGACTATGGCCTCATGACCACAGACAAAGAGTTGTGTGAGGATGTACATCGCATTTTTCAGGAACTCACTGGTATGGGCAAAATGGCCAAACTGAAAAAGTTGTTGCATGCACCTTTTACCTTACACGCTCAACTCCTCAATTATATTGACGATGAAATTGCCAATGCCAAAGCAGGTAAGCCGGCGCAGATTATTGTCAAGGTCAATGCACTGACCGAAATGCAGCTGATCAATAAATTGTATGAAGCATCACAAGCAGGCGTACAGATCGATTTAATTATTCGTTCGATTTGCTGTTTACGTCCAGGTTTACCGGGGCTGTCGGAAAATATCCGTGTGCGTTCAATTGTAGGCCGTTTCCTTGAGCATACCCGCGTGTATTACTTTAGCAATAATGGTGATGCCCGAATTTACTGTTCAAGTGCAGACTGGATGGATCGTAATTTATTTAATCGTGTTGAAGCATGTTTCCCGATTGAAGATCCAGCGCTGAAAAAGCGAATTTATCAGCAAGGTCTGGTTAATTACCTCAAAGATAATCAGCAAGCATGGTTACTTCAAGGAGATGGGACATGGATACGCGTACAGGCAAAAGAAGGGGAAGAACTGCATAATGCCCAACAAACCCTGATTTCACTATTTGCTTAATTAATCTCTCATAAAAAAAAAGGAGCCTTAAACGGGCTCCTTTTTTATTTTAACTGGGTGTATTAATCGCTTAATGACGATGTGATACGTTTTAAGATATCTAAAATCACATCAAATTCGCTTTGAAGCGGTGTGCTCTTACGTGTAATCAATGCAAGAACACGACTTGGTGCATTTTCAATTTCTTTCACCATCAAGTCATCGTTAAACTTGAGCATATGCGTATTGATTGCAATTTCTGGCAATAACGTAAAGCCAAGATTTGAAGACACCATTTCTACGAGTGTAGGAAGTGAACTGGCTTTTAAGCGATTGTCATTTTTACGTTCACCAACCGGACAAGCACTGAGTGCATGATCACGTAAGCAATGACCTTCTTCGAGCAGCATCAAACGTGATAAATCGAGGTCATCGAGAGACTGCGCCGAAGACGCATGCTTATCGTGTTTGTTGCAGACCAAGAACAGGTTTTCTTTGGCAATATCGACAACTTTGAGTCCACGCGTATCGAACGGTAGTGCCAGCACCACCATGTCCAAATTGCCGTGTTCAAGACGTTCAACAATTTTTTCACTTTGTGCTTCGTGCAGATGCAACTGAATTTTTGGCAGTTGCTTATGCACTTCTTCAAGTAGTTGCGTCAAGATAAAAGGTGCAATCGTTGGAATAATACCAAGATGAAGATCACCAGTCAGCGGTTCACTCATTTCACGGCTCAGTCGCATCAGATCTTGAGCATCTGCTAACAGGACTCGGGCGCGTGCAACGACTTGTTCCCCTAAAGGTGTTAAACGCACGTTTTGACGATCTCGTTCAACCAGTACGCCACCAAGCAAGCGTTCTAATTCCATGATGCCGCCAGACAGTGTCGATTGAGTGACAAACGAGCGGCGTGCTGCTTCAGTGAAGTGCAATGTTTCCGACAGTGTTACTAAATATGACAGCTGTCTTAGGGAGGGTAATGCAGCCATAATGTCCTAATGCTTATGATCTAAAGTGATTCGCAATTAAATGACTAAGCTGAGGAATAAAATGGGGCGGAATATCGTGTCCCATTCCATCAATTAATTCAAACTTAGCGCCTTTAATTGCTTTTGCAACAGCCTTACCATGACTAGGAGGTAACAACCGATCTTTCGAGCCGTGTACCACAAGGGTGGGCTGAGTAATCTGTTTGTCTAGTTGTAGTAAGGACCCCGTACATAATATTGCTAAAAACTGTTGAAGTACACCCGCAGGGTGATAACTTCGTAGATACAGTTTACGCGCAGTCTGTATTGCTTCGACCTGATTCACATATCCCGGTGATCCAATAATTTCGAATAATCTCAGACTATGATTAATAATACCATCTTCATCGGTGCTTTTGGGCTTACCAATTAGACTAAATAGTTGTTTTGGAAATGGAGGCGGTAATAGAGGCTGATTATTGCTGGTAAACATCAGGACCAACTTTTCAACTTTCTCAGGATATTTGGCAGATAAAATCTGTGCAATCATGCCACCCATTGATGCGCCGACCACGTGCACCCGATCTAGATGCATGGCTTCGATAAGCAGGGCAACATCTTCAGCCATATCATATAAAGTATAAGGTGCACCTTGATTTTCAAGCCCGAGTGCAAAACGTCCCATGAGCTTAAGGGTGTTTAGCCGTTTGCCTTTCTTGCGAATTTTAGAGGACAGACCAATATCTCGGTTGTCAAAGCGAATCACGTAAAAGCCCTGATCGATAAGGGATTTGCAGAAAAAATCGGGCCAGAATAGCATCTGGGCGCCTAAGCCCATGATTAACAGTAGGGGAGGATGAGCCGGATTACCACCCACCTCAACATGCAATTCCAAGTCGTTACTGAGTTTGACTTTGGTTTCATGCATAAAGGCGGTATACGGCGAAGCGCTAAACTGCAAAGCACGATTCATGTTTATTTCCGTAAAGAAAGGACATTCCCCTGAATGCCCTGATAATAAAAATCTAAGCCTGTGCAGGCATTAAGTCAGGTACCAATTTGGTTAAACTTAGGCGTTGTTTACCAGCAGTTGCTCCAAGCAGAACAAAACCACGTAACGTTTCTGAGCTATCCACCGCTTTAGCAAGCATACCGTCTTCAAAGATTTCAGTTTCCCAATTCACGTCTACGTCGACTGGCGTAGGTAAAACGGTTAATGGTGCAGCCGGTGTTTTCACCGCCACAGGCATGGCTGGATAATGCACTTGCGTGGTCTCGCCGTTGAGGGTTTTGGCCAGTGCGCGTGCTTGTTGCATAATCGGCATGACATAAGGCAAGAGCGTCCCATTGACCTCAGCACAGTCTCCAATGGCATAAATATCCGTTTGATTGGTCTCAAGCAGACTGTTGGTCAAGATGCCACGGCTAGTGGTCACTCCAGCCTGTTTGGCTAAATCGATATTGGGCTGTAAACCAATTGCGGAAAGTACAACGTCGGCAAGCAACGTTTGTCCATTGGCGAGAGTTACCACATAGTCTTGATTGTCATTCGTTTTTGAAACTTTCTCAACGGTGGTCGAAAGAACAAACTGAATACCGCTCGCTTCAAGCTTACTCTGAAATGCTTCAGCTACATGTGCAGGTAACAAACGGCCCAATGGACGTGCAGAAAGATCAATCACGGTAACGTGATGCCCCGTATGCTGTAAGTCATTGGCAAACTCACAGCCAATGAGTCCTGCACCTAAAATGACCACACGTTTATCATCACGCTGTGCAAGGCGTTCTCGAAAAGCCCGGTAATCAATCAATGAATTGACCACATGAATATCATCGCTTGCATCACCACCAATCGCCAGACGGATTGGATTGGCACCTACGGCTAAGATCAGTTTGGAATAGGGTTGTTGGCGTGTTTGTCCGTTGTGTTCTAAAGTCAGTTCATGTTGATCTGGATCTATGGCTGTTACAACGGTATCGGACAAAATGTCCATCGAAAGCTGAGCACTCATTTTCGCTGCATCACCTAACGGAATTTGCTCAGGTGCCTTGTTACCTGCTAAGGCATTCGATAGGGTTGGTTTGGCGTAATTGACTGCATCATCCGCACTAATCATGACCAATGCCTGTTCAGGATTTAACTTGCGAAACTCACGAGCAAGGGTATAACCCGCCATGCCTGATCCAATGATGACGATAGGATGCATTCTTTTTCTCCAAAACTTAATAAAACAGATTCAATCAAAAAGACCATGTAAACGGACATGGTCTTTTAAAATAAATAATCAAACTTCGATCATTTCAAAATCGGCTTTTGAAACGCCGCAGTCTGGGCAGGTCCAGTCGTCAGGAATATCATCCCACTTGGTTCCTGGTGCAATGCCGTCTTGTGGCCAGCCTTCAGCTTCGTCGTAAATCCACCCACAAACGATGCATTGATATTTTTTCATTTGATTCTCCAACCTGATAAGTTCGCGTCAGCTGCCTTTCAGTAAAACAATTCCATATGATCTAATCATGACTTTGAATATAAACATTACCGGTGTTCATATTGGCTTAGATTCTTGCGCAGTTCGACATCTAAGTAAAGTGAATACACGAGTTTAATCTTTCATAATAAAAGTAAAATGGCTGATCAGGACAAAACTGATGTTATTTGGGCAATTCCACCTTTTATCAGGCGGATTTGTTTGGTTTTTATTCGTTACGTTTGTCTATTTCTTTAGCGTAAAGGCTGGAAATACTCGTTTTCAATATGTTCAATGAGCGTGTTGAGTTTCGCTGGATGTTCTAAACGATGATGTCCGCCTTCAATGGCATCGACCAACATATAATCTTCGAGCAAATTTTTAATTTCATACATGTCGAGCGTTTCATCTCCAAGCTCTAAATAGGCAATTTTGGGGTTGTCGTTATCGAGTTCTTGTAGAGCCAGCGCTGGATAATCTTCACGAAAGCTCGGCGCAATGCTCGGATTGGCCACAATTGCAGGAAGCTTAAACTGCGAAGACAGTTTTAAGGCCCAGTAGCCGCCCAAATTGTGTCCGACCAATACGTCAGGCTTGATGGTCAGTACGATGTTCTGATAAAAGTCCGCAACAGTTTCATAGTTCAGGTTACGGTAGTCAATCGTAATACAGAACTTATTGTCGCTTTGAATAGCATGGAATTTTGTCGATTCACGCGAAGAATCTAGGCCATGCATAAATAAAATTTTTAAACGCGGTAACATCATTATGATTATATAGACTCATGCTAACGAAAGAGATTTCAAGGCATTGGATCTATCCAGACCTGATCGAATAATCATTAGTTTACCGAGTGATGTTTCAAATTTATCTTAGCGTTTGGTCTAAGATTTACGCGATTTTTCAACAAAAATGTAAGCGAAAATAACTTTTTTCATGTGCGGGCGTAAAGAAGACATACGAAATTGTAACGAGTTCTGTTAAGCTATACGACTTCATTTTTTTATCTTATCGAGGCAGAGATGACGCAACCAAACGTTCAATCGACTTCCGAACCTATTATTTCCGAAAACGATTTAATTGCACAGCGTCATGCCAAGTTAAAACAGATTCAAGACAATGCCAAGGCATCTGGCAAAAGTGTCTGGCCAAATACTTTCAAACGTGAGCACTATGCGGCTGACTTGCAAGAACAGTTTAAAGATTTAGACAAAGCGCAGATTGAAGGCGCCGAAAAGACCTACGTTAAAGTTGCGGGTCGTGTCATGCTTAATCGTGGCTCGTTCATGGTGATTCAAGACATGACGGGTCGTATCCAGCTTTATGTCGACCGCAAAGGCTTGCCGCAAGAAACCTTAGATACCATTAAGAGCAACCTTGATCTTGGCGATATTATTGCAGCCGAAGGTTATATTGGTCGTTCTGGTAAAGGTGATTTATATGTACACCTTGAAGGTTTTGAGCTATTGACCAAATCACTTCGTCCGTTACCAGACAAATTTCACGGTCTGACCGATACAGAAGCGAAATATCGCAAGCGTTATCTCGACCTGATTGTCAATGAAGAAACGCGTAAGACCTTTGAAATCCGTGCCAAAGTGGTTGCAGGCATTCGTGCCTTCTTAACCAATGAGCGTTTTATGGAAGTCGAAACGCCAATGATGCATGTAATTCCGGGTGGCGCTTCAGCACAACCTTTTGTTACGCATCACAATGCACTCGATATGGAGCTTTATTTACGTATCGCACCAGAGCTGTATTTAAAGCGTTTGGTGGTGGGTGGATTCGAGCGTGTGTTTGAAATTAACCGTAACTTCCGTAACGAAGGAGTTTCGACGCGTCATAATCCTGAATTTACCATGATCGAGTTTTATCAGGCTTATGCAGATTATAAAGACCTGATGCAATTAACCGAAAACATGCTGGAAAAACTGGCGCTGGATATTTTGGGTAGCACCGATGTGCCGTATGGCGAAGAAGTGTTTAGCTTTAAAGGTCCATTTAAAAAGATTTCAATGTTTGATGCGATTTTGGAGCACAATCCACAATTCACAGCTGCAAATGTTGGGGATCGCGAGTTCTTGGCTCAGTTTGTAAAAGACGAGTTAAAAGAACAGGTGAAGCCAAGTTTTGGTTTAGGTAAATTGCAAACGATTGTGTTTGAAGAAACAGTGGAAACACAGTTGCGTCAGCCAACCTTTATTACCGAATATCCAGCTGAAACGTCGCCTTTGGCTCGTCGTAATGATGATAATCCGCATATTACAGACCGCTTCGAGTTCTTTATCGGGGGGCGTGAGCTGGCGAATGGTTTCTCTGAGTTAAATGATCCAATTGATCAGGCAGAGCGTTTCTTGGCACAAGTTGCAGAAAAAGACGCGGGTGATGATGAAGCGATGCATTACGATGCAGACTTTATTGAAGCACTTGAATATGGTTTACCGCCAACCGCAGGTCAGGGAATCGGTATTGACCGTTTGGTGATGTTGTTTGCCAATGCACCAAGTATCCGTGACGTCTTATTGTTCCCGCATATGCGCCGTAAAGATGCCTAAGCGTTTTTCTGCGTAGCAAAAAAAAGAGTTTCTTTGTAGAAACTCTTTTTTTTTCAACTTATTTTTTCATGGCTTGCATATAGCGTTCATTCACTTTGTTCCAGTTCACCACAGACCAAAACGCTTTAATATAGTCGGCACGTCGGTTTTGGTATTTCAAGTAATAGGCATGTTCCCATACGTCAAGTCCCAACAAAGGTTGACCCTTGGTTTCGGCCAGATCCATCAATGGATTGTCCTGATTTGGTGTTGATGTAATCGCCAGCTTTCCTTCTGGAGTCACAATCAGCCATGCCCAGCCTGATCCAAAACGTCCAGTTGCAGCTTCATTGAATTTTTGTTTGAAGGCGTCCATAGAGCCAAAATCTTGAGTGATCTGTTTGGTTAAAGCTGCACTGGGTTGTCCTGTTTTATTGGCAGGTGCAAGGCTCTCCCAAAAAAAGGTGTGGTTAAAATGTCCGCCACCATTATTACGTACCGCCGTATTGTATTTTGAAATCTGCTTTTGTAACTGAACCGGATCCATTTTATCCAGTTGTGGGTAGGTTTTGATTTGAGCATTTAAGTTGTCTACATACGCTTTATGGTGCTTGCCGTAATGTAGCTCCATGGTTTGCTGATCAATAGCAGGTTGTAGCGCATTGGTCGCATATGGCAAAGGTGCTTGTTTGAATTCTGCCCAAGCAGAAACACTCATGATTGAACCAGCAATAACTAAAAGTGTTGTTTTCAATGTATTTTTCATGAACGGTGAAATCCTTGAATGATCTTGTTTTCACTTTGCATATTAGCGGGTTTGAAAAATGAAATGATTATTGGTTACATTTATACAGCAAAGATTTCAGCTAAAATTAAGCTTATGATTAATTTAAATCTGGCGCTGTATCTTTTGTGTGACGCTGCATAAATATTGTGTAGCTCGGGGTTTTATTTTTTTAAACCAATCACCATGATCTTAAGCATAATTTTTGTTGTCATAACTTCTCGTTTAAAGCTGAAATATGTCTCATGCTGATATGCTTATCAATAAAATCGGGTAGGCAGCAGAATAGGGCTACGGCATAATAGGTTTTTTTAATCTGCATAGTGGTTTAAGCTCAAAATTGCATGTTGTTTATGATGAATTTAGATATGTTTATGAAAAAACATGCAAAGCAAAAGCTTTTTACATCACTATAATGAATATCTATTCCCAGATCTAGCATAAAGCCAATCTGGTTGGTTCTGTTGATATTTATAAACTGGAGTTGTTATGGCACTCGTTCCTCCATATGGTGGCGCAAGTAGTGGCGAAAAACTACTATGCGACGTGATGAATAAATCGGACTGGAAAGGTGGTGCTCATGACTGAAGATAGATTAACCCATCTCAAGCAGCTTGAAGCTGAAAGTATTCATATTATTCGCGAAGTTGCTGCCGAATTTGAAAATCCGGTAATGCTTTATTCGATTGGTAAAGACTCTGCGGTAATGCTGCATCTGGCGCTCAAAGCTTTTTACCCTGCAAAATTACCGTTTCCGCTATTGCATGTCGATACTGGCTGGAAATTCAAAGACATGATCGCGTTTCGTGACAACATGGCCAAAACACATGGCTTTGATTTGATCGTGCATCAAAACAAGGAAGGCCGTGAAGCGGGAATCAATCCGTTCGATCAGGGCAGCTCGAAATATACCGATATCATGAAAACCCAAGCCTTAAAGCAAGCGCTGGACAAATATCAGTTCGATGCTGCTTTTGGTGGTGCGCGTCGCGACGAAGAAAAATCACGTGCTAAAGAGCGTGTCTATTCGTTCCGTGACAGCAAACATCGTTGGGATCCAAAAAATCAGCGTCCAGAACTATGGAACTTGTACAACGGTAAAGTGAACAAGGGCGAAAGTATTCGTGTGTTCCCGTTATCGAACTGGACCGAGCTAGACATCTGGCAATACATTTACCTCGAAAATATCGACATCGTGCCACTTTATTTCTCGGCAGTTCGTCCTGTGGTTGAACGCAGTGGCACACTGATTATGGTAGACGATGAACGTATGCGTCTGAAAGAAGGTGAAGTTCCGCAAATGAAATCAGTGCGTTTCCGTACGCTGGGTTGTTACCCGCTTACAGGCGCGGTTGAGTCTGAGGCAGACACATTGCCTGAGATTATCCAAGAGATGCTTTTGGCCACCAGTTCGGAGCGTCAGGGTCGTATGATCGACCATGATGAAGCCGGCTCGATGGAAAAGAAAAAGCAGGAAGGTTATTTCTAAGCGTTGCTAAGCAACTAGATTTCAGAATGTGTGGAGTTTGAGCAATGTCTCATCAATCAGATCTTATTAGCCAAGATATTCTGGCTTATTTAAAGCAACACGAACAAAAAGATTTATTGCGTTTTTTAACCTGCGGTAACGTCGATGACGGTAAAAGTACCCTCATTGGTCGTTTGCTTTACGATTCAAAATTGATCTATGAAGATCAATTACAAGCAGTAACCCGCGACAGTAAGAAAGTGGGAACCACCGGTGATGCACCAGATTTGGCTTTGCTTGTAGATGGTTTGCAGGCCGAGCGTGAGCAGGGGATTACCATTGATGTCGCGTACCGTTATTTCTCGACAGAAAAACGTAAGTTCATCATTGCAGATACTCCAGGGCACGAGCAATATACACGTAACATGGCAACAGGTGCATCGACAGCCGATCTTGCGATTATCTTGATTGATGCGCGTTATGGTGTACAAACCCAGACACGTCGTCATAGCTTTATTGCAAGCCTTTTGGGGATTCGCAATATTATTGTGGCTATCAACAAAATGGATTTGGTCGAGTTTTCTGAAGCACGCTTCAATGAAATTCAGGTGGAATACGATGCTTTCGTCAATCAGCTTGGCAATCGTCGTCCTGAAAATATCCAGTTTGTTCCGATCTCGGCATTAAACGGCGATAATGTGGTTAACCCATCGGCCAGCACACCGTGGTACAACGGCCAAACCTTGATGAGCATTCTTGAATCGGTCGAAATCAAGCGTGAGTCGAACAAGCACGAGTTCCGTTTCCCAGTGCAATATGTGAACCGTCCAAACCTCGATTTCCGTGGCTTTGCTGGTACTATCGCGTTAGGCGAAATTAATGTAGGCGATGAAATTGTTGCTTTGCCATCGGGTAAAAAATCCAGTGTCAAAGAAATTGTGACCTTTGATGGTAACCTCGACAGAGCTTTTGCTGGTCAGGCGGTCACATTAACACTCAACGATGAAATCGATATTTCACGTGGTAATGTGTTGGTTCGCGCAGGCGAACAGCCACTTATTTCACGTAGCGTGCGCGCGTCACTGGTATGGATGAATGAACATCCACTGGTGAAAGGTAAGTTATACAATGTAAAAATTGGTACGCAAACCGTTCCTGCAAAAGTCACCGCGATTAATTATCGTGTGAATGTGAATACTCTTGAGCACTCTCAGGTCGATGAGCTTGAACTGAACGGGATTGCCGATGTAACAGTCGAGTTCGATGCGGCTGTAGTGTTTGATCGTTACCAAGACTCGCGTTATACCGGTTCGTTTATTTTTATCGACCGATTAAGTAACGTCACCGTAGGTGCGGGTATGGTCGAAGCAGCGGTCGAGTGGACTGCACACAGTACACCAGTGACTGCCGAAGACCGAGCTGCGCGTTTAGGGCAAAAGCCTGCTGTGATCGGCATTGATGCTTCTGTACTTTCGCAATCTCAGGCGCTTGAAAGCTTGCTGATTCAACAAGGTGTGGTGGCAATTGCCAAGCCTGATTTAACGGCTGAGCAGATTGGCTTGTTACGTGAAACGGGTGTTATTGTATTGACAAATGTCAGTGACGCCATCGACACTGATGTTAGTGCAACCTCACTTGATGAAGTCGTTGACCAAGTGGTTGAGCGAGTTCGTTTGTAATTTAAAACGCATAAAAAAAACCTCCTGATCAGGAGGTTTTTTTATGGAGCCAGATCAAATTAAACCAGACTCACCAGTGGAAATACACCAAATACCAAAGCACTACCTAAAAGTACACAGCAAGTCACAAATGCCCATTTCAAAGTGAATTTCTGATGATCTGCAAACTCAACTGCAGCCAGACCACAAAGAAGATAGGTAGACGGAACCAGCGGAGAAAGTAAGTGGATTGGTTGTCCAACAATTGATGCACGTGCAATTTCAACTGGCGTAATGCCGTAGTGGCCTGCAGCCTCTGCCAAAATTGGAAGAACACCAAAATAGAAGGCATCGTTAGACATAAAGAAGGTTAATGGCATACTGAGTACGGCTGTAATCGGTGCCATATAAGGCCCCATGCTGTCTGGAATAATAGCAACGAAGCCTTTAGACATTGCTTCAACCATGCCTGTACCAGTTAAAATACCGGTAAAAACACCTGCTGCAAAAATTACCCCGACAACCGCCAATACGCTATCTGCGTGCATCGCGATACGTTTTTTCTGCATTTGAAGATCAGGATAGTTGACCACAAGCGCAATACAGAAACCAAGCATGAACAGAATAGCCATAGGTAAAATGCCTTTGACCAATGCTGCCATTAAAACTATCGTTAAAATTCCGTTAAACCAGCGAAGATGTGGACGCTGTGCTTCTGGGTCTTTTGAAATGGTCAGATTGTCTGCGTGACTGATATCACCCATTTCAATTACACCCAAACGTTTACGTTCATATTTGCCATACATATAGGCCAATGCAAATAACCATGCTGCTGCTATGACCATCGATGGGATCATTGGAATAAAGACAGCACTTGCATCGACTTGCAAGGCACTGGCAGCACGTGCTGTTGGGCCGCCCCATGGTGTAAGATTCATCACACCACTACAAAGCAGCATTAAGCACGTCATTACCAGTGGATTCATGCCAATACGTTTATAAAGAGGCATCATGGCCGCAACACAAATCATATAGGTGGTCGATCCATCACCATCTAGAGAAACGGTCAAGGTCAGAAAAACAGTACCAAGCGTGATTTTAAGCGGATCGCCCTTTACTTTTTTGAGAATCCACTTGATTGAAGGGTCAAACAAACCTGAATCGATCATCAATGCAAAATACATGATGGCAAAAAGTAACATCACACCAGTGGGTGCGAGTTTCTTGATACCATCTAGCATGGTTTCGCCTAATTTGGTAATTTCAATGTGGCTTAAACTATCAAAATGAAAGCCCAGCCCCCAACCGATGAGTGCGAACAAAACAGGAATGAGAATAAGTGCAACCATTGCACTGAGGCGTTTTGTCATGATCAAGTACATAAAACACATGATCATGCTGATACCTAAAAAAGTAAGCATGTGCGCAATCCTTAGCCCAAAAAATAATACTTATATAATTGTTCAAAATTTTAGAACCTGCGTATATTCATTAATTTTTCTTAAAAGTACAATTGCAGAATGTGTCTATGCGACTAAAGTCTTAAAAAAAATATAAGTCTGTAATTTTTAAAATTATTTTTGCACTCAACTGGTGCGGTTTTTTATCTGAATCCGTGTAAAAGGATCAAAAACATTGATTATTTCGAATGATTCTGCTTATCAATCTTATTTCATTTTTTGAACAAGAACATTGCAACTTCTCGCGTGTACACTAATATAGATTAAAATCATTAAGAGAAATCACTTGAGCGCTTAAAAGATATATTCTGACCAAAGATAAATATAAAAATTTCAAAACGATACACTACGCTGCATAATCTATTGATGAATTTTTCATATTTCAACGTGAAATATGACGTTGAAAAGCGCGTTGAATATACAAAGTGGCGTAATAAACACTGTGCTTTTCCTTTCGTTTTATTCTGTTTTAGAGTGACTTTTATGAGACAATATATTTTTCATTTTTTCCAAGGACTCCCATGACAGAACAGTCTCATGAATCTTTAAGCGATATCGAAATTTTAGATATTTTACAGTCGATGAAAAAAGACGAGCTAGATATCGAAGCGAAAGAGATTATTCGTAACGGGGGCAAAGCAGGGCGACAAGAGGCACACAAACAGGCAATTGTGGCTTTAAATCAAAACTTTGAAGAAAAATTTGTAGAAGCAGTAACGTTAGCACTGAGCCTAAATTCTACACAAGCAAAAAAAATTCGGTATAAAAAAGATCGTATTCGTATTTTAAAAGCACGTGGCATCGATTATATGGCCGTAGATGGTGCACAAACAGCACAAGTCTTGGCGCAAATTGCTCAAGCAATTACGCGTGAAGACAGTATTGTGACCAAAGATTTACACGATATTTTCCCATTTTGGAAACAAGGCTGGCCAATGGTTCAGTTTGATAATGCATATAAAATTTTGGCTGAAGATATTCAGATTCATTATCAGGCACTGATCGATGCATTACTTGCTTAATTGCTACATCTAGAGAAATGTGTCTACTGTATTAAACATTCAGGTACATTCATCTAGATTACGAGCGATCGCTTTGAATGATAAAAAAATGCCTCACTTAAGAGGCATTTTTGATTTCTTAGAAACCAGATTAATGATCGATTAAAATATGCTCTTCTGGTTTTTCAAGAATACGCGTGACTAGCAACTGGTCAATTTTATAGTGATCCACATCGACCACCTCAAATTTAAATCCTGAAAATTCAACTGTATCGGCAGGGCGAGGGATTTTGCGTAATTGATACATCATAAAACCTGCCAGTGTTTCATAGTTTTCTTCATCAGGCATTTCATCGATCTCAAGCGCATGTTTAAGATCTTCAATTGGTGTGCCACCGTCTATAAGCCATGAATTATTATCGCGCTTAATAATTTGTAGCTCTTCATCCATTGGAGTGACCCAATCACCCATCACAGTAATCATGATATCACTGAGGGTAATCACACCAACAACCCAAGCATATTCATTGATAACGACCGCAAATTTTTCCTTGGTCGATCGGAATCGATCAAGTACCTCAGAAAGGGTGAGTGTATCGGGGATGGTTAAAACGGTTCGGATGGTATTTTCTTTGAGTTGAATCAAAGATTGATTTTTCAAAATCCGCACCAAAATATCTTTGGCATCTACATAACCAATCACCTGATCGATATGTGCATTACACACCAAAAACTTCGAATACGGATACTCAGCCAGTTTTTGACGAATGCTTTCATCGGTCTCATCGAGTGTAAAATACACAATGTTTTCACGCGTGGTCATGCTCGAAGGAACCGTTCGTTCTTCTAGCTCAAAAACATTCTCAATAAAATGATGCTCTTGTTTTTGTAATACACCAGCCTGCGCACCAGCTTCCATGACTGCTGAAATGTCATCGAAGGTAATGTTGTCATCACGAATGGTATTGACCTTAAATAAACGGAACAACATATTCGCGATCGCATTAATCAGCCACGCCAATGGCTTGCAGACTTTAATAAAGATCTGAATAGGTTCAATGACACTGACCGCGATTTTTTCAGGTGCAATCATGGCCAAGCGCTTTGGCATGAGGTCGGCAAATAAAATAAATAATGAGGTAACAAAGGTAAACGATAAGCTAAAGCCAATGGTTTCGGTCCAAGGGCCGTCGTAGACGCGATCAATCAGTTCGACAAAAAATGGCCGAAATGCGGCCTCACCTAAAATACCCCCGAGTATCGCAACAGCATTTAAGCCTATTTGCGATGCGGCAAAGAAATCTGCAGATTGCGCCTGCAAATCCAACACCTTTTGGGCGCGTTCATCACCAGATTCGGCCAGGATTTTCAGTTTGACTTTGCGCGCGCCCGCTAGCGCAATTTCAGTGAGTGATAAAAAACCAGCCGCAACAATCAGCATCATGATGATGATGGCATTTTGAAAGAGACTCACAGTTCACCTGTTGTATTGGTTATTTTGCGAAAACTTAGATAAAAAATAGTGAGGTAGTCAGACTACCTCTGTTTTAAATTAGTATAAGCGTGAAAAAAGAAGAATTTAAGAAAAATTTCAATTAGTAATGAGAAAACTGTGAGTTATTGGTGATAAATTCACGATTTTCTTCTTCGATCATTTGTCGAGCAACAAAAAGAATCAGTTGGCGTAACCAGCGGTGTGCAGGATGATGATGTAATAACGGACACCATGCCATTTTTAATTCAAACTCTGGAATATAAAACGGTGGATCTTTTATCACAAGACGCGGATTTTGTGCTTGCAAACGCGCCATTCTTGTTGGAAGGGTCGCAATCAGATCCACATTTTGCGCCAATAATGCAGGCATCTGATAATGACGGGTAAACACTGAAATTTTACGTTTTTGTCCGATTCGCTCAAGTGCCTGATCAATCCAGCCTAAGCCCGCTTGCTTGTCTGGGTTGACACCAAATCCCACGCCCATACCGGTTTTCGATACCCAGATATGTTGCGCATCGAGATAGCTTTTTAGATTTAAGTGCTGAACAGCAGGGTGCTTGTCATTTAATAAGCAGCTAAAACTGTCACGCCAAACCAGAACCTGATGAAAACTTTGTGGAATTTCATTGAAACGGTTAATCGCAAGATCGACTTTACCTTGCTCCATGTCACGATATGAAACGTCACTTGGTGTGAGAAAGTCTAACACCACATTCGGTGCTTCTGAACGTAATGCTTTGACCAAGCGCGGGATGAGCGTTGCTTCGGCGTAGTCAGAGGTCATGACACGAAACACGCGACTGCTTGTATAAGGGCGAAACTCTGTTCTCGGTTCCAGAATCATCGACAAATCAGATAAGGCATCGCGAATACGCGGCTGAAGTTCGAGCGCGCGCTCGGTGGGTGTCATACCTTCAGATGAACGAATTAACAACGGATCATTAAATAAATTGCGTAAACGGCGTAGAATATTACTCATGGCAGGTTGGGTAACACCCAATTGTTCAGCTGCACGAGTAACGTTCTTTTCGCGAAGTAGTACATCAAGATAAATTAATAGATTGAGGTCAACTCGCTCTAGATTCATAAAAAAAATACCGAGAATAAAAAAAGAAAATTATATTTGATTATGCCACAGTTCATTTGATTTGTGTCAACGTAAACACAAAAAAGACCATATCGAATAAAAGCAGAAATTTCGAGTCATCAATAAAAACATGAACCATCGCGGTACAGATTCAATGACAAGTACATAATGATGATGAGTAAAATACAAAAATTGATCAGTTGCATCTACTACGTGCAACAATTATATCTGATAAAAAATGCAATCGCACTGGCAATTTTGATCGATAATTTGGTTTTTATTTGATCTAAAATAGCGGAGTCGACTTAAGTCTAATATCAAAATTAACACGATAGCGTCATTTTAAATCAGCTTAATGGTTATTTTTATTTATTAAATAACAAAAGCTTAGTGTGTGGTATTTTAATTATATTACGACTTTTATCTATGTATTTTTTAAATAAATACCGAAAATTAGCTTAGAATATTGGATTAATTTTTTTGCAACTACTAAGCTGTATTCATAGCGAAGAACAGTACAAAATCTAGTCAAATAATTTAATCTGATTTTGAACTGGAACTTCGATCAACCCAAAATGATTATAGGGCAATATCATGACTACATATCAATCAGCTTTAGAGCACGTTCGTACCGTTAAGGACAAATTAGGTGGCACGTGGAATGCAATCCGTGCAGAAGATGCAGCTCGTATGATTGTTCAAAACCGTTTCCGTACAGGTTTAGACATTGCCAAGTATACAGCGTCCATTATGCGTCAAGACATGGCTGAATACGATGCGGACACTAGCAAATATACTCAGTCTTTGGGTTGCTGGCATGGTTTTATTGCACAACAAAAAATGATCGCCAACAAAAAATATTTTGGCACGACATCTAAGCGTTATATCTATCTATCAGGCTGGATGGTTGCTGCACTTCGTTCTGAATTTGGTCCACTTCCTGACCAATCTATGCATGAAAAAACATCTGTTCCTGCATTGATCGAAGAAATCTATACCTTCTTGCGTCAAGCAGATGCTAAAGAACTGAACGATTTGTTCCGTGCATTACAAAAAGCTGAAGCAGCAGGTGATACAGCCAAAGCCAAAGAAATTGAAGCCCAAATTGACAACTTCGAAACGCATGTTGTGCCAATCATTGCCGACATCGATGCTGGCTTCGGTAATGAAGAAGCAACTTACCTTTTGACTAAAAAAATGATCGAAGCGGGTGCATGTGCGATCCAAATCGAAAACCAAGTTTCTGACGCAAAACAGTGTGGTCACCAAGCAGGTAAAGTAACTGTTCCACATGAAGATTTCCTTGCAAAAATCAATGCAGTACGTTTTGCATTTATTGAGCTTGGAATCGATGAGGGTGTGATTGTTGCACGTACTGACTCTGAAGGCGCGGATTTGACTCAAAAAATTCCAGTCTCGAAAGAAAAAGGCGACTTGGCATCTCAATACATCAGCTACCTTGATACACAAGAAATCGATATTGCTGAAGCAAGTGATGATGAGATCTTAATCAAGCGTGATGGTAAGTTGCATCGTCCTAAACGTTTGGCGTCTGGCTTGTATCAGTTCCGTGAAGGCACACAAATCGACCGCGTGGTACTTGACTGTGTCACCAGCTTGCAAAATGGTGCAGACATGCTGTGGATTGAAACACCAACACCAAACGTAGCTGAAATTGCACACATGGTGAATCGTGTGAAAGAAGTGGTTCCAAATGCAAAACTGGTCTATAACAACAGTCCATCATTCAACTGGACACTGAACTTCCGTCAGCAATCTTATGACCGTTGGGCTGCTGAAGGCAAAGACGTTTCTGCCTACGATCGTGCTAAGTTGATGAGCGCTGAATATGACAACACGGAATTGGCTGCGGATGCAGACGAAAAAATCCGTACCTTCCAAGCAGATGCTGCACGTGAAGCGGGTGTATTCCATCACTTGATTACACTACCGACTTACCACACTGCTGCATTGTCTACACATGAGTTGGCAAAAGGCTACTTTGGTGAAGAAGGTATGTTGGCTTATGTTGCGGGTGTTCAGCGTAAAGAAATCCGTGGCGGTATTGCATGTGTGAAACACCAAGCAATGGCGGGTTCTGACATCGGTGATGACCACAAAGAGATCTTCTCTGGTGAGCAAGCACTCAAAGCTGGTGATGCAAGCAAAAATACAATGAATCAGTTCTCTGCTCACTAATTGAGTAAAGAAAGAAAAAACCCTGCAATCGCAGGGTTTTTTGATGCAAATTTAACTTTTCTTTTTTAAAACATAATATTCAGTCAAACTACCGTCAATTTTGTTGCCTTCCAAATCAAGTGCTGTTGCCGTATTTTCACCAATAAAGAATTTACGCTGTTCAGACTTCTGATCTAATACAATCATCGATGGATTTTTTGAGTCAAATGTAAAGCTTCCTTTGGTTTCAAACGGCTTACCATCGCCTTTACCTAAATACGTTTCTTTAAGTACATAGGTTTTGTCGTCGTTTAACTGAAGCTCAGTTTGAATGCCTTCGCAGTCGGCACACGGCAATTTACCTTGATAATCACCCGACCAATCCAGTGAATTTTCAGCAGTATGCGTCATATCATGGGCTTGATGCTGGTCGTGTTTAACCTCAGATGCGGCTTGACTATGCTGTTCAGCGGTAGCAGCATCTGTTTTATTTTCAGATTTTGAACAAGCGGCTAAAACCAAACTGGTCAATGCAAGCGCCAATAACGATTTTTTCATGTTTTACCCAATCATTATTTAATGGATGCCCAGCCTATAAAAAAAATCAAGCCAGTTAAATAATTGAAATGTAAGATTAGGTAGAACATTCCCTCATAAGTATCAGTTTATTTCAACTCAGGATTAATACCACCCAATGCCTGGCAGGCTGCTTTATAACGTTGTAATTGTTGTTGTACGGCTTCATCGAGTGGCATTTTAAATGTTGCATCGCCCGATTTAAATTGTTCAACATAGCTTGTGGCCTTGGCTTTACTGGTTGCTAGAGATTGCTGATGAAAGCTGTTGATTGAACTGTGCGGAATTTCGGTGGTTTCGAGATTTTTACACTCGAAATTTTGCAGCAATTTTTCAGCACGTTTCACTTCATTTGAGCTTCCGATTACACAACCAGAGAGTGCGGCACAACTTATTAATATTGTCAGGGTTTTCATTATCAGAACAATTAGGTTAGGGTGATCGTTAAGCCCGCTATTCTATCGGTATTGTGGCGCTAAAACCTTGTCATTATTTGTGAAAATTGACTAAATTTTGGCTAATCAATATCACAAAATCATCTCAATCACTTGATTGAAAAAAATAACACAAGAAAAGTACCAAAAATTATGCTATTGAAATGTATGTAAAATAAACGTTTAAGCAAGACTTTCAAAAAATTGCCAATTCTTGGTGCAAAAATTGCTTAACTGATCAGACCAGTAGAACATGTCGCATAAAGGAACAGCATGAATCAGCCACAGGACTTTAACATCCAAAGATCCAAAGCTTTGTGGTATGCCCAACTCGAATTAGGCTTTCATGATGATGGTGAGCGCACCATTATGAAGCATAGAAAGCATCATGGACCTGTTCGGGTGCAAAAAATGCTATGGCCTGAAAAAACGGGTGTATGTCATGCAATATTGGTGCATCCACCGGCAGGTATTGCGGGGGGAGATCATTTAACTTTTCAGATATATACAGAAGAAGGCGCACATGCAGTTGTGACGACTCCAGGAGCTGGAAAATGGTATCGCACCAATGGTAAACCAGCTGCGCAACATATTTATTTAAATGCACGAGGACGTTCGATTTTAGAATGGCTTCCTCAGGAAACCATGCTCTACGATGGTGCAAATGCGCAGTCGGAAACCACCATTCATCTTGATCAAGCCGCCAGTTTTATTGGATGGGATATGCTGGTTCTTGGGCGTCAGGCTCGCGCGGAGACATTTTCTGACGGTGCTTATCGCAATATATTTACGTTATATCGTGATCAGAAACTACTGGTTGCTGACACACTGCGCTTTACAGGAAATGATCGCTGGTTACGATCATGTTTAGGCATGAACGGACGCGCCGTAATGGCCAGTTTGTGGGCGGTTGCACCTGAAACACATCGCGCTAAAGTCGATCTTGAGCAGCATGTTGAGCTGATTCGAGAATTGATCATGCGTATGGATGCACCAGTAACACTGACGCTACTCGATGATGTGCTCTGTGCCCGTTATTTAGGTGATGATGTTCGGCAATGTCATGATGCATTTGCTGCCATACGCGCTCGATTGCGTCGTTACTGGCTCAATTTAGATGAAGAATTTCCGCGAATTTGGCGCACTTAATTGTAGGCGAGTAGTGGGTTTGTCAATCAGAAGATAAATAAACAAAGCTTCAATGCCACATGTGTGCACATATTTTGCTTTAAAGACACTTAATGAAACTAGGTATATCGAAATGGAACTGAATCCAACCGAAAAAGACAAGATGTTGATTTTTACTGCAGGTTTGGTCGCTGAGCGTCGTAAGGCACGTGGTTTAAAGTTAAATTATCCTGAAGCAGTCGCATTTATTTCAGCAGCACTGTTAGAAGGTGCGCGTGATGGAATGAGCGTTGCAGAATTGATGCATTACGGCACTACCTTACTCAGTAAAAATGATGTGATGGATGGCGTGGCCGAAATGATTGCTGAGGTACAGGTCGAGGCGACTTTTCCAGATGGCTCAAAACTTGTGACGGTTCATCAACCCATTGTTTAATCATTCAGAGGAGAACATCATGATTCCTGGAGAAGTGCTTACTCCCGATAGTATTATTGAACTCAATGTCGGCCGACCAACGCTCAAAATCAGTGTTGCCAATACTGGCGACCGTCCTATTCAGGTCGGATCACATTTTCATTTTGCAGAAGCCAATGATGCGCTTGAGTTTGATCGTGAACAAGCCAGAGGCTATCGTCTAAATATTGCCGCAGGAACCGCGGTTCGATTTGAACCGGGACAAAACCGAGAGATTGAATTGGTTGCACTGGCAGGCAAGCGCGAAGTATATGGATTTGCCGGTCGTGTGATGGGCGCACTGGACTCAGAATGATAACAATTTGGAAGGCCTTTTAATATGAAAATGTCGCGTCGTGCATACGCTGAAATGTTTGGCCCAACGGTGGGAGATCGAGTCCGTTTAGCCGATACCGAACTATTTATTGAAGTAGAACAAGACCTCACCACTTATGGCGAAGAAGTCAAATTTGGTGGTGGTAAGGTGATTCGCGATGGCATGGGGCAATCGCAGTTACTTGCAGATCAAGTGGCAGATACCGTAATTACCAACGCATTGATTGTTGATTGGTGGGGTATTGTAAAAGCCGATGTGGGCCTTAAAAATGGTCGTATCTGGAAAATTGGTAAAGCTGGAAATCCAGATATTCAGCCAGACATTACCATTCCACTCGGTGCAGCAACCGAGGTTATTGCAGGTGAAGGGCAAATTCTGACCGCAGGCGGAATTGACACTCATATTCACTGGATTTGTCCTCAGCAGGTAGAAACGGCATTGATGTCTGGTGTGACTACTATGGTGGGTGGTGGTACTGGACCGGCAGCAGGAACGTCAGCCACGACAGTTACACCTGGTCCATGGCACATTGGTACCATGTTACAAGCCATTGACGATTTACCCATGAATATTGGTTTGCTGGGTAAAGGCAATATTAGTTTACCCGATCCAATTCGTGAACAGATTAAAGCGGGTGTGGTGGGGCTTAAACTGCACGAAGACTGGGGCTCGACGCCTGCTGCAATTGATAACTGCCTGAGTGTGGCCGATGAGTTTGATGTGCAGGTTGCTATTCATACCGATACACTCAATGAAGGCGGCTTTTTGGAAGAAACGCTCGGGGCATTTAAAAACCGAACCATTCATACCTATCATACCGAAGGTGCTGGCGGTGGGCATGCCCCCGATATTTTAAAAGCGATCGGGCAGGCCAACGTACTGCCATCTTCGACCAATCCAACACGCCCATATACTATCAATACCATCGATGAGCATTTGGATATGCTGATGGTGTGTCATCATTTAGATCCTGCAATTGCAGAAGATGTGGCATTTGCTGAAAGTCGTATTCGTCGTGAAACCATTGCAGCAGAGGATATTTTACAAGATCTGGGTGCTATTTCGATGATGTCGTCAGACTCTCAGGCCATGGGCCGCGTGGGAGAAGTGATTATTCGGACATGGCAAACTGCACATAAAATGAAGGTGCAACGCGGCGCACTTGAAGGAGACAATGAGTTTCATGATAACAACCGAATTAAGCGTTACATCGCCAAATACACCATCAATCCTGCTATTACACATGGTTTAAGTCATGAAGTGGGGTCGGTAGAAGAAGGAAAGTTGGCCGATTTAGTGCTTTGGAAGCCTGCATTTTTTGGGGTTAAACCCTCGATGATTATCAAAGGCGGGATGATTGCCGCAGCACCGATGGGCGATATCAATGCTTCAATTCCAACGCCACAGCCTGTGCATTATCGTCCGATGTTTGGTTCTTATCCATGTGCTGTACATAACACGTGTATCACCTTTTTGCCGCAAGTGGCAATTGATGAAGGCGTTGATCAGAAGCTGCAACTTAAAAAGTTGATCAGCCCGTGTAAAAACACGCGCAACATTACCAAACATGACATGAAACATAATACTTACTGCCCCGTGATGGATGTGCATCCTGAAACATACGAAGTGCGCGCCGATGGGGAACTGTTGACCTGTGAGCCAGCCGATGTGCTGCCAATGGCTCAACGTTATTTCTTGTTTTAAAGCTGTGAATGAATCTATGAAGCGCAATTCAATACGATTTATATTGGAAAAATGATTGAGAAACTATGAAAATTTATACCCAACGTCTGGATGAAATTTCATCAGACCAAACGTTTGAAACGGTCGAACTGAACTTTGATACCCGTCAAAAATCGCGTTTTCGTGCAACCTTAAAAGACGGTACTGATATTGGTGCCGACTTGCCGCGCACGGGTATTTTACGCAGTGGCTCATTTATTGCGACCCATGATGGTGATATTCTGCGTGTAGATGCCAAACCAGAACGTTTAATGCAGGTCACGGCCAAAACGGATTTTGAATTGCTCAAAGCGGCTTATCATTTAGGGAATCGTCATGTTCCATTAATGCTTACGCCTTATGCGCTTTATTTCGAACCAGATCACGTACTGGCAGAAATGGTTGAAGGTTTGGGATTGGTTGTTAAAGAAGTTGAACATATGTTTGAACCTGAAAGTGGTGCTTATGCACAGCATGCACACGATCATCGTTTAAGCCCAATCAAGTCATTGCATCATGTCCATTAATGCTGCTCAACTGCTTAAGCTACTGACACTGTCTTCCACGGCATTGCCTGTAGGGGCTTACTGCTACTCACAAGGTGTAGAAAGCGCCATTCAGGTGGGGCTTGTGCATGATGAAGAGAGCAGCAGTGCTTATTTTGAAGAAGTACTTGAGATGTTGCTGGTGCGCTTTGAGCTGCCATTGCTCAAACGGCTGATGCTACATTTTAATGATGATGAGCAGTTTTTAAAGTGGGCGCATCTCTATAGAGCGAGCCGTGAAAGTAAAGAGCTCTTGGCAGAATCCCAACAATTGGCATTTTCTTTGAACGCTTGGATTAAGGCCGTACTCAAGATGCCTGTAGAGGTGAAAAAGCAGTTTGGTTTTGTACCTGTATATGCCCAGTTGTGTGGACGCCTTGAACTTAATCCGGCAGAGGTTTTAACAGCATATACCTTTAGCGTGCTTGAAAATCAGGTTTTGGCTGCAGTGAAAACGGTTCCACTTGGTCAAATGAGCGGCCAGCGAATTTTATGGCATTTACATGAAAAAGTGCCGCAAGCTGTCGAGCAGGCGTTGTTATTGCAAGACGACCAAATCAGTAGTGCATTGCCTCAGTATGCAATGCTAAGCATGCAACATGAAACCCAATATTCGAGACTATTTCGATCTTAACCCTTGATTTGGCAAAGTAATAAAATTGAACTGCCAAATCAAAATGTGACATTTTAAAGGAAATAAACATGACAGAACGTAGCCCATTACGCGTTGGGATTGGTGGTCCGGTTGGATCGGGTAAAACAGCATTGACCCTTAATCTGTGCCGTGCCTTACGTGAAAAATACAATATGGCTGTCGTCACCAATGATATTTACACCAAAGAAGATTCAAACTTTCTGACCCGAAACGAAGCCATGACACCAGACCGAATTGTGGGGGTTGAAACGGGTGGATGCCCGCACACCGCTATTCGTGAAGATGCATCCATCAACTTGGCTGCAATTGATGATCTTTGTGAAAAATTTGACGGTCTGGAACTCATCATTATTGAAAGTGGTGGAGACAACTTGGCCGCAACGTTTAGTCCAGAACTTTCAGATCTGACACTCTATGTGATTGATGTTGCCGGTGGAGAAAAGATTCCACGCAAAGGTGGGCCTGGTATTACTAAATCTGATTTATTAATTATTAATAAAACGGATCTGGCGCCAATGGTTGGAGCGAATTTAGACATTATGGAACAAGATGCCAAGCGGATGCGCGGCGATAAACCGTTTTTATTTTCGAACATGAAAACAGAAGATGGTTTAGCACAAATTATTGAATTTATTGAAAAGCAAGGGCTTTTTAAGGCTTAAGGAGGCGCCATGCGCTCAATCACAAAACAACTGCTCATCATCTTGATATCGGCTTTGCCTGTTGCAGCGATGGCACACCCCGGACATGCTTCACAAGCAGGTTTCTGGACAGGATTTATTCACCCCTTCACCGGACTGGATCATTTAACCATGGCAATCGGCTTTGGCGTATTGCTCTGGACAGTTGCAAAACAATGGAAAGTTTTAGGTATTGTGGGGTTGAGTTTAAGCCTCGTTTTTGGTTTTGTTTTGGGCGCAAACGGTATTATCGCTGAAGCGATTGCTGAATATGGCATTGTGACATCGTTAATCGTACTGGCTGTTGCACTGTGGAGTAAGTCTTATCGTATATTGCCATTTGTTGCATTGCTAATGGCGAGCTTTCACGGTGCTGCGCATGGCGTTGAGCTTGCACCTCAAGGCCACGTCATTGCTTTGATCTCTGGTATGGTGCTCGGTATGGCAACGTTGTATACCATCGGCTTGGTGGTAGGTGAGTTGATCAATCGCCACGTACCGTACGGACGTAAAGTCTTGTCTGCTTTAGCCATGATGGTCGCAATTATCGGTTTAGCCTAAGCGGTTTCATCTTATCAAAAGGTAGCGTATGCTACCTTTTTTACTATATCTTTTTAAAAAATGATGAGGTTGTCTGTTTTATTAAGACTGACTGTATTGTTGGCATTAAGCTGTTATTCATCCTGGGGACAGGCTTATGATTTTTTCTCACAAGCAATGCCTGACAACACAGTGAATCTGGATGTAAATCTTGAAAATAAAGACTTGAATCAGGAGCAGAAGCACCTTGCCGAGCAACATGATCAAGAAGAAAACAATTATAAAGTGCTTAAAAATCTTTTCTATGCAAATGAGCGAATCAGTATTTATAACTATACGGTGTATAACATGGATGATTTGAAAAGTAAGATGATTGAGGGAGCTCCCGATGCGGTTGGTCTACACGATTTATCTATTTCGTTTGGTTATGGCATGAGTTATCGACTTAAAGATGATACAAAGCTAGGCTACGAGTACGTTTCTAATTTTCCCTATGATCGTGGGCAGTTGATCCGTTTTTTCTGGATTCGATCTTTTTAAGATTGGAGAGATCTTTTTTTACCTAAGTAACATAAGACACATCAATTGATGATGAAGACACTATAATTTCTTCAACATTTTTTAATGGCCTTAAATCAGACTAAACGCACTTATTAACAGTGAAGCAGTTGATGATGCTAAAAAGACTTCGTGTTTTCATTTTTGTTTTTTTAACAGTAACGAGTTTTATGTCGAGCTTATCTGTACAAGCACAAAGCTTTTCCGGATATCAAAATCAACTGTCGAATATGCACCAACCACGCTGGTCATTGCAACCAAGACAACAACTCGATGATGATGACGTCCGAGAGCGCCGTGAAGAGGAAATAGTGCGAGATGTGCGGCCAGCGTGTTTAGATCGCCCTGACTAATCGAATGATTAAACCCATAGATCAAGAAGAGTTCACGATTAAACAATACCGCTTAAATACAAATAAGATTTTGACGCATTGTCGGGCGAATCATCGCTATAATTTTTTCTGATAAAGCCCTGCGCGCACTGTTCCGGCTTTGCTCGATTTAAGCAATTGCCATGTGTTGGGGAGTTGCAACTGAGTCAACTCCCGATCTGCTTCGACATAAATATAGGCATTTTCACGGGCCAGAGGATCAAGTAAAATAGCTAATTCTGTCCATAAATCTAGGCTGTAAGGCGGATCTAGAAAGATCACATCAAATTGCTGATTCAGTCTAGGTAAAACCTGCTGTGCGGTGGCGACTTTTAAGTCGCAATTTTTCGCCTCAAGTAACTGGATATTCTGCTTGAGAATTTTGGCCTGTAGCGTTTCTGGCTCGATCATCAGTACCGAAGCTGCTCCACGCGACAAAGCCTCAAAGCCCAGTGCGCCAGAACCCGTACAAACATCGAGCACGGCCGCATTTTGAATATCCCACATGAGCCAGTTAAATAATGTTTCACGAACACGATCTGGGGTGGGGCGTAAACCCTCGACACTGGCAAATGGAAGCTGTCGACGTTTCCATTGCCCACCAATAATACGTAGCTGATTTTTCATTATTCTGAGATCTCTGCTGAGGTAGGTGCAGATACGGCACTGACCGAAGAGGCAGCAATGTTTGGTTTCTGCTGTGGTTTATTGCGATTTGACACGGCATTTGGATCTGCTTCAAGTAAAGCTCCGCTAGGAAGCTCGCCTGGCTTAATACCGGCTGTCATCAAGCCGCCACTCAGTTGATGATTGGCTGGTCGGATTGGATTTTTCTTGCGAGTCAGCAGCCAATAGTCAAATAATGGGCGCGAAAGCTGAGCTGCCGATCCACCATGTCGACCATTTTCCCACACCACAGCCACCGCAATTTCAGGGGTTTCAGCAGGTGCGAATCCAACAAATAGACCATGGTCGAGTTGGCGCTCAGACAAAATTGACTCGTTGTAGCGTTTGCCTTGCGCAATACTTTTAACCTGAGCTGTCCCTGTTTTGCCTGCAATTTGATACATTGGTGTACGAATACCGCGACCTGTACCACTTTGAATCACATCAATCATGGCATCGCGCATATTGACCCAGTCCTGTTCTGTGCCATTAAACTGGATTTTACCGTCCGGTGCATTGTGTACCTTAAAGGGTTTGGCGCCATGTGCAGAACGAAGTACATGCGGTGTCACATGAGCACCGTGGTTGGCCATAATTGATGTAGCCATTGCAAGCTGGAGTGGTGTTGCAGTAAATGCACCCTGACCAATACTCACAGAAATCGTTTCGCCTTTGAGCCATTTCGATTTACGCGTGCGCATTTTCCACTCTGGATTTGGGTACAGGCCTTCACTCTCACTCGGTAAATCAACCCCTGTTTTTTGACCAAAACCAAATTGACGCATCCAGGCATTCATTTTGTCGATTCCCATCTGATACGACAATACATAGAAATAGGTATCGCAGGAATCGATAATCGATTTATGCAAATTCACCATTCCATGACCGCCTTTTTTCCAGTCACGGAATTTATGAGAATCCCCCGGAAGATGGAAATAACCCGGATCATAGATACTGGTCGACCAGTCTACAGTGCCGTAATGAATGCCGCCCAATCCTTCCATCGGTTTAATGGTTGAACCTGGTGGATAGACCCCTTGTAAGGCACGGTTATACAGCGGCTGGTCGAGATTGTCTCGCAGGGCACTGTAGTCCACATGACTAATCCCTGTTACAAATAAATTTGGATTAAAGCTTGGGCTAGATACCAGCGCCAGAATTTCACCTGTACGCGGATCCATCGCCACGATTGCACCACGACGACCAACCAGTTGCTCGGCAGCCACCACTTGCAAGCCGTAATCGATTGAAAGATAAAGGTCGTTACCTCGTACTGGTTCTTTACGCCCAAGATGACGCAAGATATTGCTGTGGGCATCGGCCTCGACTGATTCGTATCCTGGTGTTCCGTGTAACAAGTCTTCGTAGGTTTTTTCTACCCCGATCTTGCCAATCAGGTTGGTTCCAGCGTAGGTGTCTTTATTGAGCGTTTGAAGCTCTTTTTCATTGATGCGCCCCACGTAACCAATCACATGTGCAAACAGATCCCCGTGCGGGTAATAGCGAGTCATCTGTGTCTCGATTTTTACACCCGGAAAGTTATATTTCTGTTCACTAAACTTGGCAATATCTGCTTCGGTCAGATTGAGTTTAATCGATACGCGCTCAGTTTTACGTGCTGTTTTAATTCGCGTTTTAAAACGATCAATATCTTCTTGTGTAAGGGTAAGAATAGGCGTAAGTCGTTCGAGTGTACCATCGATATCTTCAACATCTGCGCGGCTCATGGTTGCCGTAAAGACCGGATAATTATCGGCCAGTAATACGCCGTTTCGGTCGTAAATGTAACCCCGAGCAGGAGGAAGAGGTTGCAGTCGAATCCGGTTTTTGTCAGAGGCTGTAGAGAACTCATCAAAATGCACAATTTGCAAATAGGCATAACGGCTCATCAACAACAGTAAGCAGCAACACACCAAGCCAATTGCAAAAAAGATTCGCCCTCGATACAGACGCTTTTCTTGCTGGTTATCTTTTAACGGAAAGTGCTGCTTCATACCAATAGACTTTAACTTGAACGACACAAATAAATAGCCGTAAAGTTTACCCTATCACGCTTATAAAACAGAGATAAATTTTAAGTATTCACCCACAATCGAGATCAGTTTTTTGACATTTGCGCCATCAAAATTGTAAGGTGCTGTATATAAGAACGAAACTATTTCTGTTAAAGTCACAAAACAGTTAAAGGAATGCTCTAAATTGAAGATGTTTGGAGAAACACGGAGAAAATAATGAAAAAAATATATTCCTTTCTTGCTCTCTTAACCTTTAGTTCGGTGACATGTGCAAGTGTTCAGGATTATTTGCCTGAAGCAAAGTTGCAAGGCAAAGATGTTAGTCCGTTCAATGTCGGCTTGGGAGTCACCCAGCAATTGGCACATGTGAATGGCGAATGGGTCAATCCTTATGGCATTGCTTATTTAAAGGCAGGTGCCTATCTCAACGGCGATCATACCTTTGGCGGGCAAGTTGGCTTTCGTTATCCATATTATCTCACAGGCAAAAATCAAAATGGATACTACTTAGGTGTATATGCTGGTACGCTAGAAAGCCGCCGAGTCGACAATGATTACACCTCACGAGTCGGTGGTGGCGTCGATTTGGCGTATGTTTGGTTAAATAAAGATCGAATCAGTACCTTTAGTGTTGGCATTGGTGCCGCAGAAGCGTTAAAAAATACAGATGGGTCTACTGTAGTTGATACCAAACCTCAATTACAGTTTGCTTATACGCTAAGTTTTGGTCTTTAAAGTGCCGAGATTTCTTCATCATAAATACACCCATCAAGTAATAAAGAAATACGAGAGTAATGGATGTTAGATTTCATCAGTGATTTGTGGCAAACCTTTTTAAATCGACCTGATCATTTGGCGGTGATGAGTATCATCCCGGTGACTGCATTTGTGACATGGGCACATGTGTGGATGGCTTTAAAGATGGTCTTTTATCCAATTAACTTCTGGGGATTTCATCTAGGTCCGTTACCCGTGGGCTGGCAAGGAATTGTGCCACGAAAAGCGGGTCGTATTTCTGGCATCATTACCGACAACACGCTTTCAAAATTGGGTTCGTTGCGTGAGTTTCTAGAGGCCATGGACCCAGAAGATATGGCCAGAATTATTGGTGAGCAAGTCGGCTTTGAACTTGAGCACCTGATTGATGAAGTCATGATTGACCGAAATGCCGTGCTCTGGGAAAACTTACCTTATTCGATTAAACGTAGAATTTATGCTCAAGCGCATAAGCAGTTACCCGGTGTACTCCGAGAATTGGTTACAGAGTTGACTTTAAATGTAGAGTCACTGGTGAATATGCGTGAAATGGTCGTCAGCCAAATGGAAGGCGATCGCCGTTTAATGGTGAGAATGTTTTTAAAAGTAGGTCAGAAGGAAATTAACTTTATCTGGCATATCAGTGCACTAATTGGAATGTTTTTTGGTGTGTTTCAAATGCTGGTCTGGTTTTTGGTGCCATGGCACTGGACAGTGCCTTTCTGGGCGGCTATCTGGGGCTTTCTCACCAACTGGATTGCAATCTGGATGGTGTTTAATCCAGTCGAGCCACACTATGTCCGTTATCCGCAGTTTTTCCGCTTAACGCAAGATCGTAAATTTCCGTGGGTGGTGCCCGTCGTGCCGCGGATGGGAACTTATAATGTTCAAGGCGCTTTCATGAAGCGTCAAGAAGAAGTATCGGATGTATTTGCAAGTGTCGTCACTGAAGATCTGATTACCTTGAAGTCGATCATGACTGAAATGATGTATGGCAGTAAAAAAGACAAGACCCGTCGTATAGTTAAACGCCATATCAATGAAATAATGGAAACTCCATTGGTAAGAACCTCACTTCAACTCTCCTTAGGGCCACGCGAATATGCTAAACTTAAGACAGACTTGATTGATCGCTCAATTGAAATTACGATGGTGCCTGTATGCGACCCTGCGTTCAATGCGAGCCGTGCACAAAAAATATTTCAGATGTTTAAAGACCGTATTCGTGAGTTAACTCCAAAAGAGTTTCAAAACCTTCTACGTCCGGCATTCCAAGAGGATGAGTGGATACTGATTGTGCTTGGTGGGGTCACCGGATTTTTTGCAGGTTTAATACATTTGTTTGTCGCTTTCTTATAATTTAGATGCTGGTAGATGTGACACGAGGTGTCATACTCCAGAGCATCGTGATGATTGTTTTTAATGAGGATGCTTTCTTATGCGCATTATTTTACTCGGACCACCTGGAGCAGGTAAAGGTACTCAGGCTCAGTTGATCTGTAAGCGCTATGATATCCCACAAATTTCAACCGGTGATATGCTCCGTGCTGCAATTCGTGAAGGAACTGAACTTGGTCTAAAAGCCAAAAGTGTAATGGAGTCTGGTGGTCTGGTATCAGATGAACTGATCATCGGTTTGGTAAAAGAGCGTATCGCGCAACCTGACTGTGCAAATGGTTGTATTTTTGATGGTTTCCCGCGCACTATTCCACAAGCTGAAGCGCTGGAAAAAGAAGGGATCACAATTGATCACGTGATTGAAATTGCGGTACCAGACGAAGAAATCGTAAAACGTCTTTCTGGCCGTCGTCAGCATCCAGCATCTGGTCGTGTTTACCACATCGAATACAATCCACCAAAAGTAGAAGGTAAAGACGATGTAACAGGTGAAGAACTGGTACAGCGTCCCGACGATCTAGAAGAAACCATTCGTAAGCGCCTTGGCTCTTATCACAGCGAAACTGAGCAATTGGTTGGCTTCTATCAAGGTCGTGCGGCATCTGGCGAAAATGCACCAACCTATGACAAGCTTGATGGCTTACGTACAATCGATGTTGTACAAAAAGATCTATTTGCTATTTTAGACAAAACTAAATAATTCGTTTGGTTTTTGCTAATATAAGAGAGTCCTGAGCATTCAGGGCTCTTTTCTTTTTTGAGGATATCTGTTTGCTAAAGATCGCATTAATCTTTTTGGTGGTGATAAGTCTATTGGTTTTGTTGTTTTTGCTCTATCAAAGCCAGAAAATGCTACGTCAAGTGCAAAAACAAGAGCTTGCAGAAAAACGATTAAATCAGCAAAACAAGCGCAAAATACTGCACCCAAAGCTCAAACAAAAAAAGTGAGTGCATCGCTCATGTAAACACTTTTATTTTAAAAAAAATTAAGGTGTTGCTTGAATGGTCACAGCGCGCTCTGCACCATAAGCATAACGCTCTGGCCAGTTACATACATCGGATACTACACATTCTGCGCATTTTGGCTTTCTGGCCACACAGCAGTATCGTCCGTGCAAAATTAACCAGTGATGCGCATCGGTAATAAATTCTTTTGGAATAACTTTAATTAGACGGTGTTCTACTTCAAGCACATTTTTGCCCACGGCTAAGCCTGTGCGGTTTCCTAAACGAAAAATATGTGTATCGACTGCCATGGTGGGCTGCCCAAATGCGGTATTTAAAACCACATTTGCGGTTTTGCGTCCTACACCTGGAAGTGCCTCAAGCTCTGCTCGGGTTTTAGGAACCTCGCCTTGATGTTTTTCAATTAAGATTTGACAGGTTTTAATCACATTTTCAGCTTTGGCATTATATAAGCCAATGGTTTTTATATAAGTTTTTAAGCCTTCAACACCCAGGGCATAAATTTGTGCGGCAGAATTGGCCACCGGAAACAGTTTGTCTGTGGCTTTGTTTACACTTACATCGGTGGCTTGAGCCGAAAGCATGACCGCAATCAGTAATTCAAATGCATTACTGTAATTTAACTCAGTTTGTGGGTGAGGACGCTGTGCTTTAAGGCGCTCAAAAAACGTCTGGATCTGTTTTTTGGTCATGTTTTTAACTGGCATTTAATTCCCCTGAAGCAGATTCAGTTGTTGTTGCAATTGCTCAAGTTGCTGCTGTTTCTTTGCATCTGCTCGAACGCTTAATTGCTTTTCCAGTTTTTTAATTTGGGTGCGAAGCTTTGCAAGTTCAATCGTAATAGATGCATCCTGTTTTGTGACTGTTTTAGCTGCAGCTTCAATACGTTCAATTGAAGGCAGTTCATCTATCCACTGCGAAAACTGAGAAAACAATCCGGTGTCAATTTCTGCACGAACAATCGGGCCTTTGCGGTCAATACGGCGGCGTTCTTCACGTTGAATGTGCGCATAATAACGTTGTCGAAGTTGCTGTTGTTCCTGTTCTTGTTGCAAAGTAGTAGGAAGCGGCGCAGTATCTTCAACCAGTTCGATACAATCCACAGGGCATGGTGGGATACAAAGCTCGCATCCTGTACACAGATCCGTCAAAACAGTATGCATCAGCTTGCCGCTGCCAATAATCGCATCGACCGGACAGGCACTGATGCACTTGGTACATCCAATGCATTCATCCTCACGAATGATTGCTTTCATACGCTGCGGGCGCCCATCGGACTGAATTGGCCAGACACTTTTTTCTGCAGGCAGTGGCGGGCGGTTGAGTCGAGCTGCAAGAGCATCTGCAACAGGTTGACCGCCGGGAATACACTTATTTGCCGCTTCACCTTCTAAAATGGCCTTTGCATAAGGCAGACATCCATCTCGATGTCCGCACAAACCACATTGGGTTTGCGGCAAAATACGGTCTATTTCGCGTAAAAGTGCAAAAGCGTTATTGGTCATAAGAGAAAAATATTCAGTACAAAAAGGAACGTCAGCTTAAGCCCGGCATTTTAGCACAGAAGTCGCTATATGATCCCGTAATCCAGTAACACTTATTATTCAAAAAAAGGCCTGATCGCAGTGATCAGGCCTTTGAGTGTCTGGATTGAATCATCCGCTGGCTTATTTGGACTTCACCATTTCTTGCTCAACGGTCATGTCATGGATATAGACATATTTAGATTGATCTGCCGCAGGATTTTTTCGTTCGTAGCGTTTTACACGAACAATTACGCGTTGATCTGCACGATGTTGAAAGCCCTCGATTTGGTCATAAAATAACGACCAGTCTTTATCAACTTGGGTTTTAACCCCTTTATCGTCATATTTAATTTCGCGAACTTGCAGACAAGTTTGCGGTGCAACACCTGTACACGATTTAGTTTCAGGTGCAATTTCCAAGAAAATGATTTCGCCCTGAGACTGATATTTGGTTTCCGGTGTCATGCTGCCTTTAAACTCAAATGTTTGTCCTGCGGCATTGGTTAACATTAGACTTGGCTGTTCAATTGAGCGAGTATCGAGTTTGAAATGAGTGCTTTTGTCGCTAAGAAGGTTAGCTGCAAACTGCTCATTTTTCATCAGTGCTGGCTCGCATGCTTTCATGGTAGAAGCCAGCGCTGAAGTCACGAGTTGCTGGTCGTTAAGCTTCCATGTACCACCTTGGTTGTTACACCCTGTATGAATACTCAAGTTCTGATCGCTAAAACTTAAGATAATCGGCTGTGGCGCACCTTCAGGTTGATACGACCATGTATAAGCAGTTAGGGCTTTAGTGGCATCGACTTTTTGTTCTTGAACAACAGAAACAGGCTGGGTTTGATTCATTGATTGGCAGGCCATAAGTGAAAATGGCAAAAGAGCAAGAATTAAATATTTAATTTTCATGGAACAACATTCTTTCAATTTAAGGCCTAAATCCTAACGAATTTATTGCAGAAAAAAAGACACATCTATTAGGCTTTAAGTGTAATAAATGTATCTATTTTGCAACATATAAGGCACCTAAACTTACAAAGTTTTAATTTTTGCTTAAGTTTAATTCAAATCTTTAAGTGATTAATCGAAACGGTAAATGTCCATCCCTAAAGATCCCATAGAAAAACTACTGTGAACGATAGAGAAGCGATTCCCTGTACCCATGGCAAAAAACAAGGGTGCAAAATGTTCGATGGTAGGGTGGTTGCGCTCGATGTGAGGTAAGTCTGGCCAGTTTAAGATGGCATCATAATCTTGGTGGGTCAGTTTATTCACCACATGGTTTCGAAAGCCAGATGCCCATTTTGGAATATTTTGCAGATTGCCTTGCCAGCGCAATTCGGCCAGATTATGAGTGATGCTTCCCGATCCGATCAGTAAAATTTGTTGTTCTCGCAGCGGTGCCAGTGCTTGTCCAACTGCATAAATTTCATCTGAATTGAGTTGCATGGGCAGCGAAATTTCAATGACAGGTATATCTGCCTCTGGATACATATGCAGGAGCGGCATCCAAACCCCATGATCGCGGGGCCGTGTGCTGTTGGCATGCGCGGTCAAATGTGCATCGGCTAAACGCTTTAATATATCTTCTGCCAATTCCGGTGCACCAGGTGCAGGATAATGAATACGATACAACTCAGCCGGAAAGCCACGAAAATCGTGCCATGTTTGGGGGCGGGTTGATGTGCTGACTTCAAGCGACTGACTTTCCCAGTGCGCAGACATCACCACAATTGCTTTCGGTTTTGGCAAGTTAAAACTCAACCGGTGCAGGGCAGGCCCCACTTGTTCGGGGTCGACTGCCAGCATAGGAGAGCCATGGGAGATAAACAAGCCAGGGAGTGTTTGTGGACTCATATGATGCTGTACCTAGTAGACAAGTCTGCTGCACAGTTTGCTCTGTACAGCAACAGATTCATTTGAACGACTTATCGGGGCATACACTTAACTGCATTAAGCCCGATGATAAGGATGATTGTGGTTAATGCTCATGGCTCTGTATAGCTGTTCGATCAGCAATACACGAACCAGTGGATGTGGCATGGTGAGCTTAGACAAAGACCAGTGCCATGCAGCAGCCTGACGAACCTGATCGGAAAGACCATCAGGCCCGCCAATCGCCAATGCAATATCCTGTCCGTCTTGCATCCAGCCCTTCATGGTCAGGGCGAGTTTTTCTGTGCTTAACTCACGGCCGCCGACTTCAAGTGCAATCAGCACTTCACCTGGTTTTAGGGCATTTAAAATACTTTCACCTTCGAGTTGACAGTATTTTAAAATATCGGCCTGCGAGTCATTCTTACCCCGTTTTGCCATAGGCAGTTCAATCACTTGTGTTTGAACAAACGGTTGGATGCGTTTGAAATAATCTTCAAAACCCGTGAGTACCCATGCTGGCATTTTTTGCCCAATGGTGAGAAGACGGATTTTCATTACAATACTCACAGGTGAAATCATCGGTACCAGTATAACGATAAAGCCCCGAATGATCATGCCCCGCCGTGCAGATCGTATTCAAATGTTTAGCCACTAAACAACACGAAGAAATTCAGGTAAAAAAACGCAGCCCAAAAGCGTGAAGGACTGCGGTTAAAAGGGCCACCTGTCTGGAGAATCAGATGACCACACTGGAAAAATGAAACAATCATAATAAGTACCCTTAAGATTATTATGGGTATTATTGGTTAATTTTCAACCTATATAATGTAAAAAAAGAGAGCCGAAGCTCTCTTTTTTATAACTAACTGGAATTAGTGACGTGCTGCTTTTGATTCTTCAACAGGCTTCACAATAGGTGCTTTTACCAAAGGTTTAGGCTGTTCTGTCAAAGCTAAAGGTAAGATTTCATCAATGCTTTTCACTGCTCTGATTTCTAAACCTTCTTTAACATTGTCTGGTATTTCAGCCAAATCACGCACGTTATCTTGTGGAATAAAGACTAACTTGATACCACCACGGTGGGCAGCCAGCAGTTTTTCTTTCAAACCGCCAATACGCAGTGCATTCCCACGTAGAGATGTTTCACCTGTCATGGCAATGTCGGCACGGATCGGAATACCAGTAAATGCCGATACAAGTGCGGTAGTCAGTGCCAAACCAGCAGACGGACCGTCTTTTGGTGTAGCGCCTTCAGGCAAATGCACGTGAACATCGGTTTCTTCAAAGCGAGAGGCTTCAATACCCAATTCGTCTGCACGTGTTCTCACTACCGTCATGGCCGCAGTAATCGACTCTTTCATCACATCACCAAGCGAACCTGTTGTAATGAATTTACCTTTACCTTTGACGGCTGCAACTTCAATGGTGAGTAACTCGCCACCGACTGATGTCCATGCCAAGCCGTTTACACGACCGACCTGAGCCTCTTCTTCTGCAATACCAAAGTCAAACTTGTGTGGACCAAGATATTCTGGAAGCGTTTCTTGAGTCACATCGATATGTAGATTTTTACTCTTTTTGCTGACCGCTTCTTTAACCACTTTACGTGCAATCTTAGACACTTCACGCTCAAGGCTACGGACACCTGCTTCACGTGTGTAGCGTCGTACAATGTCACGAATCGCTTCTTCATGAACAGTCAATTCACTGCTACGTAAACCGTTATCTTTGATCGCTTTAGGAACCAAGTAACGGTCAGCAATATTAACTTTCTCTTCTTCGGTGTAGCCCGGAAGGCGAATCACTTCCATACGGTCTAACAACGCTTCTGGAATGTTCATGCTGTTTGCAGTACAGATAAACATCACTTCAGACAGGTCAAGGTCAAGGTCAAGATAATGATCGTTGAACTTATTGTTCTGTGATGGGTCAAGTACTTCTAACATGGCAGATGCAGGGTCACCACGATAGTCTTGTGCCATCTTGTCGATTTCATCGAGCAAGAACAATGGATTTTTTACACCCACTTTGGTTAGAGACTGCACGATTTTACCTGGCATCGCACCGATGTAAGTACGACGATGTCCGCGAATCTCGGCTTCGTCACGTACACCACCAAGTGCCATACGCACAAACTCGCGACCTGTCGCTTTTGCGATCGATTCACCCAGTGAGGTTTTACCCACACCTGGAGGGCCGACCAAGCACAAAATCGGGCCACGTAACTTTTTCACACGCGATTGAACAGCAAGATATTCGACAATACGGTCTTTGACATCATCAAGACCATAGTGGTCTGCATCTAAAATTTCCTGCGCTTTTTTCAGGTTAATGCTGACTTTGCTTGCAGTGTTCCAAGGCGTATCTAGAATCACTTCAAGATAGTTGCGCACTACCGCTGCTTCACTTGAAGCTGGCTGCATTGCTTTTAATTTACGAAACTCAGCTTCTGCTTTTTTGCGCACATGTTCAGGCAAATCTGCTTCAGCAAGACGTTTTTCAATTTCTGCAACATCGTCTTCTGCGCCGCCGTTCATATCGGAAAGCTCGCGTTGAATCACCTTCATTTTTTCATTGAGAAAGTATTCGCGCTGATTCTTTTCCATTTGGCGTTTGACGCTGTCATGCAAGGTCTGCTCAATTTGCTGCTCGGCAGATTGTTGTACCAAGTAGCTGGTCAGCTCTTGCAAGTGTGCTTCAAATTCGTTGTGCTCGAGAAACTTTTGTTTTACATCAATGTTTAATGGCACGCGTGTGGCCACAAAAAACATCAGTTGCAGCAAATCTTCAATTTTATTTGCTGCCGCAACAAGTTCACGTGCATTACGCAGTTTTGCTTCAGCATATTGAGCAAACAAGGTCCGTAATTCCTGCAAACGCGTTTCTTGAGTCGCGGAATCGCTATCAACCGTCATTGGGCTCAATTGATGTTCGGCAGTCAAATAACTGTCTTCATCAATAATTTTTGTGAGTTTTGAACGGTATAAACCTTCAATCAAAACCTTGATACAGTTTTCATCATTTTCGTGATTCACAACTTGCACAATCTTCGCGACGGTACCGTATTGATAAAGGTTGTCGTGATCAATTTCTTCTGTGAGAGAATCCTTTTGTGCAACTACAAATACTAAATTGTCACTGTTACGAGCCACATCAACTGCATTGATCGATTTTTCACGACCTACAAATAGCGCAATTTGCATGTGTGGATACACCACCACATCACGTAGTGCTAAGAGCGGTAATACACTTGGAACCTGAGGCTCTAAGGTTTCTACATTCATAATATTTTCAGACATGGGCACTCCTAATGAGTGACAACGAGGTTGCCATGTTTTTATAGTGATGGGTATTTTAAAAATTACAAGGGCATGACAATCGAAAATGTCAAAAAATTGAGCAAATCGCTCAGATTTTTTTTATCAAGCTGATAGTTTTTTTGAATGGGCGTTTGAAAATATAGCATTTTTTGGGTGTAACTAGTGCATCAAGTGATTGATCCCACGGTGCACGTTGAATATTTTCAGCAATATACTGAAACTCATGTGCCAGTCCGAGACGGATTGGACGCTTCGGTGCGATGGATAATGTTTTATCGTAAAACCCGCCACCCATGCCCACGCGTGAGCCTGTAGTGTCACAAATCACCAGTGGCATTATCACCAGATCAAGCTTGGAGATCGGTTGCCCGCGTGTTGCCATAGGTTCGTACATACCTAAACGATGCTTTGTAAAACGATGGTTTTGATATTGATGCTTAGAAATTTCAACCCAAACCAGTCGCTGATTCATGGCGCAGACTTTAGGTAGAAACACCTTAATGTTTCGCTTGAAACACTCTTGAATCAGCGCTTGTGTTCGAATTTCTCCAAAGGCATCTAGGTAAATGCCTGCACGCATAATAGACTGACGAGTTCGATCAAGAAAAAAACGAAACTGAGCCAGTACACGTTGCGCTGCACGTTGCTGTGCAAAGCGTGAACTTTGCCGACGCTGTTTGGCAATGTGTCGGCGTAGTTGCTGTAGTGCTGAACCGGAAAGTGGTGCTGTAGCGTGAGGCACAACTGATGTCATTGGATGTATCCCGAGCTTAGGTTTTGATCAGATTGTCATGCCATATAATTGCTTATAGCTTAGCGGGCTCTTACATAAAATTAAAGTACGTTAAAACTGGATCTGCTACTGAGTGAACAGACCCGTGTATTTATTCATTTTGATCAAGCGTGCCTTTAGTTATGTCATTCATTAAAAATCAGCACATCAAAATTTCGATTATGAATAACCTGTTTGGCTTGTTGCTCAAGTGAATTGTCATGCGATGAGCTAATCACAATCATCGGCGCTTTACGGTCAATTGCGCCATTTAGTTGCGCTCTAGTCCATAAGTAAGCCCGACGCTCTACTTCAAATTGCAAACCATCCGAGAGCTCCTGTGCGTAATTATCCGATACATTGCTTTGCCAGTCAGTGACCACATACACAGGCTGTTTCAAGTCGAGTAAGAAAGGCAGGTCGTAGTAGTAACGATCGTAAAACACCACTTTGGTGTTGGGGTGAATGTACGCCGTGAAATTGATTTGATCGTGATTATTTTTAATATCAAAAATGCGTGTGGCGAAGGGCACCACACTACACAGCACAATCAGGCAGGCAGCCACATAATGTGCATATTCGAGTTTATGCCGATGGAGTAGCTGTAAAAATAACAGTGGAGAATACACCAGCAGTGCTGCCATTAAGGTAATTTGCCACTTTTGTACACTCGATAAATTAAAATCCAGTGGAATGAAGTACAACGTAGCGGCCAGAACAAATCCCAGCAAACAAACAAAAGCTGCTGGCGCGTATTTTTGCATGCGGGTCAGTTGTTGAGTATTCAGAGTTGATTTCTCAAAAGCTACTGCACACAAGATAATCAGTGGTGTGAGTGCTGGTAAAATATAGCCTGCAAGTTTTGACGGTGGAATAGAAAAAAAGATGACAACAGACACCAACCACCAGATCAGTAATTGCCCAATCAGGTTTAATCGCTGTTGTTGCAGCATGGTGCGAAGGCCTGTCCATCTTAAGGTGAGTAACCATGGCAATAGGCTCACCAGTAAAATGACCAAGTAAAAAAACCACGATTGCTTGTTGTTGAACTGATTAGAATGGAAACGGTTAAATTGTTGATCGATAAAAAAGTAATGCAAAAAATCTGGATAAATTTGCTGCATTTGATACAGCCACGGTAGGGTAAGTGCCGCCAGAAATAACAAAGCAAACGGATTAAAAAACGCCGGGATACGCTTATATTGCCGGGTGTAAAGCAGCCATGGAAGCAGAATCATTCCGGGAATTAAAATGCCGATCAGCCCTTTGGTTAAAAAGGCAGAGGCGGCAAAAAAGTATCCCAAGAACAGCATGGCTTTTCGATTGCACAAACTAAAATCGACTAGACAAAACACCGATAAGGTGATGCCTGTTGCCAGCAGTAAATCATGATTAACGTATTGACTGCTCCCAAAGAAAAGCAAATTGGTTGCCATCATCAAGATGCTCAGTTCGGCAATTTTTTGAGAGAGATATTTACGAACAAACAGGTAGGTTCCAATCAAAAGCAAGCTTGCCGCCAGTACAGGAACCAAACGCACCACCCATACATGCACACCAAAAATATGCATCGCAATACTGCTTAACCAGTGCAGCATAGGGGGTTTGTGAATAAATGGCAGACCATCTAAACGTGGAACAAGCCAGTCGCCAGACTCAAACATATGGCGGCTGATATCTGCATAACGGCCTTCATCGGGAATTGATAAAAAGCGGACCGTGGCGCATACAAATAGCCAAACAGAAATTAAACCGAGCTTGATCGGTAAGGTACGTAACCATGACGGCATACAGGCTATCCTTCTGGCTGAAAGGCAAAAATTCGATTCAATAAAAAAGTAAAGACTGAGCTAAAACCAATTGCTGTCAATACACTGAAAGCGGTGGGCAAGTGAAAGGCTTCTTTCAGACTAAGTACCAGTGCTTCATTCAATAAAAATCCGCTACAGGCCACCATCAAGAAACGAAACATCATTTGGCGATGCTGGGCATTTGAAGTCGCAAAGGTAAAATAGCGATGTCCAAAATAACTCATCCAAAAAGCCACGCCAAAGCCAGCCAAATTCGACCAAGCAAGCGCAAGCCGTGTCTTTTCAAGTATGATCACGACTGTCACATGAATGGCGGCAGCACACAGCCCAATGAGGCAAAAACGAATAAACTGCGCACTGATATGTTGATTTTTAGGGTTCAGATGCATGCGGTTTAATTTCGGGTAACGTGTGGGGATGCTTAAATTGCGAGAATTCGCCAGACACAATATAGCGTGGACGGTTTTTAACTTCGGCATAAATACGGGCGATGTATTCGCCTACAATTCCCAAAAATAACAACTGAATGCCACCAAGTAAGGTGAGTGCAATGACCAGTGTTGCCCAGCCTGGTACACGAACGCCTTCGACCAGTGTTTCAATCAGAATCCATCCACCATAACTCATGGCAATGAGCGCCATTAAAGCCCCTAAATAAATACTCAAACGAAGGGGAAGATCTGAAAACCCGGTCAAACCAGACATGGCAAGACGAAATAATGACTTGGCATTGAAGGTCGAAGTGCCATGCTGACGTTCTTGTTCTGAAAAATGAATACCAATACTTTTAAATCCAACCCAAGCATACAAGCCTTTCATATAACGATTTCTTTCTGGTAAGCGGCGGATGGCATCGACGACCTTGGCGTCCATCAATCGAAAGTCACCTGCATTTTCAGGAATATCGATTGGAGAGCTAAGATTTAAAACTTTATAATAGTGATTGGTCAGTATGCGTTTTAACCAAGACTCACTGCTTCGATTGCGAATGCCGTACACCATATCGTAGCCATTCTTCCAAAGATTAATCATGGTCGGAATGGCATCTAGAGGATGCTGAAAATCGGCATCGATCAGCAAAGTAATTTCACCAGTCACCCGATCTAAGCCTGCACTCAATGCGGCTTCTTTGCCAAAATTGCGCGACAGTTCGAGTACAATCAGTGGGTAGTGATCCACCATAGATTGCAAGACGTGAAGCGTATCGTCTTGACTGCCGTCATCGACCACAATAATTTCATAATGCAATTGTTGCTGATCCAGCGATTTTGCCAGCGCGGGAATAAATGTTTTTAGGTTCTCAGCTTCGTTATAAGCCGGAACAACACAAGACAAAAAAGGAGAAGTGTGCATTAGATTGCTCCTAATGGACCAAGCTGGATATGGTGGCGTCGACAGTCTTGCTGAAATTGTGCTGAGTCAAAGTATTCAAACTCGCTTACACGTGCAGCATGAATCGGGTCATGACTAGAATGGTTGTGGGGGAGTCCGGGGTGACACATGATTAAAAGTTGATCGTGCGCTTGAGCAAGCCACTGCTGGTTCAAAAGCGCATAAGATTGGGCGTTAAAACTATAAATACCCGCAAAGGTAGAATTATGATGAATATTGTAATGCTGACACATTTCGCTAAAACGTGTAGCACCAAGTAATTTGAGTAGCGTGACTTTGATTCGCGTATTTGGCGTTAAAACAGGGTGGCGTAGACTGCGTACCCAGCCCTTAAATTGCTGTTGATTGAGAAATTTAATTAAAGCTTCACGAATAACAGGAAACTGATGTACATGCTGGTGCCCATCGACAAAATCAGGCATTCGATCTGTCGCAGAGCAAAATAATTCCCACTGACGAATAATGCTGTCGCGAACTTTAGTTTGTGAAAGCTGGCCGGTCCATGCGCCGAGCATGAGTTTCGGTAATTGCTCGGTATAATCCTGAACGCCAAAGTCTTGGGTAAAATTTAGATGTAATCCAATTTCGGCAGTTGTATCAAGACTTGTTAATACTTTGGCATCTTGAAACCAAGAGGGTGATTGAGTCATGCATGAGGTGGCATGAATGCGCTCTTTTTCAAGCAACGATAAAATCGCCGATGAAATTTCGGGACGCATAGAAAAATCGTCGGCACAGTAACACACTTTAGCCATTGCTTCGTCTCATCTTAACGGTCAAACATGTGCAGCAGGGTTACCTGACATGTTTTGTATAATGATGACTATCGAGGCAAAGACTTAAGCCTAAATTAAGTGCAAAAAATTGAATCTTTATAGAATCTAATGAGAAGTGTTATTTAATTTGATATTAAAGCTGAAATTAATATTTACTTGTTAAGCGAGCATGTCGCGCTCAATTGAGGAATGATTTAAGGGGATATTGACTACATACAAAAGGGAAGGGCTTAAAACCTGTATTTGGGTATTGCTGCGATGATAAAGAAAAATAATAAAGAGGAATTAAACGTAAAAAAATTATAATTAAATGATTTAAAAATAAATGCCTCCGAAGATGCCGCTGCCTGTCATTACCCTTGAACCCTTAAGTTCAAGGTGGAAGCGACGCATACTTGCTGGGTTTCCTACTCGCGGTAGGCATACACTCTAAATATGCAGAACGCTATCCTAAAGTGATAGTATCGGCTCAGGGGATTCTGACGCGCTGGCGAGCATCCCAGAGACAGATTCAGTATAACCGATCTGAACTCAATGGCAATTACCTTGCCACAGTGTTATGTAAACTTAGTTTTCAAGTGGTGAACGTTTGCGCGAAATTGCACAGTTCTATAGGCTTTTTTCTACATCCTGTAAAATTGCGTCTAACAATCGCTCGCAATGTTCATACTCTTGCAATGATTTATTGAGGCTGAGTACTTCTTGGGTCAATTGAAGCGCGACCATAATGACCAGCTTGTTGTGTTCAACGCGCGGCGCACTGCGGCGCATTTCATTAAAACGCTCATTCAGTACTTCAGCAGCACGTTCAAGCTCATCACGTTTTTCAACTGTGGTATTCAGACGAAAAATTTGTTCGATTAAACGTAGTTCGACGACCACTTGATCGCTCATGGATGAATCTCCTCAGTAGGGTCGGCGAGTTGCTGGATTTCCTGAGCATGTTGATCTTGTGCCGTACCCAAAATTGCAAGTCGCTGAATAATCGCTTCAACCTTTGATTTGGCCAATTCATTTTTTTTCAGCAACCGATCACGATCTTGTTGTAACTCTTGAATCTCTTGCTGGGTTTGGCGCTGATGTGCTTGTAACTTTTCTTTTGTAACACGTAAGTCGTTGCGCTCTGCCAAAATTTCCTGAAAACGATTTTTCAGATCTGTACAACTTTTTTCCAAACGGCTGTAGCGGTCTGCAAGTGCCGTGGCATCTGTGTTAAGTTGCTTAAACTGGCCTTGAAGTTGGGAAAGCTGATCATTTAAGGTCTCAATTTCCTCTTGCTTGGCCGTAATGATGCTATTTTTTTGCACGATTTGACTATGATGTTGGGCTTCAGTTTCATCTTTCGTCTTTACGAGCGCTTCGTTGTCACGCTCTAAATGAAGTAAACGCGTTTTTAAAACGCCAACATGCGCTTGAAGTCGCTGTAATTGTTCTAACATAACGTAGTCGCACAGAATTGCAATCAAAGGTAATATATACGAAGTATAGAGATTGGATAAGCGAATGCAAGACGATATTTCAGGTTGGAACGAGTGGAACCAAAATTTTGAAGGAATTGAGGAAATTTCAAGCCCTAGTGAGTTACATGGTTTGCTTACAGGTATAGTTTGTGTGACAGAAGCACCGACCAGAGATGAATGGTTACAAATTTTAGCAACGCTAAATGTACCGACTTTAAACGATCAGGCGCTGTCTGTGCTGTCCGATGAAGCTGAAGACGTTGCGCATGCGCTCGCCGAAGATGAGCTGGACTATTTACCTATGCTTCCAGATTCAGAGCATCTTTTGCAAGAGCGGGTACAGGCGCTTGCAGATTGGTGTGCTGGCGTGGTACTCGGCTTTGGTTTGGCTTCTGGACACATCCGTTCAGATGAAGTTGAATTGATTGAGCATCTCCAAGATGTTGCAGCAGTCGAATTTGACGAATCAGACAACGATGAAGAAGGCGAAATGGGTTACGAAGAACTGTATGAGTTCGTTCGTTTGATTCCGGTCAGCTTATCGATTGGCCGTAAAAAAATCCCTGTTTCAGAAAGCTCATTGATTAAAAGTTTTCAGTCAAAGTTGAAAAATACATCTGAATCTGATGAAAATCAGAGTATTGTTGAAATGTTTACACCACATCGTCCAAGCTAATGCTTGGGCGCTGCCTTACCATTTAGACATTATCCATATAGATTATAAGAGCACATGAAACTGACCCAAGCAGATTTTGAACGTCGTCGAGACCGCCTCGCTGAGCAGATGGGGCCAAACAGTATTGCAATTATTGAAACCAGTCCAGTGGCGTATCGAAATCGTGATGCGGATTATAAGTTTCGTGCAGATAGTAGTTTCTTTTATTTAACTGGATTTGCCGAGCCTGAAGCTGTAGCAGTGATTGAAACGGGTGAAAGTACAGCAGATTACACCTATAGCCTGTTTTGTCGTGAACGTAATCGTGAGCTTGAAATCTGGAATGGTTATCGTGCAGGTGTCGATGGTGCGGTTGAAGATTATGAAGCAGACGAAGCCTTTGCGATTGATTTGCTTGACGAAGAAATCATCGAGAAGTTATTCAATAAAGGCGCCATTTATTATCGAATCGGGCATCGAGCTGAATTTGATGCGCGCGTAAGTCAATGGATTAAACAGGCTCAAGATCAAGACAAACGCGGCGACGGTGCGCCGTCTCAAGTGCTTCAACTCGATCGTCTCTTAGATGAGATGCGCCTGTTTAAGTCAGAAGAAGAAATTCAATTGATGCAAATCGCATCGGACATCAGTGCACAAGCGCATACTCGTGCCATGCAAAAGGTTCGTCCGGGTATGAAGGAGTATGCACTTGAAGCTGAATTGAACTATGTATTTAATCAAAATGGCTGTGTCCCGTCTTACAACAGCATTGTTGGTGGTGGAGCCAACGCCTGTATCTTGCACTATGTAGAAAACAATCAGCCGCTCAATGATGGTGATTTGGTGCTGATCGATGCAGCATGTGAATACCAGTGCTACGCATCTGATATTACGCGTACTTTTCCAGTCAATGGTCGTTTTAGTCCAGAGCAACGCGCGCTCTATCAAATCGTGCTAGACGCACAGTATGCCGCGATCGATCAGGTGCGAGTCGGACGGTCGTATCGTGATCCACATGAGGCCGCAGTGCGTATCATCACACAAGGTTTACTTCAGCTTGGACTGATGCGCGGCGCAATCGATGAACTCATCGAAAAAGAAGCCTATCGTCAATTTTACATGCATGGCACCGGACATTGGTTGGGGATGGATGTGCATGATGTGGGTGCCTACAAAGTGGCTGGCAAATGGCGAAGTTATGCGCCAGGTATGGTGGTCACGGTTGAGCCGGGTATTTATATTGCGCCTGATGATGAAACGGTGGATGAAAAATGGCGCGGTATCGGCATTCGAATTGAAGATGATGTCGTGGTGACCGAAGATGGCCCACTAATTCTGACGCAAAATGTGGTTAAAGAAATCGATGCAATTGAAACACTTATGGCTCAAGCGAAACGATAAAAATCGAGTAAAGGAGAAATCGCAGTGCAACATGTGATTATTGTCGGTGGTGGAATGGTGGGATTGAGCCTCGCGCTCATGCTGGCAAAACAAAATATTGCAGTAAAATTGCTTGAAGCCATTCAGTATCCAGATTACGACGACGAAAATCTGGCTCCCTATCACTCAAGTTTCGATGCACGAAATACGGCATTATCACGCCGAAGTGTACAAATTTATCAAAAGTTACAGCTCTGGGATGCGCTACAGCAACACGCAACGCCTATTTTACAGGTTCATATTACCGAAGAAGGCAGTTTTGGCAAAGCAAGACTGGTGGCCTCACAAGAAAAAGTCGAAAGCTTTGGACAGGTCATTGAAAATGCATGGTTGGGGCGTGTACTACTTACACAGGTACGCCAGCATGAACTCATTGAGCTGATTGATGGCGTCAAAGTAACGTCATTAAAACAAGATCAGGACTTTGTCTATTTAAATGCCGAGCGTGAACACGAGCAGCTTGAGTTACAAGCAAAACTGGTCATTGCCGCCGATGGTCGTGATTCATTTTGTCGTCAGGCTTTAGGCGTGGGTGCCGATGTTCGAGATTATGATCAAGTGGCCATTGTGACCACGGTACAAACCTCCAAACCACACGAACAGGTCGGATTTGAGCGCTTTAGTGCGTTAGGTCCACTGGCATTATTGCCTTTGCCCGGCGAGTCGCGACGCTCTGTGGTCTGGCCCGTAAAAAAAGGCACCGAAGACGAATGGTTAGGTGAGCACAACGATCAGCATTTTCTAAATGCTTTACAAAAAACCTATGGGGATCGGGCAGGAACTTTTGAAAAAACTGGACGACGTTTTAGCTACCCGCTGTCACAAGTATTGGCACATAAGCAGGCTGTAGGTCGTGTGGTACTCATGGGTAACGCTGCGCATACGATTCATCCGGTCGCTGGGCAGGGCTTTAACCTATGCCTACGAGATGCTGACGTATTGGTGCGTCATCTGTTACAACAATTGAGTGAGTCAGATGATATCGGAGAGCCAGAAAATCTGCTGGCTTATGAACAAGCCCGATTAAAAGATCAACAACGCGTGATTAAATTCTGTGATTCGGTGGTGCGTGGCTTTAGTAACCAAAATCCGGTACTCAAATTATTGCGAAATACCGGGCTGGTGGCTTTTGATGTTATTCCGGGCATTAAGCCATTAGTTGCCAATTACGCAATGGGGTTAAAAGCATGACACAAATGCACGATGTTGTGATCGTCGGCGGTGGGCTGGTAGGCGGACTGACAGCGCTATTGTTGGCTCAAGGTGGCGTTCGTGTCACCGTCCTCGATGCCGCTCCTGTACTTTCACGTGAACACATTGAGCGTGAAGTCAATCCACGAGTATTGGCTTTGAGTCAGGCCACCATTCATTTGTTAGAGACCGTTGGAGTCTGGAGTGCTATTTCACGTCATATGCCGTATTCGGGCATGCAGGTGTGGAATAAAAATGGCTACGGTGAAATTCAATTCGGACATGCGAGCGAGCAGACACCACATCTGGATCAGGCATTGGGTTCGATGGTGGAACCGAGTATTGTTAATTTTGCAATCCAGCAAAAAATGCGTGAAGTGATTGCAGATTATCGGACGCAGATTCGTGTCAAGCGAATCGAATCTGTACAGTCGGGCTGGCAGCTTGAGCTTGAAGATGGTTCAGTTTTGCAGACTCGTTTGCTGATTGGTGCAGACGGTCCAAATTCGTTTGTGCGTAACCAAGCCATGATTGATCTGGATGTGCTGGATTATCGTCAGGCTGCGATTAGCTGTGCCGTGAAGACGGCGCAGCCACATCAGCATGTGGCTCGCCAGCTCTTTTTGCCGACCGGGCCATTGGCATTCTTGCCGATGGCCAGTATCGAGCCAAATGAAAAGGGATTTTGGCAGTCAATCGTGTGGACATTGCCAGAAGATTATGCCGAGGAATATGCTGCATTAGGCGATCAGACATTTGCGGATTTACTTACACAAGAAAGTCAGCATATGTTGGGTCAAGTGCATGAGGTACGTTCGCGTGCAACGTTCCCGCTGATCGCCCGTGCTGCAAAACAATACATAAAACCGGGATTGGCTTTGATTGGAGATGCAGCGCATGTGATTCATCCTTTGGCTGGTCAGGGCGTCAATATCGGTTGTTTAGATGCAGCACTACTCTGTGATGTGCTGCTACATGACCGGGCGCGAGGTGTATGGGCACATGAACAAACCTTGCGACGTTATGAACATGCGCGTAAAGGGCAAAACGATGCCATGATGCATGGTATGTCTGTGATTGGCTGGCTGGAATCTCAAACGCTATTTCCAGTGATTGCAGCGCGTAACGCGGGCTTAAAATTTGTTGATGAGCATGAAAATCTGAAAAATGCTTTCCTACAGCAGGCCACAGGATTGAGTTTACTCGCCAAAACCCGTTATGCACATTAGGACTTAAACGGTAATTTTTAATCAGTCATTGATCAATGATTACAAATTAGTTTAAAAAAATACGAAATTGGTGTAAAAGCCTCTTTGCGAATACGCAAGAGATTGTTAAATTTCTTCGTAATTTATGAGTAACGTTCATGATGTATGAATCGGTCATTGAGGGGAGAAAAAAATGACGGATATGAATGAATACGATGAATCAGAAGATGCGGCAGTCGATGAAGATGAAGCCAAAGCTGCTGAACATGGTGCCAACGATGAAGAATCAAGCGGAAACGATGCAGATCTTGCAGAAGCTGAAACGCTGACAGTGACAGCCAAGCAAAAGCAAAGACAAGCGCTTGAAGATGAAATTGCGGCATTTCTAGCAAAAGGCGGAAGTATTACCCAAGTTCCGCCAGATGAAGACGCCCGAGATTAATCTGAATCCATAAAAAAAGCATCAATCATGATGCTTTTTTTATGCTTAATCGAGATCGGTCTGGGTCAGTTCTAAAGCGCGTTGATAGGCAATTTTTTTCTTGATGCCGGTCAGGTCGGCGGCAAGCTGAGAGGCAGCCTTCACAGAAAGATCCTCTAAAAGACGCGTCAGTAACTGATCCAGTTTTTCTTGCTCCATGTCTTTTTCAACTGGATTACCGCCTACAATCAGTACAATTTCACCTTTTTGCTGATTATGATCATGCTCTACAAAGCTGACCAACTCACCTAAACTCATTTTTTTTATGGTTTCAAATGTTTTGGTGATTTCACGTGCGAATCCGACAGGTCGCTCGGCACCAAAAACCTGCATCATATCTTTGACACAATCTAGAATACGGTGCGGTGCTTCATAAAAAATCAGAGTTTGTGTTTCATCTTTTAGCTTTTCAAGCTGAAGCATGCGCTGAGAAGATTTAGACGGTAAAAAACCCTCAAAACTAAAGCGATCACTCGGAAGTCCGACAGCACTCAGGGCTGCAACGGCTGCACAGGCACCCGGCACGGGTACTACGCGAATCTTGTGCTCTTGAGCAGCACGAACCAGTTTAAAACCTGGGTCACTAATGAGCGGGGTACCTGCATCACTGATCAGGGCAATATTTTCACCCGCTTTTAAACGTTGAATCAGTTCATTAATTTTATGATTTTCATTGTGATCGTGGCATGCTGTCAATGGAGTTGTTATATTATAATGCTTAAATAACTGAGCAGACTGACGCGTATCTTCTGCGGCAACCAAACTGACCGATTTTAAAGTTTCGATGGCGCGATACGTCATGTCATCTAAGTGCCCAATTGGGGTCGCTACAACAAATAACTGAGCACTCATAAGGTTTTACTCCATGCTACATAATAAAAAGACTTGGCTGCTGATGTTTTTTGCAGCTTTTGTTTCACAGGCACACGCCGAAGTGATCGTCATTCTACCTGAAACCGGACCTATGGCGCGAGCCGCGATCAGTATTAAGCACGGTTTTTTGAGCGCTTACGCGCAATCAAACCACAAAACACCCATCAAATTTGTTAACTCAGATCAGCAAAACATGAAGTCTATTTTCAGGCAGCATGTAGGCAAAAAAACTGAAATGGTGGTTGGGCCACTGGCTCGGCAAGATGTTGAAGAGGTGATGAAGCTCAACCCCAAAGTAAAAGTGTTGGCCCTCAATGAAGTGGGTGCTGAAGCAAAAAACGTGATTCAATTTAGTTTGTCGAAACAAGATGACGCAGGCTCGATGGTCGATGTGTTGCAAAAAGATAACATCACGGATCTCTTGGTGCTGCGTCAAAATGGCAGAGAAGCCGATACCGAACTGTATTACATCTCGCTGGTTTCGCAATTTGGTCATCGTGTAGAACCGATTCAAACGTTACCGGCCAAGCTTAAAAAAGGTCAGGGTTTAATGTTGATGGGCGATTCTGCATGGCTCAACCAACTGGGCAAGCTACCCAAACGCGGAGTATATGCACAAGCCATTGCCATTGAAGAAAATAAAGCAATTCCAGAAGGGCTAACCTTTTGTGATGTACCTGCCTTATACGAGCATCAATGGAACGACGTGTACCATGCCTACTTGCAAAAACCTGAACCGATGCCGTATCAGCGTTTAATCGCCTTTGGTGGAGACGCGTGGATGCTGACTGAACAATATGTACTTAATCCTGCCATACAGGATTTCCGACTCAAGGGCCGAACGGGCGATTTAACTGCACAGGGCGATCGGATCAAGCGTAATGTGCATTGTTATCAAAAAACCAAGCGTTCGCTTGTGGTTCTCAAATGACACAGTCTTCACATCATGCTGAGCCGCATGCTCACCACTTGGGCGTATGGGCAGAACAAGCGGCTTTAACCTTGCTGCAAGCCCATGGATTTCAGTTGGTGCAGCAAAATTTTCGCTCGCGCCGTGGTGAAATTGATTTAATTGTGGCCAAAGGGGATGAGCTAGTTTTTGTTGAAGTCAAAGCACGCACCCAAGGGAGTTATGCGATGGCAAACGAAGTACTCATGTATTCACAACAACGTAAAATCATTAAGACGGCGCAGTATTTTTTGAATAAGTATCCACATTATCAGCAGTTTTACTGTCGTTTCGATGTGATTTGTTTTGATTTCCCCTACAAAATTGCAAAAACAGTACAGCAAGATTTTTCTAATCTTCGCTATGATCGACAGTGGATCGAAAATGCGTTTACTTTGTAACTGGAGTTATTTACTCTTTGGGCATGTAAATGCCGTAAATGTTTGCCGATTGTTTTAAAAAAGAGTGTATAGGGAGTCTTGCTCAGTGGTTAAACGAATTTCAATACTGATGTTGTGCGTAGCAAGTTTATCGGGATGTGCAAGTTTCATTTCGGGTGGAACAGGTTCAGCACCTGTAGGCACAGAGAGCGGTGCGCGCAGCTTAGGGCAGGTGTTTATTGATTCTTCTATCAAGCGCACAGCGACCATTAATTTGTATAAGCTAGACCCTCGCTTTAAACAGTCACGCGTCAACATTGAAAGCTTTCATAGCAATGTACTGTTGACAGGGCAAGTTCCCGATGAATCATTACGTCAGTTGGCTGAAGACAATGTTAAAGCCATGAGCGATGTCAAAACTGTCCATAACTACATTACGGTTGGCCCGCAAATTGGCTATAGTACTATTATGCAAGATACTGCCGTGACCGCAAACACCCGTGGACTACTGGTGCGTGCACCTGTAGTTTCGGATTCTAAAGTCTTGGTTCAAACCGAAGATGGCGTGTTATACGTGATGGGGCGTTTAAATACTGCAGAAATTAATGATCTGAATGATGTACTACAAAAAGTCGGGAATGTGACTAAAATCGTAACCCTGATCGACAACATTGAACAATCAGCCGGTACAGTTGCCAGCTCGACTGTTGCGACACCACTGGTCAATTCGGTACAGCCAGAAGTACAGACGCCAGTGGCGATTGATCCAAATCAAAACGGAACCACCAATGCTCAATAAACCACATCAGCTTTTGGAGCAACTTGGAAAGCAGGTCGAATGGGTGAAAGAGCAATGTAAGTCGGTGCGTGTTTATGATCTTGGAAGTTATGCGCTCAACCGACTTACGCCTAAATCGAGCTATAGCTGTACTGAAAATATTGCTTATGGCTTGAAAGCGCGTCAGCGATTCGATCTGTACCGAGCCAACAAACCTTTAGCACATCGTCCACTGGTGGTTTTTGTGCATGGTGGTGCATGGCAGCACGGTGATAAAAAAGACTATGTGTTTTTAGGTGAAAGCCTTACGCGTGAAGGCTACGACGTCGCGATCATTAATTATCATCTGGCACCACAGTCTATTTTTCCTGTGTTTGTCGATGATTTAGCCGTGGCGCTCCAATATCTTGATCAACATCAAGCGCGTTTGAATATTTCAGCGCAGCAGATCATTTTGATGGGCCACTCATCTGGCGCATTTAATATTATGTCGCTGGTGTACCATCCCCAGAGGCTTGCGCTTCAGTGCTATGAGCAGATCAAAGCAATTGTCGGATTTGCTGGGCCTTATCATTTTGATTATAAAGGCGACCCACTCGCTGAAGATGCCTTTGATCAGTCGGTGCCCTATCAGCAGGTTATGCCGTATTATTTTGTGAAAAAAAATCATATTCGGCATTATATGTTTCTGGCTGAGAATGATCATATCGTCAAGCAAAGTAATAGCTTAGATATGCAGCAAGTGTTGGTACAGGCTGGAAACCACAGTCATATCAGTGTGATTCCTAAAACGGGACATATCACGATCATTGCAACATTGTCGAGTTTGTTTAGCCGTTATTTCAAGACCAAACGAACATTAATCAATTTGCTTAAAGAGACACATCCCGTTGACTAAAAACAGCCAATTACATTGGCTGTTGATGAATCACATGCATAATCATGGCGTACGCAATACTGCCTTTAAATGGAATTTCTGGCAGTTCATCAAACTTGAAAAACTGTGCGTCACTAATTTCTTCTTCTTGTAATTTGATCTCGCCCGATTCATATTCAGCCTGAAAGGCGAGCATTAAATTACTTGGAAAAGGCCAAGGCTGGCTCGATAAGTAACGAATATTTTTAACTTTCAGTCCGACTTCTTCAAGCGTTTCACGTTGAACAGCTTCTTCAAGTGTTTCTGCAATTTCTACAAAGCCTGCAATCAGACTGTACATATTGGTCTTGTTATTGGCATTTTTGGCCAATAAAATTTCGTTGTCGCCTCGGGTAATCACCGTAATCACACACGGTTGGATTCGTGGATACTGATTGTAATGACAAGATGGGCAAGTCATTGTGTATTCAGTGGCATGCTGTTCAGTTTCATGCCCGCAACGGCTACAAAACTTGTGATTGCGGCGCCATTCAAGGAGTTGGACCGCACGGCTTGCCTGCAAAAATTCGTCGGTCGACCATGTCGAAACCAGTTGACGGATCGGCACAAGCTTAAATCCGGCAGGAATTTGATCGTCAGTCTTTAAATCCCGCGCAATAACATTGTCGCCCGTGCCCAGCTTTAAATCGCCAGTCATGGCCTCAACGCTAGGAAGTTTATGGTTTTCATCAACGAGAAGTTGTTGATTATGAAAGATGTAAGCTAGTGATAACTCAGACATTAGGCAACCGCTGATTGAAAGTGAGAGGAGTGTCTTAATGCTACCTCAAAGGTGGCACGTAAGACAGGTTGTTTGGTTTTTAAATTATCGATGAACAGATCCAGACAGGCCAAAATATTCAGTAAACGGCTCATATCATCATGTTTTAAATCGCTGTGATTGCTTTGCAGCGCACCCATAAACTGTGCACTGTCATGTAAGGCCTTGTGTAATTCTTTTGCACCTAAAAAGAGTGCTGCGCCTGCAAGCTCATTTAACTGCTGCTGCATGGTGCCAAGGTCCAGTGCTGTAGCCTCCGTGGCTTGCGTCGCTTCTAGCGCATGTGCCGCGGCATTGACCACCAGTTTGGTTTCATGTAACAGCGCGGCATGCGCATCATCTAAACGATCAAGTGAAATATTCATATTGTGCGCACGTAGCTGCAAGCGATTAGAGGTATAGTTCCGCTCTAAAATACCAATCGAATTCATGGCAGATAAAATACTGCGCATTAGCTGCTGGGCATAGCCATCGTGAGTCAGAATATCTGGCTGATTAAGGTGCTCGGCCTGTTGTGCCAGTGCACGATTGGCTTCGTGTAGGTTTAATACTTTAAACACATTCGCCAGATGAGACAGTTGAGCTTGTAATTCCTGAATTTTTTCAGGTGTCATACTTAAATAGTTGTATTCGATTTCGTTGCGAATTTGTGTCATTGATTCATTGATTAACTGGCACACTGCATGAATGGTGTCATAGTCAGGACCATACAAATGTGAACTCAAGACCTGTAATTGGGTATCGGTCAGTTGATCATCTCCAATACGTAGCTGGCGACGTAATAGTTCGGAAATCGCATCGTCCTGACTCACGCACAGGCTGATAATATTGGCCAAATCGGTGATAGAAGCTCGAAATTCATCTGGCTGTTCAAAGAATTTACCTATGTTGCTTTCGAGTTGAATCAAGATTCTTAAACGCGCATCACTTAAGATTAGCTGATCAATATGATCAAGTGCCACATAAACCAGTTGCCAATATTGCTTGGCATGATGTTTCTTAGCGGCGTTGGCCAGATATGCACCAATCAACTTAATTGCTTGTAAATCCAGTGTGGTTTCGCTGTGCTGGATGAGCTTGTGCAAAGCGTGCTTATATAACTGGTGCACGTATTCGGATTGCTCAAGTTTAGGCGGTAAAGGCAGGGATAAATCACTTTTAAATGCATTTAAGCGGGTAATGAGTCGTTGACCTTCTTGCGTGAGCGGTTTGCCAAGAGCAAGCTCAAGTCGATTCAGCGTATCGAGCAGAAATTGTGGTGCTTTAACTTCATGCAAAGCGGTAAATTCGATATAGCGCTTTAACATGGTGGTGCCTTCACTAAGTGCCGTCATCGTGGTGGCGTCGGTGAGGGCAGGCGCTTGCATGATTTTTCGGACCAATAATGAAATATAGCCGATCATTTGCGACAGATGTCCCATATCAATCAGCTGTAAAACTTGTGCACACTGGTCAAAGTGCTCAAGCGTCTCTTCAAGTTCAAACGGAATCTGTTGTTCATCGTGAAGTGTTTGGATTGCGATTTCAACACGCCGAACTGAATCATCAATTTCTTTTTTTATCGTTAACAATGCAGAAGGGTCGAAGCGAATAGAAACTTGTGAAGACATAAAAACTGCACCACTTTATAATGTTATGAGCGTCCAGACGGCGCGACTAAAAGATCAACCTGACTATACCTCAAGTTGATCGGCTTGCATCATCTGTTGTAAAAAACTTTTGGGTTTTATTTTGCAAACAAGCAGGCGGCCCCATTTTTTTCTTCGTAGCGCTGAACCCATTCATTGTGACGTGCCAATTCTTCTTCGGAGGGTTGAATCACTGGAAGCTGAAAATCGACACGTGCACGTTTTGACTGACCTTGCTCATTTTCACTTTGTGACAGGGCATCCATATCAAATGAAACCTGCCCACCGGTCATGGCCAAATAGACATCCGACAAAATTTCCGCATCGAGTAACGCACCGTGGAAGGTACGGTCTCTTGCCGGAATTTCGTAGCGTCTGACCAAGGCATCGAGCGAGTTTTTTTGCCCCGGATGCTTATTTTTGGCCAGTGCCAAGGTATCGGTGACTGTGCACACCTCAGACAATGCAGGTAATCCTGCACGGGTAAACTCCATATTCAGGAAGTTCATATCGAAGGTGGCGTTATGTGCAATAATCTCTGCACCTTTCAGATATTCAAATAGTACGTCCGCAATCTCGGCATACTTGGGTTTATCTGCAAGAAACTCGTCGGTAATCCCGTGGACATTAACCGAATCGCCTACCGGCTTCTCTGGATTAATGTAAATATGAATCGAGCTGCCCGTCAGTTTACGGTTGATCATTTCGATCGCACCGACCTCAATAATACGATCGCCATCTTGATAATAAAAACCTGTGGTTTCGGTATCTAGAATGAGCTGGCGCGGGCCTTGTGCATGCACCTTTGCAGGCGTGACAACAATAAACGGGTGAACCTGATTTTGCTCGGACTCACTCGGTATGTTGTCGAGTTCTGACTCGTCGTCTGCCTCAATATTCTCTTCAGGTTCTACCTGATCGAGGTCAAAACCGAACGGATCGTCGAGCAACCAGTCATTTTCAGGTTTTTTTTTAGTGTCTTCAGTGGTTTTAGACTGAGTGTGAAGCTCAGCGGCGATCTGGGCTGCCCCTTGGTTTGCGAGCGTATCGGCCATTTCATTTCCTGCGTGGCCAGCGTGACCCTTAATCCAGTTCCACTCAATTTGACGACCTTGACAGATCGCATCAAGTGCCTGCCAAAGATCAGGATTTTTAACGTCTTTCCAGTTTTTCTTTTTCCAGCCATGAATCCATTCGGTAATGCCTTGTTTGACATAGTTTGAATCGGTCCAAATAATCAAGCTGGCATCTGGTGGACAAAAACGAATGCCTTCAATTGCAGCGGTCAGTTCCATGCGGTTGTTGGTGGTGGTTGGCTCGCCACCACACAGTTTATGCTCACCTTGCTCGGTAATGATATACGCACCCCAGCCACCTAAGCCGGGATTGCCTTTACAGGCGCCATCAACATAAAGGGTGATTGTTTGTGACATAAGAACCAGACTCGACACGTAAAACAAAGGGAACAGTGGGTATTGTATACGCAAACGAAGCGATTCTCTGCGCTCTAAGGGGTGTTTTTTTAATTTCTTGTAACATTTCCACTCAAATCACGCTAAATTATTGCCTTGTCTCGACGGCATGCTTCACTACAATGGCATATTTAAAGAATTAAACTTTACGCGAGTTGTTTGGAACATCTATATGTATAAATCTACCACAATGATGTGGCCTTTTTCAGTCGCCTCACTTTTCAAATATACGGTTCTTGGTTCTGCAATAGCAGCCATAGGTCTTACAGCCGGATGTTCTTCAACTCCAGAAAAAACACACAGCAAATCGACGCATAAAATGGGTTCAGGCTTTTTAGATGCCAGCAGCTTGGATTCTTTAGAAGATTTACTCTCGGCGACCGACATGCGAGCAGTAGAGGGCGACCGTCTATTAATTTTAAAGCACGGTGACGTTTGGAAACGCATGACCGTCGGATTTAAGATGGACGAAACCCATTGGGATCCACGTATTGAAGCACAGCGTAGTTGGTTTATTTCGCGTCAGCCTTATTTAGACCGCTTGAGTGCGCGTGCCAGTCGCTACTTATACCACACCGTAAAAGAAGCAGAACGCCGTGGTTTACCGACCGAGCTTGCACTGTTACCGGTCATTGAAAGTTCTTACGATCCAGCTGCGACCAGTAGTGCGGCGGCGGCAGGACTATGGCAGTTTATCCCAAGTACCGGCCGTATTTACGGCTTACGTCAAACCAGTCTCTACGATGGCCGTCGTGATGTCGTTGAGTCGACACGTGCAGCTTATGAATTTTTAGGCAGTTTGTATAATCAGTTTGGCTCATGGGAGCTGGCACTGGCGTCTTATAATGCCGGACCGGGACGTATTCAACAGGCCATTAACCGAAATCAGGCGGCAGGCTTACCAACCGATTACTGGTCGCTGAAACTGCCTGCGGAAACCATGAACTATGTACCGCGGTTCCTTGCGGTGGCTCAGATTATTAAAAATCCAAAAGCATATGGTGTGTCATTGCCGCCAATTGCCAATCGTCCGCACTTTCGTGAAGTCACCTTAAGTGGTCCGGTAGACCTCAATCAAATTTCAGCGGTAACCGGTTTAAGCCGTACCGAGCTATATGCTCTTAACCCAGGTTACCGGGGGGATGTGATCGATCCGGCCAGCCCAATGCGGATTTTGATTCCGGCCGATTTAAGCCCATCGATTGACACCAAACTCAGAGCGTTAAAACCTTCATCGTCATCTGGTATGTGGGCCGCGAATACCGCAGCACCTCCAGCGTCTGTCACGGTCACTACAACACCAAGAAATACAGGAACGTCCTCGGTGACCACCTCGACCACCCCTGTATTGACTGCCAGTAACACCAAGCCAGCGGTAAAGAATACGACCACTACAGTCGCTTCAACAACCACGCGCCGTATCAGTACTCCGCGTGGTGCAGACGAACTGGCTGCTTTTGCAGCGAGTGCTGATGTACCGAGTGCACCGCGTATTCCAGTTGCAGTGACACAAAAAGCCAATGTGAAGCCTGTGACTACTGAACCACCAATTTCAAAAACCGAACGTGCTGATATTGTTGCTGCGATTCGTTCTGAAGGTCAGAAGGAGACCGTTGCACAAGCGTTGGAGCCACAACCAACTCAAGCAGAAAAAGATCAAGTGGTTGCCGAGCTTTCTGCATTGGCACCGAAAGGCACTCAAATTGTCGATCCGCTAGATGGTAAGATTAAGCTTACTGCGATTCAGACCAGTCAATCCGTTGCCGATCAGCAAGGCAAAGAAGTCACCAAAGAATTTGCGTATCCGAAAGCATTGGCAGAAACCGTCAGTGCCAGCGATCAGGATGTACAGCGTAATAGCAACAAGCCGTATATCAAAACGGATACCGATATTGTTGTGGTTCAGCCGAAAGGAAAGCGCTCTACCTATACGGTTGTTTCAGGCGATACGCTGGCCATCATTGCCATGAAAAACGGTGTGAGCTGGCGCGACATTGCAAACTGGAACCAGATCGATCCGAATCGTACGTTGTATGCAGGCACTACGCTGTATTTGTATGATGCCAAACCACAAGCAGAATCTGCTTCTAAAACCGAGACGATTCCAGATACCTATACCGTTAAAGCCAATGACAGCCTGACCGCAGTGGCAGAACAGTTCGGTTTGAGTGTTAAGCAATTGGCCGATCTAAACGAGCTAAGTGTTACCAGTGGTTTGTTTGTGGGCCAGAAACTAAGCTTAAAAGAGAAAAAAGGCAATACTACGACAGCCTCGGCAAAGCACAATAGCGATACGAAATCGACCAAACGCACGCCAACCAAACTCTACACTGTAAAACGTGGTGAATATCTCAAACAGATTGCAGATCGTTATGGACTCTCTAATCAGGAACTAGCGGATCTGACCACAGGATTGAATGCAGGAAGTAATTTATATATTGGTCAGAAAATTAATGTTCCATTGCACGAAGTTGCCGAGGAAGAGAGCAGTATAGCGGCCAAGGCAAGCAAAAATGCTCCTTCGATTAAAACCGAAAGCTATAAAGTACAGCGCGGTGAAACCTTATCGAGTATTGCCAGCGCTACAAAAACGAGCTTGAGTGAGTTACTTGAGCTAAACAATATGAAATCTGCTTCTGGCTTGAGAGCTGGTCAAAGCATCAAGATTCCGGCTGGTTCGACCACACCTGAAGAATATACGGTTCAATCGGGTGATAGCTTAAATGCGGTAGCGAGTAAATTTAATTTACAACTGGATTACTTGGCAGAGCTGAACGGATTAAACCGTACAGCAGGGCTTCGCGTTGGGCAAAAGCTAAAACTCACAGGCGATGTACCATCAAGCTCAAGCAAGAAATCTGCGGAGCAGGCTGCTCCTGAGGTCTATACCGTTAAATCGGGTGATACGCTGGGCGCCATTGCCAGCCGTTATAACCTCGATGCAAATGATTTGATGAAGCTCAACGGTCTACGCAGTTCTGGCCTGCAAGCAGGACAAAAGCTCAAATTAAGCGGTGAAACTGAAAAACAAGTCAGTGCCAAAGCCGAGCCAAAAGCAAAATCCAATGCCAAAGCCTCGACCAAAACCGAATCTTATACGGTCAAGTCGGGTGAGTCGCTTAATAGTATTGCCAGTCGTTTAGGCATGTCATCTAAAGAGCTGGCCGATTTAAATGACTTGAGTGCTCGCGCGAGCTTACAGCGTGGTCAAACCTTACAAGTTCCAAAAACAATCACGGAGTATAAGGTCAAGCGCGGTGATACCCTGATTGGACTTGCCAGTAAGTATGGCATGGCATTGGCTGAACTGGCCGATCTAAATGATTTACGTCCTTCAAGTTCACTTCGTATTGGAGATGTGATTAAGGTTCCCAATCTATAATTTTACTGGACGATAAATGCACGCCAAGAATGCATATGTAATGAAAACACTTAGCCTCGCATTGGGGCTTGGTGTTTTTTCTTTAAGTTGTTTTGCCGCCGTTACCACCACACCCTATATCGCCATTCGTACCCAGCCCAAATATCAACCGCTAACGCACATGCCTTATGCCAACCCCAAGGCACCCAAAGGCGGAATCTTAATTCAGTCGAGTAATGGCACCTTCGATAATTTGAATAGCATGAATGGCAAGGGCAGTTCGACCGACGGTATTAATTATGTCTTTGACAGTTTGATGTCTAGCTCGCTAGATGAACCCGGGGTAATGTATCCCTTGCTGGCTAAAACGGCCACCTTTGATCAACAGCACCCAAGCTTCGTGATTTTTGATTTAAATCCGCAAGCACGTTTTAGTGATGGCTCTCCTCTGACTGCCGAAGATGTCAAATTTAGCTTTGATACGTATCAAACCAAGGCCAATCCGGGCCTGCAAATGTACATTGCAGATCTGGCCAAAACCGAGGTGCTGTCGAAGTACCGCATCAAGTTTAGTTTTAAGTCCAAAAGTAATCTTGAAATGCCGATGATTTTGGCCAGCCTACCCATTTACTCAAAAAAAGACTGGCAGCATAAGGACTTCACTCGAGTCACGCTCCAGCCGATTTTAGGGTCGGGGCCTTATTTGATTGAGCGCATCGATCCGGGCCGAAGTGTTACGTACAAACGTAATCCTAAATACTGGGCTAAAGATTTAGCCGTGAATCAGGGGCGCTACAATTTTGATCGCTTAAAATATGTCTATTATCGTAATTTAGACATTGCATTTGAGGGGTTTAAGTCGGGCCAATACACCTTGCATGAAGAATTTATGTCGCGTAAGTGGGTGACAGGCTATGACTTCCCGGCGTTTAAGTCCGGCATGATTAAAAAATATGTCTTTGAGCACCGTAATCCCATGACGACACAAAGTATTGTCATGAATACGCGGCACAGACCTTTAAGCGATATCAAGTTAAGACGTGCCATCAGTTATGCCTACGATTTTGAATGGCAAAATAAAGCTTTGTTTTATGGTCAATATCAACGTCTACAGAGTTATTTTAATAACAGTGAACTGGCTGCAACAGGAACTCCATCTGCGGCAGAGCAAAAAATTCTAGCGCCTTTCTTGCCCAAACTTGATCCGATTGTGCGTGAGGGTGTTTTGGCCAATTGGCGTTATCCTGTTTCCGATGCCAGTGGCTTTAATCGTAATAGCTTGCTTAAAGCAAGACAGTTACTAATTGAGGCAGGCTATACGGTTCAGCATCAGACTTTAAAAGATAAACAGGGGCGTCCTGTTCAGCTTGAGCTGTTGATTCATCAGGACAGTTTACAGCGCACCCTGATGCCTTTTGTTCGCAATTTAAAGCGCTTGGGCATTACGGTGAATATCCGTTTGGTCGATACGCCACAATATGTGGAACGCATGCGCCGCAATGACTTCGATTTAACCACAATGGCCTTGCCACAATCTTTAACACCGGGCAATGAGCAGGCGCAATTTTGGGGAAGTGCAGCGGCCAATCAGGTTGGAAATTATAATTATTCTGGAATTCAGGATCCTGTCATTGATGCGGTGATTCAGCGCGTAATTCATGCCAATTCACGAGATGAGCTGGTGGCCAGTACCAAGGTATTGGATCGGTTGCTTCGGGCTGGTTATTACCAGATTTTGACCTATGGAAAAGCGGGTAACTGGTATGCATACTGGGACATGTATGAACGCCCTAAAGTGAAGCCAGCGTTATCGGTAGGTTATGATTACTGGTGGTCCAATCCTGAAAAAGCACAGCGTGTTGCCCGCTATTTGCGTAAACAAGAATAATCAAGGAGTATGCGCATGGGTGCTTATATTATTAAACGTCTGTTCTTGATTATTCCGACATTATTTCTGATTTTATTGATCAATTTTGTCGTGGTGCAAATTGCACCGGGTGGACCAGTCGAGCAAGCTATTCAGCAGGCAGAAAGTTTTTCAGGTGTAAAAACCGGGGGAGAAACTGCTTCTGTCAGTACAGATACCCATTATCAGGGTGCGCGTGGTCTGACGCCCGAAATGGTCGAAAAAATTAAGGCGCAATATGGATTTGATAAGTCTGCACCAGAACGTTTTTGGCTGATGTTGAACGGATATTTGCGTCTTGATTTTGGTACCAGTTTTTTTAAAGATAAACCTGTTACGCAGTTACTATTTGAGAAAATGCCGGTCACCATTTCTTTGGGGTTATGGAGTACTTTGCTGATTTATCTGATTTCAATTCCGCTTGGCATTCGAAAGGCACGCCAGCATGGATTAATCTTTGATAAGTCGACATCTATTTTGCTAGCGGTTGGTTATGCGGTACCTACTTTTGTATTTGGGGTACTGTTGATCGTATTTTTTGCGGGCGGTTCATATTTTCAGTGGTTTCCACTGCAAGGACTTGTTTCGGAAAATTTTCAGAATTTGAGTTTACTCAATAAAATAAAAGACTATTTCTGGCATATGGCATTGCCTTTAACCACCATGTTGCTGGGTGGATTTGCGGGTTTAACCTATCTAACCAAATACGCCTTTATGGAAGAGCTAGGAAAGCAGTATGTGCTGGCAGCACGCGCCAAGGGTTTAAGTGAAACGCGGGTTTTATACGGGCATGTTTTTCGAAATGCCATGCTGATTGTGATTGCGGGTTTACCTGAAGCATTGATTGGTATTTTCTTTGTGGGAAACCTGTTTATTGAAATTATTTTCAATTTAGATGGGATTGGTTTATTGGGTTTTGAAGCGATTACGCAGCGCGATTATCCGGTGATTTTTGGCACGTTGTTTTTATTTACTTTACTTGGGCTACTGCTCAGACTGGTCAGTGATGTGCTGTATCAAATCATCGATCCGAGAATCAATTTCGACGCGCGAGGAGCAAAATAATGTCTCCAGTGATGCAGCAGCGTCTTGCACGTTTTAAACAAAACCGGTTAGGTTTTATCTGCTTAATTGTTTTTGCAGTGATTTTTGTACTGGCGATTTTCTCTGAATTAATTGCCAACGACAAGCCTTTAGTGGTGAAATATCAACAATCCTATTATTTTCCAGTGATCCAGTCCTATCCAGAAACAACTTTTGGCGGGATATTTGAAACCGAAACAGATTATAAAGATCCAGCCGTACAGCAACTCATCGATCGTGATGGATGGGCACTTTGGCCTGTGATTCCATTTTCATATCAAACGCCTAACCTAGAGCTGGCTGTGCCTGTGCCATCGCCTCCGTCGCAGCAAAACTGGCTGGGGACAGACGATCAGGGCCGTGACGTATTGGCGCGTATTTTATATGGCTTGCGCGTGTCTCTTTTATTTGGATTTGCCTTGACCCTCTGTGCCGCCTTTATCGGAATTTTGATTGGGGCATTACAGGGCTATTATGGTGGCTGGGTCGATTTGATTGGTCAGCGGGTGCTAGAGGTGTGGGGCGGATTACCCATGCTGTTTATGGTCATGATCTTGGTCAGTATGTTTACCCCAAGTGTCTACTGGTTATTTGTGATTATGCTGCTGTTTGGCTGGACGGCATTGGTGGGGTTGGTGCGGGCTGAATTCTTGCGCGCTCGAAATTTTGACTATGTACGCGCTGCACGTGCTTTGGGCGTAGCTGATCGGACCATCATTTTCCGGCATATTTTACCCAATGCCATCAGCTCAAGCCTCTCCCAATTGCCGTTTATGCTTACTGCCAATATTACTGCGCTAACGGCACTGGACTTTTTGGGCTATGGTTTACCTCCAGATGCTGCATCATTGGGAGAACTGCTGCTACAAGGGAAAAATAATCTCAATGCACCGTGGCTGGCGCTCTCTGGCTTTTTTACGCTGGCGCTGGTTTTGTCATTATTGATTTATGTCGGAGAGGCCACGCGTGATGCATTCGACCCAAGACGCTAATACCCCATTATTACAGGTTGAGCATTTACGCATTGCGCTAGATGCTCATCAGCTTTTAGTCGATGACTTAAGCTTCGACTTACACGCCGGGCAAACCTTGGCGATCGTGGGGGAAAGTGGCTCTGGTAAATCGATTAGCAGTCTGGCTTTATTGGGTTTACTTCCAGAGCAGCTTCAAATTTCGGGCACTGCACATTTTCACGATCAGAATTTATTTAAGCTCACAACTCAAGCGTTACAGCAGCTTCGGGGCAGTAAAATTGCCATGATTTTTCAAGAACCCATGACTGCACTGAATCCGCTGCATCGAGTTGAAAAAATCGTGGGTGAAATGCTCAGACTTCGTGGCTGGTCAAAAGCACGTGTTCGTGCGCGTGTGATTGAATTGCTCAATGATGTGGGAATCCCAGAGCCAGAGCAAAAGCTTAGACGTTATCCGCATGAGCTGTCTGGCGGGCAACGCCAGCGCGTCATGATTGCCATGGCACTGGCACAACAGCCTGAAATTTTGATTGCCGATGAACCCACCACAGCGCTTGATGTGACCTTACAAGCGCAAATTCTGGACTTGCTCAAGTCATTGCAGCGCCAATCTGGCATGGGATTGATCTTGATCAGTCACGATCTGAACTTGGTAAAACGCTATGCCGATGACGTGATTGTAATGAATCAAGGTCGGGTCGAAGAACAGTCTACAGCGAAAGAATTGTTTGAGCGACCACAAACAGCCTATACACGTCATCTGCTAGATCACGACTTTGGACGTGCACTTCCGATGTCATCTGATCAAGAAGTTTTAGGCGTTCATCATCTTTCGGTGAAGTATCCGCTTCAAAACAGATTATTCTGGCGAACTCAAAATTACTTTAGCGCACTGGCACCGCTGAGTTTTCAGCTTCAACAAGGCAATACTCTTGGGATTGTGGGAGAAAGTGGTTCGGGTAAATCCACACTGGCACTGGCGATTACGCGATTGATTGAAAGTGATGGCGAGATTGTATTTCTTGGAGAAAATCTGAATCAACTGAAAGAAAGCCAACTGCGGCCTATTCGTCAATCGATCCAGATGGTATTTCAAGATCCGTTTAGTAGCCTGAATCCGCGGATGAATGTTGCACAAATTGTTGGAGAGGGGCTGGCATTAAAGCGTGTTGCCGCACATGAGCGAGAAGCATTGATCGATACTGCGCTTGAGAAGGTTGAGCTAACACCAGCGTTTAAGCATCGTTATCCGCATCAGTTATCTGGCGGGCAGCGACAACGTATCGCTTTGGCAAGAGCTTTAATACTTCAGCCAAAACTGATTGTGCTGGATGAACCGACCTCAGCCTTAGATCGCACCACACAGCGCGCGATTGTAAAGTTGCTGCGCCAGCTTCAAGCAGATGAACACATCAGCTATGTGTTTATCAGTCATGATTTACAAGTGGTCAGGGCGCTTTGCCAGCAGGTGATGGTGCTCAAGCATGGCACCGTGATGGAATTTCAAGACACTGAAACTTTATTTGTTTCACCACAAACGGACTATACCCGGCAGTTGATTCAAGCCAGTCAGTATTAATAATTTGACAATATATGTTGTCAGTTTGTCGGTTTTGGCTTGACAGTAGGCCTGTTTAAACTAAATTGATAAGAAAACAGCTACAACTTGCCGAGCAATGTCATGAATCAAATCGCTGAGCCACTTAAAATACGCAATACCACTTTTAAAAACCGAATTATCAAAGGTGCGATGAGTGAAGCACTGGCCAATGAAGCAGGTCAGCCAAATACCTTACATTACGGACTCTATGAAGCATGGGCCAAAGGTGAGTTGGGTTGTGCCATAACGGGTAATGTGATGGTTGATATTCGTGCCAAGAATGAGCCAGGCGTTGTGGCGATTGAAAATGAACGTGATCTGGCTCAGCTTAAGCACTGGGCACAAATTGGTAAACAGTATGGCATGGTGCAGCTGATTCAACTTTCGCATCCGGGGCGTCAGTGTCCAAAAGGTTTAAATAAAGAAACCGTAGCACCCTCAGCGGTACCATTTAGCGCTGCATTGGCACCACTTTTTGCAACACCGCGTGAACTTCGCCACGACGAAATTGAAGAGATTATACAGCGCTTTGCCAAAGCAGCTTCGGTGTGTGAGCAAGCAGGTTTTGAAGGTGTGCAACTACATGGTGCGCATGGTTATTTGATCAGTCAGTTTTTATCGCCACTCACCAATAAACGCCAAGATCAATGGGGAGGCAGCATTGAAAACCGTATGCGCTTCTTGCTTGAAATTTATCGTGCGGTACGCGCGGCCACATCTGAAGATTTCATTATTTCAGTCAAACTCAATTCAGCAGATTTCCAGCGTGGCGGTATTACAGAAGAGGATGTAATTGCTGTCTTTAAGGCGATTGATGCTGCGGGTATCGATATCATTGAAATCTCTGGTGGGAGTTATGAAGCACCCGCAATGGCCGGAGTAAAAGCAGATAAACGTAAAGCCAGTACCATTGCACGTGAAGCTTACTTTTTAGATTTTGCAGAAAAAATTCGTCAGCATGTGTCATGCAAACTCATGGTGACTGGTGGCTTTCGTACAGTTGAGGGAATGAATGCAGCTTTAAAAAGTGGTGCATGTGATTTTATCGGGATTGCGCGCCCATTTGCAGTAGAGCCTGATTTGACGCAGCGTCTTATTGCAGGGCAGGATGTAAGATATGCAGTGAAACCGATTAAAACTGGCTTACCCTTTGTTGATAAGATGGCCATTATGGAAATTATCTGGTACGCCGCGCAGTTTAAAACCATTGGAAAAGGCAAAACGCCAAATCCAAAACTATCGCCTTTATTGGTCTTTCTAAATTATGCCAAAGGCAATATTAAAGCGGTAATTCAGGGACGTGTGAATTCGAGAAAATCTGCATAAGTCATATTTAAAGGTTTTAGGTCTAATTAAGATTTAAAACCTAAAATAAAAAAGCCTCACATTTTGTGAGGCTTTTTTTATGATCTTAATGATCGAATTTGGCGTCCCTACGGGGATTCGAACCCCGGTTACCGCCGTGAAAGGGCGATGTCCTAGGCCTCTAGACGATAGGGACGTTTCAGAGGTGGGCGTATATTAGGTTTAATTCCTGAGTCTGTCAAACTGTTTTCCTAAAAAAAACTGTAATTTAGCGATGAGTGTTTAAAAATACCGCGTTTCATTTATTTTGAATCAAAAAATTAAACATAATGAATGAATTTTGAGCTGAATATCGTTTAGCGGCTTTGACAACTTTTGATCAGTGCTTTGAGCACCTCAATATTTTGCAAATAACCAGAAATCTCATGTGGATGTGCACTCGATGTCGAAATTTCATGATTCAAAATAGGTGGATCAAAATCGAATGGGGGCTTTTCAAGTGGAAATGCTGTGAGAAAATCATCATGAGAATAAAAATTATGCCACACACCATGTAGACATTCGGGGTAACTGATCGGCTGTATGAGGTGTTGCTGAATGACACGAAACGCCAGAGGGGAGCCAAGTGTAATAAAGCCTTGGATATTAGAGATATTACACATTTGGCGTAGCAGATTATAGGCAATCACCGATCCTAAAGAGTGCGCCACAATAATACACGGCTGCTGAACAGGAATACCAATACGTATACGTTGATGAACACGTTGCATGAAGCTTTGATTTGCCAAATAACAATAAGTTTCGATCAGAAATGTATGCATCAGCTCTTCATGTAATTTTGGAAAGTGATCTAGAAGTACTATCAGTTCTTTTAAAGATTGATCTTTTGCAGTCAAGCTCTCATCAAGCAATTTCTTCTTTATCATTGCTAAATCAAATAGATGTGTGTGCCCACTGGCTTGTTTTTCTTTAAAAAGAGCGAATGAGGGAATATGAAGATGAGCAGGCAAGTGAAGTGAGAGCAGTGATTTAGGTAAAAAGGTATCGAGGTCAAGGCGATTGCTTAAATGAAATTGGGTCAGTAAATCGCCATAAAAAGGAAAATGCAACTGATGTGAGTCGAATTGAAACAACAAATGATTCTGGCTTAGCCCATGCTTGAGCACGCTGAGCCAGTGCTTACGTAGGCTCTGTGCATTCAATTGCTGCTGATTCATACCATGAATAAACACAATATGCATAGTGATACTTTTTATGGCCTATAGATTGAGCTTACATCAAAAAAATGTAGTGCTTTGTGTGGCTTATTGAGTTGAAGTGTTGATGCAAAATCTGGCACTGCTTATTAACCGTAATCCAGATAAAGCGCCGGATCTGGATAAAGCGGTTCCACAATACGCTCAATGACGGAAGGATGTTGTAGGTAGCCAATAATTTCATGCGGACGATTGACAAAGGTTGAAATCAATTGATTCTCAATTGGAGGATGAAAATCAAATGGTGCCTGATCGAGAGGAAAGGTGGTGAGATAATCTTCTTGCGAATAGAAATTGTACCAATCTCCTATAAGCGATCTGGGGCGTTCTACTGGCATGTTGAGCTTCGATTGAATCACCTGAAAGGCCAGCGGTGAAGCAAGCGTAATAAAGCGTTGTACGCGTATGTGAGGCAATTGCTGTAATAGGTTGTATGCGATGACTGTACCCAGAGAATGCGCCACAATAATATACTCATCGTCGCTGTCAAAGGCAGATGCAATACGCTTGTGTACATCCTGCATAAAGTCTGGACTCGCCAGATATAAATACGCTTCAATAATCAGTTTTTGAATCACGCTTTCATGTAATTTAGGAAATTTGTTGAGCAGCACCACAAATTCTTTAAGTACGCGATCTTTGGCTAAATGTGAAAAAAGATAAAGTTTTGAAGTAAATGAAAGTTCTTCGTCGGTGTCAGATGTGAGTGAAATGAGCGGCTGGCTGTCATCTACAGGCTGAGATTCATCTGGAAGTAAAAAAGGCAGATGCCATTCTTGCCAGGTATCGCCAAGTAAATTGATCGGCTCAGTACTAAAACTGAGCATGTGCTTAAACAGTAAATCACCATAATAAGGAAAGGAGATATCCAGCGTATCGAGTTCGATGTGTTTTGCAGAATGATTCAGCCCAAGTTGAAAGATATTCAACCAGTAGTCTTGAAGCTGTGAGGCATCCATTTTTTGTTGCTGGGCGCCATGAACAAATACAATTTTCATCGTGATCAGGCTTATTTATTCTTATATTGACTTAAAATCTACAGAAGAATGATGCGCTAAACCAGTGATCTAAATAAAAAAAGTGTAGCGATTTTGCTACACTTTCCAATGAGTATTGTACCTTTTAACCGCTTTAGTTTTGATTACGGTAAAATATGTAGTGACTTAAATAACAACCCGCCACAAAGATCAAACAACCAATAAAACCGGGAAGCATTTCAGGATCAAGCGCCATACTTAAACCAGTAATCAAGCAAAATACAAATCCAAGAATCGGTAAAACTGGAAACAGCGGTGCAGCAAATTTGAGCTCAGATACACTGTGGCCATCTTTATACCATTGACGTCTAAAGTTGAACTGACTCCAGCAAATACTCATCCAGACAATTACCATGGTAAATGCCGCAACGCCCAGTAAATTTTTAAAGATAGTCTCTGGTGCAAACTGCTCAGACAATAGTCCCGGTATCGCACCAAACATCGTTACAATGAGGGCAATAATTGGTGTACCACTGGTGGTGAGCTTAGAGAAAATAGACGGTAATTGCTTTTGGCTCGAAAGCGACCACATCATACGAGAAGCAGCATATAAACCAGAGTTTGCAGCAGATAGCAGCGCCGTAATAATCACAAAACGGATAATATGGTCTGCATACGGAATACCGATATATTGAAATACCGTTACGAACGGACTATTACTCACACCATGATTGCCTAAGCCAGTTGCCTCATAAGGCAACAGTGCGCTAATGACCACAATGGTGCCCACAAAGAAAATGAGCAAACGCCAGATGGCTGCATTAATTGCTTTGGGTACATTGACTGCCGGATCTTTAGTTTCACCTGCCGCAACGCCAATCAATTCTGTGCCTGAAAAGGCAAAGTTAACAATCAGCATGGTCGCAAAAATAGGCATCAAACCTTGAGGAAACCAACCATGACTGGTGAGATTGCTAAACAGTGGTGCGGTTTGATAGCCCTCAAAATGAATCAGACCAAAAATGGCCAATAGACCCAATATAATAAAGCCGATCACGGTCAGCACTTTCACCAGCGACAACCAGAATTCAGATTCGGCAAAAATATGCGTGGAGCTGAGGTTGAGTGCAAAAATGGTAATTGCAAAAACACTGGTCCAGATCCACATCGAGATATGGGGAAACCATTCTTGCATGAGTAATGCCGCGGCAGTAAATTCGGTACCTAGCGTGGCTGTCCATGTCAGCCAGTATAACCACGAAATCATGTATCCTGTGCCTGGCCCGATATAGCGTTTGGCATAGGCACCAAATGACCCCGACACTGGCATATGTACGGCAAGTTCACCCAAACACAGCATGACCATATATGCAATCAAACCGCCCAGCATATAGGCGATCACAGCGCCAATCGGGCCTGTTTGGGTAATCACTTCGCCTGAGCCTAAAAACAGGCCTGTGCCAATCGCACCACCTAACGACAGCATGACCAAATGACGAGTACTCATGGCACGTTTTAATGGAGCAGCACTGCTGAGTACTTGTTGGTCTGTAGAGTCTGGCGGTAGCATAGACAATATCGCTTCAAGATGAAAGAAAGCGCTATTTTAGTGAAAAAACTGAAATGTGCAATGCAGCATGAGTCAAAGAATAGACAGTGAGACAAGCAAAAAGAGAAATACAACAGAAAAATAAGATGGCGTCCCTACGGGGATTCGAACCCCGGTTACCGCCGTGAAAGGGCGATGTCCTAGGCCTCTAGACGATAGGGACGTTGCGAGGTGTGCGTATAATAGGAAGTTTAATCTGTGCTGTCAATTTGCATTGCAAAGAAAAAGGCAGAAATATGATTAAGTGAATAAAAAATAGCTAATTGTATGAATATTAGGCAGTTTTTAAAATTTAGTTGGCAGGTGACTGTTCAGTCGATGTTTTCTTAGGTGCGTCATGCACGATATAAAGATAAAGCGCAGAAGGCAATAAAATGAGTATAGCGATCAAAATCTTTTTCAGCATGACATGTCTCTGTTTGAGCACAGGTAAACAGTATAAAAGAAAATGCAAGAGAGAAAAATAAGATGGCGTCCCTACGGGGATTCGAACCCCGGTTACCGCCGTGAAAGGGCGATGTCCTAGGCCTCTAGACGATAGGGACGTTGAGGATGGCGGTATCTTATTGATCCGCCACGAGTGTGTCAAGTAGGTGAGGAGAGAGTTTGTTTAAAATATAGCAAAACAGTTCGGCTGTCTTTTGCGTATCGTATAGCGCAGAATGTGCTTCCTTGCCATCAAACTCAATGCCTGCCTGTATACATGCCTTGGCCAGTACTGTTTGTCCAAACGTAACTGCACTTAAGGTCACCGTATCGAATACCGAAAAGCTATGAAACGGATTTTGATTTTTAGTGCTGGTACGTGCAATTGCAGCTTGCAAGAAGCCCAAATCAAAATGTGCGTTGTGGCCTACCAGTACAGCATGAGTACACTGCTGTTGCTTACGCACTTCATGAATCGACTTGAATATACGTTTGAGCGCTGAACGTTCATCTTCTGCCATGGCCATGCGCATCGGATTAAACGGATCGATCCCGATAAAATCGAGCGAACGACGATCAAGATTTGCCCCTTCGAATGGATTGATATGGGCTTGATAGGCTTCGCCCGGTACAAATTGTCCGGTTTCATCATAGACGATTGGAATACAGGCGATTTCAAGCAACGCATCGGTATGCGCATTGAAACCCGCTGTCTCGACATCGACAACAACGGGTAAGAAACCACGAAAACGCTGACCAATCACAGGAAGAGTGGAGGTTTCTTGAGTCACACTTTTCTCCATTGAATGGTTTTACCTGCATAGAGTGGAATAATTTTTTCACCCTCAAGATAGTCCAGTTGTTCTGGAATCACCTGATCTTCTTTAACCAAGGTAATGGTCGAAGTGTTGCGTGGCAGGCCATAGAAGTCGGCACCAAAATGGCTGGCAAACCCTTCTAAGCGCTCAATCTTTCCAACCTGATCAAATGCCTGTGCATATAATTCGATGGCTGTCGGTGCACTGTAGCAACCTGCACAACCACATGCATTTTCTTTGGCATCTTTCGAATGTGGTGCGCTGTCGGTACCCAAAAAGAATTTTGGATTGCCGCTAGTAGCCACTTCAAGCAAGGTTTGTTGATGCGTTTGACGCTTTAAAATTGGGAGGCAATAAAAATGCGGTTTGATCCCACCGACCAGCATATCATTACGGTTAAATAGCAGATGCTGTGGCGTGATGGTGGCAGCCACGTTGCGGTCTTGTTCTAAAACAAAATGCGCGGCTTCACTGGTGGTAATGTGTTCGAGTACCAGTTTAAGTTTTGGAAACTGTTTGAGTAACGGAGACAATACTTCGTCTAGAAAGCGCTTTTCACGATCAAAAATATCCACATGGTTGTGAGTGACTTCACCATGCAGTAATAGTGGTACCTGATGCTCTTCCATTTGCTCAATTACAGCATAGACTTTGCGTATATCGCTTACACCATTATCTGAATTGGTGGTTGCACCTGCTGGGTAAAGCTTAATCGCGTTTACAAATTCGGAAGCCTTGATTTTTTTGACTTCGCTCGCTGGAGTTTGGTCGGTAAAGTACAGCACCATACGCGGATCAAAATGAACACCTTCTGGAACATGCGCCATGATTCGTTCACGGTAAGCCAAGGCTTCATCCACTGTTTTGACAGGTGGGACAAGGTTCGGCATACAAATCGCGCGAGCAAACTGGTTAGCTAAATCTGGAACAGTACGTTGAAGTGCGATTCCGTCACGTAAATGCGCATGCCAATCGTCTGGCTGCAGAAGAGTAATCGTATCCAAGGGAATTCAAGCTGCAAAATAAAACAGATGATAATGCAAAAGCCCTGAAAATGGTAACAGGAAATGCTTACAATTCACCTTAAATTGCTTCAAGTGACTGCATCTAAGCGGATTTTTAATCAAAAAGTTGGTGCGTGCAGAAAAAATAAAAGCTGTCAGGTGACAGCTTTTATTTGAGATTTCAGACGATTATTTCGTTTTAGTCTCTAATTGTGGTACAGCTGAGCCTTGACCAATCGAGAGCAGGCCCGAGTTAGTATAAATGCCCAATTTTGCGCGTGTATCGGTAATATCCAGATTACGCATGGTCAGCTGGCCAATACGGTCCATTGGCGTAAACATCGAATCACCTTTTTCCATGGTTAAGCGTTCTGCTTCATAGGTTAGGTTTGCAGATTCAGTGTTCATGATGGTGTAGTCGTTACCACGACGTAATTCTAAAGTCACAGTACCCGTAATGGCTTTTGCAACCCAACGCTGTGCAGTTTCACGCAGCATCAATGCTTGTGAATCGAACCAACGGCCTTGATACAACAAACGACCTAAACGTAAGCCGTTGATGCGGTATTGTTCAATGGTATCTTCGTTGTGAATACCCGTCACCAGACGTTCGTAAGCAATATGCATAAGTGCCATGCCCGGTGCTTCATAAATACCGCGTGATTTTGCTTCGATAATACGGTTTTCAATTTGATCCGACATACCTAGGCCATGACGTCCACCAATACGGTTGGCTTCAAGAATGAATTCAACCGGATCTTCAATACGCTGACCATTGAGGGCAACTGGCATGCCTTCTTCAAAAGTAATGCTGACTTGTTCAGGCTGAATTTCAACGTCATCTTTCCAGAACGCAACACCCATAATTGGATCTACAATCTTGATACCGGCATCAAGGTATTCGAGATCTTTCGCTTCATGGGTTGCACCTAGCATGTTCGAGTCGGTCGAATATGCTTTTTCTTTCGACATTTTGTAGTCAAAACCATTATCGATCAGGAACTGTGACATTTCTGCACGGCCACCTAGTTCGTCAATAAAGGTTTGGTCTAACCAAGGTTTGTAAATTTTTAAGTTCGGGTTGGTCAGCAAACCATAACGATAAAAACGTTCGATATCGTTACCTTTGTAGGTCGAGCCGTCGCCCCAGATATTGACATCATCTTCTTTCATGGCAGTGACCAACATGGTCCCAGTAACCGCACGACCAAGTGGCGTGGTGTTAAAGTAAGGTACACCGCCAGTGCTGATATGAAATGCGCCACATTGGATTGCTGCAATACCTTCAAGTGCAAGCTGCAAACGGCAGTCGATCAGGCGAGCTTTAACGGCACCGTACTGCTCAGCTTTCTTTGGAATCGCATCATAGTCATCTTCATCGGGCTGACCTAGGTTTGCTGTATATGCATATGGTTCAGCGCCTTTTTGTTTCATCCACAATAGAGCAGCTGAAGTATCTAGACCACCAGAGAAGGCAATCCCCACTTTTTTGCCTACAGGTACATGCTGCAAAATGGTTGCATTATCAGTCATTACTAATCCTAACGTTTATAAAAAGACCTAAAATGATGGTCATGAGAATTCACAATGGCGGGTATTGTAGCACTTTTTTTTATTGATTTTTTCCGATAATTCACTCGACCATCTGAAAAAAAAACAAAATTATGTTTTCGCTTAGAAGGCTGGCAGCAAAGGCTGCGCGGCGCAGGCTGCTCGCGATATTTTATAATAGCCACATTATACCTATGCAGATTTTTAGTTTACCTCAAGAGATTCATTTAACTCGATGAACTGTTTTTCAATCGGGGTGAATACGTGATCATGCCGTGCAACCAAATAGAGTCCAATATTACGATATTGATCTGGAAGCTCTTTGTAATACTGGATGTCGTATTTTTTTAACAAAGATTTTGCAATCATGGAAACACCCATTCCCAATTGTGTAAAATTTATAAGTGCTTGATAATCATAAATATGAACCAATTCGCCTTGGCTTAAATTACGCTCTGTATAAATTTTATTGAGTGTGGTGGCATAGCAGCATTCTTCACAGGCCAGCAGAATATTTTGATGATCAAGACAATCGTCTAGAGATTCATGATTGATCATATTTTTACCAATAATCACCAGTTCATCCTGTTCCTTTAAACGGTACTGAAGATGCTTATGTTTGGGATGACCCAACACATAACCAAAATCGAGATGGCCTTGTGAAATTTCATCTTCAATAAAACCGGTCGATCCAGTTTTCATGGTCAGTGCCAAATCGGGATAGGCACTATATAACTGATTAAATGCAGGGTAAAAACGCATTCCACCCAAGCTGGTATTGGTACCAAAACGTAAAGTGGAGTCTTGTTGTTGAATCTTGTTTTCGGTTTCTTCCCAAGTAAACATCATTTTTTTGTACTGAGTGTATAACTGCATGCCAGATTCGGTCAGTTCAACCCCTTTGGGTTTGCGAATAAATAGCTGACGATTATAGTGACTCTCAATTTTTTTGATTTTTGCGGTCATGTTGGATTGTAAATAATTCATTTTTTGTGCAGCGGCTGAAATGCTTTTGAGTTCTGCTACGTTTACAAAGGATCGGATATCATTAATATCAATATTCATGGCCGAACTCCGCATCAAAAAGAACCTAAGATGTATTTTTATAGAGATGAATACAATAAGGTATTAAAAAAAATGATGCTCATATTAAAACATAACATTATTCATGATGTCATTTCTTTTCTATAATGGCGCATGTTTGTTGTGAAATGGGTGAAAACGTGAATATTCGAGTCATCAGTGCCATCACACTGTTGTGCCTTGTTTGGGGATCATTATGGGGATTGGTTAAACACAGTTTACAGGTGTTTCCTCCATTTTTATTTATTTCCGCACGTTTGATTGTGGCTGCCCTAACCCTGATATTGGTACAGGCTTTACTGAAACGTTCGATTTTGCCTGCACGCCATGAATGGCCAAAAATGATTGTACTCAGTGTCTTGGTTTGTTTTGGATTTTATGCGACCCAAACCTTTGCCATGCAGTTTGTCGACTCAGGATTGTCGGCGGTATTGACTTTTACCATGCCAATTTTTGTGGGTGTTTTGGCGCATTTCTTACTGAATGAACGCTTGAATTTCCAAAAAACGTTGGGCCTGATACTGGGTGTGGCAGGGCTGATCGCGATCATGTGGCCGCAGCTTAAACACATTCAATTTAATCTGTCGGTGGTGGGTGAGTTGCTGTTAATCAGTTCGGGTTTCTTCTGGGCCACGGCGACGGTGTACATTAAGAAAGAATTTGCCGAGTATGACAAAATCAAGTTAACGATTTGGCAATTGCTTCTGGGGGCTGTGGTATTACTCGCTGGTGCACTTGCATGGGAACCTGTTGATTTGAATGTTTGGCTAGATCCATTGAATGCGTCAATCTTGTTCTATATTGCAATTGTTGGCACAGGATTTGCGTTTGTACTCTGGAACTGGATTGTGAGTCAGGTCGATACCTTTGTTGCTTCAATCTCGATTATGAGTATTCCGGTGTTGAGCTTGTGCTTTGGTGCGCTGCTCTGGCATGAGCCTTTAACCATGAATATTGTATTGGGTGCGATTTGCATATGTTTAGGCATTGTGGTGAGCTCATTAAAGCTGGGTTCACAGCGACTTGCTGCCATTCAGAGTCATAAATAACCTCAAAAAACAGCTCTGTACAGCAGGGCTGTTTTTATAGATTTACTTATAGATCAAGCTGAATAATCACCGTTAATATGATGCGATTCGAAACAAAGAATAAGATGTAAACCAACCAAAAGAATGTTTTGATAACTAATAAACTGACACTTTTAACACGTAAAAAAAGCACTCGGGTCATCCCAACCCCGATAAAAAGTATTAAAGTATTATGCAACAAGTTGCAAAGCCAATAACAACCTAAGGATTCGTCATGACTAGCTATGCACATATTTTAAAACCACTGCATTTAGGTTTTACAACAATTAAAAATAGAGTCGTGATGGGCTCTATGCATACCGGCTTGGAAGACCGTTTTTATAATTATCCGAAACTTGCAGCTTACTTTGGAGAGCGAGCGAAAGGCGGTGTTGGCTTAATCATTACCGGCGGCATTTCACCTAACCGACAGGGCTGGCTTTTACCCGCAGGTGGAACCATGAATTCTTTGGCAGATATTCCACATCATCGTTTGGTCACGCATGCCGTACATAAGCATGGTGGAAAAATTTTGATGCAGATCTTGCATGCTGGTCGCTATGGTTATCAACCTTTTGTGGTGTCGGCAAGCCCAATTAAATCACCTATTTCACCGTTTAAGCCGCGTCAGATGTCGGAAAGCAATATTTTAGACACCATTGAAGATTATGCCCGTTGTAGCGATCTGGCCAAGAAAGCAGGTTACGATGGTATCGAAATTATGGGTTCTGAAGGCTACTTGCTTAATCAGTTCTTGAGCCGTCATGTCAATCAACGTACAGATCGCTGGGGTGGCGAGATTGAAAACCGTATGCGCTTTGCAGTTGAAATTGTAAAAGCGATTCGTGAAAAAGTCGGTGAAAAATTTATTATTAGTTTTCGTCTGTCTATGCTGGATTTAGTTCATGATGGTAATACCATGAGCGAAGTGATTACGGTAGCACAGGCACTTGAAAAAGTGGGCGTTACCTTACTCAATACGGGTATTGGCTGGCATGAAGCGCGTATTCCAACCATTGTCACCTCTGTACCGCGTGCAGCTTTTGTCGATTATACTGCTTATGTGAAACAGCACGTGTCTATACCTGTGATTGCGGCCAATCGAATCAATATGCCAGATGTGGCAGAAGAGATCTTGGCACAAGGTAAAGCCGACATGATTCAGATGGCACGTCCACTTTTAGCCGATGCTTTTTGGGTAACCAAGGTGGCTACCAATCGTGTCGATGAAATTAATACCTGTATTGCCTGCAATCAGGCTTGCCTCGATCACACTTTTAAAAACCAGCGTGCAACGTGTTTGGTCAATCCACGTGCAGCATATGAAACCGAGCTAACGTATATCAAAACCAAAAAACCGAAAAAAATTGCGGTTGTAGGTGGTGGTGTTGCAGGGTTGTCGGCGGCCACCGTTGCAGCCAGTCGTGGGCATCAGGTGACGTTATTTGAAGCTGCGTCTGAAGTGGGTGGACAATTTAACTTGGCCAAAGTTATCCCCGGCAAAGAAGAGTTTCATGAAACTATTCGCTATTTCAAAGTGCAATTAGAAAAAACGGGTGTAGATGTGCGTTTAAACACACGCGTCAATCGTGAGCAACTCGAGCGCGAGGGTTATGAAGAAGTGATTGTGGCGACGGGTGTTGTCCCACGCCAGCTACGAATTGAAGGCAGTGATTTGCCACAAGTTCTTTCGTATGCTGAAGTATTACGTGGTGCTCCAGTTGGTGAAAAAGTGGCTGTGATTGGCGCAGGTGGTATCGGGTTTGATGTATCTGAATTTTTACTCAAACCTGCGCATCAGATTCAGCCCCAACCCTTGGCGGATTGGCAGCGAGAGTGGGGGGTCGACTCTAATCCGAATTATATTACCGAAGGTGGCCTGCAACCTGTCGAAATAGAGGTACCTGTGCGACAAATTTATTTATTACAACGTAAAACCACACCGCTAGGAATTGGCTTAGGAAAAACCTCAGGCTGGGTGCATCGCGCACAACTGAAAAAACATGCGGTGCGAATGATGCGTGGTGTGCAGTACAAAGCTGTAACTAATGAAGGATTATGGGTGGAAGTGAATGGTCATGATCAGCTACTTCGTGTAGATACGGTTGTGGTTTGTGCTGGACAAGAGTCGGTGAAAGATTTAATGCCTTTAGCACAGGAATCGACACTGGCACGCTATCATATTATTGGTGGAGCGAAGCTTGCTGCCGAGCTAGATGCCAAGCGTGCCATCCGAGAAGGCGCAGAATTGGCCGCAGAACTGTAATTTTGATGAAACAATATGCAAACGAGTGCAAAGCATTAAAATTTTTCTTGAATAAAATAAATGGTCTTTGTATTCTTACGCACATGGAAGCGTGGCAGAGCGGTTTAATGCACCGGTCTTGAAAACCGACGAGGGTGTGAGTCCTCCGTGAGTTCGAATCTCACCGCTTCCGCCAAATATTTAAATAAGCCCTTGTTTTTACAAGGGCTTATTTTTTTTACTCTGATTTTACGCCTCAGCTTACCCCACATTAAGTTTTGGATTGAGAAGTATCATTTGGTGTTGATTCGGATCACTTAGGGCAATTGAAATCGTGAGTTTAAGATTCCTTACACAGTCTAATTATCATCGTTAAAGAATCACATTTGCTCTCTAATTGCTTTAGATTCGATTTAAAGCAACTAAAACGAAAGATTCAGGGGGATAGTTCTAATTTTACTTTAAGGCGATTCTAAGAAGATTTAGGTGTAGTCTAGAACAATGAGTGAGATTTTATTTATCTCCTCATCGTTTAAGTTAACTAGGCTTTGTTGCACAAACCTACCGTTAAAGGCTTATTTAACATTATAATTCTCAAATGAATAAGCCCACACCTAAAATCTATCTTACAACCAATTGGCCTTCTTATAATAGAGCATTAATAAATCGAGGAAATATCTCTATTTGGTTTGATCCCAAAACTCAATTGAAAGTCTTAGGTGCACAAAGATTTAAATCGTGCTGGTAATTTGTTGTTTTTTAAGTTTGAACACGATCTCATTTAATCCCTATTGCTGGGTTCACAAGGCTTTGAGCGAGTAACCAACAAAATCCCGAATGAAGTTGCGAAACAGACCCAAGATACGGTTGAATAATTTCATTTTTGCTGTATGCTAATTGCAACTAGAAAAATTAGACGGTTAGTTCAATCTTCTTTAAGTATCGTAGTTTTAGTCTTAATCCTTCGTTTTATAGATCTTAAGCTCAATTTGTTCAATTTTTACAGTTAAATAGTCATCTCGCATGACGCTCCACCCTTAAAATTTATAGGATAGATTATGTCTAACACAGCTACTGGTACCGTTAAATGGTTCAACGAAACTAAAGGTTTTGGTTTTATTCAACAAGATTCTGGTCCAGACGTATTTGCTCACTTCAAAGAAATCGCAACTGACGGTTTCAAAACTTTGCATGAAGGCCAACGCGTTTCTTTCAACATCGTTGAAGGTAAAAAAGGCCCAAGCGCAGTGAACATCACTCCGCAATAAGGACATCTGTCCAAACAAGAGCACCTTCGGGTGCTTTTTGTTATTTAGAATGAAGTTTTAACTCGCTCGTAGGAGTGATCCAAACAAGATCAATTGAAATAATTATGCTATTCATAATTTAATTCACTATTGTGTAAGTAAATAATCTTTGTTAGTTTGAAAAAAATCAAAAACAGCTCGGAAAGCTGATTTATACAAAATAAAAAGGAAGATAAACATGCAAAAGGTTGAATCCGGTCTCAAACAGCCTCCTCTTTCATCTCATGTAATGATCATTACTTTGGTCTTGTGTTTTATTTTTGCGATTATTGAAGGTTTTGATTTGCAGTCTATGGGTGTTGCCGCCCCACGTATGAAAGCAGAAATGCTGTTGTCGAGCGCCGAGATGGGTTGGATCTTCAGTGCTGCTGTTTTGGGGACTTTACCCGGTGCATTAATTGCAGGACGTATTGCCGATGTGATAGGTCGCAAAAAAGTGTTAATTGCCTGTGTCATTATTTTTGGTGCAATGTCTCTCATTACGCCTTTTATGCAGGAATATACAGCTTTATTAGCGATTCGCTTTCTGACTGGTATCGGCATGGGTGGCGCACTGCCAATTGTGATTACCATGGTATCTGAGGCGGTTCCCGATAAATATAAGGCCACAGCAGTCAGTTCAATGTATTGTGGTATGCCAATTGGCGGTTTTTTGACTTCTGTAGTTGCACTAGGCCTAGATGCAGATCATCAATGGCGACATATTTTCTATCTGGGGGGCGGGGCGCCACTTCTTTTAGCCGTTGTTCTTTATTATTTTTTGCCTGAATCGAAAGCCTATCTAAAAAGCCATCAACGGCAAATTACAAAATACAGTATGTCTGAGGTGCTATTTTCTCAAGGACGAACCCGCACCACCGCAAGTTTATGGATCAGTTTTTTTGGAACCTTACTGGTGCTGGCCTTGCTACAAAACTGGCTTCCTACACTGATTGCCGGTTTAGGATTAACTAAGCATCAAGCAAGTTATATTCAAATGGGATTTAATCTGGGAGGTTCTGTTGGGGTGTTACTTCTGGGCCTGATGCTCGATCGTTTCAATAAAATTATGATTGCGATGTGCGCATATACCGGAATCTTCCTGTCATTGATTGGTTTGGCCTATTCGCATACCACTCTTGCCTTCACGCTCTCCGCCGCAGGGTGTGGTATGTTTGTTATTGGGTGTCAGTCGATTTTGTATACATTGGCTGCAACATATTACCCTACAGAAATGCGGGGGACTGGTGTTGGTGCCGCAGTGGCGTTAGGACGAGTTGGCGCATTTATCGGGCCACTTTTCGCAGGCTATTTACTGAGCGTTGGCCAAAGTGAAATCTTTGTAATTGCCTCCAGTATTCCCATGATTTTAATTGCTGCACTCTCCGTACTGTTTTTACTGTACCGACCAAATCATCAGCCAGTTACCGACACGGTGGCATCTTCACTTAAATCTTCCTGATCGGTTAAACCTAAAGCTTGACTCATTCAGCGCCTCTTGTGCGCTGTTATGGTCTGTTATAGTGTATTCATCAAAAATTGTATCTACCAGTTTTCTTATGGTCTGCCACACTCTGAAGTGTCATATTCAATCAGGAGTGGACAGCATGAACTTTTTATTTCGTAAAAATAAAGCCTGGTTTGTTTTTTTTATCATTACATTTTACTCATTTCTGGGCTTTTTTATGGGTTATCTGATTTGGGAATATGCATTGAATTGAGTGCAAATTGTCGCTTAATCGACTGTGCGAGTTGTTGAAGTGCCTGCTCAATGGTGGCGTCAATTTCAAACGAACAGTTTAAGCGCAAATGATGCGCATGTTCGGGATGCTGATTAAATAAATAACCTGGCGCAATTCCAATCTGGTGCTGTAGGAGATCTTGGTACAACTGTTGACTGTCTAGCTGTTCTGGAAGAGCAATCCACAAAAAATATCCAGAAGGATAATAATGTATGTGGCAAGTCGCTGGTAGTCGCTGTGTCAGTATTTCGTAATATTGATCTTTAAGACGTTTTAAGCTGCTGCGCAATTGCTTTAAATGTTTGTCGTAATGGCGTTGAGACAGATATTCGACCAATGTACTTTGAATCAGCGCATTCACAGAGATGGTGCTCATCAGTTGTAAATGCTGAATTTGTGCTGAGAATTGTGCAGCATAGACCCAACCTACACGAAATCCTGCGCCTAATGTTTTAGAAAATGAACTACAGTGTATCACTCGATGATGTCGATCAAAGAATTTCATCGAGTGTGGTTTGTGCGCGCCGTAATACAACTCCTCATAGACATCATCTTCAATCAAATACACATCATGCTCGTATAGTAATGCTGCAAGCTGTGCCTTAATTTCATCACACACGGTATAACCAATCGGATTCTGGCTATTGAGCATCAATAAACATACTTTTATAGGGTAGGTGATCAGTGCTTGCTTAAAAGCCTCTAGATCGAGTCCGTATTCAGGGTGATCCGGTAGTATGATCACATTTAAACCCAGATTTTCTGTGGCTTGCCAAGCACCATAAAAAATGGATTCTTGTAGCAAAATATAATCGCCTGCCTGAGTAAGCGCGCGTAGTGAAAGATTCAGTGCATCTAACCCACCCGAAGTGATCACAATATCTTCTGGGTCTGTCGGAATACCCTGCATGCAATAGCGCTGCGCTATGTATTTGCGTAATGCATAATTTCCTGGTGGAAGGCTTGGCATTTGCTGATAAGCCGCTTTGTGTTTAGCTTGTCGAGCCAATGTATGCATCAGCTGTGCTGAATAAAGTAAACGGCTGTCAGGAAAGGCACTTCCAAATGGCACAATATGCTCAGACTGAATCGACTTTAAATAACGAAATACCCGTGAATTGATTTCGATATTGGTACTCTGAACCATGTTATGTGTGCCCGATGCAGGCACTGGAGGGACAGCAACAAAGTATCCAAGCTTTGATTTAGAATAAATTAACCCTTGAGCTTCGAGCTCCTGATAGGCATTTAAAACGGTCATTAAGCTAAATCCAGAAATTTGAACTTGCTGTCTAAGCGAGGGAAGTTTGTCATAGGCTTTCCATGTCCCTGTTTCGATCAATCGCTTTAAGCTCAGTGCCAGTTGTTTGGATTTTTGCATATGATGGTCATGTGATTTGTCTGGATGACTATAACAGATTGTACATAGATGCTTAAACCAGCGTTTTTTACTTGGATAATTTGTAAGTGCTCAAATGGTTTCAGGCCTTAGGTAAATTTCAAAGATAAGATTATTTGTGTAACAAAAAATTTAAATGACACATTTATTACAGCATTAATAACTTCAAGATAATTGAATTTAAAGCGTTTTTTTACTTTATAAAGATATGAGGATTTTAACTCAGTATTTTCAAGAATTCTTCGTCAGTTTGTGGCTAGTTTTGATAATGATTCTCAGGTATGTTCGCTTGAAATTTGATCATGGATGATCTGGTTTTATCGATAGATCAGCCCATCACATCAACCTCAATTCTACACGGATGAAACATGCGAATTGCTTCTATTTTGCTATTAGTTATTGTGCTTCTGACGTTATTGTTTTTTTATTTTCAACCATCTGAGACAGCTATCCCAATCAAGCAAAGTACTGCACAAGCTCAAGCAGGGCAGCTTGATCAGCCATCTCACCTAAATAATATCACTACTCAAGACGTGACATCTCATTCAGTTACTCAAGCAGAGCAGCAAGCATCCGACAGCGCGCCACTTGCCGATACCAAAAGTGATCTGAACATTCAGCCCATAGATCCAGAAAAGGACCCGGGTAATCAAATTATTAAACCCTAACGTTTCTTCACCCAACAAAAATGGAATTAAACACATGCATAAGTACATGCTATTCATTGTAAGTATTGGATTGGGAATAACATCAGCGCACGCTCAGCTTTCATCTGAACAAGCTCGGGCGAAACTGTCTGCACAGGCGCTACAAAAAGTTGCACAAGGTAAAATTAATCTGGATGCACTATTGAATAATGCATCCAATGATTTGATTGTCGAGACGAACCATACACAGCCATTAACAAGCACATCCTTAATTACACAACTACATCAACAAAAACAGAATTTAAGACAACGTCTATCCGTACTTGGCGGTGTGCAGTTAATGCGTGATTACAATGCATTGCCTTTGACTTTTTATCGAATTCAACAGCGTGATACTTTGGTAAAGTTGCTCAATGATCCAGAGGTCAAAGCGGTTTATCCGAATACAGCGTCTAAAACCATGGCCAATGAAAATCTGAATCTGATTGGCCAACCAGCAGTAAAATCTAAAGGTTATACTGGTCAGGGAACATCGGTGGCAATTTTAGATACGGGTGTAGATTATCGTTTAAATGATTTTGGAAACTGCACACGTGCCGGCACACCAGCCAGTTGTCGGGTCAGCTATGCTATGGATATGGCACCAGAAGACAATCAACTTGATGACAGTGAAAAACACGGCACCAATGTTGCAGCGATTGCTGCCACAGTCGCGGCAGATACCAAGATTATTGCCATGGATGTTTTTCGTGGCAAACTGGCGTATGACAGTGATATTGCAGCGGCATTAAACTGGGTGACCAACAATGCCAAAACCCTCAATATCAAGACTGCAAACATGAGTCTTGGGGGAGATTTAAATACTTCGACCTGTACAGGCTCATTATCAAAAAGCTTTCAAACGCTACGTGAAGCTGGTGTATTACCCGTCGTAGCGGCAGGAAATTCGGCTAAATCCAATGCCATTTCATATCCGGCCTGTTTACAGGGAGCAGTCAGTGTAGGGGCAGTGTACGACTCAAATATTGGCCGTGTCATGTATAGTTCATGTACCGATAGCAGTTCTTATGCAGATAAAGTCGCTTGTTTTAGTAACAGTTCTGCAAATTTAACATTACTTGCACCGGGTGTTCGAATTTCAGGTGGTGGCATTGTTATGAGCGGTACTTCTCAGGCAACACCGCATGTAGCGGCTGCACTGGCCATTATTCGAGCCAATAATACCTTTGCAAATGATAGCCTCGACGAGAGCGTCAATCGACTCAAAAATAGTGGAACATTGGTGACCGATACTCGAAATGGTTTACGTTTTTCTCGTCTCAATCTGGCCGCAGCATTAAGTAGTTTAACAGGTACTCCAACGCAAAATAACACGGCAACGTTTGATCAGAACAACAGCACAGCTGCGCCTGCGACACCAACAAAATGCACCAGAACATTATTTTTTACCAGTTGCCGCGGCTAGCCTGAATCATTGAACTGAGTGTGATCGCTCAAAATGCGTGGCGATCACATTTGCTTTTACTCAGCACTTATCGATGTGGATGGCGCAAACTGATGCAAACGATTTTGTAATATTTGTGCCATTTGTGTGGCTAGTTCTGAGATAACACCATCTTTTTCCCAGCGATAAAGCGATACCGCCATAGCGGGTGCTCGCCCAAAGACGCTGTATTCGCGAACATTGTATCCTTGTGTGGCTGCCACGGGCAAAAGCGAGATTCCTAATCCTGCTTCAATACCGACCAAAACACTGGCAAGGCTATTGCTTGAAAAAGCGACATACCAGTGTTTACGTTCACGTTCAATAAAATCAAACATTTCGTCGCGGTACAATCCACCTTGCGGAAAGGTTACCAAAGGAATGGGATCGGGCCATACTTGACTAAAATGCTGACTTTCAAACCAGGCAATTGCTTCTGGAAATGTTGCAAAATGATCTGCACTGGCCATCGGTTCCTTTACAATCACTATATCAAATTGTCCTGCGCGATAGCGTGTCATTAAATCACGACTTAATCCTGCCGTGACATCAAGCCGGATTGAACGGTGTGCTTCACTAAAGCTATGCAGTAATCTCGCCATTTCCGTATTCATAATATCTTCTGGTACTCCAATACGGATGGGAATACTGCCTGTGGTTGTGCTCAGTACATTTTGTGCTTCAAGTTGCAAGGCCAGAATACGTCTGGCGTATCCCAAAAGCGACTCGCCCGCTGTGGTCAGTTGTAAAGAACGGGACTGGCGCTCAATCAAAGGCTTACCGACAGCGTGTTCTAGCCGAGCCAGTTGCTGACTGATGGTCGATTGGGTCATATGCAGTTGATCTGCCGCCAAGGTAAAGCTTCCCGTTTCAACAATCGCCACAAATGCCCGAAGTAAACGAGGATCAAACATGTGGTGCTCCCAAATCGCTACAACGATCCTAAAAGTAAGTATTTATAATCTTAATGTATTGGATTAAATAATTTAATTTCTAAATATAAAAGATCATGTTTATGCTGAGTAGTGAGAACGTACAGAACGGTTTTGCTGAGCAGTATAAGAAACAAGAATATCTAAAAACTTGAGGAGCATTTAAGTGAATGTGGATCGTGAGTTTTTACGCCATTTGCCAAGCAATCGATGCAAATTTGTTATGTTCCTGCTCGCCCAAGACATCTCTCAAAGATCTATGCGTACTGGCAATCCATTAACATACCCAATCAACAGTGAGTAAATCAGGTGACCAATCGAGCTTTATTGATGATAACAGTGGCTTTAGTGGGGTTAAATTTGCGGCCCTTTATGACCAGTATTGGCCCTGTAGTCAATCGGATTAAAGCCGATATGGGCCTTGGTTTACAAGGAATTGCACTGCTGACATTGGTTCCTATGCTGCTCATGGGGGTGATTGCGCTGCTGGGCCCGTGGATACACAACACTTTGGGTGAGCGAAAAGCCAGCCTGATAGCTTTAACTCTGATTTGTATAGGATGTGCGTCTCGATTTATCGCGCCGAATGGCTTATTACTGATTGGTACGGCAGGCGCAATTGGGCTGGGTGTTGCGATGTTGCAAGTGACATTTCCAAGCTTGATTAAACGAGAGTTTGCCGATCAGATGGGACCCATGATGGGGCTTTATTCTGCCATGCTCATGGGAGGCGGCGCGCTTGGCGCATTTTTAACGCCTCTGATCACAGCACAATATGGATCGTGGCAGTTTGGCCTTGCAATTTTTAGTGTTCCGGCACTGGTTGCGCTGCTTCTTGCGGCACGTTATTTAGCTCAGCCATCACAGCATAAGCTTCAATCAGCTTCGATTTCGCTGTTTTTATCACAACCGCGCACGTGGTTGCTGATTGTATGCTTTGGGCTGATTAACAGTGGTTATACCAGCATTGTGGCATGGCTGGCACCTGCTTACCAAGAATTGGGCTGGAGTGCTAAATCAAGCGGAAACCTCATGGCGATTTTAACGCTTTGCCAAGCCATTTCCGCTTTAGTTTTGCCTTATTTGGCCCGGAAAAATCAAGATCGTCGGCTATGGCTCAGTGCGGCACTGGTGATGCAAATTGTAGGTTTTGCTGGCTTGGTTTTTATTCCTCAGATGTTTGCCTATGTATGGGTAATGCTGATTGGCGCAGGTTTAGGAGGCTGTTTTGCACTGATGATGATTATTGTGCTGGATCACTTATCTGATCCAGTCATGGCAGGTCAGCTTTCTGCATTAATGCAAGGAGGCGGTTTTTTAATTGCCGCAATTGCGCCGTGGTGGGTTGCCATTTTGCACGATATAACAGCGAGCTATACCATCGCTTGGATGCTACAGTTGTTTATGGTGATTGTGGTCACTACTTTGGTGTATAAATTTAATCCTCGCCATTATGCCGATGTAATCGATGTAGAGGGAAAAAGATGAATTTAAAGCGATGAAAAAGCTACAATCAAATAAAAATTCATATGTATAGTCTTGTATATACAATTAAAGCTAAATCACGCTAAAATATACGAGTAAATATTCTATGAGCCGGAACTGATGTCAAGACCTACCACACACAATGATCTGGAACTCTCGCTGGCACAAGACAGCCCTGTTCCGTTATATCTGCGTGTAAAGCACATGATTTCACAGCGTATTTATGACGGGACTTGGCCTGTAAACAAAAAGATTCCATCTGAAAGTGAATTGGTCAATTTGCTTGGCTGTAGCCGGATGACAGTAAATCGAGCACTTCGAGAGCTGACCACTGAAGGCTTGCTGGTTCGTATTCAGGGCGTTGGGTCATTTGTTGCAGAAGGACAAGGGCGAACTGCGTTATTTCAGGTCAATAATATTGCCGAAGAAATATTGGCTCGAAATCATAAGCATCATGCCCAAGTACTGGTGCTTGAGAAAATTCAGGCCAATGCCGAACAAAGTGTGTTAATGCAAATTCGTGAAGGACAGACACTGTTCCACTCGATTATTGTGCATTTTGAAAATGATGTACCTGTCCAAATTGAAGATCGTCTAGTCGATCCGGTCATCATTCCTGATTATCTTGATCAAGACTTTCAAAACATTACACCTAATGCATATTTGATGTCTAAGGCGCCGGTAACTGAAGGTGAACACGTGGTCACTGCCATTCTCGCAACAGCACAGGAATGTAAATGGCTCAAAATTAATAAAACTGAACCGTGCCTGCTGATTCGACGTCGTACATGGTCGAACAAACAATTGGTTTCAAGCGCAAGATTGATTTATCCGGGCAGTCGCTATTTTCTGGAAGGTAAATTTACCCAATGATGAAACATCTTCTGGCCTCAGACTATAAAAAAATGCGCTGGAAGAATGGTTTGGGATATACGCTGGAATTGGCTCGAAGTGCTGGCGATGATCTGGCGCATTTTGAGTGGCGAATTTCAATGGCGGATGTTTCTGCATCTGGTGCATTTTCCAACTTTTTGGGAATGCAACGCATCTTGAGTGTATTAGAGGGTGCAGGGCTTTGTTTGAACATTGAGGGGATTGTCCATCAACTCAATAATGGCCAAAGCATTTGCTTTTCTGGCGAGCGTAACGTATTTGCCGAATTGTTAAATGGGCCGATTCGTGACTTTAATCTGATTTATAACCCAAATCTCTGGCAAGCGCAGCATGTACGCTTGGCTGCAAAGTCGGCGCAAACTCGTCATATTTCGGCAGATCTTATTTTTCTGTTTAATGCCTCGACCGAGCCTCAGGTACTACAAATAAATGGAAAATCCTGCCTGCTTCTGCATTATGAAAGTATACTTTTAGATCGGCAAGAAGCGGTAGAATCTATACTGACGATTTCTGGAATTTTTAAGAATTTGTGCATAATTGAATTAAGAAAGTAAATTTTTGAATGGATCAAAGCAACACATACAGCCCTAGGTTGTATGTGTTTTTTTATGGCGTATAAAAATTAAAACAATAAAAAACATTGTCTTATATATTAATTTCCACAATTTTTAAAAAAGCATCTTTTCATTAAAAAGGATTTGTGTAGTATATGGATGTATATACAAGTTAATACATCACTATACAGTGAAGTGAGATTAAATTTCACTTCAAACTCAAAGGAAGGAGTCCTCTTGTGACCACAGCAACAACCAAATTCCGTGATATCGAAATTCGTGCACCTCGCGGTACAAAGCTCAACACCAAAAGCTGGCTGACCGAAGCACCATTACGCATGCTGATGAACAATCTTGATCCAGATGTGGCAGAAAATCCGAAAGAACTGGTGGTTTACGGAGGGATTGGTCGTGCTGCACGAAACTGGGAATGTTTCGATAAAATTGTCGAAACCCTTAAAAATTTAGAAATTGATGAAACTTTATTGGTTCAATCGGGCAAGCCTGTCGGCGTGTTTAAAACCCATCAAGATGCGCCACGCGTCCTAATTGCAAATTCAAACCTTGTGCCGCACTGGGCCAATTGGGAACATTTTAATGATCTCGATGCCAAAGCCTTGGCAATGTACGGCCAAATGACAGCAGGCTCTTGGATCTACATTGGTAGCCAAGGAATTGTGCAGGGAACCTATGAAACTTTTGTAGAAGCTGGTCGTCAGCACTACAACGGCAATTTGAAAGGGCGCTGGGTATTGACCGCAGGTTTGGGGGGAATGGGCGGTGCTCAGCCACTTGCTGCAACGTTGGCAGGTGCTTGTTCTTTAAATATCGAGTGTCAGCAGGCGAGTATCGATTTTCGTTTACGCACACGCTATGTCGATGAGCAAGCAACAGATTTAGACGATGCACTGGCGCGTATTAAAAAATACACTCAAGAAGGTCAAGCTGTTTCTATTGCCTTGCATGGAAATGCAGCAGAGATTTTACCTGAACTGGTGCGCCGTGGAGTACGTCCAGATATGGTGACAGATCAGACCAGTGCACATGATCCGCTCAATGGTTATTTACCTGTAGGTTGGACATGGAATGAATACCGTGAGCGCTCTAAAACCGAGCCAGAGCAGGTGGTTCAAGCTGCTAAACAATCGATGGCACAGCACGTTCAAGCCATGCTTGATTTTAAGAATATGGGCATTCCAACCTTCGACTATGGCAATAATATTCGCCAAATGGCCAAAGAAGTGGGTGTAGAAAATGCATTCGATTTTCCAGGTTTTGTACCGGCCTATATTCGTCCACTTTTCTGTCGTGGAATAGGGCCATTCCGCTGGGCTGCACTTTCGGGAGACCCAGAAGATATCTATAAAACTGATGCGAAAGTGAAGGAGTTAATTCCTGACGATGCGCATTTACATCGCTGGTTAGATATGGCACGTGAGCGAATTAGCTTCCAAGGTTTACCTGCACGTATTTGCTGGGTCGGGTTGGGCCTGCGTGCCAAACTCGGATTGGCATTTAACGAAATGGTTCGTAGTGGTGAGTTGTCAGCGCCAGTGGTCATTGGGCGTGATCATCTCGATTCTGGCTCGGTGGCGAGTCCAAATCGTGAAACCGAATCGATGAAAGATGGCTCTGATGCTGTATCGGACTGGCCACTTTTAAATGCACTACTGAACACAGCAGGTGGTGCGACATGGGTATCATTGCATCATGGTGGCGGTGTCGGAATGGGCTTTTCTCAGCATTCAGGTGTGGTGATTGTCTGTGATGGCACAGACGAAGCAGCAGCACGTATTGCACGAGTTCTAACGAATGACCCTGCAACTGGTGTAATGCGTCATGCCGATGCAGGCTATGAAATCGCAATTGATTGTGCCAAAGAGCAAGGACTAAACTTGCCAATGATCACGCAATAACTCGCTCAAATTGAGGTGATAGATGCTGATACCGAATCAGCATCTAAAATAAATATAGCGCAAACAGGACGCCAAACATGGAACTCTTACTTCAACCGGGCAAACTCACCCTCGCAGATTTACGCCAAGCTTATCATCAGCCGATTAAGGTAAAACTCGATGAGAGCGCATCTGCGGCGATCAATGCGAGTGTGGCCTGTGTCGAAAAAATCGTAAACGAAGGCCGCACGGCCTATGGCATTAATACAGGTTTTGGCTTACTCGCATCGACCAAAATTGCACCTGAAGATTTAGAAAAATTGCAACGCTCATTGGTGCTGTCACATGCAGCAGGGGTGGGCGAACCACTCGATGATGCTATGGTGCGCTTAATTATGTTGCTTAAAGCCAATAGTTTAGCACGCGGTTTTTCAGGCATTCGCCGTAAAGTGATTGATGCACTGCTCGCGCTGATCAATGCGGAAGTCTACCCGCATATTCCCTTAAAAGGCTCTGTGGGAGCTTCGGGCGATTTGGCGCCACTGGCCCATATGTCGCTGGTATTACTTGGTGAAAGTAAAGCGCGCTATCAAGGACAGTGGATTTCAGCAGTTGAAGCCCTTAAAATAGCCGGCCTTGAGCCGATTTCACTGGCAGCTAAAGAAGGTCTGGCGCTGCTCAATGGAACACAGGCCTCTACTGCCTATGCCTTGCGCGGACTCTTTGAAGCAGAAGATCTCTTTGCAGCAGCAACCGTATGTGGTGGTTTAAGCGTTGAAGCCATGCTCGGATCACGCGCGCCGTTTGATGCAAGAATTCATGAGGTACGTGGTCAGCGCGGGCAAATTGATGTTGCAGCAGCATATCGTGACTTACTGACAGAGTCGAGTGAAATTGGGTTGTCGCACGAAGAGTGCAGTAAAGTTCAAGATCCGTATTCACTACGTTGTCAGCCGCAAGTAATGGGAGCGTGTCTGACGCAAATTCGTCAAGCAGCTGAAGTTCTTGAAATTGAAGCGAATGCAGTGTCTGACAATCCGCTGGTCTTTGCGGCAGAGGACGATGTGATTTCGGGAGGAAACTTCCATGCAGAGCCTGTGGCGATGGCTGCAGATAATTTGGCACTGGCAATTGCGGAAATAGGCTCGTTGTCAGAGCGTCGTATTTCCATGATGATGGATCGCCATATGTCACAGTTACCGCCTTTTCTGGTGGCCAATGGTGGTGTCAACTCTGGCTTTATGATTGCACAGGTGACAGCAGCTGCATTGGCAAGTGACAATAAAGCACTTGCACATCCTGCCAGTGTCGATAGTCTACCGACGTCTGCCAATCAGGAAGACCACGTATCCATGGCACCAAATGCCGGAAAACGCTTGTGGTATATGGCCGACAACGTACGTGGCATTCTGGCGGTAGAGTGGCTCGGGGCATGCCAAGGACTTGATTTCCGTGAGGGATTGAAAAGTTCACCAAAACTTGAGCGCGCGCGGCATTTATTGCGTGATCAAGTGCCTTATTACAGCGAAGATCGCTTTTTTGCACCTGATATCGAGCAAGCCAGCGCGCTACTCGCAAGCGGGTGCCTAAATGCGTTAATTCTTCCAAAATTATTGCCGAGTTTGTCTGAAGTGTGATCTATAAATCGGTCACATGGAGTGGCCGAATCTAACTGAATTTCCTCAAGGATTGGAGATTAAAATGTCACAACACTCCACATTACAGCGCGGGTTGAATACCCGTCATATCCGTTTTCTGGCCTTAGGCTCTGCCATTGGAACGGGTTTATTTTATGGTTCAGCAACAGCAATTAAAATGGCAGGCCCTTCGGTCATCTTGGCGTATATCATTGCCGGAATTGCAATTTATATCGTAATGCGGGCGCTGGGCGAAATGGCGGTACATAACCCAGTATCGGGTTCATTTAGTCATTATGCCTCGCAGTACATCGGGCCGCTCGCCGGCTTTACCACCGGCTGGACTTATGTGTTTGAGATGGTGATTGTGGCACTGGCCGATGTCACCGCATTTGGGATTTACATGGGGTTTTGGTACCCCGATGTACCGCGCTGGATCTGGATCATGTCATTGATCATGTTTCTGGGCGGGATTAACCTCATTCACGTTAAAGTATTTGGTGAGCTTGAGTTCTGGTTGTCAATTGTCAAGGTCACTGCCATTATCGCCATGATTGTGGGTGGTTTGGGCCTGATGCTTTACGGTTTTCATGCAGATCATTCGAGCTTTACACCGGGATTACAAAATCTCTGGATTCATGATGGCTTTATGCCAAACGGCGTTGCAGGACTGATTGCCTGTTTGTCGGTGGTGGTGTTTGCTTTTGGAGGCATCGAGATTATTGGGATTACCGCAGGTGAATCACAAGATCCGAAAAAGACCCTGCCGAAAGCTATTAATGCAGTACCGATACGTATTTTACTATTTTATGTGCTGACTATTTTTGTATTAATGTCGATCTTTCCATGGAACCAGATTGGCAGCCAGGGTAGTCCCTTTGTACAAATTTTTGAAAATTTGGGCATTGGTTCTGCTGCCACGATTTTAAATATTGTGGTGATCACCGCTGCAATTTCAGCCATTAACAGTGATGTATTTGGTGCAGGGCGTATGCTGTACGGCATGTCGAGTCGCGGACAAGCCCCTCAAATCTTTCAAAAGCTTTCTAAGAACGGCGTGCCATGGATGACCGTGGTCGTTATGGCGGGTGTTTTGTTGGTTGGCGTCATTTTAAATTATCTTATCCCTGAAAATGTATTCATCATTATTGCCTCGATTGCCACCTTCGCGACGGTGTGGGTATGGTTGATGATTTTGCTTTCACAAGTCGCGATGCGTCGCAAACTCTCTGCGGCTGAAATCAAAGCGCTCGATTTTCCGGTGATTGGCTGGCCAATTGCACCAGCTTTCGCAATTATATTTATGTTGTTTATTTTGGCGATGATGGGATATTTCCCAGACTCCCGACCTGCGATTTATGTGGGTGCCGGCTGGCTGATTTTACTCTGGATTGCTTACATGATTTGGGTGAAACCCAAGCAAGATCATGTAGAAGAAGACACCACAGCGCTTGAGCACCGTGCAGAAATGGAACGATAACACTTAAGCAGCATCCGTATCATGTGCGTATGCTGCTTCAGGAAAAAACAATGAAAACGCTTTGGAAAAACTGTCACATGGCAACTATGCGTGACGGTCAATATTCAATCATAAAAAATGCGGCATTGATCAGTTCAGGTACACATATTGACTGGATTGGTCCAGAACAGGACTTGCCTGATATTACAGATATACAGGTCTGTGACTTGCAAGGACGCTGGGTGACACCGGGACTCATTGACTGCCATACACACAGTGTTTTTGGTGGCGATCGAAGTTTAGAGTTTGAGCAGCGTCTTGAAGGGGTGAGCTACGCCGAAATTGCAGCACAAGGAGGGGGTATTGCCAGCACTGTGCGTGCAACCCGCGCCGCCAATGAAGATGAATTACTGGCTTCGGGTCTCAAGCGCGTTCGTGCCCTGTTAAGAGACGGTGTGACCAGTATTGAGATTAAGTCGGGCTATGGGCTGGACTATACAAACGAACGTAAAATGCTGCGGGTGATTCGTCAAATTGCCAAACAGCTCCCCATGACCGTGAAGAGTACCTGTCTTGCGGCACACGCCATGCCACCAGAATATAGCAGCACAGATCAAGATGCATATATCGATCATATCTGTAACGAGATGCTACCTAAGCTACATGCCGAAGGTCTGATCGATGCGGTAGATGCATTTTGTGAATATCTGGCTTTTACGCCAGAACAAGTGGAGCGCGTGTTTCAAACGGCGCAGCAGCTCAATCTGCCAGTCAAGCTTCATGCAGAACAGCTTTCTGCATTGGGCGGAGCCACACTGGCAGCACGTTATCAGGCACTTTCAGCAGATCATCTGGAGTATTTAACCGAGCAAGATGTGATTGCGATGGCAAAAAATAACACCGTTGCGGTTTTATTGCCTGGTGCTTTTTATTTCTTACGCGAAACAAAATATCCACCAGTGGCTTTGTTGCAGCAACATGGTGTGCCAATTGCCTTGTCGAGTGATCTAAACCCAGGAACATCGCCTGCGCTTTCTTTAAGACTGATGATGAACATGGGCAGCACCTTGTTTCGACTAACACCTGAACAGACACTGGCTGGTGTAACCCTACATGCCGCACAGGCTTTGGGCTTACAACATTCACACGGTAGTCTGGAAGTGGGTAAGATGGCCGATTTTGTCGCCTGGGAGATCGAACACCCCTCAGAACTGACCTACTGGCTGGGCGGAGATTTGTCCAAGCGAATTATTCGTCATGGTCAGGAAATCGAATATTCAGCTTATGCATGAGGTAAAGGGAATGACAATTCACCCAAGCTTTCAGTGGAAAGGGCGTCACGATGGTGATGGCACAGCGCATTTACGCTTTCACCATCTTGTGGGGCAAAGCACGACGGCTACGTATACGCTGATCGGGTTTGCATCCGATGAAGGTGTACGACGAAATCATGGCCGGATGGGAGCGTCGCTTGCGCCAGATGCAATTCGCACTCAGTTCAGTAATTTGCCGGTTCATCAAAGTATTTCGATTTCAGATTGGGGCACGATTTACTGTGAAGATGCTGCACTTGAAGCAGCGCAGGAGCAACTTGCGATAGCAGTAGATGCATGTTTGCAACAGGGCAGTAAACCTGTGGTACTCGGTGGCGGTCACGAGGTGGCTTTTGGAAGTTTTTCTGGGTTATTTCGGCATGTCTTAAATCAAGATTTAAATAAAAAAGTTGGCGTCATTAACTTCGATGCTCACTTTGATTTGCGTGAAGCCACTCAAGTCACATCAGGTACGCCTTTTTACGATGCCGCAATGCTATCTGCAAAACATGGTCAAGAGTTTCATTATTTATGCTTAGGCGTTGCCAAACATTCAAATACTCAAGCCTTATTTGAAACAGCCGAGCGACTTCATTGCGATTATTTGTTCGATCATGAGCTAAATAGCAGCAATCTTGATGTTGTATTGCGAAAAATAGATACCTTTATAGCGCGTGTAGATGAGCTTTATATCACGATTGATCTCGATGTTTTTCATGCCAGCATCGCTCCGGGCGTAAGTGCACCGGCCGTTAAAGGGATCGATCTGACTATTTTTGAACCCCTGCTGCAACGCATCAAGGCAAGCGGAAAAGTAAAAGTTTTGGACGTTGCAGAATGTAATCCAAATTTTGATCTCGATCATCGAACAGCGAAGCTTGCGGCGTATATTATTTATCTGTACATGACAGATTGAGGCGGTTTGCTGCAACGCAAAGTTGTTTACATTTAATGCGACATCTGGTGTCGTAAATACATCAAATGCATGTCTACACTAACCGGCGATTTTTTATAATAGCGCTATGGGCAATCGCAGATCAGGTAGACATGCATGACAGATCGTATTCGTGAAAAGCTGCAAATTCTTGCAGATGCAGCCAAGTATGACGTTTCATGTTCATCAAGCGGCAGTGATCGAAAAAACAAAGACAAAGGGTTGGGAAATACCGGATCGGGTATTTGCCATAGCTATACCGAAGACGGCCGCTGTGTCTCGCTCCTTAAAATTCTATTTAGCAATGTGTGTATTTATGACTGCTCTTATTGCGTATCTAGACGTTCAAATGATGTCAAACGAGCTGCATTTACAGTGCAAGAAGTGGTCGATCTGACCATTAATTTTTATCGTCGTAATTATATAGAAGGGTTATTTTTAAGTTCAGGAATTTTCAAGTCTGCCGATTACACCATGGAGCGAATGCTTCAAGTGGTCAAAAAATTACGTTTGGAAGAAAATTTCAACGGCTATATTCATTTAAAAACCATTCCGGGTGCTTCACCAGAGCTGATTACTGAGGCGGGGCTTTATGCCGACCGTATGAGTATTAATCTTGAAATGCCGACTGAAGCAGGTTTAAAACAATTTGCACCTGAGAAAAGCCACGCCGAAGTACAAAAAGATTTAGGCATTGTTCGAGACCGCTTAATTCAGTTTAAAGATGAACGCAAGCTGATTCGCTCTGTGCCAAAATTTGTACCTGCGGGTCAAACTACACAAATGGTGGTAGGTGCCTCAAATGAGACCGATTATGATGTCATGATGATGGCCGATCAGCATTATAAAGATTACAAGCTTAAACGGGTTTACTATTCAGGTTATATCCCAATTAATGATCAAGACAAGGCTTTGCCAGCGATTGGTTCTGCACCCCCGTTATTACGTGAAAATCGTTTGTATCAGTCTGATTGGCTGATGCGCTTTTATGGCTTTGCTGCCAATGAGATTGTCAATCCGCAGTTTCCTAATCTGGATTTGGAGGTCGATCCAAAGTTAAGCTGGGCACTTCGACATCCCGAATATTTTCCTGTCGATATCAATCGAGCAGACTATCAAATGATCCTACGAATTCCGGGCATTGGGGTACGTTCGGCCAAAAAAATTATTCAGGCGCGTCGTTTTGGTCCACTACGTACCGACCAACTTAAAAAAATGGGTGTAGCCTATAGCCGCGCGCAGCATTTTATGTTTTGTATCGACACGCCAGCCTATAAAAAAGAGCTACATCCAACACAGGTTCGACAGCAAATTCTGCAGTCGGGTCAATCTAAGTACACCAAACAATTATCACCGCAGTTGGGGTTTGGCTTTTAGCGATGGTGATATATCAGTTTGATGGCACAATGACCGGGCTTTTATGCTGTATCTTTCGTGCATTTCAGTTTAAAGAGTTTGATGTGACGTTGGCACTTGAACATCAGGCTCAAGATTCGTTGCTTGCCGAAACAATTGAGATTGCGAGCCATGAGGCACAGGCCAAACGCGTTTGGGAAGGTTTAAGTCAAAAACTCTCAAATGAAGGCCTGAAACGCTTTTATTACAGCTATTTGTCTGAGCAACTGCCGGCTTATCAGCATTTGTTCAATTTTGCTGTCTATGTCTTTCAAAGCCATATTTCGATTGAAAAAAATTATGGCAATCCAGATGTGTTAGGTGTTGCACAGTGGACCAAGCAAGTGGGACGTGAAAAACATCGTATGGAAGCATTTGTACGGTTTAAAAAAACCAAAGAAGGACTTTTTATCAGTCTGGTTCGTCCAGATTTTAATGTATTGCCGTTGATTCAACGACATTTTAAGGCCCGTTACCAAGATCAAGAGTGGCTGATTTACGATGAAAAACGCCACTACGGTATTTATTACGATTTAAATACCATTCATCAAGTCGAACTCAATGCGAGTACCATCGATAAAAATATCGACAATGGCTTTAGTCAGAATTTTGACCTTGAGCTGGATGAGCAGGAGATGCTCTACGATCAGCTCTGGAAAGACTACTTCAACAGCGTCAATATTCAGGCCCGTAAAAACATTAAATTGCATATTCAGTATGTGCCAAAGCGTTACTGGCGATATATGAATGAAAGATCATCTAATGTTGCTTGAGGCATGATTGATCATTTGCAGCTCAAGATTAAATTGGTCCGACCTGAAAAAATGACCCAACCCAGCTTGAAAAGGCCATTGCCAAAATGCCCCAAAGTGTAATCCGTAAGCTGCCTTTCCAAAGTGCTGTACCGGCAAAATAACTCGACAGTGCCCCCATGATTGCCAAAGAACATATACCGACAATCAACACTACAACAGACACCAAATGTTCAGGACTCAGCAAAATAGCCAGCATCGGGCAAAGTGCGCCCAATGAAAAAGACAAAGCCGATGAAAACGCGGCTTGAATAGGACGTGCCGCTGTTTGCTCAATAATACCAATTTCATCGCGCGCATGTGCTTCAAGTGCATCTTTCTCGGTTAACTGAATGGCAACTTCTTTGGCCAATTCTGGGCTTAAGCCGCGGCGCATGTAAATAATGGTTAACTCTTCTAATTCAAGATGAGGATTCTTTTCAAGCTCTCTTGCCTCAAACTTCAAATCGGCATGCTCAATGTCCTTTTGCGACTGAACCGAGACATATTCACCTGCGGCCATGGACGTTGCACCCGATATCAAACCGGCCAGACAAGCAATAAACAAGGTATGCGAGCTTGCACCACTCGCGGCCATTCCCATGACTAAGCTGGTCACTGAAATAATCCCGTCGTTCGCCCCCAGCACAGAGGCACGTAGCCAACCGGTACGATGAATATAGTGATCTTCTGCATGATGCGAGTAGGTCATAGGCTTACCTGAATACATAAATCGATGAGATGAGTAAAACGGTTTATTCTTAGTTTTTACTTATTCAAAATAAAACAAACGCATATTTTTATTAAACGTTATCACAATATAGCAAGTCAGCTGTTTTTTCTATTTTATTTTATGGCATGACTTGAGTTCCGGTTTGAATGGGGTAAAGCTTCCAGAAAGACATAAATAGCCTTCTGAAAGCCAACAGATGAGTTAATTATTTTTAAATACTTCAATCGCCTCCGCACGACTGGCTTTTAAATCGACAATCGGTTTTGGATAGTTGAGCTTTGAGATTTGTTTACTCGCGTATGGCTCATGGATTTGAGTGTTATCCAAATGTTTGAGTTCGGGGAGCCATTCTCTAAGAAATTTCCCGTCTGGATCGAATTTTTCCGATTGGTTGACTGGATTAAAAATACGGAAATAGGGTGCGGCATCGGTGCCCGTCGAAGCACTCCATTGCCAGCCGCCATTATTGGCCGCAAAATCACCATCGATCAAATGTTGCATAAACCATTGTTCGCCTTTACGCCAATCGATCAGTAGGTTTTTGGTCAGAAACATGGCACAAATCATACGGACACGGTTATGCATCCAGCCTGTTGCCTTGAGCTGACGCATGGCGGCATCGACAATCGGAATGCCGGTTTGACCTTGTGTCCATGCTTCAAAATGCGCGTCATTGTCTTTCCATGGAATGGTTTTGGTTTGATCTTGAAAGGGCTGATGGCGCGACAGCTTTGGAAAGTCAAACATGAGTTGCTGATAAAACTCGCGCCAGAGTAACTCATTGAGCCAAACTTCCTGACCTTTATTTTCTAATAAAAACTGGCCCTGATGTTTTGCAAAAATTGCCTGTACACATTGACGAATAGACACCAGACCAATGGTCAAATACGGTGAAATACAACTGGTTCCTTCAGCGGCCGGATAGTCACGCAGCTCGTGATAGTGATTGATTTTATCTTTTATAAACGCTTCAAGACGCTTATGCGCTGCTTTTTCACCAACAGGCCAGAGGGCTTGGGTTTTTTTATCGATTTCGTCATAACCCAAGTCCGTCATGGAGGGAAGTTTTGAGTCATCTGCTTTGATTTTTGGTACATCCGACTGAGCTTCGGGTTGCGGGAAGCATTGAGGAAGACTGATACTGAGCAGTTCGTAGCAGTTTTTCTTAAATGGTGTATACACCTGATAAGGCGCATCACTTTTATTACGAATACTGCCTAAAGTGAATAGGGTTTTATCTTGATACAGTTTTAAATCTTTTTGAATGGCATTGAGTGCTGTTTGAGCCTGATGATCCCGCTCAAGTTCGTTAATGCCTACTTCGACATTGGCGTAAACATTTTCAATCTTGTAGTGCTCTACCAGCTTGACTAGCTCGTCTGGAATATCTTTCCATAATGGAATGGTGCGTACAATCAGCGGAATATTGAGTGCTGTTAAATCGTCTTTAAGCTGTGCAAGTTGACGTAAATAAAAATCGATTTTTATCGGCGCATCATCATGACGTTGCCATTGCTCAGGAGAGAAAATAACCAATGCAAGCGTTGTACCGGCCTGTGTTGCATGCCAGAGCGCAGATTGATCGTTTAACCGAAGATCATTTCGAAACCAGATCAATTGATTCATCTGTAGACCTATTTAAAGTGTTTAAATTTATAAAGTGTGTGAAAGCGAATTGTCTTTAATCTTATAAGTAAAAAAGTGAGCGAGATGTGAAATGCTGTTTAATTTTAGTTCATGCTCTATTTTTATCATTTTTGTGTGTTGGATGCATAAAAAAAGGTAAGACCGAAGCCTTACCTTTTATACTGGATATTTCCAGCTTAGTGGTGGTGACCACCTACACCGTGAACGTGTCCGTGATCTAACTCTTCTTGAGTTGCATCACGAATTTCAACGATTTCTACTTCAAACGTTAAATCTTGACCAGCAAGCGGGAAGTTGGCATCAACAACAATGTTGTCGCCTTCAACAGCTTTAACTGTAACGATCTGAACGCCGTCATCAGTTTGCGCTTGGAACTGCATGCCCGGTTGAATGTTTTCAACACCTTGGAACATTTGAGCTGGAACTTCTTGAACGAGATCAGGATTGTACTCGCCATAACCTTCAGCAGCTGGAACATTCACTGTAAATTTGTCACCAACAGCTTTACCTACAAGTGCATTTTCCAAACCTGGGATGATGTTACCTGCACCGTGCAAATAGGCAAGTGGTTCGCCTTGAGATTGGTCAAGGGTTTCACCTTCAGCATTCGTTAATTTGTAGTGGAATGAAACCACGTGGTTATTTGCAATAGCAGTCATGTTTGTTGATCCATTCAATCAATTTAAGTTCACATCATAAAGTGAAAAAGCAGATTTGTAGATTAAAAATCGCAAAATCTCACAAATTTCACATTTAAGCGTTCATTTTTTCTTAGTTGGAGACGATTTTTAGCTTTTCAATGCGATTTATCAAATTTTATTGAGTTTTCTGCTCAAAATGTCTTAATTTGAGTTGAAAATGGCATTTTTATTGAGGTTTTTGCAAAAATAAAGGCAGCCGAAGCTGCCTGAATATATCTGACGATTACAACTTAGTGCAGCGGATACAGCTTTGCTGTTTGCTGGTCATGCCCAAACAGATTAAACAAACCCTTTACCCACATAAAGAAACGTTCAAAGAAATTTGCTTCTTCGATATGCACTGTATCGTTAATCTGAATGCTGTGAATCAACTGGTTGTTTTGATAAATCTGAACCGTAGCCAAATTGATTGCTTTCATTAAAGGCGCGGTCAACTGTTGTTCATTCAGTTCTACATTAATACGCGTATTGGTGGTTTGTAAGGGTTCAATCCATTGCTTTTGACCGTTGGCCATTGGCGTAAACAAACGCTGAGAGATGTTATCAAAGTTGTTGAGATCAATTGGCTGTGCCAGATTGTAAAGCGATGTAGTTACAATGGTTGGCGTATGTGTTTCGACCTTAAACATTTTTAAGGTGGATTTCACAACAGGAAGCTCAGCAATCAATTGCTTATTTTTGATCACTTCTTCATCACGGGTATAGGCATAGGCCAAATTCATGAGTTTATTGGCCACTTCGGCACGTTTAAATGCATTTTTAGTGCCGAGTACCACCACAATCAGTCGACGCTCAGGCAAATCGACATTCATGGTTGGGCGCTTCGCAGTTAACGCCAAGTTAAATCCAGCAGCTTTGGTGTAACCTGTTTTTAGGCCGTCAGCAGTAGGGTCCATTTTAAGCGCCAGATTGGTCGCACGATGAAAGCGCTGCTGATAGCGAAAACTTGGAAGTTTCGAGTAATTTAAGTAATCGGGTGTTTCTTTGACAATTGCCTGTGCAAGCAGGCTCAAATCATGCGATGTAGAATAGTGATCGGTCATGGTGACACCCGCCGGGTTGGAAAAATGAGTATCTTTCATTCCCAGTGCGCGTGCTTCTTGATTCATACGTGCCACAAAGTTGGGGACGTTACCTGAAATTTTTTCACCTAGACTGACCGCAGCATCGTTGGCTGACATCACAATTAAACCGGCAAGCAATTGATCGATTGAAATCTGCTCACCCGGCTTGAGATACATTTGTGATTCATCCCACATCACCATATTGACCACAGGTGTTGCCGTGAGAATGTCATTTTTGTGGAGCTTTCCTGCTTTTAGCTCTTTTAGAGTAATGTAAGCCACCATCATTTTGGTTAAGGATGCTGGTGCCCGTTGTACATGGCTGTTGTGCTCGGCAATGATTTGACCAGATTGCGCATCCACAATACTCCATGCTTCTGCCTCAACACTCTCGGGTGCAATATTAAGCAAATTTGCATGTGCAACAGATGCACATAAAAGGCTAAATAAAGAAATAATGGTCAGTATCAGTCGCACGTGTTCACCTTAGGTTGCCATCCTCTAGCAGGAAATGCCAAAACACACGCATGCTATGCCTTTTTTGGGTTCAAGGCTAGTGACTTTTGCAGACAAATAAGACAACTACGCAAGACTTTGTAAAAAAATGCTAAGCTAAGATCATCTTGCTAATTCTTATGTAGAACTATGTTGCATTATCAAATCGAATTTGACGACTATCGTCAGCATCTCGTTCATGTCACCTTACGTTTTCTTGCAGACCCCAATCAGGAGTTATGGCTTCCAACTTGGATTCCGGGCAGTTACCTGATTCGTGAGTTTGCCAAACATGTTGAGTCGGTTCGTGCATACGATGAAGCGGGTCGTATTTTACAAATTAAAAAAGAGCAAAAAAACCGCTGGAGACTCTTTAACAACGATCACGAGCTCATCACGGTTGAATATGATGTTTATGCTTTTGATCTGTCGGTGCGTGGGGCCTATGTTGATCAGACCCGTTTATACGTCAATCCAGCTTGTGTGTGTATGGGGCTTTCTAATCAAGAAGAAAAACCATGTGAAGTTGAGCTTTTTCTTCCAGATGAGCTCAAACACTTTCAGTTGGCTACGGGTTTACCTGCAAAAAGCTTGGTGAGAGGGCGCTTTACACTCAAAGCCGAAAATTATGATCAGTTAATCGATAGTCCATTTGAATTGGCTGAACAGACGCGCTTTGAATTTGAAGCAGCAGGAATTCAGCATAAAATGGTGATTTCTGGTCAACACAATACTAATGTCGAGCGCCTGAAAGCAGATTTAGAGAAAATCTGTCAGACTGAAATTGCAATTTTTGGCTCGGCACCTTTTAAAGATTACACCTTTATGACTATGGCCACTGGCAATAGTTATGGTGGTCTTGAGCACTGTAACAGTACCAGTTTAATTATTCCGCGTACCAATTTGCCACAGCCGAATGAAACAGAAGAACCGTCTGAAGATTACCAGCGCTTTTTGGGCTTGTGCAGTCATGAGTATTTTCATTCGTGGCTGGTCAAATTTATCCGACCAGAAACTTTTGCCCAGTATAATTTGCATCAGGAAGGTTATACGTCGTTGCTCTGGATTTTTGAAGGCTTTACATCGTATTACGATGATTTGGTCCTGCTCAGAAGTGGCGTCATTTCACAGGCATCGTATTTAAAATTACTCAAAGCACAGATCGACCGCTATTTACAAAATCCGGGAAGATTTGTTCAGACTGTGGCAGAGTCAAGTTTTGATGCATGGATCAAGTTTTATCGTCCAGATGAAAACTCCAACAATGCCGGTACCAGTTATTACAACAAGGGCTGCTTGGTAGCACTTTGTCTCGATTTAGGCCTGCGCTTACGTGGATCGAACCTCGATGCACTGCTACAAAAAATGTATGCCAATACACAAAATGGTGTTCAGGTGAATGAGCGGACCATTTTTGAATTGTGTGAACAGTTAACTGGTGATAACTGGCTTGAGCAGATTAATCATTTAATCAATACCACAGATGAATTGCCACTCGATCAGCTTTTACCAGAATTTGGTCTGAACTACAGCATTCAGCGCGACAAACAATTACCATTTGGTATGAAGTTGGCTGACAAACCAGAAGGTGTGTTGGTACAACAGGTGAACCGTAGTGCTAGTGCAGCCAAAGCAGGCCTTTCTGCGCAAGATGTGATTGTTGCGATTGATGGTTTAAAAGCGACTGAAAAGCTATTGGCACGTTATGCCAAGGCATCGGGTGAATATGTTGTACATGCGTTTCGTCGAGATGAGCTTATGACTTTTACAATAAGTGCCGATGCGCTTGAACTACAGGAAGTTCAGTTAACTGTTGAAGATCAAAATAAACTGGATAAATGGTTAAAATTCACTGCGCCATAAGCTTATAAAAGATAAACAAATAAAAACTGGTGACAATCACTGGTTTTTATTTGGGTGTGTTTTTTGTTGCGAGCATATGCATATCATGACAACAGCCCGTAAAAAATATGAAAAATAAGAGTTTCAAACAGTTAAATTTCTCAATATGTGCAATTAAACCGATCCAAAATCTGATAGTCGAACACTATTTTTTTTCGAAATGTGGATATCACTAGATATGACGTTGACTGAACAGTCGTGACAGCGGATACTCTCAGGGTTTTTATTTAAGCTAATCGGTTTCAGGGAGTGAATCTTGATCATCGCTCCTAAAAAAACTCAATCCAAAGCAGGAGATATATATGGCTGGTGGAAAGTCAACAATCATTTACACACTGACCGACGAGGCGCCGCTATTAGCGACTTACTCACTGCTGCCGATCATTGAGACTTTTACTAAGCCTGCAGGCATAGAAATTGCAAAAAGTGATATTTCTGTAGCTTCTCGCGTTCTTGCAGAATTCTCTGATTATTTAAGTGATGAGCAAAAAGTTCCAAACAACTTGGCTGAGTTGGGTCGTTTAACTCAAGATCCAGACACCAATATCATCAAATTGCCAAACATCAGTGCCTCTGTAGCACAGCTCACTGCATGTATTAAAGAGCTTCAATCTAAAGGTTTTGCGATTCCAAACTATCCTGAGAATCCAACAACTGAAGAAGAAAAAGAAATCAAGGCACGATATGGCAAATGCTTAGGTTCAGCAGTAAATCCTGTACTTCGTGAAGGTAACTCAGACCGCCGTGCACCTGCAGCTGTAAAAAATTATGCGAAAAAACATCCACACTCAATGAGTGAGTGGAAGCAATGGTCGCAAACTCATGTTTCGCATATGGAAGAAGGTGACTTCTACCATGGCGAAAAATCGATGACACTTGACCGTGCGCGCAACGTTAAAATGGAGTTGATCACCAATCGTGGCGAAACGATTGTACTCAAACCAAAAGTAGCGTTGAAAGACGGTGAAATCATCGACTCAATGTTTATGAGCAAAAAAGCGCTGTGCGATTTCTATGAAAAGCAGCTCGATGATTGCCGCGAAGCAGGCATCTTGTTCTCTTTACACGTAAAAGCAACCATGATGAAGGTGTCTCACCCAATCGTGTTTGGTCACTGTGTGAAAATTTACTACAAAGACGCTTTTGAAAAACATGGCAAGCTGTTCGATGAGCTTGGCATTAATGTCAATAACGGCATGGCAGGTCTTTACGAAAAAATCGAAACATTGCCAACATCGCTACGTGAAGAAATCATTGAAGATCTTCATGCATGTCAAGAACACCGTCCAGCATTGGCAATGGTGGATTCTGCAAAAGGCATCACCAACTTCCATTCTCCAAACGACATCATTGTCGATGCATCTATGCCAGCCATGATTCGTGCAGGCGGTAAAATGTGGGGTGCCGATGGCAAGCAATACGATGCGAAAGCCGTTATGCCTGAATCAACATTTGCGCGTATTTACCAAGAAATGATTAATTTCTGTAAATGGCACGGTAATTTTGATCCGAAAACCATGGGAACAGTTCCTAACGTTGGTTTGATGGCTCAAAAAGCTGAAGAATACGGTTCGCACGACAAAACTTTTGAAATCCCTGAAGCGGGTATTGCCAACATTACCGATCTTGAAACGGGTGAAGTATTGTTGACGCAAAACGTTGAAGAAGGCGATATCTGGCGTATGTGTCAGGTAAAAGATGAACCGATTCGTGACTGGGTAAAACTTGCTGTTACACGTGCACGCAACTCAGGCATGCCTGCGATTTTCTGGCTCGACCCGTACCGTCCACACGAAAATGAGCTGATCAAAAAAGTTCAAAAGTATTTGAAAGAACACGACACAGAAGGTTTGGATATCCAAATCATGTCGCAAGTGCGTGCAATGCGTTATACGCTTGAGCGCGTTGTTCGCGGTTTAGATACTATTTCGGTCACTGGTAACATCTTGCGTGACTATCTCACCGATTTGTTCCCGATTATGGAATTGGGTACTTCTGCAAAAATGCTTTCAATTGTGCCGTTAATGGCCGGTGGCGGCATGTACGAAACAGGTGCGGGTGGTTCTGCACCGAAACACGTACAGCAGTTGGTAGAAGAAAACCACTTGCGTTGGGATTCACTGGGTGAGTTCTTGGCGTTGGCAGTGTCACTTGAAGAGTTGGGCATTAAAGAAGACAATGCGCGCGCTAAACTTCTTGCCAAGACACTTGACCAAGCAACGGGTAAATTACTCGATAACGGCAAGTCTCCATCGCGCCGCACAGGTGAAATTGATAACCGTGGCAGTCATTTCTACTTATCTTTATACTGGGCACAAGCACTTGCTGCACAAGACGAAGATGCTGAACTCAAAGCCAAGTTCGAACCACTTGCAAAACTATTAAGTGAAAACGAAGACAAAATCGTGGCTGAGCTTTCAGAAGTACAAGGCAAGTCAGTAGATATTGGTGGCTATTACGCGATTGATCCAGCTAAAGTGAATGCATTAATGCGTCCAAGCGAGACCTTTAATTCTGCGCTTTCAACAGTGGCTTAAAACACTCAAAAACTAAAAAAACCGATGCCTAGGCATCGGTTTTTTTATCTGTTCAATTTTTAAAAAGATTGCTTTTCTTGTACTCAGTTACCCCGATACGTCGAGTAACCGTAAGGGCTGATTAACAGTGGAATGTGATAATGTGGCAAAGAACCATCGATGACAAAGACCACGGGCACCTCTGGAAAAAAGCTACGCTGATTTTTTTGGCGAAACCATTCACCTGTTTTGAAGGTGACCCGATATACGCCTTTATCGAGGGTTTTATTTTCCGGATAAAGTGCCTCGATCCGACCGTTATCGTCGGTCGAGCCTGAGTTGATTTCGACCCATTTGTCATTTTGCTGTGCTTCTAGCACTACATTCACGTGTGCCGATGGTAGACCGGTATCTAAATTTAATACATGCACACTTAATGGGTTTTGTGCAAAAACAAATCCCGAAAAACCAAGTCCAATGAGAGGAAGCAGCTTTTTTATCATCTGATTGATCTCAATATTCAAATGGTTATGGTATCGATTCGGCATAAATTCGTGTAGTAAAAAATGTAACATCATACAAAAAGGATGCCGAAGCATCCTGTTTTTTTAGCAGATTAACGCGCTCGGCGGCCACGACTCTTGGTGTTGGGTCTTGTGGTGCCGTTGGTCTTACGACGTGGCTTTTCACTTTCGTCCATTTGCCAAATACGAGTGGTACCTGATTTCTTTTTCGCAGGATCTTTTTTGTCGCCGTCTTTATTTTTTTGATGCAGCGGCTTGCCTCCTGTGCCACCCGGCTTTTTCACATAAGAACGCGAGCGAAATGGCTTGTCTTCAGGCACATCTTTAAAGTCTGGATAAAGTAACGGTTCAATTTCCTTTTGCTCACCCGGTTGTAGCCCCAAGCGCTCAAGATCAATTGAGCCAATTTTGGTTCGAATGAGGCGTAGTGTCGGGAAGCCTACTGTTGAGGTCATGCGACGAACCTGTCGGTTGCGGCCTTCACAAATCTGGATTTCCACCCAAGAGGTCGGAATACTGGCACGATAACGCACTGGCGGGTGACGTTCCCAGAGCCATTTAGGCTCAGAGACTTTAATGGCTTTCGCCGGAAGGGTCATACCATCGGCCAGTTCAACACCCTTGCGCAGCTGTTCGAGTGCTTCTTCGGTAATATCACCATCTACCTGAACCAAATAAGTTTTGTACTTTTTATTGTTTGGATGAGTAATGTATTGGTTTAATCCACCATGATCGGTCAAAAACATCAGACCTTCGGAATCGAGGTCTAGACGTCCTGCAATTCGTAAATCTGGATCATTGATAAAACTTGATACGGTCGGATGCTTACTGTCTTCTCGAAACTGCGACAACACATCATATGGTTTGTTAAATACAACTATTTTCATAAAATTTACTGCTTAAATCTTTTGATGTGAAAAAGGTGAGGGAGACTTAAACTTGATCGCTCGATGCGGATGATTTAAGCACTCAGCCCATAACTTCATGACATCGTTTAAGGGAGTGATCTAAATAACTCAGCCCCATGTCGATCTTTTTGTATGACCTGTGGCAGAGGAGAATACAAATCGAGTTGAGCATACGCGACTGATGATTTGCGTATAACCCTAGATTTGCTTAAATATTAATCGAGACCGTTCGCTGGCTTCAACCTTTGCGGGGTATTAGATGATTCAACTGACATAGGGTAACTAACCGATGTAGTGAGCTCAAAACCAATACATGGATGATAAGGCGATCAATCCTTGGCGCGTAGGTGTTTTGCTTCATGACCAAGATTATAGCGTGTGCCTGACGCAATTGCTATCTAGCAACCACATCGATGCCATAACATTAAAGATTTACAGATGGAATTGGGTAAAAAAACCACATAGTATAAGTCTTAAGATCAATCCGTAATATAATCTCGATGAAGAATTAAACAGGGTAGAGTTCAGATATCTAAATAAAAATTATATAGATAACATAATAATTTATATCAGATAATTGAAAATATTCTCCATACTATGCGGCTTTGATTGAATAAAAAAACTGGCGTGGTAGATTCACGCTATGGTCAAATAGTTGAAGTTAAACGTTTTAAATTAAATTAGGAGTAGAGGAATGAATTGGCCTCTAATCGTCAATATTCTTGTTTTTATCGCCGCTTTGCTGCTGCTTACACAAACCAGAAAAACCAACTGGAGTTTGGCAAAAAAAGTACTGGCAGGTTTGCTGCTGGGTGTCGTATTCGGTCTGGGTTTGCATCTGATCTATGGCGGTGGAAATGTCATTCTTAAAGATTCGATTAGCTGGTTCAATATTGTGGGCAATGGTTATGTAAAATTGCTGCAAATGGTGGTAATGCCGCTGGTATTTATTTCAATTTTAGGTGCAGTCACCAAGTTGCATGAAGCATCTGCACTTGGCAAGATTAGTTTTTATAGTATTGGAACCTTGCTGTTTACAACCTTGATTGCAGCACTGGTGGGTGTTGGGGTCACCAATTTATTTGGCTTGTCTGCGCAAGGATTGGTTCAGGGTGCAGCCGAAACGGCTCGCTTAAGTGCAATTCAAACCGATTATGTGGGCAAACTGACCGATTTGACTGTGCCACAAATGGTACTGTCTTTTATTCCGAGTAATCCATTTGCAGAGCTGACAGGTGCAAATCCGACCTCAATTATTAGTGTGGTGATTTTTGCAGTCTTCTTGGGTATTGCGGCTATTCATTTAATTCGCGATGACCAAGCCAAAGGCGAACGTGTTTTGCATGCAATTCAGATCTTACAATCGTGGGTGATGAAACTGGTCCGTTTGGTCATGATGCTAACACCTTATGGTGTATTTGCCTTAATCACCAAAGTCGTTGCCAGTTCGAACATTGCGGATATCCTCAATTTAGGTAGTTTCTTAATTGCTTCTTATCTTGGGCTGGGCATCATGTTTGTGGTGCATGCCATCTTGTTATTGTTTGTCGGTGTTTCCCCAGCAAAATTCTTTAAGAAAGTTGCACCTGTTTTAACCTTTGCCTTTACCAGCCGTTCCAGTGCTGCAAGTATTCCGCTCAATATCGAAGCCCAGACACGTCGTTTGGGGGTTCCAGAGTCAATTGCGAGTTTTTCTGCTTCTTTTGGTGCCACAATTGGTCAAAATGGTTGTGCCGGTTTGTATCCAGCCATGTTGGCAGTTATGGTGGCACCAACGGTTGGCATTAACACGCTCGATCCGGTTTGGATTGCAACCTTGGTGGGTATAGTCACGCTCAGCTCAATTGGAGTGGCGGGTGTGGGTGGTGGTGCAACGTTTGCTGCCTTAATTGTGCTACCAGCGATGGGCTTGCCTGTAACACTGGTGGCACTGCTGGTTTCAATTGAACCGCTGATCGATATGGGGCGTACTGCCTTAAATGTAAATGGTTCAATGACAGCCGGCATGGTGACCAGTCAGATTTTAAAACAGACCGATAAAGATGTATTTGATCGTGACGATGTCATGCTCGACCAGTCTTAAATTCAATTCAAAAAAGCTCTAGATTGTTCTAGAGCTTTTTTCTGTGCTGGTTTTTTTAAAAATACTGTATCTGTTATTTTTCTTCCTAATTGCGAAAATAGACTAAAACGAACAAGAGACGATATTCATGAAAATGTACCAAGTCGATGCATTTACACAGCATCTTTTTAAAGGAAATCCTGCTGCGGTCATTATTCGAGAAGACTGGCTTTCAGACAGCCTCATGCAATCTATCGCACTTGAAAACAATTTGTCTGAAACTGCTTTTGTAAAAGTTTTGGATCATCAGAATTTTGAAATTCGTTGGTTTTCTCCAATCAGCGAAGTTGCATTTTGTGGGCATGCCACGCTGGCCAGTGCTTTTGTATTATTTAAAGATTACACCACAGCTAAAACGCTCCAGTTTCACGTAAAAGATTTAGGCATTTTTATCGTATCGCAAGCACAAGATGGCAAGATTCAAATGAATTTTCCTGTTCGACCAGCGCAGAAACTTGACGATTACCCGGCTATCTTAGATGAAGCGCTTCAAAAGCCTTTTAAGGCTGTGTATCAAAATGCACAGGCTTATATTGTGGAATATGAAAGCGTGCAAGATGTACTCGATGAAGTGCCAGATTTTTCAAAGTTAAAAACGCTTGGGAAAACCAGAACGACCATTACGGCGTCTGATGCCACACTGGATTTACTCATCACTGCACCAGATACACAGCAATACGATTGTGTATCACGCTACTTTGCTCCAGCCATTGGAATAGATGAAGATCCAGTTACTGGTTCGATTCACACCGCCGTAGCGCCGCTTTGGGCCGAGCGTCTGGGGAAACAGGAATTGGTTGCTTATCAGGCATCGACACGTGGTGGAACATTGTATTGCCGAATTTTAGATGACCAGCGCATTGAAATTTCTGGATACGCAGTACTGTACATGCAAAGTGACATTACACTCGACGATGCTCAGCACACTTAAGCGTTTCACTTTACAAGTTTTCGCCTGCATTTAAGTTCAGATTAAGCGTGAAAGCTACAAAAGATGTTACACTTTTGTCCAGAACCTGAGCATTCACTATGCGTATTTAAATCGGCTTGCACACTGAGAGATATGAAAATTTTTCCATCGTCGGAATATCGTGAAATTATTCAATATACCGGGTATTGGATTGTGGTTTCGATCCTGATCGGGGTCATCTCTGGGGTTTCGTCGAGTCTGATTTTTGCGTGTTTTGATCTGGCCAATAAAGTTCGCGGTGTTTATCCGTGGTTGATTTATTTTTTACCCTTTATTGGCCTGATGTTGGGCTATTTGTTTTATTACTATGGTACGCCTATCGAAAAGGGCACACACTTGCTCATCGATGAAATTCATCAGCCTAAAGCCTTTATTCCAAAACGCATGAGTCCACTGATATTTGTCAGTGCGATTCTCACTCAGATTTTTGGTGGATCGGCGGGGCGTGAGGCGCCTGCTGTTCAGCTTTCCGGTGCACTAACCGATCATCTTACCCAAGTCTTTAAAGTACCACATGACAATCGAAAGATCTTTCTGATTGCCAGTATTGGCTCTGGCTTTGCCGCAATTTTTGGCTTGCCATTGGCAGGTGCCATTTATGGGCTTGAAATTACCGCACTTGGAAAACTGCGATATTCGGCAGTTTTTCCATGTTTTGTGTCAGCAGTGATTGCATCACAAGTACCCGAGTTTTTTCATATTGTGCACCCGCATCAGTATTATGTGGTGGCGAGTTTTCCAAAACTCACCAGCGAAGTGATCATTAGCCTGATTGTTGCAGGTGTGGTTTTTGGCATTATTGCACGTATCTTTATTGCCTCGATTCATTTTGTCAGTCAGCGTTTGAATCGTCATATTACCTTCATGCCATTTCGACCCATGGTGGGGGGAATTCTCATCATGTTGATGACGCTCATGGTCGGTCAGCAAACCTTTAACGGTTTAGGCGTGCATAGCATGATTGCTTCGTTTTATCATGAGTTGCCTGTCACCGATTTTATTGGCAAGCTGATTTTCACCGCGACCACCTTGGGCTCAGGTTTTAAAGGTGGCGAAATCACGCCGTTGTTTTTTGTGGGCACAACATTAGGCAATGCTTTAGGGCAGTTTTTACCGCTACCTATCTCGCTCTTGGCGGGGCTGGGGCTGGTGAGTTTATTTGCAGGGGCGAGTAAAGCACCCTTGACTTCTATTATCTTAGCCATTGAACTTTTTGGTGTTGCGATTGCCGAGTACGCCGTGATTACCTGCTTATTGGCCTATTTGTTTTCAGGCAATTGTGGTTTGTATCGTCATCTTAATTTAAAGCTCCACGATGACTAGACCATACACTGGCTTTTGTTTCAAAAAATCACTATGAATAGCGCGGGACATTTTTTAGTATAGAGTCGATTTTTAATGATTCTTATTACGATATTTTTGGAACAATTATGTTAACGCGCTTTAAACAGCTTAGTTTTTCTTTTGTTTTACTGGGTTTTAGTACCCTCAGTTGGTCTCAAGCTGTTTTAGTGAAGTCACAACACAATATTGAAGAATATAAACTTGATAACGGCTTACGTGTTGTTTTGGCACCTAACGAAAAAGCAAATAAAGTATTTATCAACACCATTTACTTAACGGGTTCGTTGAATGATCCTAAAGGTAAAGGGGGGATGGCACATCTGCTAGAGCATTTGGCATTTAAAGGCACTCAAGATGTTCAAGGAGAAGCCTTTCAGCGCCGTCTGGATCAGTATACGCTCTCCACCAATGCGAGTACGGAGTATTACACTACACGTTACACCAATATTGTACGTGCAGATCAGCAGGCGCTGGATCAGGTGTTGTACTTGGAATCGCAGCGTATGAACAAACTGGTGCTGCAAGACAAGTATGTTCCCTCCGAGATTGAAATTGTAAAGCGCGAACGTGAAGTGCGTTTAGATCAACCTTTTGCAGTGTTGATTGATCAGATGTTTAAGGCATTTTACGGCAATCGGTATCTGGGCCGTTTGCCGATTGGAGATTTACCTGAATTAAAATCCATCAATATGCAGGAACTTGAGCAGTTCTATCGTACATGGTATGCACCGAATAATGCTGTCATGGTTATTTCGGGAAAGTTTGACAAATCTTCAATTCTTCAGACCATCGACAAAAACTTTGCTCAAATACCGTCTCGGGCTGTACCCGCACCTGTTCAGGTACCAGCATTAGATCCAGCGAAAATCCAGCCGCGACAATTTTTAGTCGAGAAGGGCAGTGATCTGGCTAAATATAATATTTATAGCAACAAGAGTGAGCCTAAATTACAACCTGCATTAGCCCTTGCACCACTTTTGTATACCATGCAGCCAAGTGGCAGTCTTTATAAAAGTATTGTCGAAACGGGCACCGCAACCAATGTTGAAGCTGCAACATGGCTTGATCAAAATTTTAATTTGGTCTTTTTGGGTGCTGTGTATTCACCTTCGCAAAATGCCACGACCGTTGAGTCGGCATTGGCCAAGCAAGTGGAGCAGTTTAAGCCATTTGATGATATTGAGCTCAAGCGTGTCAAGCAACTGATGCAGACCCAGATCGATCTGATTCAAAAAGATCCGATTGCACTTGGGTCGCGTTTAAGTGACTACATTGCTTCTACGCGAGGTGATTGGGGGCGCTACTACCAAGATGTCGATGATGTAAAAAAACTGGATACCGCCACGGTTAATCAGATATATCGTGAGTTTTTTACAGCCTCACATCGTGTGGTGGGAGACATCAAACCTACGCCTGAAAGCCAGAAAAAAGCCATGGCGCAGCAAGCCGCTTCAAGCGTGAAAAAAACGCTTGATCAGCAAACTGAGGCACCTGAACCGCTCAAAGATATTTCAGAATATCAGCGTGAAATTCAGCAGTTTACTCAGCGCTCAAAACAAGAAATTGAAAGCAACGAAAAGAAAATTGTGCGGGGTCAACTCAGCAACGGCATGCAGTACGCACTGTTTCCGACTGAAACCCGAGATGATCGAACCTACGCAACATTGTCGGTCGATTTTGGTACAGAACAATCTCTTTTTGGAAAAAGTGCAATACTTGATTTAACGTCTTACTTATTGCTACGTGGTTCTGAACAATACAACTTGCAGCAAGTAGCAGACAAATCGATTGAGGCTGGTGGTAGTGCGTCAGCCGCCATGTCGGATAATGGTATGGTGATTAATATTCAGGCCAATAAAGATCAATTTAATGATTTCTTTCAATTTATAATTGAAATGATGAAAAAGCCGTCGTTTGAACAATCACAATTTGATCTGATTAAATCGCAAAGTTTGGCCAGTCTAGATCGTCCTTATACCGAGCCTGAAACGGTTGCTGCGCTCACTATGGCGCGCTTGGTTGAAACCTATAAACCTGGAGATTTACGCTACCATTTCGAACCTGAATTGGCTAAAACAGAAATTTCAAAAGCCACTCAAGCGCAAGTAAAAGCACTTTATGATCGCTTTTTCGCTATGAATCACGCACGTATTTCAGTCACTGGAGATTTCGATCCAGTGCGCATGAAACAGACGCTAAATCAGAATTTTGCAAACTGGAATAATCAAGAGCCTTATAAAAAACTGATGTCTGAATACACGGCTTATCCAGCGCAAAAAGTGCATGCTCTCTCTGAGCAACGTGAATTTGGTAACTACCAGGCACTGTTAACATTCCCTGTGGGTACAGAGCACCCCGATGCACCTGCAATGCTGGTTTTAGCGCAGATATTGGGTGATTCACAAATTTCATCGCGCTTGGCAGTGGCTTTACGTGAAAAAAATGCCTTGGTATATGGTTTTGGAAGTGATGTGGATCTCGATCCAGATCTGAACAATGGCGTATTAACCATTAGCGCAAACTACACAGCGGGCAAGGCCGATCAGCTTTCATCGCTGATTCATGAAGTGCTGCAAGAGATGATTCAAAAGGGTGTAACAGATCAGGAAGTTGCGGCAGCAAAAGCCAATATCATGAAAAAACGCGTCACTTCACTTGAGGATGAGCGTAATATTCACCGAATGCTCAATGGGCAAATGGAATATAAAAAGACCTTAAAAGATCGCCTGAAACGTGATCAAGAGTATGCCACTATCACCAAAGTAGATGTAGATCGTGTGATTAAAAAATACATCCAGCTCGATCATTTGGTTGAAGTGACGGCCGACCAGTACGGTCAAGCACAGTCAGTTAAACGCTCTTAATTTAAACGATATCAAAAAAGCCCCATCTGGGGCTTTTTTTAATGATTGTGTTTGTGTGTGTGAAACTCTTCGTTTTTTCTAAAACGTAAGTAATTTTCGAACTGCTCACAATATTCGTCAAAGTTATCTTCAAGCATCATTTGGAATTGTTGCATCAGATACGTCATGATTTGCTCTTTGGCCTCACGCATTTCTTCGCCATCTTTAAAGTTATTTGCGGCAACCCAAGTATTAAAGCGCGCAGTCGCAAATAACATTGCGGCACTGACTTGGCCACGTAGCTCAGCAGGGTCTGGCTTTTCACCTTTTTTAGGGCGGCAGAACTCATTGGCAAGTTTAATGAACTCATCCGCACGCTCAAAAAATACGGCATTTAAAGCCTCTTCTTCGGTGATATCAGCGGCATTAATCTTTTGAGACATGGTTTTTTCCAACACAAATGAGGCAAACATTATACGTGAAACCCTTGCAGAAACTAAACCTTTGTCATAGTCTTAAATAGCCTAAGCAGAGCACGAGATGATTAATGCAAGATGCCATAGCGGTTCAAAATCTCAAACAGGATATTCATCTGTTACGTCAGCATATCTGGCCACCTCAGTCGCTTGAGGTGGTGGACGGCTTACCCATTTATTATGGCTTACAAGCCGATGTTGAGCGTTATTATCAGCATTGGCAAGAACTTATTGAGCGTGCACAAAGTTTATTTCAGCCGTTTATGGAAGATGAAACAATCGATGCGATTCATTTACCGAGTCATTTGAATTTGCCGCTATTTTATTTTCATGTAGATCGCATCCGGATCAATAAAACCCGTGCCAAAGAATCAAAAACTTTTCGTGGTGTAGCGAGTTTGCAACAAAAGTGCGGTCATTTTGAACTGGATCAGGTACTGGCGATGCAGGAGTGGATCAATAGTGATGATACTGCGGCATTGGTGGCACATCGAGAATTTATCGATCTCAGAACCTATGTGTTTCAGCACGGGCAAAGCGACTATACCCGAACCCGATTTTATATGAATGGCATTGTACTCGGTGTAGAGCCGCACTTTAAACTGATCGATGCAAGAGACAAGCCGCGTAAACAGCGCAATGACAGTTATTCAGACCCCATTGCGGACAATGGTGTCTGGAAAATTTTTGGAAAGTATCGTTAGGTTTTGCTCAACAATCTGGCTCTATTTGGTCTTCCAAAAAGATGGTTGCTGACGAAAGCGCTCGAGTTGTTCACTTGCGTCTTTAATCAGTTGAGATTGTTGTCCGCGGCTCCAGCCTACAGCAAACCAATAGGTGGGGTCCTCAGTAGTCAGTGCTTCAAAGTAAGTTTCAGTCATATGCATATCATTATAATCCCCCAGAATTTCCTGAATGCTTTGCAGCTGACTTAAGTACTGGCTAACTCTTTTGCTCTTATAAAGACCTGAAACAAATTCAATGCTGTAACGTAATCGTTTGGCTCGCTTGCGTAGGCGGTGGCGTTGTTCGGTTTTCAATGAAGCAAACTTTGAGGCATCTTGAATAATTTTCTTGAGTAAGCGATCAAGTGTATCTGATGCTTGCTTTTTCAGATTTTTCTTCTTGCTTGATTTGTCATTATGAATACTAAACGCCAGCAATTGCAGTAGTAAACACACATGCTCAGGTTTTTCAAATGTTTGATACGCCTTGAGCTGACCGTATTTTTCTTTCGGAAGGCTCTTAAAGGGTGCACCCGATTCAACCAGTTTTGGCAAAATCTCATCACGAAGGACATCTTGATCACGTGATACACCCAGTTCGCGCTGAAGATCGCCAAGAGCAGCTTCCCAACTGGTATCTACATCGCTCGACCAGCGACCAAATGTTTTTAAGGCGCTTCGCATTCGACGAATGGCGACTCGTGCCTGATGAATGTGTTCAGGTGCTGCGATACCTTCAGCAATAAATGCAGCATTGGGGAGCAATTGTGCCAGTGCATTGCCAATCATTTGGCGCAGTGCCATATCGTTTGACATTTTTTTATCTAAAACCAGTGCCTTGGCTTTGGTGGCTGGCGAGGTTTTCTGATTGGTCGCGAGCAGATTGCCGCGTTCAGCTTTGCTTCTCACATCGAGCCAAAGTTTATATTTTTTCACCCACTCTTGTGTAAACAAGATCAACGTTTCGGCAGAGCCAGATTTAAGTTCAAATTCGACTTCACAGATTTTTTCAGCTCGCTCTGGTGTCGAAACTTCGCCATCATCCAGACAAATTTCAATATGCGTACCATCAACCTCAACCACGCGGTAGGTGCGCTGAACATCTGTTTTAAATTGCATAGAAAGCGTTTTCGCCTGATCGCCCAGTACAGCTTGAAGTCGTTGCATCACCTCTGGATAGGCTTGAAACAAACTTAGGTCAATTTCTGGCTCAGCATTCGACTTGCCTATTATAACTTCACATTCAATGCGTTCAAGATGTGTTTTACCTGATGCTTTAAAGGTTTGTACCCATTCCTGACCTTCCAATCGCAATCTTAAAGCTACATGCTGCTGTGCCAATAAACGATCAGGAGTATCGTAGTATTTCGCTTGTAGCCGAATTTTCTCTGCGGTCTTGGCCTTTAAGGCTTGTAAAACACTTTTTTTCTTATTTTCTGGAAGCTGAAATTTTAACTCGACTTCAATCATGATATACCTCCAACGCCTTGTTCATTCTCATCATGTCTTTAAATGAAGCATAGCATTAACGTGGCCATCTACGCTTGATGTTTGTATTGAATTCGCTCGTATCTTTTCACGTTAGATCTGCCACGCTTAGCACTACACTGTTGGCGTAAAACAGCATAAATTTCATCCGATTTTCTACATTTTTGTTTTGAAAAGGCGTATCTTGAATAAAAAAACTCAGGACACTACTCATGAATGCGCCAGTGAAGATGCACACGCCAGCTACGACTCAGCAACCTAACTTTCCCATTCGTAATTATTCCGAATTTTATCGTTTTTATCTCACCGAGCACCGTCATATGGTTAGCCGACGCCTGCATGTGGCAGGGAGTTCAATCGGATTGTATTTCTTTGCTAAAGCGATTCGTCAGCGCAAGCCGCGCTATGCACTTTATGGTTTGGTCTCAGGCTATGCCTGCGCATGGGTCGGGCATTTTTTATTTGAAAAGAATAAACCGGCGAGCTTTAAACAGCCACTGTATAGCTTTATTTCAGACTGGAAAATGTTTGCCGATGTACTCAGAGGGCAATTGAGCTTAAAACATCGTGATCATGACAAAATTCCCAGTTAAAAGTGTTGTACAGATTTTTTGATGAATTAAACGACTACGCAGTTACGAAATTTTGAGTTTTCTAGTTGATCTTTCATGTATTTCTTCTAATATCAAGATTATCTGTAGGGCTAGGATGCCTTGGCCTTTAGATTCAATAAAATAGGACATTTTTTGATGAAAAAATTAACAACAGCACTTTTACCACTTGCATTGATTGTTACAAGTTTTGGCGCACACGCAGCAACCTCAGATGGTAAATCATATGCTGTTTCGGCAGGTTGGGCGCACATTATGCCACAAGGCACTAAGCAAGGTGTCCAGTCGAATAGTAACTTTCCATTAATTCCATCAGGTTTTACAAGCGGTGCTGGTTTTGAGTTAGACAATGCGGATACAGCAGAATTCAAACTTGATTATTTGGTAAATGACAACGTAACCGTTGGTTTGATCTTGGGCGTGCCACCTAAAGTAGATATTCAAGGTAAAGGGAAACTACTAGGTGATCGTTTAGACCTTGAGAGCTTTAGCAAAGTCGGTGATGTAAAAGTTTATAGTCCAGTATTGACAGGTAAATACACATTTGGCGATATCAACAATAAGTTCCGTCCATATGTGGGTGCGGGCTTTATGTATGCCAGCTTCCGTGATTTTAAATTGAATCCTGAAGTAAATGCTAAAATTGCGCTTCTTGGTGGTAGCATTCGCAGTGTAGATATTGACGATACAGTCGCACCAGTCGCTTTCGTTGGTGCAGATTACAATATTACGCCTAACTGGTTTGCAACGGCTTCTGTCAGCTATGTACACCTCAGCACGCATGCAAATCTCGATATCGTCAGCAATGCATCGAACGCAACTTTGGTTCAAGGTTCAAGCAAAATCGAAATCAACCCGATTGTGACTTATCTTGGTCTAGGTTACCGCTTCTAAGTCATCACGGCTTTAAAAAACCCCGAATCATTCGGGGTTTTTTATTACGAAAATACACGTATAAAAAAAATCAATGAAAGCAGATTTGCTATACTTTACAGGTCAGTACAGTTGAGAACGAAGTTCATGCGCGGTTTATACCTTATTACCAATGATGATCCGCTTGAGTTGTTATTGGATAAACTGGAAATTGCATTATCGACTGGTCATATCGCTATTTTGCAATACCGCCGAAAAAAGGTTGCCAAAACCGATCAATATTTTGAAGTAGAACAAATTAAAGTCTTGTGCGAAGCATATCATGTACCGTTTGTGATTAACGATGATCTTGATCTGGCGGTTCGCTATGGTCTGGGCGTACATCTGGGGCAATCTGATGGTGAAATTTCAGATGCTACACAGAAATTACCGCAAGGCGTTATTATTGGTCGTACTTGTCTGAACTCCTTGGCGCTTGCAGAAAAAGCCATTCAAGATGGTGCTACCTATGTGGCATTCGGTGCGATCTACGCCACCTCAACAAAGCCTGAAGCGGGCAATGTCGGTATTGAAGTGATTCGGCAGGCACGCCAGCAGTTTGATGTGCCAATTTGTGCCATTGGCGGCTTAACGGTTGAGAATGCGCAGGTGGTGATTGAGCAGGGGGCTGACCTGTGTGCGGTGATTAGTGATATATTAGGTCGACCCGTTCAGGATATTCCAGCGCGTATTCAAGCATGGGCTGCTTTATTTGCAGCGCCGTCATCTGCTGTAAATTCATAGTCAAATTTTATTAATCATCGAGAGTATTCATGCGTTTATCTCCAAAGCAAGTGCAATTGTTTGAGCAAGCCAGTAAACATATTCCAGGTGGAGTCAACTCGCCAGTTCGTGCGTTTAATGGCGTTGGCGGAACGCCTGTGTTTATTAAAAAAGCACAAGGTGCATATCTTTGGGATGAAGACGACAAGCGTTATGTCGATTATGTGGGTTCGTGGGGGCCAATGATCTTGGGTCACGCGCATCCAGATATTATTCAAGCCGTACAAACTGCGGCATTAGATGGTTTGAGCTTTGGTGCACCAACCGTACATGAAACCACTTTAGCCGATATTATTTGCGATATCATGCCGTCGATTGAGATGGTTCGTATGACCAACTCAGGTACAGAAGCGACCATGACGGCAATCCGTCTGGCACGTGGTTACACCGGGCGTGACAAGATAGTTAAATTTGAAGGCTGTTACCACGGTCATTCCGATTCATTGTTGGTTAAGGCGGGTTCTGGTTTACTCACACTCGGTGAAGGTGAACCGACCTCAAAAGGTGTGCCAGTCGATTTTGCAAAGCATACCCTAACGCTTCCGTATAATAATATTGAGGCCTTGAAAGAATGTTTTGCCAAGTTTGGCCATGAAATTGCTGGAGTGATTGTTGAGCCTGTTGCTGGTAACATGAATCTGGTGACACCAATTGAGGGTTTCTTACAGGCGATTCGTGATGTCTGCGATCAATATGGCGCAGTATTTATTATCGATGAAGTCATGACGGGCTTTCGTGTTTCGTTGGGTGGTGCCCAAGCTGCATACAATGTTAAACCGGATTTAACCACTTTGGGTAAAATCATCGGTGCAGGTTTGCCTGTGGGTGCTTTTGGCGGAAAGCGTGAAATCATGGAATGTATTGCACCACTTGGTGGTGTGTACCAAGCGGGTACCTTGTCTGGTAATCCATTGGCCATGCGTGCCGGAATTGCCATGTTTAAGCATCTTCGTCAGCCAGATTTTTACAATAATCTGTTTAAAAAGCTTGAGAAACTGTTAAGTGGTTTACAGGCAGCGGCAGATGAGGCAGGCATTCCGTTTAAAACCCAGCAAGCCGGTGGTATGTTTGGTTTGTATTTTACAGATCAAGAAGATATCACCAGTTTCGATTCGATGCTGGCTTGCGACATTGGTGCATTCAAACAATTTTTCCACGGTATGCTTGAGCGTGGTGTAAATTTGGCGCCGTCTGCTTTTGAGGCTGGCTTTATCTCTGCTGCGCATAGCGATGAAGATATCGAATTTACGCTTCAGGCTGCCAGAGAAACTTTTGCCGAAATGAAATAATTGATGTATCTAAAAAGCCCGGTTTCGGGCTTTTTTATTGGAGTAAATCTGATGAAAACGAAACATTACCTGACACTGGATGATGCCGAAATTCTGGTCGATGCCGCAATCAAGTATGCACAAGAGCATCAGTTTAAGGTCAGTATTGCTATTGTCGATGATGCCGGTGCACTGTTGCTCATGAAGCGTATGGATGGAGCATCTGCACTCACGGCGGGTTTAAGCCTTGAAAAGGCCAAAGCTTCAGCCTTGAGCCGCCGTCCGACCAAAGCTTTTGAAGATCTGATTCGTAATGGTCAAATGGGCTTTTTAACAGTTGATACCTTTAAAGGCCAACTTGAAGGTGGTGAGCCGATTCTTTATTTGAACGATTTAGTGGGCGCGATTGGAATTTCTGGCGTAAAGTCTTATCAAGATGCTGAAATTGCACAATATGCAATTGCGCAATTACTTGCTCAGATAGAGAGCTAATGCTTGAAAGTCGCTAATCTGCTAAAATCAAGCGCTATTTTATGAAAAAGTTGCTGAAAAACGACAGATATGCATTGTATTTCCAAGCCAAGCTTTTTATTATTGCCGGCTGATTTTTACATCACCTCTGGAAGAAAACATTGAGTAATTTTCTCACTGATCACCTGATCCATCGCGATGAAGATTTCATGGTTGTCCATAAACCAGCAGGCATACTCAGTGTTCCGGGGAAAGGCGACGCATTATTCGATAGTTTACTCACGCGCTTAGTCGAAATCGAACCCAAAACATTACTTATTCATCGTCTAGATCGCGATACCTCCGGGATTTTGGTTTTTGCCTTGAATAAAGCGGCACAAAGTGCCATTTCAAAGCAGTTCCAGTCTCGTCAAACCGATAAAGCTTATCAAGCTCTTGTGGTGGGTGAGCTTCACGGAAAAGGGCAGATCAATGTTCCCGTGGTGTATGATCCAGCACGTCCGCCATTGCATATTGCAGATCCAGATTTTAAAAAACCAGCGCTCACCGATTGGGAAGTGATGGAGCATCTTGAGATTGATGGCGTTGCGGTGACACGTGTGAAGCTCAAACCGATTACAGGGCGCTCGCATCAGCTGCGCGTACACATGCAATATCTAGGGCATCCGATTGTAGGCGATACCCTCTATGCAGAACTTGTGCATCAGCAATTGATGCCACGTTTGTGTCTGCATGCAGAGCAATTAAGTTTTTATCACCCAAAAACTGACGAGTTGATGAGCTTTCATTGTCCCGTTCCGTTTTAATGCGAAAACCCTACAACATTCGTTAAAAGTTCATTTTTTTTGATGAGCTTTATGTCAAAATACATTGCGTAAAGACTACACAAAACGACTGCCATTCATTTTTATGGCCAGCGTAAAATGTAGTGATAACTTGAGATAAAGGTGGAAAAATTGCAGCAGTTTGCTATTGGTCAACGTTGGTTGTCAGACACGGAAACTGAACTCGGCTTAGGTGTTTTAATTGATGTTGATGAGCGCTCTATCAGCATATTATTTCCTAAAAGTGATGAAACGCGTGTCTATGCACGCAACAATGCTCCTTTATCTCGGATTGTCTTCAATGTAAACGATGAAGTTCAAGACCAAGAAGGCGCCAAGTGGCAAGTCGAATCGATCGAAGATCGTAATGGTGTGTTGCGCTATAACGTGATGCGTACCCTTGCAAATGGCGAAGCAGAACGTAAAGCCTTAAACGAAACCCGTATTGGTGCGCACATTCAGCTTTCAAAACCACTCGATCGTTTACTGGCCAGCCAAATCGATTATAAAGAATGGTATGACCTGCGTATTGAAGCATTGCGTTTACAAGCGCATATGCACAGCAGTCCATTGCGTGGTTTGATTGGTGCGCGTGTTGGGCTGATTCCGCATCAGCTTTATATTGCACATGAAGTGGGACAACGTTTTGCGCCGCGCGTATTACTGGCAGACGAAGTCGGCCTTGGTAAAACCATTGAAGCAGGCTTGATTATCCATCAGCAGTTAAAAACTGGTCGTGCCGAGCGTATCTTAATTTTGGTGCCAGATTCATTGCAGTATCAGTGGATGATTGAAATGCGCCGCCGTTTCAATTTGCAATTCTCATTGTTTGATCTGACCCGTACCGCTTCTATAAAAGAGCACGACCCAGAGCTGAATCCGTTCTTGACCGAGCAATGCATTATCGCCAGCGTCGATTTAATGATTGACCATGATGACCTCAGAGAACAGGCGCTTGAAGCTGGTTTTGATTTATTGGTGGTCGATGAAGCACATCATCTGATGTGGAGCGAAGAAGAAGGGGGTAACGATCGTTACGACCTGATTGAAGAGCTTGCAGAGCAAACGCCGGGTGTTTTGTTACTCACCGCAACCCCTGAACAATTGGGTGTGGAAAGTCACTTCGCACGTTTGCGTTTATTAGATCCACAGCGCTTTAGCAGCTTAGACCGCTTCCTAGACGAAGAAGAGCAGTATCAACAAACCGCGAAAGTGGCTGAGGTATTGATGTCGGATGAGCCACTGGCTGAAGCGCATATCGGTGCAATTGAAAGCTTGCTCGGACATCGGATTGACGATATTCCAGAGCAACGCTACCGTGCCATTCATGAGTTACTCGATCGCCACGGAACTGGACGTATTTTGTTCCGTAATACCCGTGAAGCAATTCAGGGCTTTCCAGGGCGTGATTGCCAGCCTGCGGCATTAGAGGCACCAGCCGATTGGTCGCTCGATGGTAAATTACGTGAGCAAATGTGGCCTGAAGAAGGTCAGCTCGATGGTGCGTGGATGCAAACCGATCCGCGTGTGCCATGGCTGATGGAGATCTTGAAAAAAGATTTAAAACACAAAAAAGTACTACTGATTGCACGTAGTGGCCCAGTGGTCGAAGCGCTAGAAAGTGCATTGCGCTTACATGCGGGTATTCGCACGGCAATGTTCCATGAAGGAATGAGCTTGCTTGAGCGCGATCAGGCGGCAGCGTATTTTGCTGAAGAAAGCTATGGTGCCCAGATTTTACTTTGCTCTGAAATTGGTTCTGAAGGTCGTAACTTCCAATTTGCCAGCGATTTGATTTTATTTGATTTACCGGCCAACCCAGATGTACTTGAGCAGCGTATTGGTCGTTTAGATCGAATTGGACAAGAAAACCGTATTCAGATTCATGTTCCTTATTTGATTGGAACAGCACAAGAACGCATGTTCCGCTGGTACAACGAAGCGCTCAATATTTTCAGTAGTATTTCGCCAACGGCACAAACCTTACAAGAAAACTTCATTGTGGACTTAAAAGAGTGTTTGCTGGCAGATTTAGGGCAAAAGTTTGAAGATTTGCTTGAAGAAGTGAATGTTCAGCGTCAGGCGCTTGAAAATGAATTGCAAGCTGGTCGAGATCGTTTACTTGAGTACAACTCATGTCGACCTGTTGTGGCACAAAAAATTGTTCAGGCACTCGAAGATTACGACGACAACACCACGCTCCCGATGTTTATGAAGCGTTTTATGTCGTCAACCAATATCGATTTTGATGAACAAAGTAACGGTACGGTGATTATTAAACCAACCGACCAGATGCAGGTACAAGGTCTGACCTTAGACGAAGATGGCATGACGGCAACCTTTTACCGTGACCAAGCGCAAATTCGTGAAGATGCACAGTATCTGACACTTGAGCATCCGTTTATTGAAAGCGTCATGGAAATGATCAATACGCAATCATTTGGTAGTACCAATGTGGCGTTGCTTAAATCGAATGCCTTGAAGCAAGGAACAATCTTGCTTGAAGTCTGGTTTAAAATAGACGTTGTGGCTCCTAAATCACTGAACTTGCAAGCGAGCCTACCAAAGCAATTGGTGCGCGTGCTGTTGAGTGAAACAGGACAAGACTTGTCTGAAAAAATTGATCCGGCTATTTTACGTCCGTATTTGCATCACCTCGATGGCAATAGCTGCCGTCAGGTTGTTAAGGCACGTCGTGATGTGATTGAAGAGCGTTATACGCAGGCACTTGGATCTGCCAAAGAAGAGTTGCCAAAACTCAAAGAGCAGGCCAAACAGCACTATAGCCAAAAATGGCAATACGAAATTGACCGTTTGACTTACTTGCAGCAATTCAATCCGAGCATTCGTCAAGACGAAATTGATCGACTGGTCAAACTGCAAAAAGAAGGAATTAGTTTGCTCGAAGAGATTTCGTTGACACCCAATGCGATTCAGGTGATGGTTGTGGTAAAACCATAAGCATCAACCAAAATGTTAGACAGTAAAAATGGGAGCAGATGCTCCCATTTTTTATACGACCCAAATTAGGTGGTTTGATCTTGCTCGATGTTGGCTTCGAGGAACCATAAATACTGGTCTAGATCTTCAAGCGCAGCATGAATGATGTCTTCAGAAATTGGATCTTTGATTTCTTCGATGGTATCACGTAGGTGGTTCGCCACTACGCCATAGCGATCTGCAAGTTCTTTCAAATGATCTTGTACATCGTGGATTTCAACTGGATACGCCTTAAGGTGCGACGTTTGGGAAACAGCTTGTGTGGTTCCGTAAGCGGTACCGCCAATCTGTACCGAACGTTCTGCAACGTTGTCTAGATGGGTAATGAGTGACGTTCTGAATGTATCAAGCATTTCGTGAACGGCAATAAAGTTACTGCCGCGCATGTTCCAGTGCGCTTGTTTGGTGATGAGAGAAAGGTCGATCAGGTTAGCCAGAATCTGGTTCAAGATTTTTACTGTAGATTCTTTAACCGCTGCATCTAGGTTGTTGCGGGTATATACTTTAAGTACTTTGCTTGTTGACTTAGCCATGAAAAACCTCTTTTTGTTATAAAGCATCAACCGACTCGAAAGTCGATTACGAAAAACACTTCATTAGGTTAATGGATAAATACGCGCTGAAATGTTTTGATTTTTAAAGTTTTTGTATAAGTTCGATAAATAAAGCGTCACATCCTGTGACATCACACTTAACGTATTTTGGCTTCATCGAGGTGTCTTGCACCTTCTAAAATCATGCGAATCATAATCATGGTTTGTTCAGCCATTGCTGTTCGTTCATCGATTGGTAAGTCAAGCACTTTGGCACCCATGGTAAACACCAGTTGGGTGATGGCACGTGACACAAGATCGGGGTGTGACAAACGGCTATGATTGAGCCGTTCAAGACGGATCAAGTCTTCTTGCAGTTCTTGCTGGAAAAAATTGAGCTGCCGCTCAACTGCTTCTTTATAAGATTTTGAGCCAGTATATGCTTCACGAAGCAGCAAGCTTAAATTGCCTTCATCTGCATCGAGCTGCTGAATAAACACCTCGACTGAACTACGGATAATACTGTTTTGCTTTGATGCTTGCAGGCGTGACTCACGAATGATCTGACGCAACACTAACCCAGCACGATTAATCAAATCGATTGCCAGTTCATCGATATCTCTAAAATGACGATAAAAACTATTGGGTGCAATGCCAGCTTCGCGTGCAACTTCTCTTAAGCTTAAAGACGATATACTTTTTTCGGGGCCAATTAAGTTCAGCGCGGCTTGAAATAACTCTTCTTTGGTGATGGTTGCCTTACGACCCACAGTACGAATTGGCGCTTTCTCAAAAATCTCGGGATTGTGAGAAGGATTGTCGAGCACGTGAGAAAGAGAAGTTGACGCCATATTTTGCAAGAGTTTGGTAAGTTCATCTCATTATAACCACAGCAGCTTACGATTTGAAACGTAAATAAAAGGACAACTGTATATACAAATTTATATACAGGTGTATAATAATTAAAAAAGCGACACATCGAGTAGTATCAACATGCAATCTATCTCCAAGAGAAACACACTCTTACGCTCACTGACCGAATCAGTGTTCGACCCGCATGCGACTGATTTCTGGCTTCAAAAAATCAATCCTATCTGGTCTACACATCGTGCTCTTGCAAAAATTGTGCGTAAAGAGAACGTTGCAGCTGATACAGTGTCGTTGACACTCGAGCCAAACCGCCATGTGAATCTTGGCCAGCCAGGACAGCATCATCCTGTTCGCGTGAAGGTGCAGGGCCGTCTTTATGAGCGTAACTATAGTTTGACCGAGCGCGACAACACCCTTGTACTGACAGTAAAAAAAGTGGCTGATGGCATAGTAAGCCGCTGGTTGGTCGAGGATAGTCAGGTGGGGCAGGTGATCGAGCTGGGTCAACCTTTTGGTGACATGCTTATACCTGCTCAGTCACGCGTGGTGATGCTTGCAGCGGGAAGCGGTATTACCCCAATGTTGAGCTTGATTGAAGGTATGCAGGTCAAAAGTCAGCTTCAGCACACGCCAGTCGATTTGATGTACTGGGTAAAGCGACACGAAGATGCTGCATTCTTAAATGTATTTGAAGCATTGGCAGCACAATATCCATTATTTAAATTTCATGTATTTTATACCCAAGATCAGGAGCATGATTCGCGTTTAAATGTGACTCATCTTGCGGCAGTTGATGATCTTGATCAATCGACAGTTTATGCATGTGGTCCTTCAGGATTTGTAGCAACAGCCGAAGACTTGTTTGGTCATGCACAGGTATTTATGAGCGAAGCATTCAGTATGAGTGCCATTGATACTAATGAAACAGGCTTTATCAATGTAACGCTCACTCAATCCAATAAGACCGTTGCTATTCCGAAAGGTCAGTCGATTCTGGCTGGGCTCGAACAGGCGAATGTGAAACCAACTTATGGTTGCCGTATGGGAATTTGCAACAAATGCGCGTGTCAAAAAGCCACAGGCGCCACCAAAAACTTGCTCAATGCCAGCGAAAATGCTGAGCCAAACAATTTGCTTAAAATTTGCGTAAATTCGGCAAAATCTGATCTTGTTATTGATCTTTAATGTGAGTACTCCCATGAATGCACCCGTTAAACTAGAATTTTTTAAAAATCCAAAAAATAGAGAATTAACTGCCGCTGAACTAGAGGCATTTGCGAAAGAACTTGACCAAATTAAACAAGATGTTTTGGATGATATTGGTGAAAAAGACGCACGTTATATCCGTCGTGTCTATTCCGCGATTCGTTACAGCAGTGTGCTCGGGCGTGCCTGTTTATTTGCAGGCTGGTTCCCACCAGCATGGATTTTAGGTACAGGCTTGCTAGGCTTTTCTAAAATTATGGAAAACATGGAACTCGGTCATAATGTCATGCATGGTCAATACGACTGGATGAATGACCCGAAATTCAATGGTCAGACATATGAATGGGACACTGTAGGTACAGCAGATAACTGGCGTCAGACGCATAATTTTAAGCATCATACATACACCAATATCAAAGGCATTGATGATGATATCGGTTATGGTTTATTGCGTTTATTCCCAGAGCAACGCTGGAAACCCGGATTTTTGTTGCAACCGATTTATAGTATTCCGTTCTGCCTGTTGTTTCAGTGGGGCGTGGCCATTCAAAATCTTGAAATTGGTAAACTCATTTATAAGCGTAAAACGTGGAAACAGTTTGTCGAAGAATGGAAACCAACACAAAAGAAAATTGGCAAGCAATTGTTTAAAGACTATGTGTTTTTTCCATTGATTGCAGGCCCAGCGGCATTGCCGGTCTTTACAGGCAATCTGGTGGCAAACGGTATGCGAAATGTCTGGACCTTTAGTATTATTTTTTGTGGTCACTTCACTAAAGATGTAGAAGTATTTCCAAAAACAGTACTGAAAGACGAAAGCCGTGGTCACTGGTATATGCGTCAGATTCGTGGATCGTCTAATCTGACGGGTTCAGAAGCGTTTCATATTTTGACTGGGCACTTGAGCCACCAGATTGAACATCACTTATTTCCAGATATTCCGGCACGTCGTTATCGTCAGATGGCACCTAAAGTCGAGGCTGTATGTAAAAAGTATGGACTTAACTACAACAATGCCAGCCTGCTTAAACAGTATGGTCAGGTATTGGGACGTATCGTGAAATACGCGTTTCCATTTAAAAAGTAATGATTTACTCGTAAAAAAAAAGCATGCCAGATCAATTTGGCATGCTTTTTTTGATTTAGAGTAATTACAGTGATTATTTCAATTGAATTGAACCATTGGCATTTACGGTAATTTTTGACTCTCCAGCAGCCACATCTTGAGCAGGTGCTGCTTCGACATTTGAAAATTTGGCTAAGCTTGCACGCATCATCATTGGTTGTGGCACGTAATTACTGGTGTTCAGGTTAAGACTAACAAGGTTATATCCTGATTTGTTCCATGCCTGACTCACCATTTGTGCACGTTGTTGAAAGCCCTTCGATGCTTCAATCATCAGCTCATTTTCAACTTTTTTACGTTGTTCATCGGAAACAGTGAAATTGATCGATTCAGTTTGAAAGTTTTGCTGTAGTTCAGAAATCAGCTGACTGGTTGCCTTAAAGTCTTTGCTTTCAAGACGGATTTCGGCGCGCCCACGCCATTCTTTAAACTTACTGCTGTCGTTATCGTAAACTGGATACGTGGTTTGTGTGCCTGTTTCTACCTTAACTTGTGGATATTTACGCGCAATCGCTAAGCCTTGATTCATGGCTTGTGTAATTTGCGTAGAAAGTGCTGCCGGCTGTTTGTTACTACGTTCAATAAATAGCACGGCATGCATTTGATCATTTGAAACTTGGCGTGATGCATCTGACTGAATATTGATGACATTATAGTTCAAAGCTTCTGGTTCAGCCGCTGAAACATAACCCGAAATTGTTCCTGTAAGAAGCAAGGCTGAGAGTGCTAAAGTACGCATATAAATTCCTTAAAATGTATGTTGTAAAAATTATTTTTTACTTAGAAAACATCTTAGTAATTAGTTTCATATTTTTTGAGAAGCTTTTGTGGTGAGTTTGTAATACTTTGCATCATTTTGCAATTTTAATTGATATAAATTCTATTTAAATACATAGGCTTAATGTTAGGGTTTATATCGAGAGTTCAAAAAAACACAAATCACACTCTAGATGAAAAAAAAAGCGGGTTTTCTTTAGGGTGTCACATAGTATGATGATAATTTAGGCAAGGAAAAACACGATCGTTTTTTTTGGACGAGTTATATGAAATTAAAGGCCAAAAGGTCTTTATTTTTATATAAAAAAGGGTATCATCGCCCTCCTAGTATCATAAAAGCAATTGCTGTTTTACTAGAATCCTACAAGCACCGAGTCAAAGGACCGCAAGTCACCAGACTTATTTCTTTCAACCCTTATCTGAGATGGTAATCCGATATGAGCGTTAATTCCGTAAATCCTGCCACCAATTCCACCAACGAATATTACCTGACTCGCCAAAGTCAGATGGAATCAAATGTTCGTAGCTATCCGCGCAAGTTACCTCTTGCGATAGCTCGTGCACAAGGTTGCTGGGTTACAGATGTTGAAGGTACACAATACCTCGATTGTTTAGCGGGGGCAGGGACATTGGCTCTTGGTCATAATCACCCTGCTGTTATTCAAAGTATTCAAGACACGCTAGCAAGTGGTCTGCCATTGCATACTTTGGATCTTACAACTCCTTTGAAAGATGCATTTACTGAAGCATTGCTGTCTTTTCTACCAGGTGGAAAAGAAGAATATTGCTTACAGTTCTGTGGTCCATCTGGTGCAGATGCCACTGAAGCAGCAATCAAACTTGCGAAAACCTATACAGGTCGCAGTTCAGTGATCAGTTTTTCAGGTGGCTACCATGGTATGACCCATGGTTCACTTGCAATGACTGGTAACTTAAGTGCGAAAAATGCAGTGAATAATTTAATGCCGGGCGTGCAGTTCATGCCGTATCCGCATGAATATCGTTGCCCACTTGGTTTAGGTGGTGAAGCGGGTGTCGATGCACTCACTTACTACTTCGAAAACTTTATTGAAGATGTTGAAAGCGGCGTAACCAAGCCTGCAGCTGTCATTCTTGAAGCAATTCAAGGTGAAGGCGGCGTGGTGACTGCACCAGTAAAATGGTTGCAAAAAATCCGTGAAGTGACTGAGCGTCACAACATCGTATTGATTTTAGATGAAGTTCAAGCAGGCTTTGGCCGTTCAGGTAAAATGTTTGCATTCGAACACGCAGGGATCGAGCCTGATGTTGTGGTGATGTCTAAAGCAGTGGGTGGTGGTTTACCGCTTGCTGTACTCGGTATCAAGCGCAAATTCGATGCATGGCAACCTGCTGGTCACACTGGAACATTCCGTGGTAACCAATTAGCAATGGGTACAGGCTTGGTTGTTTTAGATACTATCAAAAATGACAAGCTTGCTCAAAATGCACATGAGCGTGGTGAATTTCTACAAGCAGAGCTGAAAAAGCTGGCACAAGAATTCCCATGTATCGGTAACGTGCGTGGCCGTGGTTTGATGGTGGGTGTCGAGATTGTCGACGAGCGTAAACCAGCAGATCATATGGGTTCATTGCCTGCCGATGCACAATTGGCCGCAGCGATTCAAACTGCATGTTTTAACCATAAGTTACTGCTTGAAAAAGGTGGCCGCAACGGTACTGTGATCCGTTTACTTTGCCCGCTGATTATCAATCAAGATGAATGTGTTCAAGTCATTGAACGCTTCAAAAAAGCATTGGCGGATGCACTCAAAGCAGTTCGAGGCGAATAATCCATGGTTGATTTTGCAGAACACCGTAAAGCGTTGCTCTGTAACGATGCTGCATCCATTGCTGACTATCAGTCAGCAATGGACGACGCTGTAAAAGCTGTTGCAGCATGGCTACAAAACGACAAGATGTATACAGGTGGAAGTATCAAGGAATTGCGTTCGGCAATTGCCTTTAATCCATCTAAAGACGGATTGGGTTTACATCAGTCTCTTGAACGCATGGTTGAGCTTTTCTTAAATAAGAGCTTGAAAGTACATCATCCGTATTCGTTGGCACATTTACATTGTCCAACAATGGTGACCAGCCAGATTGCAGAAGTGTTGATCAATGCAACCAACCAATCGATGGACTCATGGGATCAAAGCCCAGCGGGTTCATTGATGGAAGTTCAGTTGATTGATTGGTTACGTAAAAAAGTAGGCTACGGATCAGGTCAAGCTGGCGTATTCACCTCAGGTGGCACGCAATCGAACCTGATGGGTGTGCTACTTGCGCGTGACTGGGCAATTGCTAAAAACTTTACAGACGAAAATGGTCAGCCGTGGTCTGTTCAGCGTGATGGTATTCCTGCCGAAGCAATGCGTAACATCAAAGTCATTTGTTCCGAAAATGCACATTTTTCTGTGCAAAAGAACATGGCCATGATGGGCATGGGCTTTCAGTCAGTAGTCACGGTGCCTGTCAATGAGCTTGCTCAGATGAATGTCGATGCGCTGGAAAAAACCATGGCGCATTTGCAAGCCGAAGGCAAAATCGTGGCGTGTGTGGTGGCAACAGCAGGCACAACCGATGCCGGTGCAATTGATCCGCTGAAAGAAATCCGTGACATCACCACAAAATATGGCGCGTGGATGCATATTGATGCGGCATGGGGTGGTGCACTGATTTTGTCGAACGACTATCGCGAGATGTTGGCTGGAATTGAATTGTCTGATTCAATCACGCTTGATTTCCATAAGCATTATTTCCAAAGCATCAGCTGTGGCGCATTCTTGCTCAAAGATGAAGCCAACTATCGCTTTATGCATTATGAAGCGGAGTATTTAAACTCAGCTTATGATGAAGAGCATGGTGTACCCAACCTTGTGTCGAAGTCTTTGCAAACGACGCGTCGCTTCGATGCATTGAAGCTTTGGATGACCATTGAGGCACTTGGTGAAGAACTTTATGGCTCTATGATTGATCATGGTGTAAAACTGACGCGTGAAGTGGCAGATTATATCAAGGCAACTGACGGCCTAGAGTTGTTGGTTGAGCCACAATTTGCATCTGTACTGTTCCGTGTTGTACCGCAAGGTTATCCGGTTGAGTTGCTTGATACCCTGAACCAAAACGTTGCAGATGAATTGTTTGCACGCGGTGATGCCAATATTGGTGTGACCAAAGTGGGTCAGGTGCAGTCGCTCAAAATGACCACGTTAAGCCCGGTTGCGACACTCGAAAACGTTCAAAATCTTTTGTCATTTGTATTGCAAGAAGCAGATCGCATCAAAGATGCAATTGCTTCAGGTACATATGTTCCAGCAATTGATTAATCGATGCGTATCAAAAAACCCAGTTTAGACTGGGTTTTTTTACGCCAATCTTTGCAGCTCAAGATTTTTAGCACATGATTTTCAACGCAAGATTTTAACACATTGACTTAAACTGCCAGTGGACTAGTCTGACGTTTATTTTTTCCTAAATATTGATTCTGTTCCTTCACTTTTTTTAGCACGATATAAGTTTTGATATGCCCGATCGCTTCACAAGTCAGGAGTCGCTCGGTCACAAAATTAGAAAGATCTTCAAGATTTTCTGCCACGACTTTTAAAATGTAATCGGCATCACCGCTGATAGAAAAAGAATCATGAATTTTTTCTTCATGTTCGATCATCTCGAGAAAAGTGATTTGAGATTTGGCCTCATGAATTCTCAAATTGATATGCACCATCGCTGTGACTTCTAGCCCCACAGCTTGCTGATCGATACGCGCGGTATAGCCTAAAATAATCCCTTTTTGTTCAAGTATTTGCCGGCGACGTGAGCACTGCGATGCCGATAACCCGATCAGATCACCAATCTCCTGATTTGTTAACCGTCCATTTTTCTGTAAAGCACTAATGATTTTCCAATCAAATTTATCCATTGCATCAAATCCTTTTTTGATACACAAAATGTGCGTTTTTATAAAAATTAGTATCCATTATGCATGAAGATCAGTGAGTCGATCACCTATTATTTTTATAGAGACGAAAAAAATAGTATCAAGGAGAAGAACAATGTTTATCGAGATTGGGCAGTTTTTAAATCAACGTTTAAGCGAGTTAGGAATAGATCATATATTCGGATTACCCGGAGATTTCAACCTGTCGTATCTAGAACAAATCGAAGAAGATACATCGCTAGAATTTATTGGAAACTGTAATGAGTTAAATGCCGCCTATGCGGCAGATGGTTACGCGCGTAGTAATGGTGTGGCTTCTCTTGTGACCACTTATGGTGTGGGTGATTTAAGTGCAATCAATGGCATTGCTGGTGCTTATGCTGAAAATGTCCCTGTGATCTTGATTTCGGGCATTCCACCTCTGCATGCAGTCAATCGTGGGGAGTTAATTCATCACACCTTGGTTGATGGTAATTACGACAATATTATGAATTGCATGAAAGAGTTTACTGTTGCACAAACCCGTCTCACTCCAGAAAATGCAGCTTTTGAAATTGATCGTGTGCTCAAGCAGTGTTTGATCTCGCGCCGTCCAGTCTATATTCAGTTACCTTCCGATATCACTCATATCAAAATTGATGTTGATGCAAAGCCACTCGATAAACGCATTCCAAAAAGTGATCCGCAGCTTTTAGAACTGGCATTAAATGAGTTTTGTGCTGAGCTTTATTCGGCCAAACGTCCAGCATTTCTGATCGATCAAACCGCCAAGGTGTATGGTTTAGGTAAAGTTTTGGCTCAAATTGCGGAAAAATACAATATTCCTTACGCGTGTCTTTGCACCGCAAAAAATGTAATTGATGAGTCGTCAGATTTGTATGCAGGAATTTATGCTGGAAGTGCAAGCCAACCCAAAACTAAAGAGATCATTGAGCAATCCGACTGCCTGATTGGAATTGGTGCGCGTTTTAGCGATGTTGGGACTGGCTTTTTTTCACATCAGATTCGCAAACATCGCTACATTGATTTAAAACAATACGATCTGACGATTTATGATCGTAACTTTGCCGGAATTGAAATCGATGAATTTTTAACTGCATTATTACAGCGATTAAAAACCCGTGAACGTGAACCAAAGAGTTGTTCAGCTCCCTCGGTTCAAGCGCCAGAATATTCAGAACAAGATTCGCTGACTCAAGCTGCGCTATGGCGTGCGATGTCAGGCTTTTTCAAAGCCAATGATGTGATTATAGGAGAGGTTGGCACTTCCAATTCCTCTATTTCTGGTATTTGTTTACCCGCGACTGCTGATTATATTGCGCAGCCAATCTGGGGATCAATCGGCTATACATTACCTGCGTTACTGGGCAGTATGCTAGCCCAGCCAAAACGCCGTCATATTTTATTTATTGGTGATGGTTCAATCCAGTTAACTGTACAAGAGCTTTCCTCAATAGTACGTCAAAAACTCAAACCAATTATTTTTGTTTTAAATAACGGGGGGTACACCATTGAGCGTTTAATTCTCGGCGAAAAATCATCGTATAACGATATCCAGAACTGGAACTATACCGAAGTAATGCGGGTGTTTAATGGAGCAGATGCCTACAGCACACATATCGTCGAGACAGTAAGGCAGTTGCATACAGTACTGGATCAGCTTGAGTCGAGCCAAACGTTGGCGCTGATTGAGCTTAAACTTCCTGTAATGGATGCACCAGCCAGTCTGACCAAATTTGCCGATGTAGTGGCGCAATACGATTATGGTCATTATAGCTATCAACAACTCAAACCAAAGACCGCCGATATACTCAGCCCGGTCGGCACCTATAAATAAAAGACTATCAGGACACTGTGCGATAACCAATCACCACAGTGTCTTTTTTATTGAGATCAATCGTTTAAAGGATATTCATAAGAACTTTATTATTTAAATTCACATCGTAAAAGATTCAAAGGAACGCACAGGAGTGTGCAAATTGAACCATGGAGCGCAGTAATGGAAGCACAACAAACGAACGAGTTAAAACAAGGATTATCGAATCGGCATATTCAGTTAATTGCTCTAGGAGGAGCCGTAGGGACAGGGCTATTTTTAGGTATTTCACAAACCATTAAGTTGGCAGGGCCATCGGTTTTACTAGGTTATGCAATTGCAGGCATCATTGCATTTCTGATTATGCGACACTTGGGTGAAATGGTTGTCGAGGAACCGGTCAGTGGGTCTTTTAGTTATTTTGCCAACAAATACTGGGGCCCAATGGCCGGTTTTATGTCTGGCTGGAATTACTGGGTGCTATACGTGTTGGTCAGCATGGCCGAATTGAGTGCAATTGGTACCTTCGTACAGTTTTGGTTGCCCGAATTACCCACATGGATCACAGCGCTTTTTTTCTTTATTGCCATTAATGCCATAAACCTCATCAATGTACGTTTTTTTGGTGAATCTGAGTTTTTATTTTCCTGTATCAAGATTATTGCGATTTTAAGCATGATCTTCTTCGGTTTATATCTATTGATATCAGGCGATGCTGGACCTCAGGCCAGCGTGGCCAATCTCTGGCAATTTGGTGGCTTTTTTCCAAATGGTATCCAAGGCTTTATCATGTCCTTGGCCATTATCATGTTTGCCTTTGGTGGATTAGAGCTGATTGGTATTACGGCGGCGGAAACCAAAAATCCATCCAAGACTATTCCTAAAGCGGTCAATCAGATTGTGTATCGTATTCTGATTTTTTATATTGGTGCGATCGGGGTTTTGCTGTGCTTATTTCCATGGAATCAGTTGGCTCAAGGCGGTAGTCCTTTTGTTTTGATTTTTCAGTCGCTAAACAGCCACGGTGTCGCCAATGTTTTAAATTTTGTGGTGTTGGTGGCTGCAATCTCGGTATATAACAGTTGTATTTACTGTAACAGTCGAATGCTGCACGGTTTGGCCATGCAAGGTAATGCGCCACGAGTACTACAACGAGTGAATCATCGTGGTATTCCGGTATATGCTGCTGGTGTTTCAGCGTCTATTACAGCGCTTTGCGTATTAATTAATTACTTAATGCCAGGCAAAGCCTTTCAATTTTTGATGATGCTGGTGGTCGCAGCGCTAGTGGTCAACTGGCTCATGATTTCTTGGACACATCTGAAATTTCGAAAAGCGATGCAGCAACGACATCATCAAACGACGTTTCAAAGCATCATGAGTCCATGGAGTAACTATTTAACGATTGCCTTTATTTTTGGTATCCTGATCATTATGAGTATCACGCCAGATATGCGACTTGCCGTAATGCTGGTCCCTATCTGGTTGATCGTGCTGGCAGTGGTGTATCAGCTTAAATACCGTAAAAAAGACATCTTGACGGCTGAAGCTCAAACACATTCATAACTATAGCAAACAAAAAAAGAGTTCGCTTTCGAACTCTTTTTTCATGGATATCATCAGCTGATCTGCACCTCAGTGTTGCAGACCAGTCTTTTATTTAAGCTGCACGTTCAACCAGCGTTAAAATATCGTAGGTTGCCACCAGCTCTTCGCGTTGATTTTTTACTTTAATGTCCCAGACCACCACACCGTGCGGTTTTTGCGTTGGGTCGGTGAGTGTTTTCGGGGTTTTTTGTTTACAGGTCAACTCAACTTGAATGGTATCGCCAATTTTTACAGGCTCGACAAAGCGTAAATTGTCCATACCGTAATTGGCAATTACTGGCCCGGGAGCTGCATCGACAAATAACCCCGCAGCAGCGGAAACAATAAAGTAGCCATGTGCCACGCGCTCGCCAAACAACGAGTCTTTGGCTGCAATTTGATCCATATGCGCATAAAAATGATCGCCACTTAAGCAAGCAAAATTGACAATATCGGCTTCAGTCACGGTACGGCGTGCAGTTTTTAAACGCTCACCTATTTCTAGCTCATCAAATGTTTTTCGAAACGGATGAACGCGATCTTCCACAATATGGGCGCCTGCTGTCCAGCTTTGCCCCAGTTGGGTGACTGCATTTGGCGATCCTTGTATGGCTGTACGTTGCATATAGTGTTTCACCGCACGTAGGCCACCCAGTTCTTCACCTCCACCCGCACGCCCCGGACCGCCATGTACCAATTGAGGCAATGGAGAGCCATGACCAGTACTTTCTTTAGCACTTTCCTGATCTAAAATATGAATTCTGCCATGCCATGGCGCAATTTTTGCAATTAGCGCTTCAATATTTTGATGACTTTCACGTATCACTGACGCGACTAAGCTACCTGCACCTTTGGCAACCAGTACTGCCAATTGCTCCAGATCATCGTACGGCATGAGGGTACATACGGGGCCAAAGGCCTCTGTTTCATGTATGGATGTGGCTTGAACAGGATCATTACACAGCAGTAGTGTTGGTGGATAAAAGGCACCTAATGTGGCGTCTTCGGCATGAATTAGACAATCATTACGCAAGTGGCTTCCAAACACAATTTGCGCTTCTTGAGCCAATACTTCAACACGAGCTGCAACGTCTTGCTGCTGTTTTTTGCTGGCCAAAGCGCCCATGGTAACCTCTGCTCGACTAGGGTCTCCAACCACAACCTTTTTTAGTTGCTCGATGAGCTGCTGTTGAACTGTCTCTAGCGCGGCTTTAGGTACAAAAGCACGTCGGATGGAGGTACATTTCTGGCCCGCTTTACTGGTCATTTCATTGACCACTTGCTGTACAAAAAGTGCAATGGTGGCTTCACTACAATCTTCAGTCAAGATGGCGCTATTGATTGAATCGGCTTCCATACTAAAAGGAATTGAATGACGATTTAAATGTGGATGCGCTCTGAGCTGCTGCCCGGTTTGTGCAGAACCCGTAAATGTAACGGTATCTTGAGCATTTAAATGATCAAGTAAGTCATGGATCTGCCCGCAAATGAGTTGTAAAGCACCATCGGGTAAATATCCGCTCGTCAAGATATCCTGTACAACCGCATGGGTTAAAGCGGCACCTTCTGTGGCAGGTTTCACAATACAAGGTACACCTGCCAGTAACGTTGGGGCAATTTTTTCTAACATCCCCCAGATAGGAAAGTTAAATGCATTGATGTGTAGCGCAACGCCAGCTTTGGGATGCAAAATATGTTTAGCACCAAAGTTGCCTTTTTTTGATAGTGGAATCCACGCATCTTCGACCAATGTTGTAGCATCACTTAGCTCGCGTCGAACGAGGCTAGAATACGCAAAAAGTGTACCGATACCGCCTTCGATATCAATCCAAGCATCTTTACGTGTACATCCCGTGGCTTGTGCCAATGTGTAATAGTGTTCTTTACGATCAAGTAAATATTGCGCCACTTTTTTAAGCGCATTCGCACGTTGATGAAATGTCCATTTCGCAAGTACTGCACCGTGTTGTTTTGCATAATCCACTACAGCTTGAACATTTAGACCATCACTACTCACCCGATAAATAGCAGCACCGGTAATGGCATGATGCACTGTGCGAGTATTGGTATCTGAGGTGTAGGATTCACCACACACCAATGAACTTAATGCGGGCGCAAGCGATACATTTGGCTCTGAATGTGTGGAAACATGCGCGTCTGAATCAACTAGGTACATAGTTAAACTCCATTTATGATACGTTTTCATTCATTTTTTAATTATTGCGTTACTTAATTTCTAATAGAGCTATATAAAAGTCAATTAAAATTCGCTGTTGTAAAAATTTTTAAAAAATAAAATTAATATAAAACAAAATCTTGATCAAATTTCATTTTAAAAAATAAATGATACTAAAAATTAATATTGATTTTTATTTTGTATCAAATTAACTTAAGTGTATGGATACTTTTGACGAGTAAGTGAATCATGAGCACGCAACAGGAACGGTTTGATCAGTGCATAAAACAAGACTCTTTTATTGAGCCCAAAGACTGGATGCCCGACGCATATCGCAAAACCTTGATTCGTCAGATTGGTCAGCATGGTCACTCTGAGGTGGTGGGTATGTTGCCAGAAGGGAACTGGATCACACGGGCACCCACGCTCAAACGTAAAGCGGTGTTGCTGGCGAAAGTTCAAGATGAAGCTGGTCATGGGCTTTACTTATACAGTGCGGCCGAAACACTCGGTGCAGATCGTGATGACATGATGCAAAAGCTAATCGATGGGAAAATGAAGTATTCTTCAATTTTTAACTATCCGACGCTGACCTGGGCAGATGTGGCAGCCATTGGCTGGCTTGTCGATGGTGCAGCAATTGTCAATCAGGTCGCGCTATGTAGAACCTCGTACGGGCCTTATGCACGTGCCATGGTTCGCATTTGTAAAGAAGAAAGCTTTCATCAGCGCCAAGGCTTTGAAGCCATGATGCAACTGGCAAATGGTACTGAAGAACAAAAACAAATGGCACAAGATGCGGTTAATCGTTTCTGGTGGCCAGCGTTGATGATGTTTGGCCCAAGCGACGACAACTCGCCCAATAGTGCTCAGAGCATGTTCTGGAAAATTAAACTCTTTAGTAACGACGAGTTACGACAAAAATTTATCGATAACACCGTACCGCAGGTTCATCAGCTTGGTCTGACTGTTCCGGATTCGAAATTAAAGTGGAATGAAAGCACTCAGCATTATGAGTTTGGCGAAATTAATTGGGATGAATTTAATGCAGTGATCGCAGGAAAAGGCCCTTGTAATCAGGAGCGTCTAGCAGCACGCCGTAAAGCATGGGAAGACGGCCAGTGGGTACGAGAGTCTGCAGCGGTTTATGCACAAAAACAAACTGCTAAAGTTGCATAACTGAGCGAAAGCACCAATAGGAAAACAAGGAATAACAATCATGGAATATAAAAATAACTGGTCATTGTATGAAGTGTTTATTCGCAGCAAACAAGGTTTAAGTCACCGACATGTTGGCAGTTTACGCGCACCTGATGACGAAGTGGCGCTTCAAAATGCACGTGATGTTTATACGCGGCGTAATGAAGGAACGAGTATTTGGGTGGTGAAGTCTGAGTTAATTCGTTCATCTCAACCTGAAGAGAAGCCAGAATTTTTTGAACCGTCACAAGACAAAGTCTACCGTCACCCGACCTTCTATACCATTCCCGATGGTATTGAGCACATGTAATTCGGAGACCACCTATGAATGCTTCAGTATTTTCACAGTTTTTGCTGCACATTGGCGACAGTCATTTAATTTTATCTCATCGCTTGTCTGAGTGGTGTGGTCATGCACCTGAACTAGAGCTTGATATTGCACTTGCCAATATTGGTCTAGATTTATTGGGTCAGGCACGTACTGTATTGAGTCTGGCGGGAGAAATTGAAGGACAAGGACGCGATGAAGATCGTCTGGCTTATTTTCGTCATGAGCGAGAGTATCGCAACTTATTGCTGACCGAGCAACCGAATGGCGATTTTGGGCAAACCATCGTCAGACAATGGTTGATGGATCATTATCATGCACTGCTTTTTCGTGCCTTAAGTGAGAGTAAGCATGAAGGGCTTGCAGCATTTGCAGTCAAGTCACTCAAAGAGGTGAATTATCATCTGCGTTTTTCAAGCACATGGATGGAGCGCTTGAGTCTGGGTACAACAACTGCACATGAGAAAATCCAACTTGGACTCGCACAGCTTTGGCGCTTTACCGATGAGCTTTTTGATCTGACCCCAGAAGAACATTCACTGGTCGAGGCAGAAATCATTCCAGATCTTGCACCGCTAAAACATATCTGGCAAACACGCGTAACCGAAGAGCTTACACGTTTGGGCTTACAAATACCTGAATTGGGTGCGTATCGTCGTGGAGCCAAGCAGGGCTTGCATACCGAGCATCTGGGTTATGTACTGGCAGAAATGCAATATATGCAGCGTAGTTATCCAAATATGGTGTGGTAAAACAGCCATATACAGGAGGTATGACGTGAAACAGATTCGATTACTCAACGATACTTGCTGGGACATATTGTCGCAGATTTCAGATCCAGAGATTCCAGTGCTTTCAATTACCGATTTAGGCATGATCCGGGGCGTTGAAATCAATAATCAAGACGAGATTATCATTAAGCTCACGCCAACCTATAGTGGTTGCCCAGCAACAGATTTACTCAAGGCTGAGATATTATCGGCATTTGAGCAGCAGGGTTTATTACCGGCGCAGGTAGTGATCGATCTGAGTCAAGCATGGACGACAGATTGGATGACAGATACAGGCAAGCGCAAGCTTAAAGCTTACGGCATTGCACCGCCACAAGGTGATGCTCACCAGTGTGGCACGCATGTCGCTTTGCAAGATGGCATCGAGTGTCCACATTGCCACAGCCGTCACACCAGATTAGTCAGTGAATTTGGTTCAACCGCATGCAAGGCGTTATACAAATGTCAAAGCTGCCTTGAGCCTTTTGATTACTTTAAATGTATCTGACGCTTAAACAAACAATAAAGAATAGTGTCACGCTAAAAAGGAATTTTGATATGAACCCGTTTATTCCGCTCACCATAAAAGCAATACAGCATCCAACCGAGCAATCGATTTGTATTTCCTTTGATTTGCAAGATGATCAAAAGCACGCATTTGATTATATGCCGGGTCAGCATTTAACGATTCGCCATCAAAGTGAGCAAGGTGAACTGCGCCGTTGTTATTCGATTTGCAGCGATCATGATGAAGATTTGAGTATTGCCATCAAAAAAATTGATCAGGGGCAATTCTCGACTTGGGCCAATGAGCACTTGCATGTGGGGGATGTACTCGATGTGATGCCACCACAAGGCATTTTTTTTCAAAAAGCCGCAAAAGCGGGTGGTCGTCACTTTTTATGCATCGCGGCTGGTAGTGGAATCACACCAATTTTATCTATTATCAAATCGGTGTTGAAGCATCAACCTGATGCGTTTGTCACCTTGATTTATGGCAATCGATCTTGGAAACAGACCATGTTTGCAGAGCAGATTATGGACTTGAAAGATGCATTTAAAGGTCGTATGCAACTGATCAATGTATTCTCAAGAGAGTTCAACGACAGCGAGATTTTTAATGGTCGTATCGATGCTGTCAAGCTACAGCAATTAGCCACTGCCGGATTGATTCCAAGCGATGCCGATCACTGTTTTGCCTGTGGCCCTGAAAGTATGCTCGATGCGATTGAGACCTACTTGCCCCAACTGGGTATCGCGTCAGAAAAAATTCATACTGAACGCTTTAATACGGGCACATCCGCGTCTTTGTCTAGTGAGCAGATCGAACAGCGCAGCGAAGAAACCGTCAATATTATATTAGATGGTCGAGAGCTACTGATTGAGGTGAGCAAAGAAGATGACAGTATTTTAGATGCAGCTTTGCGTGCTGGAGCCGATTTGCCTTATGCGTGCAAAGGCGGCGTATGTGCAACCTGCAAATGCAAGGTGCTCAGCGGTGAGGTGGAAATGACACTTAACTACAGTCTGGAACCAGAGGAAATTGCAAAAGGGTATGTATTGAGCTGTCAGGCACGGCCAATCAGCGCAAATGTCAGAATGAGTTTTGATGAATAAATCGCTTAGGTTTGCTTAAAAGCATGCCTGATGCCCTGAATAAAAGACCGGATGAAACAAGAATCAGAAAATTGGAGAGTAAAATGGAATTTCAAACCATAATTGTGCAAGAACACAATGCGGTGGGTTATCTCACCTTAAACCGACCACAGCAACTCAACAGCTTTAACGAAATCATGCATCATGAAGTATCAAAAGTGATGCAGCAATGGACCACTAATCCTCAGATTCGCGCCGTGGTAATCACAGGATCTGGCCGAGGATTTTGTGCCGGACAAGACCTCAATGATCGCGTGGTCGATCCAGATGCCGATGCGCCCGATCTAGGTTTATCGATTGAAAAATATTACAACCCGCTGATTCAGTGCATTACCGAAATGCCAAAACCAGTGATTTGTGCGGTAAATGGTGTGGCTGCGGGTGCAGGTGCCAATATCGCGTTGGCATGTGATATTGTGGTTGCGGCTGAATCTGCCACCTTTATACAAGCATTTTGTCGCTTGGGACTGGTACCGGACTCAGGTGGCACATGGTTTTTACCTCGTTTGGTTGGTCGAGCACAAGCCATGGGACTGGCAATGCTGGGCGATAAAGTGACGGCACAACGTGCGCTTGAACTCGGCATGATCTGGCAAGTTGTACCCGATGATCAATTACAGCAGACCACCACAGATCTGGCTGAGCATTTGGCCAAGCAACCGACGTATGGTTTGTCGCTGATTAAAAAAGCAATCCATGCCTCGGCGCATAACCCACTTGAAACACAGCTACTTTTGGAGCGTGATTATCAACGCCTTGCAGGTCGCTCAAATGATTACCGCGAGGGCGTGCAGGCGTTTATGCAAAAACGTGTGCCGCAGTATTCTGGCTGCTAGTAAATTGTAAAGCTTTGCACATGCAACAATGAATGAAAAACACGATACTGTAGCCCAAATGACATTCCATAATGATGAAATGGTCTAAATCAAAATGTACGAGATTCGGTTTGTGCTTATGTTTTTTGGCTATAACCTAATACCAATGACGATTGAATTGATGACAACAACTCGCATGATCGAGATAAATAGCAGTCAGGATGACTGAGGAGCCAGACGGTGAATAAGAATGCATTAGATGCGATTGAAACAGCCTCAATCGATGAATTGCGCAGTGTACAGTTTGAGCGTATGCAAAAAACATTGCGTCACGCCTACCAAAACAGTCCAGCGTATCAAAAAAAGTTTGATGAAGCAGGCGTACATCCCGACGATTTTAAACAACTGGAAGATTTGGCAAAATTTCCATTTACTACAAAAAAAGACCTACGTGACAATTATCCGTTTGGAATGTTTGCGGTGCCACAAGAACAAATTGTGCGTGTGCATGCCTCTTCAGGTACAACGGGACAACCCACTGTGGTTGGTTACACCCAGCAAGATATTCATTTATGGGCAGATGTCGTGGCACGTTCTTTGCGCGCTGCCGGATTGACTGCAAAGGATGTGATACAGGTTTCCTACGGCTATGGCCTGTTTACAGGTGGGCTAGGTGCTCATTATGGTGCTGAGCGTTTAGGCGCTACCGTCATCCCGATGTCGGGAGGTCAAACCGAACGTCAGGTACAATTGATTCAAGATTTTAAGCCAACTGCACTTATGGTGACGCCATCTTATTGCCTGAATATTATTGAAGGGCTTGAAAAGCAAATGGGCAATGCCAGAGCGTGCTCAATCAAGACGGGCATATTTGGAGCAGAGCCGTGGACCAATGAAATGCGCCATGAAATCGAACAGCGCTTGGGTATTGATGCACTAGATATCTACGGATTGTCTGAGGTGATGGGTCCTGGTGTGGCAATGGAATGTCTGGAAAGTAAAGATGGACCAACCATTTGGGAAGATCATTTTTATCCGGAAATTATACATCCAGAAACAGGTGAGGTTTTGCCGGATGGTGAATTAGGTGAGCTGGTCTTTACCACGATTACCAAAGAGGGAATGCCGGTGATTCGTTACCGTACGCGTGATTTGACCCGTCTTTTACCCGGTACAGCACGCACAATGCGTAGAATGGATAAAATTATTGGGCGCAGTGACGATATGATGATTATTCGTGGTGTAAATGTGTTTCCATCACAAATTGAGGAACAGATTTTACATATTCCGCAATTGGTGCCAAATTATCAGATCCAGATTTGTAAACATGGTCACTTGGATACCTTGCATATTCGTGCTGAAATGCGAAGTGAGCTTAGTGACGCGTTGGCGCCCCAACTGTGCGTACAATTGCAAAACCGGATCAAAACCATGGTGGGAATTTCAGTAAAAGTCGAGATTTTATGTGAGGGAAGTTTACCTCGCTCCGAAGGCAAGGCTCAGCGTGTGTTCGATACCCGAAAATCGGCGTAATTCAATCAAAATGATCCGTCACGGGATGGATCATTTTTTTCTAAACAAGGTGTAAGAAACGAAATGAATCAGAAATTAAAACAAATTATCGATGAATTCGTTCAGAAAGAAGCTTTAAGTGTCACCTCACTGATCATGATTATTTTTGGTGATTGTATTTTTCACCGTGGAGGAATGATCAGTCTGGCCAGTTTGATACAGCTCATTGAAACCTTGGGTGTAAATGAACGTTCTGTTCGTACCGCCGTATTTCGTCTGGTCAAAAATGGTTGGCTGGTTTCCGAGAAAGTTGGTCGTACCAGTTATTATCGAATTACTGAAAGTAGCCGTCAGCGCTTTATCAATGCAGACCAAAAAATTTATAGCCTGAGCCACCATGAATGGGATCAGCAATGGGATTTGGTTCTGCTCAGTTCGGTAGAAATTGAAAATAAGATTCAACTAAAAAAAGAGCTGGAGTGGTTGGGTTTTGCCAATATTGCGACAAATCTGATGGCTTATCCAGGGTGTGATCATTTAAAACTGCAAAGCTTACTCATGAATTTGAGCATGACCGATCAGGTGGTCATTTTTAAAGCGCAAACACTTAAATTGTGGCAAGAATCGAACCAAACTGTAAAACGTATGGTCGAAAGTAATTGGCCAGTTCAGGAGTTGCATCAACGCTATGGAAAGTTTATTGGTGATTTTCGTGAGCTACTCGGTATCATTGAAAATGAAGATGCACTAGATCCATTGCAGGCGTTTCAAATCCGTATTTTATTGATTCACCAATATCGCCGTATTTTACTGAAAGATCCAAATTTACCATTTGAGCTGCTGCCGTCTCACTGGCTATCACTCAATGCGCGTAATCTGACCGGGAACTTATATCAACTGGTGTTTCATGAGGCAGAAAGCTTCTTTTTGCATACTGCACGCACATCAGAAGGGGCGATGCCGTCAGCGCATCCGCAGTTTTATAAGCGCTTTGGTGGACTGGTTCTGGAAAAAAATGAGCCTGTTGCCTAAGTGTAATGGCTGTTTCATGTAATGGAGCAAAGTGATGCCGTGTTATTCAATTGATGGTGTGATTCCTGTGATTAGTCCGCATGCCTATGTGCATCCTACTGCGGTATTGATTGGGGATGTGATTATTGAAGACGGCGTGTATGTTGGGCCGCTTGCCTCACTGCGTGCCGACTTTGGTCGCATTCATGTACAGGCCAATGCCAACATCCAAGATGCGTGCGTGATTCATGGTTTTCCAAACAGTATTACCCAAGTTGCAGAGCGCGCGCATGTGGGTCATGGTGCGATATTACATGGTTGTACATTGCATCATAATGTTTTGATTGGTATGCACAGCGTCATTCTTGACGGGGCTGTTATTGGGGAAAATACAATTGTCGGCGCGCACAGTTTGGTAAAGGAAAAGATGCAAGTACCTGCGAATGTGATGCTGGTAGGTAGCCCAGCCAAGGTCATTCGAGAATTAACTGAGGCAGAAAAAAACTGGAAACAGCAGGGAACACAAACTTACATCGAGTTAGCACAGCGCTGCTTACACAGCATGCAGGAAGTGCAGCCGCACGCGCAGATACATTCACATCGACGCGATTATCGCGATTTTTTTTCGCAACATGTCACAAAACATGAATATTTGACCAAGCAGCCTTGATCCCTAATTGAGAGTTCTGAGTTGAGTGAAATTCAGCCATTTGAAGGTGTTCTGAGCGAATCCTTGATTTTAAAAATATTTTTACATTAGCAATAAATTAAGCGCAGATTCTGTTTGATTGAAAAAAATGACAATAAAAATTTATCATCATAAAAGCGTCATAAAGTTGTCACTTAATTGTCATATTATCTGCTCAGAATGCAGTTAACCAAAGTACAACACTTAAATAAAGAAAGCGTTGTCATTAAATTGCACAAATGAGAGAAAACAGAATGCGCTTAAATCCACGTCACATCGCCATCGCATTAGCAGTATCTGGGGCAACTTTAGCGACAGCTGCAAATGCAGCCCGCGACACGATTCAGATTGCAGGATCTTCTACCGTATTGCCATATGCAAGTATTGTGGCAGAAGAATTTGGTAATACATTCCCTCAATTTAAAACGCCTGTAGTAGGCTCAGGTGGTACTTCAGGCGGCTTAAAGCAGTTTTGTCAAGGCGTGGGCGACAACACCATTGATATCGCGAATGCATCTCGTAAAATTAAAGATACTGAGTTGGCAGCATGTAAAAAATCTGGCGTAAATCAAGTCCAAGAAATCAAAATTGGTTACGACGGTATCGTGTTTGCATCAAACTCATCTAAACCAGCTTACAAACTGAAACCAGCTTTTGTTTTCGCTGCATTGGCAGAAAAACTCCCGTCGAATGGTCAGTTGGTTCCAAACCCGTATACACGTTGGAATCAAATTGACAAATCGCTTCCAAACGAACCGATTACTTTAGTCATTCCAGCGTCTAACCACGGTACACGTGAAGTGTTCCAAGAGAAAATGATTGAAGCAGGCTGTGAATCATACGAATATTTCAAAAAGTTAGATAAAGACGATCAGAAGAAAGCATGTTCGGCATTCCGTAAAGACGGGCGTGTGATCGAAATTTCAGGCGACTACACAGAAACACTTGCGCGCCTTAAAACATCACCAAGTGCGGTGGGTGTATTTGGTTTAGGTTTCTACGATCAAAACCGTGACAAGCTACGTGTTGCAACTGTAAATAACGTGGCACCATCTGAAAAAACCATTTTGAATGGCAGCTACCCAGTTTCTCGTCCGTTGTTCTTCTATGTAAAAGGTGAACACTTAAAATCAATCAAAGGTTTACCACAATACGTTGAGTTCTTTATCAACAAGAAAACATCGGGTAAAGGTTCTAAACTTGAGAAAGCGGGTTTGATTTCAATGTCTGATTCAGAGCGTGCAAAAGTCTTGGCAGACTTTAAAGCAGGTAAATCAGTTAAGTAATTTGTTTAACATTGGAAAGCTGATGGTGATTCAACAACACCATCAGCTTTTTTCTAGCAAAGTTTTTTCAAAGAATCAAAATTGAAAAAACGGTGGAGATTACATGAATCTGCTATTGATTGGCGTGCTATTGGCTTTGATTGCTATAGCTTATCAAATCGGGTTATCTAAAAGCCGTAGCCTAGCAGGTAAGGGAAATAATTCCGCGTTATTGCACTCACGCCCGGGTTATTACGGTGCGCTGGTGGCGTTATGGTGTGGTATCCCTGCGTTTTTAATTTTAATTGTTTGGAATATTGCTGAACCGCATTTTTTAAAACAAATTGTACTCAATCAGGTACCTGCTTCCATTTATGCAGGTATGGATCAAGCCAGTGTTGAAGTGCTGCTCAATCGTGTAAAAGCCATTGCATCAGGTTTTGGAGTAACCGATCAGCCTGCCGCATATGAGCTGGCTGCAGCGCAGCAACTGGCAAAATTCCAAACTATTGGCTCTTATGCCAAGCTGGCTGTGGTGTTGTGTGCTGCTATTGCAGGCCTTCTTTTTGCCAAGAAACGCATCGGTCAAAGCTACCGTGCGCGAAACAAAGTCGAGCGTGTGATTAACATTACCTTGGCGCTGTGTTCAGGTGTGGCGATTTTAACCACTTTGGGCATTGTGATGTCGATGTTTAGTGAGGCATTGCGCTTTTTCAGTTTTGTTAGTCCCTTTGATTTCTTCTTCGGTACCGAATGGAATCCGGGCTTTAGCACATCAGGGAATGCCGAAGGGAGTTATGGCCTGTTGCCTTTACTCTGGGGCACCCTCATGGTGAGTGGTATTGCACTATTGGTGTCTGTTCCGCTAGGCCTGATGATTGCGATTTACTTATCTGAGTATGCATCTTCAACGTTGCGTTCATGGGCAAAACCAACCATCGAGATTCTGGCTGGTATTCCCACCATTGTATATGGTGTGTTTGCACTGATGGTGATTGGGCCGTTCTTTAAAGAAGCAGGTGAAATGATTGGTCTTAATATCACCGCAACCAGCGCACTTACAGCCGGTTTCGTTATGGGTATCATGATCATTCCGTTTGTTTCTTCACTTTCAGATGACATTATTACCCAAGTTCCTCGCGCACTTCGTGATGGCTCTTTAGGTTTGGGTGCAACCAAATCGGAAACCATCCGTCAGGTGGTCTTGCCAGCTGCACTACCCGGTATTATTGGTGCATTTTTGCTCGCGGCATCTCGTGCGATTGGTGAAACCATGATTGTGGTATTGGCCGCAGGTAACAGCCCGCTGTTGCATATCAATCCGCTTGAAGCAGTATCGACCGTTACGGTGACGATTGTGAATCAGCTCACTGGTGATACCGACTTTGCAAGTCCACAGGCTTTGGTGGCTTTTGCCCTTGGTTTAACCCTTTTTGTGATCACGCTTGGTCTCAACATTATTGCACTCTACATCGTGCGTAAATATCGTGAGCAATACGAATGAGTCTATCCAATACATCTACACCAGTGGCAGTGGATCAGAATGCATTTGATCCACAAGTTGCCGCCGAATTACGTGCGAAGCGCAAAAGTAAAATTCAAAAGTCGCTGGCAAAACGTCATCGCAAAGAAAAGTCGTTTCGTATATTCGGCTTATCCGCAGTGGTCATTGGTTTGCTGTTTGTTGCTTTATTATTCGGCAGTATTTTGGCCAAAGGCTTACCTGCATTTTGGCAAACCAGCGTGACTGTTCCTGTTTATTTCGACCCGACGATTATCAATGCTGGCCCTAAGCCTACTCAAGCATCAGGTGAGACCCCAGCGCACTTTCAGGAACGCTATATCGATTGGCAAACCAAAATGGGCATGGTCGATTGGGATGCACTCATCGTAAACGGCATGATTGCTAAAGATCCAGCTTTGGCTGCCAAACGTGATGATCTCACCAGTTTATATACCAGTTCGGAAGCCTATCGTTTACGCGATATGGTATTTCAAGATCCGTCATTAGTGGGTAAGCGCGAAGAGATCAAGTTCTTGGCCGATGCCAACATTGATGTCTGGCTGACAGGTAAAATTGACCGTTCTTTACCAGACGATCAACAACAGCTCAGCCCGGAAGTTCGACAGTTGGCCGATCAGCTTGAAGCAAAAGGCATTTTGTCACATACCTTTAATACCAGTTTGTTTACCAACCCAGACTCGCGTAGCTCTCCTGCAACGAGTGGTTTAGCTGGTGCATTCATGGGCTCGTTGTTCATGATGCTGATCGTGATTTTTATCTCTATCCCGATTGGTGTGGCCAGTGCGATTTATCTGGAAGAGTTTGCTAAACAAAATATCTTAACCGACACCATCGAAGTCAATATCAACAACTTAGCTGCGGTACCTTCAATCGTATTTGGTTTGCTCGGGGCTGCCATCTTTATTAACTGGATGCATCTACCACTTTCTGCGCCGCTGGTTGGGGGCTTGGTACTGAGTTTAATGACTTTGCCGACAGTGATTATTACCACGCGTGCATCTTTAAAAGCGGTACCGCCTTCGATTCGTCAGGCTGCACTTGGTCTAGGTGCATCAAAAGTACAAACCGTTTTTCATCATGTTTTACCATTGGCGCTTCCTGGTATTTTAACCGGTGCCATCATTGGTGTGGCGCAGGCTTTAGGTGAAACAGCACCACTGTTATTGATCGGGATGAGTGCTTTCGTTGCAAGTGTACCGACTTCTCCACTGGATCAATCTACTGCGCTTCCAGTCCAAATTTTCTTGTGGCAGGGTAACGAGCTGCGCAATTTCTTCGAAGGCCGAACCGCCGCTGCGATTATTGTGTTGCTGGTGATGATGATTGGCTTAAACAGCCTTGCCATTTGGTTACGTAAAAAGTTTGAAGTGCGTTGGTAATTGAGGAACAGATCATGAATACTATGAATACAACCCGTCCCGTAGAAAAGGATACGACAGTGACCTCAGAACAAATGCAGTCTACTGGTACAGATACACCACAAAAACGTCATGGTTCATTTGTGTCAATCGATCCGAACACATCACCTAAAAAAGACGTAAACAAAACCATTAAGATCAGCACCAGCGATGTGCATGTATATTATGGCGAAAGTGAAGCCATTAAAGGGATCGATCTGGAAGTTTACGAAAACGAAGTGATTGCCTTTATCGGACCATCGGGCTGTGGTAAATCGACCTTTTTGCGTACCTTAAACCGTATGAATGACACGATTGATAGTTGCCGAGTGACAGGTAAAGTGTTGCTCGACAACCAAGACATTTATGATCCAAATCTGGATGTTGTGTTGCTTCGTGCTCAAGTGGGTATGGTGTTCCAAAAGCCAAACCCATTTCCAAAATCTATTTTTGAAAATGTTGCATATGGCCCGAAGCTTCACGGTTTGGCGCGCGATAAATACGACCTTGAAGAAATTGTTGAAAATAGCTTGCATAAAGCAGGTTTGTGGGATGAAGTGAAAGATCGTCTGAATCAGCCGGGTACTGGTCTTTCGGGTGGTCAGCAACAGCGTTTATGTATTGCACGAACCATTGCGGTAAGTCCAGATGTGATTTTAATGGATGAGCCATGTTCGGCACTAGATCCGATTGCAACGGCAAAAATTGAAGAACTGATTTCAGAGCTTTCTCATCAGTACACTATCGCCATTGTTACCCACTCGATGCAGCAGGCGGCACGTGTTTCAGATCGTACGGCGTACTTCCATTTGGGTGATTTGATCGAAGTGAACTCAACTGAAAAAGTCTTCACGCAGCCAGATCATCAATTGACAGAGGCTTACATCACTGGACGTTTCGGTTGATGAAACGTATAAGAGAAGGCCTTCGGGCCTTTTTTTACGCCTAAAAATAGGGCGTAAACTTGACTGTTTTCAAAATAGATATTGAATTTTCTAAAGAATGTCCTCATCTTTATCTAAATAATGTGCAATTAGAGAATGGCCGAACTATGTTATTTCATTTACCTAAATTACCAGCCGAATTACGTGTCACACATTTAAATGCACGTGTAAATGAACAACGAAAAAAGATTGCACAAACCACTGCATCTAAACTTGAGCTGTTACAGCTCACACAACAACTTGCCAAAGAAGCCAAAGCACGTAAGAAAAAGAACCAGAAAGTGTATGTACTCGATTTTAAAGGTGATGTACAAGCTTCTGCTGTTGAGCAACTTCGTGAAGAAATTACGCTCATTCTGGCGACTGCAAAATCTGGTAAAGATCGTGTGGTACTGCGTTTAGAAAGCCCGGGTGGCATGGTGCATGGTTATGGTCTGGCAGCTGCGCAGTTGGTACGTTTGCGTGATGCGGGCTTTCATCTGACCATCGTGGTCGATAAAGTGGCGGCGAGTGGCGGCTACATGATGGCGTGTATTGCGAGTGAAATTATTTCTGCGCCTTTTGCCATTTTAGGCTCGATTGGTGTGGTGGCTCAGGTGCCAAATTTCAATCGATTACTCAAAGAACATAATGTAGATTTTGAGCTGTACACTGCTGGTGAATATAAACGTACCGTGACCATGTTTGGTGAAAACACCCCTGAAGGAAAAGCCAAATTCGAGCAAGAACTTCAACAAACCCATGCATTATTTAAGCATTTTGTAGAAAAGTATCGTCCACAGCTCAATGTTGAAAAAGTTGCAACGGGTGAGCATTGGTATGGTCAAGATGCACTTGATCTAAATCTGGTCGACAAGCTGCAAACCTCAGATGAATATTTACTGAGCTTGTTACCACAGCATGATGTATTTGTGATTACAACACGTAAAAAACCAACACTTGGTGAAAAATTAGGTCTTCAAGCTGCCCAGATTGCAGATACACTGATTCCTGCTGTAGTGTCCAAACTTACCGATACCTTGATCAAAGCCAATAGTCATTTGGTACAGCTACGCGATCCTAAGCTTTAATCTTACGCATAATATTTTAAAAAAACGCGTAGTAACTCACGAATGCAATAAAAAAAGCGGAATTTAAATTCCGCTTTTTTTATGACTAGAAGACCAACTTAGAGTTTGGCAATGAGGTCATGAATTTGTTTTGCTTGATCTGCAGCATTACCGGTATAGCTTGCTGGCGTCATTTCAGCCAAACGTGCACGATCTTCACTCGGTACTTGAGTCAATTCATCACCATTGACGAAGTTCACCATCATATCGCGTGTCATGGCTTGACCACGTGTTAAAGCTTTTAGCTTTTCATATGGTTTTTCAACGTTGTAACGACGCATTACAGTCTGAATTGGCTCAGCCAATACTTCCTGTGCTTGATCTAGGTCTTCAGCAAGACGAGCAGCGTTGAGTTCAAGTTTACCAATACCTTTTAAGCAAGCTTCAAAAGCAATTAGACTTTGAGCAAAACCGACACCCATATTACGTAATACGGTTGAATCGGTCAGGTCACGCTGCCAGCGTGACACTGGAAGTTTCTCGCCCAAATGTGCCAGTACCGCATTGGCAATACCAAGGTTACCTTCTGAGTTTTCAAAGTCAATCGGATTGACCTTGTGTGGCATGGTTGAAGAACCTACTTCGCCATCTTTAAGCTTTTGCTTGAAATAACCCAACGAAATGTAACCCCAAACGTCGCGGTTAAAATCGATCAAGATGGTGTTGTAACGACGTAGCGCATCAAACAATTCGGCCATATAATCGTGTGGCTCGATTTGCGTGGTGTACGGGTTGAAGTTCAAGCCTAAAGATTCGACAAATGCTTGCGCATGCGCAGCCCAGTCAATCGATGGATACGCCGACAAGTGTGCATTGTAGTTACCGACCGCGCCATTGATTTTGCCAAGCAATTCGACATTTTCAAATTGTTTAATCTGACGTGCCAAACGGTAAGCCACGTTTGCCATTTCTTTACCAAGCGTCGTTGGGCTGGCAGTCTGGCCATGTGTACGAGACAACATTGGCTGTTCGGCATGCGTGGTTGCAAGCGCAGCAATTGCATTTAAGATGTTTTTCATGCTCGCCACAAGTACATCACGACCATTTTTAAGCATTAAAGCATGTGACAAGTTATTGATGTCTTCAGAGGTACATGCAAAGTGAATGAATTCACCTGCATTTTTGAGTTCATCGATATTTGCAATTTTTTCTTTCAAGAAATACTCAACTGCTTTCACATCGTGGTTGGTGGTGCGTTCGATTTCTTTAATGCGGTTCGCATCATCTTCAGAAAAATCTGCAACGATTGCGTCGAGTGCTGCATTGGTTTGAGCTGAAAAAGGAGCAATCTCAATGATTTCGGCGTGGTTCGCAAGTGCTTGTAACCAGCGAACTTCAACTGTCACACGAGCATGAATCAAACCAAACTCAGAAAGAAAAGGGCGCAAAGCATCACATTTGCTGGCATAACGTCCGTCTAATGGAGAGAGGGCAGTTAAAGCGTTCATAGAGATTCCTTAAACAGGGAATTGACGTAAAACGAAAATCGCAGCAGCATCAGATCTAGACCATTTGATACTGTAAGCGAGCGAGAGTTTGAATATCTTGAAGCAATTTACGTTTGCTAAAAATCATGTTCCATGAACTACCACCGAGCTGGCGCCACAGATGTGCAAGTTGCAAGCCGGTAAACAAGCAGGCACGAATGCGATTGGTATGATTGGCATCTTTAAATGCTTCTGCATTACCGCGTACCAAAATCCGCGGGTTAATCTGACCTGCGGTATCGACATAGGCTTGGGCAAGATTTGCAATAATGCTGGAGTGTAAGTAGTTATGATCAAAAAAAGACAATTGCTTGAGAATTTTTTGCTGTGATTTTTCAATAATTGCCACATATTCGGGATTGCTATACACCTTTTTTTCAAGATGAAGCAGCGCCATGGCATACGACATAGGTAGCTTTGCGCTTGGCATTTTGGGGATTTTTGTTTTTGGCGTGGGACTAAATGGTTGGTTGATACTGCTTTCAAGCGTTTTGAGGCCAAGAGCGATATCGCCGAGTTGATTGAAAAAGTCCAGTGTTTGTGTTGAGGAGTTCACCGCAGGTCGGATATTTAGGCTGGCTTTAATGAGTTGCTCAAAATAAAAATTCCCGCTTTCCCCAATACTTTGCTGTCCGGTCATGGCGGTCATATGGGTCAGCTGGGTGGCTTGAAAGACACCCGCCAACGCTAACGCACGGTTCTGACGAACATTCAATGATTGAGGCTGTTGAAAAGGGGTATCAACCATGCCTAAGATCCCTTTATATAAAATCAGGTTTTGGGGCGTTGGTATTGAGGATTACACCACCACCCAAACAAATTTCATCCGAATAAAAAACAACACTTTGACCCGGTGTAACGGCGCGTTGCGGTTGGTCAAACTCAACTCTTATACGGTTTTCGTTGTGTTCATCACGGTAAATTGTACACGCTTGATCTGGCTGACGGTAGCGAGTTTTTGCAGTACATCGGAAACCTGTAGCAGGAATTTCCTGTTCACCCGCCACCCAATCAATATTTTCACTCCAAAGCGCAGTGCTTTGCATCAGAGGATGTTCATGACCTTGACCAACCACCAAACGGTTGTTTTCCAAGTCTTTGTGCAATACAAACCAAGCACCTTCGCTTGCGCCTTTCATGCCACCCAAGCCAATACCACCACGCTGACCCAGCGTATAGTACATCAAGCCATGATGTTCACCAACGTCTTTACCATTATCGAGTACAATTTTACCCGGCTGAGCTGGCAGATATTGCTTTAAGAAGTCATTGAATCGGCGTTCTCCAATAAAGCAGATACCCGTCGAATCTTTTTTCTTGGCAGTGGCTAAATCCAACTGTTCAGCGATCTTGCGAACTTCAGGCTTTTCGATTTCACCTACAGGGAACAAAGTTTTATTAATTTCGCGACCATGTACAGCATGTAAGAAGTAGGTCTGATCTTTATTGTTGTCTACACCACGCAATAATGGTGCATACGTTTCACCACGTGAGTTTTGCATACTTGAACCACGGCGTGCATAGTGGCCTGTTGCAATAAAATCTGCGCCGAGTGTCATGGCGTGATCTAAAAATGCACGAAACTTGATTTCTTTATTGCACAAAATATCCGGGTTAGGCGTACGCCCAGCAGCATATTCTGCTAAAAAGTGTTCAAATACGCGGTCCCAATATTCCATTGCAAAATTTGCAGTATGTAGCTTGATCCCAATTTTGTCGGCCACAGCCTGAGCATCAGCCAAATCTTCTAGTGCTGTGCAATACTCGGTTCCATCATCTTCTTCCCAGTTTTTCATGAAAAGACCTTCAACCTGATAACCCTGTTGAAGTAAAAGTGCAGCAGAAACAGATGAATCTACACCACCAGACATACCGACGATGACACGTTGTTGCATAGGACTAGGCATCCAATTGAGAAGTGAGGGGAGAAGCGAAGGGATGCTCATATACGAGCGATAAAGGATATTTCTTTCCAGCCAAGGCATCTTGAATGGCTTTTAAAACCAGCGGGCTTCGAGCACGTGCCGAAATTTCAAGCTCATCTGGCGTCATCCAGACTGCAGCGACGATATCGGTGTCGAGTTGTGCTTCTGTATCGACATCTAGCACATGCGCCAAAAAACAAAATCGATAATAGGTGTGATCTGGAAACATAGGCGGCGTATAGCTGTAAATGCCAAGTAAATGGTCGATTGCCACGCGATGCGCTGTTTCTTCAAAAGTCTCACGAATCGCAGCATCAATGAGCGTTTCGCCAGCTTCGACATGGCCTGCAGGCTGGTTAAACACAGTATGTACGAAGCCTTCGCTGTGTTCTTCAACCAATAAGAATCGGCCATTTTTTTCGACAACAGTGGCAACGGTGACATGAGGTGTCCAAGCAGTCATAAACAGCACCATGATTTTAAAACGCATATTCTACAAAATTTGCACCTTTGTGGCTAGGCTATAACGCGGTGCAGTGAGCCATTAAGGTAAAAAGCACGCAAAAACTCACATTCAAGGTGTATTAAAAATAATGTTAAAGCAATCTTTTAAGTCTAAATATAGAATCTCCAGCATTTGCTAAAACCTTTAGAATGACTACAGGGTAATGCAAAAACATGAAGGAGTAGACAGATTTAATTTCTATTAATGTTTCAAGTATGATCAAAATGTGATTTTATAATGAAGCCCCTAATGATTAGGGTATAAATTAAAATAACTGGAATAATATCATGCAAAAAATATTGAAAAAACGGATGCTTGCACTTTCATGCTTATCGGTATTCATGCTGGCGGCTTGTAATGATGATGACAATTCATCTGATAGCGTGGGTTCATCTACATATGTATCAGAATCGGCTTACGCAAAGGATTCACTAAGTGAAGCCGCTTCAATCACGGTCATGACGTATAAAATGCAAAGCGTCAGAAATGTCGCTGTCAATGCAACCGCAATGGTTTTATTCCCGAAAACTGCGCAGCCGGCAGATGGCTATCGCGTTGTGGTCTGGGAACACGGAACCTTAGGTGTGGGCGATAGCTGTGCACCTACCAATAATCTACTTGGGCCACGCTTTAAAGATCCATTGGCTAAAAGTCTTTTGGCTGCAGGGTACGTGATTGTGGCACCAGATTATGAAGGACTTGGAACGCAAGGAATACATCCTTATTTGCATCTTGAAAGTGAAGCACGTTCTGCAATTTCGGCTGTTAAGGCAGCACAGGAACATTATGGCAGCAAGCTTAATAAACAATGGATGTCGATTGGTCAGTCACAAGGTGGCCAGGCATCATTGGGAACAGCCGAATTTGCTAATAGTGACGCTAACTTTAAGGGCGCTGTGGCAGGCGCACCTGCATCGAGTTTGGGTCAGATTATTTTTAGTGTTGCACCAGCCGCACTTGCGGCTGCCGAACAAAAAGAATTAGATGCCGGTGCAAGTTTGGCCTATCGTGCAGAAAATGGCTCTATTGGGGCTTATGCAACTTTACTGACCTATGCTGCATTTGCTGCAGTTGGAATTAAGGCATCCGATCCAAGTTTCAACTACAGAGAAATCTTTAGTGATACGCGCTCACAACTGATTGCTGAAATGGCAGAAGGAAGTACGGGTGAAAACGGATTGTGTCTTGACAGTACAGATCCGGTGAATGCGCCACAAGACAGTCTACGCTATCGATTTGCTCAAGATATTGTTAAGTTTTTAAGTGACAATCCAAGTAAAAAACTTCTGGATTATCCTGGATTAAATCAGCAGAAATTTGAAGCCAGTGCGCAAATCAAATCATTTTTGGCGGCAAGTCAGCCGGGCACAAAAAAGATTGATAAACCGATCATGATTATTCAGGGAACCGCAGATATGAGTGTGCCGTATCCTGTTACGCTCGCGCTCTATAACGCGATGAAAGCACAGGGAACTAATGTGCAGTTACTCACTGTACCAGGTGCTACACATACCCAAGCGATCGTCGATAAAAACGCCGATGCAGTGAACTTTATTCAGACTTATATGCCGGCTCGTCCTTAAGCAAACATCACCCCAAGATTTTAAGCGTCAATCTTGGGGTGATAGCTTAGGCTTCTAATTGATTTAAATAGTTATTTTTAACCTTCACATAATGCTGTGCCGAATAAGGCAAAAATGCTTTTTCTTTTTCGGTTAATGGCCGCATTTGAACCACAGGGCTACCCACATACAAATAACCACTTTCAAGTCGTTTACGTGGTGGAACCAAGCTTCCTGCACCAATCATGACATCATCTTCAATCATCGCGTCATCTAAAATCACGGTATTAATTCCAACCAAAACACGATTTCCGATGGTACAGCCATGCAAGGTTACATGGTGGCCAATGGTAACGTCTTCACCAATGATTAGAGGGGAACCATTTGGCTTGGTCTCATTTTTATGGCTTACATGCAGCATGCAGTGATCTTGTACATTACTGTTGCGACCAATCCGAATCTGATTTACATCGCCCCGAATCACAGCAAATGGCCAGACCGACGCATGTTCAGCCAGTTGAACATCACCGATCACAACCGACATTTCATCGACGTAACAGCTTGAGTCGATTTTAGGTTGATGTTCGAGATAAGGACGTATATTTTTTTTCATTAGTGATCAATATCGTTGAGTTTTATACAGTATAAAAGAAAAAAGGCATTCATGTTTAAAACAAGAATGCCTTCATTTTTATTACAACCAATTAAAACAGGTTGCTAAAAAACTGCTTGATATGGTCGATCAAACGCGAGAAAAAGCCCGCTTCTTCGACTGGTTTTAGTGCCACCAATGGTTTTTCTGCAATCACTTTACCATCAAGCGTAGCAACTAATTTGCCCACAACCTGACCTTTTTGTAGCGGTGCATTCAATTTTGGTTGTACAACCAATTGGGTTTTAATGTTGTCTGCCTGACCTTTTGGCATGGTGACATTGAAGTTTTCTGCCAAACCAATCTGCACTTCATTTTCTTTACCAAACCATACTTTGGCCTTGGCAAGCACTTGATTTGCAGGTTGAACGTTTACCGTTTCAAAGTTTGAAAAGCCCCACGCTAAAAGGGTACGGGTTTGGTTGGCACGCTCATTAACACTATTGGTTCCAAAAATAACTGAAATCAAGCGCATTGGCCCACGTTTACTCGATGTGGTGAGGCAGTAACCTGCTTCCGAGGTGTGTCCAGTTTTTAAACCGTCTACGCTAGGGTCGGTGTATAGCAATGCATTACGGTTACCTTGCTTAATACCGTTAAAGGTGAATTCTTTTTCTGAATAAATTGGGTAGTACTTTGAACTGTCTTTAATGATGTGCTGTGCAAGCAGTGCCATATCTTTGGCAGATGAATAATGGCCCTCTGCCGGCAAGCCAGTCGAGTTCATAAAGTGGGTATTCACCATACCTAAACGCTTGGCTTCTTGGTTCATCATGTGGGCAAATGTACCTTCATTGCCTGCCACATGCTCTGCCATGGCTTTAGAAGCATCATTACCCGATTGCACAATAATACCACGCAACATTTCAAGGACTGTTGCCGTGCCATTTAAGGGTACATACATACACGATTCTGAACTACTTCCGCGGCACCATGCAGATTCATTCATACGAACCTGTTCGCCTTCGGTTAATTCTCCTTTTAAAAGCTTCTGCTCAATGATGTAACTGGTCATCATTTTGGTCATTGAAGCCGGTGCAAGATGCTCATTTTCATTTTTAGATGCAAGAATTTGACCGGTTTCATAATCCATCAGGACATAGGATTTGTTATTTAATTCTGGTGGTGTGGATAACACAGTTGCTGCATAGGAAAATGAGGGTAAAAGAACGAGTGCAGCAAGGGCGCTTTTTAGAGTCATTTCTAGTTGGTCCAATATCTTGAGTAAAGCAGAAGAGCCTAGCATTTTAGGATAAAGCAAAGCCGACTTCTACGGGAAAGTCGGCTTATTTCACACAGTATTGTAAATACGATTAAATTATGACTTATATGCTTTTACATCTTCGCAAACAGCACGATTTTGCTCATCACCAGCCTTTTTGGCATCAGCACGTGCTTCTTTTAAAAACTTCTGGAAATTTTTTTGTTTGCTGAGTTTTTCTAATGCCTCATCTGGATTACTTTCGTTTGGCATATAGTCTTTAACCAAACGTGAGTAGCCAGATTCAAATGCAGCTTTGTCTTGTGCAACCAATTTTGGGCAAATTTCATGCAGTACACGGATTGCTGCGAGCTCTTCTTGCGTAATGCCTTCTTGCGGTGTCACTTCAATATTTTCAGACATATCTTTCGCATCGGCAGCGTGAACCACGGGTAATAGGGCACTCGATACAACAAGCAAAGCGGAGGAAATACGTAAAGTAATCGATTTTTTCATTGTTGACCTAAATCACATCTAAAATACAGTAATTTCACTAGACTACCGTGATCTGAAAAGAATAAAAGTCAAAAATGTATACTTGATGTTGGTTTATCGAAAAATCATACAGATGAAAAGAGTACATAATCATCTTAAAAATCAGCACGATTTTTGCGCAGTGCATCGCTTTGGGGCTTGAATATTGATAAGAACATGGCGATATAATCGAAGCCTTGTTTTCGTTGATTAGATAGAGTCTGCTTGAAGTGAATATTTTAATAGCCAATGACGACGGTGTGTTTGCTCCCGGAATTCAAGCATTAGCCAAAGCATTACGTCCGCTGGGGCGGGTGGTCATCGTGGCACCAGAAAGTGAGCGCAGTGGCTACTCGAGTGCCTTAACGCTTGATCGACCACTGCGTCCGATTCAAATTGCACAAGATGTCTGGGCGGTCAACGGTACTCCTGCCGACTGTGTATATCTGTCAATGAACGGCTTGTTTGATTTTGAGTTTGATCTGGTCGTGAGCGGAATTAACAGCGGCGCCAATTTAGGTGATGATGTACTGTACTCGGGTACGGTGGGTGCTGCATTTGAAGGACGCTTAATGAAGCAGCCAGCGATTGCGGTGTCTCTGGCAGGCAGTAATGTGCGTTCTTATGAAAATATCAACGACTATGCTGTTGCTGCACAATGGGTTCATGACTTTATTAAAAAAGGACTGCCAAATTTACCGGCACGCCATATTCTCAATATCAATATTCCAGACGTGCCTGAGCTAAAAGGCGAAAAAGTCACCTATCAGGGGCTACGTGGTCAAGCCAAGCCAATTACCAGTCATGTCGATCCGCGTGGACGTCAGGTCTATTGGATTGGTCTTGCTGGGGAAGCTGTTACAGATCCAAGAAAAACGCCGTCGCATATCCAGTCAGATTTCTTTGCAGTCGCCAATGGTTATGTCAGCATTACCCCGATTCAGATGGATGCAACCAATTATAATATTTTAGAAGACTTACAAACATATATAGGCTAGAGCTATAACTGACCGCGCTGTAAGTGTTGTAACTTTGTGAAAAAAAGATGAAGAGACTCGTTTCTTCATCCTTTTTTGGTAATCTTAGTGCAACGATTTGTTAGTGTTGCTTGATTCGAGAGGGAGATAAATGCAATTGCTTCGACAACAACGGGATTTTAATGCTTCGGCCCATACTTTCATCAAAACAATAATGTTGTCTGCTGCGGTTGCTGGTACACTTGCAATCACCGGATGTGCCTCAAAACCTCAGATAAATCAGCAAGTTCGATATACGAGTGCGCCAGATTACTATACGGTGCGTTCAGGTGATACATTAAGCGGGATTGCCGCACGCTATGGTTTAAATTATTTAAATGTGGCAGAGCTCAATGATATTGCACCGCCATATCGCATTTATGTAAACCAATCTTTACGTTTGAAAGGCTCCGCAACCCGTCGCTCTGTGACTACTCAGCCAATGGTTCAATCTGCACCTATTCAACGCCAGAGTATTAATTTACCGACCACAACGGCGCAAACCACTCCACCAAGAACCAGCACGCCTGTAAATACTGTACCAGCGCCAGTTGTTCCTGTTTCGCCTGTACCAAGTACTTTGCGCTGGATGAAACCATCGAATGGTCCAGTCATTCAAAGCTTTAATTTGGCAAGTAATATCAAAGGGATACGCTATGGTGGAAACCAAGGTGATCCAGTCTTCGCAGCAGCAAACGGTCAGGTGGTATATGCGGCAGATGGCTTGAAAGAATATGGAAACTTGGTGCTGGTTAAACATGTCGATGGCTATATTACAGCGTATGCACATAACAGCAAGATGCTCGTAAAAAGCGGAGATAATGTAACGGCCGGTCAAAAAATTGCTGAAATGGGATCTTCAGGTACAAACCGCGTGATGCTTGAGTTTCAGGTGCGTTTAGATGGTAAACCGATTAATCCTGCCAACATTATCCCAATTAACTAATAGGAATTATGAATTAGATAATGCAAAGCATAGATTTCTCCGTATAATACAACGAGTTGCTTTTATCATATTTAGATAAGGAGCATCTCATAAGTTCAGAGGGAAATTTATGTTAGATCAACTTCGAGCAATGGGAGTATTTGCTTGTGTTGTAGAGAAAAGTTCGTTCAGTGGTGCAGCCCGAAATTTGGGTATCACCACCAGTGCCGTCAGTCAGCAAATTCGGTCACTAGAGCAAGAGATGGATGTTACACTGCTACATCGCTCTACCCGAAAGTTAAGCTTAACTGAGGCTGGACAAGCTTTTTTCCACAGTTGTCAAGAAATGCTCGCTGCTGCAGAGCGTGGAAAAATTCGGATCAACGAATTAAGGGATGATTTAATCGGGGATCTTCGCATTGCGACGACACCAGAGTTAGGTGCATTCCACGTGATTCCTGCATTGTCACATTGGATGTCTGCTCATCGCGGATTGTCCGTTCATTTTGAAGCTGATCATCGGTATATAGATCTTATTGAAGGGCGGATTGATATAGCCATTCGGATGAGCCAACGTATAGACGATCAGAGTTTAAATGCCATTCCGATGGCGCGTGTCGATCAAGTATTGGTCGCCTCGCCAAGTTATTTAAATCAATCGGCTCCAATTTCGCGCCCAGAAGATTTGGCGAATCATGATCTCATTCCAATTAATCTGATGAATGGTTATCAAGATTTTTCGTTTCAACACGCATCAAGTGGTGAACGCGTCGATCTTCAGATGAAAAATCGTTTGCAAACAAATAACGTATTTATCGCCAAAGCGCTATGCCAGCAAGGCCACGGCGTTGCCAGAATATTGTATTTGGATGTTCAAAAAGAATTGATCAATGGCTCGCTGGTCGAGGTCTTACCGGATTGGAACCTTCCTGCATTTAATTTGTATGCACTGACTCAAAAGCGCGAACAGCAACCGATGAAAATTCATCGTTGTCTAGATGCTCTCAAACAATATTTTGGCCAGCTTCCAGGCGGTCGTAATTTGTTAGAAGCATGCTAAGCGCAGAATAAAAAAAGCCGCTGATGCGGCTTTTTTTGATTGATTTAACTTAGGCCTTGATAAAATCTGTAATGGCCGGCACTAAACGCGCCAAAAGGTCATCGGCTTGTTCAAATGTCATATTGAGTGGTGGGAGTAAACGCACTACGTTTCCTGCGGTCACATTGACAATCAGCTTATAATTGTCACGTGCACTATGCACGATATCTGCACATGGCATAGGTAATTCAATACCAATCATCATACCGAAGCCACGCACCTGAACTGAAAACTCTCCGAGACGTTCGCGTAACTGTTCAACAATATAACTGCCCACTTTTTCCGCATTTTCAATGACATTCTCTTTTTGAATGGTATCAATTACGGTGTAAACCACTCGTGAACCCAGCACTGTTCCACCATATGTCGAACCATGGCTACCTGGCCCAAGCAGACCAACAGCTTTGCCTTGCGTCATCACAGCACCCACCGGAAAACCATTGCCTAAGCCTTTAGCGGTTGTCAGAACATCGGGAATAATATTGGTGTGCTGGTAAGCAAAGTACTTTCCTGTACGGCCGTTTCCAGTTTGAATCTCGTCTAACATCATCAGCCAATTGTGTTGATTACACAATGCACGCACTTCTTCAAGATAGCTAAAACCTTGAGGTGCAGTATTAATACCGCCTTCGCCCTGAATCGGTTCAATTAAAATAGCCACGATATCAGGATGATGAAGTGCAGCTTCTTGAATCGCTTCAACATCACCAAAAGGAACGCGTATAAAGCCTTCTACCAATGGATAAAAGCCTTCTTGTACTTTACTGTTGCCAGTTGCAGATAAAGTGGCGAGGGTACGGCCATGAAAAGATTTTTCAGCCACAATAATTTTAGGTTGTCGAATCCCTTGCTGTGCGCCAAACTTACGCGCAATCTTGATTGCGCCTTCGTTGGACTCGGCACCACTGTTTGAAAAGAAAATTTCGTGCATGCCTGAAACTTCAGCCAGCTTTTGTGCTGCTGCCGTTTGCCATGGAATTTCAAAGATATTACTGGTATGTACCAACGTCGCGGCCTGTTCGGCGATCGCCTCGGCAATGACAGGGTGTGCATGACCCAGTCCACAGACCGCAATCCCGGTTAAGCCATCGAGATACTCGGTTCCATCTTCCGTATAAAGATAAGATCCTCGGCCTCGCACAAAACTGATCGCTTGGCGGCCATAGGTTGCCATCAAATGAGTGGGTTGATCAGGTTGTACAGGGGCGAGGGTGATGTGATTCATATCGTACTCTTATCTGTGAAAAGAAATGAATTAAAAAGGGTATATAAGCAAAAACTCTTCAGGAAAGAAAGTATAAAACGAAAATTAAGCGAGAAATCTTAGGATCAGGCACACGGATTGTATACTTTTAGGTATAATGCCCTGAGAATAGTTGAGGATTTATCTATGACTGAACAAGCGCGTGATACAGAAGCGTTAATTCGTGACCAAATTGCTAAACATGCAGTGTTACTTTACATGAAAGGTACGCCACAATTTCCACAGTGTGGTTTTTCTGCGCGTGCAGTTGAAGCGCTGAGTCAAATTGGGCGACCATTTGCTTATGTCAATATTCTCGAAAATCCAGATATTCGTGCAACATTGCCAGGCATTGCAAACTGGCCGACATTCCCTCAATTATGGGTCAATGGCGAACTTGTTGGTGGCAGCGACATCATGCTCGAAATGTTCCAAAATGGTGAGTTAAAGCCTTTAATCGAGCAGCATAGTCCAGCTCCAGAAGCATAATGCTGATATAAAAAATCCCACATTATTGTGGGATTTTTTTGTTTTTATTTACTGTCTTCTTTCACATCTTTCGCTGCTTTCTCGACATGTGCAGCGGCATCATGAGTCGCATCACGTGTTGCAGCTTCAGTTTTTTGAGCTGCATTTTCAGTTGAAGCAGCTGCTTTATCGGCAGCAGCATCGATTTTAGCCGCAGCGTTGTCTGTAGCCGATTCAATTTTTTGAGCTGCGTTGTGTGAAGCATCTTTAATATCGTGGCCTGCTTGAGTTGCTGCATTTTCCAAATGTTGGCCTGTTGTTGCGCCTGTCTCAGGGGCTTTTTCTTTACTACAACCCACCAGTGCCACAGCGGCCGCCAAGCTTGCAATCATCATCAGTTTTTTCATTGTATATTTCCTTTTTGTGAGGCATCCGATTGATATCGAAGTTAATTCATTATGCTAAAAATTATGCTATCTACTGATTTAAATTTGTAATTAAAATGTTTAAAAATGCAATAAAAAAAAAGGCTTATCCATCGGGGAAGATAAGCCTTATAAAAAGGTAAAACTACACTTGCGTTAAAAAATTAACCATTGCGAATAATATAATCGAAGGCAGACAATGCGGCTTTGGCCCCTTCACCTGTTGCAATAATGATCTGCTTGTACGGTACCGTGGTACAGTCACCCGCAGCAAATACACCCTTCACATTGGTTTCGTTACGCTCATCAATAATGATCTCACCGCGTGCATTTAAATCCACTGTGCCTTTTAAGAAATCGGTGTTCGGCAACAATCCGATCTGTACAAAAATACCAGACAGCTCAAGCGTATGCTCGGTATCGGTAGCGCGGTCTTTATATTTCAGACCCGTCACCTGACTGCCGTCTCCCACCACTTCAGTGGATAAAGCATGCGTGATCACGGTGGCATTGCTCAAACTGTTCAGCTTGTCTTGCAAGACCTGATCGGCACGAAGTTTGGTATCAAACTCAATCAGCGTCACATGTTCAACAATTCCAGCCAGATCAATTGCAGCTTCAACACCCGAGTTACCGCCACCAATCACCGCTACTTTCTTGCCTTTAAACAGCGGACCATCGCAGTGTGGGCAGTATGCAACACCACGAGTGGCATATTCATCTTCACCCGGAACATTCATCTTTCTCCAGCGTGCACCAGTAGAAAGAATGACGGTTTTCGATTCAACTGTAGCGCCATTTTCAAGTTCAAGATGTACCAGACCATTTGCAGTTTGGTCTGCACCGGTGATTTTGCTCACACGCTGCAAGTTCATGATATCGACATCGTATTCACGAATATGTGCTTCCATATCGGTGGCAAACTTTGGCCCCAAGGTTTTTTGTACCGAGGTAAAGTTTTCAATGTCCATGGTGTCCATGACCTGACCACCAAAGCGCTCTGCGATCATACCGGTACGAATGCCTTTACGTGCGGCATAAATGGCCGAGGTTCCACCCGCAGGGCCGGCACCGACCACCAGCACATCAAAGGCAGCTTTGGCATTGATGGCCGCAGCGTCTTTTTCAGCCGAATTATTGTCGAGTTTAGCTACAATCTCTTCAAGCGTCATACGGCCCTGACCAATATGCTGACCGTTTTGGAACACCATCGGCACAGCCATGATCTTGCGTTCTTCAACCTCATCCTGGAAGAAGGCACCGTCAATCATGGTGGCTGTTGCATTCGGGTTATAAATGGCAATCAGGTTGAGGGCCTGTACCACATCTGGACAGTTATGGCAGCTTAACGACACAAATACATCAAAATGATCGCTCACCTGCAAGCCTTTAATCTGCTCTAAAAGCTCAGGCGCAACTTTAGGGGCATAGCCTGATACCTGTAGCAACGCCAGAATCAATGAGGTGAACTCATGGCCCATTGGCAAGCCAGCAAAAAACACACGTGGCTGTTCACCCGCTTTGGCAATACCAAAGCTTGGACGGCGTGGATTCTGGCCATCAAAACGAGCGGTCACGCGATCAGAGAGTTCTGCGATTTCAGTCACCAGTTCTTTGATCTTTGCGGCTTTATCCGAATCATCGAGCGCAGCAACCAGTTCGATTGGGCTTTCTAAGCGTTCTAGGTAAGTTTTAAGTTGAGTCTTGATATTTTGGTCTAACATGCCTAACAGCTCCAAAGGAGTAAATAATTTAACTTGTTGAGAAGAATAAGATAAATGCATTGATAGGTGAAACGGTATGTTTTTATCAATACAATCGGTTTTTTGAATAAAGGTGGCTTTTAGTCAGCAAAATTTTATTTAACAGCTCATTCACTTTACAAATATTCTCTTTGTGCGCGATTCAGATTCTTGTAATGTCAAAAGAATAAAAGATGCCTAAAAAGTGATCTTTTTGTATGAAAAAGGAGCTTATATGCAGCAACTGGTGAGTGTTAAGTCATGGCAATACGATGCAATATCACGCCATCTTAAAATTTTTTATGAGAATGGTACAGGGGCCTTATACCATCCTGTACCTGTATTTATCTATGACAATTTATTACGTGCGACCGATAAAGCAGCTTTCATTCACAAGTATATTGAATTTGACTTACACTTTAATCGACTTTCGATTTTATAAGCCAGCGTTAGTCTACACAATGTAAAAACTGAAAGCGTGGTTTGATTTCGTTGTCGTGTTCTACGGTTTCAATAAACATGGTGAGCGGGCGCGCCCAAATGGAGTAATCTCCGTATAAACACTGATAAATCACCAATTCTTCTTCAGTCTCGCTGTGTTTTGCAACATGCAAAACTTGGTAAAGCTGACCTTTATAATGCTGGTATATGCCTTTACGAAGTGACATGATCGCTCGCCTTAAATACTAATGCTGTAGAAGCTACTATGTTATCGTATTCTTTGCAAAGCGGGTAATCGCAGCATTCAATCGTTTGATTGAAGTGCATTAAAATTAATTAATTCGAGTTAAAAATTCGGCTCTGACACATTAATGATGAGCAGAGCCAAATATAGTCTATTTTTTTACAATTAAAACAGGAAGTTCAGTGTTCCCTAGCACATCTTGAGCAAAGCTACCTAAGAAAAACTTTTGAACACCTTTACGACCGTGTGAGCCCATCACAATCAAATCAATCTTCAAATCTTCAGCAGCCTTAATGATACCTTCAGCAGACACTTCACCTTTTACGATCTGTGTTTCGACCTCAATACCATGCACAGTCGCAGTACTCTTTACATGTGCCAAGGTTTCTTGTGCTTTTGCCTGTGCTTCAATGAAGTAGTCTTTCATAATCGGGGATACATAGTAAAAATCGACACCGCTAAACGGATCCTCAGCCAATAAGCTAACTGCAGTCAATTTGCTACCAAAAGCTTTGGCGAGCGATGCAGCATGTTCGAAAGCTGCTAAAGAAATTTCAGAGCCGTCAACGGGAACTAAGATATGTTGGTAACTCATAATGTTTATTCCTATGTTATGCGTAATTGTTATGTAATGTGCGAAAGAGTGATTAAGCTCAGATGGACAATCCAAGCATCATCTCCCTTTAATTTTATAATAAAATCAAATACAAATAACCACAAGACCAATTACAATAAGATAAACTGAGAAAAATGATTTTAAATATCTTTTTGAATTTTTTTCATCTTCTTTCGTTTAACCTGAATGCTATCAGTTTTTTATTAAAATAATGACCAAATTCAAATTGTTAAGATAAGCAACGATAATATTTATAATCGTGTAGATACGCTGAAAAAATAACTTAAGTATCTAAAGTGTCTGCAATTTAGCATGCTCGTTATTGATGGTATCTTTGAAGATTTTTAAACTCAATGCGCAGTTTAATGCGCATTGGATTTTCTAGATTTAATTAAAGCATTTGTCCCATCTTTCTAGACTAAAGCTCTGACCGACAGAGAAACGCTGGCGAATTAATTCGGGAAGGTGGCCTAAATAGCGTACATAAACTTCGGGTGTACGATCTACTTTATGCACAATAGTTAAAATTTCGTAGATGGCGGAGCTCTTATCGTGATCTAGTTCAATCCATTCGCCTACTTGAGGAGAAATACCAATCGTTTTTAATCCCAAGTTTTTCGAGGGAGACTGGCTTAGATCGATCAAAATAATATTCATCTAAATAGGTTCCTTAAATCGTTAACCGTGTTTTAACTTTTAAATTAATTATCAAGTCATAAAGTTTTTAAGGCTTATATTTATAATAAAAATAGAAGAAAAGAAAATTGCAAAAAGCTTCTTTTTTTTATTTTTTTTAATTTAATTAAAATAAAAGATTTATTTGAAATATATTTTTTGATGTATTTGTATACATATATAAATCGAGATCTGTAATGAATGGATAGACTTTAAATATATATTTAAACAAATAAATGATATGTAAATGATTTAAATTCGAATTCTAGGTATAAAACCAAATAAATAATATGAGATTGGTTTGTAAGTAAAATTTAAGAAATTGTATAAAAAAAGTAATGCAAATGGGAATGTTTTTTATTAATATTTGCGCTTTGTATCCCCACTTTGGATATTGCGTCGATGATTCAGAAACGTTTTTTTAAACAACCAGGAACCGCAGCCTTCAGATTGAGCTTGCTTAGTCTTATGATTGTGCAAACACAATACGCTTTTGCCAATCAAAATGAAGATGTTAAAAATTCGACTGCCGTGATGCCAACTCTGACGTTGGAAGCGATGAGCGAGCTTGACCCGATCAAAAGCTATGTGGATTATGCTCAAGCCAATGTGACACGAAATGGTCTAGATAAGAAAGATATACCTCAGACCATTGATACCATTGATGTGCAAAAGTATAAGATTTATGGTGCCAATGATTTAAGTGTGATGTTACAAGGTACACCGGGTGTGACCACCAATTATGATACACGCGGTGATGGGATTGTGCTTAGAGGATTCAACGCCGACACCAGTGATATATATCGAGACGGTATCCGTGACAGCGGGCAAATTCGTCGTAGTACAGCCAATATTGAACGAATTGAAATTTTAAAAGGCCCAGCTTCGGTACTCTACGGTCGTAGTGGTGGAGGTGGTGTGATCAATATGGTCAGCAAATATGCCAACTTCGATTCGAAAAGTACGGTAGGTGGCTACCTCGGCTCTTGGAACAACCGCGGAACAACGATTGATTTAAATCATGCGATTAATCAAAACTGGGCGGTACGCCTAACCAGTGAATATGGCGAAACAGACAGCTTTAGGCGCGGAATTCAGCAACGGCAGGTGATGGCCTCACCTAGTGTGACTTATCGTAATGATGACCAGACAATCACTTGGACCACTCAATATACCTACGACAAATTGCATCGGATTCCAGACCGCGGCCCATCTTATTTTGATTTGGCAAAAAGTGGTGTGTATCCATCAATTAAGCAAGGTTTTGCGCACGATGGTGATTATATCGATGATGAATTACACTTGATTCGCACTGATTTGAAATATCAATATGCGACGAATTGGAACTTTCATTGGGCTTTAAGTTACCGCGAAGCGTCCCAAGATTTTGATAATTATTTTGGTGGAACTTACTGCGCCACAAAAAGCGCGACATGTTTGTATCCGGGCTACATTCGTCAAAGCTATGCATGGCAACAGACCACCAATAAAACCATCACCAATACTTTTGACTTAACAGGTGTGTTTAATACTGGGCGTTTCGAACATCGTGTACTTTTAGGGGCCGATGTTACTAAAGAGAGACGTGAGCCAAGACTGGGGAATTATTCGAGTGGCAGTACACAGTTATATGGGTATTTCAACCCGTACACGGGTGATACCATTGAAACTTTTGATCGTGCAAATGCTCAGATCACCACTCAGAATTATAGTGAAGCATTAAATTTAGGGTTTTTTGCCCAAGATTTGATTCGCTTAAACGCTTCGTTACAACTGATGCTCGGTGCCCGATACGATATCTATGATTCATCTACACAGGTCAAAATCAGAAACAAGCTGGCCGTAGATGAATACTATTCAAAATCTGAAGGCACGTTTAGTCCAAATATCGGTTTAGTTTGGCAGCCTCTCGATGCACATAGTATTTATACGTCGTATAGCCGTAGTTTTGCACCATTTGGTGGTTCAACAGGTGTGAACGCTGTTTCGAGTACTGTGGTCAATGCCGAGCCTCAATACAACGATCAATTTGAGGTTGGAATTAAAAGTGACTGGCTTGATCAGCGTTTGAGCACGCAATTTTCGGTTTATGATATTCGTAAACACAATATTCGCTATCAACCCGATGCCATTAACAACCCTGATCTGTGGGCTGTTGCAGGCGAGCATGAGGCACGTGGAGCAGAATTTAGCTTTATTGGCCAATTACGCGATAACGTGTTTATCCGCGGTGGTTATGGCTATACCGATGCAAAGGTAAAAGAAAATATTCAATATCCGCTGACAGAGAATAATCCTCTAGATAAAGTCTCTAAAAACACAGCAAATCTATTTGTTCGTTATTTGCCAACTGAAAAACTGTATTTTGAGACAGGAGTAACTTATCAAGGTTCGTTTTACGCTTACCAAAATGGTAATTTAAACAGCACGCCTGTACATATCAATGGCTTTGCACGACTCGATGCAGCAATTGGCTACAGCTTTGCACCTTGGAACGTGACGCTTGCAGTAAACAATGTAACCGACAAGCAGTACTGGCGCTCGGCTGAATTACCGGGCACGCCACGCAATGTTTTATTGCGCTTTGGTTATCAGTTTTAAATGAATAATCATCCATGCAGATTTAATCCTGCATGGGTGATCTTTGACGTATTTATATCTTCGAGTGGGTACCATATTGCTCAATCATGATCGAGCTGGCTTCGTTTAAACCTCTTACGCTCACCAAAACGCCATTTTTCTTGAATTTATCTACAATGCTGTCTAATGTTGCCACGGTGGTGACATCCCAGATATGTGCATGGGTCAAATCAATCACAACATGCATAACATCCTCAGAAAAATCAAATGCATGTGCAAAGCGCTCTGATGAACTAAAAAAGATTTGACCGCGTACATCATAGTGGCGAATGTTGTCTGTACGGGAGGTTTCAATATGTACATCATTTTCAAGTTTTTGTGCCAAAAATAATGCCGACAGTAAAACACCCACCAATACGCCAATCGCCAAGTTATGGGTAGCCACTACCACTACCACGGTTGCCAGCATCACCACAGTACTTGTGGTTGGGTTGCGGCGAATATTTTTGACTGATCCCCAATCGAAGGTACTGATCGAAACCATGATCATGACAGCAACCAAAGCTGCCATAGGGATGATCTTGAGCCAGTCACTAATAAACACCACTAAAATCAGCAAAAACACACCCGCAACCAGAGTAGAGAGTCGAGTGCGTGCACCAGATTTTACATTAATCATCGACTGTCCAATCATGGCGCAACCGGCCATACCACCCATCATCCCTGTAACGATATTGGCAATACCTTGACCTTTGCATTCTTGATGCTTGTTGCTGGCACTGTCGGTCAGTTCATCTACAATTGTGGCGGTCATCATCGACTCGAGTAAGCCGACTGCAGCCATTGCACAGGAATAGGGCAGAATGATCCATAATGTATCAAGATTCCAAGGAATATTAGGGATAAAAAAGTGCGGTAATTGATTGGGAAGATTCCCCATATCGCCAACGGTGCGTACATCTACACCCATTAAATAGGCGATGAGAGTAATTAAAACAATACATACCAGTGGGGAGGGAACAAGCTTTCCAATCACGGGCAAGTAAGGAAACAAGTAAATAATGGCTAATCCAAGCGCAACGAACACATATACCCAAGATGAGACATGTATCAGTTCGGGGAGTTGAGCCATAAAAATTAAAATGGCCAGTGCGTTTACAAAACCGATTACAACCGACTTAGACACAAAGCGCATCAGCTTGGCCAGTTTCAGCTGCCCCGCAATAATTTGAATAATCCCGGTTAAAATTGTGGCTGCAAACAGATAGTCCAGTCCATGTTCTTTGACCAACGTCACCATGAGTAAAGCCATCGCGCCAGTGGCGGCTGAGATCATGGCCGGTCGACCACCTACAAATGCGATGATCACTGCCATCGAAAAAGAAGCGTAAAGGCCAACCTGTGGATCGACACCTGCAATAATAGAAAAAGCGATTGCTTCAGGAATCAGTGCAAGACCAACAACTAAACCAGCGAGAACATCTCCACGAATATTGGAGAGCCATTGCTGTTGAATTTGAGCAAACATAAAAAGCCTATAAAATTTTTTATTTCGTACAGGCTAGCGATGTGATATTTACACACGACTACACCACATCACTAGACAGTGATGATTTCAATTGATGAGAACTAAAAGAAGATCAATTAAGGTGGCGTAAGGATCATGTAAATAAATCGAGGAGGTGGGTTTTGAAGCGCGTAGGTTAACACATGCAGGTATGAAAATACAGGTTGGGCGTGCATGCTGCCAAGAAGTGCTTGAGAGGAAGAGTAAAATAAAGGGCCATATTAAAGCCTGAGCTTGAAGGAAAAATCTATGTATCTTAAAAATCTACAGTGCGCTCTTTGTGATTTAATGTAATCAGAGTATGATCAACTAAGCATCGTATGATAGAGATAAAATGATGCCTTTAATGTCATGATATAAATGACAAAAATAAGACATTTGCACAGTAATAATGCGAATAAGTGTGAATTAAGTCACAAAAATGTAGTCAAAAAGTGTTGTTTTATAGTTTAATAGCGTGTCTATAAAATGGTAGGCACAAAGTGGCGTTTGCATCAGTCGAGCGCCTGAAAAATTCATTTTACTGATAAGATTTTTAAGATATGAAAAAAATAGCTGCTGTGTCCGTTGTTGGGCTTGTATTGGTCTTGGGTTATGGGATCTATATAGATTCTCGTGCCAAAAAACGCCAAGAAATATTGCATATCATTAAAGATGCCGAAAAAGGTATAAAAATGATTGAAGCCAATCCGAATCATATTAATCACAAATTTCTAACTGAGCGTGCAACTCAAGAGCAGTTTTAACTTAAAAGTTGACCGCCGGGAAAAATAAGTAATTGATTTGTTGCACGATTAATTTAGAAAAACATGTATTTATAAAAAAATAAACAAAATAAAATCAATCTGTTATAATCCACCGTCAAGTATTAAGTGATTAAAAGACAGCAATTGGGGCTGAATTACTTAATCGTTAGGTTGAAAAAGCCGCATGCTCATGCGGCTTTTTTCTGTTGGGGGAGCCTTTGTCATTATCCAAAGCCAGCATACTGATTATTTTAAATAAATAATAATCAAGCTGATGGCATAGTATTTGCTCAGGCCTAAACAGATTTTTCATGTGCAATACAGTGCTTTTAACGTGGCCTGTAAACATGATCGCAGAATTACGAAATGCTCAATTTTCTCATAGGGCGATGATATGACCACTCCTAATCCTTCAGTAGGTTTGCTTGAGCGCTTGTTTAAGCTAAGCGAAAACAAGACAAACTTCAGAACTGAAGTACTTGCAGGTGTAACCACATTTTTGACCATGTGTTACATCATTATTGTAAACCCGATCATTCTTTCAGAAACGGGAATGAACTACGGTGCTGTCTTTGTTGCAACCTGTTTGGCTGCAGCAATTGGTTGTTTGGTCATGGGCTTGATTGCCAACTACCCAATCGCATTGGCACCGGGCATGGGCTTAAATGCATATTTCACCTATTCTGTATGTTTGGGTATGGGTGTGCCTTGGCAGACAGCTTTGGCTGCCGTTTTCATTTCTGGTCTTGTTTTCTTGGCGATTAGTTTCTTAAAAATCCGAGAAGCGATTGTCAATGCGATTCCAATGTCACTTAAGTTCGCTATTGGTGGCGGTATTGGTTTATTTTTGGCGCTGGTAGCACTCAAAAATGCCGGTATTATTGTAGATAATCCTGCCACACTGGTGGGGTTAGGTAATCTCAAATCTCCAACTGTCTTGTTGGCCTTTCTTGGTTTCATCATTATCGTAGTTTTGCACCAGTTAAAAGTACGTGGTGCAATTATTATCAGTATTCTGGCGATTACTGGTCTTTCCACGCTACTCGGCTTAAATGAGCTAAAAGGTGTAGTCGGCGCCATCCCATCAATTGCACCAACATTTATGCAAATGGACTTCGAAGGCCTGTTTACAGCAACCATGATCGGTGTGATTTTTGTGTTTTTCTTGGTCGATTTGTTTGATAGTACCGGAACACTTGTTGGTGTTTCGCACCGTGCCGGATTGCTCAAAGATGGTAAGCTACCACGTTTGAAAAAGGCCTTGTTTGCCGACTCAACTGCAATTGTTGCGGGTGCAGCTTTGGGAACATCTTCAACAACACCATATATCGAATCGGCATCGGGCGTAGCAGCAGGTGGGCGTACGGGTTTGACCGCAGTGGTGGTGGCTGTGCTATTTCTAGCATGCTTGTTTTTATCACCGCTTGCTCAATCTGTTCCTGGTTTTGCGACTGCACCAGCGCTACTCTTTGTCGGTGTGCTCATGATTCACGGTATTACCAATATTGATTGGGACGACATTACAGAAGCGGTACCGGCTTTCCTCACGATTGTATTTATGCCATTTACTTATTCAATTGCCGATGGTATTGCAATGGGTTTTATCAGCTATGCGATCATTAAATTGCTGACTGGTAAGGCTAAAACCGTACCATATATGGTCTGGATTGTTGCTGTTCTTTGGGTTTTCAAATTTGCAGCATTTGGCGGTTAATTTTTGTTTTAAACTAAAGGGTGTAGTGACTTACACCCTTTTTTATTTTGTAAGGAGTTTGGATGAATCAAGCAGAACTAATTCGTGCCCTGCCGAAAGCAGAATTGCATGTGCATATTGAAGGAACTTTTGAACCTGAGCTAATGTTTGAAATTGCCCAGCGTAACCATATCGATATTCCGTACCAGTCGGTTGAGGAAATCAAACAGGCGTATAACTTTCACAATCTGCAATCTTTCTTAGATATCTACTACGCGGGTGCTAACGTTCTGGTTAATGAGCGTGATTTTTATGATCTTGCTTGGGCATATTTTAAAAAATGTGCGGAAGACCGCGTGGTTCATACAGAAATATTTTTCGATCCGCAAACACATACTGAGCGTGGCGTTGCTTTTGAGATTGTATTAAACGGCTTAAAACGCGCTTGTGCAGATGCGAAAGAGCAACTGGGAATTAGCTCTGAGTTAATTATGTGCTTCTTGCGCCATTTAAGCGAAGAAGACGCATTTAAAACGCTCGAACAAGCTTTACCGTATAAATCAGATATTATTGCAGTAGGCTTAGATTCAAGTGAAGTCGGGCATCCTCCTTCGAAGTTCGAGCGTGTTTTTGAAAAAGCGCGTGAAGAAGGCTTCTTGGTTGTCGCCCATGCCGGTGAAGAAGGGCCACCTGAATATGTATGGGAAGCTTTAGATTTACTCAAAGTGAATCGTATTGATCATGGTGTTCGTTCTGAAGAAGATCCGGCACTCATGCAACGTCTGATTCAGGAAAAAATGCCACTCACGGTGTGTCCACTCAGTAACCTCAAGCTTTGTGTTGTCGATGACATGAAGCAGCACAACATTCGCCGTTTGCTTCAGCAAGGCGTGCAGGTTACGGTGAACTCTGATGATCCGTCTTATTTTGGCGGATATATGAATGATAACTTTGTTGCCATTCAAGAGGCTTTGGATTTAAGTCAAGATGAGTTAAAGCAACTTGCGATTAACTCGTTTGAAGCGTCATTTATTTCCGATGAGCAAAAGCAAAAATGGATTGAAGAAATCAAAGCCATTTAAAAGAAAAAAGCATCCTCTCGGGATGCTTTTTTTGTGTCTAACGTTGTCGTGTCATACTTCTGAGCACGTTATCTTTATCAATAAAATGATGTTTTAAAGCTGCCAGTAAATGCCCCACCACCAAGAATCCTGCAATCCATGAAATATAGATATGTAGAGGTTTTACAATGGCGGTTACTTCAGGATTTTCTCCAATCAATTGTGGGATATTAAATAAATAGAGTACAGGTGCAGGGTGGCCCGCACTCCAGCTGTACAAGCAGCCTGTAATCGGCATTGCAAGCAAAATAAGATACAGCGCTAAATGCCCGATATGAGCAAACGTTTTCATCGCAGGTGACATAGTCTCTGGTAACTGCGGAACAGGATGTGTATAGCGCCAAAAAAGACGTATTACCACCAGAAAAATAATCGTGGTTGCAATGTTTTTATGCAGCGTAATCACATCTCCTTTAAAGCTGCCATCGTTTTCGTAACTTAAAAAGTTGCCACTATAAAAGCCAATCATCCAAGCGGCAATAAAGATAATCGCCATAAGCCAGTGAAGTATTTGAGCAGTGCGCGTGTAATACTGAGGGGAAGAAGCCATTTTTTTAAATCCCAACAAGGTCATCATTTTTATATCACCATCATAAAAAGTCTTGATGCGATTAAAAACTAAGAACTTGTAACGATGTGTCTTTGAAACAGAACGATTTGATCTGGTTGTCGGATTAAAGCGCATCACGCTATTTCATAAATAGATGGAGTTGGGCACAATACGCTATTTGAATTTTGAAGGTGAAGCACTTGAAAAAGTTAGCGCTGATGGTATTGCCTGTATGTTTGATTTTTACTGCATGCACCACAATGGATACCACAGGAACAGCACAGACCTCTTCTGGTTCATCGCAACTTGGTATGGCAGCTTTAAAAGTTGCGGTCAATGTTCAGTGCCTGAATAAAATTGAAACCTTACCTGCTTGGAAAAGTGCGACCAAAGTGATGTCGAACGAGCAAAAGCAAAGCATTCAAACCGAAGTTTGCGGTTGTGTCAGTGAAAAAGCACCATATAGTGTGACCACGATGGACATTGCAACAGCCAGTCTTGATCCAGCTGCACGAGCAACTATCGTCAATCAGATTGTCACTAAAACCGTGAGTGAATGTGTGGTACAAACCTTAAATTAAACTAATCAATCTGGGGTTTTACTTTGGAACAAACCAATCTATTTATTGCAGGAGTCGATGAGGCAGGGCGTGGCCCTTTAGTCGGTTCTGTGGTAGCGGCAGCCGTGATTTTAGATCCTGATCATCCCATTGCTGGATTGAATGATTCTAAAAAATTAACGGAAAAAAAACGTGAAAAGTTGTTTATTGAAATTCAGGAAAAAGCATTGGCTTGGTCGATCGCTGAAGCTACACATACTGAAATTGATGAGCTCAACATCCTGCAAGCTACTTTTTTAGCCATGCGACGCGCGGTTGATGGCTTGCAGCAGCAGCCCATGAAAGTGATTGTAGATGGCAATCAGATTCCAAAGGAAATGACAATTGCCTGTGAAGCGATTGTCGGTGGAGATGCAACGCATGCCGAAATCAGCGCTGCGAGTATTTTAGCCAAAGTGACTCGTGATCGCCAAATGGTTGAACTGGATCAAAAATATCCATTGTTTGGTTTTGCTAAACATAAAGGATATCCAACCAAGGTACATTTTGAGGCAATAGCTCAGTATGGTGTCATTGATGAGCACAGACGCAGTTATGCACCCGTTAAACGTGCCTTAAACCAAGACCAATAGAAAAGTGAAATTGCTAAAATGTTTAAAGCGGCTAAATTAGCCGCTTTAATTTGGGAGGGTATAAATAAAACTTTAGCGATTAAAGTTATTTTGAGAGTAGTTATCGTCTTCAAAAGAAGGCTGATAATCTTGATCTAGGTGCTGAAGATGTTCATGCATTGCGCGTTCATGTTGAATACGTTGATAAATTTCTTCACGGTGAACCGATACTTCTTTCGGTGCATTCACACCAATACGTACCTGATTCCCCTTAACACCAAGCACAGTTACACTGACTTGATCCCCAATCATTAATGTTTCCCCGACACGACGGGTAAGAATCAGCATGTTTATCTCCTTGCAAAATGCTAAACCTGCGATAGTTTTTTCAAAAAGTGAAAACACAACCTCGGAATTGAGAGAATTTTAACAGAATTATTAGAAAATGAGAATTTCTTATAAATTCTGTTGAAATTTTCTTAAAAACCTCTAGCGCTAATATAACAGAGCCACTATAAAAAACACTATAGTGGCCCTGATTTTTTGTCACGATTCTTTGAAAAGTGAACTAACTTCGGCTTAACTGGTTAATCATTAAGCACGTGCGCTGCTTTCACCGTGCTCACGGTCTAAACCAAAAGCAGTATGAAGTGTGCGCACTGCAAGCTCTAAATAATTCTCTTCAATCAAGACAGAAACTTTGATTTCAGACGTCGAAATCATCAGAATATTGATGCTTTCTTCAGCTAAAGCCATGAACATTTTACTTGCAACACCCGCATGTGAACGCATGCCTACACCCACAATCGATACTTTTACAATATCATCACGGGTTGAGACTTCACGTGCACCAATGGTTGAAGCAGTTTCTTCAAGAATTTTCTTGGCTTTAGCCAAATCACCACGGTTTACTGTAAAGGTAAAGTCGGTAGTTCCATCTTCTTCAACATTTTGAACGATCATGTCGACTTCAATGTTGGCAGCACTGATAGGAACTAAAATTTTAGCGGCGATACCCGGTTCATCTGGAACACCCAAAATAGTTAATTTTGCTTCGTCACGATTAAATGCGATACCAGAGATAATCGGTTGTTCCATTGTATCTTCCGCCTCAGTTGTGATTAGTGTACCTACGTTTTGTTTAAATTCTTCATCAAATGCACCGTCGTTGTCGTTGTCAAAGCTTGACAATACACGGAGGGGCACTTGATATTTTCCTGCAAACTCTACAGAGCGAATCTGTAGAACTTTTGAACCCAATGATGCCATTTCCAGCATTTCTTCAAAAGAAATACGATCCACTTTTTTGGCTTTTGGTGCAACACGTGGGTCTGTGGTGTAAACACCGTCCACATCGGTATAAATCTGACATTCGTCTGCTTTGAGTGCGGCAGCCAATGCAACACCTGTAGTATCTGAACCGCCACGACCTAATGTGGTCGTGTTGCCTTTTTCATCTACCCCTTGGAAACCCGCAACGACAAGAACACGTCCTTCGTCAAGATCTGCGGTCATCACGTCGGTATCAATCGATTCAATACGTGCTTTATTGTAAGCGCTGTCTGTTTTGATACCAACTTGACGACCTGTATATGATTTAGCTTCGACCCCAATCGAGTTGAGTGCCATTGCTAACATCGAAATCGTCACCTGTTCACCGGTTGAAACCATCTGGTCTAACTCGCGTGGGTCAGGGGTGTCGGTAATGGCTTTCGCGAGAGCAAGTAGGCGATTGGTTTCACCACTCATAGCCGATACAACCACAACAACCTTGTGGCCGTGATCATGCCAACGCTTCACACGACGAGCAACATTTAAAATGCGCTCGGGAGTACCCATAGAAGTACCGCCATATTTTTGAACGATTAATGCCATAGTTGTTCCATATAAGCCATGACCCTGAGAGGCTTATTCAGGGTCAGTTACACAAAAGTGAAGTTTTAGTGCTGTTCAAGCCATGCAGGTAAAGCTGCAATCACTTGCTCAAACTTCTCGTTTAGTGGCGCGCCACCTTGTGCTAAGTCAGGTTTACCACCGCCTTTGCCGCCTAGTTCGGTTGCAAGATGCTTAATGATATCGCCTGCTTTTAGATTGGCAGTGAACTGTTTGGCAACAGAGGCAATTAGGCTCACTTTGTCGCCTTCAACTCCAGCCAATACAATTACTGCATCCTCTAATTTTGATTTCACACTGTCATGTAAGTTGCGAAGTGATTTCGCATCCATATTCTGCACAGTGGTGATCAGTGTCGAACGACCTGCTACGGTCTGAACTTGGCTTAAAAGTTCAGCCGCCTGGAAGTTTGCTAACTTTTGGTTAAGCTGTTCAATTTGCTTTTGCAATGCTGATGTTTGTTCGACAGCAGCGTGAACACGTTCAACAGTTTGATCTTTTTGAGCTTTTAGCAAGCTATTAATTTGCTGAATATCAGTGTCTGCTTTTTGAATAACTTCAAGTGCCTTGGTGCCTGTAACCGCCTCAATACGACGTACACCGGCAGCCACACCGCCTTCAGATGTAATCTTAAACAAGCCGATATCGCCTGTACGCTGTACATGGATACCACCACAAAGTTCAATCGAGAAGTTGCGCTCGTCAATCACCGAACCCATTGAAAGTACGCGCACTTCATCGCCATACTTTTCACCAAAAAGCATCATCGCGCCTTTGGCTTTGGCAGATTCGATATCGAGTACTTCAACACCGACAGCAGTATTGGCAATAATTTCACGATTAACCAGTTGTTCAACTTGCTGTAATTGTTCAAAACTCACAGGTTGATCATTGGCAAAGTCAAAACGCAGGATATCGCTTGCAACCAAAGAACCTTTTTGCTGTACATGCGTACCTAAAATTTGACGAAGGGCCGCGTGTAACAAGTGCGTAGCAGAGTGATTGCGGGCCGTTGCAGCACGCAAATCTGCTTTAACAATCGCATCAACTTGTTGAGTGGCTTTAAGGCTACCCATGGTAACAATACCTTGATGAACAAAGGCACCACCAGATTTTTTAGTGTCTTGTACTTCAAAGATACCGGTATCGTTTTTGAAAATACCGGTATCACCGATTTGGCCGCCACTTTCAGCATAAAATGGTGTCTGATTCAGCACGATTAAGGCCTCATCACCTTCTGCAATTTCGTCAACCTGTTCACCATCTTTATAGATGGCAATAATCTGGCCATGACCCGAAGTTGCATCATAACCATCAAATTGAGTTTCGCCATCAACTTTCACAATGCTGTTGTAGTCGACTGCAAACTTGCCCGCATCACGTGCGCGGCGACGCTGTGCTTCCATTTCGCGCTCGAAACCAATTTGATCGATTTCAAGGTCACGTTCGCGTGCGATATCTGCGGTTAAATCTGTTGGGAAACCATAGGTGTCGTATAGTTTGAAAACGGTTTCGCCTGGAATCACTTTGCCAGAAAGCTGAGCAAGTTCACCTTCAAGTAATTTAAGACCTTGCTCAAGTGTTTTGGCAAATTGTTCTTCTTCTTTAAGGAGTGTGGCTTCGATGCGTGCTTGATCGGTTTTAAGCTGTGGATAAGCGTCGCCCATCACATCGATCAATGGCTGAAGCATTTTGTGGAAGAACGAGCCTGTTGCACCCAATTTATTACCATGGCGAACTGCACGACGAATAATACGACGCAATACATAACCACGGCCTTCATTTGATGGATTTACACCATCTGCAATCAGGAAGCAGCAAGAGCGGGCGTGATCGGCAACCACACGTAATGACGGTTGGCCGTTATCTTCAACGCCAATAATCTCGCAGGCAGATTTGATCAAATGCTGAAACAGGTCGATGTCGTAGTTAGAGTTGACATGTTGTAATACTGCACTGATTCGCTCAAGGCCCATGCCAGTATCAACCGCAGGTGCTGGGAGCGGATGTAAAACACCATCGGCGGTACGGTTAAACTGCATGAAAACGTTATTCCAGATTTCGATGAAACGATCGCCATCTTCTTCTGGAGAACCCGGTAAACCACCCCAAATATGATCGCCATGATCATAGAAAATTTCTGAGCAAGGACCGCAAGGGCCTGTATCACCCATGGCCCAGAAATTGTCTGAGGCGTACTTTTCACCTTTGTTGTCGCCGATACGAATAATACGCTCAGCTGCAATACCGATGTCTTTATTCCAGATGTCGTAGGCTTCATCATCGGTGTGATAAACCGTCACATACAGTTTGTCTTTTGGTAGGCCTAACCATTGCTCGCTGGTCAGAAAATCCCATGCAAAATGCAATGCATCACGCTTGAAATAATCACCAAAAGAAAAGTTACCGAGCATTTCAAAAAAGGTGTGATGGCGTGCGGTATAACCTACGTTATCGAGGTCATTGTGCTTGCCGCCTGCACGGACACATTTTTGTGACGACGTAGCTCGAACATAATCACGTTTTTCAAGGCCCAAAAAGCAGTCTTTAAACTGGTTCATTCCGGCATTGGTAAAAAGAAGTGTTGGATCATTGGCTGGGACAAGTGAGCTCGATTCAACGCGTGTGTGGCCTTGCGATTCAAAATAACGCAAAAACGCTTCACGGATTTCAGCTGATGTCATAAAACGAGTACTCACAACCAAGTCACTCCATAAATTCTTAATAGGCTATATGCACGCAATTTGTATTGATCATTGATTTTAAACAAGCACTAAATTGCGGCGTGGCATAAATGTTAAAAGCGCTAAATTATAACGGAAAATACCTATTCGACCAATGATTTTAAAGAGAAATGATGACAAAACTGTGCAATTTAACCCCTGAACTGCGCGTCTTAAATTCTCTAACTCAAGATAAGAGTTATTTTTCAATCAATTGATACAAAATTGCCTCGCTTTGTATAGCAATCTATTTGTTTGAAAAATGTGCATCTATTTTTGATATTCGCTTTTAACTCTAAAATCAGACATCAACATGGCCGGTTAAAAAATAATAAAGCAGCGTTTAAGCACAGTGGAAGGCTATCTTCAACCGGATCAATCCATTACCATAGATGTAGTTTAAGTTTTGGTGTGTCAAGGATTTACCATGCAACGTATTGCCATTAATGGTTTTGGTCGAATTGGTCGAAATGTTCTGCGTGCTTGGTTCGAAAATCCGAAGTCGTTTAACTTTGAAATTGTGGCATTAAATGATATTGCCGATGTGAAAACACTCGCGCATCTATTTAAGTACGATACCACGCATGGACCTTTTCATGGTCAGGTTGCCATTGAAATTGAAATTGAAAATGAGCAGGTTTATTTGTCGATTCAGGCGCATGGGCGAACACTCAAAGTACAGGTGTATCGTGAAGAAGCACCTGAAAATCTGCCTTGGAAAGCGCTTGATGTGGATGTTGTACTAGAATGTACCGGATTGTTTAGATCACATGCCGATGCTATTCGGCATTTGGGCGCTGGGGCAAAACGTGTGATTATCGGTGCAGCGCCATTCGATAAAGTCGATGCAGCGATTGTGTACGGCGTCAACCACGCCGATGTAAAACCAACAGATCGAATCATTTCCAGTGTGTCCTGTACCACGCAGGCGTTGGTTCCCTTGGTCAAGATTATCGATGATGCATTTGGCATCGAAACAGCACTGATGACTGAAATACATGCTGTCACTGCCGATCAGGCTGTTTTGGATCATGCACACCGGGACTTACGCCGGGCACGTGCATCGGGTCAAAATATTATTCCGACCACATCGAGTGCCTTAGGTGCATTAAAGCGTGTTTTGCCTAAAATGGAAGACCGTATAGAAGGGTATTCGATTCGTGTTCCAACCATCAATGTTGCCGCGATTGATCTGAGTTTTGTGGCACAATCTGCGGTTACGGTGCATCATTTAAATGAGGTGCTCAGTAATGCTGCGCGCCTCGACTATGCCGAAATCATGGCTGTTACCGACGAGCCGCTCGTATCGAGTGATTTTAATCATTCACCTTATTCATTGATTGTGGATTTAACCCAGACACTCGTAGTAGGGCGTCAGGCCAAAGTTTTTGCGTGGTACGATAACGAGTGGGGCTATGCAAATCGATTGCTCGATTTGTGCGAATCCTTCCATGGTTGAGGCTTAAGCACCTGAAACAGAATTAAATTTGTGGATATGTCATAAATCCTAAAATTCTCAGGTGCATGCGTGAAAGTATCGTGCTAGACTAGGAGAAATCGGGTGTGTTCCCGATTTTTTTATGCGGGTTATATGCCGCCTTAAACAGATTTTAGGTTTGAAACATGCCGATTTCAGAGACATGGTTGCTCCCTGACGGGGTTGCAGATGTATTACCCGAACAAGCGCAAGTAATCGAAACACTTCGCCGACAAGCTCTCGATTTCCTCGCATCCCGAGGTTATCAACTGGTATATACACCATTTATCGAATATATCGAATCTTTGTCTTTATTATCAGAGTCTAACAATGACCTTGATTTGGTCACTTTTAAGGTGATCGATCAGCTTTCTGGGCGGTTGCTGGGTGTTCGTGCAGACATGACCCCACAAGTGGCACGTATTGATGCCCATGTTCGCTCAATCGACGGTGTGGCGCGTTATTGCTATGCGGGCACGGTCTTACATACAAAACCACAGAATTTCAATTCCACGCGTGCACCATTACAACTCGGTGCAGAGCTCTATGGTCATGAAAGCCTAGAAGCAGACATCGAAATGGTCGATGTGATGCTTGGACTGATTCAGCACGCTATAAAGCTGGATGGTCTACATCTAGATCTTGGACATGTTGGACTGTTTCGTAGTCTGGTTAAACGTGCTGGCCTAAACAAGCAAACCGAACAGGATTTATCTGACTTGTATCAACGCAAGGCATTGCCGGAGCTTGAGCAAGTGACGAAAACACTGCCGTTTGGTTCGGATTTTTATGCACTCGGACGTTATGCAAGTGACTTAAATGCGCTTGAGCAGCATTTAAGCCAAGATGTGTTAAGTGACACCGCGTTTAGCCGTGCACTGCATGATTTAAAAACCACACTGACACAAATTCAAACGCGCTGGCCAAATTTACATATTGGCATTGATGTGGTTGAACTACGCAGTTACCACTATCACACAGGCCTCATGTATGCTGTTTACGCACCGAATCGTGCGGCACCGCTTGCACAAGGCGGGCGCTATGATGGCATTGGTGAGCACTTTGGTCGCGCACGTCCTGCGACAGGTTTTAGTTGTGACTTATACGCACTGTGTGGCGGGCAGTTCAAAGAGATCGATATTGTGGTGGCACCTGCTGGACAAGAACCAGCGTTACAAGCTGCAATTGCACAGGCACGTCAGAATGGATTACGCGTGATTCAACTGCTTGGCAACGACGATTTAAGTTCAGTACCTTATGCAACGCATCAGATGGTGTTTGCGCAAGCACAATGGACAATTCACAAGATTTAAGTGTTTGTTTGCCAAGCATGCAAGGCAAATAAATGTTCAATTTTAACAGCATGATGTAATGAGGCTATTATGGGCAAAAATGTTGTGGTACTCGGTACCCAATGGGGCGACGAAGGTAAAGGTAAGATCGTCGACCTGCTCACAGATCAGGCGGCTGCAGTCGTACGTTATCAAGGCGGGCACAATGCAGGGCATACTCTTGTCGTAGGTGGAAAGAAAACTGTATTGCACCTCATTCCATCAGGCATTTTACGTGAAAACGTGTTGTGCTTAATTGGAAATGGCGTGGTACTTTCGCCTGCTGCATTAATTAAAGAAATGGCAATTTTGGAAGAAGAAGGCGTACCTGTGAAGGAACGTTTACGTATTTCTCCAAACTGTCCACTTATTTTGCCAAACCACATTGCTCTTGACCAAGCGCGTGAGAAAAAGCGCGGCAATGCCAAAATCGGGACAACAGGTCGTGGTATTGGTCCAGCGTACGAAGATAAGGTCGCGCGTCGTGCAGTACGTGTTGCCGATTTGGTTCGCGGTGGTGCAGCACTTGAAGAAAAACTTCAAGAAATGCTTGAGCTACACAACTTCCAGCTCACTCAATTCTACGGTGTAGAAGAAGTGAAGTTTGAAGATGTACTTGCACTGTGCAACGAATGGCGCGAAGTTTTGGCACCACTTGTCATTGATGTCACCAAAGTTCTACATGATTACCGCAAAGAAGGTAAAGCGATCATGTTTGAAGGTGCGCAAGGTTCATTGCTTGATATCGACCATGGTACATATCCGTTTGTTACCAGCTCAAACACTACAGCAGGTGGTGTAAGTTCTGGTTCGGGTATGGGGCCATTGCACCTTGACTATGTGCTTGGTATTACCAAAGCATATACCACGCGTGTGGGTTCTGGTCCGTTTCCAACGGAACTGGTTTACAATGCAGCGACCGATGAAGGTGATGCAGTTGGTAAGCACTTGGGTACTGTGGGTCACGAATTTGGTGCATCAACTGGTCGCCAGCGTCGTTGTGGCTGGTTCGATGCAGAAATTTTGCGTCGTTCGGTTGATGTAAACTCACTTTCTGGTATTTGCTTGACTAAACTCGACGTTTTAGACGGTTTAGAAGAAGTGAAGATCTGTGTGGGTTATGAAAATACAGATTCAGGCTGTGCAGGTTCTTCAGATGCGATTTCATTTGAGAGCTTGAAACCTATCTATGAAAGCATGCCGGGCTGGACGGAATCTACAGTGGGCCTAACCAGCGTAGATCAGTTACCTGCCAATGCAATTGCCTACGTAAAACGTATTGAGCAACTGATTGGTTGTCCAATCGACATTATCTCGACGGGTCCAGACCGTGCAGAGACGATCGTATTGCGTCATCCGTTTTCTGCATAAGAAAATGCCGTGAACTACGACTAAAGAAAAGCTCCTTAAGGGAGCTTTTCTTTTGGATATTGTTAAAATAAAAACAACCATTAAAGATGAACAGAAGCAGAATCGATCAATGAAAATTTTGCCCAATATTGCACAAACTATTTTTTATTCATTATTGTTTGCAATTGGCGGTGCACCCACCATCGGCATGTGGATTGCACGCATTCAAACCCAGAATCCCGATTTAATTTTAACTGCATTTATTGGTCTGACCGTAATTATCGCCTGTGTGTTGGTTCCTGTTGTGCTCATTCAAAATAGCTATTTGCTGGTCAAGCGCAACAACGTGCTACTCGATGATAAAATCAAACCATTATCGAAGTTTTACTTTGTGGTGGACTTATGTTGTTTGGCCTCTTGGGTGTACTTTGTAGTGGTTTAATCACACTGGTTACATAAATCCTATGATGTTTTCTCAATTCTTCGATATGTTTTAAATATAATGCACCCGAAAACAGAGACATACACTCGTTCATGTCGCGTTCTGGAGTAAAACGATGAATAATAAATTTTTAATGGGTTTTTGCGCGGCCACAGCCATCTCACTTTCTGGATGTGCGTCTTTAGGTGAATTTTCAGGCACAGATTCTGCGACCTTAAATGCCAGTGCAGCGCAAAGTTTCTCGCAAATGCGACAAGAAGCACAGCAAAAAGGCATACTCGATACCAGCTCATCGACCTATCGACGTATTAATACTGTAATGCAGCGTATGATTCCATATGCCAACCAGATGAATCAGACAGGTCAGCCGTTCCAATGGCAACTGGCGGTGATCAAATCGGATACTATTAATGCATATGTAGCGCCAGGCGGCAAAGTTGTGTTTTATACCGGAATTGTCAATAAGCTTAATTTGTCTGACAACGAAATTGCTGCCGTAATGGGACATGAAATGACCCACGCCTTAGAAGAGCATGCAAAAAGTAAGCTTGGTGCTCAAAATCTTACTGGCTTAGCGCTGAATTTAGGCAAAGCCTATGCGGGTGACAGTATTGGTCAGTTTGGCTCTGCTGCACTCGATTTAGGCAGTCAGGTCGGTGTAGGTCTACCGTACTCTCGTAATTTGGAAACACGTGCCGATTACGGTGGTCTCATGCTCATGGCTAAATCAGGTTATAACCCGCAGGCTGCAATTACATTGTGGGAAAAAATGAATAAACTCGAAGGTGCAGGTGGCCCGTCATTCCTATCGACTCACCCTTCAAATTCACAGCGTATTGGTGAAATGCGCAAGAATTTACCTGCTGCAATGGCTGTTTATAACAACCGCCGTTAATAACATGATGAAAAAAGGGATGCCATCGCATCCCTTTTTTTGTCTGTTTAGCTTAAGGCGCAGGGTTAGGTTGTTGAATATGGATCTTTTCAATTTCTTGTAATAGCGCTGGATCGAGTGTGAGATCAAACGCAGCAATATTTTCTTTTAACTGATCAAGACTGGTGGCACCAATGATGGTGCTGGTTACAAAGAATTGCTGTTTGATAAAGGCCAGTGCCAGTTGAGTTAGAGTTAGGCCATGTTGTTCTGCCAATTGTGCATAGCGCTCGGTGGCCCATTCGCTTTGAGGGTTACTATAGCGGGTAAAGCGTGGAAAAAGCGTAACGCGTGCATTGGCTGGGCGTGCGCCATGTCTGAACTTACCGGTTAAATAACCAAAAGCCAATGGCGAGTAGGCCAATAGCCCAATGCCTTCATATCTGGCAATTTCCGACATGCCCACTTCATAGGTTCGGTTTAGCAGATTATACGGGTTTTGAATACTCACAAAATGATCTACACCCAGCTCTTTTGCCAGTGATAAAAACTTCATGGTGCCCCAAGGGGTTTCATTCGATAAACCAATATAACGAATTCGACCATTTTGGATTTCTTTTTGCAGCGCAATTAAGGTGTCATGTATGGCCTGTACATCGTACTCGGCCTCTGCTTGTGCGTTTGCATAACCTAATGTGCCAAAAAAGTTGGTATTACGTTCTGGCCAGTGCAACTGATACAAATCGATATAATCTGTGTGCAGCCGTTTTAAGGATAGGTCGAGTGCTTCGGAAATATGTTGGCCAAAACGCGTTTCTCCTTCACGGATATGACTTCCCCCAAAGGCTGGCCCCGCAATTTTCGATGCTAAAAATACCTGATCGCGCCGACCATGCTGTGCAAACCATTGTCCTAAAATTTTTTCTGTGGCGCCGTAGGTTTCAGGCTTAGGAGGAACCGAATACATTTCTGCGGTATCCCAGAAATTGATCCCTTGTTCGAGCGCATAATGGAGCTGTTCAAAGGCCTCTTGCTGGGAGTTTTGTTCGCCAAAGGTCATGGTGCCTAAACAAATTTCAGGTACCTTTATATCACTGTGACCGAGTCGATTAAATTGCATACTAAGTATTCCCTTAATGTGAGTCATGTCATGCATGAATAGATAAGATTTGAATTAACTTAAAGCATAATTAGAGCTATAAATGTCAGTTTTTCGTATTGTTGTGCATTTAGGGCTGTAAAAAAAAGCAAACCCTGAGGTTTGCTTTTTGGTATTTAGAAAAACTTATTCGTCATCAGTTTCGTCATCGTGATAATTTTGTGCTTCTAAAGAAGCGTCAAAAATTAGGATTGCTTTACCATCGGTTTCAATCATGCCTTGCTCTTCAAGCGTTTTTAAAACACGACCTACCATTTCACGAGAACAACCAACAATCCGGCCAATTTCCTGGCGTGTGATTCGAATCTGACGACCATTCGGTAAAATCATGGCTTCTGGCTGGCTCGCAAGATCGATGAGGCAACGTGCAATACGGCCCGAAACATCGATAAACGCAAGATCGGTCACCTTACGCGTGGTATTTTTCAGGCGACGCACCAACTGAGCAAAAACCGCATAACTTAAGTCTGGAAATTGCTTGCTGAGTTCATGAAAATTATCGTAAGAGATTTCAGCAATTTCACATACATCACGCGTTCTTACTTCTGCTGTACGTTGTGGGTTCGATTCGAACAGTCCCATCTCGCCAAAGAAGTCGCCTGGATTGAGATAAGCCACAACGATTTCACGCTCGTCATCTTCACGTAAAATAATGGAAACTGAACCTTTTAAAATCAAATATAAAGACTTAGATTCTGAACCTGCATCAACGATCGTGGTACGTTTAGGATAACGATTGATGTTTGCTCTTTTTAATAGTGCTTTGACTGATTCAGGTAACTGACCAGGTGATAGAGCATCTGTACTAAGTTGTGAGAAATTTGATGTCATTACTAAAGTTTCCAAAGAGGATAATAAGATCGCACAAGACTCAAATGAGTGTATTCATACACGGGAGATGAAATTCCTTATCAACCCATTTTATGCTAGTGTACAGCTATACTGTAAATTTATAGCTTTTTTTAAGGAGTTGCAATGCAAACAAGTGTACATTGGTTAGAGAATGTCGCCTTCGAAGCAAAATCCGAAAGTGGCCATTCTGTGACCATGGACGGCTCTGCCGCTTATGGGGGTGAAAACCGTGGTCCACGTCCTATGGAATTGATTTTAATGGGACTTGGTGGGTGTGCTTCGTTTGATATTGTGACTATTTTAAAGAAAGCGCGTCAAGATGTGACAGATGTCGTGTGTGAGCTGAAAGCTGAGCGAGCAGACACCATTCCTGCTGTATTCACCAAAATCCATTTACATTTTGTGGTCACTGGCAAAGCGGTCAAAGAAAAGCAAGTGGCCAAAGCCATCGAACTTTCTGCAGAGAAATATTGTTCTGCAAGTAAAATGCTGACCGATGGGGGAGTTGAAATTACCCACGACTTTGAGATCATTGAAGCGACATAAGCATATATCGTTCAAAGTATAAAAACAGTGATAAAAAATGCTGACTTTGAGTCAGCTTTTTTATGCCTTTTGATGTTGTAGCTCAATCACTCTAGATCGGATTTTTCTGAATGACTTTGTCGAGAATGATCTTTGAGTTGATGCTCATGATTCCTTTGATCTTATTGAGCTTATTGATGATAAATTGAGAAAAGTCGGTCAGATCCTTAGTGGCCACATGCAGTACATAATTCGCATCGCCAGTAATAATGTAGGCATGAATGACTTCATCACATTGATCGATTTGATTTAAAAATGCTTTATGCTCGTGCTCGGTCAATTGAGCCAGTTTGATTTCCACAATCGCTTCAATTTTAATGCCCAATTTCTGATAATTGAGTTTTGCCTGATACTTTTCAATAATTCCGCTAGATTCTAAAATTTTTACCCGCCGATGACATGCCGATGCTGAAAGATGAACCAGATCAGCCAGTTCTTGATGGCTCAATCGTGCATTATCTCGTAATAATCCCAGTATTTTTAAATCGATTGTGTCTAAATTCATGTTTGAACTATATCCGTATAAATTCGTTATTTCTCGGATAATATCCTAAAATTTGAAATTTATGCTGATGATTATCGAATAAAATGAAAAAAACGCCGTGCTAAAATCGAATAATAAACGAACAGTTATGCGCGGATGGACCAATCAATGATTACCTTGGAACAATGTTTATTTTGGGATCACGAAGATGAACTGAAACATCTTCGTAATGAATTTTCGCTGCCAGAAGGTGTGATTTATCTCGACGGTAATTCGCTAGGTGCGCGGCCAAAAAAAGCCTTGAGCTATGCCGATCATGTTATTCGCCAGCAGTGGGGCGAAGATTTGATCAATAGCTGGAACAAGGCCGACTGGTGGGGCCTTCCAACACGACTTGGCAATAAACTGGGGCAGCTCATCGGCGCGAATCCAGATGAAACGGTAGTGTCGGACTCCACAACGCTGAATCTATTTAAGGTGTTATCTGCGGCAGTCAAAATACAGGCAGAGCAGCATCCTGAACGTAAATTAATTGTGGCAGAAAAAGAATCCTTCCCAACGGATATTTATATCATTGAAGGATTTATCGATCTGATCAACCAAGGATATCGCATTGAATTAATTGATGGTGTGACGGGTTTAGATCAAATACTCAGCACTGATGTGGCCGTAGTGGTGCTGTCTCATGTCAATTATCGAACTGGTTATTTGTATGATATGGCTGAGATCAATCAGAAAATACATACAAATAACGCATTGGTGATCTGGGATTTGTGTCATTCGGTGGGTGCGGTTCCAATGGCGTTAAATGAGACCAACAGCGATTTTGCGATTGGTTGCACCTATAAATATTTAAATGGAGGCCCGGGTTCGCCCGCTTTTTTATGGGTTAATCCAAAGCATTTGCAAAAATTCTGGCAACCATTGTCGGGTTGGTGGGGGCATCAAAAACCTTTTGATATGGCACAGCATTATGAGCCAGCCAACAATATCCGTCGTTATTTATGTGGTACACAGCCGATTATCTCCATGAGCCTGATCGAATGTGGACTGGATATTTTCTTAAAAACCAATCTAGAAAAAATTCGTGAGAAATCCTTAAAGCTCACCGATTTATTTATGCGCCTTATGCAGCAAGAATGTGCTGCTTATGGATTTGAATTGGTGACACCAACCGAGCATGCCGAACGTGGCAGCCATGTCAGTTATCGACATGCACATGGTTATGAAATTATTCAGGCACTTATTGCGCGAGGGGTGATCGGCGATTACCGCGAACCTGAAGTGCTGCGCTTTGGAGTTACGCCATTGTATGTGGGCTTTGAAGATATCTGGCAAGCGGTGCAGCAGCTCAAACAGATCATGCAAAACAACGAATGGAAAAATGAACAATATTTGGTGCGGGCAGCAGTGACCTGATGGTCACCTCTAAATGACGCGCAGGCCAGGAGGGCCTTATGGATAGTTTTGAAAAAATTCAATCTCGTGAAGCGGGACTACACAAGAAATTGACTGCAAAACAAATGGCCATGATTGCAATTGGAGGTGCAATTGGTACAGGGCTATTTATGGGTAGTAAGTTTGCCATTAGCTTTGCAGGTCCGGGGGTAATTTTAAGTTATGCAATTGGTGGATTAATTGCATTTGCCTTAATGGTTTGTCTTGCCGAAATGACGGTACAACATCCGACATCGGGTTCATTTGGTGCCTATGCCGAGCACTATATGGGGCCATTGGCTGGATTTCTGGTCCGATATAGTTATTGGGCGTGTATTGTGCTGGCGGTAGGAACTGAAATTACTGCGGTTGCGGACTATATGAAAATGTGGTTTCCGCATGTTGCTTCATGGATATGGATTGTCTTCTTTTCGGGTACGTTACTTGCGGTAAATGCGTATAGCGTGAAAGCATTTGGGTTGGTGGAGTATTGGTTTTCGACCATTAAGATTTTTGCGATTGTGGTATTTATTCTTCTCGCAATTTCCATTTTAACTCAAAGCGACAACGCAGGACATCAACTGGCGACCAATCTGATTGGTCAAGGTGGATTTATGCCCAATGGTGTTAAGGGTGTCTGGATTGGTGTCATCATTTCTATTTTTAGCTATTTAAGTATCGAAATGATCGCGGTTGCGGCAGGAGAAGCCTCAGATCCTGAAAAAGCAGTAAAATATGCCTTTAAAAGTACGGCTATTCGTTTGGTTCTGTTTTATCTGTTATCGCTGTTTTTAATTGTAGCGTTGGTGCCATGGACAGCACTGATCGCAAAAGATGCTACCAGCCCTTTTGTGATGGTTATGAAAATTGTGGGCATTCCGTTTGCCGACAGTATTCTCAACTTTATTGTGATTGTTGCGGCGCTTTCGGCTATGAATAGTATGCTGTATATCTCCACTCGAATGCTGTTTAGCTTATCGCGTGCTGGAGATGCCCCAAAACTATTTGGAAAGATTAGTTCTCAAGGGGTGCCACTCAATGCCTTGATGCTCTCTGCAATGGGAATTGGGGTAGCCAGCGTCGTGTATACACTCAATCCTGCGTCTGCATTTCCGATCATGATTGCATTATCAATGTTTGGTGCGCTCTTTACTTGGGGCAGTATTTTCGTTACGCATCTTTTTTTCAGGGCACGTTTGAGTAAAAGCAATACTGCATTGAAATATGGTATTCCGATGAGCCGTGTGATTGCTTGGTTTGGTTTACTTAGCATATGCAGTATTACGCTCACAACTTGGTTTACCCAAGAGTTTAAATCCACTTTACAGTTCGGATTACCCTTTATATTGGTACTGGTATGTTTTTATTATTTCAAACCAAATCCTGCGCGGATGAACCTTCCGCATAAAGAAAATTCGATTGAAAAACTCTGAATGATGCCATGAACAGACCTTACGACAATGCCACAACAGTGCCGAGTGAAGCCGCCATTTTGGCGGATTTTCAAAACCGAAGTAAGCGGGTGTATCGGCACTATGTGCATATGGCCGATATTCGCTATGCCAATTCGCCTCGGGCGATAATGGATGTATTTCCTGTAAAACAGGCGCAAAAAACCGTTATTTTTGTTCATGGTGGCTACTGGCAGTGGTGTGAAAAGTCTGATTTTGCTTTTATTGTGCCAGCGCTACATGAGCAAAATATACAGTGTGTATTGTTGGAATATGCATTGGCACCCCTTGTCCCGGTCGATTTGATGATTGAACAAGTTCATGAAGCGCTAGACTTTATACAACATCAAGACTGGATCACTGAACACGTTGTAGTGGTGGGACACTCTGCTGGCGCTCACCTGACAGCTATGAACCTGACCCATCCACTCGTACAAAAAGCTGTTCTACTCAGTGGCTTGTATGATCTGCGGCCTTTATGCGATACGCATCTGAATCAGGCGCTTCAGTTAAGTCTGGATGACGCCGAGCGCTTGAGTCCAGTAGTACATACGCTCTCGCATGATACTCCTTGCGAATTGTATTGTGGTGCAGATGAGCTTCAGGAGCTTAAATGGCAAAGCGAGCAGTTTTATCATGCTCTAAAAGGATTGAATCAAACCTGTGTCGAACTGCATCTGCTTAAGGATATTAATCATTACAGTATCTTAGATGCCTATTTTAAGCATATCGCAACTTAGCTCTTTAATTTAAAACATAGATGTTAAAACATATGCCAAGCCACAGATCATCTGCCAATATCAAAAGCATAACATGATGATACAAGGCGCCTGAATCGGATGAAGTATAGTTAGCTTTAAGATTCGGGTATTTTTTAAATTCTGATCATTGTATTTTGAAAGCGAAGTTAACAAAAACAGCATCGGTATTCACTTGAAATTTTTTAGAAAAGCACCCATATTAAAACCAACTTATATGAATTAAATTTTGAATATAAGATAATGAAAAATATGAGAATTTATTTGAAATTTTAAAAAACGTTCCCATGTATTAGTCAAGTAGCAAATTGATGATGAGGAATAACAAGAATGCGTTTTGAGAAATTTACCAATCGCCTCCAGCAGGCACTTTCAGATGCGCAATCATTGGCAACCGGTCGAGATCATACCTCGATTGATGCACTGCACATTCTTTCGGTATTGATGGATGAGCCATCAAACCTGAGCCTGTTACAGCAGTCGGGTGCCAGATTACCTGAAATTAAACAAAAACTTGAACAGGCGCTCAAGGATGCACCGACCATTAGTAATCCCACTGGTGATGTCAATCTGAATCCAGATGCGGTTAAGGTACTTAATCTGGCCGATCGACACGCACAAAAAGCGGGTGATGAATTTTTATCGACGGATTGGGTATTGCTGGCTTTAACTGAAACTGGCAGCACTAAAAGCTTATTGCAAAGTACGGGTGTGACCACAGAGGCACTGCGTAAAGTAATTGAATCTATTCGAGGTAATGACAAAGTCATGAGCAATAATCATGAAGATCAGCGTGACTCATTAAATAAATATACCATTGATCTGACCGAACGTGCTTTGGCGGGGAAACTTGATCCTGTGATTGGGCGAGACGATGAAATTCGTCGTACCATTCAGGTATTGTCGCGTCGTACCAAAAATAACCCCGTACTGATCGGTGAGCCGGGCGTCGGTAAAACTGCCATCGTTGAAGGTTTGGCGCAACGAATCGTTAATGGTGAAGTACCCGAGAGCTTGAAAAACAAGCGCGTATTGTCGCTCGATCTTGGGTCATTGCTTGCAGGTGCCAAATACCGCGGTGAGTTTGAAGAGCGCTTAAAAGCAGTCTTGAATGATTTGGCCAAACAAGATGGCCAAGTGATTTTGTTTATTGATGAACTCCACACGCTGGTGGGCGCGGGTAAAACCGACGGTGCCATGGATGCAGGCAACATGCTCAAACCTGCCTTGGCACGCGGCGAGTTACGCTGTGTAGGTGCCACAACGCTAGATGAGTATCGTCAATACATTGAAAAAGATGCTGCGCTTGAGCGTCGTTTCCAAAAAGTACTGGTCGATGAACCGAGTGTGGAAGACACCATTGCCATTTTACGTGGGTTAAAAGAACGCTACGAAGTTCACCACGGGGTCAAAATTCTCGACTCGGCGATTATTGCAGCGGCAAAAATGTCACATCGCTATATCACCGACCGTCAGCTGCCAGATAAAGCGATTGATCTGATTGATGAAGCTGCCTCACGAATTAAGATGGAGCTGGATTCAAAACCAGAAGCACTTGATCGTTTGGAGCGCCGTATCATTCAGCTGAAAATGCAACTTGAAGCCGTGAAAAAGGACGAAGATCAGGGCAGTAAAACTGAAGTTCGTTACCTAGAAGAGCAGATTGCCAGTGTCGAGAAAGAATATAACGACATGGAAGAGATCTGGCGTGCAGAAAAAGCCCTAGTAGAAGGGACAAAAGATGCACAGGTGAAACTCGATCAGGCGCGGATTGCATTTGAAAAAGCACAACGTGAAGGTGATTTGGCAGAAGCTGCGCGTTTACAGTATGGTGTCATTCCTGAACTGCAAAAGCAGCTCGAGCAAGATGAAGTGGTTGAAGAAAGTGAAGAGCCGAAACTACTGCGTAATAAAGTTACCGACAATGAAATTGCAGAAGTGGTGAGCGCCGCCACAGGCATTCCAGTGTCAAAAATGTTACAAGGTGAACGTGAGAAATTGCTGCAAATGGAAACATTTTTGCACAATCGCGTGGTGGGGCAAGATGAAGCTGTCATTGCAGTATCGAACGCTGTACGTCGTTCACGTGCTGGCTTGTCAGACCCTAATCGTCCGAGTGGCTCGTTCTTATTCCTTGGGCCAACGGGTGTAGGTAAAACCGAGCTCACCAAAGCATTGGCAAACTTTTTGTTTGATAGTGACGACGCCATGATCCGTATCGACATGAGCGAATTTATGGAAAAACACTCGGTGAGCCGTTTGGTTGGTGCACCTCCGGGCTATGTCGGCTATGAAGAAGGCGGTGTATTAACCGAAGCTGTCCGCCGTAAACCATATAGTGTGGTGCTGTTTGACGAGGTCGAAAAAGCACATCCAGATGTGTTTAATATCTTGCTGCAAGTGCTCGATGATGGTCGTTTGACCGACTCTCAAGGGCGTGTGGTCGATTTTAAAAACACGGTGATCGTGATGACATCAAACCTTGGTTCACAGGACGTGCGTGAGCTCGGTGATGGCGCAACCGATGAAGAGGTACGCGCAGTGGTGATGTCGGCGGTGAGTCAGCACTTCCGTCCAGAGTTTATTAACCGGATTGACGAGCTGGTGGTGTTTCATGCGCTACAAAAATCGCAAATTCGCGGTATTGCAGACATCCAGCTTGATCGTTTACGTGCCCGTTTGGCCGAGCGTGATATTGGGCTGACTGTCGATGACGATGCCTTTGATATCCTGATCGATGCAGGCTTTGATCCAGTCTATGGAGCGCGTCCGCTTAAACGTGCTATTCAGCAACAGGTTGAAAACTCACTGGCTCAGAAAATACTGGCCGGCGAATTCCAGGCGGGAGATAACATTGTGATTAAAGGCGATCAGGGTGATCTACATTTTGATAAGCTCAAGCTTAGCTAATCACTTTTAAAGCTTAAAAAAGAGAACATGTTCGCATGTTCTCTTTTTTATTATTCATCTTTTCTTGTTTACTTCATGAGCAAAAGTCATATAAAAAAGATCGCCTTAAGGCTCTTCAGTTAAAAACAAGTTGTAGTATGATGTCACATTATTTCGGCTGGTTATCTTTTGCGTAACAGTCTCATTCAGCCAGAGAGAATACAGTATTCTTCTCAAGCTCAACTTGTTGGAAACACCTAAATGCCTGATTATCGTTCTAAAACATCGACACATGGAAGAAATATGGCTGGTGCACGTGGATTATGGCGTGCAACAGGAATGAAGGATGAGGATTTTGGAAAACCGATTATTGCTGTCGTCAACTCATTCACTCAGTTTGTACCCGGTCATGTTCATTTAAAAGATTTGGGTCAGATGGTGGCAGAGCAGATTCAGGCGGCTGGTGGTGTAGCAAAAGAATTTAATACCATTGCCGTAGATGATGGTATTGCCATGGGACATGACGGCATGCTGTATTCGTTGCCATCACGTGATCTGATTGCAGACTCGGTTGAGTATATGGTCAATGCACACTGCGCTGATGCAATGGTCTGTATTTCGAACTGTGACAAAATCACACCGGGAATGCTCATGGCAGCAATGCGCCTGAACATTCCGGTCGTCTTTGTGTCTGGTGGACCGATGGAAGCGGGTAAAGTGAAATTCCGCGGCAATGAAAAAGCCATTGATCTGGTTGATGCCATGGTAGTCGCAGCCGATGAAAGCTATACCGATGAAGAAGTCGAAGCGTTTGAACGTTCTGCTTGCCCAACATGTGGTTCGTGCTCGGGAATGTTCACAGCAAATTCAATGAACTGCTTAACAGAAGCACTTGGTTTGTCTTTGCCTGGTAATGGGTCGATTGTGGCAACGCATGCCAACCGTAAAAAGTTATTCTTAAAAGCTGGCGAGCTTATTGTGAGCCTGGCAAAACGCTACTACGAACAAAATGATAGTCGTATTTTACCGCGTTCAATTGCAACCAAAGCGGCTTATGAAAATGCCATGACGCTCGATATCGCAATGGGTGGTTCGACCAATACAGTATTGCATTTGTTGGCGGCAGCAAGTGAAGCAGAAGTGGATTTTACCATGGACGATATCGATCGTTTGTCACGTAAAGTGCCAGTACTGTGTAAGGTTGCACCAGCAAAACAAGATGTACATATGGAAGATGTTCACCGTGCAGGTGGGATTATGTCGATTTTGGGCGAGCTTGATCGTGCCAAATTACTCGATACCACTGTCAGTACCGTACACGAAGAAACTTTACAAGATGCGTTGAATAAGTGGGACATCATCCGTACTGAAGATGCTGAAGTATATGAATTTTTCCGTTCTTCACCGGGCGGTGTTCCTACTCAAGTGGCCTTCTCACAAAACCGTTACTATTCTACACTCGATGGTGACCGTGAAAACGGTGTGATCCGTAATGCTGAACACGCTTTTTCTAAAGATGGTGGTTTGGCAGTACTGTATGGCAACATCGCATTAGATGGTTGTATTGTAAAAACTGCAGGCGTCGACGAATCGATCTTAAAATTTAACGGTACGGCACGTGTGTTTGAAAGTCAGGATGCGGCTGTCGAAGCGATCTTGGGTAATGAAATCAAAGCAGGCGATGTGGTAGTCATTCGTTACGAAGGTCCACGCGGTGGTCCGGGTATGCAGGAAATGCTGTATCCAACCAGTTACCTTAAATCGAAAGGATTAGGTAAAGACTGTGCACTGATTACAGATGGTCGTTTCTCTGGTGGTTCGTCAGGCTTGTCGATTGGGCACATTTCACCAGAAGCGGCAGAAGGCGGTGCGATTGGTTTGGTAGAAGATGGCGATTTGATCGAAATCGATATTCCAAACCGTAGCATGCATCTTAAAGTAGACGACGAAACGCTTGCGGCACGTCGTAAAGTGCAAGATGAAAAAGGCTGGAAGCCAGCGGAAGAGCGTAAGCGTAAAGTATCGAAAGCATTAAAAGTTTATGCAATGCATACCACCAGTGCTGCCAAAGGTGCGGTACGTATCTTGTAATTTTTCTTCATCGTAGCAATTTTTAAACGTGCGATGACATAAGAAATTTAAAACCCAAAGTATCGTGTGCTTTGGGTTTTTTTAATGCCGATGATCAGCTTAAAGGCGTTGAATCTTGCGGATTAGACCAAAAGTTGTTAGCTTAAACAAAGAATAAAAATTATACCGAGACATCATAACAAGGAATGCAATCAAATGAATATGTTAATGAAACAGCTCGTGCTTTGCTCACTAGGCATGCTCTCGGGTATGGTTTATGCAGCAGCACCGCTTAACGATGCAGTACTTGCAGAACAGGCCAGTCAGTCTTCTTCAGTCACACCAGAGCTGGTCGATGCCGTGAAGCAAGATGTGCAACAGCCCGTAACAGTTCAACAGCAACAAAATCGAAAACGCGCAGAAGAATATAGTCGTGAGCGAAAAAAACAAAATATTCAATCTGTAGCATTGTCGCCACATGAAGAACAAAAGAAAACGGTCGATGCGACACAGTCCGGAAAGCTGGTTTACAATCCGATTCCTGTAGTGAGAAATACATCTGCCGATTCATCCATCAATCCACTTTTATTTCGTGGCGCAGATGTGGCAGGTGCAAGAGGAGATGTGAGCGTCACAGTGCGTTAAGTCACCTGACGCTCATGCAGTTTAGATTAACCCATGTGCGGATGTTGAATTTTCCATGCACGATGAATTTTTTGATTGCGTTTGAAATCTAGACCGATGGTATCGTTGGTGATTTCCTGTGCATAAAAGACAGCTTCAATCTCTTCGTCCAGTTCAAAGCCACGATAGTTGTTTGAAAAGTACAACGTACCTTCTGGGCTTAAACGATTCATGGCACGTTTCAACAATGACACATGGTCACGTTGCACATCGAATGTCCCGTAAAACTTCTTAGAGTTTGAGAAGGTCGGCGGGTCGATAAAAATCAGGTCATATTGCTCATGACCCTCTTTGAGCCATTCAAAACAGTCACTGGCAAAGAACATATGCTGCTCGTCTGTATGGTCGACAGTGAGCCCATTCAGTACAAAGTTTTCTTTTGACCAGTTGATGTAGGTATTCGATAGATCGACACTGGTAGTACTGGCTGCGCCACCCAAGGCAGCATGCAAGCTGGCTGTCGAGGTATAGCTAAACAAGTTGAGGAAGTGCTTGCCACGGGCTTCATTCGCAATGCGTAAACGCATTTGACGATGGTCGAGGAAAAGTCCGGTGTCGAGGTAATCTGTCAAGTTCACTAAAATTTTGGCTTTGCCTTCTTGTACGACAAAACGTTTAGACGCGGTACTTTGTTTGGTGTACTGGTTTTTTCCTTCCTGACGTGCGCGTGTTTTGATAAATACGGCATCACGAGGTAAACCAGTAACTGCACGAATCGCAGCCAAAGCTAAATTAAAGCGTTTCTTGGCTTTTTCTGGGTCGATGGTTTTGGGTGGTGCATATTCCTGAACATGTAGGCGATCACCATACAAATCGACTGCAACGTTAAAGTCTGGAAGATCGGCATCATATAAACGCAAGCAATATACTTGTTCCTTCACTGCCCATTTTTTCAAAGCCGCCATGTTTTTTTGCAAGCGATTCGCAAAATCTTGTGCACCCTCAACTTCAACAGGGTCTGCATGCCAATTGGTTAAAAACGGTTGGCTATTGCTTAATGGCTTGATCTGACCAAAACGAATGTAAATTGGCAATTTACCATTCATCAGACGTAGTGTTTCAGGCTCACTCAGCGCCAGTACATCGGCTTGCTCAACTTGAGCAGCAATTACTGCGGTGTGTTGGTTTGGAAAATGTTGTTGTAGCAGGGCAGACAAACCGAGATATAAAGCACGATTCGATGCTTTATCACCTAGACGCTCGCCATATGGCGGGTTTGTCACGATAAACGCAGTTTTGTTTTCAGCATCGAATGCAGGCCAGTCGGCCAAGGTACGTTCTTCAATCTGAATCTGATCTAGAAGTTGTTCAAATCCGGCAGCGACAATATTCTGACGAGTGGCTTTTACGGCCTCCCAGTCGGCATCGTAGGCAAAGAATTTCGGTAATGGTTGCGCCAAACCTGCTTCATGTCGCTCAGTGGCTTCGACCTTGAGTGACAACCATAAATCGCGGTCATGGCCATGCCAGCCGTTAAATCCAAAGCGGCGCACCAAGCCTGGGGCACGGTCGGTTAAAATCATCAGTGATTCGATGATAAACGTACCCGAACCACACATTGGATCTAAAATCAGATCAGGATTCAGCGTTTTTAACTGTGCTTTTTGCAAAATTGCAGCAGCGAGGTTTTCTTTGATTGGCGCGTCGGTCATATAACGACGATAGCCGCGTTTATGCAGGGAGTCGCCTGAAAGATCGAGGCAGTAGGTATGTTCGGTTTTGCCTGCCAAAACAAACAAGGTAATTTCTGGTTGTTTGGTATCGATGCTCGGACGTCGCCCAACTGCTTCCATAAAGGAATCAACCACGCCGTCTTTTACACGTAAAGTGGCAAACTGTGAATTTACTTTAATTTCGCGTTCGACATGCAAACGGATCGCAAAGGTGCTTTGCGGTGCAAAGATAAGTGACCAGTCAAAACTTATCGCACCTTCATACAGCTCCTCTGCAACGTCACGTGCATCGTGAGTATGTTCAAGCTCAAAGGTATGAATGGGTTTAAGAACGCGTGAGGCCAAACGCGACCACATACAGATACGATAGGCTTGTTCTAATGTGCCTTGGAGAATTAAACGGCCTGCAAAACGCTCAGTTTTCTCAATACCTAAACCTTGTAATTCTTGTTGAAGTAAGGTTTCCAGTCCATCCGCACAGGTTACCCAATATGTAGAAAGACGTTGTGATGAGTTCATTCAATTTCCCAAAAGCAGCAAAAGCAATCGGTTATTTTAGCGTATTTTGTGCCTTAAAACTTGGTCTTTAAATTCGAAATCCTCTTTTTTATTCAAATGTTGATCATCTTGATTTTACATTTTTAAAATACATAATTTTAAAAAATAGAAAACAAATTTTATTATGATTTATTAGGTACTTATTTTTATTGTATTTCTTTTCATAATTGATCTAGAAAACAACAATTGCCAAAAACAGCATCTGCCTGTGGTGAAAAAATATCTGTATAATGCCTTAACTTAACGTATAAGGAATCTCTCATGCATCTGGCAGCTTTGCATTCTCCGAGTCAGATTCAGCTCAACCAGCAGGGCAATTTGAAGCACTTCCTGACCATTGAAGGTCTGTCTAAAGAAACTCTTACAAAAATCCTCGACACCGCGCAATCCTTTTTCAATGATCAAAATCAACTGATTACCACACCTTTACTTGAAGGGCGCACGGTAATGAACCTGTTTTTTGAAAACTCAACCCGGACACGCACCACATTTGAAGCCGCAGCAAAGCGCTTGTCTGCCAATGTACTGAATATCGATATTGCACGTTCAAGCACCTCAAAAGGTGAGACGCTACGCGATACGCTTTGGAACCTTGAAGCCATGGCAGCGGATATTTTTGTGGTACGTCACTCGTCTTCAGGTGCTGCACATTTTATTGCCAAAGATGTATGTCCGAATATTGCGATTATCAATGCAGGTGATGGGCGTCATGCACATCCAACGCAGGCAATGCTCGATATGCTGACCATTCGCCGTGAAACCAAAAAACCGTTTGAAGATTTAAAAGTCGCAATTATTGGCGATATTAAACACTCGCGTGTTGCACGATCAGATATTGCGGCTTTACAAACCTTGGGATGTCGTGACATTCGCGTGATTGCGCCAAATACACTACTGCCTGTTGGATTCGATGAATATGGCGATCATGTGCGTTTATTCAATAAAATGGATGATGGCGTAAAAGATTGTGATGTGATTATTGCATTACGTATTCAAAATGAGCGAATCGATTCGCCAGCGTTGTCATCTCAGGCAGAATTTTATCGTATGTATGGTCTGAATCAAGAGCGCTTGGCTCTTGCTCAACCAGATTGTATCGTGATGCATCCAGGGCCAATGAACCGCGGTGTAGAAATTGATTCTGCGATTGCAGATGGGCCACAATCCGTGATTCTGAATCAGGTGACTAACGGAATTGCGGTGCGTATGGCCGTACTGGCGTTGGCCATGCAAGGTCAGGCACAAGCACAAGGTTTAATTGAAGCAATCGCTAACTAAGGGTCTATTCATGAGTAATGTAAAACTTGAAAATGTTCGTTTGTTAGATCCTGTCGCGCAAATTGATGTTACAACAACGGTATATCTTCAAAACGGCCAGCGTGTCGATTCGCTTGATCAGATCGATGAGCAGATTGATGCTCAGGGCAAATGGTTAATGCCGACCATGGTGGATTTATGTGCGCGCGTTCGCGAGCCAGGTCAGCAGCAACACGGCACGCTAAAATCCGAAGGTAAAGCGGCACGTGAAAACGGTATTCTGCATGTGATCACGCCGCCAGACTCTCAGCCGATCGTACAAGATAACGGTGCGTTAATTCATGGTCTAATTGAAAAAGCATGGACTGATGGCAAGTTTCATTTGCATATTATTGGCGCACAAACCCAAGGGTTATTGGGACGTCAGCCAGCCAATATGGCAGCACTTAAAAAAGGTGGATGTACCGCAGTTTCAAATGCCAATGCTGCATTTGAAAACGATGATGTGGTGATTCGGACCTTAGAATATGCAGCCGGTTTAGGTTTGACGGTGGTGTTCTATCCTGAAGAACCACAGATTGCCAAAGATGGTTGTGTGCATGAAGGATTTATTGCATCTCGCCAAGGCCTGCCGATGATTCCTGTCATTGCAGAAACCATTGCAATTGCCAAATACTTAATCATGATTGAAGCGACCGGAGTGCGTGCGCATTTTGGATTATTATCTTCAGCACAGTCGATTGAGTTGATCCGTGCGGCTAAAGCAAAAGGCCTGCCTGTCACGGCAGATGTGGCGATGCATCAGTTACATTTAACCGAAGCGTTAATTGATGGGTTTAATACTTTAGCGCACGTAAGACCGCCACTTCGCTCGGAAGCAGATAAAGTAGCCTTACGTGACGCAGTCAAATCAGGCGTGATTGACGCGATTTGTACACATCACGAGCCACTGAGTAGCTCTGCAAAAATGATGCCATTCGCTGAAACCTTACCCGGTATTAGTGCATTTGATACCTATGTCGCTTTGGGTGTGCAACTCATTCAAGAGGGGCTGTTTGAACCGCTGGAATGGGTAGAGAAGGTGACTGTAGCACCGGCACGCGTGGCCAATATGCAAGAGCGCTGGTTAAATGAAAAAGGCTGGATATTGGTTGATCCAGCGCTTGAGTGGAAGGTTGATAAAACCACCATTTTATCGCAGGGTAAAAATACGCCATTGCTCAATCAAAATCTAACTGGAAAAGTAGTTCAGACCTTTCTACCTTAGATATAGGTTTGATTCATATATAAGATCATAAAAAAGGGCGATTGATTCGTCCTTTTTTTATTGGCATGCTTAGCGCTATTTTGGCGAAATAGATGATTGAAAGATGCGTATTAGTTTTATTGGTTCGGGCAAAGTCGCCACCCATTTAGCCAGCGCGTGTGCATCGCAGCACCAGATCGTGCAAATTATGAGTCGTGATGTTGAACACGCAAAAACTTTAGCGTGCCGTGTTGGTGCAGAACCGATTCATCAATTTGAGCAGCTTGATGCATCTATCGATTTACTTATTATTTCAGTTAGCGATTACGCCATTTCAAGCGTAATTCAGGCTGTGCATCCATATTTGCCCAATACCTTCATTGTGCATACCTCTGGCAGTACTTCAATACAACAGCTCACACAGCAGCATGCCAATGCTGGAGTATTTTATCCGTTGCAAACCTTTAGCTTTGAGCGCGAGGTAGACTGGTCTGAGACACCATTCTTTATTGAAGCTTCAACTGATGAGGGATTAAAACATCTTGAAGCAATAGCAAATAGCCTAAGTAATAAAGTCTATCATTATAATTCTGAGCAACGTTTAAGTCTGCATCTAGCCGCTGTTTTTGCCTGTAACTTTAGCAACTATTGTTATGATGCGGCGAAGCAAATTGTCGATCAACAACACGTCGATTTTTCATTGCTTTATCCATTGATACTTGAAACTGCGCGCAAAGCCACGTTGCACGATCCAGTATTGGTACAAACTGGACCTGCGGTGCGAAATGACCAAAATATTCTAAATATGCATCAAGATTTGCTGAGTCAAGCCAAACGTCCAGATTTGGCAGAAATTTATCAATTGCTGAGTCAAGCAATTATAAATCGTCGTGTTGATCAGGTAGGGGAATCATGACTAAAAATTTGACTTATTGACATATTCTAGATTCATATAATCATCAATTGGTTAAGCCAATTTTAATGGTTAATTATTATATAGTCTGAAACTTTAAGTAACCCGAATCCTGTTTAAGCCGATGATTTCATAATTTGAATTGTTGGCTTATTTCCATGGGTTAATTGATATGCACATAGCGAAGCATAAATCCCACTGAGAAATCCATGAAGACTACATGCTTTACTCGTCACTAAATTGTATTGCCCTTTCAATAAGCTGAATAATGTTTCTATTTTATTGCGTTGTCTTAGGTGATATTCATCTGATGTACAGAGTTGAATAACCTGCATATTCTTCCGATGATAAGTAATTAAATCAATATCTTGATCTTGTAGCTTGCTCTTTAATTCTTGGCTGATGTAACCTCGATCTCCTTAAAGTTTTCCGTTTAGACCATCAACTAATTGCTCAACTATTTTTATGTCAGCAACATGTCCATTTGATAAAGCAGAACAGGCAATTTCACCCAATTGATTCATCGCAATATGTAATTTACAGCCATAAAACCAGCCCATTGAGCTTCTACCACGTGATGCAATTTGGACTAATGATTTATGACGCTGAAACTGGCAGAGTGGTTGAATCAATCCATAAATATTGTGTATCTTGGCCTTTCATCAATGCCACATGTAAAGCATATAGAGCTAATTCATGCCTTTTGATCAGATGAATCATCCTTTGATAGCAAGGCAAGTACTTAAATAAATGGCTTTTATCTTCTTTTAATCAAGTAAAAAAGGCTTTGAAATTATTGAAATGAGAGCATTTGTACCAAATAGCAATAAAGCAGATTTCTGAAATTGTAAGTTGAGCAGTTCTGATTCTTAAGGAACCACGGTCTTGTTTGAGAAACTCCCAATAAGTTAATTCAAATTTAAGAAAAAAATCATCAATTACGCAGAATAATTCGGTACTATTGAACATCAGGACTAGAGTTGTGAGTTTGGTGTGGTAACTCAACTGATAGCTCTAGTCCTCTTATTTTTCAAGTCAATTTCTTATCCGCGATTCGGGTTAAATTTCTAAATATTAAAATGAATAAGCAACAGTCATTTTTAATAAATGTTGGGTTTTATTATCATTTCCTTGCACTAAGGAATATTCATTTCCACCAATTAGTAAGTCATTTTTTCCCATAATATATTCAGTCGTGAATCCAAGATTTTTATGATCGACTGATACTCCAATAATATTGCGCGTTGAGGTCTTATAGCTGCCTGTTTTATCATAAGCACTGTACATGGCGTAAGGTGTAATTTTCCCAATTTTTCCGACATCCTTAAATGTATAACTGATATCAGCTGTATAGAAATTACCTTCATTTGCCAAGTAGTTATAATAATCAAATGAACCTGCTACGGATACATTTGGATTTAATGGATCTTTGTTGTCAATTTTGTGATGACCACCTGTTAAGGTGACTTGAAAATTTTGATAACCTAACTGGCTGAATAATGCCCAAGCTTTGTGACGACCTGTTTCATTATTGGTTTTATTTTTAATGTCTGAAAACCAATATGAACCTCCCAATGAAGCAGATAAATCTGGATCATCAAATTTTAGTTTATGATTGACCCGCGCTACCCACATATTTTCTTCTTTGAGATAAGTTTGAATTTCACTGCTTGGATCAGGTTTTACAAAGTTAGATGAGTAACGTGCTGAATCTACACTTTTCCCATGATAGTCGCCGCCATCAATTGGGAAGAAACCCAGATCTACATCTGTATTTGAAAAAAGATTGGTACGGTAATTTATCCCGACATTATGCACATCTTCAAGTCCGACTTGAGTTACGATGCCTCCATAATTATTGCTTTCCCAGAAGCGACCTGGACCAAATGGCATATTTTGTAAACCAACCGTAACTTTGTTGGTTTCATTGATCTTATAGCCTAAATAACCGTCTACAAGTGCAGAGAAATCACAAAGTTTATCGTATTGATAACAGCGATATTCAATACGTCCAAACATTAAAGATGATTGATAGTCGATATTGATTTTTGCGACATCAAAAGTCAGTTTTTGATCATTCTTAGACCAGCTTTTATCTTCATATTTTGCTCTTAAAAATCCAGAAAGTTTAAGTTCACCCTCAACTGATTTTGCATCACCAATGCTAAGATCGGCAGAGTAGCCAACTTGGCAAAGACTCAAAAATCCTAAACAGCTCAATGAAAATTTTAATTTACGATATTGCATAAGCGTAACCCCAAGGTATTAAAAATAAAAAATGATCCAGAATAGCTTTCATTTGAAAATACTTTCAAAGACTAATAATTCAATCAAACCCTTAAATCAGAGCAGTTTGAGCATAAATAATTGATTTTTTGTCTCTAAAAATGGTATGAATACATTTTTAACAATCTGATATTGTTAAAAATATTGAAATTTACTTGCCTTCTAGCTACTTTCGTTGTCGAAAAAATGAGCTGATTGAGTTCAAATCAAGGCAGGTAAAACTTCAAAAATGTCTGAGTATAAAAATCAACCATAAACTCTTGTTGAAACTTATACCGAATAAATTTTTTTAATTAAATTCTGAATTTTTGAATGGGATTCAGTAAATACGAATCAGCAGAACTATAAATTCAACGATGATAGGAACCAGATAAGATTTCCTTAAAATTTAGCATGGCATATTTGAGTCAAAGAGTATTGAAATGAATCAACATCTCACTATAAATCCAGTTGAATGGGAGGCACGGTGTCAACTAGCAGCCCTTTATCGCTTAATTGCACACTATAAAATGACCGATTTAATTGATACACATATCAGTCTGCGTGTGCCTGAAGAGCCTAATCATTTTTTAATTAATCGCTATGGCGTCATATTCGATCACATGCGCGCATCCGATTTGGTCAAGATTGATCATGATGGAAAAATTGTTGAGAGTTATGATCAAGGCAAGAAGGTAAATGTGGCGGGTTTTGTCATTCATTCTGCTATTCATCATGCTAAACCACATCTTGATTGTGTGATTCATACGCATACTGCAGATGGTGTTGCTGTGTCAGCTCAGAAAGATGGGTTGTTGCCTATCTCACAGCATGCGCTTAAATTTTATCGTCGTTTGTCTTATCACGATTATGAAGGAATTGCATTATCACTTGAAGAGCGAGAGCGATTGGTCAATGATCTAGGCAATAACAAAGCCATGATTTTAAGAAATCATGGTTTATTAGCAGCAGGTGAGTCGGTTGCACATGCATTTCATGAAATATTTTTTTTGGAGCGCGCCTGTCAAATTCAGATCAAGGCATTATCAGGACAAAACTTAATTTATCCTTCCCATGCTTTAAGTGAGTTTACCGCATCTCAATTTGAACAGGATGATGCAGAAGGAATTATTTGGGATGCATGGCATGCTGCTTTATCATTGATTGAAAAAGACAAAGCAGACTTTTGTTGTTAGATGTTAAATATATTTTGACATAATATTGCGAAATTTCTGGATAATTGGATCTTTACTGCGACCGCGTCGCATGATTAAGGAAAATGGTGCTCGATAACCAAAAGTAGAAGGCAGTAGTACTTTAAGCCGCTTTTGATCTACCCATGCTTGCGCAAAATGTTCAGGTAAATAACCAATATATTGTCCAGATAAGATCAAAATGAGTTGTGCTTCCATGGATTCTACAGAGGCAGATGAATTGTTGAATCCATGTTTAGCCAATTCGCTATGGCTCCAGTAACCTCTACGAACCATTTTCTCTTGCGTAATTATATTTTCAGTCAAATGACGTTGTTCGAATAAATGATGTTTGTCACTACAAAATAACCAGTGCTGCTCTTTGTGCAAAGGGTGATAAGTAATACCATTCATTTTTAGGAAAAAAGCACCCACCGCCAAATCATAACGATTTTCTAAAACACCCATTTGGAGTTCGTATGGACTCTGAACCTGAAGTTGTATGTAAATAAAAGGATTTTCCTGAGAAAACTGTCCAATAATCTGATCAATTGGGAAATGCTTTTCAGTCACAATCGAGTCTAATATCCCAATTTTGAGTATACCGTTTAACTCCCCTTTGACTTGAGCACTATAAAGCGCAAATTTGTCGATTTCCTGAAGAAGCCTCACAGTCTCTTGGTAGTAAAGCTCTCCTTTGTAGGTAAGAGAAAAACCACCACGACCACGTTCACATAGCTTCATCCCAACATTGGCTTCAAGCTGACTCATGTAGGTACTAATGGCGGATGTTGATAAATTAAGTTCCTGTTGTGAGTTTGCAAAACCTTGATTTTTAACAACAGTTTCAAAAACGCGCAGGAGCTTAAGATCAGGAAAATGTTGAAGATCCATAACATAATTGCCGATAGAGGTTACCTTTAAAATAGATTACTTAGTTTAGAAATGTCAAAACTAAATACAAACTCAGAAAAATTATTTGGCATAAACGTCTGATTTTTTCGTGACATCTGTATCAACCTTATCGATAAAAATATAAAGAATGATGATGTTAGTTTCAGATACTTTGCTTTTCTAACAGCTAATATTTTTTGAGATTGATATTCTGTCTACATACATTTGTTCAAGCTCAAGAACCAAGTTCGAATAAGATGTTGACAGTTGATCTCAATTTTCTAAATCTGAGAAGGTATAAAGCAATGATGTAATTTAAAGCTCATTTATATAGTTTAGAAAACTCAAAACTAATTATTTAGAAATTACTATTTAATGCCTTATTACTTTGAGAGATAACATTTATAAAACAGCTCGATACAGATCTAAAAATGAATCAGCATCTTAGTCCATCTCGCTATAGAAATGAAATCGCACCTATTGAGGATGTCACATCTCAGGGAAGTAGTAGGATACAACTTAAAAAATTTCGCACCTTATGGGGAGTTAACTCCTCTTGGGAACAGACACTTCGTGAATTACAGACAGCGGGTTGTGCAGGAATTGAAGCACGTGTGCCGTTAACTTTAGATGAACAGCAAGCCTTAGCATCAGATATTCGAGCCGCAGAACTTGAATATATTGCGATTGTATTCAGTGGTGGTGATGTCATACCCAAGCAGCAAGAAACACCAGAACAGCATCTTGAACGATTAAAAGAACGTTTCGATGCAGCGAAACAATTGCAGCCATTATTCGTCAATTTACTTGCAGGAAATGATCGTTGGCCTTTGGCACAACAAGTTGATTTTCTTGGAAAAGCACATGAGCTAGCAAAGTGTTTTGAGCTGAATTGTAGCTTTGAAACGCATCGAGCAACGTCGCTTTATAGTCCTTGGCTTACTCTGGAAATTATACAGCAGCTTCCACAACTACAATTTACTGCTGATATCAGTCACTGGATTGTTGTTAGTGAACGTTTGTTAAATGATCCATGTGATGATTTCACTACATTTATTGATCGTGTTCATCATATTCAGGCTCGAGTTGGATATGACCAAGGACCTCAGGTTCCGCATCCCGCTGCTCCAGAATATCAAACTGCGCTCAAGTTTCAGCAAGATTTCTGGCAGAAAATCTGGCGGTCGCAGCATCGTCGTGGTTATCAGCAAACTACACTTACGCCGGAATTTGGTGCTGATGGTTATTTACACCACCTGCCATTTACCAATGTGCCTGTGGCTGATTTGTGGTCGCTTAATGCATGGATGTTACATGAGGAGCAACAGCATTTTAACGAATTTTTATTTTCAATTGAAAAGGAGGGCAACTAAATGACCAACGTTAAAGGCGCTTTTACCGAACTCCCTGTGATTAATATACAGAACTTAAACAGCGAAAATCTTGCCGATCGACAAGCCGTTGCAGATGCAATTGGACAAGCATCGCGAGAAGTTGGATTTTTTTATATCACTGGTCATGGTATTGCACCAGAATTGATCGCAGGTGTGCGAGCAGCAGCAAAAAAATTCTTTGCTTTGCCAATGCACGAAAAAATGAATTACTACATTGGCCAATCAAAAAGTCATAAGGGTTATGTTCCAGAAGGCGAAGAGATTTACGGTTCTGGAAAACCAGATTTAAAAGAGGCATTTGATGTCGGCTTTCAGGCTCCAGAGGATCATCCTTTTGTCATATCCAAAACCCCCCTGATTGGTGCAAATGAATGGCCAGAACTTGCAGAATTTAAATCACAAGTTTTGGAGTATTATCAGGCAGTTTTTGCGTTAGGACATCGTTTATTTGATGCTTTTGCACTGGCACTTGGTTTGCCAGAGGGTTATTTCAAGTCAATGGTGACTTGCCCGCCATCAAAACTACGTCTGATTCACTATCCTTTTGATGCAACAGCAGAAGATAAGCCAGGCATTGGTGCACACACTGATTATGAATGTTTCACACTATTACTTGCAGACCAGCCAGGCTTAGAAGTACTCAATGAAGACAGAATCTGGATTGATGCACCGCCATCTAAAGATATCAATGGTGAAGAGGCGTTTGTTATTAATATTGGTGACATGCTGGAAGTGTTGAGTGCTGGCACCTTTATTGCTACTGCACACCGTGTTCGCAAGGTACCCCAAGAGCGTTATTCATTTCCACTGTTCTTTGCCTGTGATTATCACACATTAATTCGCCCGTTACCGCACTTCTTAAAAGCAAATGAGGTAGATCAATATAAAGAGTTAAGTATTGGTGAACATATGTGGAGTCAGGCGTTACAAACTTATCGTTATTTACGTGAAAAAGTTGCCAGTGGTGAGTTGCAATTACCTGAACGAGCAAGTGCAACCAACACTTTTGGTCATTTGAAACAACAAGCAAAGCTAAAAAGCACTATCAATGAGTGAGGAGTAATTTATGAAACAAATACTTAAAAAATTCACATCCCAAGTGGCAATATCTGTAACTGCGATCGCATGTTTCTCATCAGTCAGTCATGCTGCACCATTACTGACCAATGGCGTATTTAAAGTTGGATTAGAGGCAACTTATCCACCTTTTGAATCGTATGACAGTCAGAAAAAAATTGTAGGTCTTGATCCAGATTTTGCTGCGTTGATTGCCAAAGATTTAAATGCCAAGCCTCAACTCATTGATACCAAGTTTACCAGTCTGATTTTGGGTTTAGGTAAAAAGTATGATGCAGTCATTTCAGGATTATATGTCACTCCAGAACGTTTAAAACAGGCAGATGCTATTCCTTATGCCATGACAGGTGCTTCAATTATTGCACTTAAAAATAGTACGACTTTGCCTAAGACCGAAAATGACTTATGTGGTGTCAAGGTGGGTTTGCAACAGGGTACAGCATGGGTTGCCAGTCTTAAGAAACATTCAGAAGCATATTGTCTCAAAAATAAAAAATCTGCTATTCAGGTGATGGAATTCCCGACAGCTTCTGAAGTGTCTCAGGCGCTTATATCAAAAAACATCAATGCCCAACTCGAAATTGCGCCTGCGGCAAAGATTTTGGTTGAGAAGAGTCGAGGCCGCCTAATGGTGAGTTCTTCACGTCTGATCTATCCGCTCCCACTTGGAATTTATGTCACCAAAGGCAATACAGCGCTCGTTGCTGCGATCAAGTCATCACTGGCGAAAGCCAAAGCAAATGGTCAATATGACGCGCTGATCAAAAAATATAATTTAGAACCTATTCATTAATTGATTGAGATTGGGAACCGGTATGGAATTCGATTGGGAATATTTTTTCTCATTATTTGGCTTTGCAGAGTTTTGGCAGGCTTGCGTAACTGTAATTATAATCAGTTCGTTGTCTTGGTTTATTGGAATGATATTAGGATTTTTTCTGGCGTGTGCGAAGGTATCTGCACCACGGTGGATTAAAATTCCAGTCGAACTTTATATCTGGTTTTTCCGTAGTATTCCCTTAATGGTGCTACTGGTTTTTGTGTACAATTTGCCACAAATGTTTCCAGTCACTCAACCTTTGCTGGGCGTCCCATTTATTGCGGGTCTGATCTCAATGACTATCACTGAAGCTGCGTATATGGCAGAGATTCATCGAGGTGGTTTACTGTCTGTGACTAAAGGACAAAATGAAGCTGGACATGCGCTTAGTTTTGGTTTTTTTGGTATTCAACGTTTAATTATTATTCCACAGGCTTTTCGAATTGCATTACCAACATTAATTAATGAATATATTACTATTATCAAACTGAGTTCAATCTTATCTGTTATTTCACTGCCAGAGTTATTACTCATAGGTCAGCGCTTATATGCAGATAATTTTCTGGTTATGGAAACACTGCTTGCGGTTGCAGTATATTATGTGATGATTGTAACGCTGTTTACTTGGTTGTTTAAATGGCTTGAAAATTTCCTTAATCTACAACGCAGATCACCGCAAACACTTAAAGAGAGTGAATGCATTGCATTAAAACAAAGCTTGAAAGCCCCAATATTTAAAATAAATACTATAGAGTCGTCCTCTGGAAGTCCTGTTGCACTTGATTTACGAGATATTCATAAATCATGGGGGCAGCATCAGGTTTTAAAGGGAATTAATTTAAAAATAAAAAATGGTGAAGTATTAAGCATCATTGGGCCGTCAGGTTCTGGTAAAACTACACTTATTCGAACCATCAATGCACTTGAAAGTATCGATGATGGGGAAATTGTATTGTATGGCGAGAGTTATATCAAAGGTGGCGCAGTAATCGATAAACAGAAGATGCGTGCTGGAGTTCGTCGTATCGGAATGGTGTTTCAGGGGTTCAATTTATTTCCACACCGCACTGTTTTAGATAATGTGATGCTTGCACCGATGTACCACAAGCTATTTGATCGTACTGTGGCGAAAGAGCAGGCACTTTATTTACTCGATCGTGTTGGTTTACTTGCACATATCGATAAATATCCACATCAGCTTTCTGGTGGTCAGCAGCAACGTGTCGCAATAGCAAGAGCATTGGCACTCAAGCCCGATATCATGCTGTTTGATGAGCCTACCTCTGCACTGGATCCGGAGCTGGTTGGCGAAGTTCTCAAGGTCATTCAATCACTTGCTAGTGAAGGCATGACCATGCTGATTGTCACACATGAGATGGATTTCGCATTATCTATTTCCGATCGGGTGATTATGATGGAACATGGTGTAGTGCAGTGTGATGCATCACCTGAGGATATTCGTGGTTCTTCATCTGCTTCGTTCAGTCGGATACGTGAGTTTATGCAAGTAAAACCAGAGGGCTAAGCCTTATCTATCTAAAAATTGAAGATATCATTCAACGATATATAGGTGTAACACAAGATTAAATCACGCTATTATTATCCTAACCAGACGGCTTCAGATCAATATTCTCCTGATCTGAAGCCGTTTAACTTTTAATCTCAGCTAAATTTCAATCCTAAATTGCATGTGCATTCAAAATGACGCATTCATAATTCATAGATCACATTTTAGCATCAGATCCTCAAGTAAAGCGTTAGGTCATATTCTGCATTCAATTAGTTTATAAATATCAAAACTAATTATTTAATAAATACTATTTAAGCTGACGTGTTTTTATTAGATAAATAATGAAAACAAATAGATATAGGTATACACATGGCCAAACATTTACATCAACCTCTGGGTGGAAACGAAATGCCGCGTTTTGGTGGCATCGCATCCATGATGCGTTTACCTGTCATTGAAACGCCTGAGGAGTTGGCTAAATTAGATGCTGCATTTGTGGGTATTCCTTTAGATATTGGAACCTCACTTAGATCTGGAACACGCTTTGGACCGCGTCAGATTCGAGCCGAGTCCGTCATGATCAGACCATACAATATGGCAACAGGCGCGGCACCGTTTGATTGTATTAATGTGGCAGATATTGGTGATGTTGCAATCAATACATTTAACCTACTACATGCTGTTGAAATCATTGAACAAGAATATGATCGCATTTTGTCATATGGAATTATTCCCTTAACACTCGGCGGTGACCATACACTAACATTACCGATTCTACGGGCGCTTAAGAAAAAACATGGCAAAGTCGGTTTGGTACATATCGATGCGCATGCAGACGTAAATGATCACATGTTTGGTGAAAAAATTGCGCATGGAACCACCTTCCGTCGTGCGGTAGAGGAAGATCTTCTGGATTGTGATCGTGTCGTACAGATTGGTCTAAGAGCACAGGGCTATAGTGCCGATGATTTTAACTGGAGCCGTCGTCAGGGATTTAGGGTGGTACAGGCAGAGGAATGCTGGCATCAATCTTTAGCTCCGCTTATGGCTGAAGTCAGAGAACAAGTAGGTGGTGGGCCTGTTTATTTGTCTTTCGATATCGATGGAATTGATCCTGCTTGGGCACCAGGAACTGGAACGCCAGAGATTGGTGGGCTGACTACTATTCAAGCGCTCGAAATTATTCGTGGATGTGAGGGGCTGGATATTATAGGTGGCGATTTGGTCGAGGTATCTCCACCTTATGACACCACAGGAAATACCTCTTTGCTCGGTGCTAATCTCTTGTTTGAAATGTTATGTGTTTTGCCAAATGTCGTGAAGAAATAAAGTTTTTAGTGAGTTACATAGGTAAATATCAATGAACTTACTTTAAAAACATGACAGGTAAAGACATATTTTCCTTGATGAAAGTCGATTGTAGTGAAAGAAAATCATCTTAACGTTTTAAATAAAGCATAAATCATGAATGACTCATTTTTATGAGTTGAATTTTTTATTTATGTTTGATCTTTAAAATATGGAGAGAACAACAGTGTTGAATCGCATATCTTTTAGACAAATGGAATATTTTGTTTCAACTGCACAGCATGGCAGTATTATTGTTGCATCGGAGAAAATACATGTATCTCCGCCTTCAATTTCTGCTGCAATTTCCCATATTGAATCGGAATTAAAAGTTAAATTATTTATTCGTCAACACGCACGTGGCTTATCGCTAACGACGATTGGTGAGAAAATTCTCAAAGAATGTTTATTTATTTTAGGACAAACCAATGCACTATATACACTTGCTTCTGAGTATTGTGGTTTAACACAACGGTTTTTACATATTGGTTGTCATCAAGTTTTAACGCCATTGATTTATTCAGATATTGTGCATGATTTTGGTCTCTTACATCCAAAAGACGATATTCGATTAGTAGATGGCAGTCATGATGAGTTAATGAACGCATTATTGTCAAATAAAGTGGACATGGCAATTACTACAAATTTACAAATTGATCATAACCTTATCTGTTTTGAGCCGATAGTGAGTTTGCCTCCTCATGTGTTCGTGAGTGAACATCATCCATTGGCAAAAATGAAAAGTGTTCGCTTAGAAGATTTAACTCAGTTTCCGATGATTTTGCACGACTCTCCCTATTATAAAGATTATTGCACTGATTTATTTACACAGCATAACTTGGTGCCACATATCAAAGATACCTACAAAAACTATGATCTAGTACGAACCATGGTGGCTGATGGATGGGGTTACAGCATGACCAATTTACGACATAAGCTTGAGCATACATTAAATGGTAAAAAACTTATTCGCATAATGTTAGAAGGAAATCATGCACCAATAAGTATAGGAATTGCCACACTCACCAGTGTCAATTTGAATGCAGTCACAGAAAAATTTATGAGCTACTGTAAGAATTTTATTTGTGAGTATTATGATGATCGTAAACATGCTTCATCCAGTTTCACTTTAACTTCTTCAATTGAAAAAACGCGATCTATACCAAGAGTGGCTTAAACAAATCATTTATTGAGTCGATCAGTATTGATACTTGACTGATGTTTTGAATTGTTAAAATTGAGATGAGTGATATGCAGCACGTCAGAATAACATGTACTGAAAAACAGTATTTGGAGAAGCAAACCTTCAGTTTTAATTTTCCTGTGAACTACACCGAATTTGAAAAGTTAACCCAACAGCAATTTTATGATCAAGTGAAGGATCAGCATGTTTTAATCGTAAATGATTTAAAAGTTGATCAGCAAGTGATGGATAACAATCCAGAGCTTCAACTGATTGCACTCTGTTCGACTGGTTTTGATCATATCGATATTGGGTTAGCAAAACAGAGAAATATAAAAGTGTGTAATGTTAAGGGATATGCAGGCGATACAGTCGCCGAACATGCTTTTTTATTAATGTTAAATTTGATAAAAAATTTGCAGTTTTATCAGAATTCGGTTGTTTCAGGATTATGGAGTGACAGCAATAGTTTTTGTTATCAAGATCATCGCTTTCCAATTTATGATCTGAAAGAAAAAACATTGGTAATTGTAGGTCGAGGTGAAATAGGACAATCCTTAGCATTAAAAGCACAAGCGTTTGGAATGCAAGTGTTTTTTTCTGAACGTCCGCATCAAGCAAGCTGTAGAGAGGGATATATTCCGTTTCAGACAGCACTTCAAATTGCGGATGTACTGTCATTGCATTGCTCACTAAATGCTGACAATCGATATATGCTTAATCAAGAAACACTGAATTTAATGAAACCGAATAGTTTTATTATAAACGTCAGTCGAGGTGGGTTAGTGAATGAACACGATTTACTCATCGCACTTCGTACTGGTCGCATTGCGGGCTACGCAGCGGATGCCATGACCCAAGAACCTCCTTCTAAAGATGATCTACTTTTACAGAGTGGGTTACCCAATATTTTGCTTACACCGCATATCGCATGGGCAAGCGAAGAGGCGAAACAGCGCATGATTGAGATACTGGTTCAGAACATTCATTTCAACCTAGATGGAATAGATCATAATAGAGTTGTTTAAGAGCGTTGGACATCTAGATAAGCGGTTCGTAAATCTACATGTATATTAAGAAAATTATTTAAGAGTAAGAAACCATCATACTGTAAAAAAATAAAATCGCATTAAATAGTTAATATTTAATGCGATTAAGTACTGTATCAGCTATGTGATACTCAACTGATCATCCAATTTTCTTAAAAATAAAGTCATTAATCTTGTGGCCAGCTTCTAAACCGCGACGTTCAAACTTGGTTTGTGGGCGCCATTCTGGGCGTGGATAACTATTACCCTTACCTGCAAGATTTTCTAAAGCAGGGCGGTTGTCAAGAACATCCAGCATCCACTCAGCGTAGGGTTCCCAGTCTGTTGCAGCGTGGAAAGTACCGTTAAGCTCCAGTTTTTGTTCGACCAGCTCCATACGCTCATGAGCAACAAAACGACGCTTAAAGTGGCGTTTTTTCTGCCACGGATCTGGGAAGTAAAGCTGGATACAGTTAATGCTGTTATCCGGCATTTCACGCAATACTTGAATGGCATCTGCGTCAAGTACACGTAAATTTTTAAGTTCGGCCATTCCTGCTTCATAAACGCACTGGGCAATCCCCGGTACGTGTACTTCAATACCAACAAAGTTACGCTCAGGATTTGCTTTTGCCATTAAGACTAAAGAACGACCCATTCCAAAACCAATTTCGACTGTCAATGGGCGTTCAGGATGTTCAAAATGCTGGCGTAAATCACCTACCGGATATTCCAAGATCAGCGCTTGATATTGCTCTAAAGCTGTACGTTGTGAAGTATTCAATGGCGCAGCGCGGCGCATAAACGTCACAATTTCTCGGTGTTCAGGCAAATTATCCAGTTCAGTAATCTGCGTTTCTAACTGATCGGTCGACATGATTTTGATGATACTAAAAATTCAGATGCCGTATTTTAAATGCTTAGGGGGGTAAGTCAAACGCTAATCACAGCTTCAACAAGATTCAGCAAGCATTAATAGGAAAAGACTCGTCTCATTTGATGCCTTCATGTATTTGTCACGTGTATCTTGTAGATTGTTTTATAAACAAACTTTAGGCGGTTGATCATCAAATATAACCAATCATTTGTAGTGGCCAGATATGCTGCTCATGCCGATCTCTATGTCTTACATTCTGTTGCCCGGCCAGAAGTATTGTGTTCACTCATATTTTGAGCAGATCACACACAATATCGCTTGCGCGACGAATTTTTTTTGATTAATAGTAGAGTATAAAGATTTTTCTTAGATCGACTTTTGTAAGGAAGTTTATATAGCCCTTGCATGTGACTTCGAAGCGTTTTAGAACATAAAATAGTTAGATAACAAGGATCCCATATGAAGTTGTATTATTCACCAGGCGCATGTTCACTCGCAGCACATATTATTTTAAATGAAATTAATGTCGACTTTGATTTAGAAAAAGTTAACCTTAAAACGCATCAAACAGAAAAAGGTGCAAATTATTACGACATCAATCCAAAAGGATATGTACCAGCACTGGAAATTAATCCTGGATTGATCTTGACTGAAAATGTTGCAATTTTACCCTTTTTAGCCCAGCACGATCCGAAGCAAGATTTAATTCCACCATCGGGAATGGGGCGTGCCAAAGTACTTGAATGGCTTGGTTATCTGAATTCTGAATTGCACGATGCCTATGCGGTATTTTTTGGTGGGCCACTTGAAGGTGAAGCAAAAAGCAAAGCTTATAAAGAAGTCGATCGTCTGCTCACGCACATTGATAAAACCATCAGTGAATCTGAAAATGATTACTTGGTCGATGATAACTTTGGCCCGGCAGATGCCTATTTATTCGTCATTACCAACTGGTCAAAAAGTATTGGACATGATTTGAGTCCTTATCAACATATCAATGCGATCCGTGATAAGGTTGCAGAACGACAGTCTGTACAAATTGCGATGCGCGATGAAGGCTTGATTGCTTAACTATACGCAGAAAAAATACCTCAAGTAATTGAGGTGTTTTTTTATTCAAATTCTGGTGGTTCTTTAAAATTAATAGATTCCAATTTTAAATCATATTGTTTTTTTAGATTTTTCCATTCGAATTTTGCGGGCTGAATACTCTCCTCAAACTCATTTTTATCTGTGGTTTTTTTCATTTTTCCAGTAGAAAAATTAATGCTCAATGAACTTTTCTCACCAGAAGCCCGATGAAAACTCATTTGATCAAAACCAATTAATTTGAAACCTTGATTTTGGTAGCGGAAGCTAAATGTATTGTTGGTCACATACCACGAGCCGCAACTGAGCCAATAATGTAAATTGATTTTTAAAATACCTTTTGTAATCGTTACAGCACCATCATCGAGTGGATCTGCAAGACAAGGCGAGTCTGCATCATTTTCACTAGGAAGTTTTTTATTTTTACTGATTAACTGATAACCCTGAGCTGTTTTGAATAACACCAACAAAGCTCTTGGATTGGTGTTGAGATTAGAGCTTCCAAATCCATCATTATGAATTATATTTTTGCGATTATTTTCCTCAATTACCAAGACGATATCTTCCATGCCATCATGATTTAAATCACCACGAGCTATTTCGATGATTTTCCAGTCTTTAGGTATAAACTGTTGATAGTTTTTCTGATCGGAACTCGCAAAAGTAACTGTTGTAAAACTTACACTTAAAAGACCCATTATTATTTTTCGCATTTGTGCTTGCTCTCATTCTTCTTACGAAAAAGGATTCCGAAGAATCCTTTGAAAATTTTCAATATAATTAATAGTACGTACTATTTAAAGAAATAACCAGTTTCTGGGGAACTGGCATTAGCCATACGTTTACGTGGCATACGACCTGCCAAATAAGCTTCACGGCCTGCTTCAATTGCTTTTTTCATGGCAGATGCCATGAGAATAGGTTGCTGTGCAGCGGCAATTGCCGTATTCATCAAAACACCATCACAGCCGAGTTCCATGGCAATGGCAGCATCACTTGCTGTACCAACACCCGCATCGACCAGTACAGGAACTTTGGCATTTTCTTTGATAATCGAAATAGTATGTGGATTTAAAATCCCCAGTCCTGATCCGATTAGGCTGCCCAAAGGCATAATGGCAACACAGCCCATGCTTTCAAGTTCTTGCGCGACGATTGGATCATCAGAGGTATACACCATGATCTCAAAGCCATCATCAATCAGCGTACGTGCAGCTTTGATGGTTTGTGTGACATTCGGATAAAGTGTTTGTTGATCGCCAAGGACCTCAAGCTTCACCAAATTGTGGCCATCGAGCAGTTCGCGTGCCAACATGCAGGTGCGAATTGCACTATCTGCATCAAAGCATCCGGCTGTATTGGGTAAAATCGTGTACTTTTCGGGTGGAATGACCGAGAGCAGGTTAGGTTGGTCTGCGTGTTGTCCGATATTAACGCGACGAATTGCAACGGTGACAATTTCGGCACCACTGGCCTGGATGGCCAAATCGGTTTCATGTAGGTCTTTGTATTTACCTGTACCGACTAAAAGACGAGATTGAAACTGGCGTGAACCAATAATCAAAGGGGTGTCTTGCATGAAAAGCTCCGTTTTTAACCGCCACCAACAGCGTGAATAATTTCAATTCGATCTTGATCTGATAACTGGTATTGCGTCAATTTGCTTTTAGGAACGATTTGTTCGTTCAGTTCTACCGCAAACCGTTTACCATCAAGCGCAAGCTCTTGTATGAGCTCATACAGGTTTTGGCACGCGGTATCTTTTGGCGCGCCGTTGAGATAAATCTGCATTAATATTCCTGATTACTTTGCATATTTCGTCGCATTCCAAGCCAGTACAAACCAGCCTGCAATCATGAGTGCGCCACCAATTGGCGTAATCGCGCCCAAAATACGGGGCATGCCAAGCGCCATGATATACAAGGAGCCACAGAAAAATAAAATTCCGGTCTGAATCAAAAGAAACGGAAGCTTAATAGGGAGCTGTGAATAGGTTTTGGAAAGTACGCCCAGTAGCAAAAGCCCCAGCGCATGATAAAAGAAATAGTCGGTTGCGGTCTGCCACCAACCAAGCTGATCTACAGATGCATGTGCTTTTAAACCGTGTGCACCAAAGGCGCCTAATATCACGGCTAGAGCCAGATTAACCGCTGAAACTGCGATCCACATAAGCGCACTATTCTTAAGAAAAAGACGCTAGAACCTTAGCATAAAAAGCGAAAGCTCAAAATAGTCAAAAAAAACAAAAGGGCACTTGGCCCTTAAGTTTTTCATCATCGGTCAGACTAGGTTGCAGACATTGCCACCTTGATTTTTTCCATGGCATTTTTTTCTAGCTGACGAATACGCTCTGCAGATACATTGTACTCGGCCGCAAGTTCATGCAAGGTCGATTTATCGTCGTCTAACCAGCGTCGTTGCAAGATATTTCTCGAACGATCATCGAGCTGGTTCATTGCTTCGTGTAACGCGCTTGAACTTTGCTCTTCGTAGTCTTCGTCTTCAACCAGTCGTGCAGGGTCGTAACGACTATCTTCTAAATACAGTGCAGGTGCAACGTGGGTGGATGAATCATCGTCATCGTCGCCTTGCGCTTCAAAAGCCGCATCGTAGGCAGTTAAACGACCTTCCATTTCCAATACTTGCTCTGGTGTCACATTCAAATCATTAGCGATTGATTGTGCTTCTTCGAGAGTCAGTTTTTTGCTGGATTTTTTTAAGCTACGCAGATTGAAAAACAGTTTTCGCTGGGCTTTCGTGGTGGCGATCTTAACAATACGCCAGTTGCGAATCACGTATTCATGAATTTCTGCTTTAATCCAATGCACAGCAAAGGAAACAAGACGCACGCCCATATTTGGATCAAAGCGTTTTACCGCTTTCATCAAACCCAGATTTCCTTCCTGGATAAGGTCGCCTTGAGGTAGGCCATAGCCTGCATAACTACGCGCGATGTGCACCACGAAACGAAGATGAGACATCACCAGCAATTTAGCGGCATCAAGATCTTGATCGTAGTAGTAACGTTCAGCCAGCTCTTTTTCCTGCTCGGCAGTCAGAATTGGGATTTGGTTTACGGTGCTGATATAGGCACCTAAATTTACACCGGGCGCAGATAATGACAGGGGCATCAACTGATTGCTGCTGTCACTCATGAGTACTCCTTATAGGATGGTATAACCAATAAAAACATCTTAATGTGAAGCACCTTCATAATTAAGAAAGATTGGGTAGAGAAATGTAAAGTTTTATAGGCACTAAGCGCAATATGTTAAATAATAAATGATTAAGATTCAATCAAGTAATGAAATTCTTGGTCTGATATTTTAGTCAATTTACAAGCCAGTTGATTGATTTGGCAATATCGTGTTACATCAATTTCACTGTGCGGGTCAGATGACAAAAGTTTAAAGACTCGAGGGCCGGTTGTCTTTTTAAGTTGACGTTTAAGCATCAATAGCGGCATAGGGCAGGGTTGACCCATGGCATTAATCTCAATAACAGAAAGTGAAGAAACTGAATCTTGCATCAATAAAAACGATGGGTTGCACACTTGAAAAGCTACTCTAGCAGAAAATCAAGCACAGGTAAAAACCCCAATCAAACTGCTAAAAAAATTCCCGATCAAGTCGATAAAAAATTTAATTAAAAAATGAAGATAAATAGCAAAAATAAATCTATTAATTGTGATCAACCCATGTTAATCTCGAGTGGTTTTAGGATTTATGCGTTATCAAAAATAATTGTTATTAACCCTTTAACAAATGGATGTAACCGGGAAATTGTTGATAGTTTTACAGAATGATTACAAGCTTTGAAATAACAAAGAATTTTGAATCTTGTTTGCTATGCTGTTTGCAACACCGGAAGGTCCTTTAATTTAACTTCTGAGGATTGACTTATGACAGCTCGTGAACAAGGTGTAGTAAAGTGGTTTAACGATACCAAGGGCTTTGGCTTTATTCAACGCAATGGCGGTGATGACGTATTCGTTCATTTCCGTGCAATTATGGGTGATGGCCATCGTTCACTTCGTGATGGTCAACGCGTAGAATTCAGCGTTGTACAAGGTCAAAAAGGTTTTCAGGCTGAAAACGTTCAGCCTTTAGACTAATCAATCTAATTGATTGACTGACGCTCCAATTTTTTAAATTGGAGCGTTTTTGTTTTATACTACTGACTACATCAGAGTGATTAACGTTAGAGCACGAGTTTATGGTATCTGGTTTTGAAACCTTGAATTTACATCCGCAACTGAAAAAAGCGATTGATGCATTAGGGTTTACGCAAATGACCCCAATTCAGCAAAAGGTTTTAAAATATACATTGGCAGGGCATGACGCAATTGGTCGAGCGCAAACGGGAACGGGTAAAACCGCTGCCTTTCTGATCAGTGTAATCAATGATTTGTTGAATAACCCCATTAAAGAACAGCGCTACCGTGGTGAACCACGTGCACTGATTCTTGCACCAACGCGTGAACTGGCTTTGCAAATCGAAAGTGATGCAAAAGAGTTGACTCGCTTCACAGGGTTAAATTTACTCACTTTGGTGGGTGGTGTCGATTTCGACAAACAAAAGAAACCCCTCAACGAAAAAGTTCTGGATATTCTGGTGGCGACCCCCGGTCGTTTGATTGATTTTGTCGAGCAAAAAGAAGTTTGGTTGGATCAAATCGAATTTCTGGTGATTGATGAAGCCGATCGCTTACTGGACATGGGATTCATTCCATCTGTAAAACGTATTGTGCGTTTTTCGCCACGTAAAGAACAACGTCAAACCCTCATGTTCTCGGCAACATTTAGTTATGATGTTCTAAATTTGGCGCGTCAGTGGTTGCATGAGCCGGTTACAGTAGAAATTGAACCTGAGCAAAAAACCAATAACGATGTCGAGCAGCGTGTTTACGTGGTTGCAAAACAGGACAAATATCGTCTTTTGCAAGATATTTTGCGCGAAGAGCCGATTGATAAAGTCATGATTTTTGCCAATCGCCGTGATCAGGTACGCCGCTTGTATGATCATCTTAAAAAGGATGGCTACAAAGTGGGAATGTTGTCGGGTGAAATTGCTCAAGATAAGCGTCTTAAAATGCTCGAACAGTTCAAGCAGGGTAAGAACAACATCATGATTGCAACCGATGTTGCTGGTCGCGGGATTCATGTGGATGGTGTATCACATGTGGTCAACTTTACTTTGCCAGAGCAGTCTGATGACTATGTTCACCGGATTGGTCGTACAGGTCGTGCAGGAACGCAAGGTGTAAGTATTAGTTTTCTTTCAGAAGACGATGCGTTTTATTTGCCAGAAATCGAAAAAGCGATTGGAAAGAAATTACCGCTGACTCGAATTGAAGGTTATTGCTAAGCTTAAGAGGCTGAGCCAAAAAAAGATCCCTAAAGTGGGATCTTTTTCGTTTTTGGAGTGCTTAATTGGACTTACAGTAAAATTTAAGCGTGGTCTGATAGTCATCATCTTTAGCGAGAGATGCATTTTTGCCTGCTAGTGTACCAATCACGCCAGCAGCGGCTTCCACTATTTTACCGGTTTGCTCGTCGACGACACCTTTTAACACGCCATTGTATTCGGTTTTTTCATCTACAATCACTGGTGTGCTACGCACACAGGTTTTATTTGCAGCAGCCACCGCATTATTTTTTGCAATTAAATTAGATTTGCCAATTCCGGTGACTTCGTATTGATTATTTGCCAGCATGATGGCATTTGTTGCAGATGGGGTGGTGGCACAACCAGACAGCACCAAAATACCACCTGCCAGCAAAGTACTTAATATTTTGTAGTTCATTTTCTCATTACTCGATTTTTAAGACACTTCTGTATTTGAACATTTTTTTTGCAGCTTACGTTTTAGGTGTTGTATAGGTTTTGATGCGGTTATGCATCTTGGATGAAATGACAATAGAAATCTTGTGAAAAGCCCAAGTTGAACATAGAGCAATACATTACGAATGTGCTACTCTAACTTGAGTTTTATGATTTAGATTTAATATAAATGACAGAGTTAGACGCCAGCCAAATTCATCATGTAATTCATCAACGTCAATCGATTGGACAGCTAACTGAGCCTGCACCTTCAGCACAACAGTTAAATCAAGCTTTTCAAGCTGCATTGACCGCACCTGATCATCATCGATTAAAACCGACACGTTTTTTTGTGATTGATACAGAGCAGCGTGCTGCATTTGGCGAAGCGTTAGTACAGGCATTAGAAGATCTTGGTGAAACCGATCCAAATCAGTTAGATCGTGTGAAGCAGCATCCATTTCGTGCGCCATTGCTGGTGATTGCAGCAACACACTATCAAGATCATCCTAAAGTCCCTTTATTTGAACAAACTTTAAGTACGGGTGCTGCCATTCAAAACTTTTTGTTGTCACTACAGGCACAAGGTTTCTCGACAATGTGGCGCACTGGTGCAGTGATTGAATCAACCTGGTTAAAACAGCATTTAGGTCTTGAAGCGCGTGACTTAATCTCTGGTATTATTTACGTCGGAACAGCTGCTAAATCTATTTCACCGCGCGCTGAGGTGAAAATTGAAGATTACGTGACCCAGTGGCCGACTCGCTAAAAATAAAAAACAGGATTAAGCATGACCGATTTGAAATTTACTGATCTCGTAGAGCCCGTTGCAGTGGATCAGAAAACCGCGCTGCGTGTAACCGTTTTAGGTGGGGGAAGTTTTGGTACGGCAATGGCCAATCTGGCCACCCGTAATGGCTGTGACACCATGATCTGGATTCGTGATCAGAGCATGGCAGATGAAATCAATCATACACACATTAACCAGCGATACTTACCAGACTTTAACTTAGAGGCAGGATTAAAAGCAGTTTCTGATCTTGAGCTTGCGGTGCGTGATCGCGATATTATTTTGGTGGCTATTCCAAGCCATTCTTTTCGCGAAGTCATCAAGCAGATTTCACCCTTTATTAGCGCGCAGGCTGTAATTTCACTCACTAAAGGCATTGAAGCCAATTCATTTAGCTTTATGAGCGAAATTATTCGAAACGAGTTACCCGAAGTCCCTTATGGTGTGTTATCTGGTCCAAATCTTGCGAAAGAAATTGTAGCCGGCATGCCATCTGGTACTGTTATTGCAAGCGACTCCGAACTGGTTCGTTATGCGGTTCAGCATGCATTGCATAGTGCTCTGTTTCGTGTGTTTGGAAGTGACGATGTACACGGCGTAGAGCTTGGTGGGGCGCTCAAAAATATTTATGCAATCGCTATGGGTATGGCGGTCGCGCATAATATTGGTGAAAATACCAAAAGTATGATTATTACCCGTGCACTGGCTGAAATGAGTCGCTTTGCTGTGAAGCTGGGTGCTAATCCATTGACCTTTTTAGGGCTTTCTGGTGTGGGCGATCTGTTTGCAACCTGTAATAGCCCGCTGAGCCGTAATTATCAGATTGGTTATGCTTTAGGTTCAGGTAAAACCTTAGATGAAGCCGTTAAGGCTCTAGGACAAACCGCGGAGGGCATCAATACCATCGTGCAAGTGCGTACTCGTGCACAGGAGTTAGATGTTTATATGCCGATTACCAATGCATTATATGAAGTGATTTTTGAAGGTGCGCCACCTTTAAATATTGCTTTGGCCCTCATGAAAAACGGACACCGCAGTGATGTTGAGTTTGTATTACCGCATCATCAGGTTTGAAGAATAAATGTAACAAACAGCCGATATAATAACGCGATAATTTTTAAGGAATTGTTATGCAACTTACTTTAGTTCGTCATGGAGAAGCATCTCCAGCGCTTGACGGAAATGATATGACACGACCACTTACGGCACTGGGGCATGCACAGGCCAAACAAACTGCCCAGTTTCTTAAAGAGCAGGTTAATCCTGAGATTTTTGTGGTGAGTCCTCTACTTCGTGCGCAAGAAACACTACAGCATATACAGCAGATTTTTCCAAATGTGCCAGTTTTGATATGTGATAAAATCAAGCCTGAAGATGATGCCAAAGATGCAATTGAATGGCTGGCACAATTACCTTTTGAGTCGATTGTGGTGGTGTGTCATATGAATGTTGTGGGACATATTGCAGAGCAATTGACCCACGAGCATTTTAATCCTTTTGCGCTTGCAGAAGCACGTCTTTATCATCAAACTGTGATTGCCAATGGATTGTCATCGCAAGAAAAAAGCTTTGTACCTACGATATAAAGAAAATTAAACGGTAGTAAAAAATTTATGCTGTATATATGGATGCCAGAAGCGGACGGGGCATGGTTGTGGTCAACAGGTAATGATTGGCAATCGGCAAGCAATCTTGAACAGCTTATACATGAGCTTCAGCCTTTTCAGGGGCAAGAAGCAGTCGTGTATTTTTCGAGCCGAAACATTCAGCTTATACAGCAGAAAATCTCAAAACAGCATGTAAAGCAATTGGGTCCAGATGGCATACGCTATTTGCTCGAAGAGTATGTGACTTTACCTATCGATCAAATGCAGATTGTGCATCATTTCAAGGCACCAGATTCGCTCACTGTCATGGGGGTTGCTTTATCATCATTGCAGCTTTGGCAGCAATCTTTAAGTTTGTTGCCTATAAAGCTGATTGCACTTTTACCAGACTTTTTATTATTACCTGTACCTCAGCCCGATCAAATCATACTTGCAAACGTACATCAGCATACATTAGCCAGAACGCATGAATTTGCTGGCGCAAGTATTGAAGATGTGGGGTTATTTGTAAGCTTGACACCTTTGGTTGCACACTATAAGTATGCCAATCTGAGCGAAGCACAGTTTGATGCACTTCTTACCTCGACTCCTGAAGCTGAGCACGAAGTATTTGAATATCAGTTTCAGCCAGTTTTAAAAGCCAAACAGCATCCGCTGAATGTGTTGCCTAAACCTAAAAGTACCGTCACAGTCTCGTCATACTGGAAAGTATGTGCAGTAATATTGGCGGCGGTAATATTGGTGCAGTTTAGTTATGATTTGCTTCGTTGGGTACAACTTAAAAAAGTGGCGAACCAAACCGCAGAGCAGTCAATTGCCCAGTACAAAGAATGGTTTGGCGATAATGGCCGAATCACTGAGCAAAATATAAAAAGTTTATTTGAAAGTCAGCTTCGCCTGAATCAGGCTGGCGATACCAATGCATTAAACTTGTTAAGTCGGGTTGGCCCGATTCTGATGCAACGCCAGATTTCTGCTCAACAAGTGAATTATGAGGCCAATGTGTTGACGATGCAGCTTAAGGCAAATTCGTCAGATGATTTACAAAATCTGACCAAGCAGCTTAATCAGCAAGGTTTCAAGGCAGAGTTAGGGCAAGTACAGGCCAATGGTGCAGGCTCATTGGGAATGGTAAAAATACAATAATGAAAATCATGAATCAGTTGCAAAGTGCTTTTGAGCAAAAAATGGAGACCGTACAGCAGGCACTCGAACGAATGTCGGTGCGAGAACGCTATCTGGTGATCTTCACCAGCCTTTTTGTTGCAATTGTTGCGATTGGTTGGTCACTCTGGATGATGCATCACCTTGCAGATGGACAACAGCAACGTTTGAATGTGCTCAAAGACCAAATGGTCTGGATGCAGACCAATGCAGCATCACTTAAACCCTCGACCGATACGCAATTGAGTCTTACAGAAAAAGTGCAACGCGTTTCTCAGCAGCAGGGGGTGAGTGTTTCGGCACAGCAAGTAGGGGAAACGTTACAAATCGTTGCGCAACATCAAAGTTATGCAGTATTGGCGAATTTTTTAATGCAGTTAACTCAAACGGGCTTAAGTATTGAAAAGATGGAATTAGTTTCTGTAAATAATCAGATTAAATTAACGGCGACAGTGCATTAACCCGCTAAAATAAAGCCCCTGCAAGCATGGCGTTTTGTGGCGCCTGTGCCTATAATAGACGCACCTCAAAAAGCTATAGACTTTGACTGCTTATGTTATATTCGCTTGCTCGCCCTTTGTTGTTTTCTATGGCACCCGAGCGTGCACATGACTTAACGCTATCGCTTTTAAAATCTGCCCATAAAATGGGATTCATTCGTCAGAAAATTGACGCAAAACCAGTCACCTGCATGGGGATTGAGTTCCCAAATCCAGTGGGCTTAGCTGCCGGGCTCGATAAAAATGGTGCTTATATTGATGCGCTTGCGGCACTTGGGTTTGGATTTATCGAAATCGGGACGATCACGCCTCGCCCGCAAGCAGGTAATCCGCAGCCACGCTTGTTTCGTATTCCTGAAGCCAAAGCCATTATCAACCGCATGGGTTTCAATAATGACGGTGTCGATCAGCTCGTCGAAAATGTGAAGGCTTCAAAATTCAAAGGCATTTTAGGGATTAATATCGGAAAAAATGCCGATACACCTGTTGAAAATGCAGTCGATGACTATTTGATTTGTTTAGAAAAAGTTTATAATTACGCGTCCTACATTACGGTCAATATTTCTTCTCCAAACACCAAAAATTTACGTAGTCTGCAAAGTGGCGATGCACTGACCGAACTGTTAGATACATTAAAACAACGTCAGCTTGAGCTTGCAGAGCAGTATCATCATTATGTGCCATTGGTACTTAAGGTCGCGCCAGATTTAAGCCGTGAAGATATCGACTTTATAGCCGCACAATTAATCACCTTTAAAATTGACGGTCTGATTGTCACGAATACCACATTATCACGTGATGGCGTTGAAAATCTTGCATTTGGAAATGAAGCGGGTGGTCTATCGGGTGCACCTGTTTTTGAAAAGAGTACTGCTTGTCTGCGTCAATTTGCAGAGGTGCTCAATGGACAGATTCCTTTGATTGGTGTGGGTGGAATTACGCAAGGTGAACATGCTGTAGCAAAAATAGAAGCAGGTGCCACCCTTGTACAAATCTATAGTGGCCTCATCTATACAGGACCTGAATTAGTTAAACAATGTGTGAGTGCCATAACTTAAACGATGAATACGCTTGATATCATCATTCTGATATTTCTGCTCATTGGAGGGCTTAACGGTTTGCGACAAGGATTTATTAAAGCCTTTGCGAACTTGATTGGCTGGATATTTGCGCTGATTGTCGCGGCAAAATATGCCAATCTCCTTGCACCGAGCATGATGATGTTAAGCCATGACCCCGTGGTTCAGAAAATCGCGGCGTTTGCTTTCATTGTGCTGGTTATTATTGTTTTGACCTGGTTAGTCACTGCACTACTAGATACATTACTCAAAAGTATGAAATTGGGGCCGATCAATCGGATGGCAGGCGGTGCTTTTGGTACGTTAAAAGGCCTCATGATCGTTTTGATTACCATGCAAGGTGTAGGTCCGTGGGTCGAAACCTCTCCACATTGGAAACAGTCTAAAGTCATTCAAACCTTATTGCCGTATGCGCCCTTGGCAACAGAGCTGTCGAAAGATGTAGCCAATGAAGCGATACGTGAAGTGACATCGGAAGGTCGTTTATTTCATCGACCTTCAAATGAAGTGGCAGAACTAGATCGAGTCGACAAAGACCATTCTGACCATTCAACGAAAAATCCTTTTTATTAATCCTAGCTTGTCTGCGAGGTTGCTATGTGTGGAGTAGTTGGTATAGCCGGTAAATCGCCAGTTAACCAAATGTTGTTTGATGCATTAACGATGTTGCAACATCGGGGACAAGATGCAGCTGGGATAGTGACTTGTCATGATGGTCGTTTATTTTTGCGTAAAGACAACGGTATGGTGCGTGACGTTTTTCATACCCGTCACATGCGTGCACTGATCGGGAACTATGGCATCGGGCATGTACGTTACCCAACAGCTGGTTCTTCAAGTAGTGCAGAAGCACAGCCATTTTATGTGAACTCACCTTACGGAATCACGCTGGCGCACAATGGTAACCTGACCAATGCTGCGGATATTCATGACGATTTGTTTAAAACAGACTTGCGTCATATGAACACCGATTCTGATTCTGAAGTATTACTGAATGTTTTTGCGCACGAATTGCAAAAAAGCGGCAAGTTATCACCAACTGCAGAAGATGTCTTTCATGCGGTTTCCCGTGTTCATGAGCGCTGTAAAGGTGCCTATGGCGTTGTCGCGATGATCACAGGACACGGTCTGGTGGGCTTTCGTGATCCAAACGGTATCCGTCCGCTGATTTATGGTTCGCGTGAAACAGAAAAAGGGCTTGAGTATATCATTGCGTCTGAATCTGTTGCGATTACAGCACTTGGCTTTAAAATTGAACGTGATATTCAGCCAGGTGAGGCGATTTTCATTAACGATCAAGGCGAAATGTTTACCAAGCAGTGCGCGGCAGATCCACAGCATCGTCCTTGTATTTTTGAATACGTCTATTTTGCGCGTCCAGATGCGATTATCGATGGGATTTCGGTTTATAAAGCGCGTTTAAAAATGGGTGAGAAGCTTGCCAGCAAGATTCTAAAAGAATGGGGTGAGGATCATGGAATTGATGTGGTCATTCCAATTCCAGATACAAGCCGTACTTCTGCGCTCGAACTGGCCAATATGCTGGGTGTGAAGTTCCGCGAAGGTTTCATGAAAAACCGTTATATCGGTCGTACCTTTATTATGCCGGGGCAACAGCAGCGTAAAAAATCAGTACGTCAGAAACTCAACCCGGTCGAGCTTGAGTTTAAAGGCAAAAACGTCTTGTTGGTTGATGACTCGATTGTACGTGGTACCACGTGTAATGAAATCATCCAGATGGCGCGTGATTCAGGTGCAAAAAAAGTGTATTTCGCTTCAGCTGCGCCTATGGTCAAATATCCAAATGTCTATGGTATTGACATGCCGGCAAAAACTGAGCTGATTGCTTCTCAGCGTAGTGTTGAAGAAATTCAAGAAATTATTGGTGCCGATCGTTTGATTTTCCAAGACTTAGATGATCTTAAGAGTGCAGTACGTACCACAAAAGTACCAGATTTACGTGAGTTTGATTGCTCGGTATTTGATGGGGTGTATGTGACAGGTGGTATTGACCATACTTATCTAGAAAACCTTGAACAAAAGCGTAATGACACTGCGAAAAAGAAATCTGATGGCTATATTGATGTGAATATCGATGCGGCTTCAGTGGATTTAACTGGAATTCACGAGCACTGAGTTTCCTTGATAAAAAAGCGGGTTTTTCCCGCTTTTTTATTTTATGATGGGGCAAAACAAGCGCAGTAAGGTTGTTTCAAGTTGAGAGAAGTTCGTCACTATCTGATAGAAAATAAAAATATCATGTGGTCGATCAGTATGTGTTTTCTTGCCATGCTGCTTACCATCTTTATTCTCAATGTTACGCTTGGGCTTGCGGTTCATTTTTTTGATTATACCCAGTCGATTGTCTGGCATGTTTTAAGTCCTTATTTACTCATTTTACTGTTTTTCATTATTGGTGGCTCAGCCGCTTATGAGTTTTATGTGTTTCGTGAAGGTGGACATTCACTGGCCAAACAGCTCAATGGGCGCCGCTTGGTATTGCTTAAAAGTACGCCTGAAGAGAGTTCCGCTTTAAAAATTTCCGATCAGCTGGCCAAAAAGTTTGCTCTCGAACCTCCTGTGCTATATGTACTGCCCGATGAGGTGGGGGTAAATGCCCTGACTGCGGGTTTTCATTCAAAAGATATTGTCATTATATTAACTTGGGGTGCCTTGCAAAATCTGGACGAGCTTGAATTATATGGTTTGTTGGCGCATGAGTTTAATCAAATTCTTTCCGGTGAGGCTGTTGAAAATACCAAGTTAAAAATTCTCTATAGTGGTTTAACCACTTTTAGCCAGTGGGGCAGTAAAATTGCAAAATTGGGATTTAAGCCCTATCAGAAAAATAAACGACATAGATTTGAAACCATTTTGGTGGCCATTGGTGGCGTCATTTGGCTCACTGGCAGTATGGGGATTTTAATTACTCGTTTTATTAAATATCTTACCCTGAGCCGCCGTACCTTTCGAAATGATCTGAAAACCTTGCAATTGATGGATAGCCACGCCAATTTGCAAACACTACTACGAATTTACGTACACCATGCAGGGTCGCAAATTCATAGTGTGTATTCTGAAGCCATTGCACATATGTGTTTTGCCAATTCACTCAGTCCACAAAGCTGGATGAATATCCACCCGAGCATTGAAGATCGTATCCATCGGCTTAATCCTTCAATTTTACAAGATTCACAACTTGAGAATTTAAAAAAACTACGTAGCCGAGCACTGTTTAGTTTGTTTATGCCACTTGAAGACGAACATGATGAATTTCATATTACTTGGACATCACCACAGCCTTTACCGCTGCTGCGGTTATCACCGATCAGCTTTTCTTTAAATGATGCCATCAAGCCGTTAAATCCTGAAATTCGTCAAGGTATGCCAAGACCTGAGCTACTACAGCGAGCACTCCAAACTGCAACAGGCTCGCGTGAGGTTATGGTGGCGATTTTAATGATCCGGCAGTATCGTGAATTTATTCCGCAAGATGCTGCGGTCAGTCAGGCCATTGTAGATGCGCTGCTCCATTTAGATGGTCGTGTGCATGTACAAATTTTTCATGAGGCATGTCGTAACATTGGCAATATGCCGGCGAGTATTGCACGTCAGTTTCTGACCCGTTTGGCTCTAATTATTCAAGAGGATGGTGAAATTGGGTTGCTCGATGCGTTGTTGCTTGAGCGGGTAAAGTATGAATTGAACCTGATGCCTAATCATACGCCTTCTGCATTAGAAGATGTCAAACCGCAGATTGTGCGTTTGATCGATGCTTTACTGCATGTGCAGCAAATCAATAGCCCTAATCAGCTTGAGGTGCGCGAGCGTATCTTGCAAAGTATTTTAACGTTTGAGGATATGCAGCTCTTCTCCGAAATATCCGATGAGCCGATTGACCTAGCAGAAATCTTAAATGACATCGCAGGGCTTTTATTGCGTGATCGCCTGAGTATTTTAGGTGTGGCTGAGATGTGTCTCTGGAATGATCGTATTATTACCCAAGATGAAATGGATGTTTTAGAGTTATTGTATTGGCGCTTTGGATTTGAGTCTGCCAATATTGTGGATGAAATGCAGAAGAAAAATAGCCTCATGATTATCTAAATGCTATGTATCAAAACAGGCAAGAGAAAAGGCTGCAAAGCGGGCCGAGACACGTTAAAATGCGCGTTGAAATGAATGTATAGATAGAAACGAATGGTCGGTCAGCAGCGGAATATTTTAGCAGCAATGGGTGTGGATGTATGGATACCACGTCATCACGTTGCTCAAAAAAATACAGCGGCGTCCATATGGCGTGATCAAATGCCCGAGCAACAACTGGCCGTACCCAAGCATGTAGATGTTGCTGTCAATATTCCTGAAACAAAATCCTTACCTGTATTGGAGCCGGTTCAGGAACAACCGGTTCATGTTGAAATTACAGCACAAAATACTGTGCCTCAACAGCCTAAAGTACTGCTCGAACTTGAAGCACTGGTCGAATGTGATGCGTTTCAGCTTGAAGCATATTGCTTTCAGGACAAAGTGTTAGTGATTGATGCAACTGGATTAACCGAGGCTGAAATTCAGCTTTGGTCAAATATTCAAGCCGCTATGCCAGGTGAGTATGCTGAACTGAGCTGGCCATTTCCGCGTTTAGATTTTAGGGATTCACGTGGGGTGCAGGCCTATGTTCAAGGGTTTATAGATGCCATAGCAATCGATAAAAAAGTGTTATGCTTGGGTAAGCTGAAGTTTTTAACACATACGGATTTTATGTATCTGGCCAGCTTAAGTGAGATGTTGGAAAAGCCGATACTCAAAAAACGTTTGTGGACATTAATGCAGTCATCGTAAAGGGAAAGAAATGAAAAAAAAGGTAGTGGTATTTAGCCAGATCGACTCAAAAATATTAGCAAAATTACAAGAACTCTATGACGTTCGGGTTTTAGATCCTAAGCAGGGCGATATCAATACTCAAATTCGTGAAGAAGTTGTCGACGCGCATGGCATGATTGGAGCGGGACGATTACTCAACGAATCAAATCTGGCGCCAGCCAAGCACTTAAAAATTATCTCAACGGTAAGTGTCGGTTATGACAACTATGATGTGGATTATCTCAATCAACGTCAGATCTGGTTGGCACATACACCACATGTATTGACCGAAACCACAGCCGATCTGGCATTTACCTTGTTAATGAGTGCAGCACGTCAGGTGCCGCATCTAGATCGATGGACCAAATCAGGTGAATGGAAGCGTACTGTTGCTCCAGCACAGTTTGGTCAGGATATATACGGAAAAACACTGGGTATTATTGGACTGGGTAATATTGGTGCTGCTATTGCGCGCCGTGGCCTGTACGGCTTTAATATGAATATTCTTTATCATAACCGCCGTGAAAAGTTGGCGCTTGCCCAACCACTAAATGCAACGTATTGTGATTTAAATACACTGCTACAATCGTCTGATTTTGTGGTGGTGGCGGTAGATCTCAATACGGAATCTGAAGCATTAATTGGTAAAAATGAGCTGGCTCAGATGCAGTCTCATGCTGTGCTGGTCAATATTTCTCGTGGTTCGGTGATTGATGAGGCTGCGCTGATTGACGCCTTAAAGCAGCAACAGATTTTTGCAGCAGGTTTGGATGTCTATCAAAAAGAGCCTTTACAATCTTCAGAGTTGTTTGAACTAAACAATGTGGTGACATTACCGCATATTGGTTCGGCGACTGCGCAAACACGCTATAAAATGGCAGAGCTTGCGTTTAAAAATTTACAGACAGCACTAGATGATCAGACACCAGCCTATCTGGTCAATCCGGAATTTAAATAACTTTTAAAGCAATAACGGCTTCACTGTAAAAGAATCATGATTAAACTCTTCTAACACTTTGTAGCACTTTACGAATGTTGTGGGTGCTATAGTACTAAAAATTCGTTCGGCCTGAGTGTGAAGTTGAAACGTAGCATCATGATTCTGGGGGTCACTGCGGTTGCCACCATAGCATCGGCACATTCCGATTTTAATTTTGCTGATCATAGCGTGCATTTTGATGTGCCTGAAATTACAAGTGGCGTGGGTTTGATCGATCAACAAAAAGAAAAACAGATCGGTGAAAAAGTATATCGGGAAATTCAGAAACAATTACCTGTTATGCATGATCCATGGTTGCAAGATCAATATGCCCAGATTTTTTTCCGAATTTTAGGGCAAACTCAAATGGGCCAGCCTGTCGGTTTAGTGATACTGAAAAGCCCTCAAATTAACGCCTTTGCTGTGCCCGGTGGCTTATTTGCACTCAATACTGGCCTCATTGCCAATGCGCAAAATATTGATGAAGTCGCTGGTGTGATGGCGCATGAAGTGGCACACGTTACGCAGCGGCATTATAGCCGTTCTCAAGAAGCATTTAAGGGGCAAGGATTACTGGCACTCGCAGGCATATTGGTGGGGGCGGCACTGGCGACTAAATCGAATGGTGAAGCAGGTTCTGCACTGATGTTGGGAACGCAAGCAGCTCTCATTGATAAACAACTGACCTATAGCCGTAATCAAGAGCGTGAAGCAGACCGAATTGGCATGCAATATATGTATGCTGCTGGTTATAATCCGCAAAGTATGGCTGATTTCTTTGAAACCATGCAGCGCTCTAGTGTTGGGATTGGGTTTTTACCCGATTTCTGGATGACTCATCCACTCACCACCGAGCGAATGAGCGAGGCACGATTAAGAGCCAATCAATTGCCTAAAGTGACGCATAGTTTATATGATCCGAATTTTCAAATATTAAAATGGTACACAGCGGCCGTTTCGAATCAAGCGACGGAAGAACAACTTAAAACAATCGTAAAACAAGGCAACAATGAAGCGAAGTTTGGGCTTGCTGCGTTTTATTTAAATCGGGGTGATAGTCAGGCTACGCAAAATGTCCTCGATAGCCTTCCAGATTCGCTCAAGCAGCATACTTTGTTTGCTCTAATTCAAACCGATGTGTATTTGGATCAACATAAGTACGAGCAGGCTTACGCTGTTATCAATGCAGCACAGAAGGTAATGCCAGAAAATCGTGCACTGAGTTATAAGCTTGCAACTGTTTATATTCAACAAAGTAAACCATCGCAGGCGCAACAACTGGTACAAAAGTTTATTAATCAAAATCCGAGAGATATCGAGGCATGGCGCCTGATGCAGCAAGCCGCAGCACTTCAGCCACAGACTTCAGTCAATCAAATCAATGCTTTGCGTTATCGGGCTGAAGTACAGTTTTGGTCAGGCAATGAAGAAAACGCAATTAAATCGATGTTGCATGCTCAGCGTTTGGCGACAACTAATGCTGCTTTATCTGCGCGGATTGATCAACGTTTAAAAGAAATGCAGGCTGACCATGCTTTAAACATTTAAAAATAAATGTTAAAAAGCATCATGAGTAAGTAACAGCTCTCTAAATCTTTTATACTTTTAAAAATTAAACCGAAGATGAATGAAATAATTGAAAATAATGAAATTGAATCAGATACTCGTTGTGGTTTTTTGTGTAGTGATGCAGCAGGGGCATGCTGCAATGCCTGAACGCTATTTAAATGCGGTAGATAAAATATCCAAGCAGTACAGTGAACAAATGAAAACTTTCCTGCGATCACTCAATCCGAAACAAACTGGATTTAACGATGCGCAAAAAGCACAGTATTGTGGCATGATCGATCAGTACATTGATCATATGTACGCAGTTACAGAGAAGTATCGTGGAGATTTACCGCTATCTTATGCTCGTTTGACCAAACAGGATTTGATTCAACAAGTATTGGCATCGAAGGAGATGCAACTGGTAAAAGCCTACAATATTGAGTGTACGTTTAATTAAGTTTTTCTATTAACTCAATTTGGCTTTGATTTTGGAAGAGACTTGTGCAGGATCGGCACGCCCGGCTATGATCGGACGTAGAGAATTCATCACCTTACCCATATCTTTCATGCTAGTAGCACCTTGAGCAGCAATCGTTTGCTCAATGAGAGAGTCAAGCGCTTCCTCAGTCATAGCTTCTGGTAGAAATTGAGAAATAACCTCAATCTCGGCTTGCTCTTTACTAGCTAAATCATCACGACCAGCGCCTTCAAAGGCTTTGATCGATTCTTTACGCTGTTTAATTTGCTTTTCAATGACCGCAAGAACTTGCGCGTCGTCAAGCTCTTTGCGCTCATCGACTTCGATTTGCTTAATTGCTGCCTGAAGACCACGAATCACCATTACTGTTGCCATTTCTTTGGCACGCATTGAAGTTTTTAATACGTCAGTAATCTGGTCTTTTAAAGTCATCGTCGTCATCTTTTTAGGCAGTCAATCACAAATTAATTAGTAAAGGCGAGTAGTGCGAACAGATTCACGCGCCAATTTCTTTTGGTAGCGTTTAACAGCAGCAGCTTTTTTGCGTTTACGTTCTTGAGTCGGTTTTTCGTAGAACTCGCGCTTACGAACGTCAGCCAAAACACCCGCTTTCTCGCATGAACGCTTGAAACGACGGATTGCTACGTCAACTGGCTCGCCTTCTTTCAACTTAACTTGTGGCATGTAAAATCCTCTAGATTATGGATAACATCTAACGCACGATTGCAATAGATGACAAGTGAAGGTCAGTATTTTACTCATTTACAACTGATATCACAAGTCTATAATAGCGATGACACAATTTTTGTAGCATGTAATAGGCGGTTAAATGATTGTTTTGGGTCTTGAAACATCGTGTGATGAAACGGGTCTGGCGCTTTATGATAGCGAACGAGGGCTACTCGGACAGGTCCTCTACAGTCAGATTAAACTTCATGCAGAATATGGTGGTGTGGTGCCTGAGCTGGCATCACGCGATCATGTCAGAAAAATGATTCCACTTCTGGATCAGCTTTTAAATGACAGCCAAATTAAAAAATCACAAATTGATGCAGTGGCCTACACCCGTGGTCCGGGCCTGATGGGCGCACTCATGACCGGCGCCTTATTTGGTCGTAGTTTGGCATTTGCTTTAAATAAGCCGGGAATTGGCGTGCACCATATGGAAGGTCATATGCTTGCACCGCTGCTTTCTGCAACACCGCCCGAATTTCCTTTTGTTGCGCTGTTGGTCTCTGGCGGCCATACCCAGTTGATGGCGGCCTATGATATTGGCAAATATGAATTACTGGGTGAGTCTATTGATGATGCAGCAGGTGAGGCCTTTGATAAAGTTGCGAAAATGATGGGGTTGCCTTACCCAGGCGGGCCAAATATTGCAAAACTGGCTTTACAAGGCAATCCCGAAGCATTTGAGTTTCCGCGTCCAATGTTACATCAAGGACTAGATTTTTCTTTTAGCGGTTTGAAAACAGCGGTTTCGGTGCAATTGAAAAAATTAGGAGAAGAACAACGCGATGCCGATATTGCGGCGTCTTTTCAAGAAGCGATTGTTGATACATTAGTAAAAAAATCTGTTAAGGCACTTAAGCAAACGGGCTTAAAACGCTTGGTGATTGCGGGTGGTGTGAGTGCCAATGTGCGTTTGCGGGAACGTTTAGAGCACTCGTTAGCTAAAATTAAAGCACAGGTCTATTACGCAGAACCTGCACTCTGTACCGACAACGGCGCCATGATTGCGTTTGCAGGTTATCAGCGTTTGAAATGTGGTCAGCATGACAATCTTGTCGTGACCACAACACCGCGTTGGCCCATGACCGAGTTGTCTCATCCAGCGCAAACCAATCACTGATCCTGACCATGTTGTAAAAAGGCATCTTTATCAAGATGCCTTTTTTATTGTATAGCAGGAGTATCCTAGGTTTTTGGCATGAATTCACCGCCGTACTGCTCATTGAATGATTTCTGATCTAAATTTTGTCGATCCATTATATCGACATGCGCCATCATGCCATGACCATGGCTTACAGAATTGAGCTGTTGTGCTTTAAATTTAAAACCTGCGATGTAGCCTTGGCCATAGCCTGTGTAAGGCAGGGAGTTGAGTTGGGCATAGACACAAAGCCGCACATCACCATTATTGTCATAAACAGTCCATTCGAATTGCTCAGCGACTAAGGTGTCGTGTCCGTTGGGGGATTGCATAGGAGACGGTTGATACTGAATGATAGAAAAAATAACATCATCATAGACCTCGCATAAACCACCGCTATGCCGTATCAATACCGTATTGCAAAGCGGCTTGCCTGCTAAATCCATACGATAAAAAATCACTTGTGTCTGCGCATCTAAATTAAGCATATGCTGCGTAACAAAATAGACGGGCAAGCTGCCGATAAGCTCTCGTGCATAACTCTTGGGTGTAGATGCAAGCGCACTTCGCACAAAATCAAAAGTGCCTGTTCCTTGCACCTCATCATGTTTTGAATTGGTCTGTATATAACCGCTATAACGTGTCATACAATTTAAATGATCGTAGAGCCAAGATTTAGCTAACCAAGATACAGGGCTGCATAGCGAAACCTCAATTTCATAGCGAAGCGATGAAGATTCACCTTTAATTTTAAAGGTGGGAGAGTTGCCCTCAATCAATAGCTGTTGTCCCAAAAGTAATTTATCTGTGCTCGAGATTACATCAGCCTTATGAAATGAATCGCTGGAGTTGATTGTGCTATTTAATAAATGACAGTTATAGGCTAGCCGGACATCTGCAATTGGATTTGTGGCAGAGGCCTTATGTGTATCTAGACCATAAAGCCCAGATTCTCCAAAGCTTGCACGTACATTCAGAAATGTTTCAGGTTGAATCAGATTGGGAAAACAAAACTGATATTGGGCGTAATGGTAACGCTCATCATTGAGATAAGGTTGAATAATCGATCTGAGATCTGAATGCGAACTGGATGCTTCTGAAAACTGAAAGATGGGGTAGAGGTGATGTATGGCTTTAGCAAGCCACGCTGTTCTAGCATTCTTATTGGGCGCAGAGAAAATATTCATTGGATTGCCTATCTTCTTATCATGTCTATGGCTATTTTAGAGGCGATAACAAGACAGGCTACAGGGCTATTGATGTCAGTTTCGGGTCATAACAGGACGTAAATTCAGATGAATTGTCTAACAATTTTGGTGAAGTTGCTGCGATCCGATCCAGTGCTTGGAAAACTGATACGCTGCTCGGCCTGAACGTTGTCCGCGTGACTGACTCCAGCGTAAGCTTTCGGCACGAACTGTTTCATCAAATGCAAGACCTGCTTGTACAATATAGTGCTCGACAATTTCAAGGTACAAGTTTTGATCCATCGGATAAAAAGAAAGCCATAAACCAAAGCGATCTGAGAGTGAAATTTTTTCTTCGATGGCTTCTTGAGGGTGTAGTTCTTTGTACTGAGGAACATCAACTTTAGTGACCGGTGTATTTTCATGCATAAATTCAGGCAGTAAATGACGACGGTTACTGGTGGCATAGATGATAAAATTGTTTGAACCAGACTGAAGTGAGCCATCTAATACACTCTTCAGGCTGCGATAATTTTCATCTTCAGCGTTAAATGCTAAATCGTCGCAATAGACAATAAATTTTTCTGGTCGCTCGGCAATGATTTTTTGAATAAGCGGAAGATCGCTTAAATCATCACGCTCAATTTCAATCAGGCGTAAACCCTCAGCCATATATTCGGTTAAAAGCGCGCGCACAATTGAAGATTTTCCCGTGCCTCGTGAGCCCGTGAGCAAAATATCGTTTGCTAGAAAGCCGTGCAGAAATTGTAAGGTATTTTGTACGATTTTTTTCTTTTGAGCTTCAATACCTTTTAAGTCATCGAGTCGAAATGTCTTGGGCGTATAGATCGGCTTTAACTGTCGATCTTGCCATTTAAATGCGGGCGCCGAAAAATCGGGTGCTTGAGGTAGCTCAGGTAAAGTCTGCTGTAACTGATTTAAAACACGAGATAAGGTCTCAATCAGATGATCGGGTAAATCGAAACTTGCCATAGTAGAGGTCGATATGTATCAAACAGAATAGCTCAAAGAGTATATCGACTTGCGTGGCTTTTAAAGGGTTGATTGTGAATCAATTGATCACAAGAACATTTTCGCAATTGATCAAATCCGATTGCTGTAGCATAGTTTTGAAACCACTCATCCTATAGGACATGGTATGTTCGCTATGAAAAAAACGGATATGAATCCCTATCAGGCATATCGTATCAAGAAGTTAAAATATCAATTAAAAAATGCTGAAACCTATTCGGAGTGGAAGTCGATTGCCTTGCAACTCGACGAAGAAACAGGATCGCAAGAGTGGAAATTTGATAACAGCTCGCCTTATTTCGATGCGGAACTGATCTCGTATAGGTTGAATTTACTACGTAAATTTAGGTTGCAACAACATGTGTTAGATACGGTTTATTTGCTACAAGAAGGATTAACACATGACATTGCCAATATTGGACACCCGATGCTGTTTGCCTCGACTTACGTAGGCACCAAACAAATCATTGAAGATTATATTGAAGAAGTGTCTGCGTCACTGGCGTTTGTCGCAGGCAGTCAATGCCAGACGCTTACCCATGCAGAAAAAATCCGTTTTTTTAAAAATTGTCAAAAAACCTATGGGCAGCCGGCACTGATGTTCTCAGGTGGTGCCACATTGGGCTTATTTCATAGTGGTGTATGTAAAGCACTGATGGAACAGGACTTAATGCCGAAAGTGCTATCGGGTTCGAGCGCAGGTGCTATTATGGCCGGTATGCTTGGAACATCGAGCCCATCGGAGTTTCAGCGCATTTTGGCCGGCGAGACTTTTTTTAGTGAGGCTTTTCGCTTTCGGGATACAAAAGATTTGCTTAGAGGTAATGGTGGGCTTGCAGATGTCAAATACCTTAAAACTTTTCTGATTGAAAACTTGGGAGACCTGACCTTTTCTGAGGCTTTAGAAAAATCAGGCTTGCATATTAATGTAGCGGTTGCGCCGTATGATGGTTCTCAAAATGCCCGCATTATGAATGCTTACACGGCACCAAATCTGTTGGTCTGGAGTGCTGTGCTGGCCTCATGTGCTGTTCCGGTGCTCTTTCCTGCAGTTCGCCTGACCAGTAAAAACCGTGATGGTGAGCATACGCCCTACATGGCCAATACCAGATGGGTGGATGGCAGCGTAAGAAGTGATTTCCCGCAAGAAAAAATGTCGCGTCTTTATAATTTGAATTACACCATTGCCAGTCAGGTTAATCCGCATGTGGTGCCGTTTATGCAAAGCGACATTTCTCGCTATCGAAAGGATATTTTAAGCTGGCCTCAGCGAATTCTTCGTCGCCAAGGAAAAGTCATATCGCTGGGGATTATGGATTTTACTCGCGAGCGCTTAGGTACAGTAGCACCGGTACGCCGCTTGCTTGATCATGGCTATGGAATCGTGGGGCAGCGATATTATGGTGATGTGAATATTATTGCACCGTTCAATCTGCGCCAGTACAAATACATGTTACAAAACCCACGCCCACATCTGTTCAAGCTACTTCAGCAGCAAGGAGAGCGTGCAACATGGCCAAAACTTTCTGCTATTGAAACTTATGCCCGAATTGGTAAAACCATTCAGCATTGTATTGAAGTGCTTGAATATCAAAAGGGAAGTACGACTCAGCGTAAGCCACTCAGCGCATAACCGATGTTTAACGATCATGAGCTGATATTACACACGCATAGTCATCGTTTTGCGTTAGGGCGCCGTTTATATCAATTTCGTGCAGGAGGACAGCAATACTGGCTCAAAGCACAAATTGCAGAGCGTCATGCTGAGACAGAAGCAGGCTTTCACAATGAGCTTGGATTTTATCAATGGGCCAGTAACCGTATAAGCCATATTCTGCCAGCACGAATTGAGACATTAGGCATGCTTGGTCAAGAGCGAACCACTGGAGATATTCTGATTTTACCGCATGCAAGTTCAATGTTTGCTGTAAGCGTGCATGAACTTTCATTTAACATCGTGGTAAAGCGGATTGAGCAGTTGCTCGATTGCTTGCATGACTATGAACAATCTGGCTGCATTCATGGCGATCTAAAGCCAGATCACTGTGTAATATTCAATAATCGCCTTTGCTTGATCGATTTTGAGCAAAGTGATTCTGCTTTCATGCATCCACCACCAGGTATAACGGCAACCCCGCGCTATATGGCACCTGAGTTGTTTCATGGGGCACAAAAGAGTATCGGTAGTGATTTATATGCACTGGGAGTGATGCTTTATGAGTGGTTGAATCACACCCGATTAACTGCAAAAAGTTATCGAGAGTGGGCATATTTGCATTGTCAAACATTCGATTTACAGCTAGTACATGAATATTCAGGGCTTTATCCTTTACTTGATGGGCTTTTAAAAAAACAGTTTTCACAGCGATTTACATCGGTAAGTGAAGCAAAATGTACATTTGATCAGCTAAAATTGACGATATAATAAACATAAGCCTTTGATTTGATTTTTATTTAATCAACCGGTTGTTTTTTTGAAAAAAAGACTTGTCATCATGAAACCTTATCGATAATATACACAGCCATCGGGGGGCGTGGCGAAATTGGTAGACGCACTGGATTTAGGTTCCAGCGCCGCAAGGTGTAAGAGTTCGAGTCTCTTCGCCCCCACCAACTTAAAACTGAAGTGGTTTTAAGTGACCTGAAAACAGGTCAGATGTTAAAGAGGATTGGTGTAATGGTAGCATGACGGTCTCCAAAACCGTTCGTCAAGGTTCGAGTCCTTGATCCTCTGCCAGATATTGTTGTAAATACCCAGGTTTTGGGGGCGTGGCGAAATTGGTAGACGCACTGGATTTAGGTTCCAGCGCCGCAAGGTGTAAGAGTTCGAGTCTCTTCGCCCCCACCATATAAAGCAGTGTGCATAAGCAGACTGTGAAGACCTTGAAAAGGTCAATAAAAAACCCATCATGTATATGATGGGTTTTTTGTTTTTTAAGTGTTTAAAATTTATCATTTCATCACTTATAGCTAAAACCAATAATTCATATAAGAAATTACGTGAATATTCAAATTTATTTAAAATTCAATATGTTATTTTTTAAATTATTTTTTCTGCTCTAAGCACTGCAAATGTTGAAAATGCACCATTCAAGATTTATTTCATGGTTAAAGTTTTATCTATAAAACACAAATCGACCGAATAAAAACTGAGATCATTCTTATTTTAAATATTTATTAAATAATTCATGTATGCATTTTTTGCATAAATAATCTGTTTTTTGCATTTTTCTTTTAAAACAAAACCAGTAAAACTTGCCCAAAATATGGTGGAATCGAATATTTCGTAATCAGCTGCATCGTTGCTTGCGAGTTTGATCAACATGGAAGATCGCATCGGATTAGGTTTGTCTAGCTTAATAATCGAAGCGAACTGCTTGTGAAAAGGAAATAGATATGAATCAGAAAAAATTGCTCAAATATATTTTGATTGCAATGATCCTAGGTGTTCTTGTTGGATGGGCTTGTCACAGTGCATTTGATGCAGCGCTCACAGAAAAAATCGCCTCCTACTTTAAAATTTTGACCGATGTCTTTTTGCGTTTAATTAAGATGATTATAGGTCCGCTGGTATTTGCAACCATTGTTTCTGGTTTAATCTCAATGGGCAAATCGTCTTCATTGGGGTCGGTTACATTAAAAGCAATGAGCTGGTTTATTGGTGCATCATTGGTATCATTGTTGCTGGGTATGGGATTGGCAAACTTTTTCCAACCAGGTGCAGGCATGAACTTGGCAATTCCTGTTGAGCATGTGGATATCGGTGTTTCAGCTTCAAATTTAAGCTTACAAAATTTTATTACACATATTTTCCCTCGTAGTTTTGCAGAGGCGATGGCGAACAATGAAATTTTGCAAATCTTGGTATTCTCAATTTTCTTTGGTGCAGCCTTGGCTTATCTCAATCATCAAAGCGAAGAGGGTACAGTAATTGCTCGCCTGATCGATGAACTCGCACGTATCATGTTTAAAATCACGGACTACGTGATGGCATTTGCACCTGTTGCAGTATTTGCTGCAATTGCTGCTGCGATTGCAGTGAAAGGTCCAAAGCTACTGATTGACTACAGTATCTTTATTGGGCAGTTCTATACAGGTTTAGCGCTTCTTTGGGCGGCTTTAATTTCGGTAGGTTATATTTTCTTGAAAAAAGATGTATTTCGCCTGCTTGGATTTATGAAAGAACCAGCTGCACTTGCATTTGCAACATCAAGCAGTGAATCTGCATACCCAAAAATTATTGCAGGTTTAAACAAGTTTGGCGTACCAAAGCGTATTTCAAGCTTCGTATTACCACTCGGTTATTCGTTTAACCTTGATGGCTCGATGATGTATATGTCATTTGCAGTATTGTTTATTGCTCAGGCCTACAACATCGATTTGAGCTTTACACAGCAAGTGCTGATCTTGTTAACCTTGATGATTACGAGTAAAGGAATTGCGGGTGTATCACGTGCTTCTATCGTGGTGATTGCAGCAACCCTGTCTATGTTTAAGCTGCCTGAAGCTGGTATCTTGCTCATCCTTGCAATTGATCAGTTCTTGGATATGGGTCGCTCTGCAACGAACGTGATAGGTAATAGTATTGCAACTGCGGTGGTAGCAAAGTCTGAAGCTCATGATGAAGAAGATCTGGTTGAAGCACAACCTCAGCGAGCTGATGTGGTTACACCGACTCAGTCGAGCGGTCAGTTTAGCTAATCTTTCAGCCGTGTTAAAAAGCCTACATGATCTGTAGGCTTTTTTATTTATAGTGATGCTTAGTCATGATTTTGGCATGGCATGCCATCTGTTTTTAAGTTATTGTGCTTCGGTGAATATGATCTAAATGTTGTAGAGGTAAATATCTAGATGAATCAGTCATCTCCCCCAAAAAAGAAAGTACCTTGGTTGTTGATGGCGCTGGGGCTTTTGATTCCAATTGGTGTTCTGGGTTTGGCATTCTTGGCGGCAAAAAGTGATGCTGAGAATCACCGCAAGTATCAACAGCAAAAAGAAGAAATTGCGAAACGACATGCCCTAAACAAAGCAGAATAAACTATTCTGATTCTAGCTCGCATTTAAAGCTGAATGTCTTTATGAAGCTGGCGCACCGACGGAATTTGAGTGTAACGCAGCACGCGATAGCCGGCTTCTTGGAGCATTTGATCTCGAAATTTATCTTCTTGTTGTTTGCTAAGGTGGCTCGGATCATCGAGTTCAATAATAACTACAACGTCTAATTTCTGATTCAAAATAACAAAATCTGTCACCTTTCGATTAAAGCGCCCTCGAATTTTGTACTGATCGCTGGTAATGAGGGCACTAAATGCAACTTGAGCCAATACATTTAAATCTGGAAAAGCGGCTTTGAGCTGCTTAAACATCTTGGCTTCAAAAGGTGTAATGACAGGGCGCGGGTGATATTGTTTTTGTAATTTTAGATAAGGCCTAACGCAAATAAACAAGAGTGTAAGGCTTGAAAGAATACCTACAGTAACAAAGAAAACCTGAAAAAAATCAAACACACTTTTACTTCGCTTAAAAAGAAAACCCACTCAAAAGAGTGGGTTTTCAGAATCTTGGCTCTCCCACCTGGGCTCGAACCAGGGACCTGCGGATTAACAGTCCGTCGCTCTACCGACTGAGCTATGGGAGAATCTGGAACGCATTGTATGGGGCGAAGCCAATGTGGTCAAGCCATAATGATGAAATAATTCAAAAAATTGCGTGAGTGTTGTTTAAATCAGCAATTTTATAAGATTTGGCCATAAAGGTCGGTAAAATTTAAGTTCATAAACACTTAATATGCTGATTTGGCTTGTGCATCATATTAAGTCTTAATGTCACATTTTGATGCACAGCTTGGTGTGAACTTAATTGGTAAAATAGGATTAAATTTCACAAATATAATAAAAATGATCATTTGTCCTAAAATGGCACATCATTTGCATCATTATTGCGTAAATATGGATGGGGTGTTTTACGTTGTCAGATTCTACAAGTCATGAGTTAAAAAAAGGTTTGTCTAACCGGCATGTGCAATTGATTGCTTTGGGTGGTGCTATAGGTACAGGTTTATTTTTGGGGATTTCTCATACCATTCAACTGGCTGGTCCATCTGTGTTGCTGGGATATGCCATCGCAGGTTTGATTGCATTTTTAATCATGCGTCAGTTGGGTGAGATGGTAGTTGAAGAGCCAGTAAGTGGCTCTTTTAGTCATTTTGCCAATAAATACTGGGGACCAATGGCTGGCTTTATGTCGGGCTGGAATTACTGGGTACTGTATGTTTTAGTCAGTATGGCGGAGTTGAGTGCCATTGGAATTTTTGTTCAGTTTTGGTGGCCGCAAATTCCGACATGGCTGACTGCATTGGTGTTTTTTATTCTGATTAACGGAATTAATTTTATCAATGTAAAATTTTTCGGTGAACTTGAGTTCTGGTTTTCGCTTGTCAAAATTATTGCAATTATCAGTATGATCGGCTTTGGCGCCTATTTGTTGTTTAGCGGTGGTGCGGGGCCACAGGCAGGTGTGCAAAATCTTTGGCAACACGGTGGTTTTATGCCAAATGGATGGTCGGGCTTGATTATGGCGATGGCATTTATCATGTTTGCATTTGGTGGGCTTGAGTTGGTGGGAATTGCTGCTGCTGAAACCAAAAATCCTTCAAAAACGATTCCTAAAGCCACCAATCAAATTGTGTACCGTATTTTGATTTTTTATGTAGGGGCCATTGGTATTTTGCTCAGCTTGTTCCCTTGGAATCAGGTTGCTCAGGGTGGAAGTCCATTCGTCATGATTTTTCAGTCACTCAATAATTCTGGTGTCGCGAACGTCTTGAATCTGGTGGTGTTGATTGCGGCTGTTTCTGTCTATAATAGCTGCGTTTACAGTAACAGCCGTATGTTGTTGGGCTTGGCGGAGCAGGGCAATGCACCAAAAATGCTAAAGCGTGTCAATCAGCGCGGTATTCCGGTCAATGCACTATTTGCCTCAGCAGCAGTAACCGCATTATGCGTACTGCTTAACTATCTGATGCCGGAAAGTGCCTTCAATATTTTGATGATGTTGGTGGTCGCTGCGCTTGTGATTAATTGGTTCATGATTTCGGTGACACATCTTAAGTTTCGTCAGCACATGCAACAGATGCAGCGTGTGACCTTGTTTAAGAGTATTGGTGCGCCATTTACCAACTATGTCACCATTGCATTTATGTGTTTTATTCTTTTCATTATGAGCTTTACGACTGAAATGCGCATGGCTGTCTTTTTAGTGCCTGTCTGGCTGATATTGCTCTTTATTCTTTATCGCGTGAAGTTTCAGTCGGCAAAGCCAGCTGTAAGTATACTGAGTAAGTAGTTGGATCTATCTAAATTTTATTTGGGGTTGTCTGAATGAGCCACAGTCTTGATGATTATGATTACAAGATTCTACAGCATTTGCAAAGTAATGGCCGCCTGAGTAATCAGGAATTGGCTGAGATTGTGGGTTTATCGACATCACAGTGCTCAAGACGACGTATTGCGCTCGAGCAAAAAGGCATGATTATGGGATATTACGCACAGTTGCACCCACATGCAGAAAAACAACCGATTATGGGAATGATTGAAATTAAATTTCAACATTACAGCCTAGAAACACTGGAAAAGTTCCTAGGATTTGTAAAAGACGAACCGATGATTCGTGAAGTCTATAAATTGACAGGGAGTTATGACTACGTATTGAAAGTAACTGTTGAGGATTTAGAGCAAATGAGCCAGCTGATTAATCAATTGATGTCGCTGAACATCAATATAGGTAATTTTAATACCTCAATTGTATTGGAGCGCGTTAAAGAAAATCATCAAATGATGATAGGCGTAGCATATGAGTAATACAGCTGATCTGACCATGCAGATATCTAAACCTTCGCATTCTTCAGTTGAAGATATGCTTGCCATGATCATTGCCACGTTTATTATCTCGTTTGGCATGATGCTCATGCAGCAGTCTGGTACCTTAACGGGTGGAACAGCAGGGTTGTCATTGCTCATCCATTACATTACGGGCATTAAATTTGGTGTGGTATTTTTTACCATCAACCTGCCATTTTATTATCTGGCCTATAAGCGCCTAGGTATGTCGATGGTCATAAAGACATTTTTGGCAGTGGGGTTGCTTTCTGTACTCACTGAGGTGCATCCACTCTTTCTTCATCTCGATAAGCTCTCACCACTATATGCCACCGTATTAGCCAATGTATTTATGGGCTTGGGTTTTTTAATTTTGTTTCGACATCGCTCTAGTTTGGGGGGCTTTAATTTACTGGTGTTGTTTATCCAAGAGCGTTACGGAATTCGAGCAGGCAAAGTGCAAATGGCTTTAGATGTCACGATTTTGCTGGCCTCAAGCGTCTTTGTGAGTGTGACACTTTTAGCGATTTCTATTTTAGGTGCCATTATTTTAAATATGATTCTTACACTGAATCATCGACCAGATCGATACGTGGTGTAAAATAAAAACTTAAAAACAGTGCCTGAGGGTGCTGTTTTTTTTGCAAAAACTACAGCCATTAAAAAACCCTCAAGCATGAAGTACTTGAGGGTTTTTGAATCTGGCTCTCCCACCTGGGCTCGAACCAGGGACCTGCGGATTAACAGTCCGTCGCTCTACCGACTGAGCTATGGGAGATTAGTTTTGGCTCTCCAACCTGGGCTCGAACCAGGGACCTGCGGATTAACAGTCCGTCGCTCTACCGACTGAGCTATTGGAGAATCTGATGCGCATTTTATGCAGAAGCTTTTACTTGGTCAAGCAAATGTTTAAAAATATCTATCTATTTGATTTAATTATAATCAAAACATGAACTTGTGTTGCTTAATTGCACATTTTTGCTTAAAAAATAAAAAAACTGCTCTAATGAGAGCAGCTTTTTTTGAAAAATAGAGAACTTATTTTTCAACGCCAGCAGGTTGGCCAGCAAGTTTCGCGTTTGCATAATCCCAGTTCACTAGGCTTTCAAGGAAAGTCGAGATGTACTTAGGACGCGCGTTACGGTAGTCGATGTAGTAAGCATGTTCCCATACGTCAATGGTCAATACAGCAATTTGACCGTGTGCAAGCGGAGTGTCTGCATTTGAAGTTTTAGTAATTGAAAGTTTACCATTGATTTCGTCAGCCACTAACCACGCCCAACCTGAACCAAATTGAGTGGTTGCAGCAGTGGTGAATTCTTCCGCAAATTTTTCGTATGAACCAAATGCTTCATCAATTTTTGCAGCAAGTGCGCCTGTTGGTTTACCACCGCCATTTGGAGCAATCGAGTTCCAGTAAAAAGTGTGGTTCCATACTTGTGCGGCATTGTTGAAAATACCTGCTTTAGATGAATCGCCTGCACTTGCTTTAATAATATCTTCAAGTTCCTGACCTTCAAGATCTGTGCCTTTGATCAGGTTGTTCAGGTTAGTCACATAAGTCTGGTGGTGCTTATCGTGATGGTATTCTAAAGTTTCTTTAGAAATATGTGGTTCAAGTGCATCGTAAGCATAAGGTAAAGCAGGTAAAGTAATGGTTGTCATGTCTAATTTCCTTGCGTTCGCTGGGTATTTGAGGGACTGTTATCGTATCTCGATTTTATAGCACACAAATGCTAAAAAAAGCTTACAGCCCCTTCATTTAGGTGGCTCTAGTGTAAATCATTCTATGTGCAAAAGGTCATCAATTAAAATAACAATACACAATAAAGCTCGAATTAATACGTATAAGGCCTACATCTCGTTTATACGTCCTAAATCGGATTATTCAACTCAAAATAGGTGTATTTGAGCGAAAAATGCTCGCTTAGTGCTTTGCCTAGACGCTGCACACCGTAGCGTTCTGTTGCGTGGTGCCCGCAGGCAAAATAATGTACGTTTAATTCTTGTGCTTCATAAAATGTTCGTTCGCTCACTTCGCCTGAAATATAAGCATCACAGCCTTGTACTGCTGCTTTGGCAATAAAGTCCTGCGCACCTCCGGTACAAAATCCAATTTTTTGTATCGATTTAACCTGTGCTGGTAAGTGAATAATATTAAAATCAAACGTATCTTGCAGTTTGGCTTTAAATGTTTCAGGTGAGACAGCCTGCGTTAAATAACCGATATTGCCTATTGGAAATTTTTCGTTTGGATCGAGCGCTTCAATACGTTCAAGTTCGAGTAGGTCTGCAATTGCAGCGTTATTGCCCAGTGTTGGGTGTGCATCGAGTGGCAAGTGATAAGCAAGTAGGGAAATATTGTTTTGAATGAGCTTTTTAATGCGATGGCCGCGCATACCAGTAATCGGGTAGGGTTCGCCTTTCCAGAAATAACCATGATGAACCAGCAATACATCGGCCTGCATGGCAATTGCAGCGTCAATTGCCGCTTCTGAGGCAGTAACTGCGCACAGCACATGCTTTACTTCGGATGTACCTTCAATTTGCAAACCATTGGGTGCGTAGTCTTTGAATTGAGCGGAACTTAATGTTTGATCGCACCAGCTGACGATTTCATTTAACTGGGTCATGAATCAACCTTTTTTACATCTATATGATTAAAGATCTTATTACAGCATGCATTTGAATGTAACTAAAGCTAGACAAATCTTTTGATGTGTTCTGAGCTCGTGAGTAAGTTATGCTTTAAAATAGCCAAAAATATAGTTGCTTCAATACATTAAAAACTTTTTGAGGATATATTCGTGCGTCAGACGTTCAAATGGTTGCCCTGGGTATTACTCGTCATTGTCACTTTAAGCTTTCTCGCTTGGCAAAAATTCCAGCAACCGAAGCCGCCAATTGCGGCAGACGGCGTTCAAATGCCAGCAGAAAAAGTTGAGTCTTTAGTCGATACATCAAGATCGGGTGGGGTGGTGTCATATAATGCTGCCGTAAAAGTGGCAGCTCCTGCGGTGGTTAATATCTTTACCACGCAAAAAGTCAAACAGCTTAACCATCCTTTACTTAACGATCCTGTTTTTCGGGAGTTTTTTGGTAATCAATTACCGAATCAAACAGAACAGAAAAATGAAAACAGTCTGGGCTCAGGTGTGATTGTTCGTGCAGATGGGTATATTCTGACCAATAATCACGTGATTGCTCAAGCTGACCAGATTGTGGTCGCACTCTATGACGGACGACGTGCCGAAGCAAAAGTTGTGGGTACAGATCCAGATACCGATTTGGCAGTCATCAAAATTGATCTGGATAAACTACCAGTTTTACCCTTTAAACTCAGCGGAAATGAAGTGGGTGACGTAGTACTTGCAATTGGAAATCCCTTTGGTGTAGGGCAAACCGTCACTCAGGGGATTATCTCTGCAACCGGTCGTTCAGATTTAGGCATCAATACCTATGAAGATTTTATTCAAACCGATGCAGCAATCAATCCGGGTAACTCAGGTGGTGCCTTGATTGATGTAGCAGGAAATCTGGTGGGAATTAATACTGCTATTTTCTCGCAAACAGGTGGCTCACTCGGTATTGGTTTTGCTATTCCTGCACGTGTGTGTCAGCAGGTGCTGAATTCAATTTTAAAAGATGGACGTGTTGTACGCGGCTGGCTCGGCATTAGCTTGGTTGCGCCTACACAAGATGATGTACTCGCGCCAAAACAACCGGGTGTGGTTGTGGCCGATGTTCTTCAAAACGGCCCGGCGGCACAAGCGGGTGTGAAGGTCAATGATAAGATCATTAAGGCGAATGACGAGCAGATTAATTCGGTATCGCATCTGATTAACTATGTTGCACTGCAACAACCCGGTAGTAGCATCACGCTCGAGGTTGAACGCAATGGTCAACGTCAAAATCTACAAGTGAAAGTGGGTGAGCGTAAGGTTCAAAACCAGAACTCGCAGTACATTCCATTACCTCAGCGCTAATTAGAAGTAAAAAAGGAATACATGTGTATTCCTTTTTTTTGCCTGTAAAACCGAAGTTATTGAGTAGGCTTTTAATCTGAATTAAACAGTTGATTTGAACTGGCAATTCGCTTAGCAATGTAATGTGTCTGACGAAAACGAATTAAAATAACTTGAGACTGCACTTCAAGTTCACCAAATTCAGGTTCCACCTGTACATAATGGACTTGCCCAAACTCATCTCGAACACGGGCTTGTGCAGAAAAACCAGGTCGGGCATTACCACTGGAGAGCGTAGCCAAGCGCCCGAGCAAAGTACCAAACTGATGATCCACTTGCGGTTTGATCACCTGATCTAGGCAATGAATCATAAAGACGGTAAAGAAAATGGCAATGATCAATGCAGGCAAAATCAGGTAAAACGGAGAGATAAAAAAGTGTTGTTTAGCAAACACAGATAACTGTAAAAAGTAGCCTGCAAAACTGAAGTTGATGAGAAAGAAAACCAAAATCAGCACTTTAGAAAATTTAACATTAAATAGGGGGGAGTGGCTTAACCAACGCGGTAAAAAGCGTTTAAGAAAAATACTTGGTCGAATGCCAATATATATTCCGATGGTTTCGGCCATGCTGAGGATTACCAATGCCATGACACTTAAGTTAAATGGCAAAAAGTAATAGTTGAGTAAAAACTCCACCATGACCGAAGCTCCTTCTTATTCTGCTAAATAAATGCCGCCATCGGAATGCACCTTAATTTCGACTTTGGTTAAAGCCTCTCCAAGGCACGGACCCGAAATACATTCACCTGTTTCGACATTAAACAAGGCGCCGTGTGTCGAACATTGAATATATTCATGATCGTAATCGAGGAACTGGTTTTCCAGAAACTCAAGTTCGACCTGTAAATGCGGGCATATATTTTTATAGGCGTAAAACATACCATCACGTTGTGTGATAAAAATCGTTTCACCCTCGACCTGATCAAAGGCGCGAGCTTCACGTTCAGGAATGTCTTCCGTCATGCAGATCTTTTCCATATATCAAGCACATTCAGTTTGAAAGTTTGTCAAAAGTGTAGCATAAGTTGTGACGTCCAAACGTGGGCCATATTGTGAAACCACTTCACTTGAAATCAGAATAGACAACTGCGCCGCATCTTCAAGAGACATGCCATGATTTAATGCAAATAAGAAGGCACCTGCAAATGCATCGCCGGCACCATTGGCATCGATTGCAGTAACACGACGGCCATCAAGATGAAAGTGTTGAGATGGTGTCGATACAGTTGCACCTTTTGCACTTTGTGTAATGACAACGGTATGATTTTTGGCCTTTAAAACCTGAAATGCAGCTTCAAGCGTTTCTGTAGCGGTATACATCAGTGCTTCTTGTTCATTACAGAATAATAAATCCACACCATCTGCAATCATTTCATCAAGCCCTTCACGTGCATATTGCACCATTGCTGGATCAGATAACGACAACGCAACTTTAACGCCATGTGCTTTGGCAATCTCACGGGCGTGCATGACAGCTTGACGCGCACTTGGACTAGTCGATAAATAGCCTTCGATATATAACCACTTCGCGCTTTTTAAAGGCTCAAAGTCAATTTGATCGACTGAAAGTGCGGTGGTAATACCGAGATAGGTATGCATGGTGCGCTCAGTATCTGGGCTAATGAGTACCATGCACGTTCCAGTTACACCTTCCGTGAGAGATTTTTCCGAGGTGACGATATCCGCATCGTTTAATCCTTGGAGGTAAATCGCGCCCAACTCATCATGACCAACGCGACAACCATAAAAAGCCCGTCCACCCAAAGCACTAAATGCCACTGCGGTATTGGCAGCCGAACCGCCACTGGCTTGACCTTTATATTCTTGTGATGCCAAAAGTTTTTCGTAAAGCGCAGCCTGAGTATCACCCTCGGTCAATTGCATGGTGCCTTTTTGCAAACCAACATCAGCTAAAAACTCATCCGACACTTTAAATTCTTGGTCAATAAGCGCGTTTCCAATTGCAAAAAGATCAACTGTTGCCATGGCGTATGTTCACATCTCGATTTAAAAATCCAAATTTTACACGATCATGATCGCAAGCTGTAGTTTATGGCGTGAAATACCTATTCATCGTCTATGAACAACACAAGATCAGCTTAGATGAGGGGAATATTAGATATACATGCATTCTTGCATCGATATAAACGCAATAAGACTTGATCAGATCGAGAATTTAATAAAAAAGATTCATTTTTTGGAAAAACTTAGTATTTGAGTCGGATTAAAGCTATCAATTTCAGTAAAAACTAAGGCTATAATGGGGACACGTTAGAAATTGAAAATAGTAGGAGATCACATGACTGTAGATGTCACTGGAACCATTAATCAAACTGTCCATCCTGCGTTTCAGTTGGTACGTCAACACCATGTTGAGGCCTTAGATATTTTGGTCTCTGAATATGCTCATAAGGTGACCGGAGCAGTTCATTATCATTTGGCCACCTCTCACGATGAAAATGTATTTCTGGTTGCATTTCGTACGCAACCTATGGATTCCAAAGGTACAGCGCATATCTTAGAGCACACGGCATTGTGTGGATCGGAAAAATTTCCAGTACGTGATCCATTTTTTTTGATGATCCGCCGTTCACTCAATACCTTTATGAATGCGTTCACGTCAGCAGACTGGACTGCTTATCCATTTGCAACTCAAAATAAAAAAGATTTTCAAAACTTACTTTCTGTTTATCTCGATGCAGCGTTTGCAGCGAATTTGAATCCGCTTGATTTTGCACAAGAAGGAATTCGCGTTGAGCTTGAAAATGGCGAACCTGTTTACAAGGGTGTAGTATTTAATGAGATGAAAGGTGCGATGAGTGCACCTTCGGATCAGTTATATCATCAGCTTGCGCATCATTTATTCCCTGAAACAACCTATCATTACAATTCTGGTGGTGATCCTAAAGATATTCCGGATTTGACCTATGAGCAATTGGTGTCATTTTACAAATCGCATTATCACCCGAGTAACGCCGTATTTATGACCTTTGGTAATCAAAGTGCTTATGAGTTACAAGAGCAATTTGAAAAATTGGCACTGGCGAAGTTTCAAAAGGGTACGACATTGTACTCAAAACCTGAAAAGCGTCTTGCAGCGCCTATTCAGGTCAGCGAGCATTATGCGGTCGATAGCGATGATTTATCAGATAAAACCTATCATGTACTGGCGTGGTTACTTCCTGAAGCAAGCGATATCAAACTACGCTTAGGTTTGCGTTTGGTCGAAGGCATTTTACTTGAAAACTCGGCTTCACCACTGCGTCATTATCTTGAGACCTGTGGCTATGCGCAATCGACAGGCCCACTGATGGGTGTCGATGATTCAAACTTTGAAATGACCTTTTACTGTGGTGTTCAAGGTTCAAATCCGGAACACGCAGAAGAGTTTAAAGCAGGTGTGCTCAAGATTTTAAGCGATGTGGCTGCTGCGCCAATCGATCCGGCTTGGGTCGATGCGATTTTGCATCAGATCGAATTACATCAGCGTGAAATCAATGGTGACGGCATGCCGTATGGTTTGAGCTTAATCTTAAATGGATTAAGCAGTGCCATTCATCATAATGACCCGATCCACGTTTGGGATGTCGACAGTGCCATTGAGCAAGTGAAAGAAGAGCTTAAAGATCCGATGTGGCTGTCAAATCTGATTCAGACACATCTTTTAGACAATCCGCACCGAGTTCAAATGACGTTGATACCCGATGCAGAAAAATCGGCCAAAGAACAGGCAGAAGAAAAAGCACGTTTGGCGGCTTTGGGTGAAACTTTAACTGATGCTGATCGTGCTCGAATTCAGGCTGAAACCGAAGCATTAAAACAGCGTCAAGATACTCCAGACAATCTCGACTTACTACCAAAAGTAGGGTTGGAAGATGTGCCTGCCGATTTGCATATAGTGCAGGGCCAGTTAAGAGAAATTATTTCCAACCGACATGATTACCCGCTCAATTTGTATCATGCAGGAACCAACGGTCTGTACTATCAACAAGTATTGATTCAAATTCCAGACGCTGTGGTGCAATCGCCGTACTTTAATTTACTGTCTATTTTGATGGGTGAGGTAGGCGCTGGCGATTACGATTATCTTGAGTTGCAACAATTGCAAACCGCTGTCAGCGGTGGCCTAGGCATGGGCGCTTCATTACGTAGTAAAGTCGATGATAAAGGCAAAATCAGTGCATGGTTGACTCTAACCACTAAATCATTGAATGAAAAATACGATGCGATTGAGTTGCTTAAGCTTGCGTTTGAAAAACTGCGCTTTGATGAAAAAGATCGCATTGTTGAGCTGTTACAACAGCGTGCAACGCGCTGGAAATCACGTCTGTCGGGCTCTGGTCATAGCTATGCAATGCAAGTGGCATCACGTAATGCCAGTGCATTAGCGCAACGTGATTATCATAATACGGGCTTGGGTGCACTCAATTGGTTAAGCGATCTAGTCGACCAAATAGAACAGGATGAACAGGCCTATACCGCCTTGATCGATGCATTAAAACAGATTCACCTTGCACTTTTGCAAGCCCCGAAACAGTTTTTACTGGTTTGTGAAGAGCAGTTTTCTGAAACGCTGGTCGAGAAAATTCAAACGGTATGGGATCATCTTGACGTAGACACGCAAGCGGCGCAAGTTGAACAGTTTACGCACTTGAATGATGATCAGGATGAAGCTTGGCTGATTCAAACTAACGTACAGTTCTGTGCAACGTCATACCCAGCGGTTGAAGTCACTCACCCAGATGCAGCACCTTTAATGGTACTTGCAGGTTACTTACGTAATGGTTTCTTGCACAGTGCGATTCGAGAGAAAGGTGGTGCATATGGTGGCGGTGCAAGCTATGACGGTAATGCATGCGCATTTCGTTTTTATAGCTACCGAGACCCACGCCTAACTGAGACCTTTAAAGACTTCGAGGCGAGTATTGAGTGGTTGCTGAATACACCTCAGCAAGCACATCAGTTGGAAGAGGCGATCTTGGGGCTAGTCTCGAGTATGGATAAACCAGGCTCACCTGCTGGCGAAGCAATTACGGCTTGCTATGCCTTGCTTCATGGCCGTACACCTGCTTTTAGAAAAACCCTGCGCACACGTTTACTGCATGTCACATTAGAAGATTTGCAACGCGTGGCACGCGAATATCTCATTCAGCAAAAACCAAGCAAAGCAGTGGTGGCTCCGGTAGCGAAACGACAGGAACTTGAGCAGCTTGGTTTTAAAGTTAAACAAGTGAACTAAAAGAAAAACGGAGAGCGTATATGTCGTTCAATTTTGTTGAACGAACACCGTTACAACTCAGTATGCTGAGCATATTGGGTTGTCTGGGGGTGTCGGCAGCCTATGCAGCAGATGTAAAGAGTACATTTCAACCCAAAGCGGTTGCTTCTACGACAGTAGAAGCATCGCCTAGTCCAGCAAGTGCCAAGGCGTGTGTTGGATTAGATTCAAATGCAGACCGCTTAGCCTGTTATGATGCGCTGTTTAAAACGCCTATCGATACCAATAACATGCTGGCGGCTCAGGCAGCCGCACCTCTGGCTCCAGAAAAAAAGTCAACTCCAGAAACTCTTCCTGAAAAAATTCAGGAAAAGGTTGGGAATGTATTTTCTTTAGATGCCGGTCCGATCGATCCAACGGTTTCTTTGTTGGATAAGCGCTGGGAGCTGTCTGAAAAAGCCAAGCTTGGAACGTGGAATATTCGTGGCTACAAACCGGTGTATTTGCTTCCAGTATTTTGGACCAGCAAAAAAAATGAGTTTCCATCAAGCCCTAACCCAAATAACACCGTTACTCAGGATCAAAACTTAAAGTCGCTAGAGTCGAAGTTTCAGTTATCGCTTAAAACCAAAGCGTGGGAAAACATCTTTGGCAATAATGGTGATTTATGGCTTGGCTACACTCAGTCATCACGTTGGCAAGTCTTTAACGGTGAAGAATCGCGTCCTTTTCGTGAAACCAATTACGAACCTGAAGCGAGTTTGATGTTTCGTACCAATTATCGGGTATTTGGTCTAGATGGACGATTGCTTGGTGTCACACTGAATCATCAGTCGAATGGTCGTTCTGATCCATTATCTCGTAGCTGGAATCGTGTGATATTTAATGTGGGTTTTGAGCGCGACAATTTTGCTTTAATGTTGCGTCCATGGATTCGCATTGAAGAAGCTGCTAAAGATGACAATAACCCCGATATCGAAGATTACGTGGGCCGTGGTGATCTAACGGCATTTTATCGCTGGAAACAAAATGACTTTTCGTTAATGTTGCGTCATTCTTTAAAAGATGGTGATAAATCGCATGGAGCCGTGCAGTTTGACTGGGCTTTCCCAATTACCGGTAAATTGCGTGGCAATTTCCAACTATTTAACGGTTATGGTGAAAGTCTGATTGATTATAACCACCGTGCGACTTATGTCGGTCTTGGCGTTTCATTGCTAGATTGGTTTTAATTTGATTTTGAATAAGAAGAGGAAGCATGATGCTTCCTCTTTTTTATCCAATTTGAATATCGGCATTTGGATGTTTCAGGCGACTTTTACGTGGTGTGGCAATCAGGTAGGCCAGCGTGAGTGGGCCTAAACGTCCTGCAAACATTAATAGAGTCAATACAAATAAACTGCTGTTGTTGAGTTCGCCGGTAATGCCTCTCGAAAGACCAACCGTACATGCCGCAGAGACAATTTCGAAAAATAGATCCAGAAAGTTCTTATGTGGCTCTAAAATTAAGATTGTAAAAAAGCCGACAAAAATCAGAATTAAAGTAATAATGGCAACAGCCAAAGCCTTAAATGTACTTTCATAAGAAATCGAATGATTAAAAATGCGTACTTCATCGTGGCGTTTTAAAAAGGCAATCACGCTAAAAAGTAAAATAACTGCCGTACCGACTTTAATACCACCTGCTGTACTGAGTGAGCCGCCACCAATAAACATCATAAACATGGTCAGTAAGGTAGAGCTATTGGTCATTGAGCCAATATCAATGGTATTAAAGCCTGAAGAACGTGGTACGGTTGCCTGAAACCATGCATTGATTGCCTGTTCGCCGAAACTCATGTTGTACAAGGTGAGGGGATTATTGGCTTCCAAAAGCCAAATCATCAGAAAGCCAACAAGATTAAGCACTCCAATACTCACAATAATAATTTTGCTGTTGGGGCTGAGTTTTCGCCAGCGTTTGTGCTGCTTGATATCCATTAAAACCAAAAAACCCATTCCGCCTAAAATATATAAAAAACTGATGGTGAGGCAGACGATATAATGGTCATAAAAGTTGATTAGATTGTTAGGAAATAAAGAAAAACCCGCATTGTTAAAAGCTGAAACACTATAAAACATGGCGTAGTACAGCGCGTGTAAAAAACCAAATTGCGATGTCCAGACCACAGTCAAGATCACGGTGCCGATCAACTCAAAAATAAGGGTATAAATAAACACGGCTTGTGCCACAAACGTTACTTTAGACAAGCTGGTATGGCCGATTGAATCTTGTGCCATGATTTGCTGTTTAAGACCCAATTGAGGCGCCAAACTAAGTGCGGCCAAGATGGCAAAGGTCATGAAGCCTAAACCACCAATCTGGATCAAAAACAGTAAAATAATTTGTCCCGTAGTGGTTAATGCGTGCCCGATGTTAATGACCGATAGACCGGTAATGGTCACTGCCGAGGTTGAGGTAAACAGGGCATCCATCCAGCTCAGGTGGCCGTTGTTGGCTACAGGCAGCTTAAGTAAAAAAGTACCGATAATAATAAAACTTAAGAACCCTAGAGCCAGTAGAGAGGGCGGACTTAAATTAAATGATTTTTGCTTAAGTTTTTGTTTTTTCATGAGGCAAAAACCGTACTGAAAGTTTTTTAAGTTGATCGATGTGTCCTTCAACAATCAAGATATCCTTAGATTGCACTGGGCAAGTCGGGTCAGGTTCGTAAATAATATCTTTGCCGCGTTTAAGCAAAATCGTTTTGACATGACTCATATCATTGATTAGCCCCAAAAGATGAATGCCATTTAAGTGCTTAGGAATTTCAACTTTTACAATATAGTGATCATCATCGAGTGCCATATAGCGGCTGACCATCGGGTAGTTCAGTGCTTGAGCAATTCGGACGCCCATATCTTCTTCGGGATGGATAATTTTATCGACATGTAAATGCGACAAAATCATGCTGTGTGCTTTGGTTTTGGCTTTTACCCAAATTTTGGGCACGCCCATATTTTTTAAATGCAGCACACATAAAATACTGGCTTCGATGTCTTCGCCAATTGCAACAACGACTGTTTCACAACTTTGAATGTTCAACTCTTCAAGTACATGTTCGTCACTGGCATCGGCGATCACTGCATGGGTAAGTTGATCACTTAAATCTTCAACATTTCGCTTGATGGAGTCGATGCCAATCACATCATGATTTAACTTCACCAGTTCGGTTGCAACAGTTGCACCGAAACTTCCCAGTCCAATTACTGCAAATTGCGCCATATAAAAAACCTTATTGCTATTTTTCGGCTATAGTTTCATAAAAATCAGTGTAGTAGTTTTTGTTTGGGTTTAAAGCACATAAATGTTACGAAACAGAGTATAGAAGTCGGTCATAAAAAAACCAGCACATACGGCTGGTTTTTTTATAGCTAGATCGCTTTATTTAAGAAAGCGTTTATAGCCGGCATTGTGAGTAATTTCTTCGTATGGATAATTGATTTGTTCGAGCGTCTGAATCAATACGTCAGGATTTTCCTGCACATCAGTTGCCTGTAATCCAACCAGTACGCGACCTTCCGCTGCGCCGTGGTTTCGATAATGAAACAGACTGATATTATGTGATGGACCTAAACGTTCCAAGAAGGTCAATAGTGCACCCGGGCGCTCAGGGAATTCAACACGAAATAAACGTTCATTGGCAATGTTGGCATGACCGCCAATTAAATAGCGAATATGGAGTTTAGCTACTTCATCGTCAGACAAATCATCCACATCATATTGGCTTTTGAGTAATTCATGAATGTCATGACGCTCTTTTTCACCCGATTTTAAGCTAATGCCGACAAAGACCTGAGCGGTATCACTATCACTGGCACGGTAGTTAAACTCAGTAATATTACGACCATGAAGTGCGCGGCAGAAATTTAAAAATGCACCTTTTTGCTCTGGAATGCTCACCGCAAAAATTGCTTCTTTACGTTCACCAAGTTCGGTACGCTCTGCGATATAGCGCAGACGGTCAAAATTCATATTGGCGCCGCAAACAATCGAGACTATATTTTTATGACTTAAATTATGTTGCTCGATATATTTTTTGATGCCTGCCAGCGCCATTGCACCTGATGGCTCAACGATACTGCGGCACTCGTCATAAGTATCTTTAATGGCTGCACATATTTCATCAGTATTGACCAAGACCACATCACGCTCAACGATTGGGCCAGAGTTGTCAGATTTTTGCAATTGAATCACTTCAAAGGGTTTTTCACCAATTTGTGCAACTGCGGTTCCATCTGCAAACAGCCCCACCTGTGGAAGCACCACACGCGCATTGTGTTCAAATGCCGCTTTCAAACATGCAGATTCATCATATTCAACTGGAATGACTTTAACATGGGGGGCTACATCGCCTAAATACGCCGCAACACCTGCAATCAGGCCGCCACCGCCCACCGCCACAAACACATATTCGACATCTCGCCACTGGCGCAAAATTTCATTGCCAATCGTTCCTTGACCTGCCATGACCAGTTCGTCGTCATAAGGAGGAATAAACGTCATGCCTTCATCTTGAGCACGCTGAATGGCGTATTTATTGGCAACATCAAACGAATCGCCATGCAACACCACATCGCCACCCAAACGTTTAACCGCTTGAACCTTAATGTCTGGCGTTGTTTTTGGCATCACGATAATGGCGCGAATTCCCAGTTTTTGACCAGATAGCGCCACGCCTTGTGCATGGTTGCCTGCCGAAGCCGTAATCACACCGCGTTCAAGCTGTGATTTGGGTAACTGGCTGATACGGTTATAGGCACCTCGTAACTTAAACGAAAAAACGGGCTGTAAGTCTTCACGTTTAAAGCGAATATTGTTGTTTAGTTTTTCACTAATTCGTGGCGCTGCTTCGAGTGGAGTTTCGATTGCAACGTCATAGACCGTTGCTTGTAAAATTTGTCGAACCAAACGAGACAGCATGTTAATTTTCCATGTAACAGTTTAAAATAGCCGCTTATTGTAACAAACCCCTGCACATTTGCGTTTTAAAATTGCGCAAAAGGTGAAAAAAAGTTGAGTGATGTCATGAGTCTATATGCTACCCAAGATGAGAAAAAACAAGCAGCAGCGAAAGCTGCTTTAAAACACTTACCTAAAGGGGGCATTTTAGGAGTGGGAACCGGAAGTACAGTCAATTTTCTGATTGAACTTTTACCTGAACTACAGCTTGAAGCAGCGGTTGCCAGCTCGGAAGCCACAGCTAAACGCCTAAAGGAATTGGGCATTGAAGTACTCGACATGAACCATGTGGGCGGTTTAGACGCATATGTCGATGGTGCTGACGAAATTGATCGTCACATGCACATGATTAAAGGTGGCGGTGCCGCGCTCACACGTGAAAAAATTGTGGCATCAATTGCAAAGAAATTTGTATGTATCGTAGATGATTCAAAATGGGTTGAACAGTTGGGTCGTGAGTTCCCGTTGCCTGTTGAAGTGATCCCTATGGCGCGCTCTGCTGTTGCGCGTAAACTGGTGAGTCTTGGCGGCGATCCTGTTTACCGTGAAGGTGTAGTCACAGATAATGGTAATGTGATTTTGGATGTATACAACCTGAATATCCTCAATGCGATTGAGCTTGAGAAAACCATTAATGATATTCCAGGTGTGGTGACCAATGGTATTTTTGCCCTAAATGCTGCAACCATTGCAATTGTTGCAACAAATAATGGCATTGAAGAGCGCACAGCGTCTTAATAATGACTGATCTTCCCGAGATCAAAATTGTCAAACACGTAAGGGCAAAACGCTTGCGCTTACGTGTTGAACCAGACGCGGTGCGCCTCACTGTTCCCGTTTTTTGTACTCAAAAACAGATTCAAGCGTTTTTAGCGCAATCACAAACATGGCTTGAAAAAACGTGGCAGCAGCAAATGCAGCAACGAAATGCTGCTATTTCCAGTTCATCTGAAGCCCTGACTTTTTTTAATGATTCGACCTATCGAATCGTTGAGCATGAGGCGATCAAACTCTATCGTTTCGATCACGACAACCAGCAATTACTCATTAACGCGGCCCATCGGGCATACGCTTTAAAAGAGGCCACCTTTAATTACGCCAAACAAGTTTTGCCTGACTACTTAATGCAGATCAGCCGCGAGACTACACTTTCTTTCAATGGATGCACGATCCGTCGACCTAAAACACGATGGGGCAGTTGCACCGCTCAAAAAGATATCATGCTGCATGCTGGCTTGGTGCTCATGGATATTGCTGTTGTGCGGTATGTGTGTATTCACGAATTAGCACACACGCGTCATTTTAATCATGGTCCCGAGTTTTGGACAGAAGTACAGCGTCATGACCAAGCCTTTCAAAAACATCGACAACGCCTGAAACAGACGCAGTTGCCACACTGGTGGTACAGCGCATAACGTAATTTGGTTGGTGTATCGCCAGTAATAAATACGGATTCACTTCAATCATTCCAATAAAAAATCACAGTGCGTTCGATAAATAGTTTTGAAAATCAGTACATCCTGTCATACTAGGCAACATTCTGTTGAACTTTGAGGTAAGACACGTGATTTCTGTCGGAATTGTAGGTGGAACTGGTTATACGGGCGTTGAATTGCTGCGCTTATTGCTTCGTCATCCACAGGTAACTGTTCGTGTGTTAACGTCACGTACAGAGGCAGGAAAGCGCGTTTCAGAGATGTTTCCAAGTTTACGAGGACATACTGACCTTGAATTTTCCGACCTTAATGAAGATCTTTTAAAACAATGCGATGTGGTCTTTTTTGCGACACCGCATGGTGTAGCCATGAAGCATTCCAAAGTATTGGTTGAGTCGGGCGTAAAAGTGATTGATCTTGCCGCTGACTTTCGTTTGCAAAATCTTGAGCAATTCGAAAAGTGGTATGGCCTACAGCACGAATGTCCAGATGTTTTAAAATCATCGGTCTATGGTTTACCTGAATTAAACCGTGAAAAAGTTAAGACGGCGCAGGTGGTGGGTAATCCTGGATGTTATCCGACTACGGTACAGTTAGGTTTGGCGCCACTTTTACAAGCCGATGTAGCCCTGATTAAGCCATCAAGTATTATTGTGGATGCCAAATCGGGTGTTTCTGGAGCAGGGCGTAAAGCCAGCCTAGGCATGATTTACACTGAAAATGCAGATAACTTCAAAGCGTATGGAGTTGCAGGGCATCGTCATCATCCAGAAATTGTGGAAGCGCTTGAAAATATCTCAGGGCAAACTGGCGTATTCGATCAGCTTTTGTTTGTACCGCATTTGGTGCCAATGATCCGTGGCATGCTTAGCACCATTTACGTCGACCTGACCGATGAAGGTGCAAACAGTGATTTGCAATCTTTATACGAAGTGTATTATGCACACGAACGATTTGTCGATGTGATGCCAGCCAATAGCTCGCCAGAAACCCGAAGTGTTCGTGGTTCGAATGAGCTTAGAATTGCGCTGTACAAGCCTCAGCCAAATAAACTGATCATATTGTCGGTACAAGACAATTTAGTCAAAGGGGCTGCTGGCCAAGCAGTACAAAATATGAATTTAATGTTCAACTTCGATGAAGCAACCGGTCTGGACGGGATTGGTTTGCTGCCATAAAAACAGCTTAAGACTTCACACACATTTAAATTTCGATTTAAATGTGTGTCAGGCACTATCTTTAAATCGAGATTGCGATGCAAGACACCGAACACGTGGCGACTTTGTCTGATCAACGATCACCCAAAAAGCCATTTTTGAAAACAAACTTACCTCTGGCGATTGCGGCAGTTGTTTTGATTGCAGGAAGCTTTACCTTGGGGTATACAGTAGGTAACCGCCAGGGCTTGACTGTTGTTGGATACGACGCCGATGCAGCTCAACTGGTGGATGTGGTTCAAAAGCAAAAAACATCACTTGATTCAGTCAATAAGAGCCTGAATGCGGCGGTGCAAGAGCGCGATGTTGCAGTAGACAATGCCAATAACTTGTATCAAGCATTGACACAAGCGAAAAATGACAATGCACAAATGATGAATATGAGTGCATTTTATCGTGAAGTGTTGCGTTTGAGAGGTGGATTGCCTCTGACGATTCAAAATATTGCGGTGAAACCTTTGCCTGAAAATGCCTATGAATATCAGGTAGATTTGGTTCAGGTGAGTCCGGGTAAACAACGTGCGATCGGCAGTATCGAATTGCGCTTGATTCAAGGTACTGAAGTGTTGGTCGTTCCAATGAACGACAAAAACTTCAATTTTTATGATTATGAGCGTTTAACAGGGCGCTGGACAATGCCTAATGGATTTACACCGCAATTTATTGAGGTGCGAATTACAGATAATGGCGCGCCAGTAGTTAAACGGTTTAGCTGGCAGCGAGGGAAACCTGTCGAGTCATCTTCGGCCTTTGTGGGCGAGATCCCACAAGCTGAAGCAAATGCAAATTAATTGTGAATACAAGAGTCTATGCGAACATACAAGCGCCAAATTAGTTTAAATGAAGTCAAAGCCTCCTTTTATCAGACAGGATATGTTGACTGGCACATCAATCCACGCTTGGGTGATTCGCAAACCGATGCACCCGATGGTGATCTTGCTGTCAAGACTGCTCCCCCAGAATTAAAGCGTCCACCCCTTTATGCTGTCGTTTTAATGAACGATGACTACACCCCAATGGACTTTGTAATTGAAATTTTACAACAATACTTTGCATTGAATCTTGACCAAGCCACTCAAGTAATGCTAACAGTACATTATGAGGGAAAAGGTGTTGCTGGCGTATATCCAAGAGACATCGCGGAAACGAAAGCAAACCAAGTTAATAACTATGCTCGGTCTCAAGGTCATCCATTACTTTGTCAGATTGAGCCCAAAGATTAAGGGGGTCGTATGCTCAGTCGTCAATTAGAGGTGTCCTTACGTTTGGCTGTAAGCATGGCTCGTCAAAAAAGGCATGAGTTTCTCACTGTAGAACACTTATTGCTGGCTTTGCTCGATAATGATTCAGCAGTCAATGCACTTAAAGCATGTGGCGCAGACATCGTGTCATTACGTAAAGAACTAGAAGAATATGTGGAGCAACATACACCAAAACTTGGGGAAAATAGCGAGCAAGCACCGCACCCTACTGAAAGTTTTGATCGTATTTTGCAGCGCGCGATTTTCCATGTGCAATCAAGCGGTGGAGATCGTACAGTCGAAGGTGCCGACGTGCTGGTTGCGATGTATTCCGAGCGCGATTCCTTTGCGGTTTATCTGCTCAAACGTCATCAAATTAATCGTTTGACCCTGACTCAGTATTTATCTCACGGTACACGTAAAGATGAATCGCAGTCTGAAGAAGAAGTAGAAGACATCGAAGGTGAAAGTTCAGCTTCGTCTAATGCAGGCCCTCTAGAGCAATTTACGCTTAATCTGAACAATGAAGCGCTCAAAGGTAAAACCGATCCGCTGATTGGTCGCGAAAAAGAAATTGAACGCACGGCTCAAATCTTATGTCGTCGTCGCAAAAATAATCCACTTCTAGTGGGTGATCCGGGTGTGGGTAAAACCTCAATTGCAGAAGGATTGGCATGGCTAATTGTAAATGGTAAAGCACCTAAGCCACTAGCTAATGCTGAAGTGTACAGTCTTGATATCGGTGCGTTAGTCGCGGGTACTAAGTACCGTGGTGATTTTGAAAAACGCCTTAAACAGTTACTCAATGCACTCAAGAAAAATCCAAATGCAATTTTGTTTATCGATGAAATTCATATGATTATCGGGGCTGGCTCAAGCATGGGCAGCACCATGGATGCTTCGAATCTCATCAAACCAGCGTTAGCAAATGGAACTTTGCGTTGCATTGGTTCGACTACTTTCCAAGAATATCGTCAGGTATTTGAAAAAGATCATGCTTTATCGCGTCGTTTCCAAAAAATCGATGTAAACGAGCCAAGTATCCAAGAAACGATTGATATTTTACGTGGCCTAAAAACGAAGTTTGAAGACTTTCATCATGTGGAGTATGACGATAAGGCCTTAGTTGCTGCCGTAGAGCTTTCTTCGAAATTTATTAATGATCGTTTCTTGCCAGACAAAGCAATCGATGTGATTGATGAAGCAGGTGCGCAGCGCCGTCTGAAAGCAGAACTTGATGACAGCTTGATTACGGTCGAGAATATCGAAGATATTGTTTCTAAAATTGCGCGTATTCCGCCTAAAACGGTATCGAAAGATGACAAAGCAGTGCTTGAATATCTGGAGCGCGATTTAAAACGCGTGGTATTTGGTCAAGACGAAGCCATTACTGCACTTGCTTCTGCCATTAAACTGTCTCGTGCAGGTCTGAAAGCACCAGATAAGCCTGTCGGTAATTTTGTATTTGCTGGCCCAACCGGGGTGGGTAAAACCGAAGTCACCAAACAGCTTGCAAAACTTTTAGGTGTCGAACTGGTTCGCTTTGATATGTCGGAGTATATGGAGCGTCACGCGGTATCTCGTTTAATCGGTGCGCCTCCTGGATATGTCGGTTATGATCAAGGTGGTTTACTGACAGATGCAATTCATAAAAATCCGCACTGTGTATTGCTACTCGATGAAATTGAAAAAGCGCATCCAGATGTTTTTAATCTGTTGCTTCAAGTGATGGATCATGGTTCTTTAACCGACAACAACGGACGCAAATCTGATTTTAGAAACGTGATTATCGTGCTCACGACGAATATTGGTGCTGAAAGTATTTCACGCAACAGTATTGGTTTTACCGAGCAAGACAACAGCAACGATAACCAAGAGGCCATGAAGCGCGCATTCTCTCCAGAGTTCCGTAACCGTCTTGATGGTGTGATTCAGTTTAAAGCATTACCAACCACTGTGATTGAGTCAGTAGTTGATAAGTTTCTTACTGAGCTTCAAGCACAACTTGATGATAAGAGAGTGGTACTTGAGGTGGATCAGTCTGCACGTGACTGGCTCGCGGCCAATGGGTATGATCGCTTAATGGGTGCGCGTCCTATGCAGCGTTTAATCCAAGAGCATTTGAAAAAGCCACTGGCTGAAATGATTCTATTTGGTGAACTGGCCGATCATGGCGGTAACGTTGCGGTATCTGTTAAAAAAGAAGACGGTAAAGAGGTTGGATTACAGCTTTCCGTATTTGAGGACCAAACGGCAGAACCTGCATAAATGTTATTAGAAGACTTCTCTGCAACCCGAATACTCAGTGTATTCGGGTTGTTTTTTGTGACTGCGGTTGCAGAAATTCTTGGTTGTTATTTCCCTTATCTGATTTTAAAAGAGGGTAAGTCGGCTTGGCTCTGGATTCCAACGGCCTTGAGTTTGGCTCTTTTCGTTTGGTTGCTGACGTTGCATCCCGCAGCGTCAGGGCGTATTTATGCGGCTTATGGTGGAATCTATATTTTTACAGCACTCATGTGGCTGAGGTTTGTAGATCAAGTTGCTCTAACGCGTTGGGATCTATTGGGTGGAGCAGTGGTTTTACTTGGTGCAAGTCTGATTATTTTGCAACCCAAATAGCGCTCAATTAAATTTTATGCAAAAAAAAGCCTGATATTGGAGATCAGGCTTTTTTAAAATTTATGCTTAAGATCGCTTTAAATTTTCATTCAATAAAAATTCCATCAATGCTTTTTGTGCATGCAATCGGTTTTCAGCTTCGTCCCATACCACAGAGCTTTTATGATCGAGCATGTGTTCAGAAATTTCTTCACCACGATGTGCCGGAAGGCAATGCATAAATAGACAATCTGGATGAGCAAGTTCCATCAGTTTTTCATTGACTTGAAATGCGGCAAAAGCTGCTTCACGTAACTTTTGTTCTTCTTCTTGTCCCATGCTGGCCCACACGTCGGTCACGATCAAATCTGCATTTACAGCCGCATCTTCAGCATTATTAAATACTTCAACACAGTGCGCAAATTCAGCCATAAATTCAGGTTTTGGTTCATAACCTTTAGGTGCACCAACCTTTAATTTAAAGCCCATCATATGCGCAGCTTCAATATATGAATTACACATGTTATTGCCGTCGCCAATCCATGCAACGGTTTTGCCTTGAATACTTCCACGATGTTCTTGATAGGTTTGAAGATCTGCAAGTAACTGACATGGATGATGATCATCTGTCAGACCATTGATCACAGGGACAGAAGAGTAAGATGCAAAGCGCTGCACAACATCGTGACCAAAGGTGCGAATCATGACAATATCAAGCATGCTTGAAATAACGCGTGCAGAATCTTCGATCGGTTCACCACGGCCTAGTTGTGTATCACGTGGTGAAAGAAAAATTGCACTTCCACCAAATTGAGCTATTCCTGCTTCAAATGAAATTCGAGTTCGTGTGCTTGATTTCTCAAAAATCATTCCCAACACTTTACCTTTAAATGGCTGAAACAGTTCATTATTGTGTTGCTGGCGTTTTAGTTCGCTTGCTCGATCAAGGAGATTCTTTAATTCAGTAGAAGAAAGATCGCGTAAAGTAAGAAAGTGCCGTAGAGCCATGGTTACTCCACAATAATTGTTTTATAACAATTAGTTGCTGGTTGGTGAACGAAAAAAACAATCGATTAATATACTATATGATACAAAAAATGCAAAAAAATTAGTTTAATTTGTGCGCGTTTAAAAAAAGATCAACGCAATAATCGATGTGTTCGTGAATGTCCTCACAATCGGTCGTTAAAGGAACCCCCATAATAATCTTCCATTCAATATTTCGAAGGATACCAAAGTACATCATGGCTGAATTTAAGGGTTTTTTGCACTCAATCTGTCCTTTTTCTGCGGCATATTGCAGTGCATCAGCAATGCATTTTTGAATATATTCTGGACCTTTTTGGTGCAAGTACAGGGCTAGATCTGGATTACGCTGTGACTGCTCGATTAATAAACGCATAAAAGCAGAATTTTCTGTGCAGGTAATTTTGGCAAAGAAGTTATATAAGGTGCTGGTCAAAAAGGAACGAAGATCATCCTGTTGAGCGTCGTAAGAGGCACAGATATTTTTGAAAAAAAGTTCGCGACGATAATCACAAATCGCAGTAAACAAACCTTCTTTACTACCAAAGTATTTGTAAATCGAGGCTTTCGATCCACCTGCATGATTTACGACATCATCTAAAGACACCGCATCATATCCTTTTTCAAGAAACAGTTCTGTCGCACTAAGTAATAAAGCCAGCCAGCGCTCATGCCCCCGACGTGTTAAGGGGAGATCGCACTTTGTCGGGCAGGTTTGTCGTGTCATCTGTTTAGACATAAAAAAGGAGGGTAATACTAATCGTGTATTTAAGTATAACAAATTGTTTGATGTTGTGCTTTTGGCGCCGGTGTAGGGGCTGAGAGGTTTTTAAAGTGAGAGCCCACATGTGACTCTCACTTTAAAGTACTTAAATTTCAGATTCTTCTTCTACGTCGTCTTCAGCCGCAATACCGAGCTCTTTGAGCTTTCGGGTAAGAGTGTTTCGACCCCAGCCAAGTAACTCAGCAGCATGGCGTTTTCGACCACGAGTTTGTTGCAATGCCGCGTTAATGAGTGTTCTTTCGAACATTGGTGTGGCAATATCCAAAATTTTCATCTCACCATTTTTGAGCTTTTGAATCGCCCATTGGCCTAGTAGCTCATCCCAGTGATGTAGAGAAATGCGATCAAAGTTTGGTGTCGCAATATTTGTATCTGCTGATTTCTGGATCGGGATTTGTTTGAGTTCAGAAGGTAAATCCTCCGGATAAACTTCTCGACCAGTAATCATGACCGTCAACCAGCGGCACGTGTTTTCGAGCTGACGCACATTACCTGGCCATGGCAGTTGCTGCATATAGTCAGTTGTTTCGGTACGCAAAATCTTTGGACTCACCCCAAGCTCTTTTCCAGCTCGGGCAAGAAAGTGCTGCGCCAGCATTGGAATGTCTTCGCTGCGATGGGCCAGCTTAGGAATATGAATACGAATCACGTTTAAACGATGATACAAGTCTTCACGGAAGCGTCCTTCATTCACCAGTTTTTCCAGATCTTGATGCGTTGCTGCAACAATACGTACATCGACCTTAACTGGAATATGGCCACCTACACGATAAAACTCGCCATCTGCAAGTACGCGAAGTAGCCGTGTTTGCGTTTCAAATGGCATATCGCCAATTTCATCTAAAAATAACGTACCACCATTGGCCTGTTCAAAGCGGCCTTGACGCTGTGTATTGGCACCAGTGAAAGCACCTTTTTCATGACCGAACAACTCGGTTTCAATTAAGTCCTTTGGAATGGCGGCCATGTTGAGCGCAATAAAGGGTTTGCTACTACGTGGCGAATGCTTATGCAGTGCATGTGCAACCAGTTCTTTTCCGGTTCCCGATTCGCCATTGATCAACACAGTGATATGCGACTGAGAAAGGCGCCCAATTGCTCTGAATACTTCCTGCATGGCAGGCGATTCGCCAATGATTTCAGTTGATTGAGCAACCGATGCTGACTTACTGGCTTCTTGTTGCTGTAATTTATTGATATGCAAGATGGCACGATTGACCAGTGCAAGAGCTTCATCGATATCAAATGGCTTAGGTAAGTATTCAAAAGCACCTGTTTGATAACTAGACACAGCCGATTCAAGATCTGAATGCGCTGTCATAATAATCACAGGTAAATCTGGATTGCTGTTTTTGACTTTACCTAGAAAAGTAAGGCCATCGATACCTGGCATACGGATATCGGTTAAGATCACATCTGGTGCATCGTCGAGTAATTGGTCAAGCGCAGTCTGAGCTTCTTCAAAACTGGTGACATCAAAACCTTCTTCTTTAAAGGTTTTCTCTAAGACCCAGCGCATGGCGCGATCGTCGTCAATTACCCATATTTTATTTCGCGACATGGTCTGTCTCCCAAGGTAGATATAAGCTAAATATAGTTTTTCCGGGTACAGATTGGCATTCAATCATCCCGTTGTGTTGATGCATAATATTTTGAGCAATACTCAAGCCCAGTCCTGTGCCTTTGGCGCGCCCAGTAACCAGTGGGTAAAATACAGATTCAATAATATCTTGCGGAATACCCGGGCCATTGTCTTCTATATCAATTCGAATGGCTGAGCGGTTTAATACCCCATTAATGGTCACAAGTCGTTGAATACGCGTACGTAAAGATAAATGTGGTGCTTCTTCAACGAAAAATTCCTTATTTTCTGTCATGGCTTGAATGGCATTTACACTAATATTCAGCATGACTTGAATGAGTTGATCGCGATCTGCTTTGACATCTGGTAGTGAGAGATCGTAGTCGCGCGTAATCTTAATTTTCTTTTTGGTTTGATTGACTATTAGTGAGCGCACACGCTCTAAAGGCTCGTGTACATTGACATCTTCATAACTTGGTAGCTGTCTCGAACCCAGCATGGTATCGGCCAGATTACGAAGACGATCCACTTCGCTGATAATAATATCGGTAAACTCTTCGTATTTCGGATCGTTAAGACTACGTGCCAGAAGTTGAGTTGCGCCGCGAATACCACCAAGCGGATTTTTGATTTCGTGAGCAACGCCGCGAATCAGTTGCCGTGCAACTTGATGTTGCTGAATAAAGTTTTCTTCTTTAGAAATTTTGAGCATCCGATCAATCGGATTTAACTCGATCAATAGCAATGGATGATACGGTTTGCCGGTATTAAGCTGTGAAACGGTGTAGTCGACATGAATGTCTTTGAAATTGACATTAATTACCGCTTCACGCCGCGTATAATGCTGCCCAGAATTCAGGGTGTTTAAAAGCGCCTCGTAGGTATTAAAGGTATCATCAGGTGCATGCATTAAGTTAATGGCAGGTTGACCGGCAGCCCTTAATAGGCTGATGTCGAATAGTGCTTCACAGGATGAGTTCAAATAAAACACATTCAGATTGCTATCGACCAATAAAATAGCAGTGGTCATATTGTCCACTAAAAGTCGGTAGTCGATAGTCGGTTGGTGATCCATTAGCGGAAGTATCCTGTTTTAAAATGGCGCAATGGCATCTTGTTAAAAAATATCTGTCCTTGTTATGAGATATATCCGAAGCAAAATGCACGCCAACTTTGCCAATTAAAGTGCAATAGCAATATTTTTGAGTTAAAAATGTGCTATGTGGTCTATCAGTGAATTTTTTTAACACATTCTTAGCGTCATGATCTGTAATTATGCATTTAATTGGTGCATTTTGATGAAAATATAAATTTTTATGAATTATTTTGGTGCGCTAATGAATCGTTAATGAATCGACCTGTTTTTCTTTTCAGAAACATCATACAATACGCGGATTCTAGTGGAGTGCAGATTCATGAAATCCCCCAAAGTCGGTTTTGTATCTTTAGGTTGTCCTAAGGCATTGGTAGATTCTGAACGAATTTTAACTCAGTTGCGTACTGAAGGTTATGAAGTAGCATCAAATTACGATGGTGCAGATTTAGTTGTTGTGAATACCTGTGGTTTCATTGAATCTGCAGTACAAGAGTCATTAGATGCGATTGGCGAAGCCATGAATGAAAATGGCCGTGTAATTGTGACAGGATGCTTGGGTAAAGACGAAGACAAAATCCGTCAAATGCATCCAAATGTGCTTAAAGTCACTGGTGCAGCAGCCTATCAAGATGTGATGGAAGCGGTACACGAGTATGTGCCTGCGCCGCCTAAACATAACCCGTTTATCGATTTAGTTCCAGAGCAAGGTATTCGTCTTACACCAAAGCATTATGCTTACTTGAAGATCTCAGAAGGCTGTAATCATCGCTGTACCTTTTGTATCATTCCAAGTATGCGTGGTGATCTAGTATCGCGTCCAGTTGGATCGGTACTTGAAGAGGCCGCAGCGCTTAAGCGTTCTGGTGTTAAAGAAGTTTTGGTGATCTCACAAGATACGTCTGCTTATGGTGTCGATACCAAATACAAGCTTGATTTCTGGAACGGTCAACCTGTAAAAACCAAATTTTACGACATGTGTGAAGCCTTGGGTCAGATGGGTATTTGGGTACGCTTACATTATGTTTATCCCTATCCGCATGTCGATGCCGTAATTGATTTGATGGCTCAAAGCAAAATTTTGCCGTATTTAGATATTCCTTTTCAGCACGCCAGTCCGCGCATCTTAAAATTGATGAAGCGACCAGCTCATAGTGAAAATACTTTAGAGCGTTTAAAAGTATGGCGTGAAAAATGCCCGGATCTCGTCATTCGATCAACGTTTGTGGTCGGTTTCCCGGGTGAAACTGAAGAAGATTTCCAAATTTTATTGGAATGGCTTAAAGAGGCCCAGCTCGATCGCGTAGGTTGCTTTACCTATTCACCTGTTGAAGGTGCGACAGCAAACGATTTGCCAGATCATGTTCCAGAAGAGATTAAACAAGATCGTTACGAGCGTTTTATGCAAGTTCAGCAAGAAATTTCGGCTGCCAAATTGCAAAAGCGTATCGGTCAAACCATGACTGTTTTGGTGGATGATCTTGAAGATGAATTTCCAGTAGCAGTGGCTCGCTCTTATGCTGATGCACCTGAAATCGATGGGAACGTATTTGTCGAAGATATTGATAAATCCATGATTCAGCCTGGCCAGTTGCTGGAAGTGGAAATTACCGACGCTGACGAATATGACTTATATGCCAAGCTGATCAAGATCAAAGCAGCTTAGTTGCGCGTTAACAAACAGAATTCAATTTAAACATCGCATTTTGGAGCATAATTATGGCTGATACGAACAGTCCTCGTTATTCACGAATCTTGTTAAAGCTGTCGGGCGAAGCATTGTCAGGCAATAAAGATATGGGAATCGATGCTCAAGTGCTCGATCAAATGTCTTTATCGATTGCACACTTGGTCGGCTTGGGTGTGCAGGTTGGTATCGTGGTTGGTGGTGGTAACCTATACCGTGGCAGTCAATTGCAAAAAGATGGTTTGGTAGGCCGTGTAACTGGCGATCAAATGGGCATGCTGGCGACGGTCATGAATGGTCTAGCGATGCGCGATGCACTAGTACGCCGTAACATTAAAACTCGTTTGATGTCTGCTTTGTCGATTGGTACTGTGGTAGAACCATACTCAAGTCGTGATGCAATTCGTTATTTGGGTCAGGGTGAAGTCTGTGTATTTGTAGCAGGTACCGGAAATCCATTTTTTACAACGGATACAGCTGCATGTTTGCGCGGTATTGAGATTGAAGCTAATCTTATTTTAAAAGCCACAAAAGTTGATGGTGTTTATAATAAAGATCCAAGTAAATACGATGATGCTGTTAAGTACGATCAATTGAGCTTTGATCAGGTGCTTGACGAAAAACTCGGTGTAATGGATTTGACTGCGATTTGCTTATGCCGTGATCATAATGTGCCGTTACAAGTATTCGATATGAATAAGCCAGGTGCATTATTGTCGGTTATCATGGGTGAAAAAGAAGGAACCCACGTCACCAACAGATGACGGCGCCTTTAAAGCTCTTTATACTAGCCCACTAATTTAGTTTTACACTTTTTGAATGAATAAGTAAGGAAGATCATATGATTAACGATCTCAAACAAGACAGCGAACAGCGTATGCAAAAAACTCTAGAATCGCTAGAGCAAGGTTTTGCAAAAGTTCGTACAGGTCGTGCACATCCATCAATTTTAAATGGTGTCATGGTTCCTTACTATGGTTCAGATGTGCCGCTTAATCAGGTTGCAAACGTGGGTGTTGAAGATTCACGTACGCTTATTGTTCAGCCATTTGAACGTACGATGGTATCTGCAATTGACAAAGCGATTCGTGAAAGCGACTTGGGTTTAAACCCAATCACTGCAGACGCGATTCGTGTGCCATTACCCGCTTTGACTGAAGAAACACGTCGTGACATGCAAAAAGTTGCACGTACAGAAGCTGAAAATGCCAAAGTTGCGATCCGTAATATTCGTCGTGATGTACTTGGTGATATCAAAGCATTGTTGAAAGAAAAAGAAATTTCTGAAGATGATGAGCGCCGTGCAGGTGATGATATTCAAAAAATTACCGATAAATATGTTGCTGAAGTTGATAAGCGTTTGGCAGCAAAAGAAGCAGAATTGATGAAGGTCTAAGTTTTTATGACCTTATTAGAAGAGCACCATCTTCCAAAACATGTTGCCATCATTATGGATGGCAACAACCGTTTTGCCAAAAAAAATCAAATGCAAAAAGGAGATGGTCATCGAGAGGGTAAAAATAGTTTAGACCCGATCGTTGAGCATTGCCGTTCAAGAGGAATTCAGGCCTTAACGGTCTTTGCTTTTTCGAGTGAAAATTGGAATCGTCCGCAAATTGAAGTCGATTTGCTGATGAAGCTTCTCGAGGAGGCGATTCATGAGCAATTGCCTCGCATGCGTAAATTCAATATTCAGTTGCAGTTTATTGGTGATCGTTCGCGGTTATCTCCTCATTTACGTGATCTTATGCGAAGTGCAGAGCAAGAAACAGCAAGTTTTAGCTCCATGACGCTAACCATTGCTGTGAGCTATGGTGGGATGTGGGACATTGCAGAGGCGGCAAAACAAATTGCCAGTGATGTACACACGGGTCATCTGGATATTGGACAAATTGACGCTTCCTTATTTGGTCAGTATGTTAGTCTGAACGAGCTTCCACCAGTCGATTTATTGATTCGAACTGGAGGCGATTATCGTTTGTCTAACTTTTTGCTTTGGCAGGCTGCCTATGCAGAGCTTTACTTTACAGAAACATTGTGGCCAGAGTTTTCAACTCAAGAGTTCGACCACGCATTAGATGTTTTTGCTGGCCGTGAACGCCGTTTTGGTAAAACATCAGAGCAAATCCAACAAGATAAAATTGAGAATTAATAATGTTAGAGCGGATCCTAACCGCGTTGGTGTTAGTGGCAGTGGTGCTGATCTGCATGTTTGCTACCCAATCGCATTATCCTATGTTTGGATTGATGATCTTAGCGGCAGGTGTTGCAGGCTATGAGTGGTTCAAGCTTATGCCAAGAACCACACCACATGTGGTCAAGCCTAAAGCATGGTGCTATGGTGCTGTAGTTGCACTGATTGCAGGGCTAGCGTTATTTTATAATGACGTGGCACTCTTACTATGGTCGGCATCCATTTTGACATGGTTGGTGAGTAGCTTCTGGGTGAAATCTTATCCGGAGTACGATGGCTGGTACAACGCGACATTGTATATACTTGGTCTAATTCTGGTGAGTGCTGCTGTCACTGCGATCTTTGAAGTATGGAAAGCATCTCCGTGGTGGCTGATGTATCTATTTCTTCTGGTTTGGGGTGCGGATACTGGTGCTTACTTTGTTGGGCGTAAATTTGGTAAGCGAAAACTTGCACCAACGGTCAGTCCAAATAAATCAATCGAGGGGTTGATTGGTGGTGTAGTGATCACGGTTGTCGTGATTATTGTGGTTGAGTTCTTTTATCTAGATCTATCCCTTGCACAACATATTCTTTTTCTGATTCTATCTTTATTGACTGTATTTGCCTCTGTTTTAGGTGATTTGTTTGAATCCATGATTAAGCGTCGAGCGGGAATCAAGGATTCAGGACGTATTTTGCCAGGTCATGGTGGTGTACTCGACCGAATTGATTCATTGTTGGCTGCTGCTCCTGTTTTTGCTGCAGGAATTTATCTATTGAAGCTCATTGGTGTAGATTTATAAATGACACAATCTGTTTGTATATTGGGTGTGACCGGTTCGATTGGGCAAAGCACTTTAAGAGTTTTAGAGCAGCATCCAGATCAATATTCAGTATATGCCGTTACCGCATATAGTCGAATTGATGAACTACTGGCGATATGCAAACGGGTAAATCCTCAAGTTGTGGTGATTCCTGCTGAAAAATTTGTTCAGCTTAAACAGCTTTTTATCGATGCTCAACTTGAACACATTGAGATTCGGGTCGGATCTGAAGGTTTGATCAGTGTGGCTTCTGCTCCGGAAGTAGACATTGTGATGGCGGCAATTGTAGGTGCGGCGGGTTTGCTGCCAACACTCGCAGCAGTTAAGGCAGGTAAGCGTGTATTGCTTGCAAACAAAGAATCGCTGGTGATGTCTGGTGATATCATGATGCAGGCTGCTCGCGAACATCGTGCCTTGTTGTTGCCTGTCGATTCAGAACACAATGCGATTTTTCAGTCTTTACCACATAATTACTTGAGTCTATCCCCAACAGGATCTCCTCAGCTTGGTGTATCTCAAATTTTATTGACTGCATCGGGTGGGCCATTTCTGGATTATCCAGATGATTTGTTGTCACAAGTAACTCCGCAACAAGCATGTAAACATCCAAACTGGTCAATGGGACAAAAAATTTCTGTTGATTCCGCTACACTCATGAATAAAGGGCTTGAGTTAATCGAAGCCTGTCATTTGTTTTCAATTTCTGAACATTTTGTTACAGTTGTCGTTCATCCACAAAGTATTATTCACTCCATGGTTCAATATGTAGATGGTTCTACGTTAGCGCAAATGGGGAATCCAGATATGTGTACACCAATTGCGCATGCACTGGCGTGGCCTGAGCGTATAGCAACAGATGTCCCAGCTCTGGATGTCTTTGCTCACGCGCAGTTGAATTTTAGACAGCCTGATACACAAAAGTTTCCTTCCTTAACGCTTGCCAGAGAAGCGATGCGATCTGGTGGTTTGGCGCCATGTATACTTAATGCAGCCAATGAAATTGCAGTTGAGGCATTTTTAAATCATAAAATAAAATTCACTTCGATACCGGAAGTGGTTGAGCATGTGCTGAATCACGTGCAAAATGATAAGGCAACCAGTATTGAGCATGTTTTAGAGATCGATGCTGTAGCACGACAGGTTGCAGGTCGTTACATCCAACAGATCAGAGGCTAGAAAGATGAGTGTATTGTATATTGTCATCGCTGCAATATTGCTGCTAGGTCCTCTTATTGCGATACATGAGTTTGGTCATTACTGGGTGGCTCGAAAACTGGGCGTGAAAGTTTTGGTCTATTCAATTGGTTTTGGGCCAACATTACTTAAATGGACGTCTAAAAAATCGGGCATACAGTATCAGCTTTCGGCGTTGCCGCTCGGTGGATATGTCAAGATGCTTGATGAGCGTGAAGGTAATGTGGCCGAGGCTGACTTGCCGTATGCGTTTAATCGTCAATCGCCATGGAAACGGATTGCAATTGTCGCGGCAGGCCCTTTGATTAATCTACTGTTTGCTGTGGTTTTGTTTTGGATTCTCTTTTTACCTTCACAAGAACAGCTCAATACGCGAATTGGGAAAGTTATTCCCAATACACCTGCAGCCGAAATGGGATTAAAAGCAGGTGATCAAGTTGTATCTGTCGATGGTAAAGAAACACCTACTTGGGAGCGTCTAAATTTTGCACTGGTTGATCGTGCAGGTGAAACGGGTCAAATCCGTGTCATGGTCAATGATCAGGGTACAGATAAAACGGTAAATTTGCCGATACAAGATTTTTTGAAAAATCAGAGCCAATCAGCGCTTGATGTACTTGGTTTTCTGCCGTATCGTCCAGCCATGCCAGCAGTCATTCATCAGTTGAGTGAGGATGGTGCTGCAATACGTCAGGGGATGAAGGTTGGAGATCGCATTTTAAGTATAAACGGCTTAAAGATGAACGATTGGTTCGATGTGGTCGATATTGTTCAAAAATCACCTGAGAAATTGCTTAATATAGATGTCTTACGCGAGGGGCAGCTTGTTCACTTACAAGTGATGCCACAAGGTAAACGTGACAGTATGGGTAATGTTACAGGAATGCTGGGTGTTCAAAGTAATCCTGGTAAGGTAACGATTCCTGCTGAATATAAGCAGTTAATTCAATATACTCCTATCCAGGCAATGGGTATGGCTGTTGATAAGACCGTGCAAATCTCTGGCATGATATTGAATTCCATTGTGAAAATGGTTCGTGGTTTGATTGGTCTTGAGAATTTATCAGGTCCGATTACAATTGCTAAAGTTGCAGGTCAAAGCGCAGAAATGGGCTGGCAAACATTTATCTCTTTTATGGCTCTCATGAGTGTGAGTTTGGGGATTTTAAACTTGCTGCCGATTCCTATGCTGGATGGAGGACATTTGGTTTATTACTTTATTGAAGCCATACGCGGTAAACCTGTTTCCGAACAAATACAAATGTTCGGTCTAAAAATTGGTATGGTACTGCTCGGTAGCATGATGCTTTTAGCGCTTTTTAATGATTTTATGCGTCTATAAACGCTGATATGGAAAAATTAACTTACTGGAAAAAACTGGCATGCGGCACACACATTTATTAATGCCTTTGGCACTTGTTAGTGCTATGGCAGCGGTACAACAAGCATATGCAGCAAATGGTTTCATTGCACGCGAAGTAAAAATAGAAGGCTTAGTCCGTCTTACACCTTCAAATGTTTACAATATGTTACCGATTAACAGTGGGGATCGTGTTGATGATCCTACGATTGCCGATGCCATTCGTACATTGTATGCAACGGGTCTTTTCGATGACATCAAAACCTATAAGCAAAACGATGTCCTCACCTTTAGAGTGGTTGAACGGCCAGTCATCTCTAAAATTGAATTTAAAGGCAATAAGCTTATTCCTAAAGAGGCCTTGACTGAAGGTCTGAAAAAAATGGGTGTGGTTGAAGGTGATGTGCTTAAAAGCTCAGCACTGCAGACCATTGAAACGGAACTTGAGCAGCAATATGCGCAGCAAGGTCGCTATGATGCAGACATCAAAGTTGAGACCATCGCGCAGCCAAATAACCGTGTTGCTTTAAAGCTGGATTTCTATGAAGGAAAGCCTGCTAAAGTTGTCGAAATCAATCTGATTGGTAATACTGTATTTAGTGACAGTGATATCAAGCAAGCCTTTGCCATTAAAGAGAGCGGCTGGTCTTCAATTGTTACGCGTAATGATCGTTATGCACGTGAGAAAATGGCGGCAAGTCTTGAATCACTGCGCGCGCTTTATTTAAACAAAGGGTATATTAATTTCAATATTAATAACTCTCAGTTAAATATCAGCGAAGACAAGAAAAAAATCTTTGTTGAAGTATCTGTTACCGAAGGCAGTCAGTTTAAATTTGGTCAAACCAAGTTTCTTGGCGATGCGCTTTATCAGCCACAAGAGTTAGAAGCTCTCAAAATCTATAAAGACGGTGATACTTACTCGCAAGAGAAAGTAAATGCTGTTAAACAATTGCTTTTGCGTAAATACGGTAATGCTGGTTATTACTTTGCAGAAGTGAATGTTGTTCCGCAAATCAATAATGAAACCGGTGTGGTTGATCTTAATTACTATATCAACCCGGGTCAGCAGGTTAAAGTTCGTCGTATCAATATTACGGGGAATACCAAAACCGCTGATGATGTATTGCGCCGTGAAATGCGTCAGATGGAAGGCGCACTTGCAAGTAACGAAAAAATTGACCTTTCAAAAGTGCGTCTGGAGCGTACAGGCTTCTTCAAAACAGTTGATATTAAGCCAGTTCGTGTACCAAACTCACCAGATGAAGTTGATCTTAATGTAAATGTAGAAGAGCAGCATTCAGGTTCTACAACCTTAGCTGTAGGTTATTCTCAAAGTGCAGGTATCACCTTCCAAGCAGGTTTAAGTCAAACCAACTTGCTCGGTACGGGGAATCGTTTTGCACTTGACTTGACTCGTTCGCAAACACAAGACTATTACAACTTAAGTGTTACAGACCCTTACTTTACCATTGATGGTGTAAGTCGCGGTTACAACCTTTACTACCGTAAAACCAAACTCAACGACGAATACACTGTTAATAACTATGTCACGGATAGTTTTGGTGGCAGTTTGTCATTTGGTTATCCAATTGATGAAAATCAAAGCTTAAGTGCATCTTTGGGTATCGATTCGACTAAAGTAAAAACTGGCCCGTATGTCTCTACTTATGTACGTGATTACTTATTGGCGAATGGCGGAAAAACGACAGGTACATCGACATATTGTACTGTGGATCTGACCGAAGCGAATAACTTTACGTGTCCTGTAGGATCGACGGTTACTTATGACTCTCAATTTGAGGGTGACTATCTCACTTATATCCTCAACTTAGGATGGTCATACAACACCCTTAACCGTCCGATTTTACCAACCTCAGGTACGTCACATCGTGTTAACCTTGAAGTAGGTTTGCCGGGTAGTGACGTCGATTACCAGAAGTTATCATACGATACGCAAGCCTATTTCCCACTAGGAAAAGACTTTGTACTCAGAGGCTACGGTAAACTTGGTTATGGCAATGATTTACCATTCTATAAAAACTTCTTTGCTGGTGGTTACGGTTCGGTACGTGGTTTCGAAAGTAGCACATTAGGTCCGCGTTATCCGGGTGTTGTTTATCAAGAATCTGGTAAGACTGATCCTGATTGGGAAGCAGTCGGTGGTAATGCACTGGTGCAGTTTGGTACAGAGCTTGCACTCCCTGTACCGTTTAAAGGTGACTGGGCGCGTCAGTTCAGACCAGTGATCTTTGCTGAAGGCGGTCAAGTTTTTGACACCAAATGTGATCTTCCATCTGGGAAATATTCGATTAATGGTGTAGATGCGAAGAAGTATTGTGAAGATAACTACGGCTTCGATCTGGGTAACCTCAGATATAGTGTGGGTGTAGGCTTTACGTGGATTACGATGATTGGTCCATTATCTTTGAGTTATGCATACCCACTTAACAAAAAAGATGGTGATGATACACAATCGATCCAATTTGAAATTGGCCGTACTTTCTAAAGTACGGTTCACTTTTGATCTGTATGTTTTCCTGATTAAGGAACAGTTATGAATAAAATGAACAAAATTTTACTGGTTCTCGGTATTGCATCATCGGGTCTTACACATGCTGCTGGTATTGGAGTGGTTGATCTGGCTCGCGTAGTCGATAACAGCACCTATCTAAAACAGCAAAATGCAAATTTGAACCAGTCGGTAAAGCCAAGTACAACGCGTTTAGAACAGTTGGGTAAAGAGCTTGATGCGCTGCGCCAAAAAGCTGAAACTGAAGGGCGGAGTATGAAAGAAGCTGATATTCAAAAGCTGAATCAACAGTATCAAGCCAAATTAAGTGAGTTCAATTCAACCCAGCAAAGCTTGCAGACCAAAGTTCAGGGTGGCTTGCAGAATATGAACAACACCTTTGAAGCACGTGTTAAACAAGCGGCTGAGCAACTCAGAAAAGAGAATAATCTGGATTATGTATTGAATAAAAATGCAGTGATCGCATCGGATACAAAAGATGATTTAACTGACAAGATGATTCAAAAAGTGAATGCAATTAAATAATCCATGAAAGTTCATCAATATTCTTTAGAAACATTGGCTCATCTTGTACAAGGTGAGCTTTTTGGTGATGCAGCACTGAAATTGTCGGGTTTGGCAAGCCTTGAGCATGCTGATAACCAACACATTGCCTTTGTGAATGGAGAAAAGTATCTTGATGCTGCAATTTCCACACAGGCCGGTGCACTCATTGTTCAGCAAGAGTTGAAAGAAAAGCTGACACAGCATCAGAATTTTATTGTTGTGGATAATCCCTATCTGGCATTTGCTAAATTGACGCATGTTTTTGAAAAAAAGCATACGCAAACTGGAATTGAAGCGACGGCTCAAATACATCCATCAGTCGTTGTTCCTGAAAATGTCTATATCGGCCATTATGTAGTCATTGGTGAAGACTGCAAGATTGGTGAAAATACCGTTATTCTTTCTCATACTGTGTTGGCAGATAATGTATCTGTTGGTCATAATTGTATGATCGATTCACATGTTTCTTTGCTTGAAGGCACCACAATTTTGGATCGTGTACGTATCCATGCCAATACCGTGATTGGCGGGGAAGGATTTGGTTTTGCACCATATCAGGGTCGATGGCACCGTATTGTGCAATTAGGCAAAGTTCGAATCGGTAATGATGTGCGTATTGGTTCAAATTGCTGTATCGATCGCGGGGCACTTGATGACACTATTATTGAAGATGGCGTGATTATTGATAATCTTGTGCAAATCGCTCATAACGTGCATATCGGTGCGAATACTGCAATTGCAGCCAATTGCGGGATTGCAGGCAGTACCACAATTGGCAAAAACTGTATCCTTGCGGGTGCCTGTGGTGTGGTAGGTCACATCAACATTGCAGATAATGTGACGTTAACGGGAATGTCAATGGTCACAAAAAGTATTTCTGAAGCCGGAACTTATTCTTCAGGTACAGGTCTTTTGGACAATCATCATTGGAAACGTACAATTGTTCGCTTTAGACAATTAGCAGATGTGCCATTGACCCAAGTCATGAAACGACTCGATCATATACAAGCTCAAATTGAGTCTCTTGAATCAACTTTTAAATTGCGTAAATAGAATATGATGACTGAGTCAAACACTCCTGCGTTTACGATCCCTGAATTGCCAATGGACATTCAAAAAATTCGTGAATACTTACCGCACCGCTATCCATTTCTTTTGGTCGACCGTGTAACTGAAGTCGGTGAAAATAATATTGTAGGTTATAAAAACGTTTCGATTAACGAAGAGTTTTTTCAAGGCCATTTTCCAAACTATCCAATTATGCCTGGTGTTTTGATTGTCGAAGCACTGGCACAGGTAGCAGGTATTTTGGGTTTCATTATGAATAATGAAACACCAAAGCCGGGTTCTTTGTTTCTGTTTGCAGGCGCAGAGAAAGTACGTTTTAAAAAGCAAGTGGTTGCAGGTGACCAGCTGGTGTTAAAAGCTGAGCTTGTGATGCAAAAGCGTGGTATTTACAAGTACAATTGTATTGCGACAGTTGATGGTAAAGTCGCAACAACCGCTGAAATTATAGTTTCACATTTAAGAACAGAGCAGGCATGAGCAATAACGACCTAATTCATTCTACCGCTATTATTGATCCATCTGCTGTAATTGCAGCAGATGCTCAAATTGGGCCGTATTGTGTAATTGGTCCCAACGTCACGATTGGGGCTGGAACAAAACTTCATTCGCATGTCGTTGTTGGTGGTTTCACCCGAATTGGTGAGCATAATGAAATTTTTCAGTTTGCAAGCGTCGGTGAAGTGTGTCAAGACCTTAAATATCAAGGTGAAGAGACTTGGTTGGAAATCGGCGATCATAACCTGATTCGTGAGCATTCTAGTCTGCATCGCGGTACAGTACAGGATAATAGCTTAACCAAAATTGGTAGCCACAACCTGTTGATGGTGAATACGCATATTGCCCATGATTGCCAAATTGGTGACCATAATATCTTCGCAAATAACGTGGGCGTTGCAGGTCATGTGCAAATTGGCAGCCATGTGGTTGTGGGTGGAAACTCAGGTATTCACCAGTTCTGTAAGATTGACTCGTATAGCATGGTAGGTGGTGCATCTTTAATTTTAAAGGATGTTCCAGCTTATGTTATGGTCTCTGGAAATCCAGCACATGCATTCGGTATGAATGTTGAAGGTATGCGTCGTAAAGGCTGGTCAAAGCATGTGATTCAATCTTTACGTGAAGCTTACAAGCTGATTTATAAGTCAGGATTGACCACTGAGCAGGCCATTGAAAAAATTCGTACCGATATCTTACCCGAAACGCCTGAAGTTGAACTTTTAATCGACTCAGTAACTTCTTCAAAGCGTGGTATTGTGCGTTAAGTCGTTAATAAAAAAAGACACTATCAAGTGTCTTTTTTTTTGCCTACTTGAAGTATTTTACTTCTTCGGCTTGAGGATAGGTTTTTAATAGTTTGGCCTTGAGTTGGTTGGCTGCTGTCGTGTTGTGTTCAACATCTTTGGCGATACTATAGAGCTGATAAAGTGAACGTGGCGCCTTGCTTGAGGTTGGATAGCGTTTTACGACAATATCATAATTCTTTTTAGCTTCTGAATAGTTCACCGGATCTGTAGCCAAGTTAAATTCTGCTAACCAGAAATAGGCATTCCCTGTATAGATGCTATTGGGGTGATTCTTGATAAAATTTTGCATGGGTGCAATCGCTTTTTTTGCACCGCCTTGTTTATAGGCATCTAAAGCAACTGTGTAAGCGGCCTTTTCGAGTTCTACTGGATCTTGTTGATTAGCAGTAGGGGTAGCGTTATTGCCAGCTGCAGCTGAATTTGAGGCATCTGAAAGCGCAATAGTGGTATTTGTAGGGGATGCTGTGTTTGTTGGAGAGTTGGCAGGAGGTGCTGTATTCGACTGCGCATCCGGATCAGCAGAAGTACTATCAGGATCAAGTTTCTGATTCAATAACTCCAGTCGTTGATCAAGATCGGTATAGCGATTTTGTAAGTCATTCTTTAGTTTTTCAATTTCGTTGTCTTGTTCTTCTAATTTACCGCGTAAGCTACGAATCTCGTTTTCAAGCTGCTGGTTTTTTTGCATGAGCTCCCAGTTAATATTGATGGGTGCAGCAGGAGATGTACCAGATAAAGAACTACCAGTGTTTTGACTCAGACCGCGCGATTCAATGGGAATATTTGCATATGTTTGTGCGCCAATAGAAAGAAGAACGGCTGTAAAAAGCAAATGCTTGTTGAGCATAAGAGAATTCCATTTAAAAACTTAGAAAAATGCGCTATGCATAAGACGAGCAGAGTCATCTTAAATACTGTTGTCATTTCATGTAGTCATTAAAGCATTGGTATATAGAAATGCAAGATGTACTTACAAACTTGTAGCATTTTAATAAGTGAAAGCATGAAACGATTCAATTGGTTTAAATTTTGCCTTTAAAATGAATGAGCTGATGATGAATTCACCACTTGAAACTGATTTTGACTTAAAACCTTAATTAGTACTTGCAAGGCTTATAAAAATCTCTATACTCTGTTCTTGCAATGGTAGCCCTGCTGGTGGCTTCGCAATTGTACTCTGTGAACCCCGCCAGGACCGGAAGGTAGCAACGGTAGCAGATCTATAATGTGCCGAGGTTTTGCTAGTAGGGTTACCACCATTCTAATCTTCTGCTGTGTAATTTATCGCTTTCAAAATAATATCCATATCAAAACCTCTATATTGTAAGAACCGAATTTGCTTTGCTTTTTGTTTAGGATCTTTCTCCACAGTATCACCAAACTTCTTTCTTTTTAATTGATATGCCTGTTCAAACCAGTCGATATCATTGAATTCGTCATTAATTAATTCACGATCAAGCGCTTTCTTCTTTAAAGCGTGTTTAATTTGATTGGGACCTTTACCTTTACGCATTTGACTGGCCAGAACCATTTCTGCAACACGCTGATCACTTTGATAGTTCTGATCTGATAACTCCTCCACCAATTGTATGACTTCGGCTTGATCAAGCGCGTACAGATTGAGTTTCTCAATTAATTCAGCTTTGCTGTATTCTTTTCGCGTTAGAAGTGCAAATGCTAAAGAGCGAAGGCGAGTGCCTGTTAGGGTGGGATTATCGGGTTTCTTTTTTTGGAAATACATATTCAAACTCATGAAAAAACGCCCCAGAGGGCGTTTGATAGTATGGTGGCTTAACTTTCAATAAAGTCGGGCTGTTCTTCTGGCTCATCATCATGCGCAGCGGCTGGATCTGTATTTTTGGTGAGCAATTGTTCGCGAATAGCGCGTTCAATTTCTGCCGAAATACTTGGATTTTCCTCAAAATAACGAATCACGTTATTTTTACCTTGTCCAATTTTGTTGCCTTGATATGAATACCAAGCACCTGCTTTTTGAACAATATTTTGTTGAACTGCGAGATCGACAAGTTCACCTAACTGGTTAACACCTTTGCCGTACAGGATTTGGAAAATAGCTTCGCGAAAAGGAGGGGCCATTTTGTTCTTAACCACTTTTACTTTAGTTTCAGAACCGACGATTTCGTCACCTTCTTTTACTTGGCCAATACGACGGATATCCAATCGAACAGATGCATAGAATTTAAGTGCATTACCGCCCGTTGTGGTTTCAGGGCTTCCAAACATTACACCAATCTTCATACGAATTTGGTTAATGAAGATCACCATGCAATTAGAGCGTTTGGCATTACCCGTAATTTTACGTAGCGCTTGACTCATCAAGCGGGCTTGCAAGCCCATATGTGAGTCGCCCATTTCACCTTCAATTTCAGCTTTTGGGGTCAATGCGGCAACCGAGTCGACCACGATTAGATCAATCGCACCCGAGCGAACCAGCATATCCGCGATTTCTAGAGCTTGTTCACCATTGTCTGGCTGAGAAACCAAAAGATTTTCAATATCAACACCGAGCTTGCGTGCGTATTGAGGATCTAGTGCATGTTCTGCATCGATAAATGCACATGTACCGCCAGATTTTTGACATTGAGCAATTGCCTGTAATGTCATGGTGGTTTTACCTGAGGATTCAGGACCGTAAATTTCAACAATACGACCCTTCGGTAAACCTCCAATGCCAAGTGCAATATCAAGCGTGAGCGAACCTGTAGAAACAGCTTCAACGGCTTGCACGGTATTGTCGCCTAAGCGCATAACTGTGTTTTTACCAAACTGTTTTTCAATCTGGCTTAAGGCAGCTTGTAATGCCTTACTTTTATTATCATCCATCTCACAACCTCAAAACTGTGTAATATCACTTTCATTCAAAGTGGATGTATTGAATTTCAACCTCGTTCCACTGATGTATAGTGACAGATTTGCTCTTTCTCTTCTATGTCGATAATGTGCTAGTACGACACATTATGACGCTCAAAACGCAAATGAGTTTACTCATCATTGTATGACCACGATTGATCGAACTGCTGATCATTATCTTGCTTGAACCGATTGATTTGTCTTCTATCTTTTTTGGATGGACGATGATCTGGTCGTGCTAAATTATGCAATTTTCTTTGCGAAGCAATCAACTCTCTTCGTGCAATACTGACAGGCGTTTCTTCGTACAATTGTTGTGCAACTGGAGCAGGGCCACGCATGCTCGATAGTGCTTTAACCACAACAGTTTTACGCTCGATTCCCTGCTGAATGGTAAGCTCCATTCCGATACGCACATCTTTAGAAACTTTTACGCGTTCATTGTTGTGATGAACCTTGCCACCTTCAATTGCAGCTTTTGCTATTGAACGTGTTTTAAAGAAACGAGCTGCCCATAACCATTTATCGACTCGCATTGAATCGATACTTTTTTCTTCATGTTGCTGTTTTGACATCAAAATCCTTACAAAAGCCACAAAGCAGTTTGATTTTGCCTTTTTACTTTTAGGCACGCTACAGGTTCTAAATATAAGGGCTTTCTGAACAGTTTCAATAGTTCCATTAATTTTTTACACATTCAGTTTTATATTGTTCAAGCGAAACACAATGCTGTAAAGAGTGGGTAAAATAAAATATTTTTCGTTGTAATGAAAGATTAAAAAAGCCACATTAGTGGCTTATTTGGGGCTAATCACATAAAAATAGAGGACTAGAAATAGTAAAACGATTGAGGTCATGAATAGATAAGTATTTGCCGTATTGAAACTCTTTAAAAATTTAATTAAGTTCATGTTAGTTTGATCCAGATTATATTAATTAGTGCTGTAGCGATTCATATTTTAATTTAATTTGAATTTTTTGTCTCATATTATTGCTTATTTGTTATGCATTTGTGTAATTAGTTGATTTTTTAATTAAAACTTAATTTTTAATGTAAATTTTTTTAAATATTTTTATTAAAAAAACAAATCTTCTTTCAGATTATTTGAAATAAAATAATTTAAATTCTAAATAAATAGAGAAGATCTAGTTATGTTTGTTATATCTGATCCGGTGTCTCATGATCCATTGTTGTTGAAAATTCTTGATATTTTAGTTCATGCCTCGGAAATACTGGTTCAAGAGTTTGATACTTATGCGTCGGGGAAAGTGTTTAAGATTGATCGGAAGGAGGATACTTCTCCAGTCACTCAAGCGGATCTTCGCGTCAATCAGTATATAACTGAGGAGTTGGCAAAACTTGAGCCCCACTATCCTGTACTTTCTGAAGAAAGTGAAAGAGTGCAGCGATCCGAATGGAAAAGTTTCTGGATGCTTGATCCACTCGATGGGACAAAAGAGTTTTTACATAAACGGCAAGAATTTACGATCAATTTAAGTTTGGTGTGTGGTGATAAAACAAACTTTTCAGCTTTGGTTGTGCCTTGTAAAGGTGTTGTTTATTTAGGATATCTCGATCAACATCCCTATAAATACGAGTTTCAGTCCAAACGCTGGTGGCGTTATCAAGCAGATAGCGATCAGCATTCAAATGTAATTCGAGTTGGCTTAAGTCATAACAATAAAAATGATCAGTATCAGCAACTCATGACGTATCTGGAGCAACACTATACTGTTGAGCGTTTGGAAGCGGGCAGTGCTTACAAATTTTGCTTAATGCTTGAAGGTGAGATTGATCTTTATCCACGTTTTCATCCCACTTCTGAGTGGGATACTAGCGCGGGTCAGGGGCTTTTAGAAAGTATAGGCGGAGGGTTGGTCTCTTTGAAAGGATTGCCTTTTAAGTATAACGTTCGCGATACCTTATTGAATAAAGGCTTCTTAGCATTTGCCAGCCCTAAGTATGAAGAGCTTGCCAAAGACCTGTTGAGTCATATGGACAATTATAATTGAGTGTTTTTTGTTGCGTGGTATAGTGATAACGTAATAAAGAATTAATGATTTTGATCATGACACTTAAATTGCTTCCTCCCAGCATGTTCCGAGCTTTAGATCTACTTCCAGATCCAAACATACCTGTGACTTTGTTTACCCGCCATTCACTGAGAGAGTTGGTGAATGGGCAAGGGCTGGCTGGCTATGATCTACAGTTAACTGATCAAGGACGTGAGTTAGCCAAAGCATGGGGGGCTTACTTGATTGAAAATACTGGTCGAACCATTCAGCATTGTATTTCAAGTCCCATTCAGCGCTGTGTTGATACTGCTGCATTGATCATTGAGGGTGCCGATGCGGTGGCACGTTGCCCAAATACCCATACGATTGAAATTGTCGAGCAAGGTTTGCTGGTGGAGCCAGGAAGTTTTGTGCTTGATATCAAACAAGCTGCACCTTTCTTCAGACAGCAGGGTGCGCTTGGTTTTATAAATAGTTTTGTAAATAACGCGCTACCGGGTATGAAACATCCGATTACGGGTGTATTCGATGTGCTTGAGTTGATTTATAACACGCACCCTTCTGCACCTTATGGTTTAAGTCTTGCGGTCAGTCACGATACAATTATTGCAGCGATTGTCGCAGTCATGGCTGGGCGCCAACAAATTGATCAAGAAGATTGGCCTGCCATGATGGAAGGTTTATTTGTATGGTTTGAAGGAGATGATTTTGCTGGGAGCGAGCTAAACTGGTTATGGCGTGGTGAACGACATCATTTGAGGGTTTCTGATTTTTTAAATCGACATGAGTAATGACAAAATCAGATAAGCTAAATAGCAGACATAAAAAAAGCCCCATCGGGCTTTTTTTATGAATTACTTAGTTAGAAGCAAGTGCTTTAACTTGAGCATTCAAGCGGCTCTTGTGACGAGCTGCTTTGTTTTTGTGGATGATGCCTTTGTCAGCCATACGGTCGATTACAGGAACAGCTTTTTTATAAGCTTCTGTAGCAACAGTATAATCACCAGCTGCAATTGCATTTACAGTACGTTTGATGTATGTACGAACCATAGAACGCAAGCTTGCGTTGTGTTTGCGCGCTTTAACGTTTTGACGCGCACGTTTTTTTGCCTGAGCAGAGTTTGCCACTCTTGCACTCCTTGAAATTTGATTGGTCTGGGCGGGCTGAAGCTTTACTTAAAAAATAAAACAATCACCAGCCCGTAAACAAGTGCCATATTTTGATGAATCCCTGTCGGTAAGTCAAGCCTTGAGACGTTTTTGCTACGTTTTTGATGCTGATTAATGCCAAAGAAAACGTTAAATTAGCTATAAAAATAATTCGGTAGTAAAAAACATGTCTAATTTAAAAAATAAAGCACTGGTTTTGGGTTCAACGGGTTTGGTTGGAAGCGCATTACTTGAACAGCTACAAACTTCAGCATCCTTCGATGCGATCACCGTTATTGTACGGCACAAAAATGACGCATTGAATGATACTCCTCGTGTTGAACAATATGTGCTCGATGATTTTTTATTATTAAATGATGAAGATTTGTCTGGATATACCCATGTTTTTAGCTGCTTAGGCACAACTTTAAAAAAAGCAGGGTCTAAACAAAAATTCTATGCGGTGGATTACGAGATCAATGCACATGTAGCAGATTTGCTACAGAATCAGCAAACACACTTTCTATTTATCAGTGCATTAGGTGCAAACGTATCTTCTATGTTTTTTTATAACCGCGTGAAGGGGGAGCTCGAAGAATATATTAAATCGCTTGGGCTATATCGAGTATCGATTTTCCAGCCGTCACTTTTAATAGGCATGAGAGACGAGCAGCGTTTACTTGAAGGAGTTGGACAGCGCGCATTTACTGTTTTTGAGCATCTTGTGAAGAAGCCATTTTTATATAAGCCGGTTCATGCAGATCAAGTGGCTAAAGCAATGCTAACTGCGTCAAAGCAGCAAATACAACCTTTACAGATATATGATAATTTGCAGATTCAAACAATGACATAAATGGAGAATAAAATGACAACAGTGGTACTGTTTGTGACCTGTGATTTACTTGATGATCATCCAGACAAAAATATTCAAGTACTGGTGCCATCGTTAGACGGTAAGAGTTTTAAAAGTTATGGTGCACGCCAAACCTTTGGGGGAGAAATTGTTACAGTGAAATGCTTCGAGGATAACTCCCGGGTAAAAGAGCTGTTAGCAACGCCTGGGCATGGAAAGGTGCTAGTGGTAGATGGCGGTGCATCGATGCGCTGTGCATTAATGGGTGATATGATTGCCGCATCTGCTGTAGAACATGGCTGGCATGGGGTTGTGATCTACGGGTGTGTCCGTGATGTTGACGTACTACGAACACTTGATCTGGGTGTGCATGCATTGGCTGCAATTCCTCAAAAAAGTCATCGCAAAGGGATAGGCGAAACACATATTCCTGTTTATTTTGGAAATGTGACATTTCAGTCTGGCCATTATCTATATGCCGACAACAATGGAATAATTGTGACAGAAGAACCACTTCATCAATTTTAATAAAGGTTGTTTTATGCTGATTCATCAAGTTAAAGTTTTACAATCCGTTGCTGCCAGTATTATTGAAGGCGGGCGCGGAGTGACTGGAACTGCATTTCCAAAGCAGCCAGAAAAACCGATTAAACTCTATGAGTTTGAAGGATCGCCCTTTTCTCGACGTGTTCGAGAAGTTCTTACCTTATTAAATCTGGATGTTGAAGTCTATCCATGTCCTAAAGGTGGGCAAAAGTATAGGAAACTTGTAAAAGAAAAAGGCGGTAAGACTCAATTTCCTTTCTTAATTGATGAAAATACGGGTGATCAGTTGTATGAGTCAGAGCTGATTATTCAGCATCTATTTAAGCATTATGGACAAACAGGCAAAACACCTGAGAAATATGCTCATTATCCGAAATTGCCTGTTGCAGGGATACTGGCAACGCTTGTCAATACAGCACGTGGTGTATGGGTCAATAAGAAAATTATTGATCGGTCAGCGCCAGAGCAGTTACTTGAGTTGTGGAGTTTTGAGGCGAGTCCTTACTCTCGTTTGGTTCGAGAGACGCTAACAGAATTGGAGTTACCTTATCTTTTGCATAATGTCTCTAAAGAGCGTTGGCAAGATATGGGACCAGCTGTTTTACGATTGAAACCCGGTAAATATTGCCCATTGAAAGGTGGGAAGCGTGAAAAGCAATTGCCACTCATGCAGGGGAAAATGCAAGTGCCGTATTTGTATGATCCAAATACGCAAACCAAATTATTTGAGTCGGCGCTTATTGTTCAATACTTGAAAAAACAGTATGGACATTCTTAAACACTCAATCTAATCAATTTGGACATAATGCATGAGATTGCCAGAATGCGTGTTACGTGTTCTGGCATGACGAAATCGGGCAAAATTGAACATCCTGATCGAAGCTGAGACAAGACATGTTTAAAAAAATCACGGACTGGGTGGGTGGCTCCAAAAACAATCTAGAAGCCCAGTATATGAAAGATCATGACATCTCATATCATCCTGAACAGGGCTACTGTGTAAACGGCATAGTGGTAAATACGCTTTCAGAACGCCTCGAATATTTTTCGAATCGCCGTCTGAATCGTTTCGATGATTTGGCAACGCTTTACCTTGCAAGTATTGTGATTAATGAAAAAATCGATCTTGAAATTGCTACTGGAAACTATGTGCAGCGGCTACAAAATAACGAGAATAACTTACGAGAATTCAAGGCAATTATTGAAAAATTGAATCATTATTATCGAGAGTTTAAACGAGATAAGTAAGGCATAGATCAATTCGGACATGCTAAGATACAGCGCATGTCTACTAGATATGCGACCTCAATGTTCCAACACGAAATTTCACAACTCAAATTACAGCAATTAAAAACAGGCGAGAAACGCTGGATCGGTTCACTCTTGGGTTCATCTGGGTCACTTCTATTCAAAGAAATGTCTGCCCAAATCTCCACACTGATTGTGGTGGTTGTAAAGAATAGCCAGCATCTTGCACAACTTGAAAGTGAATTGGAATTTTATGGCATAAAACCGGTTATTTTTCCAGATTGGGAAATTCTTCCATACGATCGTCTTTCACCGCATCAAGATATTGTGTCTGAACGTCTAGCAATATTGGCCAATATGCCGCAGCAGGGCGTATTATTGATTTCAGCTTCAACGCTTGCACAAAAAATTGCCCCAATTTCTTGGATTGTGGGGGAGCATTTTGACATTCAGGTTGGGCAGAAATTTGACTTAGAAAAAGAAAAATTAAGATTGATTCAGGCAGGATATCATTTAGTTGATACTGTATATGACCATGGTGAATTTGCAGTTCGGGGTAGTATTATGGACATTTACGCCTCTGGACAATCACAGCCCATTCGTATCGATTTGTTTGATAATGAAATTGAGACATTAAAGTTTTTCGATCCTGAAACCCAGCGTACGACAGAAAGTTTAAAGCAATTTCGTGTTTTACCTGCTAAAGAGTTTCCGTTAAAAGAAGGTCGATCTGTTTTTCGTGAGCGTTATGCAGAAGCATTTCCAACTGCAAATCCAAAGAAAAATCCAATTTATCAAGATGTTCTAGACGGTATTGCATCACCTGGTGTTGAGTTCTATCTGCCGCTATTTTTTAGTAAAGAAAGTGTACAACAGGGTAGTTACTTTACTTCATACTTACCTGAAAATTGCATTGTCATTACATATGATACATTGGATGAGATTTTAATCTCATTTTGGAAAGATGTGTCACAGCGTTATGAAAGCCGCCGACACAATATCGATCACCCAATTTTGGCGCCAGAAGAATTATTTTTAACGCCTAATATAGTGTTAGAGCAACTCAATCGACTGCCTCGTATTGAAGTGTCAACTGCACCAGCTCCATCACGTGCAGGTGCAATTAACTTACCAACAGTAGAACCTGTACGATTACCTGTCGATCCAAAAAAACAGCAACCTTTTGAAGTTGTAAAAAACTATATCGATTCGGCTGGTCATCCAGTTTTACTTGTTGCAGAAAGTGCCGGTCGCCGTGAAACCCTAAAGGATGCGCTACGTCCAAGTTTGGGTGATATCCCAACAATCGACAGCTTTCAAGATTTTCTAAAGCAGCAGCATCCTATTTCAATTACCAGTGCGCCTCTTGATCGTGGTTTGGTGATTGTTAATCAACTGTCGGTTATTTCTGAAAATCAACTTTATGAACATCGAGTCGTTCAGCGTCGTCGAAAACGCCAGCAAGATGTCTCTGAAGAGTTTCTGATCCGCAGTTTAACAGAACTTAGTATAGGTGCCCCGGTTGTACATATCGATCATGGTGTAGGGCGTTATGCCGGTTTGGTCACGCTGGAGATTGATGCACAGGACTATGAGTTTTTGCAGCTCGATTATGCCGATGCTGCAAAAGTGTATGTGCCTGTCACCAATTTACATTTGATTAGCCGCTACAGTGGAGGGGATCCAGATTTAGCGCCATTACACAAAATTGGCACTGATGCATGGAACAAGGCCAAACGTAAAGCACTGGAGCAAATTCATGATGTGGCTGCGGAGTTGCTTCACATACAAGCGCGACGTCAGTCTAAGCCGGGATTTGCGTTTGAGCTGGATCATAGTCTGTATATGCAATTCTCAAGTGGCTTTGCTTATGAGGAAACACTCGATCAAGCTAATGCTATTGAGGCGACCTTGCATGATATGCAACTGGCTAAGCCAATGGATCGTTTAGTATGTGGTGATGTTGGGTTTGGAAAAACTGAAGTGGCCATGCGTGCGGCATTCGTCGCGGTGCAAAACAATAAGCAAGTGGCTGTATTGGTTCCCACGACACTATTAGCCCAGCAGCATTATGAATCTTTCAAAGATCGCTTTGCCGACTGGCCGGTACGTATTGAAGTATTATCGCGATTTGGTTCGAATAAAATCCATCAAAAAAATATTGAAGATTTAGAGGCGGGTAAAGTCGATATTGTGATTGGTACACATAAGTTACTTCAGGAAACCGTCAAATTTCATGACCTTGGACTGATGATTGTCGATGAAGAGCATCGCTTTGGTGTTCGTGATAAAGAGCGAATCAAAGCCATGCGTGCAGATGTTGATATGTTGACGCTTACAGCAACACCAATTCCGCGAACTTTAAATATGGCATTTTCGGGCATGCGCGATTTATCCATTATCGCAACACCACCAGCCAGACGTCTAGCAGTCAAAACGTTTGTTCAAGAACATACCGATGACTCCATTAAGGAAGCCATTTTACGTGAGTTGCTTCGAGGTGGTCAGGTTTATTTCCTGCACAATGAAGTGGATACGATTGAGCGTGCAGCAGAAAATATTCGTAATTTGGTGCCAGAAGCGCGTGTCGCCGTGGCACATGGTCAAATGCGCGAGCGCGAACTTGAGCAAGTGATGCAGCAGTTTTATCACAAAGAATATAATGTTTTGGTTTGCTCAACCATTATTGAAACGGGTATTGATGTACCCAATGCCAACACCATTATTATGGAGCGAGCCGATAAGCTAGGTTTGGCGCAACTCCATCAGCTTCGTGGCCGTGTTGGGCGATCGCATCATCAAGCTTATGCCTATCTATTGGTGCCTTCAATCAAACATCTTAAAGGGGATGCAGAAAAACGTCTGGATGCGATTCAACGCGCATCAACGTTAGGGGCCGGTTTTATGCTGGCTACAGAGGATTTAGAAATTCGTGGTGCAGGCGAACTATTGGGCGAGCAGCAAAGTGGATCTATGCAGGCGATTGGTTATAGCCTATATATGGAAATGCTTGAAAAAGCAACCAAAGCGATTCAAAAGGGTAAAACGCCTAACTTTGATGCGCCGCTCACGCTCACAGCTGAAATTAATTTACATATGCCGGCTTTGATCCCGGATGAATATTTGGGCGATGTACATCAGCGCTTACTGTTTTATAAGCGTATCAGTAATACCGACGCTCAAGAGAAACTAGACAATATTCGAATGGAATTGATTGACCGATTCGGTACACTACCACCTGCTGTGAAGCAATTGTTTAGTATTCATCACATTCGACTGCAAGCTGAGCAGTTGGGAATCACCAAGATTGATCTCAACACGCAAGGTGGCTACATCGAGTTTGCTCAAGATACACCAGTTCAGGCAATCAGTATTATTCAGCTTATGCAAAAGCAACCGACCTACTACCGTATGGAAGGTGGGCAGCGCCTTAAAGTCATGGTTCAGCTTGAAGCATATGATAAACGTATCCAATTTGCGCAGGATTTATTATCTAAACTTATTAATGAGTTGAATGTATAAAAGCAAATTAGCGTGCTGTATTTAACTCGATTTTTTTGAACAAAATCATTGATATTTGTAAGTAAACACTTGGCTAATAATATTCACATCACAACTGATGTGATAGTATTAGCCATCACTGTTATTGTGTCATTTATAAAGATATGTTTAGTTTGCATCCACAACTTGCTCAAGATACTTTTTTTGTTGGCGACTTTCCGCTTTCAACATGTCGTTTAATGAATGATATGCAATTTCCATGGCTTATTTTAATCCCACGTGTTCCTGGGGTTTCAGAGCTTTATGAACTGAGCCAAGCTGATCAAGAACAATTTTTGAGAGAATCAAGCTGGTTGTCGAGCCAACTGGCGCGCGTGTTTCGTGCAGACAAAATGAATGTGGCTGCACTCGGTAATATGGTGCCTCAATTACACTTTCATCATGTTGTGCGTTACCAAAACGATTCTGTTTGGCCGAAACCAGTATGGGGAACACCTGCGGTCCCGTATTCTAATGATGTTTTAGCGCATATGCGTCAAACCTTGATGTTAGCATTGCGTGGTCAAGGTGATATGCCATTTGACTGGCGCATGGACTAAGTCCAATGTGCTGCATCTGGAATGATGCAGCCTAAGCTGCGAAGTGGAGGATAGGATGCTCACGAGATTGCTTGAGAGAGAGCCTCAACAATTTATGTATTTTCATCGGATGATGGGATACTTCATTCTCTCACTCAATTTGGTGATATATGCCTTCACTTCACCTTATTCAACTGTTCAAATCTTTGTTCCTGCACTTTTCTTAGCCATCTTAATTGTTATTCCAAAACTTAATCGCTACTTAGAAGATAAGTTTGAAAGAAAAGTTGTTCTCAGCGTTTTTTTTATTATAGATACCATTGTGGTATCAATGTTTCTGGCGGGTGTTCATTTAAATCTTGTTTTAACTTTTGTTAGCCTGTTTGCACTTTTATACAGTGCGATCAACAGCCGAATTCCATTTGCTGTGATGGCTCTGGCTGTATTATCTGGTATTGCCTTTTTTTACTTCAACACACTGTTTATTTTCGGTTTTCATGGTTATCTCGGAGCGACTAGCCAAGAATTAATCGTGATCAGTTTGATTTGCCTGATTATTTTTATCAGTATGGGCAATTACTATCAAAATTTATATATTGAAAAACTCAACTTAGAGCGTCAAGACTATTACAACCAAATGACGCGCTATATGACATTTGCTAATCAGTTAAGCCGTTATGCACCTTTGCAGTTATGGCAGTCGATTATGCGCGGAGAGTCAGAAGCTAAAATTGAATACAAACGTAAAAAATTGACCGTATTTTTTTCTGATATTCAGGGATTTACCGAGCTTTCAGAAACATTGATTCCAGACGATTTGGCTTTTTTGCTCAATGATTATTTGAGTCATATGACTGAAATTGCCAATCAGTACGAAGCAACAATTGACAAGTTTATGGGCGACGCCATTTTAATTTTCTTTGGTGATCCAAATTCTCAGGGTGTTCAGCAAGATGCCAGATCCTGTGTTGAGATGGCCATTGCGATGCGTCAGCAAATGAAACTGTTACGAGAGCGCTGGAAAAAAATGGGATATCCGGCTTTAAATATCCGGATGGGAATTAGTACGGGTTATTGCCACGTGGGAAACTATGGTGCGACATACCGTATGGCCTATACCATTGTAGGTCGTGATGTTAACTTGGCAGCACGTTTGCAATATGCAGCAGAAGTTGATGAAATTTTAATTTCGGATGAAACTTACCAGCTCATTAAAGATGATTTTTTATGTGCGCCGAAAGCGCCAATTTATTTAAAAGGTATTCAAAACGCGGTTAAAACTTGGCAAATTCTTGAAAAATATACGGGAAGCCATGAGGAGTTTCAGCGCTGGTTTGATTATGAGTATAAAGGCTTTCATCTACTGTTAAATTTAGAAGAAGTACAGCGTTATGAATACGCACAGCTGATTGAAGTGATGGAAAAAATGATCCAGCGTATTCAAGATCAGCAGGCAATCACCAATAGTGAAGGCGTGGTGAAGTTGTCACTTGAAGATGAAGTAAAATCCGAATAATCCGCTAAAGCATATAAAAAAGCCATCGTTGAACGATGGCTTTTTCTTGATTAATGATTTTCTGAGGCATGATTGATGGTGTATTTTGGAATTTCGACTTCCAAATCTTCAGTCACCACTTTTACTTGGCAAGACAAACGTGAATCTGGCTCTAAGCCCCAAGCACGATCAAGTAAATCTGCTTCAACATCATTCATTTCATCAAGGCTATCAAAGCCTTTACGAATAACCACGTGGCATGTGGTACATGCGCATGACATATCGCAAGCATGTTCAATCTTAATGCCGTTTGCAAGCAAGCTTTGACAAAGGTTGGCATTTTCTTCTACTTCAAACTCAGCACCATCTGGGCAAATTTGTGTATGCGGAAGAACTTTAATACGTGGCATAGTAATTCACCTGTTTTATTTCTGTGAGTTTGACCAATCTTCAAGTTTGGTGCCTTTAAGTGCATGATCGATATGACGATTCATGCGCATAGCAGCAAATTCATCGCTATGCACCTTAAGCTTGGCGACAGCTGCTTCAATTTGAGCAATATCATTCGATTGTAATTGTTGCTGAAGCGCTTCTTTCGCTTGAACAAGTGCTTTTGCCTGCGATGAATCGAGTAATTCAGCATCGGCTTTCAATGCTTGTTCGAGTGCTTCGAGTTCGCGTTGCGCTTCAACTTTGGTTTCTTGCAAGTGACGAAGATTTTTATCTTCTTCGGCATGCTCGAAACCTTCTAACAATAGGCGTTCTGTATCTGCAGAAGAAAGCCCATAAGATGGTTTAATATCGATCTGTGCTTTGACGCCGGATGTGGTTTCTTGCGCAGATACATTGAGCAAGCCATCTGCATCCACTTGAAACGTAACTTCAATGCGTGCCTGACCCGCAGTCATTGGTGGAATACCATGCAGTACAAACTTACCCAGAGAACGACAATGTTCAACTAGATCACGCTCGCCTTGAACCACATGAATCAACATTGCAGTCTGGCCATCTTGATACGTGGTAAATTCTTGGCGGCGTGCCACAGGAATTGCAGTGTTACGAGAAATCAGTCGCTCAACCAAACCACCCATCGTCTCTAAACCTAAAGACAATGGCGTAACATCCAATAGAAGTGATCCATCTTGTGTATTACCAATCAATTGATTGGCAGTGATCGATGCACCAATTGCCACGACTTCATCAGGATTTATTGAACAGAGTGGTTCTTGTTTGAATACTTCACGCACCACATTTTGAACGGCATACGAACGTGTAGAACCACCCACCAAAACCACTTTCTCAATCTCATCTAAACTGAGTTTTGCATCACGTAAGACACGTTTACAAACACTAATGGTTTTATCAAGTGCAACTTGAATAATCGACTCAAAATCACTACGGGTAAGTACGATCTGATGATCCAGTGCTTTAAAGGTCACTTCAGGCAATTCAGAAAGTTGTTCTTTTGCACTACGTGCAGCCACAATAAAGGCTGCATATTCGTGATCATCGAGTGATTCAATCTGTAACTGTTTTTTCACCCATTTAACAATGAGTCGATCTAAGTCATCCCCGCCTAAAGCCGTATGTCCACCAGTGGCCAGTACTTCAAAAACACCTTGTGAAAATCTTAAGATGGAAACGTCGAATGTTCCGCCACCCAAGTCGTAAATCACATAATTGTGGTCTTGAGCTAACTGGTTTTCTTGATCTAAACCGTATGCAATTGCCGCCGCAGTGGGTTCGTTCAATAAACGCAACACGTTTAATCCAGCAAGCTGGGCCGCATCGCGCGTTGCCTGACGCTGTGCTTCATCAAAATACGCAGGCACTGTAATTACAGCACCATTAATCGGATTTTTTAGGCTATCTTCTGCGCGAAGTTTGAGCTGAGTCAAAATGGCTGCAGAAATTTCGACTGGCGTTTTACGCCCTTGCGCCGTTTCAAATGCAGGCATTTCATTGTCATTACCCACCAGTTTGTACGGGTGCTGAAACTTAATATCCGCTTTTGAGCGTCCCATAAAGCGCTTGACCGAAACAATGGTATTTTGCGGATCAGTAGTCAAAAATGGTTTGGCATCGTTGGCATATTCAATCGACTGATCGGCGTAATGCACAATCGAAGGAAATAAGACATGGCCTTTTTCGTCCTGTAATACTTTGGCTTGCCCAGAAAGAACTGTTGCAACCAAAGAATGTGTTGTTCCAAGGTCAATACCAATCGCAATGCGATGCTCGTGTGGGGCACTTGATTGACCAGGTTCAGCAATTTGCAAGAGTGCCATGTAAAATCCCTTGAGTAAATCTATGCAGTAAAATTAAAAGTCGTCATCAAGATCGAAGCTATCTTCATCAAGTAGCTGATCTTCTGCTTTGTCTATATCGTTTAAGACCCGTTGAAAAAAACGTAATTTTCGTACGGTGTCACGTGCTTCCGACCAGTCTTCATCGTTATAGTCAATTTTAAATTCGCGAATAAGACCATCGATCCATTGATTCACTTCATTTTTGAGTAAATCAAGCTCAGATGGAGTCGAGGCTTCATCAAGCTGCTCTCTAATTTCGAGTGCAGATTGTAAAAATTCAAAATCATGAATAGATTGGTCGAGGTGATGATCTTGTTTTTTCAACGCCAACATATAGGCAGCACGACTATCGACATTACTTAAGGTTTTATAAGCCTGATTAATGTCACTAGATTGAATAAGCGCCTGTTCTTTATCTACAGCTTTATCTGGATGATACTGCTGCTGTAATTTCAGAAAATTATTTTTTAAAGCGACTAAATCAATGTCGAGTGCTACCGGTAAGTCAAACAACTCAAAATGATTCATGGGAGATGAATTCCGAAGTTAATCATAAATTAAAAACAGTGAAGATCACTGTTTTTAATTAAGAAGAAGGGAAGGTTAAGGATTAAACGGTAAAGGATTCACCGCAACCACATTCACCTTTTTTATTTGGATTATTAAATTCAAAGCCTTCATTCAATCCATTTTTGACGTAGTCCATCTCCAAACCTTCGAGATAAACTAGACTTTTTGGATCTACAAACACTTTTACACCATGCTGTTCAAAGATTTCATCGTGCTGATTAACATCATCGACAAACTCAAGCACGTAAGCCAAACCGGAACAGCCAGAAGTTTTCACACCCACCCGAATGCCTTCGCCTTTACCACGGTTGAGCAAATAGTTGCGCACATGAGTTGCTGCATTTTCAGTTAAGTGAATCATGAAAACTCCGTTGTAGTGCTAATTATGCTTTTGATTGCTTGTTGCGATAATCGACAATTGCGGCTTTGATTGCATCTTCTGCAAGTACTGAACAGTGTACTTTTACAGGAGGTAATGCAAGCTCGGTTGCAATATCGATATTTTTAATCGCTTGTGCTTGATCAAGCGTTTTACCTTTTAGCCACTCTGTTACCAAAGAGCTTGAGGCAATCGCAGAACCACAGCCATAAGTTTTAAAGCGTGCTTCTTCGATAACGCCTTCATTATTTACTTGGATCTGTAAGCGCATTACGTCGCCACATGCAGGAGCACCAACCATGCCAGTGCCTACATTTTCAGCATTTTTGTCTAAAACGCCAACGTTACGTGGGTTTTCGTAATGATCAATTACTTTTTCGCTATAAGCCATGTTGCTTCTCCAAACCTCGGGGTCAGCCTAATATTAAATATGAGGGTTAAAACACCGATTTCAATTAAAATTAGTGTTCAGCCCATTCAACAGTAGAAAGGTCGATACCTTCCTTGTACATATCCCAAAGCGGAGAAAGTTCACGAAGTTTCTCAACAGCGGCTTTGGTTACTTCTAGCACGTGATCAATATCCGCTTCTGTGGTGTATTTACCGAAGCTAAAACGAATTGAGCTGTGTGCAAGTTCATCCGACAAACCAAGAGCACGTAATACATACGATGGCTCAAGCGTAGCAGATGTACATGCTGAACCACTTGATACAGCAGCATCTTTTAATGCCATCATCAAGGATTCACCTTCCACAAAGTTAAAACTTACGTTAAGGAAGTTTGCAACGTTTTGTGTCGGATGACCATTTAAGAAAACTTGCTCTAGACCTTGCAAGCCATTCCACAATTTGTCACGTAAAACACGTAAACGCGCTTGTTCTGTTTGAATGCTTTTTCCTGCAAGTTCAAAAGCTTCACCCATGCCAACAATTTGATGTGTTGCCAAAGTACCTGAACGCATACCACGCTCGTGACCACCACCGTGCATTTGTGCTTTTAAACGAACGCGTGGAGTACGACGAACATAAAGTGCACCAATACCTTTAGGGCCATAAGCCTTATGCGCAGAGAAGCTCATCAAGTCAATTTTCATGGTCGAAAGATCGATTTCGACTTTACCTGCTGCTTGGGCAGCATCGACATGAAGGAATGTTTTATTAGCACGTGTAAGTTCGCCAATCGCAGCAACGTCAGTTACCGTACCCAATTCGTTGTTGACCAACATAAGTGAAACAAGAATGGTGTCTGGACGAAGCGCAGCCTTCACCATTTCAGGTGTAATCAAACCTGTACGTGGCTCTGGCTCTAGATAGGTGATCTCAAAACCTTCTTCTTCTAGTTCGCGGCATGGATCAAGCACAGCTTTGTGTTCGATTTTGCTGGTAATAATGTGCTTACCTTTCGAACCGTAGAATTGTGCGATACCCTTAAGCGCAAGGTTGTCAGATTCTGTTGCACCAGAAGTCCAAACGATTTCGCGTGGATCTGCTTTAATTAAATTGGCAACTTGTTCACGTGCATATTCAACTTTTTCTTCAGCTTGCCAGCCATATGCATGTGAACGTGATGCAGCATTACCGAATGTGCCTTCAAAAGTAAGACATTCCATCATACGTTCCGCTACTTCTGGAAGAACGGGAGTGGTGGCTGCATAATCAAGATAAATCGGACGTTTCATGTCAAATACCTGTAACCGAAAGAAGCGGTGAATCGAAATGAACTGAATTTTGACGTAGTGCAACGGTTTGAACGTTGTCGCGTGCGATCAAGTCAGCCAGTGTGATTTTTGCTAAGTAATCGGCAATGTGGTGAGAAAGTTCTTGCCATAAGTCATGTGTTAAGCACATTGCACCGTTTTGGCAGTTGCCTTTATGGTCACAACGCGTGGCATCGACAGTTTCATTAACTGCTTCAATGATTTCTAAAACCGTGATTTCGGCAGAGTTGCGTGCCAAGTGGTAACCACCATTTGCTCCGCGAACACTCGAAACCAAGCCATGACGCTTAAGTTTTGCAAAGAGTTGTTCGAGATAGGCCACTGAAATGGATTGGCGAGCTGCAATTTCTGCTAGCGTGATCGTTTGTTCAGTTGGCTGCAAGGCTAAATCAAGTAAAGCAGTCACTGCGTAGCGACCGCGAGTTGTAAGACGCATGATTCGGTACACATGTTGAGACTAGATAATGGAATTTTATGAATCCTGACTAAATTAGTCAAGTTTTTTCACTGTCATTTAAATCGCTTTAGATAATCAGATTTTTCTATTAGTTGTAATTCAGCCACGTAGTATACACCAATAACAAAACCAAAACGATTGTCGTAATACCAAAGCCGATATTAATGATGCGCTGACGACGCTCCAAGCGACGTAAACGGTTTTTATATTGTTTTACTTCGACAGTTAGCGTATTGATATGGGTGCGTTGCTGATCGATCTTGTCCAAGAGGGGAGCGATTCGCTTTTTTGAACCTAAAATATCATCTGGAGAAGCCGGTTGGTTTAACCATTGTTTCCAGTCTGCAAAAAGCTTAGGTACACTAAAGTGAAGAATGATATCTTTGAATTGTTCTTTAAGTTGTTCGTCGCCTTCAATGCGCATTTTTTTGATGCTATAACGATTACCCACAGACAACACTTTAAATAAATCCATTAAAGTCGTATTGACGGTAAGATCTACTGGATGCTCTGGCGCTTTATAATCGAACAAAATGCCTTTTTCACAAAACTGCACATAACAGTCGAAATAAGGAAGATAACTGTTGATGCGGATAGTCACTTTGTTCTGAACAAACTTTTTTGCTTGCAAAGCAATGACACCGTCGTTCTTTAAGATAAAAGTGAAGACAGTTTCAAGGATGATCAAAATAATATTGAGCAACAAATAACTTTGTTCTTTTCTTTGTTGCGCTTCGCTCATAAAAAGTGAATCCTTAGATAACGCATGTGTTGAGTAATACAGCTCGATATAAAAATCAATTTAGTTTGCTTTGTAGAACACTTTTAATAAACGATCAAGTGCTGGCTTGTTATTATAGAAGTATTTTTAATACAAATCCGACAAAGTGATGCGAAAGTAATCAGGAGTAACGACGAATGGAAAAAAAATCAGTCAATGCAGATGATCTAGACAATGAATCAGAAAAAAAATGTGAAAAAATAAAAGCTTCTCGAAAATCGGCTTTAGATTTTAGAAAATATACCAAGCAGATCTGGTTGGCTGGTTTAGGAGCTTTCTCACGTGCAGAGGAAGAAGGGAACAAGCTTTTTGACTCATTGGTCAAAGTTGGAGAAGAGCTTGAGTCAAAAACCCAAGATGTTGCCGATCAAACTGTACATCGGGTAACTGAAAAAGCTAAAGAATCTGTCGTCGATACAAAGGACAAAGTTGAAAAGATGATTGACCATAGTGTCCATCATTCGCTGAATCGGATTGGTCTTGTGACTACAAAAGACGTTCAGCATCTGGAGCAAATATTAGTACAACTTACGGCAAAAGTTGATTTGTTGATACAAGAAAATCAAAAGTTGCAAGCGAAATTAAATGAAAAGTGAGAAAAAACTGATTTTGGCAAATTTCTTCATAAATTCGTCGTTATTTTAACTAAAACAGCTTAGGTAGTATTGCGTTTCCCCCTAAAGCATTGCTATAAAGGCGTCATGGCCTTTTTAAACTTCAGCCTTGGATCTCAAATAAACGAATTAAGAGGACGTTACCTTCATGAATAAATCAGAATTAATTGATGCGATTGCGGAGAAAGGGGGATTGTCTAAAACTGATGCTGGTAAGGCATTGGATGCGACTATTGCTTCTGTAACAGAAGCGCTTAAAAAAGGTGATTCTGTCACTTTAGTAGGTTTTGGTACATTTAGCGTGAAAGATCGTGCTGCGCGTACGGGCCGTAACCCAAAAACTGGTGAAGAGCTTCAAATTAAAGCGACCAAAGTACCAAGCTTTAAAGCTGGTAAAGGTTTAAAAGATTCTGTTGCTTAATCTTTTAATAAAATTAAACGCGCCATCTTAAGGCGCGTTTTTTATTAAAAAAAGATGCGTCTCTGAGTGTTTCATACATTCATTCAATAGCGTTTTTCAGTTAAAATCCCTCCGAAATAAAATATTGGAATATTTATGGAATCGTTTCGTAAAGTCATTAAGGGTTGGCTTGGAAAAGTCCTGCTGATTTTGTTTTTGACCCCTTTGGCGCTCGTGGGAATTGAAGGCTATTTTGGCGGGGGAAACAAAGCAGATGTTGCTAAAACGGTAAATGGTCAAGATATCTCCAAAAAGGATTTGGAAAATTTAACCAAAACCTATAAAGAACAGTATTTGTCGCTAGTGAAAGGTGATGAAACCTTATTAAATCAATCGTATATTCAAGAAAATGCGCTCAATACCCTTATTGCTCGTAGTCTATTGTTACAGCAAGCAGAAAAATTAGGCATTTCTTTGAGCGATGCACAAATTGAACAAATGCTGGCTCAGCAACCAAGTTTCCAAGAAAATGGTAAATTTTCTGAAACCTTATACAGCAATTACTTGCGCTCGGTTGGCATGACCAGTCAGGCATTGATCGCAAGTCTTCGTCAAGATCATGCTTTGAAAATGCTGACGTCAAGCGTCGTCGATACAGCACTGGTGAGTAAACATGATCTCCAGCAAGTTGCTGTCTTACAAACAGAGCAGCGTACGTTGCATTTGGCTAGCATTAAACTTGATGAATATAAGAAGAATATCAGTGTAACCAATCAAGAAATTGCTGACTATTACAATGCACATAAAAACAGCTTCAAACAGATTGCAAGTGTAGATGTCGACTATATTGTGGTTTCACCATCACAGATAACGACTGCACCGGCGGCGGTTACTGAAGCAGAATTGCAACAGGCTTATAGCACTTTTGTAGAAAATCAAAAGAAAGATGCTAAACGAAATGTAAAGCACATCTTGATTACTTTGGATAACCGAACTGATGCACAAGCATTGAAACTGGCCAATGATGTTTATGCCAAGATTCAGGCTGGAACTTCATTTGCTCAGGCCGCGCAGCAGTATTCAGATGACACCAGCTCAAAAGCTAATGGTGGTTTAGTCGATGCTTACCAACCGGGTGTCTTCTCGGCAGATTTCGATCAGGCAGTCCAGTCATTGAAAAATGGTCAGATTTCAAAACCTGTGAAAACGCAATATGGTTATCATATTATTCAGGTTGAAACTGCTCAGCAAAATGTGCCTTCGTTTGAGGCAGAAAAAGCCAGATTAACTGCTGAGTTACAAAAGTCTAAGGCGGCAAATGCATACTCAGACTCCATCAATCGTTTAAATGAAATGGTGGTGAGTAGCGATGGATTAGATTCAGTTGCTCAAGAAGTAAAAGGCAGCAAAGTTGAAGCACTCAACGGTGTCACAGTTGGAACGCAACACCCATTATTAAGTCAAGCCGGTGTCAAGGCAAAACTCTTTAGTGATGATGTAAAGAACGGTGATCGTAATGCATCGACCAACATTCAGTTGGCCAATGGTGATACGATTTGGGTGAAAGTCCGTAATTATCATGCAGCAGGTGTAAAACCTTTAGCCGCTGCAACTGCCCAAGTGCGTGCTAAACTCATCGAAGATAAGGCCTTTAAAGCTGCTCAAGCAAAAATTCAAACGATTCTGAATGACTTTAAAACACAACCTGCGGCACAAGTGGTTGCAAAAAGTGGTTTACGTTTTGAAAATGCAGGAGTGTTTGCTCGCTCTCAAGGCCTAAAACGCGAAATTGAACGTACAGCATTTAGCCTAAGCGCACCAAAAGCTGGTATGTGGTCTGTAGCTGCGACTAAGCTACCCGACGAAATGGTTGTGGTTGCCGTATCTGATGTCAATTCAAAAGCAGTTGATGCATTGAATCCAGAGCAGCTTCAAGAGTTGAATAAGCTTTATCAACGTTTCCGCGGACAACAGGAATTGGATGATTACACCCAATATCTGAAGTCTCATGCAAAAATAAAATAAGTTTCAATTAAAAAAAGCGCCGAAATGGCGCTTTTTTTACTCGACATTTACATTAATACTTTGTCGATACTGTTTGGGTGTTTGTTCAAACTGTCGTTTAAAGGCTTGACTAAATGCAGTTTCAGAAGCATAACCCACTTTATGGGCAATTTGCTGAATATTGAAATTGCTGGTTCTGAGTAGTTGGACCGCGAGCCGTAAACGATGTTGCTGTAAATAAGCCAGTGGTGTTTCGCGTAGTACACTCTGAAACAAACTGGCAAATTTTGAACGCGACATACAGCATTGATCTGCCAGCGTTTCGACCGTCCAAGGCTGTTCGGGATATGCATGAATTGCCGCTAGAGCGCTAGACAATTCGGGATGTTTCAGTGCAGTAAGCCAGCTTTCTTGATCGTCAAGCTGTGCAATATAATCGCGAACACATTCAATAAAAAGAATACTCATCAAATGATCAAAAATTTTATCTCGCCCCGGTTGAATCCGCTGCGTCTCGAGTGCCACAAAATACAACCCGACGCGTAGCCATTCAGGCCCAGTCGAACTCATGGCATGATGAATATGAAGAAATGCAGGTAAAGCATCGAGTAGTGGCCCAGCCATATGCATATCAATATGACTACGCACAGTAAAGATCAGGGCGTGTTCATTTGATCCAGAGCCGAATTCAATCGCGTCATTGAGATGACCATTGAATAGATGATCAATACTCATGCTGTCAATCAGCTTACTCTGCCTATCATTCGAGACGTGATGTGCTTTTCCAGAGGGAATCAGCACAATATCGCCTGCCTGTGCTTCGACCTGCGTGTCATCGGTGATGTAAAATGTTGCACTTCCCATCAAGATGATATGAGTCACCAATGCATCTTGTGCACCGCAATGAAAAGCCCATTCACCTTGGGTTTTAAGGTATAAATATTCAGACTTATTTAAATGAATATCATCAAAGATTTTACTCAGTGCATCCATACCGCGTTTCAGATTCTTTTTATGTCTTGATTATATTACGTGATTTTCTCATCTACATGTGATTTTAGGTCATTGAAATGGATGAAAATGCCAAAGACGTTTAAATAGGTTTTTTGGACGCCTACGACTGTTTTAACGGCGCAGAATACATAATCATAGCTTTAACACAAGGCAAGAAAAAGAAAGGATGCACAATGAACGCACCAGTGAAAGTGGACCCGTCTTTAGAAGACGCCATTCAGGCAACTAAGTCGATGCGTGAGATTGATCGCAAACGCTATTTATGGATGATCAGTCCTGCGCTTCCAGTTTTGGGTATCGGAATTTTGGCAGGCTATCAATTTTCTCCTCGTCCGATCAAAAAGATCTTTGCATTGGGCGGTCCATTACTTCTGCACGTAATTATTCCGACGATTGATACGCTGATTGGCAAAGATGCCAGTAATCCGAGTGTGGAAGAAATCAAACAACTCGAAAATGATCCCTATTATGCTCGGTTAGTCAAAACATTCATTCCTTTGCAATATATCGCCAACGTATATGCTTGCTATCTAACGAGCCGTAAACAAACATCGTTTTTAGATAAAATCTTACTCGGCATTTCAATGGGGGCGATTAATGGCATTGCCGTGAATACAGCACACGAATTAAGTCATAAACAGGATCGCATTGATCATCTTTTATCACATCTGGCTTTGGTTCCGACTGGCTATAACCATTTTCGGATCGAACATCCTTACGGGCACCATAAACGTGCGGCAACCCCAGAAGATCCCGCGTCATCGCAAATGGGAGAAACCTTTTATGAATTTTGGCCACGCACCGTATTTGGTTCACTTAAATCTGCGATCGAAATTGAAACAACGCGTCTAAAACGTAAAGGCAAAAAGTTCTGGTCGAAGGAGAATGAACTGTTGCAAGGCTGGGGTATGAGTGCTGCTTTTCACAGCAGTATGCTGGGTATATTTGGTAAGGGGACACTGCCTTATTTGGTGACTCAGGCATTTTATGGCATTAGTTTATTTGAAATTATTAACTATATTGAGCATTACGGTCTATTACGGCAGAAAAAAGAGAATGGTCAATACGAACGAACCATGCCTGAACATAGCTGGAACAATAATAATATTGTGACCAATTTATTTTTGTACCAGTTACAGCGTCATTCTGATCATCATGCTTATCCAACACGACCATTTCAGGCGTTACGCCATTTCGATGAAGCACCTGAGTTACCAAGCGGATATGCCAGCATGTTATTGCCAGCCATGATTCCACCACTTTGGTTCAAAATGATGGATCAACGTGTGCTGGCGCATTATAAAGGCGATTTATCTAAAGCCAATATATATCCTAAACGCCGTGCCAAATTGTTTGCAAAATTTGGTCTAACCGATCCAATGCAATCATCTGAATAAATAAAAAAGCCTCATTAGAGGCTTTTTTTAAACTTAAAAAATTGGATTACTTGAGCTCGCTGGATGACTTACCGAGTTCTCGCCGTGCAATAATGAGTAACTGAATTTGTTGAGTTCCTTCAAAAATGTCTAGAATTTTTGAGTCACGCGCCCATTTTTCGAGTAATTCATCTTCGTTGTAACCCAAACCTGCCGCGAGTTCGACACATTTTAAGGTGATTTCATTACAAATTCGTGCAGCTTTGGCTTTTGCGATTGAGGCTTCTTTCGAGTTGGGTTGTTTATTGTCAGCCATCCATGTCGCTTTAAGGGTCAATAAACGGGCCGCTTCCCATTCAGCTTCCATTCGATAGACCTGCGCTGCCAAATGAGAAGTCTGTAAATAGGGGGTGCTGTAATGCGGATCGAGATGATCTTTTAACAGTATTTTAATGCGCTCAAGTGATGCCTTGGCACATCCTATGGCCATAGCAGCAACGAGTGGGCGGGTATTATCAAAGGTTTCCATAACACCTGCAAAGCCTTTGGCAACATCGATTTCGGCATTGCCTAATAAGTTTTCGGCACCAATTCGACAATCGACAAAACTAATTGCAGCGGTATCTGAGGCCTTAATTCCAAGTTTATGCTCCAGACGTTCAATGGTCATGCCCGGCGTACTTTTAGGTACCACAAACGACTTAATTGCAGCTCGCCCCAGCTTTCGATCCAGTGTTGCCCAAACCACCACAGCATCAGCACGGGCACCGGACGTCACATATATTTTCTCACCATTTAAAATGTAGTGATCACCGTCTTTTACTGCGGTGGTTCGAATGGCAGCGGAGTCGGAGCCACAATTGGGTTCGGTAATGGCCATTGCAGCCCAGATGCCTTTAAAGCGTTTCAGCTGTTCGTCATTTGCTACTGCTGCAATGGCAGAGTTACCAAGTCCCTGACGCGGCATACTGAGCAGTAATCCGGTATCGCCATAGCACATTTCTATAATACCGAGTGCGGTTGACATATTGGTGCCGTTTCGAATGCCTTCTCGATTTTCATCGCCGCGTTTGCTCGCACCCGCTGCGCCTGCATTGATTCCGTCACCACCTTCATTCATGCCGTCAATCAATGAGGCAATCATATCGAGTTCTTTAGGATAGGCGTGCTCAGCTTTGTCATATTTGCGTGAAATGGGGCGTAAAACATTGACTGCGACATCATGCGCCTGACTGACCATCATTTTAAATTTTTTGGGAGTTTGTAAGTTCATGGCATATCCTTTATTGTGCTTGTCGTGTATTTATGCATGTAAGCCCGAGTGAACAATCGCAGTTGCGCGCAAATCTCGATACCAGCGTTCGACAGGATGTTCTTTGGTAAAGCCATGACCGCCCAGAATTTGCACGCCATCTGTGCCGATCCGCATGGATTTTTCGGCACACAATAAACGAGCCAAGTACGCTTCACGATGAAAGGATTGGCCAGCTTCTGCAAGACTGGCCGCATTCCAAACCAGCATCCGCATTGCATCAATCTCTATCGCCATATCGGCCACCATAAATGCCACACTTTGACGATGCGAGATAGGTTCGCCAAAGGCGATCCGATCATTGGCATAGTCAATACAATAGCGTTTAACCGCCTCGCAAGTGCCAACTGCCATGGCACACCACATCAAGTTACCCAAATCGACAAATGCACTGTAGTCAAAATCATCGTCACCTAAGCGCTGGGCAGGGGTCTGCTGAAACTCAAGTGTTACCGTTTCAGTCGCTTTTAAACCCATCGCTGGTGATGACTTTATGGCAATCGTGTCACTTCGCTCAACTACAAATACATCGGGCTGGCCCTCAAGCATGGCACTGACGAGGTAAAGATCGGCATGCTCACCTAAAAGCACCAATGTTTTTTGTCCATCCAAGTAAAAATGGTCACCTTCACGCTTGGCTGTCGTTTTAAGCTGAAACGGATTAAATGCGGCAGTATTCTCTTGCGTTGCAAAAGTGGCTTTTAACTGACTATCTTCAGCAAAAGCGGATAAATAACGTGATTGAATGCTTTGTGATCCCCAGCGAGTGATCGCATTGATGGCACTAAAGCTGCTTAAAATCCCTGCGGCTAGACTAAAATCACCTTGCGCCAGATCTTCTGCAATTAAAATATTACTCACAATATTTTGCTCACTGGCTACACCTCCTGCAGCTTCGGGAAGGGCGTAATAATTCAGGCCAAGTTCATCTAGATATTGCCAAATAGTTTCGGGAAATTGTGCATCATGATCGGCTTGATGTGCATGTGTATAGAGCACTTCCTGTGCAAATTTGCGCATGGCTTCGCGAGTCATGGTTTGTTCTTCGGTCAAACTCAAATCAAATAAATCTTTGTTTTGCCGAGGCAGGCGCTGTCGATCAATTGAGTTGGATTTAAACGTTTTCTGCGCTTTTGAAAGTGCCTTAAAGCCTGTTTTTGAACCTTGATAAAGTGATCGTTCTACAAACTTTCTAAGTTTGAGTTGATCAAGTACGTCACTTCCTGCAAGTTTGGTAATCAATGATAGTCCTAAACCTTGCGCCTTACTCACCATATTTGACATTGCAAACTCCGTTGCCCTGAAGGGAATACGAACTATGCTGACATGCTGTAAAAGTAAAGACTATGTCATGGATGACAGGTGAAAAAATTTCGACTAACGGTAAAAGACAATTTTTTATATTTATAAGTGTATGAATATTATTTAATTTAATCGATTTTTGAAAATGAGCTTTTAACGGAATTGACTAGGATGACAAATGTCATCCTAGTCAATTGAATCATTCAACAAATTTTTGAATCATACGGCGAACATTGGTTTTTGCTTCAATCACGGTCATAAAGGTATATGCACCAATGAATTTGCGGCTGATAAACATAAATTCTTTTGGCGGTACAGAAAAATAACGCGAGGCCATCGATTTGCTGGCTTGTTGCATCACACGGCTATGTAGCTGGCTTTTTTTCCAGTCATAGCGGTTATCCTGATCCATCAGACCCTCTGGCATGTCTGGATTATTTTGTGGTGAACTAAAAGCTTCAGTTGCCAGCAAGAAAACCTTGGCCATATCTGGCTTGATGCTTTGCGGGATTGAGTCAAAGAAACCGTAACCTGTCATGGCTGCAACCATTTCTTCACTGCTGTGATGATAGCCAGCCTGAATCAAATTACGTGCAACGTTGAGCAGATGGTCATCGAATTGGCGGATCGCACCAAAATCGAGTAAAACAATTTTATCGTTGATGTCATCGCCATTGCCCAAACGTACCAAATAGTTGCCGAAGTTTGGATCGGTCTGCATTTCTCCCCACTCAAAAATCTCGCGGACAGCAATTTCAAGAGAGGCTTCACCCAATTGATTACGGCGTTCTTGTGGTAAAGACAACATCACGGGGCTATTAATTGGGACGCCGCGTTCATAGGTCATGCATAAGATTTTACTGGTACAGTAGCGATCGACAATTTGAGGAACAACATAACGTGGATCGCTTTTTAAGCGCTCTGCAAAGCGACGCGTGGTTGCAGCTTCAATATTGTAACTCACCTCACGGTGCATCATTTCTCTGACTTCTTCAAACCACTGATCAAACTCACGTGTTTGCGGCACCATGCGGGTGAGTTTCAGCATGTTTTTAAACAGGCTCATATCCGAGTCAATAGCTTCGGCCACACCTGGATACTGAATTTTTAATACCAGCTCTAGACCGTCAGATTTACGTGTTGCGCGGTGAACCTGTGCCAATGAAGCGGTACCGATAGGTTCATGATCAATAATAAGATCATCGAGCTTACTGCCCAGTTGCGTTTGTAAATGCGATTTGATTGCAGGCCAAGCCAATGCGACGGTCTGGTTATTGAGGGTATTGAGTGCCTGAGTAATTTCCTCAGGTAGAAAGTGCTCGCCGTAGAGTGCCATCATCTGGCCGATTTTGACGATAGAGCCTTTCAGCTTGCCAATTTCAGAAACCAAATAATTGGCTTGCTCGGTCATGGCTTTTTTTCTTTTCTTTTCCTTTTCTGCTTCACTTGAAAACATTGAGCTTGCACTTGCAGTGGCCCAGCGCGTGCCTGCGAGGAACGAGGCTTTTGCGATCGATAAGCGTCGATCCATCGAAGAAGTTTTTAAATTCTTAAGCTTATCGTTCTGATTTGACATATAAAATCCTTTGCTGAAACACGCAGAAAAGTAATGAAGACAATTGTAACGAATACTACAGGCTCTAATCGTATTAAAACAGTCATAGGCTGTTTAAAAGATGAAAAGTATTGCTGCAATCAGACGCTGAAACAGAGGGTATCGTATTTTAAGGCAATTTTGTAAGTGAATAAAACTGAATTGTGATGAACTGCAGTCGATTTATCTGAATTCATTCAACTTTTTCACCAAGTATTGTTATTCAGTATCCAGCTTGACTACATCGCATACTGAATCTTGATCTGGTGACGCTGTTTGAGTTGAATCTTGTTGGCTTCAATATGCTTGGCAATCATGCTCTTGACCAAATCGTGAGTAAAACCCAAGGCGTATCCTTTTACAATCACAATACTCGGGAGTGTAAAAAAGAAGTATCGCGCATCGTCGAGTGAAGGCTGATCAAAAATTTTGTGTTCTTGCAAGGTTTCACAAAAGAACGTTTTTTCATTTTGCACATGATGTGAAGCGTTGTCACTCCAGTACTTTTCACGCATTGCCATAAGATTATTATGCTTATAACTCATATCGGATGTACCTCTAGATGGATCAATCAAAACTTATCACATTATTCGCTCAGATGAGTTTAATCAACTCAATGTGAAATCTTTGCGAAGCGTGTTGGTCCGCTGTTGATGAAAGTCTACAAGTAAATGAACAGACTATAATGAGTAAATTACAAAGGAAAAAATACAGTGATGAAGATTAAACCATGAACATGGTCAGGTTTAAGCTACATCACTGTATGGCTGAAATCATGAATTATTTTAATCGTTGAGTAGTTTTTCTGTATTGCCGCGTTTGACCGAATAGCGGCTATAAAAATAAATCACTAGCCCGAGCAGGTACAAAATACCAGACAACAATAACAAAGACAGACCTGCAGCATATAACAGCCACACCGCATATAAGGTTGCGATACCGGCAATAAAAATATGTTTGCCACGTTTGTGGCGTGCAGATTCTTTCAGATAAAAAGCAGAAACCAAAAAGTAAGGCAACAGGATCATGACCGATGAGATCAGTAAAAGCTGGGTGTAGTTTTTATTGAAAAAACATACTGCAATCAATGAAAGCTGTACCACAATCGAGGTTAGCCACAATGATGTAATTGGTACATTATTGGTATTGGTTTTTAAAAAACTTTTTGGAAAAGCGCCATTTTTTGCAGCCAAAAATGGAATTTCGGTTGCAAACAAGGTCCAGCTTAAGTAAGACGAAGAAACTGAAATAATCAGCCCCAATGTAATGACAATGGTACCCGGTAAACCAATCAATTGCGCAAGGATACTGGCCATAGACGGATTATGCATGCCTGCAATCTCTGCACGCGTATTGATACCGTATGACAACACCGTCACCATGACATAAAAGCCCAGTGCCAATAACACACCTAATAGAGTTGCTTTACCGATATCGTTTCTACGTTTGGCGCGTGACGACAGGACAACGGCGCCTTCGATACCTGTAAATACCCAGAGCGTAATCAGCATGACATCACGCACTTGTTGCCATACTGGCATTTGTAAGGATGTATCGAGAAAATTTAATTTGAATAGTTCAAGCTTGAACGCCACAAACGAAAACAAAATAAACACGACAAGTGGCACAATCTTGGCAATTGTTGCCAGCAAATTGACCAAAGCCGCTTCTTTAATGCCTCTACTGACCAGCCAGTGCACAAGCCAGACAAAAATGGATGAGCCTATAAGCGCATATAGGGTATTGCCTTCACCAAAGTAGGTATGTTCAGGCGTATCGGTAAATATACCCACCGCAGAAAAAGCAATGACCACATAGCCAACAATCCCGACAGTGGTACAGAGCCAGTAACCCCAGGCAGAACAAAAGCCGATCAAATCGCCAAAGCCTTCGCGTGCATAGTTGTAAATCCCGCCGTCCAGATCTGGACGTTGACGGGTCAAATGTAGCAAGGATATCGCCAGAAAAATAATACCGACGCCAGTGATCAGCCATGCAAACAGTAAAGCAGAACCATTGGCAACAGCAGCCATATTTTGTGGCAGACTAAATACGCCTGAACCGACCATGGAACTAAACACCAAGGCGGTGAGGGAGAGTAAACCAATTTTAGAAGTGGACATGCGGGTTAGTCTTGAAAAAATTGAGAGAGTTTCTGAATATGTTCAGGACCAATACCACAGCATCCCCCAATCATGTTGGCGCCTGCCTCTTGCCATTGTTTGGCAAATTGCAAATACGCGTCTGGATCTAAATCTTTACGGATTTCATCTAGACCATCATTGGCTGTGGCTTCACTGTTTTGTGGCGGAAATGCATTCGCATAGGCACCAATTTTAATGGTGTCTGGAATGAGTTCACGAATTTCTTGAATCGCTTGAAGAATGACTTCTGGCTGACAGCAGTTGAACAGTACGGCACTGACATTTAGTGATTTAATCAGTTCGGCAGTTTCTGCGATGCTTTCGCCAGAACGTAGCTGTGCAGCAGGAAGCGCCTGATCATCTTGGAGGGTAAAGGAAACCCAGAATTCACGACCGTCTTGGGGTAAAAGCTCACGAACAGTACGAACTTCTGCCAAACACGACTGAGTTTCTGCAAGCCATAAGTCAACGTCAGGCGACAATGCTTCAATAATAGGGCGTGCCAAAGTGGCTGCTTCATCTGCCTGAAATAAATCGGCGCGGTAAGAACCAAAAAGTGGAGGAAGACAGCCCGCAATCTGCACCGCAGCGCCACTTTCTTCAACTGCACGTTTGGCCTGAGTAGTGGCAACCTTGACTAAATCAGTGACCTCTTGATCAAAACGGTCTTGACCAATATGAAAAGGTACAACTGCATAGTTGTTGGTGGTAATGACTTCAGCGCCTGCACGAATAAAATCTAGATGAACCTGCTTCACAATATCAGGTGCTTCGGTAAGTGCCAAAGCTGACCATTCAGGTTGTCTAAAAGGTGCACCACGACGAGCCAGCTCGCGCCCAAATCCGCCATCTAAAATTTTCATAAGATCTCGAATACAAAAAAAGTTGATTATAGAGGATATAAGCACCGCCACCTGTGTAAAAAATTGACAACTGGGGGTATGCTTATAAAAAAATAAGCAATTTATATGAATATTTTAGATAAAGAAAGATTAATTTGGTTCAATCCTCTTAATGAAAGATGATCCAGATTCATCGATCAATTTCAAGTGCATGACCTCGGCAATTGAGATACAGCTGTTGATTGTGCCACGCGATTTGTCCCGATACGATGGTGGTGGCGACGCGATACTGAAAACTTTTATGCTGAAAAGGGGTCCAGCCACAGTGCATGTAAATCGGCTGCTCGGCAACGGACCATGGATTTTTTTCGACTAAAACCAGATCGGCCCAATAACCTTCTCGAATATAGCCGCGCTCTTTAATTTTAAATAAATCGGCCACGCGATGTGAGGTTTTATTGACCATATCTTCGATACGCAATTGGTCTGCCGCAACCAGCTCAAGCAATGCAGGCAGGGCATGCTGAACAAGGGGTAAACCTGCTGGTGCATTAAAGTAACTGTTTTGTTTTTCATCCCAAGTGTGCGGAGCATGATCTGTACCAATAATATCTAACAAATCACTTGATGAAACAGCTTTAATCAAGGCATCTCGATCAGTTTTTGTTTTGATTGACGGGTTACACTTGATCAGATGACCGAGCTGGTCGTAATCTTGGGCATCAAAATGTAAATGATGAATACATACTTCAGCTGTTATGTGCTTTTCATGAAGCGGTTTATTTTCAAAAAGTGATAACTCTTTGGCTGTGGTCAGGTGCAGTACATGCAATTGCGTCTGATATTTTTTTGCCAGCTCGACTGCCATTTTTGAGCTTGCATAGCAGCAAGCTTCATCGCGAATCAGTGGGTGAAAATGCGTAGGAACATTCTCACCATATTGCGCCCGATACAGCGCCTCATTGGCAGTAACAATGGGGCTAGATTCACAGTGCGTGAGTAAAATAGTGGGAACATGAGCAAATAAAAACTCAAGCGCTTTGGGATCATCTACCAGCATATTGCCAGTAGAAGAACCCATAAAGACTTTCACGCCACTGACCAGCTTTGGATCGAGCTGCTCAATGATCGACAGGTTGTCTGCACTTACACCAAAATGAAATGCATAATTGCCATGACTCGAGCGGGCTGCAATTGCTTTTTTGGCATTCAAGGCATCTAAGTTTAGCGTAGCGGGCTTGGTATTGGGCATGTCCATAAAGCTGGTAATGCCACCTACAGTTGCTGCTGCCGACTCAGAAGCAATAGTGCCTTTATGTGGCGCACCCGGATCACGAAAGTGAACCTGATCGTCAATCATGCCGGGCAGTAGCCAAGCGCCATTGGCCTCGATCTCTTTTGCGCGATATATGCCTGTAATCGAGGACTGTATTTTGGAAATACGGCCTTGCTGAATCAAAACATCACAAAATTGGCTATGACCTTCATTGACCAGATGTGCGTTACGAATAATCAGGTCGGGTAAGGCATTAAAACTCATTGGATAATGCCTTATATCCTTGAACCAATTCAATGTTGGTGGTCACTACGCTTTCTGAAAATTCGGTAATCGAGACATCAATTGGGGGATACGCCGCCAAGTCGGTTTTGGCGTTGATATAACTCATGGCAGGGACATAAAAGTTAGACGGTAAATCACGACCATCGACAACGGCATTATGACGAATAGCACTGTTGTTACCGATTTTGCAATTGAATAGCACACTGTTAAAACCGACAAAAACACGCGCACCGATGACGCATGGCCCATGAATAATCGATCGGTGCGCAATTGATGAGTTTTCACCAATTTGAACGGCTGCTCCGGCTTTTGAATGAATAACCACACCGTCTTGAATATTCGAATTTGCACCAATCACGATCGGTTCCATATCACCGTTTTCATCGGTTTCATCTGCACGAATAACAGCGTAAGGCCCAACAAACACATTGGCGTGAATGATGACTTTGCCACAAATGATGGCTGTCTGGTCAATGTAGGCAGATTGATGAATTTGCGGCAAATGGCCTGATGGATTTTTACGAATCATAGTCAATATTATTAAGCAGTGAATGAATGGAAGTTACAGTGGTCTGTATTATTGTTATGTTATAACATAACAATAAATTCAATCAAGTCATTGGATCCTTAAATTTTGGCCTAAAATGTTGTTTATTCGTCCTTTGATTCAGGAATAGGCTTGAATTGTAATTGCACGCATAATCCATTTAAAAGATTAGACGTCTTAAATTGCATAGATGCATCGAGTGACTGCAATGCGGTATTGACAATCGAAAGCCCTAAACCACTCCCTATTGCATTATGCTGAGTTTTTTCTAAACGAACAAAACGTTGCAACACATGATTGTATTGATGCTCTGAAATCCCCGGGCCATTGTCGTGGATATCGACACAGATCATTTCATGATCGTATGAAACTAAAATACAGACCTGATTTTTGGGTGGGCTGTATTTAATGGCATTATCGATGAGGTTGATAAATATACTTTGCAAGGTATTGGGGCGCGCCAAAATCATCACTTGCTCGAGAGCGGGCTCAATACTGACTTGAATTTCGATTTGTTTTTTACGCGCATTGGCCAATAACTGACCGACACTTAAGCGAAGTGCATTGACCAGATTGAGTGACTGTAGTGGCTCATCTTGCTGAATTTCCTGATGTGCCAAACTCATGAGCTGATCGACCAGATGTGACATGCGTTTCAGACTCAGAGATAGATCATTCAGATTTTCTTGATAAAACGGATGATCTTGTGGTGTTTTAAGTAAAAGTGAGGTTTGTAGCTTTAAAGCAGTCAATGGCGTTCGAAGTTCATGAGCAGCATTGGCAATAAACACTTGCTGCTGATTTTTTGCCTCATCAATGCGCTTAAACAAATAGTTGAGTTCATCTATGGCTGGGCGGATTTCCATCGGCAAATGATCAATTTTGACCTCTGACAGATCGGTGTAATTGCGCTCTGAAAAGGTACTACGAAGTTTGGTGAGCGTTTTGAGGTGATGACGAATCAAACGATATACCCCATAAATACCAAATGGCATAAAAAAGATATACGGAATCAGCATGTTAAATGCCAATTCTTTGGCCAGATGTCGCCGAACTTTGATTAACTGACTAATCTGAATTTGCTTGTCTTTGGCAGGATACACATAAATTTTAAGTTCGCCGCGGATGGTTTTTTTTCTTGTGAAATATGGGGTAGAGGAGTATGGCAAAATATAGTCGTATTGTTGGCTTAGTTTTGCAAGTTCGGTATCTTTAATAATGTCGATAAAGACATCGGTTTCATCATACTCAGCTTTAGGATCATAAGTAGATAAGCGTAATGACAAGTCGTTTTTATCGAGAAATTCCGCCATTTCCTGCATTTGGCGATCGATTACCTCCTGAGATTCTTCTAATGCAATTCGATACGCCGCAATTCCGATAAAAAAAAGCAAAAAAATACTGAAAAGCGAAATGCTCCACGTCATACGTTGGCTGAGTGGTTTTTCGCGATAAAAGGATCGAAGCTGACTGAACCTGAATTTCAGGCCTCGGTGGTCATTTGTCTGTGCTTTCAACACAATAGCCTAAGCCTCGCACATTTCGGATAAAATCTTTCCCTAGCTTTTGTCTTAAATTATGAATATGGACCTCAATGGTATTGCTGTTCACTTCATCATCACAATCGTAGAGTTTTTCTTCGAGCATATTTTTAGAAAAAATCTGATTGGGATACATCATCATCGGTTCTAAAATGGCCCACTCTTTATTTGAAACATTAATGGGCTGGCCTTCTTTGAGTAGTCGATGTGTATTTGGAAAAAGCTGAATCTGACCCACTTTAAAACTAATTTCACTTAAAGAGGAATAATTACCGCGTCGCAAAACGGATTCAATCCGTGCCACTAACTCATCAAAATCGTAAGGCTTGACGATATAATCATCTGCGCCGAGCTTCAAACCCTGAATCTTTTCTTTACTCTGATCGCGGGCACTGATAATAATCACTGCCAGCTTGTTTAGCTCCATTTTTTTACGAATGTGCTTGAGTACGTCTAGGCCGTCAAGTTCCGGCAAGCCCAAATCGAGTAAAACCAAGTGATAAGTCTGGCGAAATAAAAAATCGAGTGCCTCGATGCCATTTTTGGCCCAATCGACTTCAAACTTCTCATGCTGAAGCAGCTTGAAAGTCGTTTTACCGATCATGACATCGTCTTCTATGTATAAAATTCTGATCACGCTACAGTTTACCTCTGCATTGAGCGGTCAAATCCAAGCTTGAGTCCAATACCTGTGTTCGAATATGCAACAAGCCCAACACGGTTGGAAACAAATTATCTTGACTGACCGGATTATTTTTTTGTCCGTTTAAGCACTGCTTGATTGTTTGTTGCTGTGGCCATGTCGTTGAAAACCAGAATAACATAGGAATGTGCGTTTGTTCTTTCGGCGCCATAAAATAAGGCGTACCGTGGAGATACAATCCATTTTCACCAGTCGATTCACCGTGATCCGATAAATACATCAGACCTGTCGAGACCGGTAAAGCATCGAGGGTATGAATCAATGTACTCAGTACGTGATCGGTATACAAAATGGTGTTGTCGTAGCTATTGATCAAGCTTTCGCGTGAGCAGTTTTGAATGTTGTTGGTGTCACAGGTCGGCGTAAATTTTTTAAAATCAGCAGGATAACGTTTGTAATAGGCTGGCCCATGGCTCCCTAGTTGATGCAATACAATCAATTGATCTTTTTTGAGCTGTTTTAAGTCGAGCGCTTTAAGATAATCCTTTAAGGCATCGATTAAAATTCCGTCATAACATTCGCCGTCTTTACACTCGTTTTTGTAGCGTGGGTCGTCTTTAGGCGAGATGTAATGTTGTATACGATCACATGCGCCTTTGCAGCCCGAATTGTTGTCAATCCATGTCACTTCATAGCCTGCGTGCTGCACAATATCTAACAGGCCTTCACGATGACCCGCCAATGCTTCGTCATACGCGCTGCGCTTCATGCCTGAAAACATACACGGCACTGAAACTGAGGTTTGCGTACCACAAGAGGAGGCTTGAGTAAAATTTACCAGATCAAGTTTACTTAGCTCTGGATTGGTCGGTTTGTGATAACCATTTAGGCTAAAGTTTTCTGCACGCGCTGTTTCACCCACCACCAGCACCATAATTTTAGGTGCATGTGCACCCACAGTATGTACGATGTGTGCATCTTCACCGTATTTGACCAGAGGCAGATCGCGTTTTTTATATTGCCTGCGGGAATAACTCCAGCTACTCGAGATCACATTCAGCGGTGAAATCTGTGCTTTAAGCTCTCTATTTTCGCGAAAGATCGGCGCATATTGGCTATAAAAAGAAAAAAGTCCAGCACCTATGATAAAAAGTGCTACAGCCAAGCTGCCGAATTTACCAATCAACAAATGCTTAAGGTTATTGGCTGGCTTGATTTGAATAAATAAAAGACCAATTAAAGGTACAACAATGATCTTAAGTACCCATAACAACAGCGGTATAGAGAGCAAATCCAAAGCTTCACGCGTATCGGTTTGCATGACATTTTCAATCTGCGCGGTATTGACATTTACACCGAGTTGATTGACAAAGTAAGAGGTTAACCCCGTCAGTACAATCATGATCACAGCGACAGTTTTGGCAGATGCTCGCCAACTGATCAATTGTAAAAAGATAAAATTTACGCCAGCAATCAGTAAAAATGTGGCACTCATAAACAGTACTTGCATCAAACCGTCAAATGCACTGAGCTGCAAAACTTTATGATAAAAACTGCCATTGGTAAAACTGGCCAACCAGCAAGCCAGAATAGCATTAAAGGTGTGTATCGAGACACGCCATTGTTTGTTTGGTGTTAAAGCGGCAAACATATTTTGGTCTTTAAATGTTCATTGAGATTCTAGGTGTATTAGAAAACTCAAAAATTAAGAAAAAATTAGATTTAGAATGAATTCACGATCTTCTCATTGTTAGAAGTTACATATTTTCAAGTGCTTAATATAAGAAAATGGCCATTTTGATCGATCTTTTGTCTTGTAGAAAAGATATTTGAAAATTTTTTAATGATTATTTGTTTTTATGTTTTTGTTTTTTTTAGATTATTTAAAATATTGATGTCTGTCATTGAGATCTTTTAATTGGATAAGTTTTGTGCGCTAACGCAAGATGAAACTAGATAAAACAACACTCAAAGGAATTGTGTGATGAAAAAAGTTCGTATTGCATTGGTGGGTGGTGGTATTGCGGGAGTCGCGCTTGCAGCCAACTTATTTAAACAGCCGCATTTAGATGTTTGCTTATATGAAGCAGCACCTCAATTTTCTGAAATTGGTGCCGGAATTTCATTTGGCGCAAATGCGGTTCGTGCCATTGAGCTACTTGGTTTGGCTTCGCAATATACCGCGATTGCAGATCAAGTATCTGCGCCATTTCAGGATGTATGGTTTCAATGGCGAAATGGCTATAACGATGATTATTTGTCGAGTTCAATTTCTCCTCAGGTTGGTCAGTCTTCGGTGCATCGTGCCGATTTCTTAGATGTTATTTTAGGGAATATTCCACAGCACCAGTGTAAGTTTAATAAAAAACTCAAATCGATTCAGGAGTACGATACGCATATTGAATTGAGTTTTGAAGATGGTACACGCGCCGAAGCCGATTATGTCATCGGTGCAGATGGTATACACTCCGCCACGCGTGATTATGTGCTGCAAACCCATCAGTTTGCTCCGGTACGTCCTAATTTTACTGGCACGTGGGCTTACCGCGGTATCATCAAAGCGACAGAATTTAGACAGGCCATTGTGGCAGCCGGCCTAGATGTAGAAATTGCCGACGTACCACAAATGTTTTTAGGCAAAAACAAGCACATTTTGACCTTTCCGATTCGTCAAGGTGAAGACATTAACATTGTGGCGTTTAAGACAAACACTGAGCAGCTTACGCTTGCAGAACATACCCCATGGACACGTGCGGTAGACAAACAGGAAATGTTGGACGATTTTCAGGACTGGAGCGAAAGCTGCCGAATTTTACTCGGTTTGATTGAGCGTCCGACCTTGTGGGCACTGCACGAACTGGCCGAATTGCCGACTTATCAAAGTCACTCTGGCCGCGTCATATTAATGGGAGATGCTGCACACGCTATGCTTCCACATCAGGGTGCCGGAGCAGGACAAGGGCTTGAAGATGCACTTACGCTAAAAGTGTTGTTTGAGCACACTGAGCTGAATGTTGAAGATTTACCGCGAGTTTCTGCAATTTATGAACAGATCCGAAAAGAACGCGCCTGTAAGGTTCAGCGTACTTCGCGTGAGTCTGGGCAAATATATGAACTTAACTCAGCGCTGTATCCAAGCTTTGAAGCAGTGGGTGCACATTTGCAAAACCGCTTTGACTGGTTATGGCAGCATGATTTAGCACAAGACATGTTAGCGGCCCGAGCAGCGCTATCGCCTGTTGCAACGATTTAAACACTAACAATTTGGCACAAGAGTGTTTTAAACGACTTGTGCCTTTAGCACAATTCTATTTTGAAAAAGTTAAATAAAAGTGTTTATGATAGGATTAAATTAAAATCATGGAAGATCTTAAAACGTGGACTTAAGTCTGATCCGTATTTTTATTTGTGTTTATGAAAATAAAAATATCAGTAAAGCCGCTGAGATTTTAAATCTGAGTCAACCTTCTGTTACCTATAATTTAAATCGATTACGTAAGCATTTAAATAATCCTTTATTTGAACGCACGCAATATGGTGTGGAAGCAACTAAATTATCGCATGAATTATATCCTGTATTTAAAGAGTCGATTTTAAAAATTGAAATAGCAGTCGATGAGGCATTAAATTTTAATCCACTCACTTCAAATAAAATCTTTCGAATTGGTTTATCAGATATTGGTGAAATTTGCTTATTACCGACATTAATCGAATACTTAAGAGCACATGCACCAAAAATAAAAATAGAAGTAGAAGAGATTAAAATTGATCAAGTCGAAAAATGGTTAATCGAAGGATTTATTGATGTGGCTATTTTTAATAGTACACATTTGGAGTTTAAGCATCTTGAATATGAGACTCTTTTTTTAGAGCGATATGTTGCACTGGTCAACATGAATCATCCGCGAATAGGAAGTACACTCAGTTTTGATGCGTATTTAAATGAATCTCATGTGGCGATCAAGTCATCTACCGGACATACTCAGGTCGATCATGTATTAAAATTAATGGGGCATCAGCGTAAAATTGCTTTGGAAGTACCCCATTTTGGAGTTTTACAAGGTGTGCTGGATAAAACAGATTTGATGGTGACGCTGCCCAGTCGTGCTGCACAGCAATATTTAAATCAATCCCATGTCCGTGTTTTGGAGTTGCCGTTTCAAATGTCTGAATTTTATGTGGGCTTACATTGGTTTGCCCAAACCAATGAGCCCCTTGCTCGGACATGGTTGATTCAAACCTGTAAAAAGGTTATTTCAGTTTTGTAAGACCGCGGGCTAAGCCCGGCAGTCTAAACAATTAATCATGACTGGCTTCAATAATTTTAGTCGCCAATTCCTGAGGGCGGGTAAACATTGCTTCATGGCTTCCACCCATTTCAACCAACTTGGATTCTCCAAGTCGGCTCGACATTTTAGGGTGCCAAAAGCCAGCAGGTAAAGCCTGATCTTCGGTGCAGTTCAGGTAGCTTTTTGGAATATTCAGCGTATAGAATTTTTTTAGATCCAGTCGATCATGAAAGGGTTGACAAGGCTCAGGCGTCAGCATCTTATAAGTTTCCTCGGCCATTTGATCATCTGCATCATTGATGAAAGCATGACGCCATACTTCATAAGGCAGTAAAACAGTATTATCACCCGATGCTGCGGCTAGACTCGTAAACAGCTCGTAGTAGGCTTCCGGCATGTTATCAAACATATTTTCGCCGTCTTGTAAAACAAAAGCATTCCAGTAAATCAGCCTTTGAATGCGCTCGGGAATGACCTCGGCGACTTTGGAAATAATGGTGCCACCATAGCTGTGCCCAAGCAGTACAATTTTGCTAAGATCATGCTTTACGATATAATCCGCAATCGATTGACTGCACTGCGCGTGAGTCACATTCCGGTCGGCATTTGAGCCATGGCCTGCCACAGTAGGACAGTGCACGGTATGGCCTTGAGCACGTAAATGAGTGGCTACAGGTTCCCAGAGAGAGCCATCGTGCCATGAGCCATGAACAAGTACATATGTTGTCATTTTGATCGTCCTTTAATGTATTGATCGCGTTTAAAAGTCTTTTGAAATTCCGAGGGTAATCACATGGTTCTGATTACTTAAATGGGTACCTGTGCTGTTTCCAGTGCCATTTAAGGTTTTGTTCACCGCATATTCATAGCTAAGATTGAGTGTTGCAAAACCAAGATCACGGCCGTAGCCAATAGTCCATGATTGATTGGCGACGGCATTGGCATAAAAATTCACCAATGTGTCTTGAGTATCTACGACTGAGTCTGCATGGCTATAGCCAAAACGCAAATGATCATGAGGTGTGAGTTGATAATCCACGCCAGCTCGATAAATCGTTTGATTTTGCCAGTTAAAAGAACCTTTTTTCCCTAATCCATCAGCATCTTGCCAATTAAAACGTACGATATCGGCTGCTAGAGTAAGTTTTTGATTTGGTTTGTGTTTAATCCCGATTCCATAACGTTCTGGCAAATTAATTCTGCCTTCACTGCGTGCCAATAAATCATTTTTATAGTCATCGAGCTTCGAAAATTTCATTTCAGTGCTATAGCTCGCGCCAAGCCACCAATTGGGTTGAAATTCCCAAGTCGTACCTACACTTGCACCAATCCCATAGGCCCATTGATTACCATGGCTTTCTAGAAAAATAGGCGTGCCTTGTCCATCGACTCCTGCAAGTACACCTTTTGCCCTAAATTGCTGAATGCCTAAATCTAAACTCGCCCCCAAACTGAGATTCGGTAAAACCTTGTACGATACCGTTGGACTTGCCTTTACAATCGCCAGATTATCTTTGGCTTTATCGGCTGGAAACCCATGGATTGCAGGCTCATCATAGTCTACTGAAGCACCTGCACCCGTGAGACTTAAACCCCAACTTAAGCGGTCGTTATAATGCTGCACCAAAGCCAGACTTGGAATCGGAATGACTTTATTGGAATAAAAGCCTTGTGGTTGATTCAATAAGGTTGCTTTAGAACGAATATTTAATAACGAAAGTTGGGCATCTGCACCACTGTTTTGAAAAGACAGATTGGCAGGATTATCATGAATCGAGGTTCGATCCATACCTTGAGCAAGACTTACACCGCCCATAGCGCTTGAAACCTGTCCAGATCCAGTATTATAAACGCCATTAAATGCATAGCTTGATAACGGCATACAGCCGATCAGAACTAGAGATAATTTATGAGGAAACATACTCAAAATCCTTGTATTGGATAAGTCAAACCATTTGACTTTTATTTATCTAAAATTATTTAGAGTATTTTAAATTTTAAATGATTAGTTTTATATTTTTAGTCATGTGAGAGTATATATTTATACATTATTGATATAATAATTTTATGGGAAAATTAAAAAGGTTTTTAATAAGAACTTTTTTAATTAAAAAATGATTATTTGGCTTGTGTATTGTTTTTTAACCATGCTTTTATTATATTGATCGTCTCTTTCGTTTTATTGAGTACGCCATACATTTCAAAAAAACCATGTACCACACCTTTTATTTCATGATATTCAGTATTTACTAAACTGCTTTTTAATTTTTCAAAATAAACACGACCCTGATCACGTAAAGGATCAAATTCGGCTGTTATAATTAATGTAGATGGAAGATGTTGGTGACTTTGAGCGAGTAGTGGAGAGGCAAGCCATTGATAAGCAAAATCTTCATTTTTCAAATAGATTTGTATCATCTTTGACATTTGTTCGGCAGATAGAGGAGGAGTGAGCTTCTGTTCTTCAAAGGATGGATATTTGTTGTCATGTATTACGGTCAGATCAATACATGGGTAGATTAAAATTTGCCCTGCTAAAGAAGTTCTATACGTTTGTTCTTTAAAAGTGAGAGCAGTGATTGCTGCCAGATTGCCTCCTGCGCTGTCTCCTGCAACATATAAATGGTCTGGATGAATGTCAAGAGCAGATGCATGTTCAAAAATCCACTGTGTGGCATGAATCGCATCATGAGCAGCTTGAGGGTATGGGTATTCAGGCGCAAGACGATAGTCGACACTAATGACATTAACATCTAGATCATTCACCAAATGTCGACAAAGTAAATCATGCGTTTCGATACTCCCTATACACCAACCTCCGCCATGGAAGTAAATCAGTGTTTCACATGATTCACTATGCTGGCGTTGAGTTTTATACAATCTTAAGCGTAAGTTACCATCGTCTACTTGTATCCATAAATCTTCTACGTCTTGAAGTTCAATGAATTGCCCCGCTACGTGAGGACCGAAATTGAGATACCAGTTTCTCATTTCATTGATATTTGGATCATTTAGAGTACCAATATCAAATGCAGGTGCACCTTGAGCTTCAAGCATTGCAAAAAAACTTGCCAGTTGAGGATCTAAACTCTGTAACATGTATTAAAAATCCTTTTTAAATCATTTTGATTTATTTACGATTTGAGAAGTGATGTCTTATTTAAGACATCACTTCTCAATGCTTAACCAATTTTTAAAATGGGTTTGAGTGTGATGCCTTTATGGCTATCAATTGCCGCCTGATTAATATCTTTAAAATCATAGAACTTAACCAGTTTGTCGAACGGAAACTTACCTTGCTGATACAGCGTAACCAAAGCCGGAATAAACTTTTTCGGTACGCCGCTACCTTCTACAACGCCGATAATCGATTTGCCGCCAAGCAATAAATCATTCACGTCAAATGCTGCAGTCGTTCCTAAAGGAGGGGCACCCACCACTGCAATGCTGCCAAGAATACCGAGCGCATCGATCCCTTGTTTCAAAATTTCTGGGCGTCCAGTCGATTCAAGAGCAAACTTTACACCACCGCCTGTGATTTCCTTGATGGCTTCGACAGGATCTTGCGTTTTACTGTTGATAATATGGGTCGCACCAAGTTCTTTGGCTAACGCCAAACGAGACTCGACAATATCCACTGCAATAATAGTGGTCGCACCACATACTTTTGCAGCAAGAAGTGCACTGAGTCCGACTGCGCCTGCACCCCAAGTGACAAAGCTACTGGCAGGCGCGACTTTCAGCGCATTGATTGCAGCACCTGCACCAGTTTGTATGCCGCAGCCGAGTGGCCCCAAAAGTTCAAGCGGTACATCTTTACTCACTTTTACGGCATTATTTTCACGGCTGATGGCGTAGGTTGCAAATGAAGATTGGGCAAAGAAATGATCATGAATTTTATGATGATCGTGCGTGCATACGGCAGAATGCCCATCTGGATCTCCACCACTGAAGTTTCGTCCAAAAAAATCCTGACAGTAGGCAGGTTGTCCGCTGCTACACTGCTCACAGCTTCCACAAAAGCCATAGCTGAGCACCACGTGATCACCTACAGCCAAATCTTTGACATTCGGGCCAATGGCTTCAATGATGCCTGAACCCTCGTGACCGAGCACTGCTGGTAATGGAACAGGATAATACTGATCACGCACAATCAGATCGGTATGGCACATTCCCGTTGCTACAATTTTAACCAATACTTCATCGTTTTGAGGTTCACGAATCTTGAGCTGTTTGAGCTCAAAGTCTGCGCCTTTGCATTCGGTCACTGCTGCTGTGATTTCGGTAAACTTTGTCATTTCTGTACATCCTGTATGAGAAAAAAATTAAAATGGGTAGCGTGGCGCCTCAGCCTGAATGGTCATCCATTGCCACTGAGTAAATTCATCTGGATTTGCTGGCCCACCAATTCGTGTTGCATTACCAGACGCGCCAAATCCGCCAAATGGATTAATCGTTTCATCATTTACGGTCTGATCATTGATATGTAACAAACCGACATTTAGCTGTGCACCGAGTTGCATGGCACGCCCCACATTGGATGAAATAATGCCAGCCGAAAGCCCATAATCCCCCTTATTGGCCAGTTCAATCGCTTGTTCATCGCTTGCAAAAGGAATCAGTACGGCCACTGGCCCAAAGATCTCTTCACTGAAAATTGGATTATCTGCTTGCACCTGTGAAAGTACGCTTGGCTCAAAGAACGGGCCATTCGCTTTACCTCCAACTTCAAGTGTCGCGCCGTGTTCAACCGCGGCTTGAACCAATGCTTCTACGCGCTTGCTTTGCTTTTCATTGATCAAAGGGCCAATGGTCACGTTTTGCTTTAAAGGATTACCCACCACAAAGCGTTTGACCTTTTCGATTACGCGCGCTTTGAGGGCATCGTAAATTTTTTCATGAATCAAGATTTTGCCAGATGTCATGCAAATCTGCCCAGAATGCAAAAATGCACCCCATGCAATATTCTCGGCTGCTAAATCGAGATCGGCATCATCGAGAATAATCAGCGAGTTTTTGCCGCCAAGTTCTAACGAGACTTTTTTCAAAGTTTTGCCGGCATTGGCACCAATGATACGGCCCACCTGCGTTGAACCCGTAAACTGAATGCTGGCAATATGTGGGTCGAGCGTGAGTGCCTCACCTGTATCGGCGCCACCTGGTAATACATGCAGTAATCCCTTTGGTAAGCCAGCCAGTTCAAAAATGCGGGCAATTGCGTAACCACTACACACCGTCGTTCGTTCATCTGGCTTAAGTACCACCGCATTACCAAATGCCAAAGCTGGCCCAACCGCACGAAGCGCCAAATAAAGTGGAAAATTAAAAGGTGAAATCACGCCGACCACACCCAACGGTAAGCGTTTGGCCAAGCTTAATTTACCGTTGCGACTCGGTAATATGTTTCCCTGATCTAGCTGCGGAAATGCAATACAGTTTTTAAGCATTTGAATGCTTACTTTCACTTCAAACTGAGCTTTGAGTGCCAGTGAGCCACTTTCACGAATTAGCCAATTGACCAGTTCATCTTGGTGCTCTGTGGCAATCTGTACGGCTTTTTCAAATACGGCTTGGCGTTCTAAATAATCGAGCGCCCACCACTGCCGCTGCGCCGTTTGCGCTTCTTTCGCTGCTTGAGCAACATTTGTAGGTGATGCAGAGCCTGTCTGGCCGAGCTGCTCACCTGTGGCAACTTCTACCACACCATAGGGTTGTCCGCTTTCAAACCAACCACCGTTAAATAATTTTTTGTTCCAAATTGAAGCATCAAGTAATGTCATATAGACCTCGTAACGTCCTGTTCGTGCTTTTTCGATAATTTCGTTCTTACGATTGTTTAAAATCACACAGACTAAAATCGTATGTGTAGTATCGATATCTCATCTATTGCAGGGAATGTGCCAATATTTAAATTATTGTTTTTATTTAATTAATTTTTTAAATTTTCGGGTGGTTGTTCAGGGGCTGAACACTATTGAATTGTACATTGTCCAGAATCTGAACAATGTACAGTACTACTTTTAGGATTTATTACTGTAAATACTTATACAGTGTTGTTCTTGAGATATTGAGTCGCTTAGCGGCTTGAGAGATGTTGCCTTTTTCTTGTTGCAAAATGTCTAAAACGAGCTGTTTGGTCATCTGATTCAGTGAAGTTTGAGGCTTATTTGATAGATAGGATTGGGGCGTAACTTTTCGTTGCTGTGGTAGATGTAAATGTTCAAGATGCGCATGTTCAAGAGAATCATGCGCTACAAGCGCCGCAGAAAGTTGAATCACATGAGCCAATTCTCGAATGTTTCCGGGCCAATCGTAGCGCTCGAACTGTTCTTGAACATTGACCGACCAACTGTAAATTTTGGCTTTGGCCAGCAGTGTCTTAAAAATATCAATTTTATCTGGACGGTCTTTGAGTTGTGGTAACTCGATCTGATAGCCACATATTCTGTAATACAAATCACTTCTGAAGTCATGGTTGTCAATCATTGCCAATAGATCTTGATGGGTGGCAGAAATTAATTTGAACTGACTTTGAATCGGCTTATGACCGCCTACACGATAAAAAAACTGATCTTGTAAAACGCGTAATAATTTTGCCTGTAAATGTTTGGGTAAATCACCAATTTCATCTAAAAACAAAATGCCCTGATGAGCAAGTTCGATCAAACCACGTTTGCCTTTGGCACTTGCTCCTGTAAAAGCACCTGCTTCATAGCCGAAAAGTTCAGATTCAAGTAAGTGTTCAGGAATAGCTGCACAGTTAATCGAAATAAATGCCTGATCTTTTGCCGCAAATTCGTGAATTTGACGTGCCAAATGATCTTTACCTGAGCCTGTGGCACCCGTAATTAAAATGGGTACATCGGAATGCAAGATTTTGCTTAATTTGGCAATATCTTTGAAATCGGGTGTAGATGTGCTGAATAGGTGGCTTGTTTTTTTAGTCATTTGAGGCGTGTATAAACGTGCATAAAACAGCGCTTCGTCTTGACTACGTATAAATTGCGTCTGCTGCTCAAGTGAGGCGAGGGTACTGATCGAACTGAAATAGTTCGAGATGGGCTTATACAATAATTGATCAATAGACGTATTGAGTAAAGTTAATGCCATTTGATTGGCTTTTTGAATCTGCCCCGTGGCATCAATTTCAATCATGCCAGTATAGGCTGTTTTTAATAAATCTTCTGAATGCTGAAAATAAAGCAGCTGATGCTGTGCTGGCATATTCTTTTTTATAATTTCATTTTCAACCACATATCCCTGATAAAGCAGGTGTCTTAGCCAGTTACTGGCCAGTTGTTCACGATATGAGGTGATGTCCAGCGCGCCCAGTATTTTGCCCTGACCATTGAACACAGGTACCGATGCACAGTAAAAGTCAGAGAATTCATTTAAATAATGCTGGTGGCCCATCATAATGATCGGCATCTGACTCAAAATACTACACGAGGGCGCAATACTGCCAAACTGTGCAATATCCAGAACTTGACCTTGCTTTAAAAAATGATAGGGCGAATGGGGGTCAGGATTTTGATATTCGGCAATAATTTTAAATTGGGTGTTTAGGAAAAATGTACAAATATTCTGATGTTTAAACAGCGCCCAAATATCTTTCAAAATAGGAAAAACCGTTTCAGATAGATGAATATCGTCTGTGGTTAGGGGCTGCTGTGTCGAGGCTGGAACTGGCGTGAACGGGCTCAAGCCCGCTGCTTTGGCTTTATGCCACATCTGTAAAATGGTGGGATCAAGCTCGGTTTGTTCTGGAACTTGACCCGTTTTATAAAAATAATCTTTAACTTGGCACCAGTCACGACTTGATGAAATTTGCATAGTTTGAATCCTTCAAAAACAAAGAAACGTTGCTCGCGACTACATCAGAAACAACATCATCTTTTTATCGTCCATTGAATCTTTTTTGACTATAGCAAAGATACTTTTTGAGTTGTGTATAAAAGTTGATTTTATAGATTTCAGGCGTTTTATAGGTATTAACATATCCTAAAGGTATGAATATATGTATTTTTGAATATCGACACACGTGATTAAAAAAAATAAATTAGCGATCGATAATTATTTTTATTACATGATCAGGATGATCTTTTGGGAAGGACCTATGCAATATTCAACAACGCGTCTTTATCAGTTTATGCTACGAATGGGGGTTACTTTTGGCATGGTAGGCTGTATCGGTGTGATACCGACAGTGGTCAATGCTCAAGATAACTGGACACTTAGCCTCAAAAACGCTTATATCGATCGTGATTATGACGGCAATGCTGTCAAGGACACCGGTAGCTGGTCGCAAGGCACTTCTTTATTTTATAAATCTGACTATTACAAAACACCCATCGATGGACTTGAAATTGGTGTGGATGGTTCAGTGCAATATGCGGTTCGTTTGAGTCATGACAAGGGTGTGGCAGATACCATTTTACCTTTTGATCCGGTAAGCCAAGAGCAGGCGCGTGATTATTTAAAATATGGTGGAACACTTAAACTTAAATATGATCAAACCGAACTTCGTGTGGGCGAGCTTTGGCCAGATTTACCCGTCACTGCGGTAGACCGTAGCCGTCAGTTACTGACTTCGTATCAGGGGGTTAGCCTCAATTCGAAACTGACCAGTAAGCTTACGGGTGAAATTGGGATAATTTCTAAAGTATCGCCACGTAACGAAGAAGATTTTCGTAAACTGACCTTCACCAAAAATGGCATCAAATACGTTTCGGACGGTTTAAATTACATCGATTTAAAGTATCAGGTTTTACCGAATTTAAAGCTTGAATATTATTTTGGTAATTTAGAAAATCTTTATAACAAACATTATCTTGGCGCAGATTATAGCTACAAGCTTTCGCCTGAGGCCTCGTTGCATACCAAGCTTAAATATTTTAATGCCAGTGAAGACAATAAAAATTACAACATCGATAGCCAAAACTTCGGAATTTTAGAAACTTTGAAATACCGAAATCATACTGTTGGACTGGGTTATCAGCAAATTGTGGGAGATGCTTACCCACTGCCAGATGGCTTTTTACCTGAAACCTATTTCATTAACTGGAACACCACAGGCTTCTTTAAAGCTGATGAAAAATCAGTTCACTTTATCTATGGCTACGACTTTAAAGATTATGTACCGGGTTTAAATTTTACCTTTAAGCATGTGTATGGGTACGACTTTAAGACCGCAACAGGTCTGAAAAACAAAGAGCAAGAAAGCAACTTTATTTTGAATTACGCCTTTCAAAATCCAAAGCTAAAAGGCGTCGGATTCCAGTGGTTGTATATCCCGTATAAAGTCCGTTACGGAACGGATTTTAACGAAAATCGTTTATTTCTAACTTACACCAAAAAATTCTGAGTGCTTGGTGCTAAATCCTTATGGATGGAGGAATGTTATGTCTAGAGAAATTAATGTCAATCAGATGATTGACGACTCAAAGCTCACGCCGTTTCATTGGCGAGTGATTATACTCAGTACCCTCATTATTATTTTTGATGGTTACGATCTGGTAATTTACGGGGTGGCATTACCACTTCTAATGAAAGAGTGGGCCATTGATCCGGTCACCGCGGGCTTTATTGGCAGTATTGCATTGTTTGGTATGATGTTTGGTGCCCTGATTTTTGGCACCATCGCCGACAAGCTTGAACATTTGGGTGTGAGCCGTAAAAAAGTCATTGCGGTCTGTATTATTTTATTTAGCTTGTGCACGGTATTGTGCGGTTTTTCTGAAACCACCACGCAATTTTCCATATTTCGCTTTTTGGCAGGTGTAGGCATTGGTGGTGTAATGCCAAACGTAATTGCACTGGTCAGTGAATATGCACCGAAAAAATTTAAAAGTTTTTTTGTAACCTTGATGTTTAGTGGTTATGCCATTGGCGGCATGACGGCAGCTTTTCTGGGGTCGATTTTAGTGCCGCTTTATGGCTGGAAAATCATGTTTATGATTGCCGGAATTCCATTGGTGTTGTTATTGCCTCTCATGAAAGTTTTGCCTGAATCGATTGACTATCTGGTTCGCAAAAAGAAAGATGAAACGGTTCGTTTTATTATGACCAAAATGGTGCCGTCGTATCAGTATCAGCCCGATCATGTTTTTGTACTGAACTCATCGAATCAAAATCAGGCACAAGCGCCAGTCAAAATGATTTTTCAGGAACAGCGTGCGTTTAGTACGATGATGTTCTGGTGCTCAATTTTTATGACACTGATTATGGTTTATGCACTGGGGAACTGGTTGCCAAAACTGATGATTGAAGCAGGTTATAACCTCTCGAAGAGTCTCATTTTCTTGTTCTCTTTAAACGTGGGGGGAATGATCGGCTCTATTTTGGGTGGATATCTGGCGGACCGCTATAACGTCAAATTTGTGACCATGGGCTTGTTGTTGCTGGGTGCGATTTCACTGAGTCTGTTGTCTTTCCAGTTTAGCAGTGTGATTTTGTATATCTTAATTGCATGTGCGGGCGCAGCGTCAATTGGTGCTCAAATTATGCTGCTGGCTTACATGGCAAAATTTTATGCCCCAAATGTTCGCTCTACTGGAATTGGCTGGGGGCTTGGCATGGGGCGTGTCGGCGCAATTTTAGGGCCAATCTTGACTGGGTGGTTATTGTCTTTGCAACTGCCGCACTTCTATAACTTTCTGGCACTGAGTATTCCTGCGGTTCTTGGTATTGTCACGGTATTTTTAATCAATGACCGACGTATGTATCAACCTGAACCGATCAGCCCGATTGCCAATCAAAACGACACCACCACGGTGAAAGTGAACGAAGCAGTCTCGCATTAATCTGAAAACTTATAAAAACCCATCAGCACCTCACAGTCTGATGGGTTTTTTTGTTACCAGTTTGGTGGCTCAGTAAAACCTTCATAGGCATATATCTGGCGAATCGTTTCGTACAACGAATAAATATAAGTGCTTTCCTCCATATTGCGCACGGCAATATAGATGGGCGTGATGGCATCGGGATCTAGAAGCGGCACATAGCTCAGATTAAAAAGCTGGATACTTTGCGTACTGGCCGGTACCAATGAAATTCCTTCACCCGCTGCCACTAATCCAAGCGCCAGTTGAACTTCACGGACTTCATTAATTTTGGTGGGTTCTAAGCCATGATCAGAAAAGATATTCATTACATGGGTAGAAAAATTAGGCTTAGGCGAGCTTGGATAAAGCAAAATTTTTTCATCAATCAAATCATTTAAATGCACGCCTTTATCTTTCATTTGATTAAGCGGATGGCTGGCATGCACGGCCACCATCAAACGTTCATTACGCAATAAGGTACGTTTAATGGCGGGATCACTGATTTTAAGTCGACCAAATCCGGCATCGATACGGCCTTCTTTTAATGCTTCAGTTTGTGCCTTGGTGCCCATTTCGTAAAGTTCAATGCGTAAATTGGGATGCGCCTGACGATACAAATGAATAATCCGTGGCAGTAAACCAAATAGGAGCGAACCCACAAATCCGATACGAATGGTTTTTTCAACCGAGGCAATGCGCTTGGTCATGGAAACCATTTGATCGACATTCGACAATAGTTTGATGGCGTACTGATAAAAAAAGTGACCTTCAGGTGTTGTCTTGACCGGTCTGCTGCCGCGCTCTAAAAGCTGAATCCCCAATTCTTCTTCAAGATTTTGAATTTGTCGGCTTAAGGGCGGTTGTGCAATGCATAATTTGTCTGCGGCTTTGGTGAAGCTTTGCTCCTCAACCACCGCCACAAAATAGCGGAGATGTCTAAGTTCCATTTAAAAATACTCCATAGGTATTTTATTATACAAATAATGTGTTTGAACTTATTAAAACATTCTTTTAAGGTATAAACAAGCAAGAAAGACAAGAAGAAGGCAGGGGCTTGACCCATTAAATGCTTTCTTCAATTTGGAAAATTGAAAGCTGAAATGGATGTTCGTTTTATTTGTCGGTTCTGCCGTTAAGTAAACATTTTATGCGTTGCGTTGTTTAATTGAATGTTTGACTAAGCACAGCGTTTTGCTCTGGCCTAGACAAGTTTCTTATTTTGGAATGTTGGAGAAAGGATATGCCACGTATTCCCGTCATTAATACTAGCCATCTTGACCGAATTGATGAACTGCTTGTAGACAATACCGAAACAGGTGAATTTAAGTTACATCGTTCTGTATTTACAGATCAGGCACTTTTTGATCTTGAAATGAAATACATTTTCGAAGGAAATTGGGTTTACTTGGCTCATGAAAGCCAGATTCCCAATAACAACGACTATTACACCACCTATATTGGCAGACAACCGATTTTGATTGCGCGTAATCGCAACGGTGAACTCAACGCCATGATTAACGCATGTTCACATCGTGGTGCACAGCTGTGCCGTCATAAGCGTGGTAATAAGGCCACATATACTTGCCCATTTCATGGCTGGACCTTCAATAACTCAGGAAAACTGTTGAAGGTGAAAGATCCAAGCGATGCCGGTTATTCAGATTGTTTTAATCAGGACGGTTCGCACGACTTAAAAAAGGTGGCGCGTTTTGAAAGTTACAAAGGTTTTTTATTTGGTAGCCTGAATCCTGATGTACCGTCACTGCAAGAGTTTTTAGGGGAAACCACCAAAATTATCGACATGATTGTCGGGCAATCCGATCAGGGTCTTGAAGTACTACGTGGTGTTTCGACCTACACCTATGAAGGAAACTGGAAGTTGACCGCAGAAAACGGAGCAGATGGCTATCACGTTTCGGCGGTGCACTGGAACTATGCAGCCACCACGCAGCATCGTAAAGAAAAACAGGCAGGCGATACCATTCGCGCGATGAGTGCGGGCTCGTGGGGGAAACATGGCGGTGGTTCATATGGATTTGAACATGGTCATATGTTGCTCTGGACACAATGGGGTAATCCGGAAGACCGACCAAACTTTCCTAAAGCAGCGGAATATACCGAAAAATTCGGCGCCGCAATGTCGAAATGGATGATCGAACGCTCACGTAACTTGTGTTTATATCCAAACGTGTACCTGATGGATCAGTTTGGTTCGCAAATTCGTGTTTTACGTCCAATTTCGGTCAATAAAACCGAAGTCACCATTTACTGTATTGCGCCTGTAGGTGAAGCACCCGAAGCGCGTGCACGCCGTATTCGCCAGTATGAAGATTTCTTTAATGCATCTGGAATGGCGACACCAGACGATCTTGAGGAGTTTCGTGCCTGTCAGGCTGGTTATGCAGGTATTGAACTGGAATGGAACGACATGTGCCGCGGATCAAAACATTGGATTTATGGACCAGACGATGCCGCTAATGAAATCGGATTAAAACCGGCTATTAGTGGTATTAAAACTGAAGACGAAGGCTTGTATTTGGCACAGCATCAATACTGGCTCAAAAGTATGAAGCAAGCGATTGCTGCGGAAAAAGAAGTTGCATCGCGTCAGGGAGAGAACGCATGAATGCTACAGCACTTTTAGACACCATCAGCATCGAACAGATTAGCCAGTTTTTGTATAGCGAGGCCCGTTTTTTAGATGATGAGCAATGGGATGACTGGCTTGAATGTTACGCACCTCAAGCCTCATTTTGGATGCCCGCGTGGGACGATAACGACCAGCTTACTGAAAACCCTCAAACTGAAATTTCTCTGATTTATTATCCAGATCGCCAAGGTCTTGAAGATCGAGTATTTCGGATTAAAACCGAGCGTTCATCGGCGACCATGCCAGATACGCGTACGGCACACAATATTAGCAATATCGAAGTTGAATCAAGTGATGGCCTTCAAGTCACAGTACGTTTTAACTGGAATACGCTCAGTTTCCGCTATAAAAACAGTTACAGTTATTTTGGCATGTCACGCTATGTAATCGATTTTTCAGGTGAACAACCAAAAATCTTGAGCAAGTATGTGGTGCTTAAGAATGATTACATTAATCAAGTTATTGATATTTATCATATCTAAATCAGTTGTACCTCAGTCAAACGGACACTTGACTGAGGGTTTATGAGTTTATATTTGAATAGGATTCCTGCCATGTCAAACCATCAAGTAGCACTTCAATTTGAAGATGGCGTTACCCGTTTTATTCGCGTCGCTCAAGGTGAAACCTTATCCGATGCCGCATACCGTCAGCAAATCAATATTCCAATGGACTGTCGTGAAGGCGCGTGTGGTACCTGCCGTGCCTTTTGTGAATCTGGCAACTATGACATGCCTGAAGACAATTACATTGAAGATGCACTCACCCCAGAAGAAGCGCAGGAGGGTTACGTTTTGGCATGTCAATGTCGTCCAACTTCGGATGCTGTATTTCAAATTCAGGCATCTTCTGAGGTATGTAAAACCAAGATTCATCACTTTGAAGGCACGTTGGCGCGGGTTGAAAATCTGTCCGATTCGACCATCACCTTTGATATTCAGCTCGATGACGGCCAGCCCGATATTCATTTTCTGGCAGGGCAGTATGTCAACGTGACGCTGCCGGGCACCACGGAAACACGCTCGTATTCGTTTAGCTCACAACCGGGCAATCGCTTAACCGGGTTCGTGGTTCGTAATGTGCCGCAAGGTAAAATGAGCGAGTATTTAAGTGTGCAGGCCAAAGCAGGCGACAAAATGAGCTTTACTGGACCATTTGGTAGTTTTTATCTGCGTGAAGTCAAGCGTCCTGTGCTCATGCTGGCTGGCGGTACAGGAATCGCACCGTTTTTATCGATGTTGCAGGTACTTGAAGAAAAAGGCAGTGAGCATCCGGTACGACTGGTGTTTGGCGTAACCCAAGATTGTGATCTTGTGGCGCTTGAACAACTCGATGCACTTCAGCAGAAACTGCCATGGTTTGAATATCGTACTGTGGTGGCACATGCAGAAAGTCAACATGAACGTAAAGGTTACGTCACGGGTCATATCGAAAATGACTGGCTAAATGGCGGTGAAGTTGATGTGTATCTGTGCGGACCGGTTCCTATGGTGGAAGCGGTGCGGAGCTGGCTGGATACGCAAGGGATTCAACCGGCGAACTTTTTATTTGAAAAATTCTCTGCCAACTAACTCAAAACGGAGACCGATATGAATTCGACACAACGTTTTGAACATAAAGTTGTCATTGTAACAGGTGCAGCTCAAGGCATTGGTCGTGGTGTTGCACTACGGATTGCCCAAGAGGGAGGGCGTCTGGTATTGGCCGACCGTTCTGATCTGATTCAGGCGGTATTGGCTGAGATCAAAGCCTTGGGCGCATTGGCAATTGCTGTTGAGACAGATTTGGAAACTTATGCTGGCGCAGAGTCGGTGGTATCACACGCGATTGCCGAATACGGACGCATCGACGTGCTGATCAATAATGTCGGTGGTGCAATCTGGATGAAACCCTTTCAGGAGTTTTCAGAAGAGGAAATTATTCAGGAGGTTCATCGCTCCTTATTTCCAACGCTCTGGTGCTGCCGTGCAGTACTTCCAGAAATGCTAAAACATCAACAGGGCACTATTGTGAATGTGTCGTCAATTGCGACACGAGGTATTCACCGAATTCCATATTCGGCTTCTAAAGGCGGTGTAAATGCCTTAACGGCTTCACTTGCCTTTGAGCATGCCCAGCATGGTATCCGTGTGAATGCGGTTGCAACGGGAGGAACTGAAGCGCCGCCGCGTAAGATTCCACGTAATGCCCAGCCTTTATCGGAAAATGAACAAGTCTGGATGCAACAAGTGGTTGACCAAACCATTGATCGAAGCTTTTTAGGGCGTTATGGCAGTATTGATGAACAAGTCAATGCGATTACCTTTTTAGCCTCAGATGAATCTTCTTACATCACGGGCAGCGTGCTTCCGGTGGGTGGAGGCGATCAGGGATGATCTGATGGTCATTATTTAAAGGGAGACTGCAAGGAGGCATCATGACAACCCTGTTAAAAACATTGAAGCAAGATTGGTCGTTATCGGCCACCATTGCAGGCTTTTTAGCGGTCCTGATTTCATACTCGGGCCCGTTAATTATCTTCTTTCAGGCGGCACAAAAAGCACATGTCTCGACAGAGATGATGATCTCATGGATTTGGGCTATTTCAATCGGTGCCGCTGTGACAGGCATTTTTTTATCTATTCGGTTTAAAACACCTGTAGTGACCGCGTGGTCGGCACCCGGGACGGCATTGTTGGTTACTTTGTTTCCCAACATTAGTTTAAATGAAGCCGTTGCCGCCTATATTACCGCGGCAATTGTGATTTTTCTGGTCGGCATTACCGGCTATTTTGACAAATTACTCAAATGGATACCGCAGGGAATTGCTGCTGGCATGATGGCCGGCATTTTATTCCAGTTTGGTCTTGGGCTATTTCTTGCCACCGATACTTTACCGCTGATCGTGTTTAGCATGTTGCTGTGTTATCTGATCAGTCGACGCTTTTCACCGCGTTACTGTATGCTTTGGGTGCTTATTTGTGGTGTAGCGTTTAGTTTTTTTCTTGGAAAAATGAATCCGGTGCCGCTAGATTTTCACATTGCACGCCCGCAGTTTATTGCACCAGAGTGGTCATGGTTTTCAACCTTAAATTTGGCGCTGCCGCTAATTTTGGTGAGCTTAACAGGGCAGTTTCTGCCTGGTATGGCCATTTTAAAACTCAGTGGGTATAACACACCCGCCAAACCAATTATTGCCGCAGCAAGCTTGGCCTCGTTGTTTGCTGCCTTTGCAGGTGGAATTACCATTGTACTGGCCTCCATTACAGCCACCTTATGTATGGGTAAAGATGCACATGAACTCAAAGACAAACGCTATATTGCTGGAATAGCAAATGGTTTGTTTTATATTTTAGGAGGTGTGTTTGCAGGCAGTATTGTAGCGTTGTTTAGCTTATTGCCCAAAGAGCTGGTTGCTGCACTGGCCGGACTTGCGCTTTTGGGTGCAATAGCAAGCAATATTAAAATTGCCATGCAAGAAGATCAGCAACGAGATCCTGCACTGATTACCTTTTTGGCAACCGTTTCGGGAATGCATTTCTTGGGCTTGAGTTCAGTGTTTTGGGGGATGTGTATTGGCATGCTGGCCTATTTTATCTTACTAAAACCCAAAGCCAGTTAAATTAAATTTGTCATTTAGACCATTCGATTATTTCTATCATATTCGCTTTATTCTAAGGCGAATTTTGTTTTTTAACAGATGACATATCACTCAGCTTAATTTGTTTCTATTTCATTCCTGTTGAAACCACCATGGGTTTGAGTAGTTCAATGCATAACAATTTTTTAACTCCTGAATATTCCTTTTATGAAGGTATTTGGCGATATTTGCTCGGCCATAGCAATGATCACATTATGAGCTAAATTTACTTTTTAAAATTTAAATACATTATATGTATTTGAATTTTATTGTTTTATTTTAAATTTTAGCCTGAAAATTTTTATTAAGATTTATTTTTAAATCAGATGTCGAAAAAATTAGTATACCAAAAAAGCATGAAAACATACTCTCTTGGGAATTGGAGTCCCCATAAGTTTCAGATACAGTTGGTCAGTATGGAAGGTATAGAAACGACTATCGAAATAAATAAGTTTGTGGTGTGTGAAGCAAGGTAAAGCTCAAGGCTGAGGCAAACCAAGCAAAGGTTAATTGAACCAATATGCACAGCACATTCAACGATAGCGTCGACAGATAAGTTTATCAAATGATGTTTTGGCGATTTCAAGGAGAAAGCCATGGAAGTTAAAATATTCAATACTCAGGATGTGCAAGATTTTTTACGTGTTGCAAGCGGACTTGAGCAAGAAGGTGGCAATCCGCGTGTAAAGCAGATCATCCATCGTGTGCTTTCAGATTTATATAAAGCCATTGAAGATTTGAATATCACTTCAGATGAATACTGGGCGGGTGTGGCATATTTAAATCAGCTAGGTGCCAATCAAGAAGCTGGTTTACTCTCGCCAGGCTTGGGTTTTGACCACTACCTCGATATGCGTATGGATGCCGAAGATGCCGCACTAGGTATTGAAAATGCAACACCACGTACCATTGAAGGCCCGCTATATGTGGCAGGTGCGCCTGAATCGGTAGGTTATGCGCGCATGGATGACGGAAGTGATCCAAATGGCCATACCCTGATTCTACATGGCACGATCTTTGATGCAGATGGAAAACCTTTACCAAATGCCAAAGTTGAAATCTGGCATGCCAATACCAAAGGCTTTTATTCACACTTCGACCCGACAGGCGAGCAGCAAGCGTTCAATATGCGCCGCAGTATTATTACCGATGAAAACGGTCAGTATCGCGTTCGTACCATTTTGCCTGCGGGTTATGGTTGCCCACCAGAAGGTCCAACGCAACAGTTGTTGAATCAGTTGGGCCGTCATGGTAACCGTCCTGCGCACATTCACTATTTTGTTTCTGCCGATGGACACCGCAAACTAACTACGCAAATTAATGTGGCTGGCGATCCGTACACCTATGACGACTTTGCTTATGCAACCCGTGAAGGCTTGGTGGTTGATGCAGTGGAACACACCGATCCTGAAACCATTAAGGCCAATGATGTTGAAGGCCCATTCGCTGAAATGGTTTTCGATCTAAAATTGACGCGTTTGGTTGATGGTGTGGATAACCAAGTTGTTGATCGTCCACGTCTAGCGGTGTAATACACCAAAATGGTTCAAAATTATCAGGCGAGTGATCAAGATCACTGGCCTGTTTTTATTTCAGGGAAGGGTGGAGACAATTACGTGGACAATCAAATCATTCAGGAAACCGTAGATAAAATTTTAAGCGTATTGCCGAATCAGGCTGGGCAATTGGCACGCTTGGTTCGTCTGATGCAGTTTGCTTGTGACCCCACCATTACCGTCATTGGTAAATATAATCATGGTAAAAGCCGACTACTCAATGAGCTGATCGGGACAGATATTTTTTCTGTTGCCGATAAACGAGAGACAATTCAACTGGCCGAACATAAACAAGATCAGGTGCGTTGGTTAGATGCACCCGGACTCGATGCAGATGTTGCGGCAGTGGATGATCGTCACGCTTTTGAAGCAGTCTGGACACAGGCAGATATTCGCCTTTTTGTGCATTCAGTCCGAGAAGGCGAACTCGATGCAACCGAGCATCATCTTTTACAACAACTTATTGAAGATGCAGACCATAGCCGGCGCCAAACCATACTGGTCTTGACCCAGATAGATCAGATACCGGATCAGACAATTTTAACCCAGATTAAAACCTCAATTGCACAGCAGGTACCCAAACTCGATATTTTGGCTGTTTCGGCCACTCGCCACCGTCAGGGCATTGAAAACGGGAAAACCTTGCTGATCGAAAAAAGTGGAATCGGCGCATTGCGACATACACTTGAGCAGGCACTTGCTCAGGTTCCATCGGCACGAGCGTATGAAAAGAATAGATTGCTGTCTGGTTTGCATCATCAACTTAATCAGTTATTACTCGATCAAAAACGTGTACTTCAGCAACTACAACAGACACAGCAGCAGCAATTACATGACTTTGATACAGGACTCATCAACATACTCGATAAGATTCGAGTAGATCTTGAGCCCATTGTAAATATAAATGGCCAAGATCAAGCACTCAATCCAGATTCATTTGCCACGATGTTTAAAAATACAGCAGCCAAGCAGCAACGTGCCAAAGTGCAGATTGCTTACTCACGTGCTTGTATCGAGATCAATAGCCATCTCATACGTCACGGTGTGGTGGGTTTACCTACAGAGCAGCAAACTATGATTAAAAGTATTGATACGGTCATTGTTGCGGTTTTTGGAATTTCAGTGAAATTTCGCGATCAGCTACGTGGATTGTTTTATACCGATACCGAACGACAACGCCTGCAAAGAGAGTTTCGATTTTATTTTGAAAAGTCAGCAGGCCGAATGGCTTTAGCTGCCAAGATTGAGCAGACAATGCGGCAGCTAGGGTGTATTGAAAATGCAATGATGGCGTTGCAACAGATGGAGAGTGCAGCATGACCAGCGGCGGACACATTCAATTGTTTATCGAACACACCCGGCAGATTGCGACTGCCCAAGGGGATATACAGTTGGCATTGCAATCGATGCAGCAATGGCGCGAAGCATTTGCTACAGCATTAAAACAAAATACCTTTGATTTAACGGGCTGGTCACCGCAGGCAAAGATCGCCAATCAACTCAAGCAATTTAACCATAAGCTTACAACGCATGTATCGAATTGGGATACCGAATGGCATACTTTTAGTGCTGCTCAATCGGTTGCAGAAGTATTTCATGATCGGGTGATGTTGCTTGTATTCGGTAAGTTTAATGCTGGAAAGAGTTCGTTGTGTAACTTACTGGCCGAATGCTTTCGTTCTCACGGACAAACCGTGCAATATTTTCATGTTCAAAATGAACAGATATTTTATACCGAATCTCGTTTACGAGAAGGTGCAACCGAGACGACAGCGCAACTACAGGGCGTATGTCTGGGTGAAAAACTTATTTTGCTAGATACCCCAGGTTTGCATTCTGGTACTCAGGAAAATGCAGCGCTCACACAAAAATTTATCGACAGTGCAGATGGTGTGCTGTGGCTCAGTAGCGCAACTTCACCGGGTCAGGTGCAAGAGCTAGATGCACTGGGGCGCGAGTTAAAGCGTCATAAACCTTTATTTCCTGTTATTACCCGAAGCGATTTTGTCGAAGAAGATGAAATTGATGGTGAGCTATGTACAGTGCTTTGCAATAAAAATTTAGAACAACGCGCGTTGCAAGAGTCTGATGTATTGATGCGTGCGCAAGAAAAACTGAGCAGTATGCAAGTGGACGTGAGTTTATTAAAGCCGCCCGTGTCCGTTTCAACTCAAATGGCGCGTGAAGCAGATATGACCCCACAAGCCATGAACGAGGCTGGTTTTGAGCGATTATTTGCAGCACTTTTGGCTCTTATTGAGCCTACTTTGCGCTATAAGCAGCGTAAACCTGCCGAAGTATTGTTGCATTTTTTGCAAGAACACATCATTGAGGGTTTAAGGCTTTACCTGCAACCCGATCTAGAGCACATACAACAGGACCTCAAACAGGCTCAAGATGATTTACGACAGCTACACACCGATTTAGCCGAGGCAATCTGGCGTAGCGTATTGCCTGAGCTGCCACAACTTCTCGAGCAATATGCAAGTACACAAGATATTGATGCCGTAGTGAATAGTTTGAACGAGTGGATAAACGTCGCATTCGAACAACAGGTTGCAATTCAGCTTGATGCTTATGGTTTAAATTTGGATTCGCTTAGCAAGATCGAAAAAACCGAAAAAATGCAGTATGAACGCATTGCGGGAATGTTAGTGCATGATGGCTTGTACACGACTCTTACGCAGCAGATTCAACAAGCTGTCAAAGCTTCCACGAGTGAATTGATTGAGCAGTGTCAGGCTCAACTTGAGCAGTCAATCAAACATGTTCAAATTCTCGATGAAACGTTCATCGATTACAGCGCAGCACTCGATCAACTCAGCCAAGCGCTACGCGTTGAATAAATAGTAGAAATTTTTCAGACATATTTTATTCGATGAGTGGCCTGATGTGGTGTGTTGCAAACACCTCCTGTACACAGGCGAGAATTTTAGGAATGTAATTACTGTGGTCCATATTTCGCACCGCGAGTGAAATTGGGCTATAGGCATCATCATCTAAAATTGGAATATACAGCAGATTCTTCACCCCAATATCCATGGCAGACGCCGGGACGATACAGACGCCTTCACCTGCTGCCACCAAGCCGAGCGCCAGTTGAATTTCGCGTATTTCGGTGAGTTTGGATGGTACTAGGCCCAGCTCGGTAAAGAGTGACTGAATAAAGGTCGCAAAATTAGGTTTTTGAGAGACAGGGTACAGCAGCATCGGTTCATCAATAATTTGAGAGAGATGAACTCCTGTTGCTGCAAACTGATTGAGATGATGATGCTTATGGATTGCAAGTTTGAGCTGTTCTTTATGCAACACGATACGTCGAATTGCAGGATCGGTAATTTTGAGCCGACCAAAACCCAGATCGATTTTTCCCTGCTTAAGGGCATTGATTTGATCTTTGGTGCCGCATTCGATGAGTTCGATGTGAATTTCAGGATTTTGTTGACGAAACAGATAAATAATTTCAGGTAACAAACCATACAATAAGGAGCTGACGTAACCAATTCTCAAGGTTTGACTGACCGTTGCAATTCGTTTTGCCATTGAGGACGCTTGTGCAGTATGAGTCAAAATCTGCACAGCATGCTGATAAAAAAACATACCTGCTTCAGTCACTTTAGCCGGTCTGGAGCCGCGTTCAAATAGCTGAATTCCCAATTCTTCTTCGAGTTTTTGAATTTGTCGGCTGAGGGGCGGCTGGGCAATACACAACTTTTCAGCAGCTTTGGAAATGCTTTGCTCTTCAACCACGGTCACAAAATATCTGAGATGTCTTAGTTCCATTTATACGCCCTAATTGATTTTATATACCTTTTTAGTATGCAAAAATACCAAATTGTTTATCGTTTTTATTATTACATTAATTTAAGGTATGTAAATAGTATTTATTGAAAAGAAGATGGACCGATGTATAAATCAGTGGAAACTATTTTAGTCGATATTCCAACTATTCGTCCGCACAAGCTTTCGGTCACCACGATGCAGACGCAGACATTAGTTTTGATCAAAATCATCACGGAAGATGGCATTGTAGGCTGGGGCGAAGCGACCACGATTGGTGGATTAAACTATGGCGAAGAAAGCCCAGAAAGTGTTAAAGCCAATATCGACACCTATTTCAAGCCATTGCTTTTGTCCATCAAGGCGCCTTTAAATGTAGCCCAAACCCTAAAATTAATTCGTAAAAGTATCAATGGTAACCGCTTTGCCAAATGTGCAATTCAAACTGCACTTTTAGAGATACAGGCTAAACGATTGAATATACCCGTGAGCGAATTGCTGGGTGGACGTATTCGTGATCGATTACCTGTGCTGTGGACACTGGCTTCAGGTGATACCGATAAAGATATTGCCGAAGCCAAAAAAATGATCGAATTAAAGCGCCATAATACCTTTAAATTAAAAATTGGTTCAAATCCGCTACAGCACGATGTCGATCATGTAATTGCCATTAAAAAAGCACTTGGCCCAGAAATCAGTGTACGTGTAGATGTGAACCGTGCATGGTCTGAGCTTGAATGTGTTAAAGGGATTCAACAGCTTCAAGATGGTGGAATCGATCTGATTGAGCAGCCCTGTGCGATTGAAAATACAGATGCTTTAGCACGTCTGACCGCACGTTTTGATGTGGCCATTATGGCAGATGAGGTCTTGACTGGCCCAGACAGTGCCTATCGGATTGCCAAAAAATCGGGTGCCGATGTGTTTGCAGTAAAAGTCGAACAATCAGGTGGTCTGATTGAAGCCTGTGAAGTGGCAAAAATTGCGCGTCTTGCGGGAATCAGTTTATATGGTGGCACCATGCTTGAAGGGCCTGTTGGCAGTATTGCATCGGCACATGCCTTTAGTACCTTTGAAACACTGGAGTTTGGCACTGAACTGTTCGGGCCTTTATTGCTAACACAAAGCATTTTGAAAACACCTTTGCAATATGAAAACTTCGAGCTGGTGGTTCCCAATACGCCAGGTCTAGGAATTGAGGTCGACGAAGACAAACTCGAACAGTTACGCCGTCATTAAGGAAGAGGAAATTGACTATGTTGTTTCAAGTTCGTATGGATGTGCATTTACCTGTTAGCATGCCTACTGATCAGGCCAATCAGATTAAATCGGTCGAGAAGGCTTATTCACAAGAGTTGCAACGCCAAGGCAAATGGCGTCATATCTGGCGTATTACCGGACAATATTCCAATATCAGTATTTTTGATGTCGAAAGTAATGAAGAGCTACATACGATTTTACAAGGCTTACCGCTATATCCGTATATGAAAATTGAAGTCATGGCGCTCAATCGTCATCCGTCTTCTGTGCGTGATGACGATAGTTGATATGTCAGTAGAGATGACACTTCATCGGTGTTCATCTCTTAGGTTTATGGTATTTCTTTATTTTCCGTTTTCATCCAAAGGTTGATGACATGATAGATAAAAGTGCAGCGACCCTAACGGAAGCGCTCTCCCAGATCCACGACGGTGCCACCATCCTGATTGGTGGTTTTGGAACAGCCGGCCAACCCGCCGAGCTGATTGACGGACTGATTGAACTAGGTCGCAAGAACCTGACCATCGTCAGCAACAATGCCGGCAATGGAGACTATGGACTGGCCAAGCTGCTAAAAACTGGCGCCGTTAAAAAGA